>Ga0316219_1000094_pt1 | contig 129045 bp, 154 predicted proteins | sample TBH18003PmetaG_FD_203635 | JGI IMG/M metagenome (GOLD analysis project Ga0316219, IMG submission 203635) | Freshwater microbial communities from Trout Bog Lake, Wisconsin, USA - TBH18003P | ecosystem: Environmental > Aquatic > Freshwater > Lake > Hypolimnion/Profundal zone | place: USA...
TGTACCCGGTGTAGCCGGTGGCTCCGGAAGTCCCGGTGTAGCCGGTGTACCCGGTGTACCCGGTGTACCCCGTATACCCGGTTACCGTAGACGCAGCTCCCGTGTAACCGGTGTAGCCGGTATAACCGGTTACCGTGGACGCAGCGCCAGTGTAGCCGGTATACCCGGTGTAGCCGGTGACCGTAGAAGCCGCTCCCGTGTACCCGGTGTAGCCGGTATACCCGGTTACAGTGGACGCAGCGCCAGTGTAGCCGGTATACCCGGTGTAGCCGGTGACCGTAGAAGCCGCTCCCGTGTACCCGGTGTAGCCGGTATACCCGGTTACAGTGGACGCAGCGCCAGTGTAGCCGGTATACCCGGTGTAGCCGGTGACCGTAGAAGCCGCTCCCGTGTACCCGGTGTAGCCGGTATACCCCGTGTAACCGCTGTAGCCTGTCGGTCCCGTGTACCCGGTGTATCCGGTTACCGTAGACGCTGCTCCGGTGTACCCGGTGTACCCGGTGTAGCCGGTGTGCCCCGTGTAGCCCGTCGGGCCGGTGTAGCCGGTATAACCAGTCACTGTGGACGCCGCACCAGTGTACCCGGTGTAGCCTGTGTAGCCAGTAGCTCCCGTAGGCCCTGTATAGCCGGTCGGACCCGTGTACCCGGTGTAGCCGGTGTAGCCGGTGTGACCGGTCCATCCGGTGTACCCGGTGTAGCCTGTGGGGGCAGTTGGGCCAGTGTAGCCGGTGTATCCGGTCGGGCCGGTGTACCCGCTGTAGCCAGTTGGCCCAGTGTATCCCGTGTAGCCCGTAGCGCCGGTTGCGCCAGAAGCTCCGGTATATCCGGTGTATCCAGTGGCTCCTGGCTGTCCAGCGAGGTTCAGGTTCCAGCCGGTCAGATTTATGCCCGATCCGTTGACGGTGTCAGAGTTGAACGTGAAGGAGGACACGCCGTCGTAGGCGGTGACAATGCCTTCCATCCAGGTCGTCGGAGTCGTCTGGTAGCTTAAACGAACACGGGCACCGACCGTGTAGGCCAGACCTGATTGCACGGTGGAAAAGGCCACTGATCCAGTGGTGACGGTGAGCGTGCTGTTGCTGGTCGCGTGGTATCCGTAACCGGAGTAACCTGTGTAACCTGTGTAGCCCGTGGGACCCTGGTATCCCGTAGGACCAGTGTAGCCAGTGTAACCAGTGTACCCCGTGTAGCCGGTTGGTCCGGTGTAACCAGTCCAGCCCGTGTATCCGGTATACCCGCTGTAGCCGGTCGGCCCGGTGTACCCTGTATAGCCGCTGTAGCCGGTGAAGCTGCCTGGGCCTGCTGCGCCAGTGTATCCCGTGTAGCCTGTAGCTCCGTAAGCGCCTGTGTAGCCGGTATAGCCGCTGTAGCCCGTTGGACCAGTGTAACCAGTGTAGCCTGTAAAGCTTCCAGGTCCAGTGGGGCCGGTATATCCCGTGTAGCCAGTGTAACCGGTGTGGCCAGTCCATCCCGTGTAGCCAGTGTACCCGCTGTAGCCGGTCGGAGCGGTCGGGCCGGTGTAGCCGGTGTAGCCTGTGGCACCAACTGAACCTGTGTATCCAGTGTAACCGGTATACCCAGTTACCGTGGACGCAGCGCCAGTATACCCGGTGTAGCCCGTGTAGCCGCTGTAGCCGCTGTAGCCGGTTGGCCCGGTGTATCCGGTATAGCCGGTTGGGCCGGTGTATCCCGTGTAGCCAGTGTAGCCAGAGATATTAAGCTGAATGGAGATGTAACCAGTATATCCGGTGTACCCGGTGTACCCGGTGTACCCACTGTAGCCAGTAGGTCCAGTGTACCCGGTGTAGCCGGTGGCTCCGGAAGTCCCGGTGTAGCCGGTGTACCCGGTGTACCCGGTGTACCCCGTATACCCGGTTACCGTAGACGCAGCTCCCGTGTAACCGGTGTAGCCGGTATAACCAGTCACTGTTGAGGCAGCGCCAGTGTACCCGGTGTAGCCGGTGTAGCCTGTCTGTCCGACAGGACCAGTGTAGCCGGTGTATCCCGTGGGTCCAGTATATCCAGTGTAGCCGGTAACTGTAGACGCAGCACCGGTATATCCAGTGTAGCCAGTGTAGCCAGTGTGACCGGTGTATCCGCTATAGCCTGTGTACCCTGTTGGTGCGGTAGGACCCGTGTACCCGGTGTACCCAGTGTAGCCCGTGGGTCCCGTGTAGCCTGTGTATCCGGTAAAGTTTCCAGGTCCTGTAGGTCCAGTATACCCGGTGTAGCCCGTGTAGCCGGTGTATCCCGTGTACCCGCTGTAACCGGTGGGTCCCGTGTACCCGGTATAGCCTGTGAAATTGCCTGGGCCAGTTGGTCCTGTGTAGCCGGTATACCCAGTCGGACCTGTATAGCCGGTGTAGCCGGTGTAGCCGGTGTGCCCGGTCCAGCCAGTATAGCCAGTGTAACCGGTAGGTCCAGTGAAGCCAGTCCAGCCCGTGTAGCCAGTGTACCCGCTGTAGCCGCTGTAGCCGGTGAAATTGCCAGGGCCTGTCGGTCCCGTAAATCCAGTCCAACCGGTGTAGCCCGTGTAGCCAGAGGCTCCAGTATATCCGCTATAGCCGGTTGGCCCGGTATACCCAGTGTAACCGGTGAAATTGCCTGGACCAGTGTAGCCCGTGTAGCCAGTCGGACCGGTGTATCCGGTATACCCAGTGTAGCCGGAGATGTTCAGCTGGATTGAAACGTAGCCGGTGTAACCGGTGTAACCGGTTTCGCCCGTATATCCCGTGAAACCAGTGTAGCCGGTGAAGCTCCCGGGTCCCGTCGGACCAGTGTAGCCCGTGTAGCCAGTCGGACCGGTGTATCCGGTGTACCCAGTCGGCCCGGTGTACCCGGTGTAGCCCGTGGGACCTGTGTATCCACTGTACCCTGTGTACCCTGAAATGTTCAGCTGGATCGTTACGTAGCCGGTGTAGCCGGTGTATCCGGTCGCTCCGGTATAGCCGGTGTAGCCGGTGTAGCCAGTGTAACCAGTCGCTCCGGTTGACCCACCAGGTCCCGTGTAGCCGGTGTAGCCGGTGTAGCCAGTGGCCCCAGGTTGACCTGCCAGGTTAAGATGCCAGCCGGTCAGGTTGATTCCAGCGCTTCCAGTGGTGTCTACGTTTACGGTAAAAGAGGATACGCCGTCGTAGGCCGTGACAAGACCCTCCATCCAGATGGAAGTGTTGGAGTTGTAGCTGAGGCGCACGCGCGCCCCCACCGTGTAGGCCAGCCCAGATTGAACGGTCGAGAACGCCACCGATCCAAGCGTAACTGTCAATGTGCTGTTGCTGGTAGCCAGGTAGCCGTACCCGCTGTACCCGGTATACCCGGTGTAGCCGGTGGGACCCTGGTAGCCGGTGGGACCGGTGTACCCCGTGTACCCCGTGTACCCCGTGTACCCCGTGTAGCCGGTGTAGCCACTGTAACCGCTGTAGCCGGTGAAGCTGCCAGGGCCTGCCGGTCCAGTATACCCTGTGTAACCGGTATAGCCAGTGCCAGAAGTGCCGGTGGCTCCGGTGTACCCCGTATACCCCGTGAAATTCCCAGGTCCAGTGGGTCCGGTGAACCCGGTCCAACCGGTGTACCCGGTGTAGCCCGTGTGACCAGTGTAGCCACTGTACCCGGTGTAGCCTGTCGGGGCGGTCGGACCGGTGTATCCAGTGTAGCCGGTGGCTCCCGCAGTTCCGGTGTAGCCGGTATAGCCGCTGTAGCCTGTGAAGCTGCCAGGCCCGGTTGGCCCGGTGTAGCCGGTGTAGCCGGTGTAGCCAGTGGCTCCTGTGTAGCCAGTGGCTCCTGTGTAGCCGGTGTAGCCGGTGTAGCCACTGTAGCCTGTGACGGTAGAGGCTGCTCCCGTGTAGCCGGTGTATCCGGTATAACCCGTGTGCCCTGTGTAGCCTGTTGGACCTGTGTAGCCGGTATACCCTGTGTAACCGGTCACGGTGGAGGCCGCGCCAGTGTAGCCCGTGTAGCCGGTGTATCCAGTTGGTCCTTGAGAACCGGTGTAGCCGGTATAACCAGTTGGACCGGTGTAGCCCGTGTAGCCCGTGTAGCCGGTAACTGTAGACGCGGCCCCTGTGTACCCGGTGTACCCGGTATAGCCGGTGTGGCCCGTGTATCCGCTGTACCCGGTGTAGCCGGTGGGCGCAGTGGGTCCTGTGTATCCGGTATATCCTGTCCATCCGGTCCAACCGGTATACCCGGTATAGCCGCTGTAGCCTGTGAAGCTTCCAGGCCCTGTTGGACCAGTGTACCCAGTGTAGCCCGTGGGTCCCGTGTAGCCTGTGTACCCGGTCGAACCTGTGTATCCAGTATACCCTGTGTACCCGGTGTGACCAGTCCACCCCGTGTAGCCGGTGTAGCCGCTATAGCCAGTGGGTGCCGTCGGTCCGGTATATCCCGTGTATCCTGTCTGGCCTTGGCTGCCGGTGTAGCCGGTGTAGCCGCTGTAGCCCGTGAAATTTCCAGGTCCGGTCGGACCCGTGTAGCCCGTGTAGCCAGTCGGCCCCGTGTAGCCAGTGTACCCGGTATAGCCTGACGTTCCGGTATAGCCGGTGTAGCCGCTGTAGCCTGTGAAGTTTCCAGGTCCAGTCGGACCCGTGTAGCCGGTTGGACCCGTGTAGCCGCTGTACCCGGTCGGACCCGTGTAACCTGTGTAGCCCGTCGCGCCCTGTGGACCAGTGTAGCCTGTATAGCCAGTGTAGCCAGAGATGTTCAGCTGGATCGTGACGTAGCCCGTGTACCCGGTGTAGCCCGTCCAGCCGGTGTAGCCGGTGTAGCCTGTCACCGTGGACGCAGCGCCAGTGTAGCCAGTGTAGCCCGTGTAGCCGGTGTAGCCGGTGAAGCTGCCAGGGCCGGTGGCTCCCGTGTAGCCCGTGTAGCCAGTGTACCCGGTGTAGCCGGTGGGCGCGGTCGCACCCGTGTACCCGGTGTAGCCAGTGTATCCTGTTGGGCCGCCAGACTCGCCGCCAGGTCCGGTCCAACCGGTGTAGCCGGTGTAGCCCGTCGGTCCCGTGTAGCCTGTGTATCCGGTGTACCCGCTATAGCCTGTGAAATTTCCAGGTCCGGTGTACCCGGTGTACCCGGTGTAGCCGGTGTGGCCGGTCCAGCCGGTATAGCCGGTGTAGCCGGTGTAGCCTGTAGGTCCGGTGTAGCCGGTGTAACCGGTAGGTCCGGTATACCCAGTGTACCCGGTCGCCCCTTGGGGTCCAGAATACCCAGTGTACCCGGTGGTTCCGGACAGTCCAGTAGCCCCGGTGTACCCCGTGTACCCGGTGTACCCGGTGTGGCCGGTCCAGCCGGTGTACCCGGTGTAGCCAGTCGGACCGGTAAACCCCGTGTAACCTGTATAACCGGTCGGCCCAGTGTAGCCGGTGTAGCCGGTCGGCCCGGTGTATCCTGTGTATCCAGTGGCTCCCAGAGGACCGGTGTATCCAGTATAGCCGGTGGTTCCAGACAAGCCGGTATAGCCTGTGTAGCCCGTGTAGCCGCTGTACCCGGTCGCCCCTTGAGGCCCTGTGTAGCCCGTGTACCCGGTGGTTCCGGACAGTCCAGCAGCCCCGGTGTACCCCGTGTAGCCCGTGTATCCGGTGTAGCCGCTGTAGCCGGTGGGTCCTGTTGATCCAGTATAGCCGGTATACCCTGTGGTTCCGGACAAGCCGGACGGGCCGGTGTAGCCTGTGAATCCAGTCCAGCCTGTGTAGCCCGTGTAGCCGCTGTACCCGGTCGCCCCTTGAGGCCCTGTGTACCCAGTGTAGCCGGTGGTTCCAGACAATCCAGCCGGGCCGGTATAACCCGTGTACCCTGTGTAGCCGGTGGCTCCCAGAGGACCAGTGTACCCTGTGTAGCCAGTCGCACCTGTGGAGCCAGCTGTTCCGGTGTACCCGGTGTAGCCTGTGTAACCTGTGTAGCCCGTGGCACTGGCGGAGCTGGTCACGTCAACCCAGTTGCTGTTGGACGTGCCGCCGATCAGACGAAACAGCTGCTGCGTGGTGATGATCCAGCAGGACATGCCTTCAGTACGGCGCAGGGGATCAATCGCATCGCGGTCAGTGATGGCGCTTACGGAATGATGCCCACCCTGCATCTCGTTGGTGTCGCCAATCGAAAAGGTGAGCGTGGTATCACCCGTGGTGATAGGCGCGGCAACTATGGTTCCTGGTATTTGAGACATGTTACGTGACGGTGAAAGAGTAGGTGCCGTTCAGGGCGTACGTTGAGCGGTAGCAGTTGTAGTTCTGCGTATAGCCTGCGGCGTTGGTGACGGACAACACTGTCAGTTGCCAGGCAGTGTTGGCCAGCCCGTTGACCGTGAAATTGGCCGTGCCGTACGACGCGGGATAACAAAACCACATGTACGCGCTGCTGATGGCGTAATTGCTGACGCTGAGCGACCGACTGCTGGCGAAGGGCTGCAAGGGCATCGAGAGCACGTCGGAGCTGCTGGCCACCGTGGCCATGGCGCTTTGGCCGTAGTAGTACCTCGGCAGGAAACTGATGCCGGTGCTAGCCGTCGGATTGGTGGTTCCGTCCGAGGCGCTCAGGGTGTACGTCCGGTTGGACGTGAACGACGTCGTGTGCGTGTACGTCCGGAGCGCCGTGGACAGGGAGCCGATGCTTTGGTTGAGCGACTGGCTGGTGACGGTGCTTTCGTTGTAGGCCCAGTTCAGCACCACGGACGTGATGGTGGTGCCGATCTCGACGGTGCCCACGCTGTTGCTCAGGTAGGAGATGCTCAGCGGCGTGTAGAGCAAATGGTCCAAGGCCAAGCCAACCGTGCTCAGCAGCGGGTACCCGCTGTTGCTGTAGGGCATCTGCGGGGCGTTGACCTGGTCGGTGCCAAGGCCCCAGTCAATGTTGCTGCAATGGACACTGGCGCTGCCCACGACTCCGGACGGGCCGGTGTAGCCGGTGGGGCCGACGGGGCCGGTGTAGCCGGTGGGACCGTAAGAGCCTCCAGGCCCCGTGTAGCCGGTGTACCCGGTCGGGCCGGTCGGGCCAGTGGCTCCAGGCCCCGTTGGGCCGGAGAAACTGGACGGGGTCACCAGCAGCAGCGTCGACCAGCGAACGTCTACGATAGCGGAGGGCGGCGTACCCTGGTTGGCATTTCGGGCTACGTAGTAGTCGATGCCAAGCTGCGCCACGTCCAGCGGATTGTACAGCCGGTGGATGCTCCATAGCCCCGTGAAGTTGAGCGAACTGCCCGCGACGGTGTAGGTCTTGAGCGAGGTGTCAACGTAGAGGTAGGTCTGTGTCGGGTCCCAGCCCATGCGTCATCAGTTGTTGGTGCTGTGGCGCTGTGCTTTCAAAGCGGTCAAGGCGGTCACCGTCTGAAGCAGGTTGGAATTGACGTTGCCGTTGGAGTCCTTGATGAACATGTAGATCGACTGCTCGCAGGCTTCCTTGCCGATGGCCATCCGCTGGTACAGTCCGCCGGTGGTGAAAATGCTATTCCAACGCATCTCCGTGAGGACGTCCACGTTGTTGGTGGGAACCAGCGCCAGCTCCGCTCGGACATAGCCGAGGCGCGCCTGGTACAAACCGGTCGTGGCGTTCTGTGCCACTTCCAGGCCGAGCACCGTGGTGGTGCTGACGATCACGTGGTTGCGGATGACGGAGCAGCCGGTGAGGCTGAGGGCGAGCAGACAGGTCAATGTTTTTAGCGTTTTCATTTTATTTCCAGTATGGCGTTGCTGTTGGTGGTGGCGTTGATGAACACGTTTTCACCAAAGCCGACCACGGCGCTGCCGGTCAGGGTGCTGACGGAGGCTCCCACTGTGGTCGTTTTTACAGCGGTGACGCCGGGGCTGGTGCGCACGATCACCCAACCAAGACCGAGAATGGGATAGCAGCGCCCGTGCTCGGTAGCACAGCCGCTGCACAGGCCACAGCACAGCGCCGTCAGCAGCAACTGTTTCATGCCCTTAAGTACGCACGGCAAAGAGGTTTGATACACACGTAGCTAGAACATGAAACACGTGTTCACGGATTCGCGATTTCCCGGCTGTTCAGTGGAAAACAGGGGCGATGAACGCTTTGTGGTGGCGGAGAATGGCCAGCCGGTGGCCGCGTTCCGTTCCAGCGAACGACCGGGTGCTAAGGTGGTTAGTGAAGACTACGCTCGCCGCCAGGCCGAGGCTTACTTTGACCGCATGGAGCGCTGGGCGCTGATGGAGTCGCCGCTGACACGGCAGGCTGACGGGCCGCGCTCAACGCCGGTGGAAGTGGAGCGGGCGATGGCCCGGGTGCGCGCGGAGCTGGACCCGACGCGCAAGAAGGCGCTGGAGCAGCGGGTGGTTCAGCTCATGCAGCGCGAAGAGTCCCTGGTGGACCAGGTTGTCCACCACCTGCTTTACGAGCGGTAGGGCCGGGTCAGGCGCTTGTCGGCGGCCTGGATGCGGCGGCGGGCCAGCCGGGCCTGCTTGGCGGCCTTGCGGGCACGGGCGCGTTCCAGCTGGCGGCTGAGGGCCTGGTTGCGCAGGCAGTAGCTGTAGACGTCGGCCAGGGTGATGGTTACCTCCGCCGTGCGGCGCAGGCGGCCCTCGGGGCGCAGGGCGAGGACGTCGCCGCTGAGCAGGCCGACGATCAACCGGCGGCCCCGGTCGGCGCAGAAGTGCCCGTTCAGTTTGTCCCGGGTGATGCGCCACACCTCGCCGGGCATGGTCTTGACCTGGGGTTGACCTTGTTCATCCAGCACCGGCTGGGCACTCTTGCCAAAGCCCTTGGTGATCCGGACCGTTTTCGCTTTGCCGATTTCAATCATGCCGCCATTGTATACAAAAATCGGCAGCTTGTCAACATTAAAATTTAATCAAGACCAGTCGAGGACGCACGGTCCGACGGCGTAAATGCTGATTTTCTTGCCCTTCTCCGCCGCGTCGGCGATGACCTCGAAGACGTCGCTGGACTTCACCGCGAACGTCATCGGCTCGTCGCCGTCCTCCGTGGTGGTGAAGTCCTTCACCAGAAATCCGTTGGTTTCGGAGAAGCGCCATGACGCCAGGGAAGCGCGGTCAAGGCTGGTTGCCTTGGGCGGGGCTGGCGCGGCGATTTGAGCTTTTGACTCGGGTAGTATGTTTAGACTTTGGGATGGTGGTGCCATAGGCTTAAAAGAACGTGTTCAAGCTTCCGGCGCGTTGACGAGCACCGGCTCGAACCACTCCAGTTTGCGGATGCGCCCGTTTACGTCTAGCGGCTGTTTGGTCTCCTTGTCGATCCGAGGCCCGGACAGCACCGTGTGCCAGTGGCCCATGCGCCAGTGCAGGCGCGGCGAGGCGTGCGTGCCCCCTGCGGCTGCGCCGTTATGCCGGGCGGCCTGGTAATCCCAGCCGATGGTGTTGGGCGACCAGAGCGCGTCCCGCGACCGGTTGTGCTTGACGCTGGCTTTACGGGTCATCTGGCCCTGCTTGACCAGGCGCGGGCGGGTCACCAAGGTCAGCATCAGATTCAGCGCGAACAGGTTCACCCGGTTGTGGAATTCGGCGTCCTGCTCGGGCGAAGGCAGCTGCGGGTTGGGCCGGTTGATGTCTACGCCAAACTGGTCGGCCTCCCAGTAGGTGGCGTCGTAAAACCGGAAGGTCTTCATGCTGCCGATGTTTTGCTCCATGTTGAAGACCACGTGGTAGTCCATGGGGGCGACCGTGTCGGTGACCACGTTGAAGCAGATGATCAGCCGGTCAGCTTCGTTGATCAAGGGGTTGAGCGGACTCCGGGTGCCATCCAGCGGCGGCAGCTTGACGCAGTCCGGATAGGTTCCCTTGGCGGCACGCACGACGGAGATGAAGGGCACGAAGAAACCGAAGTATTTCAGGCTGAATTCCGTGGGCAGTACGAACAGCATTGCGTCCAGTGGGCACTTGATCTCGGAAATCTTGAAGTCCTCCGGCGGCTTGGTCTGGGCCACGGCCTGGGCAAATTCCGGGTGTACGAAAAAGGTGGGCACCCCAAGTTCCAGGTGCTTGAACGAGTTCAGCATGGCGCATAGGTGGGGCAGCATGCGCATTTCCGAGCTGGTGGCAACCTCCAGTCCGCCGCGCAAGGCGATGGCGTAGTACTTCGGGTTGAGGTAGCCTGCGGGCGGCACAATGCGGCGCGGGTAACACGCCGCATAAGTGACTGGCTCGTAATGAGGTAGCTCGTTTTCGATGAAATTTTTGTGATCTGGGTTCATGTTGTGCAAAAGTAGTCTGGGTTCACTGTAGCGGCAGCCGACGGCGCGGTCAACATTTAATTTTAACAAAATCCGCACGTAGTTAGGATACGCATGAGCGAACACTTGAAAAACGAAACACCCGAACAGGGAATGGCCTTTTCCGGGCATCGGTACGAGCAGGTAGTCATGCAGGACTTCAGGAGCACCATCCCGCCGCATCTGTTGGCGAAACTGCCTGAAGACGAGCGTTTTCTGGTGGAAGCTGTCAGTCGGCTGGAAAACCAGTTCGACTGGACCGTGCGTACGCTGATAAAAGTAAACGGCGACGCCCTGGACTTGCACAGCCGGGTGAATGGGCTGGAGAAGCACGTTCCCGTGGTTGTGAAGCTACAAGATGAACTTGTACTTACCATCAAGCCGAAAGTGGAGGCGCTGTGGGACTGGAAGCAGTTTTTCTCTGGAAAATGGGCCGTGCTCGCCGTCGTGGGCGTCGCCGTGCTCGGTGTCCTCCTGAAAGTGGCGATTGACCTTGTGCTTAAACTGTTCAAGCTTTAACTATGACCACAACGGTTGAACTGTTAAACCGGTTGTTCAAACCGGTACAGGTGCTGTTAGTGGACACGAACGAGGAGCTGGAGCGCATGCTGAATCGGATTTGTGCCTGCACTATTGAGCACTATACCGGAGCACCACCGAAAAAAGTCTACGATGTCGTATTTGCGGACAGTGAGGCCAGCGAAGCCACCTTGGACCGGATCAAAGACTGTGGCCCTTTGATTCTGATCGGTTCCTATTTCGGACGTGTAGACTATCCCGTGGTGCTGCTCCCAAAAATAGACGAACACGCGCTGGAGCGCGTGTTCACGTGTTTGAAGGTAAAGCTGCGAACGCCCGACGTCGTCGAGGCTATTTCGGAGCTGACGGCGTGCTCAGCTTCTGATGCACTTTGTTCAGCACCGCGCTGTGTGATGCGGGCAGCGTGAGGCGGCGGCACTCGTCCATGATGTGACCGAGCTGGCTGTTGTCCAGCTCCTGGCCGTCCATCAAAGCTTTCACAATGCCGCCATCCAGCTCGCTGCCGGTCTGTTGGACGAACATGAGCAGCAGGATGTCCTTCAGCTGGGAGATTTCGCGCGGATTCAGGAAGCCTGACTTTTCGCCCCGTCCCAGGACCCGGTCTACGTCGCCCGGTCCTTCCATGTCCTCGGGTCCGCCAGGACCGCCGCCAGGCGGCATCACCCGGCGCGGAAAAGGCCGACGCGGCACCGGGCGTCCCTGGGGAACAGTGCTGCCGGGCGGCTGGCCACCGGCAGGTGGTCCGAACATCTCCTCCCCGGCCTCGGCGAGCTTTTGAATCATGGTGGGTTTCACTTTTTCCCAGCGCGCTTCGGCCACTTCCTGGCTCACCGGCTCAAAGTACTGGCCGGTCTGCGGGTGCTGGAAACCTTCGGTCCGCTCCTGGATAAAGCGGGCGTGTATTTGTTCGAGCAGCTCGGTGCGTTTAGTCTCCAGTACCGGTCCGCCTTCAATGATCTGTTTAGCGTTCATTTCGTCCATAAGTATAGTTTCGGTTTTAAGTTGGCGCTCCAGGCCGGGATCGAACCGGCGACATGACCGCTTTAGAGGCGGCTCCTTTAACCACTCAGGCACTGGAGCAATGTCTGGGTGAGAGCCTACACGTAAAAATCCCGCTGTCAATGAAATTTTATGTTGACTGGGAAAATTAAATGTATACGCTAGCGGCATGAAACTACGCATTCGTAACGACTGGCTGGCCGCGCTCGGCCAAAAATGGAAAGACACCTGCCGCTACTCCACCCCGGACAAATGGCAGGAAGTGAACCTGGAGGATTTCACGCCCGCAGAACTGGACGCGCTGCTGGCGCAAGTTGAAAAGTTCAAGGACGTCAAGGGTGTGCTGGCCATCAAGCAGAAGATCAAGCTGTACCGGGGCCTGGCGGCGGACACGTCCACCAAGATCACCAAGCTGGAAGCGGTGCCGCTGGCCGTCCGCAAGCTGCTGGAAAATCTGCCGCACCACTGGCTGTTTGCCGATGGCGACGGCGATGGCCACCTGGTTCCGTGGTTTGTCTACAAGGCGGAGTACACGCCGCCGGACGCCCGGAACGCTTGCCCGGCGCGGGTGACCATCGACCTGGCCGCGACCCGGCATAACGCCACGGTGTCCACCTCGATCTCGTACGGGGCCGAGGACATCCACGTTTCCATCGTGGAAATGCTGCGCAAGCACGGGTACTACGCGGAATCCCCGGAAATGCTGGAGGCGTACGACAAGGAACTGGCCTGGTACGGCGAAATCTGCAACCAGACAGGCGCGCAGTTCAACGCCACTGGCCAGGGCCAGGACATGTCGGACCGCTGGAACCGCGCGCAGCTCAACCTGGTCAAGGACGGCAATCCCACCAAGGTGGTGATGGATAACGAGGACGAGGAAGGTCTGACTGTCCGCCACAGCCAGCGGAGTGACCGGGTCACGAACCGCTACTGGCAGCACGAGGACAAAACTTCCGGCGAGGAGGACACGGACAACGTGGTCCTGCTGCCGCAGCAGCCGTACCTGAAGGTGTTCGACTTGGAAAACCACCGGTTCCTGTCGGTGCATGCCACGGAGCTTTCGCCCTACGTGTGGGACGAAAACTTGCCGGAGAAGCTGGTGCTGCCGACGGCGCAGAAGGAGTTGATCAAGGTCCTGGTGACTGGCGCGGACCAGGTGCTGGACGACATCGTCAAAGGCAAGACCGGCGGTATCATCGTAATCTGCACCGGGCCGCCGGGCACCGGCAAGACCCTCACGTCGGAGGTCTTCAGTGAGGGCGTGCGGAAGCCGCTGTACAAGGTCCAGTGCTCGCAGCTCGGCACCAACGAGGTCAAGCTGGAGGAGAACCTCAAGATCGTCATGGCCCGGGCGGAGCGCTGGAAAGCGGTGCTATTAACGGACGAGGCCGATGTCTACATCCACAAGCGCGGGCGGGACCTTCAGCAGAACGCCATCGTGGGCACCTGGCTGCGGGTGCTGGAATACTACCGGGGCATCCTGTTTTTGACCAGCAACCGGTCCACCGTGATCGACGACGCTATCCTGTCGCGGGCGACGGCCTGGATTCGCTACACCATCCCGACGCCGGAGAATCTGCGCCACATCTGGCGGGTGCTGTCACGGCAGTTCAAGGTTGGGCTGACCAACGCGGATATTAACACCCTGGTCGGCGATCCAAAGTTCTGCCGCATCTCCGGGCGCAGCGTCAAGAGCCTGCTCAAGCTGGCATATCTACTGTCCGCCAAGGAAGCGAAACCGGTCACGGTTGAGACCATCCGGTACGTGTCCCAGTTCTTAGACATCGAAGATCGTGAACAAAAAAGCGCGCAAACTGAGGCAGACGAGGAAGCAGCTGAATAAGCGCAACCGGTGTAAAAATCGTCAGGCAGCCCTGGCCTCCCTGCGGGTGGGGCTGCCTGATGATCCGACGGAGGAGCACTGGTCCGCCATTTTGGCGGCCATGAAGCCGATGCCGAAACTGGACCCGGCGATGCACGCGCGGCGAATGCTCGCCAAAATTCTGCTGCACGGCAGCAGCTATGGAACTTCAGTGGATGCCCTGCTTACGCAGGCTGACTATGGTGTTTTGGCTACAAGTGAGGTAAGCAGCGCCGACGTAATCGACTGGATCACCAGAATTTTGTAGCCGTGGAGTGCAAGGTGGAGTTGGACGTTTCCTGGACCCACTTTTGACCCACCGTCAGGGTGGGCTGCTTTTGGCCGGTCAGCAGCGCCATCTGGACGTAGACGCCCAACTTCTCGTCCGTGGCCGTGCTCAGCTTGCCGATGTCGCCGGTCAAGGTGGACGTCACCAGGCCCTCCACCTCCACCGGTTCGTCCAGGCCGCGCTTGGCGGCGAGGTACAGCCGGTTTAGCAGGCCAGGGGTCAGCCCGTTGGCGGCGTGGGCGCGTTGGGCGGTGCTAAGCGCCACCTGATGCTGCGGAAAAATGTAGGTAGACTGTGCGGACATGCTCATATAGAACTGGTTTTTCGGTCGAAGCGCAGGGTGACTTCCGTGCGCTCCTGGCCCTCCGCGCACCAGCGCTTGATGCAGTGGCCGTCCCACAGTTTGGAATCCTGCTTAAACAAGGCGTCGTTCACCGCCTTGAGAATGTTATCATGGTCCGGCTTAACGCGGTGGCCCTGGCCAAGTGCGGCGGCCTTTTTCTTGGCGGACCACGACGGTGGAACAGACAGGAACGCACATACCAGGATGGCGTAGCAGTCCACCTGGCCGAGGTAGGCCGGGGCAGCGGCCCGGAGCCGGTCGCAGTAGTCGCGGTAGACCAGCACGCAGGGGCGCTTTTGCCACACGTCTCTTTGGGTCATGCGCGGCTTGCCGAAGGGCTGCCCGGGAGCGGTGAACGTGACCTGGCCGTCCGCCGGAATGTCTGCGTCCGGAATCGTCGCCGCCTGGGCGCTAATTTTGTCTACCTTTTTAGTTGTCGCCGATTGTAATTTAGTGTTTACTGACAACAATGATTTGCGCTTGGGGTGACCAAGCAACTGATCTAAAGACCAAGCCATAGCCAAAAGAACTGAATATGAACTATCCCGAGAACGTGCTGCAAGTACTGAAGAAATACCGCATCCTCAAGCCGGACGGCACGTGGCGCACCAGCGTCCTGCAAAGTCCGCCCTCCAGCCCGCTGGGACCTGGGCCGATCCTGGCCGAGGACGTGATCAAGCGCCTGGTGGCCGCCGACTCCACGCCGGACGGGAAGTGGCTGGATTGGATTTTCTACCAGGCGGCGGGCGGCGAAAAGGGCGAGCAGATGCGCGAGGGGGCCATCAGTCAGATCAGGGAGCGCTTCATTGACGAGCGCAAGTACGGCTTTCAGCACCCGGACACCAAGGAGTACGTGCCGCCGGTCAGCGCCGAGGCGGCCACGGCCCGCTGGAACGCCATGGAGCCGAAATTCCGCGACATCATGTACGTCTGCGACCAGGATTCGGTCACCAAGCTCAACACTTTTGGCTACTACCGCAACTGGCCGGGCAGCGACCGCATCTACGAAAACGTGGTCTCGGCGGTCACCAATTATCAGGCTCGCTTCAAAAAGCTGCTGCGCATGAACAAGGAGATGGCCAAGGAGGACAAGCCGCCGCTGCCCATTGATCCGGCGGACATCAAGACGGTCGAGGAGATGGTGAACATCACCAAGAAAGTGGAACGCTATTTCGGCAGCAAGAAGGCGCGCGAGGACATCCAGCTCAGCAACCACGGCGAGCGTCAGGACGGCCTGATCTACGCCGACGACTACGTGGAGGTCCTGGTGCCGCTGACCTGGGCGGCGGCGGTCTACTACGGTTACGACCAGTGGGCCTGGGCCAACCGCGAGCAGTTCGACACTTTCATCAGCTCGGAGGACGCGCCGGACTACAAGAACGAGTGGAAGCAGCGCACCACCGGCGGCAAGGTGTACGTCTACATCACGTTCCGGGTGCCTGCGCCGGTCTGGGTCTCGCGCAAAAACGGAAAATTCAACTGGCACGAGCTGACCAGCCTGGCGCTGGAGCTGAACACCGCCGAGATGCGCAAGCTGGCCACGACCAATCCGGACACCTGGAAGGTTTGGGACGAGGAGAACCGCAACACCATGACCATCCGCGACGTGAAGCAGATGCTGCTGGACGAGCCGACCCGCCAGGACCCGCAGGATGACGAGCTGCCCATCCGGCGCGGAGCCAACGTCTACAAGACGCCGGAAGAGGCCCAGGCCGTGGTGCAACATCTGGATATGGCGCTGAAAGCCATCGTGGACTGGAGCGCCAAATTTGACCCCAAGACGGTTAAGCGGGATGCTATGGCCCTGGACTGACTATGATACCAAACCTATTACAGGTGGACAAAGGCATCTGGCGCGGCGGCCAGCCGGAAACGGCGGTGGACTGGCAGCAGCTGGCCCAGGAACTCAAACTGGCGTTCGTGCTAAAGCTGAACGTGGCTGACAATCCCCAGATACCGGAGCCGGGGGCGACGGTCATGGGCATGAAGGTGATCTACATGCCCTTGGACTGGGTGGAGCAGACTTTCGGCGAACCGCCGATAGACTACCTGGTGAAAACCAGCGAGCTGATCAACACCTGCCGGTTGCCGATGCCCGATGGCGGCGTCTTCGTCCACTGCACGCACGGCCAGGACCGCACCGGCGTGGTTGTCGGAGCCTACCGCGTGCTGTCGCAAGGCTGGACGAAGGAAGCCGCGTACAAGGAGATGCTGGACAATGGCTTTCACCCGCTTTTACGCGGCCTTTGCTGGGCCTGGGACGCGCTGCCGGACAATCCGACAAGCCGTAGTTAGCCTGGTATGCCCTATTCCCCGCTCGTCACGCAGGTTTTGATCAAGTACCGGATTTACATGCCCAACGGTGCGCCGTACCTGATCAAGATCGAGGGTCAGTTGGTGCCCAAGCTGGAGCCTGATGTCATCGACCGCCTGGTGACGGCGGACCGGTCGCACGACCAGAAGTGGATCGACTGGATTTTCTACCAGGCGGGCGGCGGACCGGAGGCGGAGGCGAAGCGCGAGCGCGCCCTGGCCAGCACCAAGCTGGAGTTTTTCCGCATGGGCGCTCGGGACGGCGTGCCGCAGGCCACCTTGGACAAGCGCTGGGCGCGCCAGGAGCCGATTTTTGCGGACTATCTGATCTCCGCGCCCGAGGACAAGCTGGAGTACTTTAAGGGCACGTTCGGCTACTACCGGGAATGGCCGGGCCGCAACCATGTCTACGAAACTATCGAGCGGAGTTTGACGGAATTCCAGTCCAACTTCCGTCAGGTTGTCCGCCTGGCCCGGCTGGAGCCGGAGCGTGACATCGGCACCAAGCCGGAGGATTTTCACACGGTGATTGAGCTGATGCAGACCGTGTCCCGGGTGAAGCGCTTTTGGAAGTTCAACGAGATCAAGACCTCGGCGCACCCGCAGCGCAAGGACGACTTGATCTACGACGACGAGGTGCTCCACGTCATTGCGCCGCTCACCTGGGCCGCTTCCGTGAAGTACGGCCACCCGGCCTGGCTGCTGTCCGATCCGAACGAGCTGGAGCGCAGCCGCAGTTCCGTGGCGGACTATTCGCCCTGGACGTCGGCCTACCAGACCGGAAACGTCTACGTTTTTCTGAACTTCAAGGTGCCCATGCCGGTGGCGGTCAACCTCAAGGGCAACGACTACGAGCATTCGTCCTTGCAGATGGTGCGCCTAAACTTGCATCGGGATCAGTTGAAGGGCCTTGGCGACCACAACAAGTGGGAGGTTATCACGGAAGCCGGGGACGAGGGTACGGTGGAGACGCTGAAGCAAACCATCCTGGCCGAGCCTACGTACGAGATGACGCCCGAGGAGCAGGCGCAACCGTTTAATCGCGGAGCGCGCCGGATCAAGACGGAGGACCAGGCGCGGCACATCATCCGCCACCTGGACATGGCGCTGGCTGCCGTGGCGGAATGGGCGGCGCAGTTTGACCCGCGCACGCTGAAGGTAGACCCGTACAACTAGCCGGTGGCCTGCTTGACGATCCGTTGGATGATTCCACGCAAGGCGTAGGCCACGCTCTTGTCCCGCACTTCTTTCAAGCCGTTCATCACCAGTGCCGCCAGGGCGACGCCAAAGTCAGCCCCAACCTCCGCCGGGGCGTAAGCGCTGACCAGCGGGATCAGCGAGTGGTATTTCTTCCGGTTGCAGTACTCCGCCGTGGGACCCCAGCTCTTGATGTCGACGCCTTCGCTGTCACCGTAGCTGATGTTGTTGGCCAGGAGGGCGTTGACGATGTTGATGTAGACGAGCCGTTCGACGCTGTGGCCACGGTTCGGGTAGGCTTCCAGCACGTCGGTGTACTGGCTGCTGCGGGCGCGGATGGCCGCGTCGCCCAGCAAGGTGTCCGCCTGGTTGATCGCCTCCTCGGTCGGCAGGTCCAGCTTCTTGTCCCAGACGGATTTTCCGCCCGTCCCGGCGCGCTGCAACAGCAGCTTGCCGAATTCTCGCAGCACCAGGGCCTCGGGGGCCTTGGATTCCCGCAGCGGCGGGTACAGGCTGATGCCCATGTCGCCGTTGGCGGAAAGCGCCGCGTCGGTGCCGCCAGCAGTTTCGTGGGCGGACCACTCGATCTTTTTCCAGGTCTGGTTCAGCAGGTCGGCCAGCGGGCACTCCTCGATGTGCTTGCTGGCGCTCCGAATGATGTCTTGGTACGTTGTCATTAGTTTATGCGGCAGGCGACGAATCCCTTGGGCAGGTCCGTGGAGTTGTGATCGTAGCTGGCCAGGGTGTTCTGCCAGCCGTCGTTGGACACCACGTCCTCGGCCACTTTGCGGTCGTCTACGTCTACCAGTTCCAGGGCTTGTTTGCGGGCGTCTCTGCCGTACACGTCCTCCAGCCATTCCCACGGATCGACGTTTGGCTTGGTTTTTTCGATCCAGTTGTCCACGATGCTGTTCAGCTGGGCGACCCGGGCCTTGTTGGCCACGCGCGGCTCGCCGTTCTTCTTAAAGAACACCAGGTCGTCGCTTTCAATCTCGTCTTCCTCCACCATCTTTTGCAGCTGCTCCTCGTAGTCCATGTTGTTGACTTCGTCGCCGTAGTCCTCGTACGGGTCGCCAACGGCCTGCGCCAGTTTTTCCTTGTCGATGTAGTTGGCCAGGAAGTCGGCCCCAAACATGTCCGGTTCGTCGCGGACATCCTGGGCCACCCGGTCGACGGCAATCTTGCGGGCGGTGTCGTCGTCCTTGAACACCCACCACTGCTCGCGGCCATAGTCGACAACGAAGTTGGTGGTATCGTCCGGTGCGTTCTCGTCGTAGTCGCCGTTCGTGTCGTTAATCTCAAGCTCGTCCAGGTTGCAGTCCAATTCCTGGGACAGGCCGTAAAGGGCCTCCTGCACCCAGCTGGAAAATAGAATCTGGCTGATGGCCGCCCAGGGGTCGGCAGCCACGGCGGCGTCAAGGGCCGCTTCCTCGTCCTCGGGCGCGGTCGGCTCGGGCGCTGGCTCGGGATTCCCGGGCGGCAGCGGCACCGGCGGCTCTTCGTTTTCCTTGACGATGTCGGCCAGCGGCTTGACCTTTTTCTCCGGCTCATGGATCACCTGCCGAATCTGCTTTTTGATCTTTTCGGTCTGCTCCAGCGAGCAGTCGTTGCAGAGCCGGTTGCGTCGGGCGTCGGCCAGGGTCTTGAAGCCGCCTTGCACGTGGCTGCACCCGGGGCACTCGGCGTAGTATTCGACGCTGTCCGGGTAGAGCTTCAGGTCCGCGTAGATGCCCGCGTTGCTGTGCTGATCCGTTGTCGGACGTTCGCGTTCAAGCAGGGAGATCATCTGGGTTGGCACGCTTGCGGCGCTTGGTGGGGTAAACCGGCTGAGCCTGCATGACGAGCGTTCCGTTGGCGAGGATGGTGTCTCCGTCTGTAAATGGAAGCACGCGCTGATCTCCCCACGCGCCGGATTTGGAGCCGTAGTTGCACCAGAATAAATTCCAGTTGTACGCGTGCTCTTTCCTCGGCTTTCGGCCAAACACGTGCCAGCCGCCGGGAGCAGCCCAGTTGATTCGTTCCATCGTGGTCTTGCTGCAAAATCCATCCGTGGCGACAGTGACCTTGTTGGTATTGTCTACGGTGACGACGTACGTGTTGTGGTACTGTAGCGCGATGTGTTCTGCGTCTACCTGCACCAGCTTGGTTTCCGTGCCTTGGACCCGCTTGCTCTGGCGTCCGTTAAGCCGTTCGCCCCACCTTTGCCAGAGAAACACCGGACTGCCCGGCAGCATGAAGGGCACCTTGCCGGAAACGTACTGGGTCAGCAGCTTTTCTGGGTCTGGGTCAACAGGTGTAGCGGCTGGGTCGACGGGTTGCTCGTCGTCCAGCAGCATTTTGGTGATGGCGAAAGCATTAAGCATTGGGTACGGCAGCGCCAACCATGCGAATTTCGTTGGGGTTGTACTCGCGGTCCATGTGGGGCTTGTTATTGCCGAAACTCAAGCGGTAGCGCCCGTCCTGGCCCACGCTGGCCACTTTGCCGGTGTACGTTTTTCCGTCGTCGGTGACCATCGTGTCATCCCCGATCTGCGGGGCCTTGGGCGGTTGCGTGGTCGGACTGACAGGCGTCGGCGTCCGGGGTTCGATGGGCGCGCCGGTCATGCTGGAGCCGGGTGAAGCCGGGCTGGAAAGTCCCATGCCCGCCCAGGCTTCGCGCATGCCTTTGGGCATGGCCTGGCCGCACTTTTCATCGTCGCACGGCTCGCACTCGCAGGCGCACTCGCCGCACTTGGGGCACTTGCACGCCTCGGTGACTTCCGACAGCTTGCCCTGATTCAGGTTGACCATCAAGAAGCCGGTGTCCATGTCCGGCACCAGCCAGTTTTTCCGCAGGGCTTCCTGCACGCCGTCGGGTCCGATGGCGGAGATCAGCTCTCCCGTCGTGACGACTGGGTTGGGCCGGAGGCGGCGCTCGCTGATGTAACGGGCAACGTAGATCGTATTCATTATGAACTAAATACTAGAAGTAGCCTTGGCGCACCATGGAGAGGAAACTGGGATCGCTATCGTAACGAGCCAGCACCGCTTCGGCCTCGGCAAAGGTGTGGGCGGAGCGCAGGCTCCGCAGGTCGGCCTGGGTAAAGTCTGGATTGATCCAGCGGATGTAGCCCGCTGCCTGGCGCTTGAACTGGCGCAAGATGTCCGCCTCTTTCGCGGCGTTCTCCTGGCCGATGGCGCTGGCGTACTGGGCGAACAGGCGCTCGGGATCGTCCGGCGGCGGGCCGCCGTTAAGCAGGGCGTCTACAATCTGGCCAGCCTTCATGAACGGTCCAGCAGGCGGCTGACGATGCTTTCAGCCGTAGGCTTGGCGTCCTCTTTGTCCTCTGCCGGTTCAGCTTTGTCGGCCTTGTCGGCTTTAGCCGTTTTGCCGCGCAGGTGAATCTTGCCTTTGTTCTGGCAGAACCCGCAGGTGCAGCCTTTCTTGTGTGCTTCGTTTAATCGGCTCATACGTTAAAGTTCGCCAACGTCGGTTTTCTCGTCGGGCATGTCTTCCGGGTTCAGCTCTTCGCCGCCCTCGCCGCCAGGTTCCGGTGAACCAGGCTCTGCGCCGGGTGCGCCTTCTTCGCCCGGGGGAATGTCGCCGGGACCGCCAGGGCCGCCGCCTTCAGGGCCACCAGGTGCGCCTTCAGGGCCGCCTTCGGGACCGCCTTCGGGACCGCCAGGACCGCCCGGAGGTCCGCCTGCGCCGCCCATGCCGCCACCGCCGCCGCCACCCTCGCCGCCAGGGCCGCCCTTCTCGTCCGGTCCAAAATCAGGACTCATGGGCGGCCCGCCACCGCCGTGGCCACCACCGCCGCCCGCGTACGGATCGTTTTGGTTCATGTCCACGTCGCGGGGCAGCTCTTCTTCGGAGGCGATCAAGACCCGCAACTGATCCCTGAGCGACCGGAAGTAGCTGGCCAGGTTCCAGGTGTCTACGGACAACATGTCCGCCGCCGCCTTCAAGGTGTCCAGAATCTCCCGGTTGATGGACCCGGTGATCTCATTGCCGCGCCAGATTTTCAGGAATTCGCGCAGCTTGTCCGCGTACGGGAAGTTGCGGCCCTTCTCGGCGTCGTCGAGCAGGTTCTTGAGCTGCCCTTCGATCTTGCCGTGCCAGCGCACCACTGATTTTCCGTCAAAGGTTTCAGCCAGGCCCGACAGCAGGCGCAGCCTGGCGTATTCCTGGGATTCGTAGTCGTAGGCGGTATTCATAGTCGATTAAAAAATAAAGCGTGCCCGATGCTCGTGGAACAGGTCCAGCTGATTCGGGTCTGGCGGCGGTGCCGGAGGGGCGTCCGGATCACGCTGTACCGGGCCGTTTTGAATTGTAGACAGCTGGCGCTTGCGGGCCTCCTCGGCGGCAGCCGCCTCCCGCTCGCGGAAATCCGGGACGGTGGACCACTCGTCCGCGTTGTTCTGGTCGATGTAGCCGTAGCTCTTGAATCCGATTTTGATCGGTATCTTGAATTCGCCGGGCCGGGACTTCCAGGTCTTGGTGGCCCCGTTGCGCCGCGCCTGGTACGGTGCGCCTTCCACGCCGCGCTTGCGGCTCTTGTAGCGCTCGGTGCGGTGGTAGAAAGTGTTGGCCGAGTGGCAGTTGTAGGCCGTGATTTTACCTGTCGACGCCTCCTGGTGCATGGCGTCGATGAAGTGGCCGGGGTCGACGTTATCCAGCTCTTCGGTGTTGTCGAATTCGTCGGCTTCCAGCAGCGCGCTGACAATGAGGCTAGCGTTTGCCACGGCTGTCTCCCCGGCGCTTGCGCATGCGCTCCAGGCGCTTGTTCCAGTCCACTTTGGGCTGTGCGGCTGGAACCGGCGGGGGACCGTCAATCGCCGGAATGGCTCCTGCCGAGGTCATCTCCAGCAGTGACTCAGCCACGTCTTTGGGCGTGCTTTTGCTGCCGGGATTGGCCTTGTAAAACTCGCGCGACCGGAGCGACGAAGATTTGGGATAGGCCAGATCGCCGCCGCAGTGGGCGCAGCAAGCCTTGTTGCCGACGTACTTGGCGGAAGTCGCTTTCTGGCAGGATTTGCACCAGTGGCCGCCCAGCTCATGCAGGATGGACTCGCTGGTTTTCTTGCTGCCTTTGGGTGTGCCTTCGGGCTGTTTGCCTTCGGCTTCCTTGCCGACGCCTTTTTTGTGGTCGTCGCTGGTCTTGTCATCAAACTCGACCGGATTCATGTCCTCGTCGTGCTCCGGCTCCGTGGCCGCAAATTTCTGGGCGTCCTTGAGAATCTTCTCCAGTTCCGGGGCTTCGTCCTTGTCGGACGGGTCGTTGGTGGCGATCTCGATGAAGCTGATCAGCATGTCGGCAGGCTCGAAGGACATGGCCAGGTCGCCCGACTTGGCAGGCACCCAGCCTTTGGTGGCCAGGGTGTGCAGATTCTCCGGGTCAAAGAGTTTCTGGACGCTGTGCTTGTACTCCAGCGGGTCGTCGAAATACAGCTCGGCGCTCGACGGGCCAGCTTCCAGCTTGCCGCCGATGTCCAGGTCCTTGAGCACCGTGGCCAGCGGCTGTTTGTTGGCCACCATCTCCTCGGTTTCTTTTTCGGCAGCTTCCTCGAACAACTGCACGATCTGCTCGCCCAGGCCCGGCTCAGAAGCGGACACCGCCGACTCTCCGAACAAAAATTTCAGCAAATTGGCTCTCATTACGCCTTAACTACGCGGCTGGCTTGTCGCACAGTTTGACCTCATTGGCCAGCTGGGCCTCGATGATCGGCTTAAGGTTGGCTCGGCGGTAGCTGGGTCCCTTGATCCACTTTCCGTCCTCGCGCTTGTGGCCGTCAATGAACTTGGACATGTTGCTGCCGTGCACTTCCTGCCAGCCCGGTTCCAGCGCGGTGCCGCTGGCCACGCCGTTGCCGATGGTAAATACCAGCAGGTCGATGTTGGCGTCGTAAGCGTCTACAATGGCCGAAAGGGCCTGGGCCGGGTCCCGCTCGTCGTACATGGGCTTGTCGGCGGCCCAACAGGAGAAGTTGTCGACGGCGGTGCCGCGATTGTTGGTCTCAAATTCCAGGCCCCAGGCGTTGGCCAGTTCGCACAGCTCCTCGGCCAGCCAGCGCAATCGGCCCATCCGCGTTTCCAGCGGCGGCAGGCAGGGTTTGGACGGGATCGCCTGTTCGGCGTGGACCATGAAGTCTTTAACTTGGGCTTGAGCGTTTATCATTTTAGTATCAGGGATTTGGTGAACCAGGTGGGAAAAAAGTCTTCGTTTCGCTCGTAAATTCGGACGAAATCGCTGTCCAGGATGTAAGTGTGGCCGTGGTCGGTTTCGCTGCGCACGATGCGGCCACACGCCTGGATCACCGTCATAACGGCCTGCAAGGTGTACCAGTCCGGGTCCCGGTCGCGGTGGGCCGCCACCTGCCGGTCGCCCAGGTTGGGGAACGGCATCTTGGAGATGATCTGGAACCGGGCCAGGTCGTCGTCAAAGCTGTAGCCCTCGGTCACGCTGGGGCTGAGGATCACGGTTGGCTCCTTGGCGCGCGCGTGCCGCTGCATGATCTGGGGCCGCTGGGACGCCGTGGTGGCGAAGAGCACCCGGGACGCGTGCTGCGTGCCCATCAGGTACTTGTAAATCTTCTGGCCCAGCTGGTAGCTGTGGCAGTGGATGATGCCTTTGTCGGCGGCGTGCAGTTCCAGGAGAATGTCCGTCAGGCGGCAGAACCCCGGGAAGGAGTGATCCACGCTGTTGCGGCTCATGCTGCCAACAGGCCGGACTTCGACCGGGCGGTTCTCCACGGGAAACGGGCTGTCTACATCCATCCAGGCCACGGTGCGCGGGTCCAGGCCCAGGCTGCGGCAGAAAATCTTCTTGGAGCCGGGGTAGGCGCTCATGTACAGCCGCGCCTTGGCCCGGTTTTGGACCAGCTCCGGGAAGAAGGCGCTGGCGTCGATGGGCTTGGCGGTGCAAGCGCGATGGCTCTCCGGATTGCCTTCCCGGTCGTTGTTTTGCCAGTAGACCCAGTCGCCGGGGTATTCCTGCAAGGATTGGGTTACCACGCGCACGCGGCTGACATGGTTGTCCAGCTGGCTGAATTCCGCCTGGTCCGCCCGCCGGGAAGGACTGTCCGGGGCGTCGTCGGAAGTTTCCAGCTTCTGCATCAGCATCTCCATCCGTGATTCCAGGGCGGCGAGGTAGTCCTTGCTCAGCCACTCGCAAAAATGACCGGCGTCCGGCAGGTCGGGTATTTCGCCCAGCTGAGGTGCCCACTTCTGCATGCTGGGTTCCGTGACGGACAGCTCGACGAAGCTGGTGATCTGGCGCTCCAGGGTGTGGCACTCGTCGCACACCAGGCCCAGGCGCATGGGCAGCTTCTGGGCGTACGTGGCTTCCGTGAAAAAGTACGGGTAATTGGTCACGGCCAGGTCGGCGTTCTGGAACTTGAACTTCGTGACCAAATAGGGGCAGGTGTGAATTTTGCGGCGCTCGCACATTCCTTTGGACTTGATCTTGGAACCCAGCGAGCAGTTGCCGTAAGCGTGGCAGGTGTACTCCGTGGCCGACTTCAGACTCTGGGCCGAGTTGCGGAAGGCTGGCCGGTACCGTGGAAAGTCGCGGTCTAGCTGATCTTGCAGCAGTTTCTGGGTGACCAGATAGTATCCGCCCGAGGCGATGTACTCGCTGCTCGCGCCGCGCATGTAGTAGCAGAAAGCGGCTCCGATGGCGGTTTTGCCGACACCGGTGGGCGCGGCCAGGATGATGTCGTTGTAACCGTCAAAGAGGTGCTGCTCGACGTCGTTCAGGATCGAGACCTGGGTGGGACGCGCATTCTCCATGGGGAAGGCGTCGATCATGCTGGCAAAGGTGGCGGCTGACATGCGTGAATTTAGAACGGTATTCGCCGTCCGTAGTTAGGTCATTATGGCGAGCCAAACGCTCCAGTATCTTAAACTCGACTACCAGAGCCAGAAAGACGCGATGCTACAACGCATTCGCGACCGCTGGCCCCAGCGCTGGAACGATTTCCTGGCCAATAGTTTTGGCATTGTTCTTGTAGACATTGTCGCCTGGGCGCTGGCGACGCTGGCTTTCACCGTCAACCGGGTGGCGGGTGAAAATTTCATCCCGACCATGACGCTGCGGGAGTCCGCCGTTCGCGTGGGCGCGCTGACGGGCTACGAGCTGCGCGGGCCGGTTCCGGCCACCCTCTCCTGCGAAGCCGCCATCAGCACGGCGTTCGACCGCAGCACCGGCCCTGACGTGGTCATCGCCCAGGGCACCTTGATCCGCAGCTCCGACACCAGCGCGCTGCCTTACGAGGTGGTGCAAGACTACACGATCATGCACGGCTACGTCACGCCCCGGACCCTGGTGGCGGTGTTTTCGCCGATCCTGAGCGGCACCAACGTGATCAACACCTTCATGGTGCTGACCAACGGGTCGTCCCTGGCGACGCCGGTGGACTCCACCATCGACCTGTCGGCGTACCTCAGCGTCGGCCAGGACCTGATCCAGATCGGGGTCGACGACACGGTGGAGAGCAACTACTACAATATCACCAACCTGAACGCGGCCCCGGGGGCGGTGTCGGCGTACAGTCAAATTGTCCTGAACACCCCCTGGGCTGGAACCACCGGGCGCTACCAGGTTAATGTATACGAACGTCGGATACAAGTGATTCAGGGACAAACCGTGACGGACCAGTTTGTCGCGCCGATCAACACAACCGGCTACTCGGTCATGCTCAGCCAGACGCCGGTGATTTTCGGCAGCATCCAGGTGACGGTTAACGGCGAGCCGTGGACGCAGGCTCCCACCATTGGAATTTTGAACGACCTGGCGACCGTGTTCCAGGCCAAGACCTATGTCACGGGCGACACTTCCGTGCAATTTGGCGACGGCATCTTCGGCGCGTTGGTGCCGTCCGAGGCGGCCATCAGCGTAACGTACCGGGTGGGTGGCGGCTCCGCCGGAAACATCGGTTTGAACACTATCAGCACCACAATCACCGGGCTGGTGGAAACGATTTCCAGCCCGATCACCGTGCAAGTGACCAACACAACCTCGGTCGGCCAGGGCGGCCAGGACGCTGAGACTTTGAACCAGGCTCGGGTGAACATCCCCTACTACACCCGGACCAACGACCGGGCCGTGACGCTGGACGACTACCAGACCATCGCACAGCAGTACAGCAACGCTCAGTACGGGTCGGTGGCCTACGCGCGGTCGACTGTGCGGACGGAAAACGCGCTCCTGGAGGGCAACATCGTTTCGATCTATGCCTGGACCACCGGCCCGGGCGGCGGCTTGATTCCGCTAGGCGGCCAGCTCAAAGGGGCGGTGCGCGATTACATGCAGACCAAAGCCGTGGGCACGGACTACGTGCAGATGCTGGACGGGACTTCCAGGCCCGTGCCGATCAGCTTGCAGTTCGCCGTGCTGCCCGGCTTCAGCATTTCGGACATCAAGAGCCTGGTGGTCCAGACCATTGCCAGCCAGATCACGGCGTTGCGCCCGGGCGATCCTGTGATTTATTCGGACCTGGTCTCCGCCCTGGTTAACACTGCCGGGGTGGACAACCTGGTGATGGCCACGCCGATCAATAACCTGTACCCCGCAGACGCCACGGAGCTGTTTACGGTGCCCGACGACACGTACGTGTATACGCTGGACACCAGCAGTGCCGGAGCCGTGACGGCGGCGGACGGAGCAGCCAGTCAGTACAGTGTACAGCTACCCATGTATCCGTTGCAGCCGTGGTCGCTGACGCTCATGCTGGGCGTGAACAGTCTGTCCCTGCTGCCCTTCCTGTCGCAGGATTCCAGCGGGCGGGTCCAGGTGCAACAGGCGCGGGTGGTGGGGGCCAACATCAGCACGGACGACAGCTACCCGTCCACGATCAACCTACTGACCGGCCAGGCTACTTTCTACGTGCTGGGTGCGCCGGGCGACCTGACCATGGAGCTGGTGACGGCGGTGGGCTATTCGGCGGAGCGGGTGGTCAACCTGTACATCGGCTACCAGGGCGATCTGTCTCAGGCCGCTCGCCGCCAGATTCGGTCAGCGCTCTTGTCCTGGGGCCAGGGTTTCGGTGTGGGCAGCTCCATCTACGCGGCCCGCGCGACGGGCATTTCAGCCTCGGTGGTCAGCGTCAGCGACATGGTGGCCAGCATTCCCGGCGTGACTTCTGTGAACCGGGTGGCGCTGGATACGCCCGCCAATACCGACAACCTGGTCACGGCGGCTGACTACGAACTGCTGCGCCTCGGGACTGTGGTGCTGAACAATCAACTTGACTGATGAACGCCAAACAAACCGTAGCCGCCCTGCTGGAAGCCGCCAACCCGGATGACATTGATCCGACGCGGGAGGCGGCGCGCTACACGCAGACAATGGCCTTCGACAAAGGCATTGCCGACATAATGCGCGACGCCCGGCAGCTTTATCTCTCGCTGGAAAAGGACGGCACGCTGGCCACGCTGTTGAAAGAGGGAGACTACGACGAAAGTTCAGTCGCCCAGGCGATCATGTGGCGGGCGATTGAACGACGCAGCGCTCCCGGTGCGGCGCGGGCGCTTAAGCGACTCAAGCGCCTTTGTCCCTACAACTTCTGATCGTGGTTGGCCAGGAGGGCGTCACCGCCGCAGTTGGCCAGCAGCTTCCAGCCTGGCAGCGCTTTGAGGATGTCAACCAGGGCGCTGGAATCTTTGTAAAACGTGCCGCTGTCGTACTCCGTCCATAGCAGCTTGGTCTTGGGCAGCATTTTCTGCGCGCCCTCAAAGACCAGGCGTTCCGCCCCTTGGACGTCCATCCAGATGAAGTCGATGTGGTCGAGCTGATGGAGCGCGCAGAAGTCGTCCATGCGCCAACAAGCCACCGGCACTTGAGCCTGCTCCTTGAGCCAGGGCCAGTTTTCCGTCAGCACCGGCGTGAACTCGCTGAGCGAAGAACTGCCGGTGGCTCCGCCCGGTTCCGGCGTAGACAAGTGAAAGGGAACGGTCCCGGTGACGTTGCCGACCGCAGCGGCGGTAAATGTGATGTACTGGTCCAGCCGCTGGCCGGTGATCTTGTTCAGGTTGCGCGGGTCCGGCTCAAACCCGAAGTAGCGCGGCTGGCTGCGGCACATGGACAGCAGCATTTTGGTGTGGTAACCGTCGCACATGCCCAGCTCAAAGATGACCGGATTTTGGATGTTGCTCAGGTGCCCGTGGATCAGCAGATAGGCTTTTTCCAGCGAGTCGTACGCGGGCGCGTCAGTTCCATGTGGAACATTGGCGGAAGCTTCAGGGGTTTCCATATCAACGGGCCATGATCAGGTTTTCCGCGTTGAGGTCGACCAGGCGGAAGTCATAAGGGTTCAGCACGTTGAGCATGTGTTCGACGTTCCGGTCGTGCTCGACACAGACCAGCTTCAACTGCTTCAACAGGGGCCATGGCATGGCGTTGAAGAGGTCGAGGTTGGTGCTTTCCACGTCGATGTTTACAAAATTAAAGTCGTAGCCGTAGGCGTCCAGCAGGGCTTGCAGCGGCATGGTGTAAACACTGAACGGGGTGAAGCGCACGCCGGAGCCGGACTCCCAGCGCTTTACATGGTCCAGGCTGGTGGAGGACACGCCGTCGCCGTTGCTGTCGTACCAGGTGACCAGCTGGCTGGGACCGGCGCTGACGGGTGCGTTGACCAGCGCGATCTTGGAGTTGTGCCGGTGCAGTTCCAGCAGCTTCGGAAACACCACCGGGCTGGCCTCGACGCAAACGCCGCTCCAGCCCTGCTCCACCAGGCGGAGCGTGTTGCTGAAGGTTTTGCCGTCATGCGCGCCGATCTCCAGGAAGCGGCCCACGAAGCCGCTGAAATGCTTGCCGATGACGGCCTCTTCGTTGTTTTGCGAATACATGGTGAGAAGAACAGAACCTTTATTAAAATTTTATGTTGACTACGGGCCGGTCCCGGACTAAGGTCCTGGCATGAACGTAGACAAATTCAAAAAACTGCTGGCCGTGCCCACCTGTTCGGGCCGGGAAGAAGCCATGGTGGCCTACCTGCTGAACCACTTCCAGTCACGGCCTAACGTGCATGCGGTCGCGGACCGGCACAACAACGTGCTGGTCATCAAGGGCATGACCTGCCAGCCATTACCCTGTGTGGCGGCGCATATCGACACCGTGCAACCCATCTGGGCTGAAGGTGTGATTCAGGTCGTTGAAAACGGCAACGTGATTCACGGCAGCATTTACGACGGCATCTCCGCCGGGCTGGGCGCGGACGACAAGACGGGCATCCAGGTCTGCCTGGAGCTGCTGGACCGGTTTGACAACATAGCCTTAGCCCTGTTCAGCGGCGAAGAGGTCGGCATGCAGGGCGCGCAAAAGGCGGACGCGGATTTCTTCAGCAAGATCGGGTACATGATCGAGTTCGACTGCCCCAGCCGCAACATGGTGTCGTATAGCTGCGGCGGCACCCGCTTGTTCGAGGATGACGCACCTTTTATCAGCCAGGCGCTACCGGTGTTGCAAAAGCACGGTTCCGTGCTCTGGCAGAACCATCCGTATACGGACGTCAAGATGGTGCGGCAGCGCTTTCCCATCTCCTGTTTGAACCTGTCGAGCGGTTACTACAACTGGCACATGCCCAACGAGTTCATCAAAATTTCCGAAGTGGAAATGGCGGTGGAACTGGGCGCTGACTTGGTGCGCGAACTAGGCACCAACGCCTACCCGTGTCAGCGGTCGCTGCTGGAAAGCAAACCGGCCCTTGAGATCGGGCCGTTGCACGTGCCCAGCGCCAACGTGCGCATTCAGTCAGCCTGCGCCGCCTCGTAGTCCTTGGAGGCGCGGGACTTGATGTTCCGCCGGTACTTTTGATTTTCCTTCTCGGAATCTTCCGGGTTGTACTCGATGACTTTGTCGATGGTCATGCGCATCAGCTTGGGGTCGACCTTGCCCTCGAAGTGCTGGGAGTCGGGGCCGTGCCGGTTCAAAAAGACGAAGTAGCGGATGCGGTTGTGCAAGTGCTCCTCCGGCGTGGAGCACAGGCCGATGGCAATGTCGACGACACCGGCTTTCTCGAACGATCCCTGGAACGACTTCATGCTCGGCACTTTCTGGTCCACCGTGTCCTTGTTGCACCGGTCGGGCATGATGACGCAACATTCCAGCTCGCAGGCCATGGCTCGCGCCTGAACGTAGATGTCCGCCTGCTGCCGCCAGTCCGGGGTGTCCTTGCGCACCGCCATGGGCTTCACGGTTTCCGCGTAGTCCACGATGATGGCTTTGGGTTTCAGCCCGTGGATGGACATGACCTGCTTGGCGTGGCTCTTGATCTCGCCAATGGTGACGGACTTGGAGGCGAACCCTTTGAACCAGACGTTGTTGAACATTTTCATCTTCAGCGCCGCCGCCACCTTCTGCTTGTATTTTTCCGGCGCGTCCCAGATTTGCTCCTGGGTGTACCCGCTCATGTTGTAGATGGCGCGCATCATGGCCAGCTCCTGGCTGATCTCGCAGGCGTAGTAGAGCACGTCGCCGCCGCCGTGGCCGGACATGTTCATGGCCAGGTTGATGCAAAAGGCCGATTTGTAGCGCTTGGGCGGAGCCAGCGGCACCACCAGCCAGCCGGGGGCCAGGCCGAATTTCCAGATCGCGTCCAGGTGGGCGAAGCCGGTGTGGATGCCGTAGTTGCGTTCGGTCGCCTTGTCGATGGCCTTGTCGTAATCGTGGTAGAGCGACCAGCCCATGTCGTTGTAATTGGTGCCCAACGCCAGGGCCTTTTCCATCATCTCGACGGCGTTGATCTTGTCCATCTTGCCTGCGGTCTGGTGCTCGTGGATCACCTTCAGGCCCTCGAAGACCGCGCGCTCCTTGGCGAAGTCGATGCACAGGTCCAGGACCGGCTTCCAGTCCGACGTGTCTACATTGGCGAGCTGGTTGACATATTTCAGCACGCTCTCCGCGTGCAACTTGTCCAGGCGGGCGGCGTGCTGAAATGCGAGGTTGCCCAGGACGGAGAAGTTCGGGTACTTGCCGTACTTGGTGTAAAACTCCACCACCCGGTGGACCACTTCCACGGCAATCGGGCCGTTGAAGAAACCGGGCTGGATCACCTGGCCAAAGCCAAAAAACTGCTCTGGATGCGTGATTAGACAGGCCAGGATCATGTCCTGGAAATCGTCCGTGAAGTTGTAGCTTTCGACGTTCATTTTCGTGAGCTAGCTAGAACAGCATCACCCGCGCTATACGTCAAACTGCGAAAGGTCAGGTTTTGCCGTGGTGTTTACGGCGCGGCTTACCGGGCGGCTGAAGACGCTGGGTTCACCTTCCAGGTACTGGTGGCACTGGTAATGTTGGATGGCGCGGCCCAGTTGGTTCCACAGTTCCAGGGCGCTAAGGACGGGCCGGTTCTCGATTAAAAAATCGTCGGGCCGGTAATGGGCGGTGGCCAGCACCCGGCTGACCGCCTCGGGCATGATGCGCTGGCGCATCACCCATAGCCGCCGAAAGTCGGTCGGGTTGCGCGCCAGCTGCCGCTGTACCTGGTTGACGCTGAACCGGTGCTGTAGCTGAACCTCGGTGCCCTCGCGCTTGACCCCGTCAGGCAGGAGATAACTGCGGTAGGTGGGTTCGAGCGCCAGCCAGTAGGGGTCCAGCTGCAACTCCTCCTGGGCGTACAGGGCCTCGTAGGGCGGGCCGCCGTGGCTGGTCTTGTAGGCCACGATGAAGCTGCCCGCCGTCACCTCGCTGGTCAGCATGTTACTCTCCACCTCGGAACGCTCGTAGTCCGTGTCGGCCAATGTAGACAGAGAGGACAACGAGAAGGTGCCGAAATTTTTGCGGCAGAGCTTGGCGTAGGCTTCGCAGCGGCTGACCGCCAGCTTGGAAGTCAGGTGCTTGACCTTGAACTTGTGGGCGATGGCGCGGTCGGTGTGGTCGATCACCGATTCCTCGGACACCTGGTGGCCCACCATGTTGGCCAGGAAAAACATGCGCAGCGAGCAGTTGGACTTGGTCGCGTTGGCCAGGATTTGCTTGCGGTACAGGCTGATGCCGGACTTGTCCTGGGGCTTTTGCAGGAACACGCTGAAGAAGCAGTCCACGTAGAGCCGCTCCATGTAGGGGGCCTCGGGGTCGATGGCGGTCAGCTCCCGCGCGGCTTCGCGCTTGGCCATGGCCTCGGGCAGGATGTTGAAGCGTATACGGTCCAGCGGCAGCTTGCTGGCCCGGCTGCCCATGTATTTCAGACATTCCGGCTCGTGCGTGCAGTTGCGACAGATCGGGTCTAGCGGATCGTGCTCCAGGCCAAAGCAGGGCAGCGGCGCAGTGATCGGCGTACGCTCCAGCTCGGTCATGTTCTTTAGTGGCGATGTCACGCGAGATAGAACAGCAGACCGATGCCGTCGAAACCAAACCGGAGCGCAAGCCCGCGAAGCCGCGCAAGCTGCGGATATTTCGCGACCTGGACGGCAAGCCGCTGTACGCCAATGACAAGGGCTTCGCCAGCGCCAAGGAATACGGGCTGAGCAAGTTCGACCTGGACGTGCTGGTGTACTGGCACGGCGAGAAAAGGGTGGAGCTGCCCGGCTTGAAAAAGAGCACCCAGGCGCTGCTCACCCAGTTTGACCCGGACCAGCCGCTGCCGCAGCTGCGGCTGCGCCCCGGCCCCCAGTCGCCTATTTGTATACATTGCGACCTGTGCAGCCAGGGCTGCCGCCACCCGTTCCTGCCCAGCTCCGGCACCTTCAAGCCCCTGGTCACTGTGATCATGGACGGCGTCGGCTTTGGTGAGGACGACCGGGGCGAGATCGCCACCAGCGGCGCGGCCAAGCGGCTGAAGGAGATTATCGAGGACAACGTGGCCAAAACCGGAGTGCGCCCCGAGGAGGTGCGCTGGCTGGCCATGACCCGCTGCTCCAACCGGGGGTCCAAGAAGATCAATGTGAAGTCGCGCGGCCAATGGTGCCGCTACCACGTCATCGACGACTTGATCCGTTACCGCCCGCAGCTGATCATCCCGGTCGGCTCCAACACCCTGGGGCTGATGTCGCACAAGTCCAACGCCCAGGAGTGGAGCGGTCGCCTGCTGACCTACCGGGGCTGGCCGGACGATTTCCTGACCGATCCGCGCTACGCGCTGCCGCGTCCGGACCCGCGCGACCCGGCTAAGACCGTGGTTGGCCATCCCATTTTCGGCCAGATTCCCGACTGGCGCGTGCCCATGGTGCCAATCCAGCACCCGAAGCTTGTCTACAAAGACCAGAACCCGCTGCTGAACAAGCAGTACCGTAACAGCATCATCCGGGCGCTGACCATGGCCCGCGAGGGCGTGGAGGAGCCGAACTATCTGCGGCCCTGGTACCGGTTCACAGACGATCCGGCGGTGGTGGAGGCCGGGCTGGACGAAATCCTGAAGCACCCCGGGATGCTGGTCTGTTACGACACGGAAACCACCGGGTTGCGCCCCTGGGAGACGGTGTGGCGCAAGATCAATGTGCCTGACTTCGCCCTGGGCGCGGTCCCGGAAAGTCGCAAGATGGTGCTGGAGCGGGGCAACGCCCGGATCGTCAGCATGATGTTCCGCTGGCTTGACCCGGAGACCAGCGAGCCGCGCTCCCTGGGCTTTCCCTGGGACACCGACCGGTGGGAAATGCACAAGCACATGGACCGGCTGCGCAAGCCCCTCTGGAAGGTGCTGACCCAGTCCACGTTGATCGGCCACAACATCACGTTCGACATGCTGTTCAGCTGGGCCACGCTGAACCCTGAGTACACTTCCGGCGCGAAGAGCGGCTACGGTAATCGAAAAATCAACATGGAGCGGGACCGGGTGATGCGGGCGCTGGCCGACGCCTGTCGTTACGACACCTGGCACATGGCGTTCGCCCACAAGCAGGAGCGCGGCAGCCTGGGCCTGGAGGTGCTGGCCTACAAGGAGGTGCCGGACCTGGCGGGCTACGAGGAGGACATGACCTTGATGATTGATCTGCACGGCGAGGACATGAATCCCGCTGACGGTCAAGGCGGCCACTACTTGAACTGCCCGAAGGATAAGACGGATAGCCACCTGGTGCCCTACATAATGGGTGACGTGGAAGTGGCCTACCGGGCGTACGAGCGGCTGAAAGAGAAGCTGGAGATTTCGCAGCGGTACGAGATTCCCATCGCGGACCCCGAGGCGCTGGGCCGCTTCCGCTATTACCAGCCGCAGGATCGCAACTGGGTCTACGAAAACATCATGAGTCCGGCGGCCCGGGTGCTGATGAAGATGATGGCCCGGGGGCTGTACATTGACCAGGAGGCCCTGGCGGAGTTCAGCAACATCATGCCCAAGCAGATCGCCGAAGAGCGGGAAAACCTGGCGAAGATCAGCGAGGCCATCCGCACCTACTGCTCGGACAAGCGCAACGACGATCCCAGCTGGAACCTGGACCTGGAAAACAAGACCCAGCTCAAGGAGCTGCTGTTCGACCGCCTGCGCCTGCCGGTGCTGCGCCTGACCAAGCAGGGCCGCCTTTATTACGCGACGACGTACGGCACGGACAACGTAGACGCCATCAAGCAGCGCATGTTCAACTCGCACGCGCTGTCCACGGTGTCGCCCAGCGAGCGGGACCACTACGTCAACCAGGCGCTGGTGCCCTACGCCGCCGTAGACAAATTTACGCTCAACAAACTGACCGTGCAGTTTGAGCACCTGCGTCCCCTGCGCAACTACCGCAAGCTGTTCAAGCTGTACTCCACCTACATCCGCCCGCTGCAAAACATCAAGACCGAGGTGGACAAGAAGGCGCGCAAGGCCGACGCCCACCTGTGTTTCGACGGCTGCATTCACGCCAGCTTCCTGATGACCGGCACGCGGGGTGGCCGCCTGTCGTGCAAGGACCCCAACCTGCAACAGCTGCCCCGGGACGGTGTGGTCAAGGCGCTGTTCACTTCCCGGTTTGGCGCGCGCGGGTGCGTGTTCAACGCGGACTTGTCCCAGATCGAACTGCGGCTGCTGGCCGCCATCTCCGGCGACCCGACAATGGTCAAGGCGTACCACGACAACGTCGATTTGCACACGCTGACAGCCAGCCGCATTTTTGAAATGCAGTACGACGAATTCTCCAAGGAGCACATGAAAAAGCTCCAGGATTCGGGCAAGGACGACATCGCCAAGGAGTTGGACACCAAGCGGAATATCGCCAAGACCTGCAACTTTCTCACCGGTTACGGCGGCGGCGCGTTCGGCCTGCAAAATGTGCTGGCCATGAAAGACATCGACAAGCCGCTGGAAGAGTGCGAGCAAATCATTGAACTGTTTTTCGACAGCTACCCGTCGGTGCGCCGTCTGCTCAGCAACTACAAGAGCTTCATCGAGAAGGAAGCCCTGGCCGTTTCTATGTTTGGCCGGGTGCGCCTGTTCGACGAGATTCGGGGCGAGGATCGCGAGGCCCGCAGCAAGGCCCTGCGCGCCGGATGCAACCACCTGATTCAGTCTACGGCCTCGGACATGATGCTCACCGCCTTGTTCTGCATCGAGCAGCTGATGCGGGACGCCGGGCTGGAGTCGCTCCTGGTTTCCACGGTCCACGACTCCCTACTGATCGACACGGTGCGGGCAGAGCTGCCCCAGGTTTACCAGATCGTGACGGACGTGCTGAACAACTTCCCGACCGTTTTCGACCAGCTGTTTGGCTCGGAGTTCGACCAGTCGTGGATGATCCTGCCCTTCACCGGGGATGCGGAAATCGGCATCGACTACCTCAAGATGAAAAAGGTCCAGGGCGATAATCCGGATTGGGACAAGCTGCTGTCTCCGGCGGCGCATTGAGGCTGTACTTATTGAAGCATGAGAGCACGTGAACTATTTGAACGCCTTGGTCCAACCGAAGCCCCGCCCGCGCCGGTAAAAGCGCCGCCCAAAACGGCTCCCGGACCTGGCACGTCGCCCGGCACCGCGCCTGGGCGTCCCCAGCGTTTCCCTAACCCGTTTATCCGCCCTGGCAAGCCGGGCGTGCATCCGGGTCCGTTGCCGCGCCCCAAAGCGTGTGAACCGTGCGCGCCATGCCGCGCGTCGCGAGCCAAAGCAATGATTCAAGGACGGCAATGAAAAAGTCGCTGGCCAAGCTCGTTCTTACCGAGATGGCGATGGATTTGAACAACGCGCCGGACTTTATTGATCCGGCGAAGAAGCAGAAAATTGGACGGCGCGCCGATCCGCACAGCCAGAACGCGGCGTGGCCGCAGCAGAAACCGGCCCGGCGTCCCGGCGCGCCCTACCGGCCCGAGGAACCGGCCCAGCGCGTCGACCCCACCCAGAATTACGGAGAGCTGGTGGCGTCGCACGTGTACCCGGGCATCATGCAGAAAGTGCAGCAGTATACCGGTCGCGATCCCCGCCGCACCCACCCGATGCAGCTGGCGGGTGAGATGCAGCAGGCCATTATGCAAGCCATGCGTATCGAAGCGCCGCATCGTCGACAGCTGGAGCAGGCCGCCGTTCGTGTGGTGCTTGGCTTGCCCGAATTCCGGGACGTGGCCGCCGCCCTTGAAAGCGGTGCGCTGCGCATTGAAGCCAGGCTGGTTGATCCGCCTGAGATGCGCAACGTGGGCCGCCGGGATGAACCGGAAGGTGAAGAGCCGGAAGAGAACGAGCGCGGCCAGGGAGCGCTGGGGCGAATGCAGGTAGACCCGCAGGAGCCGGACGAGGAAAAGGCCCAGGAGATGGGCTTGCAGGTCCCGGAAATTCGCCAGGAGCTGGACGTGGAGTCCGGCAAGCGCCAGTTCATCAACATGATGATCCAGGGCGCGGCGATCAATAAAAACTACGCGTACCACGAGATTGCCGACGAGCTGCGCGCCATTGATCCACAGATTTTGAACACCTACGGCAAGGCCGTGTCCATCGGCGAGTTGATGTACTGGGCCATGCCGGAGCCGACCTTGAACCAGATGATGGGTTCCGGCGAGGGCGCGGGCGGGATGGAGGAAATTGAGCAAGACCCTGGCGACGGAGCCTGGGTGGTCAAGGCGTACGCCATCTGCTTCCCGATTCTGATCCAGGAGATCGTGAAGGGCCTATACGAGTTTCTGGCCCACAACGAGGACGACCCGAACGAAACCCGGGAGTACGCCTACAACAAATCTGACACCTTGGGCAACGAGCAGTGGGACATCATGCAAGGTCCCGGCGTCTGGCGGCACCTGAATCACATCGTCAACCAGGCCGACGGCAGCGAGTTCATGACGCGCATTTTCCGGCACCTGGTTACCTTGCCCTCCGGCGAGTTCAACCAGCGCATGCAGGAAATTTTGAGCGAAAGCCCCGAGGGTCGTCAGTACATCGCGGAGCTGGTGCGCGCCATGCGCGACGAGCAAGCCGGTCAGCAACAGGAAAGCCTGGCGCGGCGGCTCATTCGGCCCCGCCGTTAGGCAGGTACGTCTTCGTCCGGCAGCGCGGACATTCGTAGACGACCAGGGAAACCTGGTCCGTGGCCAGGGCGCTGACGGGATCAGCCCGCAGTGGCTGGGCGCACCCGGCGCAAAACGGGCCGACTTCCGGTCGGCTGACCGACCCTCTTCCCAGCATCACCACCACCAGTGCAAGCATGGCCAGCAGCAGCGTGGGTATCAGCAGGCAGATCGCGGCCAGCAGCGCGTAGTGTTCGATTTGTTGTTCGAGCATAAAATTTAATGTTTACTTTGGGGCGGAGCTGCGCTATGCTGCGCCGCTAGATTGAGAACTGAAAAGTGATGATGGCTGCAATTAAGTCCTTTAGTTCTTAAGCTTTAATTGAAAATTGTGTTGCCTTGTTTTTGTAAACGTATACATTTAACCGTACCGATGCCAACAACCTATGGATGCTAATCTACGCGTGCGCCAGCTGCGCGAACTATTGCACTCAGCCAGTTACGCCTACTATGTTCGGGCCGATTCCGCCTTCACGGATGCCGACTACGACCGCCTGTATCAGGAGCTGGTCGCCCTCGAAACACGTTACCCGGAATTGATCGACCCAGATTCCCCGACCCAGCGGATCGGCGCGCCGGTGACGGACGCGGCCCCGGTCCGGCATTCCGTGCGCATGCTCTCCCTGGAGAACACGTTCACTGCCGCCGAGCTGCTGGCGTACCTCGGCACCGGCACCACCGTCTGCTTGGAACCAAAGATTGATGGTTGTTCGTTGAAGCTGTTTTACCGCAAGGGCCGGTTCGTCCAGGCGATCACCCGGGGCGACGGCAACGAGGGCGAGGACGTTACCACGGCAGCCAAGACCATCAAGACGATACCGCTGCGGTTGACGGAGCCGTTGGACCTGACGGTGGTCGGAGAAGTCTACATGCGCTACACGGTGTTCAACGAGTTGAATGCCCAGCTGGAAGCCCAGGGCGAGCCGCTGTTCGCCAACCCCCGTAACGCCGCCACCGGCTCGCTCAAGTTGAAGCAACCCAAGGAGGTGGCCGCGCGTAAACTAAGCTTCGTGGCCTACGGGCTGATCACCGAATTGACCGGCGTGACCAGCCAGACGCTGGTCACCGACAAACTGGCGCTGCTAGGTTTCCAGAACGTGCGGTGGCTGCCCAAGACCGGCACCGACCTGTGCGTGTCGAGTCGCCTTACGTTCACCACGGTGGAGGCCCTGGAGAGACAAATCGCGGCGGCAGATGACGCCCGCAAATTCCTGGACCTGCCTACCGACGGCCTGGTGTTCAAGGTGGACAGCCTGGTCAAGCAGCGTGAACTGGGCGAGGGCACGAAGTACCCCAAGTACGCCTGCTGTTTCAAGTTCCCGCCGGAGCGTAAAGCCACCGAGCTGCTGGAGATCACGCTACAGGTGGGCCGCAGCGGCAAGATCACGCCGGTGGCGGAACTCAAGCCGGTGTACTTGAGCGGCACCATCGTGCGCCGGGCTTCCTTGTGCAACGCCGACGAGATCGCGCGTCTGGGCCTTGGCATTGGCGACGACGTGCTGGTGGAAAAGTCAGCGGAGATCATTCCCAAGGTGATGGGCGTGGCCAAAAAGAAAGTGCCGGGCGTCTATCACCTGCCCATGTCCTGCCCGTGCTGCAAGGCCAAACTGTATCGGCCTAAAGACTACGTTGACTGGTACTGCCCCAACCAGGACTGCGCTGACCAGGTGCTGGCCAGGCTGAAGCACGCGTGCGGCAAGTCCGCCCTGGACATCGACGGCTGCGGCGAGGCTTTGATCATGGAGCTGATGCGCCATGGTGTGCGCAGCCTGTACGATCTGCTGACAGTGGAGCACCTGGACTACCTCAAGCCAGCGGCCCGCCAGAAGTTGATTACAGGCCGGGAGAAGGCCAAGCAGGCTCCGTACTGGCGCAAGCTACACGCCCTGGGCGTGGATGGCCTGGGCGTCAATTACTGCCAGGACATTGCGGCCCGCTGGTCGTGCCTGGGCGAGGCCGTGGAGACCGCGTACTGGACTCCGGACGACTTGGCGATGCGCAACGCGGAAGGTGCAGACACGACTACCCTGCAAGCCTTGATCGGGGAGTCTTGTACCCGCGAGCTGGTTAACTGGCTGGAGCAGCATTTCGCTGAAGTGGAGCAGCTCTCCGCCATTGGATTTGAAATGCGGCGCGTCGGCGGGAGTGCCGGGGTGCTGTCAGGCAAAGTTTTCTGTATCACCGGCGCACACTCGGTTCCTCGGGAAAAACTCCAGGACCTGATTGTCGCTGCCGGTGGCACAGTAAAGGGAAGCGTGACCAAGGCCGTGACCTACCTAGTGGCCGGGTCAGACGCAGGAGCAACTAAAACCGAGGCTGCCCGTAAACGCGGCGTCAACGTCATCGACGAAGATCAGCTCTACGAGATGATGGGTGAAGCGCGGGTGGCCGCAACCACAGAATAGACATGAAGACATCATTACGTACCTCAAAATGTCGCCAGTGCGACAAAACATTCACCAAGGAAACTGAGCTGAGCGCCGAGCAGGCGCTCCGGATGCACACCCTGCGGGCGCATCCAGCGCTCACGAAAACACGCAACGGCTACGGCACGGGCTACGACCCGGCAGTGCTGCTGGGACGGCGCAAGCGCAAGCGCGTGCGCATTACCCCGGAACAGCGCCAGGCGGCCCTGGCGTTTATCGTCAAGCACCACGAGGAGTATCCGACCCAGGCTGCCTGCGTGGAGGCCGCGTTCGACGCCACCGGCATCGAGGCGCTGGCTTCCAACAGCACGTCCAGCAAGTTTTACAATGAGGCCAAAGCCCTGGACTCCAAGCCGGAAAAACCGGCCAAGCCCGAAGCGCCCGCACCCATCACCCTGAAAATGGCTTTCTGTCCGGACTGCGGCTGTGACTTGCGCGCCGCGATGTTCGGGCGCGAAATTGGCACCTTGATCCTGCAAGGCCATGATGTCCGTGTAGACGGAAGAAAGGTGACCTATGTCAAGGAGTAGCAAAAACGGCGTCAAGACGCACCGGCACTGGCTGGTCTTTTCGGCGGACAGTCAGGAAACGCAGGTGGCCGTCTGGGCGCAGTGCGGCCTGTCCACGCGCGCGATTGCCAGCAAGGCCAACATCACGGTGGCCCAGGCGCAGTACCGCATCTCCAAGGCGCAGCGGGCCGTGGGCGCGAAGTTCCGGGCGGACTACCGCAACGGCTCAGAGCTAGCCTACGCGGCTGCCGATTTCCTGGCCCCGCGTCTGCGGAAGGTGATCATGGACACGGTGGCACCTAAGTTCATGCCGCTGGCCGCCGAGGGCGTACTTAAGAAGTGACGAGCAGGGCTAAGCGGCTAATCCAAGATTCCGATGACATTGACCTTGAGCTGGCGCAAAGCCAGCTCAAGGACTTGGCCCGCCTGGTGATCGTCAGCGAGCGCCATCCCTGGGCGAGCCATTCAGAACGACTGTACTGGTCCAACGAGTACGGCTGGGTGGACAACCTGGAGTCAGCTGACCGGTTTTTGCCCAACGAACTTACTTCGATGCCGCACGAGGCCACCGGACTGTTGAATCCCTACACCGGCGAGCTAAGCTGGTTTCAAGAATGAAAACCATCTGTTCCATCGACGGCGGCGGCATGCGGGGCTACGTGCCGTGCTCGGTACTGGCCGACCTGGAATTGCAAACCGGCAAAGCCTGCACCGAAATCTTCGACATGTTCGCAGGCACGTCCATCGGCGGCATCCTGGCCTGCCTGCTGGCCAGCGGTAAAACGGCGCACACCGCGATGGGATTTTTCACGTACGACGGCCCGATCATTTTTGGGCGTCGGCAGTTTTTGGGCTGGAGGGGAATCTTGCGCCCGCGCTATTCCGGAGCCGTCATTGAACGGCAGCTGCGCGCCCGTCTGGGCGAGGTAACCCTGTCCCAGTGTAAGAAAAGCCTGCTGGTGCCTGCCTTCGACATGAACGCGTATGCGCCGTATTTTTTTAAGTCGCCCGCCAATCAGCACGAAGACTACAAGCTCTGGCAGGTGAGCCGGGCCAGTAGCGCCGCCCAGTCGTACTTCCCGGCCTACGAAATCGGCAACCGGGTGTTCTGGGACGGCGGCAATGTCGCCAATAATCCGACGCTGTGCGCCGTGGCGGAAGCGGTCAGGCTGTGGCCTGGCGAGCCGCTGCGCATTTTATCCCTGTCCTGCGGCGAGAGCAGCAGTTGCTACGCGGCCAAGCGCCTGGTGAGCGCCAACATTTTCAAGGTGGCCGTGGAGACCTTCAACCTCACGTTCGCCGCCAATGACGAGCTGCCGGACTACATTCTGCGCCAGGTGCTGCCGGGAGGCTACTTTCGGGTAGCGCCGACGGACACGACGGACATTGCGCTGGATGGCGTGGCCGCTGAGGACCTGCGGCGACTGTACACGGCGGCCACCCGGTGTCAGCTGGATTCTCAGGAAACCCTGAAGGCGTTCATCAACTACCGTGATTGACGACGACAACCAGGACGTCTTCTACAACGAAGGCTTCTATCACTGACGTGGTTTGGGGAAGGGCGCGTCGTCCTTGCGCGTCGGGGCTTCGGGTTTGAGTTCACGGTCGGAGTCCATGTGGCACTCGTCCAAAGCCCGGGTCAGCGCGACCGTCAGGTAGTACGTGGCGCGCGTGCTCGGCTCAAAGAAAACATTGGGCCGGTCAGGGTGGGGTTCCCAGCCGCGCTGTTGCAGCCACTTGGCTTGTTGCTCTTTTGGCAGTTTAAGGATGTCCATGCGGTATAGAACTGCTTACGCGTCCATGACGACCTCGCCGGTAACCACCGTGTCCAGGCAACCTTCCGGGTAAATGAACGCCACCAGCGCCCCGCTGCTCAGCGCCCGGCCCAGCGCCCGGCTGGTCTTGACCTCGCCGGAAGGCTGGCACATCCAGCGCACCTGGCGGCTGCGCACGTTTAAGCCGCTGTCCTTCGTTTCCTTGATTTTGTTCCAAAAGGCGGTGACATGCGCGAGGTCTTCCGGCAGCCAGATGTCGGACCACTTGCCCGCTTTGATCTGCTCCATAGTCAAGCCGTGCCAGTGCGTATACGCCCGGTTGACGAAAATGATGACTTCGGCGTCGGCGTCCCGGATGACTACCGGGACCGGGCAGGCTTGCAGGGCGTCCTCCATGTCGTTGAGCCGCTGCCGATACGTCTCCAGCTTCGTAGCGATACGCTCGGCCAGGGTTGTGGGATCACGCAGCACAGGCATTGGTTTTGGCTAAGGGATAGCGCCAACGCGGCGTGGACCGTGCCGGTCAGCCGGGTGAGCGGGGCCAGGGACGGTCAAGGTTGAGGTTCTTAAGCGCATAGCCGTAAAATCACTTGAACCCTCCGCCGTATCCCGCACAATTCGTAATCTCACTGGCCGCCAACGCCCGGTTGTAGAACCGCAACTCCTCCATTGTGCCGACCCAGGTCCGAGGGTAGCTGACATTGATAAAGATTTGCGGGTCAGACCCCACGTACCAAGGAGTGCCTGCGTCATAAACCATTGAAGCCGCGTTGGTCACAATCCCCTGAAGTGACCCGTTAACGTATAGCCTGAACGCAGTTCCGTCGTAGGTGTACGCCACGTTGTAGGCAGCTCCAGGTGGAAACAAGTTAGAAGAGGTAATGCCCGCCCCGGTCCCGGTGTTGGCGATAAACCGGTTGTCCGGGCTTTGTTTCCAGCTCACGCCGTAGCTATGGCTGCCGCCCTCGTCGTAAAGATGGCCAAAAAGAACCATGCCGCCACCGTCATTTTGCGGGGGAGGTCCCACGGGATAGCACCACGCCATCCAAGTGAAGTTTGTGGTGTCCAGGCTTGCAGAGTTGGTGAGGAAAATAAATCCGGTAGAGGCCACGCTGTACGTAACTGCGCCGTTGAACAGGCCGTTGGTGAAGGTGATAGCGTTCGTAGCCGTTGTCTGGTTGGTGCCCACCAGGTCGTATACGTTGGTGTTCAACTGATAGTAGCTTACCAATCCGTTAGTCGGATAAATTCCATCGTTGGGAGAGTAGTAGCGAACTCTTTTTTGTGTCGCTAGCAGGTCTCGTTCAATCATTGAAGGCAGCTGGGTGGCGCTGGACGCTACATTTGTCGGATAGTCCCGAATAAGGAGAACCGGCGTGGGAACGGCATTTGACCACTGCGGCTGTTGCACTATCATGCTGCCATAAATAGCGTTGGTAACGTACGGAGGTGGGACGTTTGAGACGCTGAGAGTGCCCCAGTTGGTCTTTGAAATGTAGTAGCTATAGTTGTAGTTGAACCACATGTACTGCTGCGCAAATCCGGTCCACAACTGCGTGCTGGCATGTCCGTACATATCCATTGCGGTCCACCCTGAATCGTAGTAGGTGGAACTGGATTGAGGAATTTCAAGCTCGTACCAAGTATAACCAATGTTATCTGAATTAAACGTATAGCGATAAGTTATCTCGATGCCGAAAGGGTACGGATTGGTTATGGTGTAGTACCAACTCGCGTACTGCCCGTAAGCTATGCCAGCCCACACGCAAATCAGACTTAGAAGTAGGGATAGCTTTCTCATTGCAGTTGGTAAACCTTGGCGGCGGTTGTCAGGTAGGCAACCTTGTCAAACACGAACACACTCCAGTTCGTGCTGGTATACGAGAAGGCAGCTACGGAAAAAAGATTGGTGTTGAGGTTCGCCGTGTTCCACGTCAACGTATAGCTGCCGGGCCAAATTTCAAGCCGCACAAAAGCGCCATTGCCGTTCCACCCCGCCCCACCGACGTTAGTCCAGGTGAGCGTGGTGTTGTTGGTCAAAATGACTGCCTGATAATTTCCATTCGCCGGATCAATTATCATATTGGTGTTTGGGCTGACTTGGTATGGGCTATAAAATGCGCTCTGGGTTGTGTTGGTGACTGTCCCGCCGCTTGTCTGCGGTACCCATGCGCGGTCGAGGCCGGTGGTGTCGGTCGCCGACAGGACGTAACCGGCGGCAGGGGTGTTGGTCGCCAGCGCCATGTTGTTCGAGGTTCCCGTCAGCGAGGACGCCGGTACGTTTGTCAGACCCGCACCGTTGCCCTGGAAGTAGCCGTTGACGTACGTGCCGTTGGTCTGGGTGGTGTTGTTAAGCCCGGACATGCCCACCAGGCTCGGCAGGTTGTAGGTCCAGGTCCACGCCGCCAGACTGGCTGCCGAAATTTGCTTGTTCGTGGTGCTGGTGCCGAACAAAAACGTGTCCGAGTTGGCCGGGACGCCCACCGGATAGTTCGTCCAGTTGATCGCGGAGACGGGCGCGGCGGGGAGCAGCGCCAACAGCGCCAACAGCCGACCGGTGCCTACAAGATATGCCGTATTTTTCATTTTCATTTTCATGGTAAATTGTTTAGCCGCCCACGCCGGAGACAGGGTCACCCCCAACGCCGGAGATGGCGTCGCCGCCCACGCCCATGAGCGTGCCGCTGCCGCCACTGCCACCGCCGCCGCCACTGCTGCCGTCGGTTGCCTTTACCACGTAATGCACCGGCTGCCCGATTTTATCGCTGGTCACGGCGCTGCCGGTGGTGACGGTTTCGACGGGAATCACAGTGACCGGCTGGTCCGCCTTGGCGGAGGTGGTGACGGGCACCGGGCTGCCGGAGCTGGCCGGGATGATAAACACCGGCATGCGCACCTGGGTCGAGGTGGGCGGAGTGTCTACAAACGTCGGGGTGTTGCTGTAGTCGGCTTTGGTCTTGTCCGGAATGTACGTTACAGGCTGGTCCGCCCTGGAGCTGGTGATGTCAGTCGCCTCCACGGTCAGACAAAGGTCTGTGATCGCGGTGACGTTCATTCCTACCTGGCTCGATGCGGGTGCTGCCATGCCCTAAATACGCGTAGCCATGACCCCCCAGCGCCCGTATTCGTCGACCAGGTCAGGGCGGTCGGTCAAACTCCAGCCTTTCGTCCGCGCGTGCCAGTAAACGGCTCCGCGCACCTGTGCGCCGCGCTCTCGGTGGTCCACGTCGTCCAGGTAGATCAGGTGGCGGGTGTGCTCCAGCACCTGGGGCAGGAACTCGATGCGCTGGTCAAAGTTGCCGTAATCGTAAAAGGTGGCGTCCACCGGCTGGTCAAAATAGCCCGTAACGTAGGAATCCAGGGCCAGCTCGGGAGCCTGGAACTTGTCGGCCAGCCGGGCGCAAGTCTCCTTGACCAGCGCCATGTAGGCTGGATCGGAGTCGCAGGTGGTGACGTGGGGCGGAAACCACAGGCGCAGCAGGGCCGAGGAAACGCCCGAGCCAGCGTCCAGGATGCGTCCGCTTGGCCGGGCCAGGACGGCGGCTTTGAAGCCCAGGAGCGCCTCCAGGCTGGCGGCAAATCCGTTGGGCCTGCCTGTGACCTCAAACTGCTCGTTGGGTCCGGAGACCTCGCGAAAGGTCTTGAAAAACTCGGTGTAGACTTCGGCGGCGTTTAACATGCCCGTTAGAACTGAAAACCCAGCTGGGCCGCCAGGTAGTCCGGGTCCCAGAATTCCTGCTGCGGGCTGGACCTGATCCAGTGCAGTTTTTTCCAGGTTATCCACAAGACCGCCTGCATCTGGCAGGGCAGCAACTTTCGCTCGGCGGCCACCTGGCGCACCCCTTCGGCCACCCGGTCGTAGTCCCGGGTCACGCCGCGCAGGCCCACCAGGTTGGCCCGCGTGCCGCGCCAGCAGTTGACCATGTGGCCGTCGATGGTGACGGGCAACGGATCGGTCGGGTCGTTGACATTCAGAAAGAAATTACGGGTCTTTTTGGCGACGATCAGGTCGAGCGGCTCGGCTCCCTGGGCGATGGTCCAGGCTTTGCGCTTGTTGTTGTTGCCATACGTATGCACGGTAAACTGTTCCGCCGTCAGCCCGGCGGCCACGCTTCGCAGCAGGGTGTCCGTGTCCCGCAGGTTGCCGTGGTAGTTGTTGTTGGGCGAAAGCGCGGCGAAAACCGCCGCGCCGGTGCGGGGGCTGAAGCCGTGCTTGCGGGCAATCTGCGCCGTCAGCCGCTGGTATTTAGGGTAGGCACCCGCCGCCTCCTGGATCAAAGGCTCCGGGGCGAGGGCGGCTATTTTTCTGAGGTTGTCTACGCTCATGCGGGCTAGAACTCAATTTCAGAGTAAATTTTAAGGTTGACGGACGTTTTAAGTCGGTTTACGGTTTAACTATATGAAAAAGCAGCTTACACTCGCCGAGCAGCGCCAGCTCGCCCAGGCCAAGCAGGCGCGCACCCTGGACGAGGCCATCGAGGCGACGCCCAAATCCGCCTTGGAACAGCTCACTGAAATTGACCCGGCGCACCCGGAAGAGGGCGTGGCGGGCGACCTGTTTGACTCGCCGCTGTTTGCCGGTAATTAAGTCAATGACTGCCGATAAAATCGTCACCTGCCTGCTGGAAGACAACTGGAAGGGCAAGCGATCTGCGCCCCAGCCTGCGCCCCAGCCTGCGCCCCGGAGCAGCGTGGTGGCCAACAAGCACGCCAAGCGCAACCACAAGTTCGACAAGCTGTGCTGCGCGCTGCCGGGTGAAATTCAGAACCTGGCGCGAGAAGTCTACAACGCGTGGCGCACGACTCCTTTCGCCCCGGAGCTGGAGTTCAAAAAGCTACAGCGCAACGACGCCTTCTGGTCCATTCGGATCGGGCGAGCCTACCGCGCGATCTGCTATAATGCCGACACCATGTGGATTTGGTGCTGGATCGGCACCCACGAGGAATACAACAAGGTGCTCAACCAGGTGGCCAGCTGGAAGCCACCGATGCTGCCGTGATGTTCCGCGTGGAACACTGCCCGTGAAGACGAGCGCCGACATCGTCAGCTGGCTGCTGGAGGAGCGGACCAACACCCTGGTCAGCGTGGTGCTGGACGACCGCAGCCAGCGCGAGCTGCTCCGCCGGGTCCCGGCGCGCCACGAAAATGTATACGTCCACCACATGACGGTCGCGTTCAAGCCGGACGCGGACGTGTTCGAGCGGGAATACCTGCCCCGGCACGGCCAGCCGGTGGCGCTGACGGTCACCGGCTATGCCCTGGACAGCCAGGCGCAGGCGGTGGCGGTGGACGCATACAGTGAGAACCCGCACCCGCACATCACTATTTCCGTGGCGGACGGGGTGCTGCCGGTGTACAGCAACGAGCTGCTGGCCCGGGGCGGCTTGAAGCGCCTGCCGAGATTTACACTGACCGGAAAGTTTACCGTGGAACCGTTGAGCTAGACGCGGTTGATAACCCAGCTGCTGTACCAGCCGTGGCCGCTTAGGCGCGTAAGGTTAATGTAGGTGTTGCCGCAGGCGTAAGAAATGATGATTCCCTCCATCCAGGCATGCTGGTTGTCCAGCGAAGTGATCTTAAGCTTGTCGCCAACCACGTAGGCGGACAGCTTTGATCCCACCGGCGGTGTCATCGCAAAACCAATGATTCCCATGGCGTACTGGATGCTCATTCCGGTATCGCTGTAGGCGGCATAGGTTTTGCCGCAGTAGCCGTAGCCCATCGGCAGCGGCGTGCTTTCCGGCTCGACGCCAGGCGGGAGGGCCGCGCTTTCAGCGACGGTGCCAGGCTGGAACGGGGCGCTCTTCCGACCGTTCCAGTTGATGCCCATGCTGGCGTCCGCGCTCTCCAGGTGGAAGGCGCGAACCGTCGGCAGCAGGATGCGCTTGTGGCGCGGCCAGTGGAGCGCGAACTGCACGTCCATGTTCTCCGCGCTGCCCTCTGTGTCCGGATACCGCAGGTTGTACTGGTGCATGTAGCTGGAATTCCACAGCTGGAAAAAGCCGATGGGCGTATACCCGAACTGCTTGTGGACGACGTTGGCCCCGATGGGCAGGTGGTCCGGGCTGGTGATCAGATAATTGTAGCCGAACTGGGGCGTCTCATGCAGGTCCTTGCGCAGTCTCTGCCAGGTGGCCCAGCCTCTCACGTTGGCGCGCTCGCAGCCGTAGATGCAGTCCGGTTGCAACCCCGATTTGTCGATCATGTTCCGGAACGTAACCGGCAGCACGATGTCGGCGTCCATCTGGATGATCCAGCCGCGCTGGCGCAGCCGGGCGATGCCGACGTTGATGGCGGCTCCCTTGTTTAGGGTGTCGCCTTTTTCGGTGAAAGCATCGGAGACCACGCACTCGACCGACCACTTGGCGCAGACGCTTCGTGTGTGCTCGTCGGCGTGGGGCGTGACCACGACCACCCGGTCCAGGTGGGCCAGGTTGTAGGGCAGCGTTTCCTGGAGGAAATCGCCATAGTTGGCGCAAACAATGACCGCTTCGAGCCGGTTATCGTACTTCTTGGTAGTGTCGACGTATGACATATTTATGGATAGAACAGGATCAGGGCCGCAACATTGTTTGTATTTTAATGTTGACGGCGGTACCGGTCATTGTATACATTAGGGCCATGAAAAACAAGAACGAGCGGATCAACGGCAACCTGGAGCGCCAAGCGGGGCGCTGGGTGGTGCGCAGCGGCTACGGTACCTTTCCACTGGTGCCGGGGTTGCAGAACAAACCGGAGACGGAGGGCGAGGTGGAGGCCACCGTGCGCCTGGGCGAGGTGGTCGACTACCATTTTTGCCTGGAGCTGAAGGCGTAATTATGAGCATGGACAATTCAAAGGCCGAGCAGGTCGTCACGAAGATGCTGGAGAACGAGCCGCTAAACCCGGATCGCTACCACAAGTTAGACCGGGCGCGCAAGTCGTTTACCGATCTGCGGAACCTGCGCCGCAAGGCCCTGGAGATCGACCAGCAGCTGGGCCAGTGCATCGACCTGGAGCGCATGCTGGCCTACCACGGACTGGAACGGTCGGACGTGGCCCGGTATATCCCGGGTGAGGCGGTCGGATCGACGGACAACTACCGGATGAAAGTTGCCGCGCGGATTTGCAACCACGAGGGCTGGTGCCGGTTATCCGCTCGGCGGATTGTGCCAGCGGACTGGGGCGACACCTGCCCTGAATGTCAGAATCCAATCGTCGACGGCGAAGTGCCGGTGGTGGGTAGCGACTTGCGCAAGACATACGCCCGCCACCTTGTTGGCGTCGAGCTGAAGGACGGGCGTAAGGTTTTCTTCAAGGAGATGATCCTGCCGAAGCACCAGTACTGATATGGCCGCCAGCAAGCCAGTTCAGCAGGTGGTCAATGGCGGCGCTCCGCGCTTGACCTGGGTTTTTGAGGACGGTACGCACGACCCGTTTTACGCGGTCTACGTGGACGGCAAGCTGGTGGCGACGAATCCGCGCAGCGACCTCAACCACGTGCTGGACGCTTTGGGCGTGCCCCAGGAAACTGTTTACGTGCCCAGGGGTTTTTCAGGTGACTTTCCACAGCTTTTGACGGCGCTAAAGACCTACACCAAATGAGCCGAGCCAGGCAGCTGATCCAGGAGATGGACGTAGACGATCCGTCGCAGTACCTTAACCGGGCATACTCCGCGCGTCTGCTGTACTGCTACAGTTGCAATAGCGACTTGCGCCAGCCGGGAGCGGTTAACCGCACCTATCGCTGGGCCTGGAAAAGCAGCCCTAAGACTGTGGGCGGTCACTACGACTTTTTTACAGGTCAGTTCGTGCCGGACCAGGAAGTCGAGCTGCCTGTGCCGGGTCGGTACTGCCAAGACAACAGCGACAAATGCTCAGGTTGTGGCGACACCCTGGACGTACCGGCGCGTCAGTCTTAGCGTTCTTCGTGCCTGCTGGCTGGGTAGAGCGCGCAAGTAAACTTCCCCTAAGTGGTCACGCCTGGGGATGAAGGCAAATCGTGAATTCTCCTTCCTTGCGCGTTCTACCCGGCCCGCAGGCTACTCCAGCCTGCGTTCCAGCCGGTTCCCGTTAATCTCCAGGTCGTTGAAGTTCGCCCGTGCGATCTCCACGGCGGCCTTGGCCGCCTGCATGAAGTTCAAATGCTGGGCGTAGGTGAACAGCGCGCGGCGGTTCTGGTCGTAGACGTTTACGGAATGCCTGCGGGCGTACTCGCTGGCGCTGCCGGTCTCGATGTTGACCAAGACCAGCCCGAAGTTGGGCGTGTCCACGTACCGGTACCAGGCTCCGTCGCTGGGATCGGCCAGGTCCGGGTTGTAGGGGATGTCCTCGTCCGCCATGAACGTGGAGTCGTACTGAAAACCCGCCTTTCGCAGCAGCTCGGTGGCCTGCTGCTTGGGCGACGGCATGCGCCGTAGAAACTGCTCGGGATCGTCTAAGCGGTTTTCCGAGCCATCTTCCAGTAATCGACGGACAAGGACGGCGGCGTTCACGGAACGGCGGACGGCGTGATCGCGTGGACCATCCAGAAGTCGCTGGCTAGGTCCGGGTTTAGCACGTACTCCCAGGGAATCTGAAAGAAGCCGTTCTGGCCCCAATCCGCGCCCCAGCTGTTCATGATCAGCACATTGACGGGATCGTAGCCGACAATGAGCACCGCGTGGCCGCCCACCGCCTGCTCGTCCGGCCCAGGCATGGCCACGATGCCGCTGGCGGCCACCGCGTCGGACTCGAAGGAGTCGTACAGCGTCAGCCCGACCGTGACCGGGAAACCGTCGGACAGGCAGCCTTTGATGGCGTCCGCCGTCTGGTTCACGCTGCGGTAGACCTTGGCCTCGTGGCGCTGGGCGTCGGTATAGCAAATCTGCGGCGGCGTCACGCTGAACAGTTCCGGATGGTACGGCCACAGGTTCTCCAGGCACACACCCTGATTGACGATGGTCTTGATGCCGGTGCGCAGAGACGCGCCCGCGTCCTCGCCAACGGTTCCCTCCACCTTGCGCTCGTTGAAGTAGATGAACAGGCGCGAGGGCAGGAACGAGATGCCGGTCTGCTTTTTGTCGACGAAGTAAAACAGCTCGGACAGCGAGTTCGCCGTGCAGGAACCAAGGTCGCCCTGGTCGAACACCGGCGGCAGGAAGCCGGTGGTGCGCAGGTCCACGTTGTCCAGGATGGGGTTGGGAATGGCGTCTTTAAGCGCCACGCCGCGCGTGAACTTGAAGTCGCGGAAATCCGGTAGATCGGGCCGCCAGCCGTACCATTTGTTCGTAATCATGTCTTAAATACGTAGTTAACGGCGTGAACGCACACGGACTTGTGAACGCCCTGCTGGAAGCGCCGGGGGCGGACGATTTTGACCTGGACCAGTACGCCGCAGGCGCGCTCAACCGGCAGAGCTGGGAAGCGCCAAATCCGGAAAAGCACCTGTGGATCGAAGCACTGAAGCCGCTAGGCTTTCAAGCCTACCAGGGAAAATACAAAGACCACGGCCAGATCATTCGCTACTGGGCGGCGGCGAAAGAATTAAAAATGGTCAGCGGCCAGGACCTGAGCCTGGTGGCCTCGGCGTACAAGGACGGCAATGTCGGCCTGACGATTTACCACCAGCAGCACAACGGCAGAACACCGCTGGGAGTCTGGACCAGCCGACCGCTGACGCTTGCCGAGCTGCCGCAGGCGACGCGCACGATCATCGACCGGGCGCAGAAAGCGGAGGTGTACATTGGCTTTAGCAGCACGTACGACGAACGCGACGCCCTCCAGCAGGCGCTGGGCGAATACTCGTTGATTTACCCGCTGGCGTGAGCCGGAAAAATTCTTAAAATAAAATGTTGACTGGAATTCAAACTTCGTCTACGCTTTCTTCAGTTCTTTGAACCGGGCCGCAGTGAATCGGTTACCATGAAACGAACAACCAGCAAATCGCTGGGTGCGACAACCGGCATAACCCGTTAATTTGTCGCAGCGCTCGTCCAGGGCAACCTGGTAGGTAATGCCCAGTCAGCCAACCGCCGAAGCGACGGTAATTGCAGGCGGAAATGGGCTGGGCTAAGCTATCAGAGCTTCGTGAGAAGTTTTGAGAGGGTAAAGACCCGAACCTCCGATTTGCAATTTTTGTCCGGTCTCAGGGGATTTTTAATGGGCTGGTGGTTGACGTGATGGCCGAAAGCCAGCGTCGCCAACCTTCGCAGTCGCAAGGCTGCCCAGCCCACCATGAGCGCGGGTTGGTGTACAGAGCACGACTGGCTCATAACCAGTAGGATGGTAGGTTCAACTCCTCCACCCGCAACCAATTTTGTCGGGCCGAACGTCGAGGGTTATCTTTGAATGAACACCCCTCGGCAATTACTTGTCCGACTTTTAATTTTGACATTTTATCGGGCCGAAGACCCAGGGTTATCTTTCCAAAATCACCCTGAGTCAAACACTTGTCCGATTTTTAATTTTAGCGGGCCGAAGCTGTTTGGTTATCACCCTAGCGCCTGTCGAGGTTCAAATCCTCGCCGAGGCTTTACGCCTCGGTGGTGTAACGGTAGCACAGCGCTCTCGGCGTAAGCCGGTCTCCGAACGCGACCCTTGCCCGCTTTAATTTCTACCGACGGTCGGCAGCGCCCTGCGCCTGGTGGCCACCAGGACATCGTGTGAACTGCGGTAGAATCTCTTTTCTGGGCCGACAACTTGCCCGGATTGGAATCAGTAACAACAGCCCGGGCATCGGCTGAGACGTACGGTAGTTGCGTGCGATTGCCCTTTAACCAGTATGGCGAAGATCAATGTTTCCCAGTTCGATACGCGGTCGGCCAAGCGCTCGCTCAAGCTGCCGGTCACTGAACCCCTCCCCGACCGTGGCCAGGTGCTCAACAGCACCGGCGGCTACACCTGGGCGGTAGACGACTGGAAGCGCCTGGAGCGCTTCCTGGTCCTGGGTTCGGAGGGCGGCACCTATTACGTAGACGAGCCGGACCTGACCAAGCAGAACCACGACGGCGTGCTGGCCTGTCTGAAGGCGGATGCCCGCCGGACGATCCAGACGGTGGTAGACATCAGCGTCCAGGGCCGGGCCTACCGCAACGAACCCGCGCTGTTTGTGCTCGCCCTGGCGGCGGCCTCGGACTGCCCGGAGACGCGCGCCCTGGCGCTGGAGGCGCTGCCGCAGGTGGCGCGTATCGGCACGCACCTGTACCACTTCATGGCGTACGTGACCGCCTTTCGCGGCACGGGCCGTGGCGTGCGCAACGCGATTGGCCGGTGGTTTACGTCCAAGGCTCCGGAAGAGCTGGCCCACCAGGTGGTCAAGTACCAGCAGCGCGACGGCTGGTCTGCTCGCGACATGCTGCGGCTGGCCCACCCCAAGGCGTATAATGATGCCCAGGAGGCGGTCTTCCGCTGGGTGATCGGCGGCCTGGCGGCCACCGGCCCCCGGTCCGTACAGCGCAAGCTGGCAGGCGTTAAGACCTACCCGGACGTGCGGCAACACCTGCCGGTGTTCATCGAGGCGTTCGAGCAGGCTAAGTTCGCGGACGAAGCCGAGCTGGTCAAGCTGATCGCGGCGCACAAGCTGCCCCGCGAGGCCGTGCCGACGGACAAGCTTAATTCGGTGGCCGTATGGGAGGTCCTGCTCCAGAACATGCCGCTGACGGCCATGATTCGGAACCTGGGCAAGATGACGGCGGTGGGCCTGGTGCGCCCGCTGAGCCAGGCGGCCAAGCTGGTGACCGAGCGGCTCACCAACGCGGGCTACTTGCGCAAGTCGCGGATTCACCCGATGCAGGTCCTGGTGGCCTCCCGCGTCTACGGCGGCAACGCCGGACTGCGCGGCAAGCTGGCCTGGACGGCGGTGCCGTCGATCCTGTCGGCGCTGGACGAAGCGTTTTACGCGACGTTCCCGAACGTCCATCCCTGCGGCAAGCCGCTGCTGATTGGCCTGGACGTTTCTGGCTCCATGAACAGCTCCATGGCCGGTGCCACGGCGCTGCGCGCCTGCGAGGCCACGGCGGCCCTGGCCCTGGTTCACGCCAGCGTCGAGCCGGAGTGTCACATCTTCGGCTTCGCGGACACGTTCCGGGAGCTGGGCATTCGCAAGGGCATGACCTTGGAGACGGCCATGCGGCAGGCCGCCGACATGAACTTCGGTTCCACGGACATCAGCCTGTGCTTCGAGTACGCGCGGAAGGCCAAGCTCAAGGTGGGCGGCTTTATCTGCATGACGGATAACGAAGTCAACTGTGGCCGTCACCCGGCGCTGGCGCTGCGCGACTATCGGGCGAACTTCGTGCCGGATGCCCGCAGCGTCATGCTGGCGACGACGTCGACGCCGTTTACGTGCAACGATCCGGAGGACGCGTACGGCTTGGACGTGGTGGGTTTCGACTCGTCGGTCCCGTCGGTCGTGGCGGACTTCATCCGGGGCGAAGCCGCCTCGGTGGTAGGAGACGCGGAAGTATACAGCCAGGACTAATGAGCGTCCGGGCTGACATTCTGAACGCGCAACGGAGGTGGTCAAGCACACCAGGCACCCATCGTGTCTGGTGTGTTTTTAATTTGAAAACCGGCGAGCTGGTGCGGATCGTCAACTGGCGCACGGCGTACATGAACTACGCGCCGGACGACAGCTACGTGGCGCTTTCAGCTCGGGGTGGTAAGTTTCAACAGCGTTGGTTTTCCACCGGATTGGTCGCCAAGGCGGCGGAGTGCGCCGCCACTTTGGACCAACTGGAGGCTAGGGCAGCTTGCTGAGGTAGTTTTCGATCACGTGCCGCACCGGGCAGTTGTCGCTGGAGGAGCACTGGAAAAGAATGTAGCCGATGAAACCGTTGCCGGGGACGTGGGTGATGCGGAACACGCTGGTTATTGGTTCGTTTCCGACGATGGTCCGGATGGTGATGGTCGCGGCGGTACGGTCGCGGCGCAGCAGGTTGACCCACAGGGCTTTGTAGGTTTCCAAATCTTCGGGATGCACCAGCCTTTCCCACTGGCCTTCGTTTACTTGATCCAGACGGGCGTCAAACGCCTGCTGGTAGGCTTCGTTGATGAAGATGGTTTCGCCCTCCTTGTTCACGATAAAGCACGGGATCGGACAAACGTCGATGTAGCGCTCCAGAATGCTCTGGCGGGCTACAAAATGTTCAGCTAGTTGGGTTGCGAAGCTCACACCTATAGATACTCGGCCAGTCAAAAAGGGTTGTTTCCAGTGTCACTCGGCTCCGACGAAGTTTCCCAGCGCTCCTGCGCTTCCTCTCGTGGCGTGTTATCGCTGCCCTGGGCGCTGTTATCCGCGTGGGTCATGATCTGGATGTTCCAGTGGTGGTAGCCGTCGGTACGGTCAATTCGGTCGACCGTCAGGCTGCTCGGATTCTTGCCCCGGAGTTCCAGGTAGTTGGTTTTGGCGCAGAACGCCTTGAACTGGTCCAGGGTCAGGGTGAAGGGCAGGTTGCGCTTGCGCGCGCTGTGCCGCAGCATGTTCAGGACGTAGGTGTGGGGATGCCGCTCCGCCAGGTGGCGCGCCTTGCACTTCCAGCAGTACGGCAGCGTGCATTCGTAGACGCCTACCTTGCCCGATGCCGTGCGGTAGCGGGAGCGCTTGGTGGCCCGCCGGTTCTTGCACCACTTGCTTTTGCACTTCTCCGCTTTGGTGCGCGCTTTGGGCGCAACCCGTGTTTTCTTTTTGCGGCGGTAGCCGCTCCAGTTCATGCGGGTAAGAACCCATCAGTAGCGTTTACACGGACGTGGCCCGGTGCTGACAAAAGTTTACATTGACGGATGTCTACGCCGGTGGTAACCTGTTGCCATGGTAGACATTATTACCATCTGTACGTGTGAAATCTGTCAGCCCGATCTGACGCAGGGTTTGGTCCTGCGTGATTTTGAGCGGACGGAGGACGCCACGCTGGAGGCCGCCCATCAGCGCAAGATCGAGGCCAGTCGCCTGCGCCAGCAGTTGGAGGCGCAGGACGACCTGGTTTTGTGTGCGCAGAACTAGACCGGGTTGCCTACCGGCACGTTTTTAAGGAAGCCTTCGCGGCTGCCTGAGAGGTCCACTTTCCCCGCTGCCAGAATGCGCTCGGCCTCGGCTTCCTGGCAGTAGTTGATCACGATCAAACCTTCCGGCTCGCTCTGCCAGTAGTCCAACCCGTGCGGGTCGTCGTAGACGCGCTGGTCGAGGCGCGCCCCGGCGGCGATCTCCAGCTTTTTGGTGACCACGGGTTCGGGCGTGGGTGAGCGGTCACGGTCGGCGGCCATCCAGTTGAGGCTGCCGTCGTCATCGTCGCTGGGGGCGCAGAGGTGGCGGGCCATGATCTTGCCGAGTGGCTTACCCATCTTGACGGACCCTTTCGTCGCCGTCGGGTTGGACATCTTCATGGTCATGTCCGCTGCTGGTTCAGCGCTGCTGCACGTCAGCGACATGAAATTAACACTGCTTCCGTACGTTGCACCGGGCGGGCTATTGCTGAAGTCGTCGCAGTAGCTGTGCAATTCGTTGTCGTGGGTGCAGTCCATCAGGCTGTGGCTCGTGCTGCCAAATGTGCGGCGGACTGCCGGTGCCCGTGGGCGTACTTCCTTGGAGAGGAAGAAGGACAGGCCCAGGGCGTGGACGCGGTCACCGCCGATCAGGGCATTGGCCACGCCGCGCGTTTTCTGCTCGGTCAGCACGTACTGGCGGACGGTGCCGTCCTCGGCCCGGAAGCCGTCCAACCACAGGCCGCCCGGGGGCGTGCACGTGCTGGCGAGGTAGTTCTGCTTGGGCCACTTGTGGCCGCAGTCAGCGCAGAACCGGTCCGGCCCGAAGTCTTTCTTGTGGGTGGGGCACTGGTCTCGGTACTGCTCCAGCTGGGCGTCCTTGCAAGGCAGCCCGGTGATGGCGTTGATGCCTTGGACAGACACGACGATGGCGACATGCTGGGGCACGCCGCGCAGGCAGCTGTTGAAGTCCAGCCACATGCCGCGCCCTTCGACGATGGGCACGAAGTAGCTCTTGATGCGGCCACTGCTGCGGAGCCACTCCGTCGGGCAGGCCGGGTATTCGTCCACTAGGTACGCCTGGCGGCGGTGGTATGGCGGCAGACCCTGAACGAGGGTGGAGTCATGGAGGGCCTGCGGCATGTTGAAGGAGACGCTGCAACCGTTGACGGTCATCAGGCACTCCTGGTGGGAGGCTAAGCTAAATTTGGACATAATGAGGGTGTCGGCGGAGCAAACGCCCCGCCGACGGATGGGGGTTAGTATTGACGACGGACGCCGAAGGGGTTCTGCGGCTTGGTCAGTGCGCCCAGCTCAACCTTGAGCTTGGGCAGCGTGTCTTTCTTGGCGCGTTCCCGGAATTCCAGGTCGGCTCCAGGGTAAGCGACGTCGAGGGAACTGGCTTCGGCCCGTTCCAGCAGCCGCAGCACGGCGTCCTGGTTGTTCGGGTCGATGTCGCCGCGTTCCACGATGATCCGGCACATCTGGCGCTCGCACAGACTGACCTTGGCCCAGTTGCGGTGGTTGACGGTGCTGTAGTTGTTGCGCAGCGGCTGGCCAGGGAAGAGCGGGTCTTCCTCCACCATGGTGCTGGGCCTTACGCCGACCGGCCAGAGCTTGGCCAGCTTGCCGTCGACCATGACGTTTTCGCTGGCGGGGTAGCCCTGCTCCAAGTCGGAGAGGTACTGGATGGTTTCAGTCAGCGCCACGGTGCCGTCGTCGCGGAAGGCCACGACCGGCTTGTCCTGGTAGCGTTTCTTGAGGGCCGTGCTGACCGGGTCAGACGGCTTGTCAGGCAGGTACAGCTTGAACAGCTGCATCGGATCGGCGTCCTCCAGCCGGACCTTTAGGCCCAAGGCGCGCAGGGCGGCGGTGCGGTCGTCCACCTCCTCGGTGCCTTTTCCGGTGTGGACGCTGATGTCTTTTTTGGCTCCGCGCAAACCGGCCCACGACATCCGAACGATGACAATGGGGACGTCTTTCATTATCTCGCGGTAGTCTCCGAATTTGACTTTTTCATCGTCATTGAGTCCTTCAAGACCGATGATGGATTCAATTAAACCCAGTTTTTTGGTGAGGTTATCGTTGAAATCTTCACGCAGTTCAGCGAAAACTTCATTCGGAGTTCCAGTGGACTCAAGGTAGGTTTCTACGGGTTTCCAGGCCGCGTCTACGCGGGCCTGCCATTCAGCAGTATTTTTCATATTTCAATCTTTCAGTCGTTCACTCTCGTCGATAGGTTAACCTGGTGGACGGTTCGACGGCGACCGTCCGCAGGCAGCACATTGGGTGCTGACATACCTACAGAACTGTTTTTCTCGCGTAGTTACCGGGAATGAATGAACGCGCGCTAGCGACCGCCGCCCGACTGCTGGAAACCGAGGACTGGGAGTTTACTACCCAGCTGGGGCCGAAGGCGATCACTGTATACGGCACGGCGCACGACGAGACGGAGGAATTCAACCTGACGATTCGCTGGGCGCTGATGGTGGACTTGCGGGAATGGGGCGTAAAGAGCATGGACGTAGACATTCGCTCAGTCCAGGGCCACGGCACGATTAACCACGACGAGGACGGTTCGCTGGTGCGCGCGGTGACGATCAGCTGGCCGCAGAGGCCGCGTCCAACCGGCACCCTGGACGATCCCACGGAGGAACTGGCGGCCTACATGGCCGAGCCGAACTGGAAGATCAAGACCACCTTCCGGCGGGACAACGATGTTGACGGTAAAACCATGAGCCTGACGGTCAAGCCGTCGTTTGCGGAGATTGACCTACGCAGACAGATTATTGAAATCGAGTTCTACTGAGGCGCATGTTTCGTTACCGTTTAGCGGGCCGACACTTTTCCCGGACCTGGCGTCGGGGCAAGGTGTACAGTGAAAAAGACCTGCTGCACATCGCCCGGCGGACAGGCTGCCAGCTGGAGCGGCGGACGGGAGGCATCACCGTTAAAAAGGGCGACAATGTTGTTGCCATTTTCAACGAATTCCTTCAGGATGAAGGAGCTAACACAAAAGACCCTACCAATGTCTACGCTCAAATACGCCCTAGCGGCTGGAATTATACTCCTGGCCGCACCGATCTGCCGGTCCCAAACCTGGCAGGTGAAAGTCATCGCCGCAGTCCTGGTGGCCGAAGCCGGTAGCCAGGGCCGTGACGGCATGGAGGCCGTCGGCGAAGTTATCCACCGGCGCTGCGTAGACAAAGGACGCACCCCGCTTTTCACGGTAACCCGCCAAGTCGGCTCCGTTCACGCCTTTTCCTGCCTGAACCGGACCTCGGTCGAGCACCTGGTGGAGCGCAACTGGGCCAGCCCGGCGTGGCCGCTGGCCCTGGAGCTGGCGGACGTGGTGGTCAACCACCCGGAACGCCTGGGCAACCTAACTCACGGGGCCACGCATTTCACGCGAAGCGACGAAAAGCCAACATGGGCGATAAACCACAAGCCGGTGGTGGTGATCCACGACCACAGCTTTTACCGCATACCGTACTGATCCAGACGGGCCTGCTGGACACGTGCGAAGCCGGGGTTTACCTGACCCCGGTGGTGCGGTCCATGCTCCACGTCAATGTCGGCGACTACCTGGAACTGCGTCATCCGGGCCACGGCACCGCCATCACCCGCAGGCTGCGGGAACTGCATCTCAGCGAGCCGGTGCCTGATGTATACGTCTACATTGATCCGGTCAGCGCCCACTATCTCTGTGTCGCGCCATACGAGCAGCTGGAGATCAGGCGCGCCACCCTGGATTTCGACGCGCCATAAAAGCCAGTTCTTGGCGGGATGAAAAATAAAGCCAAGCCCGCGTCGAAGCCAGCCGCCAAGTCTCCTCCAATACCAGCCAGCAAAGCCAAAGCGCCAAAGGCCAAGCCCAGTCCCTGGCGCGAATACGACTGCGAGGAGGACCTGCTCTTTCTGGGCGATCCCGGCAATTACGAGTTCGACTGCGCCATTATCGGCCTGGCGGAACGCTTCGGCGGCACGCGGGCGATAGCGTACGACACGGACAAGGTGATCGAGGTGTTGATTCGCAACGGCATGGATTTTGAAAGTGCCCGGGAGTGGTACGAGTTCAACATCATCGGTTCCTTCCTGGGTGATCACACTCCGATTTTTATTTGCACCGACCCGATGTAAACCTGGTTTTCTGTTCTTTGACTGTATGAGCGAAAATCTACCGGCGGGAATGACGCACGTTTCAGGCTACTTCAACGGTGCCAAGTGGCCGATCCACCTGGTCATTTCCCGACTAAACATCACTTTGTATTTGAAGCCAGGCGAGTACGTTCTGGATCGCGCGGATCAGAAGATTAACGACCCGTACCTGGAAATTTATGCGGACGCCAAGCAGCTGAGCCGCGAGCTGTCGGAGACGCCGGTGCCGATCAACGGCATCCCGGTAGTGGCCAACCAGCAGCCGCAGGTTTCCGCCAACCCGGTTCAGGCCACGTCCAAGTTCGAGCTGAATTCCAAGGGCCAGCGCGCGCCGGTCATGCCCAAAGCCGTATTCAGGCCGCCGGTGGCCGCCGACGCCAATCCGATCAAGGCCATGTCCATGGACGAGGCGCGCAGGCAGGGCCTGGTGCGCCGGGTGCGCGAAGTGCCAGAGGATTACGGGGACACGGACACCTCGGGCCGCCCCAACAATAATCCGCCGTCGATCAAGTACGCGATTGATCCCAGCATGCTCAAGAAACCGGCCCCGCTGCCCAGCCATCTGACGCAGGTGGAAAGCGGCGCATCCAACGTGCCGACCCGCAACATGCTGATCCAGCAGATGGCCAAAAGCTCGTCGTCAGCCGCCGCCCCGGAGTCCGCCACGGCGCTGCTCCGCGAAGCCCAGGCCAATCCGACGCAGGCGGCACCGGTCGCGCCACCGCCCACACCTTTCGGCAACCAGGCCACCATGCACGCACCGGCGGATTCACCGCTGCGCGCCGGGCAGCCAAAGCCCCGGCGCTTAAAAGCTACGCCTGCGAGCCAGCCTGTTATCCCGGCCACAGCCGTACCGCAGTCGGTGATCCGGAATACGGTGTCACCCGGGTTGAACCAGGAAATTGAGCCGGAACTGGAACCGGAAACCCAGGAGGCGGAGCCGGTGATTACCTTGGCGGATGAAAAGCAGCTCAACGAAGGCATGGCGCTGCCAGAGCCGGAGTTGACGGAGTTGAACGACGACGTCACCCCGGTCACCGCCGGGGAGGAGCCTGCGCCACCGCCGCTTAAGCCGCTCACGCCTGCGGATCAGTTTGTCTGCGCCCTGTGCGGCGCGCAGTTCAAGTTTCGCTCACAGTTGACCAAGCACGCGCGGGCCAAGCATCCGGACAACATGCACGAGGTGCTGGCGGCCTATCCGGAGGACCCGCAGGCGGTTTGATCTTGGTGACTTTGGGGTCCGGGAAAGTGCGGTCGTTATTCGCTGCGACCGCACTTTTGTTTTTTCAAATCGTAGTTAGGCCACTATGGCAACCAGCAACGCTAGCGAGCCGCGAGTGACAGCGGCTCAAAGCCCCGACACGCTGCCTCTGCGCGGCTACGCCGTGGAGCAGCTGGCCAACTACATCATGCGTCAGCTTGGCGCGCCGACCTGGAACGTCGAGCTGACCAACCAGCAAATTTACGACTGCATCCAGGACTCCTTGGGTTTGATTTCTCAGTGGGTCCCTTTGACGAAAGTTGGCACCCTCCCGCTCGTACGGGGCCAATTCAAATATCTACAAGGAGTGGACGTCGGCCTTGGCGTAGCTCGTATCGACTTTGTCGAACCCAACCCAGTCCCCACTGAGATTTTTTATGGCAACCTGATCAACCCCGCGCCGCTGTTTCGGACCGGGTTGGACGAGTACGACACCTTTCTGCGCTGGCGCAAAACCTGGCAGCGGGTCACGTCCATCAGGCCCGACTGGTTTTACGACGAAGTCGAAGAGGCCCTGTACATCCACAATCCGATTGAGCGCTATCAGGCGGGCGTGATCTGCTACTTCCCGCAGACGGACACCACCAAGCTGAACCTGACGGCGGCAGACTGGGTCAAGCGCATGTCACTGGCCAAGTCCCGTTTGCTGCTGGGCGAAGTGTGGATGAAATTTTCTGGCGCAATTCCGGGGCCGATGCAGAACATCCAGCTGGACCAGACGAAGCGGGAGAAGGCCCAGGAAGAAGTGGACCGGCTGATGGAGCAGCTCAAAGGCATGCAGCTGTCTACACCAGCCATGATCGACTGACGTGAACAAGTACAATCCAAAAGGTCTGCGCCGCGACCACCGGGGCCGCCTCCTGGACAAATGGGGCCGCACAATGGAAGTGGACTGGGACGAATTCGAGAAGCGCCGCCGGACACCCGGCAAGCCGCTGAAATACCCGCAGGTAGTCAACCCGCTGCATGCGGCGGCCAAGCTCAAGTCGACCGTTGAGGCCGTAAACTTTGACGATCCGGATCAGCTGCTGACGCGTTTTACCAACTTTGTCGTTTTCACTGAAGTGCAGAAGCGCAACCACCGCTTCCAGTCGTACATGCTGAAGTATTACTACACCGACAGGGTGTGCTCGTACGGTGAAGGGCACGAGGGACACTGGACAATTCACGAGCCGTGGGCTAAGCGTTTTCTAACGGTTAAGGCAGCTGAAGCTGCCATAATGGAAATCATCAAAGGTCAGCGCTACATGGACATTTTCTTGGCCTGGGACGACCCGCGCGGCTATCAAATAGCCGAAGTTTCGCCGAACGGCACTGACATTGTGCGCCGCGTGCCTCACCAGCTTCGGCATCCGCAGGCGCGCACGGCGGAGTCCATTGTAGACGCTCTCCTGGAGAGCAACCTGGAGGACCGGCTGATGGCCGTGGCCCGGAAGATCAAGCACTGCGGCGACTACGGCTGCCTGTTTTACCACCCGGGACTGAAGACGGTCCACTGGACTGCCGCCGACTCTGATGGTTCTCCGGACTTTACTGACTTGGACGAGATTAAAAAGATGCTGAAGCTGCCGGGTGTGGAGGAGGTTGTGATCGGCGACGAGTGGTCGCCAGGCAAGGAAAAAGGCTACCAGCGCTTGCGCTATGAAAGCTGAAGCCATAGTGGCCACCCTCCTGGAAGTGGCGGACCCGGACGACCTCGATCCGCTGGCGTACGCCGACGCCACCGTGAATCCGCAGCCCAACACGGACACCGATCCGGAGCGGCTGACGCGGGCGCTCCGCGACGCCCTGGTGGAGCGCGGCTGGCGCAACATCCGCGTGTTTCCGCCCGAGGAAGAAGGTGTCTGGACGGTGACGGCGGGCTGGATCGACGAGCCGTGGCGCACGGAGTCGGAAGTGCAAGGCTACCGGGTCACCGGTCCGCCCCAGCAGCTGTGGAACCTGCCAGGTCGGCTGACGACTTCGTTCAAAGGCGGACTGACGCGGATCGGGGCCAACGTGATCTGGTTCCACCTGGACGAGGTCGTGCCAGCACATCAAGGCATCGACCTGGACAATCCGCCGGATGATTTTGAGGATGACCAGGGCGACTGGTCAGTGACGCTTCAGTTCAAGATCACGCCCAAGCCCAAGTACTGGACGACGCTGCATAAGGCCACGCCGACGGACCCGCCGCAGGTTAAGCCGCGCAAGCCGGTGCGGTCCCTGCTCACGCCGGAGCAGCAGGACCAGCGCGACGAGGAGCACCGGCAGTACATGCGCAAGCTCCAGGCGCGCGGCCAGGGTAGCTGGGAAGACATGCTGCAAATACTGAAAGGCACGCGCTGAATCGTCACTTGCGCCCGGACCGGAAACGTGGGAGAGTAGCGGGCCACTCTCGCGGACTGATTCCGTTCTTAGTTGGCATTGAAATTTATGAGCATGAAGACTACCGATCTGCTCTCTGAGCTTTTGCTCGTGGCCAAAGTGCTGCAAAAGCAACAGACTGAAATTTTGCTCGCCTTCCAGGCGCTGCAAAAACAAACCGTAACACCGAAACAAAGTAGAAAAGAGTACAACGAAATTATGAGCGCACTAGCTGACCTCTCCCAAGCGGTGACCGATCTCGGCACCGCCACCACGACCTTGACCTCCGCCGTCGATGCGGCGGTCACGGACATCACCGCCCTGTCTCCGACGGACGCCCAGCTGGCGGCCCTGTCGCAGTCCGTGGCGGCAGTCACGGCCACCCTGACGGCCCAAACCGCACGCTTGAACGGCGCGGTGAATCCGCCCGCGCCTGCTGTGGCCCCGACGAATCCGGTAGCGGCGCAGCCCGTCAGTCCCGCCGCGTCTCCGACCTAAGTCGCTGTAGACGACATACTTGCGGCAGTCTAACGGCTGCCGCATATTTTTTGTATTTTAATTAAAGATTTTTGTTGACGGAGACCCTGGTTTCGTCTACATTTGTCGTATGAAATACATCGTATACGAAGCCAACCTCAAGACCCTGACGGAAAAGCTGACCCGCCTCAACGCCAAGCTGGCGCGCATCGGGGTGCCGGAAGTCAGCTGCAAAATCACCGGCCACACGGACGAGCCGCATCCGAGCATCGCCGGGGCCACGGCCCGCTACATCAGCCTCGAAGTCGAAGGCGTCACCCCGGAATTCAACGGCTGGACGTTCGTGGCCACCCTGGTGCATACCCAGGAGGGCAACATCATCCGCTCCGTCCCGGGCTTTGAGGTCGCGCCGGAATACCGCGACAAGGCCAACTGGTGCGACCACTGCCAGACCAACCGGGTCCGCCGCGACACCTACGTGGTCAAGCACACGGACGGGCGCGTCATGCAGGTCGGCTCTTCCTGCCTGGCCGAGTTCATCGGCTGCAACCCCAACGGCTTGACCAAGGGCGCGGAACTGGTGCTCCAGGCGTACGACGTTTGCGAGAGTGCGACCAGCCCGACCTGGCTTGGCGGCAGCAACGCCTTGAACACCTACCGGCTGGACCTGGACACCTACTTGCAGCACGTGGCGGCGGTGGTGCTGGCGCGCGGTGCCTACGTCACCCGCAAGGTGGCCTCCGAGCGCGGTCAGCAGAGCACCAGCGACCTGGCCCTCCAGTCCATGCAGGGCGCGTTCAGCCAGCACAACGCCGCCGGTGAAGTTGTCTACACACCGTACCCGCTCACGGACGAGGCCAAGAAGCTGGCGGCCAGCTCCCGCTCCCTGGTCATGAGCCGTTTCAGCCCGCACGTGGTGGACGCCGAGGGACTGTCGGACGACGCGCTGATGGCCAACATCCTGGGCACGCTCAAAGGGACTAACCGCGAGATTTCCGATTTCGAGCACAACCTGCTGGCCTGCGCCCGTTCCGAGAGCATCGAACCCCGCCTCTGCGGCATTGCGGCCTACATCGTTGAATACTATCGCCGGGAGTCCGACGCGGCCCGCGCCCGGATGGCCAACCCGGCCAAGCTTAACGGCCACGGCCTGTCCGTCATCTTCGCCATGATCGAAAAGGCGAAGCAGCACCTGACCAGCCCGGCGATCCGCCTGGCCAACGAGCAGGGCGTGCGCCTGAACATCACCCTGGCCGGTGCGGCCAGCAAGAATGCGGGCTGCCTGTACATCAAGGGCGAGCGCGGCACGGACACGTACTACGGCAAGGTGACGCCCGAAGGCAAGTTCTTCGCCGTGCGGACCTGCCCGCCGACCGTGGAAGCGCTGCTCCTGGCTTTTGCGGCCAACCCGGAAGAGCTGGCGACCAAGTACGGGCGGCTGACCGGCAAGTGCTCGTTCTGCGGGCGCAAGCTGACGGACGTGCGCTCGACAGCTGTCGGATTTGGTCCTACCTGTGCGGAGAATTTTGGGCTGGCAGCAGCTTGGCGTAACGGTCAAGTGCCTGCTGTAGCGAACAGCGGTGCCGCTTTGCAAACTGCCTGATAGTTTTACGGTCTCTTTTGACGTAGTTGGCTGCGCCTAAAAAAGACGCAGGGACACCGTTGACAAAGATTCCGCTTTTGTCCGCGAAGGCACTTGAAATTGCGCGACTGTGGGCGCTGCTTATTACGCGTCCTTTCAGGGCTTTAGACAGCTTGGACCGAACATCTGCCCTGGCTAGCGTGCGCTGGTTGCGTTTAGTTACCATGGCCGTATACTCTGGACTTCCACGCTTTAACCTGATCGGTGGAACGTAGCCCCGAGCGCGACTACGTGCTCGAAGTGATGCTGCGCACTTGGCGGCAATAGCTTGATTTTTCATGGGATTAACCGTTTTTCTTAGCGTAGACATCATTGCGCTTATTTTGGCAGTTTGTTCAGGGGTTCTGGTGGGCTGGAACCACGTGCCGTCACGTATACGTTTTTTCATGTTGTTTGACAGCTTCTGCCTGGTTTCAGCCGTAGGGCTGCCACCCTCGCCGCCGCTCGTACCGTTCGTTAGCTGGTGTCCAAGACGCTTTAAGCGTGCAATGTAGGCCCTCTCAGCTTCATCGGCGTGTTCTGCTTGTGTTGTCACGAGTACGAGCATTTGCGGCTGATAACCGGCGCTCTGCATGCTGCGTATCCAGTTTCCACGGTAGGTTGGCTGGTCGCGACCGGCGGCTTTTAAGTGTTTGCGCCACCTTTTACCTGGCTGACTGGTTTTACCGACGTAGCGCCAGTCGGAAGGGTACCGTGGATCAAAGAGGGCGTAAATGTAGATTTTCACTGGCTTAACTACTTACTTCAGCTTACAGTGGGGTCTTGGGGCGTGACGTGCGCGCGGCAAGCCGACCAAAAGGCCACTGGTAATCAATCCAGACGCAAACACCGTCGCGAACCGCCCGCGATGCCTACGGGCCACGGGCGGTACCGGCTGACCACCGGCACGCTCCACCAATTTCGTAGTTAAAGTGTGACGCCGAACACCATGGTAAACTCTCTGCTTGAAACCGATCCGGACAACCCGGAGGCGGTCCTGCGCTCGATCAATCCATTCATGGAGATAAAGTGCGTAGTGTGCGCCCGCAATTCCAGCGGCAGTGCGGATTACCTGTTGCTGCGGCTTCAAATGACGGAGGACAACTATAATCTCGGCGGCCATTACGGGATCGCCATGGAGGAGGCGGAAAGCCAGGGCTACGAAATGCCCTGCGTGGTGGCGGATGAAAACGAGCGTTTATTCGAGCCTTTCAAGGGCATGGACTGGACGACGGCCAAGATTGTAGACGCTTACCGGGAAGATCAGGGAGGCAAGGCTAAAACCGCGCGTCAGGCGCACATGGACATGTTTCCGCGCGAGGACTGGGAATACGAGGTAGCCAACGGCGACACGCGGCTCGGGTACGACGAGTGGCTGGCCCACCGGGTTGAAGGCGAGCGCGGCATTTAAGTTTAGCCACCGGATGCAATTCGGTTCTAGCGGGGATGCCAATACTACAAGACTCCTATCTGGCGGCAATAGCCGCAACCACTGATCCGCAGCACAAAACAATCCTGCTTACTCTGTATACAGAGAGCCTGGTAGCTTCAGGTGCTCAGCCTCCGAAAGCTGAACCTCCGAAAGCTGAACCTCCGAAAGCTGAACCTCCGAAAGCTGAACCTCCGAAAGCTGAACCTCCGAAAGCTGAACCTCCGAAAGCTGAACCTCCGAAAGCTGAACCTCCGAAAGCTGGTTCAAGTTTACCGACTCGTACTTTTGTTAACCGGTTTAACTTGCCCATGCCGGAGTATGAAATGGAGCACTACTACAAAATTACTAAGCAGTACAGTAAATTTATGGTCGATAGGCAAATGACCAATTTCAACCTTATCGCTCCGGCCAAAGCGCACTATTACAGAGGAGTGTATACGGAGGCTAACGCGCTAGAAGATCATGAAACCTGGTCTGAATTGACCATCCTCACCACAAGACTGGTTAACCGGCTTAAAGCTGAAATCAAATACAAGAAAGTAAGCTACACGGCAACATTGTACTTTGTATACGTATTATGCAAGGCGCGCTATAGGGCTTTTTTGACTGAGGCTGACGCCGGTCTTATGGCGGCTGCCTATCATGAGCTTAGTCGCGAAAACAAAGAAAAAACGTGGAATTTTTGGATTACGTTCTGGAACAAAGCCTTCGCAGACTGGAATAACAGCAGGGTCGAGAACTAAGCGTGTCGTGAATCAGTTCTACAAGGCATGGACATCGAAGAACTGGCAGACAAGCTGTACACCGTCTACTGTGCCGCCGTTGGCGGCAAAGCTTTCAACGGCGACCCGCTTCCCGCCTGGAGCACGTTCCGGGCCGATCCGACCAAGCGCAAGCAGAGCGACGCCTGGATGATTGTGGCCAAGACGGCGCTTGACGCGGTGGTCGGCTAGGCGAAATTGACCAGGGACTGGTTCGGCCCTGTGATAGTGGTGTTGTTTTTCACCACTCCCTTGGCGTTGGGGCCTGGATTTTGATCAGGTGCGCCGACGACCTTGTCGTTGTCTTTGGCGTTGACCGTGTGATTGAGCCAGTCGGGAATGGCGTAGCGTGGAGCACCGGCGGCTCCCATGCCGCTTACAGAGTTGTTCGTCATGCCTTAATTACGGCAGCGACTCGTCGACGTCGCGCGGGTCCAGCGCCAGGCGGCGCAATGGATTGGCCGGGCGGCCTGTGTTCGGAATCACTTCAACGGCCCTGTCATCCCATAAATCTATCATGCGGTAATCCTTCTGGTTGGTGATCTCCAGCGCGGGCAGCCCGTTGTCGGTCAGCCACTGCCGGACGAAAGCCAGGTCCCCTGGATTGGCCGCCCTGGCGGTCATGATCTTCACTTCTTCGCCGTTGCGCAGCCACGCCTTGACCCGGGCCATCATCGCCGGTACCGGCGGCCCGATGTGCTCGGGGCCGTGGAAACCAGTGTCATGGGCCAGGGTGCCGTCCAAGTCTACTCCGTGCCAGCCAGCCATGGCTTAAATACAGTGAACGAGTTGCAACCGCTCCGGGTGAAAGAAAACCTCCACCAGCTTGAGCGTCCAAAAGCTGGGGAAGGGAAAGCTGAAGTCCGGCAGGCAGCCTTCCGACGTAAAGGTGATAGGTCGATAGTCGCCGGTCTTGATGTCTGCCGGGCAGCCCGGCCAGATGATCGGGTCGTCGTGGCAGAAGACCACCATTTTCGCCTTGCGGAGCACAGGCACAAGCTCGTTGATGACTGCCCGGCTTAAATGGCAGATGACGTCTTTGACCAGGACCACCGCTTCGTCCACCGGCGGCGGAACGCCAGGCTCGCCTAGCTGAGGAAAAGTCTGGATGTAATGCCGTTGCAGGAGCGGCAGCAGGCGCGCTTTGGCCTTTTCCAGGGCTACCGGCGACACGTCGTAGGGCTGGTAGTAGCTGCGCGGCACGCCGCTGAGGATGGCCTCGGCCACGCGGCCATCGCCGCAGCCCCAGTCGATGACGCGAAAGTGCGGGTAGTTCTGGTTGGCGTGCAACAGCATCTGCACGAATTCAATGTACGGGCGGCAGTGCGCCGGGTCGGACCCGGGGCCGGAGCCGGAGGTGGAGTCCCAGGCTCGTTCCGTGTAGTGGACGTCGAAAATTTCGCTGAGGGGTTTCATGGTCGGGCTGCCAGGGTGTTGCCGGTGGTTGTGCCGATGATGCGGGTGAAACCGAGCAGGCTGACGGCGTGGTGCATGCTGGCTTCGTAGGCGGGGTCGTAGGGGCCGTTGGGCCTGCCCATCTCGTAGCAAAGTAGACGCGTGTCCTTGAGCAGCTGGTGCGACGCCAGGATGATCTCCTGGTCCAGGCCCTCGCAGTCGATGCTGACGAAGTCGAAAGGCCGCTGGCCGGTCAGCTGCCACAGGGATGCGGGCGTGATCGACGCCAGGTAATGGCAGGAGAGACCGGGAGTCTCGGTCTTGCGCCGCTCGACCTGCCAGCAGGCCCCGGTGCTTAGGTGCCCGTCGGTGGTGAACTTCAAAATCCGGGCGTCGGAGCTGATGGCGCAGTTGAGCAGGTTTACGCTCGGCAGTTCCCGGTAGTTCTCCAGGAGTTCGCTGAACTGGCAGTGGAGCGGTTCCACCATCCAGCCGCTCCAGCCATTGAGCGCCAGGCGGCGCGTGTTGCTGCCGCTTATGCCATTGGCCGCGCCGAGGTCCAGAAAAGTTCCGACGTGGCTGCCAAAGAAGTCGGCGACAAGGCTGTCCTCGTTGTATTGGCTGAAGCTGGTCACAGGTCAAACCCAATCAGGGCGTTTTTGTATACAGTAACGCCCAGCGCGGTCGCCTGCCGGTGACCCAGCTCTACCGGCTTGACCTCTTCACACACCACGGGCAGCCCGTTCCAGACCGGCCCCAGGGACCGCCGGTGGGCCAGGATGACCGCTGCCGCCGGGTGGACGACTATCCGTTCCGGCGGGCGATTGTGTTTCTGCTGGTACTGGTCCACCAGCTGGCTGAGTATTTTTGGCGGTTTCATCTTCGGTTAAAGCGCGCTGGACCAATTCCAGCAGGGCGCGGTTAAGCGCCAAAGTTTCGTTCAGCAAGCCCGCCGCCGCGATCAGCGGGTCCGCTTTGGCGGAAAGGGCCACGCAGCGCATTTTCAGGGCGGCGGCGTCGCGCAGCAGTACTTGATTCATGTTCTTTGAGAACAGAATTATGACTGACACACCTGTATTTTCTCTCGCCTACACTAGCGTGCGCCCCGCCACCATACCGGAAGTGGTTAAGCTGTGGAACGAACGCTCAGTCAGCAAGAACCACGAATGGGTCATTTCTGTGGATCAGGATGACGACGCTTCATTCAAGGCAGCCCTGGCCGCGCTGGAATCGCATGACCGCAGTCTGGTGGTCGTAAACACCGGCAGTCCCGACTGCAACGCGGGCTGGAATGTCGCCTGCGCCTCCACGACCGGCAAAGTGATCATCTGCGTGGCCGACGATTTCGTGCCGCCCCGCAACTGGGACGAACTGCTGTTGAGCCTGGAGCCGAAAGGCTGGGAGGACGGCGAGTACGTGGTCAAGGTCGAGGACGGCTACGTGCATGACATCTTCGTATTGTCCATCCTGACGCGCAAGCGCTACGAGCGGTTCGGCTACGTGTTTTACCCAAAATACCGGTCCATGTTCAACGACACAGAATTTGGCGACGTCGCCCGGCGTGACGGTGTGGTTATTAACGCCGACCATTTGCTGTTTGAGCATTTACATCCGGATTGCGGCAAGCGCAACCGCGACGACCACGACCGGTTACACGCGTCCAAGGAGCGTTGGAACGCGTCCCAGATGCTCTACAATTTCCGGAAGGCGCGCAACTTTCCGCTGGACGACGGCCCCAAGGCGCAGCAGGCCGCGCCGGAGCCGGTGAACGCCAAGACCACGTATGTCGCCTACATGCAGGTGACCAAGGACGATCTCTGCCTGCTGGACGTCTGCCGACGCCTGATGACCGAGGGCGTGCAAGACTTCTGCTTCTGCGAGCCGGACCGCTACTGGTCCGGCGAGGCGATTGAACCGGCAGACACCGAGGCGCTGGCCAAGGTCATCGAGACGGTGAAAGCCGACGGCGCGACGGTGCATCACCGCAAGTTCCATGTGGAACAGTTTCAGGTCGCCCTCGATACCCGCATCCAGGTGGAGACGCGCGTGCGCAACGAGAGCCTGCGCTGGATACGCAGCCTGGGCTACCAGCACATCCTGGTTGTAGACGGTGACGAGCTGTGGATTCCGGGCACGCTGGGCCTGATCCAGAAATACGTGGAGCAGGGGCACAAAGCCATTGCCTGTCAGATGATTCCGGTCATCGGCTTCCCCGGCTACCCGGTGGACTTCGCCACGGACCTGGCGGTTGTCTACATCGGAGAGACGGTCACCTTTTCGTCCTGCCGCAGCCCCTACATCCCGCTGAGCCGCATTCCCCGGTCGCTGATCTACCACTTCACCGGCACTCGCCGGACGATGGAGGAAACCATCGCCAAGCATCGCCGGGGCGGCCATTACGACGACCCGGACTACGATTTCGAGGGTTGGATCAAGGACGTGCTGCCCAACATCGCCCCCGGGCTGAAAAACGCCCACATGTTCAAGCCCAAACAAATCTGGCCCACCGTGCGGGCCTGGAAAAAGCAGGAGCTGGAGCAGATGCCCGAAGCCGTCCGCGCTTTTCTCGGAACAATCGCCGTTTAACCCTGTTCTCTTTCTGGAATGAAGCTACCGATCAACACCCAGTGGGTCATCGCCACCGTCAAAGAACCGGTCATTTTCCAGCAAACGCTCGACGAAGCGTGGCTGCTGAATCCCAACCGGCGCTACATCCTGAACGCCAACCGGCTGGAAACCATCGAGCCGTTCCTGGACACCGTGTCTGAGTTTGAGTGTTCGTCCTTGTACCACCGGCTGCACGGCAAAGCCGATCTCTGCGGCGGCAAGCTGCTGGTGGAGCGCTGCCGGGAGCGCGGCCTGGGCGACCTGCTCTTTCTGACCGGCGTCCTGGGCTACCTCCAGCACATCTCCAGCAACAACGTGCAGATTGACCTGATGGGCTTCGCCGACCGTGGCGTCGTGCTGACGCACAGCCCGCTGATCAGCAACGGCTGCGTCAAGTGCGGGCCGGTGGAGTACGACGCCCTGCGCCACTACAATTACCACTGGTTTGTCAATTCCGTGACCGAGCAGGACACGGAGCAGGATCAGCTGAATGTCTACGACGCCCTGTACCAGCAGCTGGGCTTCGACTACACCCAGATCGAGCCGCGCTGGAAGCGTCCCACCGCTGTGTTGAAACAAGAGGACTACCTGAGCCTGGACGCGTTTTTCCGCCGGGTGATGGACGGGGTGAAAGTGGACCTGCGCCACATCGGCTACATCGTGGTCGCGCCGTTTTCCAATTCCAATCTGCGCTGCTTGAGCTACACCCAGTGGCTGAACGTCATCAGCCTGCTGGCCACGCGCCGCCCGGTGGTGGTGGTCGGCACCGCCACCATGCGCCTGCCGGACACGGACATCAGCGCCGGGGAATTTATCCAGCGCCTGGGCCAGTTCGGCCAGGCCGTGGTCAACGCCGTGGACAGCACCAACACCCGCGCCCTGATGGCGCTGATTTCCCGGGCGTCCGCCGTGGTCTGCCTGGATTCCGCGCCGCTGTACATCGCCCAGGCGCTGAACACCCCGGCGGTCTCCCTGTGGGGCACCCACCATCCCGCAGCGCGGATCGGTTACGACCAGCGGTACATGGAGTGGGCCATCTGGCACGGCGACGCCTGCCGCTGCGCGCCCTGCTTCGCCTACAGCTATTTTCCGTACGACAAGTGCCCGAAAGGCCGTCAGCAGCAGGTGTGCGAAGTCATGCTGGACATCGACGCCCAGGAGGTTCTGAACAAAGTAGACGAAATCCTAGCCACGCCGACGAGCTTAACCAGCCTGACGGTGCCCCACCATGCCTAAAGCCCCCGAGCCGCTCATTGACCACCTCCACCTGGCGGGACGGGTCATACCCATCACGGACCTGCTGACCGCGCCCTACGAGGATGTCACCGAGGCCAGCCTGAAGCTGCCGGTGGTCCTGGCTTTTCTGGGCATTCAGCGGGCCTGGGCCGTGGAGCGCTGCTGGCGGGCCGAGCGTGACCTGGACCGGGCCAAGGCGCGCGCCTACTTCGATCTCAAGGGCGGCCAGTTTGTGGCCAAGGGCTACGGCGAAAAGTTCACCGAAGAGGCGATCAAGCGCGCGGTGGAGCTGGAGCCAGATGTAGACAAAGCCTTCGAGGTCTACGTCGACCGCAAGCGCCGCCTGGACTCGTTTACGGAAACCATCGCGGCCCTCAAACTCAAAATTGATTTAATCCGTTCTAGCGAAACAACACGACGCAAGGCCGCAGAAGAGGACCTCTGAGGCCGTCGTACAACTGAAACATACAGACACAAACACAATGAGCAACAACCTAGACCCCAAAATCCTGGCCAAGCTGAACAAAGAATCAGCGTTCATCCAGAGCCAGCAGCGCGGTGCGCGCCAGATCAAGATCGAGAAAGGCCAAACTATCGTGGTGCGCTTCCTGCCCGCCCGCATGGGACCCTCCGGCGTGTGGTACGCCCGCGTGGCCAATCACTGGCTGGATCGCCGTCCCCTCACCTGCCCCCGCCTGACGGATGAAGACTGGGGCGGCAACCAGGACACCGAGTGTCCGATCTGCACCCTGGCGGACCAGCTTAACGACGACCATGACGAAGTGGTCAGCAAGTGGGGCTGGAACCTCAAGGCCAATCCGCAGTACATGACCTATTGCGTGCTGCTGGAAAAGAACGGCAGGCAAATGAGCATGGACGAGATCATGATCCCGTACGTGTTCAACCTGAACAAGTCGGTGTTTGAGGAGCTGCACGCCTTTTACGTGGCCGGTGGCCGCAAGTCGAAGGACAGTGTGCTTGACTACCACAAAGGCAATGACTTCAGCGTCATGCGCACGCAGACCCGCACCCGGCTGGACAAGCTGGACAGCCTGCCTATTTTTGACGAGGACGCCAGCTTCGACTCCCACATCAAAAAACTGGAAGCGTTGCTCAAGGAGCCGCGTATCAAGCTGCCCACGGACCAGGAGATGGAAGCGTTTCTGCTCAAGGCCGAAGCCGCCAGCCGCAAGATCGGCCAGGGCGACTCCGACGCGGTGCGTCCGCGCCGCCGGGCGGCTGATGAAGACGAAGCTCCCCGTGGCCGCCGGGCCGCTGATGACGATGACGATGCTCCCCGTGGCCGCCGGGCTGCTGATCCGGAAGAGGAAGCTCCCCGGGGTCGCCGCGCCCCCGACCCGGAAGGTGATCCGGAAAGTGAGGCTCCTCGTCGTCGCCGGGATGACGATGACGATGCTCCCCGTGGCCGCCGGGCCGACGCCGAGGAGGAAGCCCCGCGCCGCCGTCGCGAGGACGATGACGAGGAAGCTCCTCGCCGCCGGTCAGCTGCCACAGAGACGTCCACGCGCAGCGCCAAGACCCGCCAGGATGACGATGACGATGACGGTGATCTAGGCCCGCAGCGCAAGCCTAAGAATCCGCCGCCGGAAGCTGAAGACCCGGACCCGGAACCGGATGCTGGCCGGGACGCTGACCCGGAAGGGGCTGACGAGGGCAAACCGGAAAAAGACCCAGAGGACGATCCGCGTCCCGCTGGGCGCAAATTGACGTCTCCAGCCAACCGGGCACGCGCCGAGGGCGGCAAATCCCAGTCAGTTGAGGATGAAGATGAAAACCTGCCCGAGGAGGAACGGGATTCAGCTCCGCCAGCCAAGGAGCCGGTCGGCGGCAAGAGCGAGGGCGGTGAACCGCCGCCGCCGGTGAGCCGTACCGGTAAAAACGCTGAAGCGCTCCGCAGCCGCCTCACCAACCTGGGCAAAAATAAATGAGTAAGAAAGCACCCAGTCTTGATCCCCAGGACGAGCTGTTCAACTCGTTGTCCAGCACGAGCCACGGGGATCAAATGTGGGACGTGTGTTATACCGACGAGGAAACGCTGTCCCAGGTTGATTACTCATTGTCCACCGGCATCGACGCGTTCGACGAAATTGTCGGCGGCATGCCGTTTGGCCGCATCGTGGAAATCTACGGCCTGGAAAGCTCCGGTAAGACAGCCATGTCGATCCGGTGCGCCGCCCGCGCCCGGCAGAAGCACATTCGCAGGCTGATCCGGGACGACGACAACAAGCTGGTTGGCTTCGAGGAGGTTGACCCGGCCACCGTGGATACGATGGTTTTCTACATCGACAATGAAGGTTCCCTGGACATGGACGGCAAGGTCACCTTTGAGGGTGAGGCCATCAAGTTCGTGAACTTTCGGTGCGACACCACGGAGAACATGTTCAAGTCCCTCGACAAGTGCCTGGACAGCGCCGAGAAGTGGAAAGCCAAATACCCCAAGCGCACCCTGTTCACGCTGATGATCGTGGATACGATTGCCAGCACGGTCACCAACAAGGAGCTGAACGCGGACTGGGACGCCCAGGACTTTCCGCGCGCCCCGCAGCAGATCAGTCGCGGCCTGGCCAGGTTGGTCCGCCGGATCAACACGCTCAACGCATGCTTGATCTGCACCAACCAGGTGCGTTCCACGTTCAAGCAGGGTCCGTCCAAGCGCCCCACGTTCGCGATTGACCCCAAGGACTACAAATCGAGCGGCGGCTTCGCGCTGCGGTTCTACGCCAGCCACCGGGTGTTCTTCTGGGCCATGGACGCCAAGTACAAGCTGCTGCCGACGGCCAAGTTCTCCGCCGGTTTTCAGCTGGGCTTCCACACGTCCAAAAACCGGATCAAGCCACCGCTGCGCGAGGGCCGCATGGTGCTGCTGACCGACCCCAAGCAGGGCGGCCTTAACGACGCCTGGAGTCGCCTGGAGACGATGCTGTTCCTGGGCTTCATCGAGTGCCGGGCCAAGGAAAAAGGCGTCGGCTTCGTGCTGAAATTCAACAAAAACGGCATCACGCCGACGACGTTCGGAGCGGCGGCCACAACCACCACCCTGGACGAAGATGATGACCTGCCGACACCCCGCCGGGGCGGCAGCCGCAAGGACCCGGAATTCAAGTACCGGAGCGAGTGGCCGCAGTTCATGGCGGAGCACCAGGCTGACGTAGACTTATTGTGGAAGGCAGCGATTGCCTTCTGCGACAACACGCCGGGCCTGGACGGCAGCATCTGTTTGGAAGAGGAAGAAGAGGAACTTAACACTTAAAATTACTATGGCAACAACTACTGAGTACTCAACGGAGAAGGAATTGACGGACCTTTTAGAGTCCGTTTTGGCAAAACAAGAGCTGCTACTGAGCAGCCTTACCAACGAGGAAGTGGAGATCAAGGCGGTCTTTTACATCAAGACCGACGAAGAGGGCGAGACCAAGCCCAGCGCGGGCGCGCCGGTCAAGCTGCGCAAAATCAGTCCCGAGTTCAAGCTGTTCATGAAGGACAAGCCGGACTTCATCCTGATTTTCGATTATCACGCCTGGAAGCACGTGTCGCCTGAAAAACGGGAACCCATGATCCATGAAACGCTGCGGCGCATCAGCGTGGAGCGCAACCAGGCGGGCGCGCTCAAGCTGCGGACGCTGCCGCACGCCATTCAGACCGACATCGCCACGGCCCAATGTTATGGGGCCTGGAATCCAGCTCTAGTGCAGATGAAAGACGCGCTGCGGCAGCGCTTGATGCCCTACGGCACGAGCGAGAACGACGACCCGGAGGCGTACAACCACCTGGCCGGTAAGGTCAAAAAGCCGACCGAAGAACCGGCGGCGGAGACAAGCGAAACGGCGGAAGCCGAAGTCGCGGCGGCGGAAGCGGGCGAAGCGGCGGAAGCCGCCGAGGAAGCCGCGCCGGAAAAAGAGACGCTGCCCACCCGCACCAACCGCCGTCGGCGGCCTGCCGTGGGGCAGGAAGAGGCGGATTGAGGCTCGATAAAAATTTTTGAGTACTTTTGTACGATTTTTGTTGAAACCTCTGATCCTAAGCTGTATACCTAAGACCAGTTAATAAACACTGTACCTGGAACGGCAACCTGTCATTTCTTTGCTACGTTGCCGTTCGCTTTTAAGCCTTAACATTATGCCCACTGATCTGACTGCGGGATGGTACCGTCGGGTAAACGACGTACTACGGGAAGAACCCCAACTGAGCACAAGCTTGTGCAAAGAAACCGAAACCGTGCAAGACGGCAGCCCGAACGGCACCGACTACTCCAAAACGGTTTGTGACCTCACCCGGGCGATCTATCGCTCCGGCAAAGACGTGCCCAAGCTGACCAAGCAGCAAATCATTGGCAGCGCCACCAGTGTGTTGATACTGGATACGCCGCTGCCGGTCGTCAGGGAACTGATGCAAAAGCCAGTTCCCGTGCGCAGCGCTGAACCCAAGAAAACAGCGCCCGCCAAACCCAAGCCGCCGGAAAAACCCGTCAGCCCTCGCCCAAAAGTAGAACCTTCTGAACCCAAGCCCGCCGCCAAAGTTGAACCCAAGCCGGTCGTCAAGGCGGAGGTCAAACCCGAACTCAAGCCGCTCAACCGCCCGGCGGAACCGGCTCCAGCCAAGCCCGCCCCGGCTAAACCGGTCCCGGCTAAGCCCGCACCGGCGGCAGCCGCCGTAGTCCGCGAAAGCGAGGACACGGACGTGGAGGCCAAACCTGCGCCCAAGACGGCGCTGTCCAAGCCCATCAAGTCAGGCACCAAGCCCAGCACTGACGAAATCACCTACATCCGGGACAAGATACCTTACATTCCCGGGCTGACCATCATCAACAATCTGCACGCCATCATGCTCTTGATGGAACCGTACGTCCGGCGCGGGGACAAAGTGGCCGCCGATCTAAACGACGAATTTGCCACCTTGATCGACAAAGTTTACGTCCTCGTTACCCTACCTTCCGGTGGCTAAGAAAGCATCCAATCCCGTCGACGGCGAGCACATCTTTCCGGCGAGCAAATTAACGCCTTTGGCGGTCCAGTGGAAGCAGTTGAATGCCACGGGCCGTCACAAAGAGGCCATGCTCGTCCTGGAAGAGATCGTCATCGGTTCCACGGCCATGTTTCAACGCCTGGCCCAATTTGAAGACTTCCACTACACGGTGGACCTCCCGATCCTGGTCAGCGCGGCCCAGGAGAAGGTGATCAAGTGGCTGGCCAAATGGCAGCCCAAGAAAGGCAAGCTTTTCTCCTGGTTCAGCAAGTGCGCCAAGAACGCGTTCAAATCCGAGCTGGTCAAGGTCAACCAGTACCGCAAGCGCTATCATGTCACCAGCGAGCACCTGGAGAAGTTTTACGGCGTCGAAGACCACGAAGTCAACAAGCACGACCTGTCCCTGGAAGTGCGCAAGCGGATCACCGACATCATCTGTCGCTGGTCCGACCCGCAGATCATCGGCGCGCTGCGCTTCTCCCTGGAGTGCATCGTCGAGGACGAGCACGACCGCCAGGCGGTGGTGCGCTCGGCGGCTTACGCCTACTGTCTCAGCCTGGAATTCAGCAAGTACCTGTACGAGTGGTGTACGGTGGCCTTGCGCACGGCGTTTTACGACAAAGCCTATATTCCGTACACGGAGTACGAGCTGCTGATGGCGGCGGAGAGCTTCACCTTTCTTCCCGACCTGTTCAACATCATCGGCATCGAAAAGGGCAAGGAAGTGCTGGCCATTTTTGGCGGCCACCGGATCAAATTTCCAACCTTGCAGGCCGTGGCCCTGCTGGTTGAGAAACAAAAAATAGCCCGCGACATCGAGCGCAGCGATCAGGACCCCGATGCCGTCGTGGAGGTGGCGCGCAAATATAAACGGACCCAGCGCGCCGCCGAACAGATATTCAACGAAATGTTAGAAATAAGAGACCCCCGACGTTATGGCGAATATGGCGTTTTCGACGAAGATTCCGGACAGTGATTGCTGGCAGGTAAAACTGACCCGGCACCACGTCTGTCGCGGCCCGCTCTGGGCCGACCCCAAGCTGCGACCACCCATCTTGGAAGAGATGATGGAAGACCTGGAGCGCGTGATCGCCTCCGTGGCCTGGCAGTACCGGGATGTGACCACCCCGTTCATGCACTACGACGAATTGATCGGCGAGGGCCGGTTGAAGCTCGCGGAGCTGATCAGCAAGGGCGAGCTGGACCGCCAGGTCAGCCGCTACGACTTCTTCCGCTTCTTCACGGCCTGCGTGAGCAACATGGCCCGCAGCCGTCTACAGAAGTACCGGTTCACGGAAAAGCGCACCGGCCAGAAGCCGCCGCCCCGGGACCAGCGTTTCGCCCCGGCACCAGGGGCTAAGCCCTTGAGTGTAGACGACGACAACGAGCATGAAGAGGAGGCCCCCGCTTACCACAAAAACGTCGAGCTGAGCCTGGACGATCCGGAGCTGAACGTCCAGGTGGCCAACGGCAGCGACCATGACCAGCAGGAAGCCCGCGAGGTCGAGGCGGAGTATGAGTCGCTGTTGACGGAGACGGAAATCCTGGTGTTCCGGCAGCTCCACCGGCCCAACGCCAAAGCCTGCTGCCTGGCCCAGCTGGACGCCTGGCGTAAACGGGAGGACCAGGGCTTCAACATCAAGCTCAAGAACGAGCATCTGGCCGAGGGGTTGGGCATGGATGTCAAGGACTTCGCCAAATACGTTCTAACAGTCAGGCAGAAAATCACCGCCTACCGCAACATGAGCAACGAACAACTAGATGAACAAAGCCGCCGGAACGTCCTGATCGCCACCTTGAGCCAGCTGTTTGGCATCCAGATTCCCGCCAATCTGCACGACGACATGGTGGTCCGGCGATTGTTTACGATGGCGGCGCGCAATCAATTTGACGAGAAGGTCAAGGGCAAGCCCGAGGTGGAGGAGATGCTGATCGAGATCGGGGCCAAGCCGCCCCGGATGATCGGCAACATCATGTCCTGCTACGGCATCCTGTACTCCCGCAACTGCCGCAAATGCAACATGTGCGACATGCGGGACAGCTGCCGGATCGAAGCGGCCAACCTGGGCCTGACCACTATGGCCATCAGCCCGCGCCTGCTGGGCCGCAACCAGGAGCGCATCCCGGCCTGCCTGCCGCACCCGGCGGACAAGGAGTTCCGGGTTTCCAGCAGCGACGAGCAGGAAATCATCGCCTACCTGGATGACAGCTTTTCCCGCCGTGTGGAAGACGAAACCATTGTCTACTACGGCGAGGACTCGTCCAACAACCGGCACCGGGTCCTGTTCACGGTAGACAACACCAGCCCCATGCGCCTGCGGTTCAGCGCGCCCAGCGACAAGCTCAAGACCCGGCTGGTCAGCAAGCAGAAGGCGTGGCAGCCCCGGGATTGCGCCTCGCTCGCGGAAATCTTCGCCCTGATCGAACAACACGCCAAAGAGGCGCTCAGCTAACATGCCTGCCATTCCCGCTCCCGAAAAGCCGATGTCGCGCTTCGAGGCCCAGCGCAAGCTGGGTCTGTTTGCGCCCTTGGACTTCACCATGGCCGCCCTCATTCTGTTCAGCTGGATGACGCTGGGCTTCTGGAAGCTGTTCGGCGCGCCGACGGCCAACGAGCTGATCGCCTTTGCCATCGTGAACGTGGTGGTGACCCAGCTGTGGATCGTGGTGCTGTGCTACCGGGTGCTCGTGTTCGTGCTGGACCTGGGCGCGGACGTCAATCTGATGCCAGAGTCCGCCGCGCGCATCGTGGTGGGCTACTGGGAGGGCCGGAACAAGTGAATTACAACCGCAACCAGCTGGCCGTAGACTTGAACAAGCGCCTGGACCTGCCGGTCTCCCGCGCCCTGGGAATTGTAGACACCATCCTGGACTGCGTCACCGAGGCGCTGGGCAAGGGCCGCCGGGTGGAGTTCCGCAACTTCGGCGTGCTGGAGGTGGTCACCCGCAAGCCCAAGGTGGGCCGCAACCCCAAGCGCCCACACGCCGCCCAATACCACATCCCGGCCCGCCAGGCGGTCCGCTTTCGCATGGGCAAGGTGCTGACCTCCCGGCTTAACAACTGAAGCGTATGGAAACCAAAGTCATGCCCCTGCCCCGGGTCAAAGCCACCGCCCGCATCCAGCTGACCGTGGAGATCAAAGCCACGTCGCCCTGGGGCCACGACTGCCTGATCGGCCAGCTGTACGACCAGGCGGCCAAAGAGGCGGTGGAAACGCTGACGTGCCTGTTCCGGGCCAACGCTGCCGCCGCTAAAATCGTCGGCGAGCCAAAAGTCATCGGCGTGCTCACGGAATCTGAATCATGAAATCTTTCATCGGCATCCTCACCTTCCGGCGGCTGGCGGCGCTCCAGGCCATGATGGCCGGAATTGAAGAGCACTGCTCCCAGTACCAGTGCGCCATCGCTGAAGACTGCGGCCAGCGGGACAGCACGTCGAGCTTCCTGAAAGCGGGCCGCACGACAGAGTACGCCTACCGGCGCGATCTCATGGCCACGGAATACGTAGACAGCGGCGACCCGGCGGCGGTCTATCCCAACGCCCGGGTGCTCCTGGGCGAACGCAACCTGGGGGTGGCAGGCAACAGCAACCGGCTGATCAAAATGTTCATGGACTCGGGCTGCGACCACCTGTGCCTGTGTAACGACGACCTGCTGGTCACCGGTGATTTCGTCCGCGCGTACGCCCAGGCGCACGATGACCTGGGCGTGGGCCTGTTCTGTTTCTGCGACTTCGACAAGGCCAGCCCGGCCATCTCCGGCAACCCGGAGAGCTACAAGTGGGTCACGTACCCCTGGCGCGGGTACAAGGTCAAGATGCTGCCGCGCATGACCGGAATCATGATGTCCATGACCCGGGCGGTGATTGAAAAGATCGGTTACTTCGACACTGAGTTTGGGAAATTCGGCGAGGAGCACTGCGACTTCAACATCCGGGCGCGCCTGGCTGGTTTCATCCAGATGGAAAAGCAGGACATGAACTGCCTGGACATCGAACATGGTCTGCTCCAGCACCAGGATGTCCCCACCAGCTTTGCCGGGGTTCCGCGCAAGCAGGCCGACCTGGTTGCCTCCCAGGCCATGAACCGGGCCACGCGTGAGTATAGCTACCGTCACTACTACCGTCCGTTCAAGCTGATCTATCCCCCGTGGTCGGGCGGCTACATGAACGCAGGCAGCTCCACCCGTCAACTTGAGCAGGTCGGTTATCGGATTCTCACTGACCTGGTGTAGTTAGCCCAGGTATGAGCTACAACCCATTTTTGCGCCGCCTGCTGGGCGAGTCGGACGATGAAATCGCGCCGCCCGAGGTAGACGACGCGGCTCAGAGCCAGGCGCAAGCAGGTCCGGAGCCAGCCCAGATTGATCCGGAGCCAACCGAGATGGATGCGCCGCCAGCTCAATCCAGCACCGTGCCGGTTCAGGAGCTGGCCCGCATGTGGCAATCCGGCCAGAAGATGGACGTGGCCACCCAGCTGATGTTTACACCCGCCAGCTACGTTGATTTTGTCAACCTGTGCTTTGTGATCGGCCAGGGCGCAGGGCGCGAGCTTGGCCAGCTGCTGGACGAGCTGGCGGATTCGGAGAACATTCCCGTGCCGGAGCCGTCGTCCGATTATTCCCAGATTTTGCAGCGGGTGGTCGCCAACCGTGACAAAGGCACAATGGAGCCGGTTTCGTGAATGCACTGATTGCACAGGTACTGGGCGAAGACAGCGAAACCTCCGGCAGCCCGGAAGAGCGCCGGGAGGTGGAGCTGGCCAACGCCATTGTGGCCGCCGCCAAGCGCGGCGACCGCGACCAGATCATCGCCCTGGCCAGCGAACTGATCCGGATGCACGATCCGGCCACGGCGGCCTCCTACGACCGGGAAATGTCAAAATTACGCGTATGAATCCAATGTTGAAACGTGTGCTTGGCGAAGAGCGCGGCACCAAAGGGGTAATTCCTGACGACGCCGAAGAGCACGACATGACCCAGGAAGTGGTAGGCAAACCGCTGGCTCCGCTGACCCGGGTGGTCCAGGAACCCAGCAAGCCGACCGGCGAAAAGGAGAAGTACCTGACGCCGTACTCGGCGCTGACCGCCCCGGACTGCACGCCCGACTCACAGCAGCCCATCGACCCCTCCAAAGTGCCAGGCAGCGGCAGCCCGCAGAAGTTTACCGTGGCTGACCTGGAGAACGCCCCGGAGCTGCCCCAGAACGGCATGGGCCAGAGCGATCCAGCCATGCGCGCCATGGATGTGCTTTTGGGCCACCGGCGCACTGGAGCGCCTGCGCGCAACGGCCAGGAGATGGCCGCCGCCGGAGCCGTGTCCACCGAGGAGGCTGAGGCCATGGTGCAGAATATGACGGTCTTGACTGAAGACGCGCCCCAGGCGCAGGGCCACGCCGCCATGGCGTTGCTATCGGCCAAGGACGGCGGCACGATGCCGGAGCCGACCAGCAATTTTAATCCCACCAACGCCTACGAGGCCCTGCGGAGGTTCATGTGAGCCAGGACGCCGACACGTTCTGGGGCCGGTGCTCGGTGATGACCGAAGCTGAGATCGCGGCCAGTCCTTTGGTTTACCACTCCCACAGCCAGCCGCACTGGCGTGACGACAACACCTGCTCCCACTGCGGCGGCATGAAGCCATCCATCGCCCTGGAGGCCATCAAAAACGGTGCGACGGTGGTGCCGACCGACAAGAATTACAAAATCTACCTGGAGCCGGTGGCGGGCCAGCACCTGCCCAGCAGCCCGGCCAACAAGTGCTACCTGAACCATTTCAGCGAAGCCCAGGCCGTCGAATTCGTGCTCCTGAATGAGCAGGGCAAGATGAAGCTCGCGACGCCAGGCCGATTTTACAGCGGGCTGTGCTTCGGTATCTACAAAGACGCCATAACCAAGGCACTGCATGAACACAACGCTACGAAGAGTCCTGGGGGAGAGCCAGCAAAGCCAGCCGACCCAGTCCCTGGAAGTAATTGAGGCCACGCGCGCAGAGACGTATCACGTCTGTCCGCACTGCCAGCAGGAAATTCACGAGAAGCACGTCTTTTTCCAGGGCGAGAGCATGGATCAGGCGTACCATTCCGACTGCAAAGGCCCGATCATCTGGCCGCCCAAGACCATCCGGGCCGCGCACGAAAAGTTCCGGCAGGCGGCCCGGGACCCGAACCACCCCTGGCACGACATTTTCGGCAAAGGATGAACGCCGCCCAGTTAGCCTTCAGCCTGTTGGAAACCGACGGCGAGTGGACGCCCGAGGGCTACACCCTGGTGGCCGCCGCCGACGTCGGGGACTACAACATGAAGCTCTGGCAGGGCAAAAAGCACATCAAGGGCGAGGAGGTCAAGTTCAACGAAATTTCGCTCAACCGGCGCGGCCTGTCGTTCGACCCGGACAGCCAGCAGAAGCGCCAGGTGGGCGGACATCACGCGTTGGGCCACCGGCACGAGTTTCTGGACCTGGTGCGCAGCTGGATTTCCAAGTACGGCACTCTCCTGGTCGGCAGCTACAACCAGGACAAGCTGAGCTTTTATCACCGGCTGCTGCGGCGCTACCTGCCCCGCGTACACGTGAGCGATCCATTTCCGCCGTTCGACGAATCAGAGGGTGTGGCCGACTACTTCACCATCGGCGACGCCAGGAACATCCGGCCCATGGGCGAGTCCGCTGAAAACGTAGACCCGCAGCGGTACATTGACGAATTGCCGTCTACTTTGGACCGGATGAAAGAGGCGGCTCTGGAGCGCTACAAGGAGTGCCTGCCGGGCATAAATCGGGATAATTTTTGCGACTGGGCGGATGAAATTGCGCTCGCTATTGTATACGAGTTCATGCAACCAGATCAGCTTGAGCTGGTTGACAGTCGTGAATCGTTCAACTTAGCCTTCCAAGACCTGTCCGCCTACCTGGTAAAATATGCAGATTCCACCCTCCCCTGAACCCCTGCACGTGATCATCACCCGGGAGATGTTCAGCACCTTTTGCACGCTGACCACTCCGGTGGACGGTTTCAGCGAAGAGCTTGAAATTGAGGAGGTTCGTGAGTGGTTCAAGCAGCGCGGCGCGAACATGGACGCCATCGAGGAAGCCTTGACCATGGCCTGGAATTTTCTGAAGGCAGAGGTGCTAATTGAGAGGCCGCGACTGCCCAAAGCGCCGGTGCTGCCTTATTCTCCCAACATTTGATGTAGTTTCAATCGTCTTAGCGGCGTTTTCGCGTTTCGTTTACTTTCGGCGGCGGTTCCTCGTGGTTATAGGCGGACCCTTTAATCAGCGCGTCCGCCGCATACATGAGACAATACTTAGCCGAAGGCATTGCCGGAGCCTATACGTTCATCGTAGACCGGTCCAAACCTCCCGTTATCGAGAGCCGTCCCAACGGCGGAAGTGTTGCTCGCATACCGGGTCGCTTCAGCGTCTGTGACTGCGTCAACGGCAACAACCGGCGCTACAGCAAGCGCGTCTGGGAAAAGAATCTCACGCCCGGATCGCCGCTCCAGGAAGCCATCAAGCGCAACGCCGCCTTCGGCCTGCTGGAACATCCCAAGGACGGCCTGGTGACGCTGCAATCCCCGATTTCCCACCAGGTGGTCAGCGCGCAGATGGTGGAGTCCAAGGACGCGGACGGGAAAGTCATTCACGAGGTCATGGGCGAGATTGCGCTGTATAATCCCACGCTCATACCTGAGTCCGGCAAGCTGATGGGATTGATTGAAGGCGGCTACAATCCACTGGTGTCCAGCCGAGGCTACGGCTCCCTGAAGCGCGGAGCGGACGGCGTGGACAACGTGGAGGAGGACTACGTGTGTGAAAGCTGGGACGTGGTCATCAAGCCGAGTTTTGAATCCGCCGAACTGACCCCGCAGCGCCCCGCCCTCAGCACCTCGACCCCGCAGTTCGCCGCCCCTGTTTCCCCCAACCCCACCGCAGAATCTCTCCAACCGGCCAAAACGGCCCCAGTCCTCGAAGCCGAGACTGCCAAAAATTTGAAGGAATCGTCGCCTTCATCTGGTTCAAGCAGTAGCCCTGCAACAGCCAGCAACAAACACACCACAAAAAATATGGAAATCAACGAAATCAAGACGCGGGTGACCGCGCTCCGAGGTTTGGAACCCACCAAGCTGAGCAGATTCGCCGAGTCCATGGGCCAAATCGAGGACTTGCACCAGCAGGTCTGCGAATGGGCTGCTGCCGATCCGAAACGCTCCTGGGAAGCCCAGAAGCTGCACAAGGAACTCGACAGTCTGTCCGAGACCTGGACCCAATCGGCCCGCCTTCCCATCAAGGAGGCCAAACGCCTGACCGAACAGAACGGCAAGCTGATGCGCGTCATCAACGCCACCGCTCAAACGGCGGTCACGTACAAGAAAAAGCTGGGCGAAGCCATCAAAGGCAAGCGCAGCGGCCAGAAGATGGTCGAAGAATTGACCCGGCGCGGTCAGGGCTGGCAACGCCTGGCGGAAAGCCGCAAGGCCAAGTTCCTGGCGCTGGAGCACGACTTCGACACCTCCTGCGAGGCCCTGGACCTGATGGCCCAGCGCTATCACGAAGACGTCACGGAACTCGGTCGCCGGGTGATCGTCCTGGAATTCAAGGACAAGGCGCAGACGCCGGAAATCCAGAAGGCGCTCAAAGAGGCCACTCGTCTCCGTCACATCGCGGTCATCCGGGAAAAACTGGAAGGCCCCAAGAAAGATTCGGTCCAAGAAGCTGACGCGCTGAAACAGCCCAAAGAGGGCGAAGTGCCGTCCAAAGAAGGCATCAAGGACGAAAAGGTGAAGGGCGCTGGCAGCCCTGAATCCGGGAAAGTGGCCGCCGAACCGGGCAAGGTGAAAACCGAGTCCAACGACGCCAAGCCCGCTGCTCCGGCGATTACCGAAGCCCGTGTGCTTACCCAGAGTCGCGACATTCGCGACCTGAGCGAGTCCATCGGCCTGGTGCAACGCTTGAGCGGTTCAGTCAAGTAAACGCCATCAACCAACACAACAAACTAAGAAATAAATACTTATGGTTATTCTAACTGAAAGTGGAAGACCGGTATTGGCATCTGATGGCGGGCACATTTCCCGCTTCATGGATGTCCTTGAGTGGGGCTACCGCCTGGCGGAAACGCCGGTCGGGGTCAGCCGCGACAAAAATCCCCGAGGTCTTTGGGAAGCCAAAGGCTGGAAGGAATTCGTCGACCACATGCCGGAGCACAAGAAACCGCTGGCGGCGATCATGCTCGAAAACTGCCGCAGCCGTTTTGGCCGTCTGGACGAAGTCACTCGTACGACCTCCCTCGGGACGTTCGACAAGTGGATTTTCCCCATCATCGCCAACATGTCGGAAAACGACGTGATTGATCAACTGGTGGCCCTCCAGCCCATGGCTGGCCCGGTCAGCCAGATCGTGTACATGGACATCGTCACCGGTCGGCGCAAAGGCCGCACCCCGGCAGGCGCACCCGTCTGGCGCGCGCTGCAAGGCGCGGTGGACCGCGACGATGACGCTGATGAAGTCGTCCAGGACGAAACCGGCACCACGAATGGTTCCGGCGTGTTCGTGCTGGAATGGACTCCGATCCGCACCGGGACGATTTCCGGTTCCTTCGGTGACGGCACCCAGTTCGCGGACGACGGCAACGGCCAGATCGTCAACGTGGCCACGGGCGCGTATATCGGCGTGGTGACCTATCAAGGTTCCGGCGCGGGTACGATCACCGTCAGCGCGGAAACGGCTGCCAGCTACACTGTGAGCTACGCGTTCAACTCGGAAGGCAACCTGGCGATCCAGGACTACGAGATGAAGCTCTCCAGCACCCCCGTCACCGCCAAGGTGATGAAGCTGAAGACGCTCTGGTCCGAGGAAGCCGACCAGAACCTCCAGGCCATGTACAACATCAAGGCGGAGAGCGTCCTGCTCAACGCGTTGACCAACGCCCTGCAATACCAGAAGCACCGCCAGGTCATCTTTGACTTGCGGGCCAAGGCGGATGCCGGGTTCGTGGTCTGGGACGCTATCGCTCCGGCGAACGTCAATTACCAGACGCACAAGTTCTCCATCATCGACGCGTTCGAGACTGCCTCGAACTTCATCTTCGGTTCCACGAACATGGTCGCCGGTAACTGGATGCTCTTGGGCCTCCAAGCCGCTACCGTGGTGGCCACGCTGCCGCAGTTCGTGCCGAAGAACAACCGGGTCCAGATGCAGGGCATCACGTACCTGGGCGACATCGGCAACAAGAAAGTGTTCGCCGATCCCCACTATCCGGTGAACGAGTTCCTGGTCGGCCACAAGGGCGATCAGTTCCTCACGACCGGCTACGTGTTGGCCGAGTACCAGAAGCTGTACACCACCCCTGACGTGGTGCTGCCTGACTTCATCCATCAACGGGGTTTTGCCACGAGCTTCGCGCGCAAAATGATCAACTCGAAGATGTTTGCACGCGGCCTCGTGCAGAATAGTCCAAGCGCTTTTGGCCAGACTATCGGTTAAGCCTAGCCGCTTAAGTCTTCACAAACCCACGGGAAACCGTGGGTTTTTTATTTGTTGCGTTTGACTGCATGATACATTAGTGTATGTACATGAGCTACACATCTAAGAATAATCCAAAGCATGCGTACAAAGTACGTTGGAAGTACACAGACGAAGAGCTGATGGCATCTGCTGCGCAGTATCCGCATCGTTCGCACTGGAAGCGCTACGCCAACAACCACTACCAGGCGGCTAGTTCAAGGGGCCTGCTTGACCGGTGTTGCGCCCACATGACGCCTATGGCCAGCCCGTTCGCGGCTGACTACGAAATCTACGTGTACGAATTTGCCGACAAGCACGCGTACGTCGGGTTGACTTTCTTGCCACGAGCCAGGCAGTACGCGCACAAGGTCAGTGGCCCGGTAGCGGAGCACGCTGATGTCTGTGGCACCTACACGCGCAAGGTTCTGGCCACGAGCTTGACCCGGGAGCAAGCTCCGGAGGCGGAGAAGCTGGCCATCGCGCAGTACAAGAACGAAGGCTGGACCATGTTGAATCGGAATAGCGGAGGCTCTGTTGGCACTGTGCGTGGTCGCAAGTGGACCAAAGAGCTGATCGTGGCAGAAGCTCGGAAGTTCACTACCAGACAAGCCTGGATCGACGGCTCTCAGGGGTCTTACCGTGTTGCCAAGCGGGAGGGTTGGTTCGAGGAGGCCAGCGCCCACATGCCCAAGCGTGACGGCACTAGCCAGATCGGTCACAAGGTCTCAGCCGCCACACGGCGAAAGCAGTCAGCCGTAAAACTAGGCCGCCCGCAGACGCCCGAGCACCGCGCCGCCCGCAGCGCCGCCGTCAAGCTCTGGTGGGCTTCTCGGCGCGCGTAATTTGTTCTTCCAGGCTGTGAGCAATTTGCTGCCAGCCAAGATCGAACGGGTGTTCGCCGTCAGCCCGACCGGCGAAACCTCCGTCGTCAAGCCAGGGCCGCCCAAGAAGCTTTCCCTGGGCCAGCGGCACGCCGCCTGGCGCATCGGCCTGATGGCCGTGAACCAGTTCATGAAGGAGCAGGGCTTTGAGAGCGTCATCGGGGCCTCGACCACGCACTTCGGCTGGCTGAAGGGAGATTTCTCCGTCAACGTCTCCCTGCGTCAGCCGTCAAACATCGCTTACGTCACCTCCTACGAAGGCTACGACCCGCACGCCAAGAAAAAGTCCCTGGGCAAGGACATCACCGGCCACGAGATGTTTGGGGTCACGGCCCAGGTCACCACGCTCAAGGAGGCCCTGGGCGGCGGCAAGTACGTGCTGATGGTGGACGCGTCCACACTGAGCGGCACGGCCAATCCTGTCTACATTCCGCTGGAAGCGGAAGACGACGGTGGCAAGCCCGCGCAGTACGTCTACAGGAACGTGTTGGGCGTCATCGCCATGATGGCCCAGGCGGACCAGGGGCTGAAGGACGCTTTCGCCGCCGACCAGGTCAGGCTGGCCCAGGAGCGCCAGGTCCAGCTTGACTGAGCACAAATCGGTCCACTTCTCAGTTTCTGCCGGTAGGTAAACACCTGATAGGCACTTAGCTAAAAACAGGCTAGGGTCAGGTTCGTGAATTCTGTCTTTTGTTTTCGACCTGGTGCGCATTGTAGCGACACCGCCCAACTCCTTTTAATTTATGAACGATCAACAATTTGACGTGCTGTCAAAGCAGATTTCCGATTTCCGCAAGTCCATCGGAACGCCTGCAACCGTACAGGACCTGCAAAGAACGAAAGAACTAATAATGAGTGCAATCACAGACTGGGCGGCCACCGAAGATGCCGACCTGACGGGAATTCAAACGGCGCTGGCTGCCGTGGTCACGGGCATTTCAGCCTTGGATGCTGAAATTACCGCCTTCAACAACTCACCCGGGACCCTGAGCGCCGCCGACCAGGCCGCGCTGACTACCCTGAAAGCGCACAGTGCGGCGCTGGTGACCCAGGCGCAAGCCATCTCGACGGTCGCGCCCGTGGCTCCTGCGTCCTAAGCAATCTGGCAGCGGGCTACTTGTAGGAGGAAGGGTAGCCCGCCGCCAGCCTTAAACTTTTCGTTGTCAGAGGCTGGTGGTGTAACTATACCGTGGGACATAAACTCAATTTTCGAGACATCTGCTCAAAAGCTGCCGCCATCCGCTGCCGCCAGGGCGGCCAGTCGAACGCGCAGATCGCCAAGTCCGCCAAGGTGGCTCCCGGCACCGTGGGGAAGTGGGTCAACAAATCCGGGTTTAAGCTGCGGGGTGGCAAGCTGCGCCACCAGGCGGAGAGCGCCAGCGACATTGTAGACAAACTGTTAGACTACTAAGATAAACTTATTACGTGTTCCACGTGGAACAATGCTGACGTTTAGTCATTTTTCAGCTGGCCACGGCTCGTCTGTGTGTGTTCTATACTGGCGACATGAAATGCCTATTACGGTACCCTGGCGGAAAAAGTCGAATGCTCGGCGATCTACAGCCGTACCTGGTCGGAATGCTTAAAAATGAAACTGAGTACGGCGAACCTTTCGTCGGTGGTGGTTCGGTGGCGTTGCACGTGGCGCGCCATTTTCCAAAAATCAAGTTAAGGCTGAACGACAAAGACCCGCTCATAGCCGGGTTATGGCGCGTAATCTGCGGACCCTCTGCCGGTGTCAATCAGCTAATTAAACTGATTGATGTGGTGCCAACATTAAGCCTGTGGCGGTCCACCCGCAGCAGTGAACCCAAAACAGACTTGAATCGGGCTTTTAAGGCGATATTCATGAACCGAACCTCGTGGAACGGCATCGTACACGACTCACGTCCGATAGGCGGCCTGGAGCAGAAAAGTAAGTGGCCAATCGGTTGTCGCTATAACGTAGGCGCTTTAAGCGCCCTTTTAGTAGCCTACCATGAACTTCTGTCCGGACGCACTGTTGTGACGGAACTGGACGCTGTTGAATTTGTACGTCGATTCAGTTGTCCCTGCTTTATTGATCCGCCGTACCTTATGGACGGCAAAAATAAACTTTACGGCGTTAGCATGACTGAAAGCGAGCACAGGAATTTTGCAAAAGCCTTGCGCACGCTGAGAAAGTGGGTACTGACCTACGATAATAAAGATAGGGTTGCCTGCGACTTGTACTGGCGCGTAGACAAAAAGCTCATAGATACGAGATACTCGATGGACACAGCCCATCGCGCCCACCGCGAAGTAGTGGGAGTGGCTGAGTGGAAAAAAGCGAGCGAAATTTGCGCACACAAAGGTTTTTCTCTTGTTCTTAACGGCAGCGCTGAACTATAGTCGGCGTGTAACCGGACTTGCTGGAATTAACCGGTGGGACTGGGAAAGGAAAACATGAAATATATGCAAATGGTGGGCGTCTACGCTCACATTAACCGAGCCTACGAATCTTCAGAGGCTTATCAATGGTCAAGAGAAGCCGCCGTAAACGCCCTCCAAGCTGGTGCGACTGATGTGCGGTTCGACGTGGAGTGGCAAGCAGTACGCAGCCAACAAGTGTACCGACGGCTTGTGGCCGACAACGGATCAGGCATGAGTGCGCAGCAAATGCCAGCTTTTTTGAATAAATTTGGCGGTTCAGGCCGCACTATCGGAGCCATTACAGGAAACTACGGTGTAGGCTTTAAGAGCAGCGTACTGCCGTGGAACGGTTACGGTGTTGTGGTCATTTCCGTGGTTACGCTGAACGGGCGGATAGAAACCAATATGATGTGGCTTCAGAGGGAAGAGAAAGACGACGGTACCTTGGACTACGGCGCGCGGGAGCTGTTGTCTGATTATTTCGATGGGCGAGAAACTCAAGAAAGCGACGATTTTATCGGCGACTGGGTCTCCGGTTTTGGAAGAAACGAGGATGCTACAACAGTGATGCCATTGACACTGTTAAACGATTGCGGATACGTGCCTGAATTAGACGGTATTAACTGGCTTAAAGTAGTCCCTAAGTTTGTGAAAGAGGCTGGGCACGGCACGGTTATCGTGCTACTCGGGCAGCGTGGAAAAGAACACACCATACTTGGTGACTTTAAGAGGAACGAACACGACACCAAGTACGGTCTTTGCCGCTACCTGAACACCCGTTTTTATTCTATTCCCGACAACTTCAAAATTACGGTTGCTTCCGTGGGAACAGAAGAGGCAAGAAAAAACTGGAATCAACCGAGCAGCTGGCCAACGGCACCTGGCACTGGAGGCATAAGCAGCAGGACAGTCATCGGCATGAAAAAGTGTCTGGAGTCTTACGTTGTCGCCGCTACTAAAGAGGGCAAGGAGGCTAAGCGCGGTCAGACGCTGCTTAAAGCTGGCGCAGAAGTTCCTGTTAGTGTAGACACCTTGCTGCTGCCTGAGCTGGAAAAAAGCAGCGGCACCGTTGGTGGTGACAATCACTATGCCGCCGGTAATTATCCTTCACTTCCGCTCATCGCTAGCATCTGGAAATGCCATCCCGACTTAGACTTAGTCGAAACTTTTAACGTGCGCATGCTGTCAGAGGGAAAAACTGCGCTTTTTGACTGGATAAACTTAATGGATGTACGGCGACGTTTGGCTTTAATCCTAGAGCCGAAGGACGACGGTGACATCTGTGTTTTTGCGGATCAGTCCAGGCGCACTCTACTATACCAAAGTAAGACTAAAGGTGGCGCGCCGCTGCCGGAGCTTGAGTGGGCGGCAGCCTACAGGGTAAACCGGCCTGACTTCATATCAAAAGCGGTGGACGCCTACTTTGAAGGTTTAAGCGTAGATCGACCTGAAACGGATGCGAGCATCGTGGAGCACCTTAAGCAGTATTTTCCGTTCATGGCGCATACTGTCGTAGAAACTCGACGCGCGGAAAAGAAACAGCCTGCTTACGAAAGATCGGATGAATCGGACGGCGACACCGACAGTGGTAATCGCGGCGGTTACCGCTTGCCGGGACATTTGGGCGGTCGCGGCAGGGATTTTCAAAATAGTCGAGGCTTGATAACCGTTAATAAGGGTACAGTAGAAGGAGGATTTCCGGTAGAATGGAATACAGATCAAAAAGAGCCTAGAGGCATTGTAGACATGACACATCCTCTAGTCAAAGATGCGTGGGACATGTGCGAACTCAAGCTAAGAGCCGACGGTGTGGATGACGGCGCTGAAATGACTAGCTACCGACGAGCTTTTGAGAGCCAGGTAATCGGGCACGTGAGCTTGGCTATGACGCACATTTACGCCTACCTTAAGGCCAACAAAATGAAAAACTCGGATGAATTGACAAAGCCCAGCGCGCTACTGTCTATCGTAGCTGGCATAAGGCATTTGCACCAAGCCTCGCAAGGGCCGTTCGGCACGATTAAAGGTGGAAGAGCGAAAGTCAAAACCGCTTGCCCGGTCAACTAGCAGAGCTATGAAGCTATTGATTTGCGGCGGTCTCTACGGCTCCGAGGGCAAGGGCTGCGTGGCCGATTACTTCGCCCGGCAGACCCAAGCCCTGGTCGCCTTCGCCGAGTCCGGCCCCAACTCCGGCCACACCAACTCAGCCTGGTGTACCCACTGCCTGCCCTCCTGCGCCATGCGGGCCAACGCCACGCTGATCGGGCCGGACGCGGTGATCGACCTGGACCAGCTGGCCCGCGAGCTGGCGCAGCTGCCAAAGAATGCTCGCGTCTACGTCCACGAGAACGCGGCCATCACCCTGCCTGACGACCGCGTCGCGGAGCAAGAGCTGGGCTTGGGGCGGAGCATCTCCAGCACCTGTACCGGCAGCGGGTACGCCCGGTACAAAAAGTATACGCTAAGGCAGCCCAATGCCGTGGCGGGCTACTACCCAATCCCAGGCGTAACCGTCGTGAAGTCGGCGGAGTGGCTGGACCTGGTGGAGGAGCTGTCCAGTTTCGACTGGATCGTCGAGGGCAGCCAGGGAGCGCTGCTGGACACCAACTTTGGCGTGTACCCGTACGTGACCAGCCGGTCAACGCTGCCGCTGTCCATTATCGGGCGCAACGGCTTGTCCTGCTTCAACTGGACCATCTGCTCGGTGTACCGGACGCTGCCAATCCGCACGGGCGGCCCCAGCGGCCCCTGTGGCGGCAAGGAGCTGACCTGGGTTGAGCTGAAGCTGGAGCCGGAGATCGCCTCCACGACCAAGCGCGTGCGCCGGGTATTTGAGTGGTCGGAGAGCGACTTCAAGCTCAGCCTGCGGCTGACGCGTCCGGATGTCGTGGCCATCACGCACCTGGACTACGCGACTGACGCGTTCGTGGCCGACAACATCAGGTCCCATTTCCACGGCACCGTGATCGGCAGCCGCCAGCCTGCAAAGTTCACGTACCTTTGACCGGCTGCTTGGCCAGGAATTCCTTCGCCGATTCGGTAAACGATTTGCCGCACCAGGGGCAGTAGTGCATCGGCCACATGGTGATGTGCGTGCCGTTGGCGGCGGCCAGTTCGCACGCCAGGTTGAGGGTGTGGACGCCCTCCACCATTTTGTCGCAGCACTCCGCGTCTTTGGTCGTGACGTCGGGCGCGCCCGGGATGTCAATGGAAACGAGTCGATTCGTGATCATGCCCGCTAGAACTGAATTTGTCCGTAGTTAGGGGCGTGAGACAGAGACGACTTGCCGTGGTTAAAGCGCGTATCGCGCAGTTGGACGCTGAGTATGACCGCCTGGACGGCCTGGCGCAGCCCACTGCGCACGTATCCGCCGAGCTGAAGGCGCTCAACAACGAGCTGGACCTCCTGCTGCACCGGCCATTTACGAACGCCAAGCTGGAAGAAGCGCTCAAACGCGGCAAGCCGGTGGCCCTGGTTGATGCGCTCCTGGAGGCCGGGCCGTTGCGCACGCTCCGCGATCTGCAAGCCATGCCCGACGACCAGCTCTACCGCTGCCACGATGCCAGCGTGGCGGAACGGCACAAGATTCAGGTGCCGTTCCAGTGCGGCTGCCGCCAGTGGATGGGAGCAGGGGTCGTGCGCGTTGAGTTTTACTCCAACCGGGAAAATGTGTTCGGCAGCCAAAGGTACCAGGACAGCGACCACGCCAGCATCAGGACCCTGGAGCCGGTGCCGGGCGAGACGTGGCAGTTCGACATCCTGCCCAGTTTTTGACGGGTTAAAGCTTAAATTGACATCGACCTGTCGATTGTATACATTTTTAGTATGCGTGCCGATCAGCTAGTGACGAAGCTCCTGGACCTGCCCACCCTGGGCCAGCTCCGGGAGTCGCCCCAGTATTACCCAGGTCCCTTCGCCTACCAGCGAGATTCCGGCTTCCGGCCCCTGTCGATGGACAACTACTGGGCCTGCCAGCTGATGACCCAGGATGCCGACTACGCCTACGCCCTTTCCCCGGCGGGCAACTTCGGCTACGTGTTTTCCGTGCCTGACACCGAGAACCCGCCAAGGACCGGCATCGTTCCGGTCATGACGGTTCAGCTGCGCCCGTCCAACATCAAGGGCTACATGCAGGCGCACCGGCTGAGCATCCGGGAGAGCTTCGCCCGGGGCGGCGTGGCGACGCGCTGGTATTTCAGCTACGTCCAGTATGCGGGCGGGGTGGTCTCCGATTTTGAGCACCTGGAAGGCGGCAAGCGCCTCTGGAAGTCGTTCGTGCGCACGGCGACGGATCACGGGCTGAAGATTTCCCTGGTGGACAGCCGCACCGGCGAATGGCTTCCGGTAAGCCCGCAGTCGCCGGACGAGGCCATCTGGTCCCTGGACAAGACACTGTACCCGGTCGTGCTGGTGCTGGAGCGCTAGTTAGGCATGGCCGAATTCACACCCTGGGCGCTGGCGCAGCCGCGAAACCCGCCGCCCATCAGCAAGGTCACGGTATACGCCCGCGACCCTTACAACTTCAGCTGGCGCACGCCGGACGGCACCATCATTCCCGCCGTAGGGCCAAACGCTGCCGGGGCGACGAATCCCACGTCGGTGCCGACGATTCAGTCGGTGGAGATCATTCCGGCCCCTGGGGTGCCTGACTACGGGGTCAACGGGCCAGGCCAGGAGCAGGCGATGTAGTTAATACGCTATGGCCAATAAAAATTTTGATCCAAACGCTCGCTACGACAACGGACCCAGCGCCGCTGGCTCGGGCCGCATCTCGACTCCCGCGCCCACGACCAACAGCGGTCTGGCCACGGACAACACCGTGACCAACTCGAACATCGAGTGCGGTTTCAACTGCGCGGGCAACCAGAAAAAGAACAACGGCCCCAATGTGGCCGGTAATCCGCGCAGCTACAACAACACCTAGTCAGCTGTTGGTGATGCCGTGCTCGGCCTGGATGTGTTCCTTCAGGCGGGCCGACTTGCGTTGGAGCGAGTCTAGGACATCGCGCCAGTCTTCGTCCGGCGTCACCTGGGCCGTCAGGTCGAACTTGACGGATTCGTAGTTGCCGATGTTCACGGACATGCCGTAGCTGACCTGGATGATCTTGGTCGGCTTGCGGGGCGGTTCGGGTGCTTTAGCTTCAGCCATATAAGTGTAGACGAAAAAGGGCTGGCCTCGCAGGCCAGCCCTGTTTGTTTTAGTTCGTGGCCACGACCGCTGCGTCGACTTCCACCGTGCCCGCCGTAACCTTCTCCGCTGCGGTCGTGGTGGCGAAGCCCACCTGGGCGTCCATTAAACCGCTTAGACGGATGGACCGTTGCGGCAGAAGGGTCAGGCTGGTCTCTTTGTAAACTTCCGTGAACGCGTTGTGCAGACGCCAGGCGGACTTGTCCTTGGCAAATTCCGGGTGCCGGGGCGTGCGCCATTCCTTGAGGATGGACGGAATCTGCTGGAGCGTGCAGGCGTTAATGTCCGTGGCGCGGATGATGAAGTCGTGGGCGGTGGAGTCGGTCAGCATCGTCTGCTTGTACTGGGCGATGCGGTCGTTCATGACGGACCACTTCTGGGCGAGCAGCCCGACGGCGTTGCCGGTGAGCTTCGGGAGGTCCTGCTCGATGAACCGGGTGTGCTTGCGGGCGATGGTAATCTCGCCGCTGAAGCTGAGGTTGTCGCACACGAACACGCTGGCCCCGACGGCGAGGGAGGCGGTGAAGGCTTTGTCGTGGGCGTTGCGCAGGCCCAGGACGTAGGCGTAGTCGTCCGCCGTCTTCTGGCAGTTGGCCACGCGCAGGAGGCCGAAGTAGCGGTCGCCGTTCTTGGTGAGCGCGTGCGCCTGCTCCATGACGCGCATGTTCAGGCTGCCCAGCGCCTGCTCGACCCGGGAGATCAGGGTCTCGTGGGCGATGGGATACCAGGTATCGGTGGGCGAGGGGGTTTTGACTTCCATGACCTGTTCGCGCGTCACGTTGTGGGCACCGCAATGTAGCATCAGACCGTTCATATTTTTCCTGTGTTTGATTGTTTAAGTTTAGACGTTGTTGACTGTCACGTGTCCAATGTAGACGAAAAATCCAAACTCGTCAACATAAAATTTTAACAAAGTTTTACCAGGGCCAAAAGCGGCCTGTTTGCGCCGGTAGTTAGGGCAACGAAATATATGCCAGCAAAAAGTAGCGCACAGTGGCGGGCCATGCAGGCCGCCAAGCACAGTCCGGCCAGCAAGCTCTACGGAGCGGCCAAGGACATCAAACGGTCCATGAAGCCGGGCGACTTGGAGGATTTCACGCACCGGAAGCCCAAGGGTCTGCCAGACCATGTCCAGCACGAGGCCCTGCCGCTGACCGCCCGGGAGCTGTTCCAGCGCCAGTGGGCGCTGGAGGGCCGCGACGATCTGGCGGACCACAGCAAGGTCAACGTGGAGCCGGAGACGCGCAGCTACGCCCGGATGACGTCCAAGGACGTGATGGACCAGCCCGGTGGAACGGCGAGGAAGTGGACCAAATCCCTGAACCTGCGCAAGGCGATCACCAACCAGCGCGGCTTGAAGGGTTTCACGAACCAGGACAAGGGCCAGACCACAAGCGGCGGTAAGCTGAAGGAAAGCACGCCGGAGTCGGTGGTTAACCGGTTGTTGGCTTAGCCTCCGTTTACGACGATGCTGCCGATGACTAATCCGACGACAATGAGGACCACCAAGAGCGCGAAGGCCCTGTCCTCCGCGTCTAGTTGCGCGGAACGCACACGGCGGGCAGCTTCCAGTTTTGTTAATCGCCGCCGGTCGGCGCGCGTGAGCGGAGTGTATACCTGGATTGGTGGAGGTGGTTGTGGCTTTTCCAGCCTACGCGAGCTAAGCGCATGACCGATCACAAAGCCAGCGGTGAATGGATTAACGATCATAGCGTAAATGTATACGTTTAATTGAATCTGTCAACATTAAATAACCATGCCCGGTGAATTTTCAGAGCTAACAGAGCACGCCCACAAACTGGCGGAGCATCTGGAGCGCGGTCAAAAGGCGGCGCACGGCATCTCCTTTTCCGTTACCCAGCTCGCGGCTTTGACGGTTGGAATGGATGCCCTCAAGCACGCCGTTACTCACGTCGTGCAAGAGACACGGATGTACCAAGCACTCTCTAAAGTTCTTACGTCTGAAGCTTCTCAACTGACTGAACTGAAAAAGTCCGAAGCTGTTTTTGACGGTTTAGTCCATACGGCTCAAATCGGCTACAACCGAGCACGGAAGGCCAGTCGGAAAGAGGAACAGGCTCAGATACTGGAAACGTACAAGGCAGGCCGTGAACACGTACGCGCTCAAATACAGGCGGCGGAAATTTGGCAGAAATACGACAAGCTTAAACTGTTGGCGCTGGCGGCCCTCACAGGTATGGCGGCTGACCTTGTGCTCAAGGAAAGCCAGTTAAACCAGAATCTTATCGAGGCTAATGCCAGCTGGGAGACCCGGGGCGGTCTGATGCGGCGGACTTTGGCTACGCAGACGGAGCTGGGCACGAGTTTTGAATTGGCGACCAGCGCCGCACGGGCGCTGGTTCACTACAGCATGGATACGGAGCGCACTTTCGCCGATAACCTGCGCATCGTCAATCAAATGGAGCAGGGCCTGGGCGTGGAAGTGGACACGGCGGCCCGCCTGGCTTCCATCGTGGAGCGGCAGCTTAAGGGTTCGTTCAGCGGCGTGGCCGACGTGGTGGCTCAGCTGGTGGACGACACGGCACTGGCGGGCAATGAGGCGGCCAAACTGGCCGAGTCGCTGGCCAATGTCATGGGTCGTCTACGGCCTGGCCTTGGTGCCGCCGGGTTGCCGGAAGTGCTCAAGCTGGTCGGGCGCTACGAGGGCGCGTTGAAAGAAGTCGGCGGTGTTCCCGGCACCGTGGAGGAGCTGGTCAGCAAGCTGACCACGCCGGAAGGTTTGACGGGCGCGGGCATCCTGGGCGTTCAGCCGGAGTTTGTGGCCACGTCACAGGGCGTCCAGACGGTCATGGATCGTTTTGCCGCGTACGGCAAAAGCCTGGTCGGACAGTCGCAGGGTTGGGATCGGCAGTTCCGGCTCAACATCCTGGGTGAGATGTTCAACATGTCGGCTCAGCAGGCGAACCAGCTGATCATGGCGATTGACCGGGCCAACAAGCAGCAGGTCGGCACCATCTCGCTTCAGGATCGCTGGCGGGAGCAGATGCACGCCACCAACGCCGGGATTACGCGCATCGTCGAGTCGCTAAAGGGCTTGTTCCAGCAGGCACTGTACTACGTGACGCCTGGGATCAGCTACGTCGTAAACAAGTTGGCGGATTTAACGGGCTGGCTGGCTAAAAGCAAAGTCGCAGTGGCTGTTGCTGGGGCCGCGTTGGCGGTTGGCGTTGGATGGGCTGTGATCGGCTTGGGATCGTTGGTCAAGAGCCTGTACGCAGTCGCGGTTTCAGCGGGCATAGCCGCCCGAAGCGCGGCTGCCCTGGCCGTGGCCCAGGCGGCGGGCAACACCGGAAGTGTCGGCGGCATTCTAGGAAAAATTCCCGGGTACACCGCAGCCGCGCCGACTTTTAGCGGCATGCTGGGGTCGTTGCGGCTGATCTGGGCGATGCTCCGTTTTACCGCCCTGGGTCCGCTGGCTGTCATCGCCGCAGGCGTTGCCATAATTAGCGGCATGGTGTACCACATCTACCAGATCAACAAGGCGACCGCTGAGGCGCAGGCCAATTCCCGCAAGGTGGAGTTCGACAAGGCGACGCTGCTGGCCGACCGCACCAAATCCAATCTGTATCGGGAGGCCCGCTTCGGCACCGCCAGCGGGGTGGAGTACCAGCTGAACAAACTGTACAGCCAGGCCATCCCGATGTTTCAAAGCATCGAAGACCCGCGCGAGCGCAGCGCCAAAATGAAGCAGTGGATGGACGAGCAGCAGGTGGTGGCGGCGGAAGCGATTGCGCGCGGCGTCTACACCCGTGGCATGTTTCAGACGGTGCAACAGCGTGGCCTGCCGCAAGTGCTCAAGGACAAAGAGCTGCTTGATGTCACTAAAAAGCAGGGACTCATTGCGGAGAAGCACCTGACCTGGGCGGAGAAGCGCTTCAAACAGGCGGAGGACAGCAGCCGCGATGTCGAAGTCGAGCGGGCCAAGCAGAATTCAACCTGGCGACAATGGCAAAAATCCGGAGAACTGTCAGACTAGCCTATGGACATTAACATTCGACGCGACGACCAGCTGCTGTTTGGCAGGCTGGTGGCCATGCCCAGCACCAACTCGCTGTACGCGCTCAAAAACGCGCAGGGTGGTCAGGGGTACGCCAACACGATCTCCGTAGACTTTCCCGCCATGCCGGATGTGCTGGAGCTGGCCCGGTCGGCGGATTACGTGGTCAACTACGCGCCCAACATGCCCGACGGCATCCACCAGTACAAGGGCACCAAGCCCATGGAGCTGCCGCTGAGCTTTAAGCTCCACTTCATGGACAGCCAGTACTGCAAGGAGGGCGGACTGACACTGCTTAAGTTGGCGGCCAGGCTGCATTCGTTCATTCTGCCTGTCAGCACTTTCAATCGGGGTGTTACAGTTGCCCCGGTCGCCGGGACGAGCAGTGACCTGACCGGCAAGGCCACCGATCCTTCTAGTCAGTCAGCGGCCTCCCAGGAGCAGGTGTACAGCGTCCAGCGCACCAGCAGCGACACCAACGGCATGATCACCAGCCCGGTGACCTGCTGGTTGAACCTGATCTGGATCGCCCAGGGCAGTGTCGGCATTTCCTGCATCGGCTACGTCAAGGATGTGAAGGTGGTTTTTGGCGGACCCTGGAACCGGGGTCCCAGCAGCAGCTTCAACGTGCCGACCTCGGCGGAATACAGCTTTACCTTTGTCCACAACCCGGGCTACGGCAACTCGCAGAACATCAGCACGTCGAACTTTCCGACGACGGTGTCGGAAACGCCTCAGACGTACGCTGACGACGTCAAGGGCCTGCTGTACAACACACGCAGCCTGGTGTACGCGGCCAACTATCAAGGCTTTGGCCAGGGCAACGACACCCAGTCCCCGTACGAGTGATCAGCGCCAGCGGATGGTGCTGGCCACCTGGTCGCGCTTGTGCTTCTCCACGATCAGCACGTGGTCGGCGTAGTTGGCGGCCACCGGGTTGTGGTCCACCAGGAACACCAGGATGCCCAGGCGCTGGGCCACGTCTTTCATGTAGCTGTAGATGCTCTGGCATACCTTCGGGTCCTGATGGGGCAGGATTTCGTCATACCACCGGAATCCCAGCCGCCGCGAAACCTGGCCGACTTCGGACAGCGTTTCGGCGATGATGAAGTTGGTCAGGCCGCCCTCGCCTTTGGAACTGCCTGCCAGTTCCTTGTCGCCCAGTTTGTTGTCTACTTCCACGTGGAGCTGCGCCTTCTCCTGGCCGCTGGCCAGCTCCCGGACCGTGCTGAAGCGGATGTCGATGGTGCCGCCGGTCATGGCCGCTGACACGCGCCGGGCCTCGTGGTTGAGCGGTCCGATGGCTTCCCGCAGCACCAGGTTGGGAATGCCGTAGGAGGAGAAAGCGGTGTACCAGTATTTGATCACCTTCGCGGTGAAGTCATTCTGGGTCACGCTCACCGCCGCCGCGTCCAGCTTGTCCTGGCACTTTTGCAGGTACGCCTTGGAGGCTTTCAAGGTGGTGGCCGCTCTGACCACGTTGCTGTCCGAGGGCGGCGCTTTCAAGCCCGCCAGTTCCACGTCCAGGTCTTGGACGCGGTCTTCGTTGGCGTTTTGCTTTTCGACGAGGTCCTCGTAGTCGTCCGACAGCTGCTTGACCTCGTCGCTGGCCGACGCTTCGCTGAACTCCTTGCGCAGGTCGCGCAGCGACTGCTGCTTGGCCTTGATCTTCTCGTTAAGCTGGCTGAGCTGTTCGTTGATCTCGTTGAAGGCGTTACAACCCTTCTGGTAGGCAGCTTCCAGCTCCTGCTGGCGCTCCGGGTCCAGTTTTCCACGGGGCCGGTTGCAGGTCGGACAGTTGGCCGCCGAGGACAGGTAATTCTGCCTGGCGGTGCGCGTGGTGGACATGGTCTCCTGGCGCGTGTCACGTGTTTTAAGGAGTTTTTCCTTTTCGTCGTCCAGGGCGGTCAGGACGTCTTCTACCTTGTGGATGTTGATTTCAATGTCGTGGGACTTTTTGGCGCGCTCGTCCTCCATGAGTTTCAGCTGGGTCTTGATCTCCTGCATTTTGGCGCTGATCTCCTTCAGGCGATTCTCCAGATTGACTTTGCGCTGGCGTACTTCGTTGATTTTGGCCTCGTGGTTGTCCAGGTTGCGCTGGTGCTCTTCTTTGGCGGCCAGATACGCGTCCTTGGCCGCGTCCAGGTCGCGCTGGGCGTCGGTTAGGTTTTCGATGGCGGTGGCGTGGGCCTGGCTGTCCTTGGCGGCGGTAACCTGGAACTCGCCCGACTTTTTCTTCAGGATTTCAAAGTAGCTGGACCATTCTGGCTGGCGGAGCGCCGCCATGACGAGGCTGACGCTGTCCGCCTGGGACAGCCGATTGAACTTGAGCCGCTCGCCGTCGATGAAGGCCGTCCAGTCCGCCAGCTGCGGAGACACGCCCAACAGCTTGGCCAGCTGGGCGCGTGTCTCCTGCATGCGCCCGCGCTCGACCCGGGTGCCGCCGTGGGTGTAGCTCAGGGCCTCGCCGGAGCTTTGAAATTCGTCGCAGGCGTACCCGGCTTCCACCAGCAGCGGCTTGCCCAGCAGTTCGGCCTCCAGACGGACGTACAGGTCGCCCTGCTTGTCCAGGCTATACTGCTTGGCGCTGGTGAACCGGCCTGTGATGCCCAGCAGGGTGCGGCACAAAGCTTCGCCCACGGCGGTCTTACCCGATCCCACCGAGGCCAGGGCACCGCCGGAGGCGGTGTTGAGGCCCTGGACCAGGATCAGGCCCTGGTCGGGGAACTCCAAATCCACATCACGGAACTTCATCCAGTTGCGCATTTTCAGGCGCTTGAGTTTTAAGTCAGCCATGCCTGCTTAGAACGGGTTCTCGTACTTAGGTCGTGGTAACCGCCGCACAAATTGTGGAACTGTTTCTGGAGGCCGAAGGGCCGGGTCCCGCCGTATACATGTACGGCCCGCACCTGCCTGAGCGCGGCAGTACGTTCGACAGCCTCATGCTGGCCGCTTCCTGGCTGCAAGGCCGCTACCCCAAGCCGGTGAGCCGGGAGGAGGTACAGCAGGCGCTGGACGAGATCGGCCTGCCGCACGGCTATACCCTGGTCCACGTGAAAGCGCCCAACGACATAATTGTATACGCCAGTAAGCTGCCCGCCCGGCTGCCCGCCGAGGCGGCCCAGGAGCTGGAGCAGCGCCTGAACCTGCCGCCGGACGCCCGGCTGATCTGGCGCTCCAACAGCCGCGACAATCGCGGCCAGCTCGTGAGCATGGGTTCCGCCTTCGTCGGAGTCGAACCGGAGGAGAAGCAACCGGCGGCCCCGGCGCAAACGCCCAACCCGGCTCCGCAGGCGCAGGCGGTCGAAGCGCCGCCCGCCGAGCCGGACAACCGCCCCAAGGCGTCCCTGGGCCTGGCGTACGACCGGCGTTTCCGAGACGGCGTCTATGTGCTTTCGCCCACGGACAACGGGCCGGTGGCCTTGTCCGGCATCCAGGCCGGAGACATGATCGTGGCCATCCAGTACGACACGGCTTCCGGCCAGCGCAACGACCGGGTGACCACGCCCGAGGAGCTGGCCGACGCGCTGGCCCTGGTCCAGCCGGACACCCGGGTGGTGCTGACCGTGCGCCGAGGGCCGGACTACTTGAATTTCCCGGTAAAGCCCGTGTGGCCTGAATGACCATGCCCAGCGTGACCATCAGCCTGCCGCTCAGCCTGTGCGAGCGCCTGTCCTTCGACAAGCTCTTCCGGATTTCCGATCCGAAGCGGGTGTACCGCAGCTTCACCGTGCGCGGGCCGCCGCTGGAGATCGACAGCTACCAGGACACGGTTTACTACAGCTTCAATTTCAAGTCCAACCCCAGCACCACGGGTCTGCGGCATCGCGGCTACATCAAGTTTTTCAAGCCGACGCGCAAGAACCCCAAGGACGTGCCCTTGCAGCACCTGGAGTGCGTGGTGGACTGCATGTGCCCGGACTTCCGCTACCGGTGGGCCTGGGCCAACAAGCAGCGCGGGTCCAGCGTGGTGGGTCCCAATTCGCTCAACCAGGCGTGGAACAAAGCACCCCGGATCACCAACCCTTCCGGTCGCCCGGGCCTGTGCAAGCACCTGCTGGCCGCCCGCCAGTACATCTACGGCCTGTTGTCGTCTTTTCCCGGGGATGAACCGGATACGGCGGAAAAGCTGAACCGCTTGACCAAGATCGCCACCAAGCGCTGGACCGATTTTGAGGGGGCCATGGCGGCGGCGCGCGAACGGGAGAAAGTCTACAAGGACCGCAAGCAGGCGCGCAACCTGGGCCTGATCCTGCCGCAGCCCGTCACCCCGGTGCGCCCGCCGGAGCCAACGTCTACAAAGGCCCCGCCCAAGCCCGGAGCGCCCAAGCCCGGCGAACCCAAGCCCAAGCCAGGCGCACCCCAACCGGCCAAGCCCGGGGCCGCCCAGCCGCCCACGGCTCCGCCGCCGGGAGCGCCGAAGAAACCGGCGCAGGGCGCGCGTCAAATGATCCAGCCCGAGCCGTTGCCGAAGCCGCTTCCAGCCAAGCCCGCTGTGAAAAAGCCCGCAACGGCTGCGCCGAAAACGTCTACAAACAAGGCCAAGCCGCGCCGGGTGCTGGGCAACCGGATCGTCAAGGGTATGATTCCCTCGCAGCAGTTTCCAGGCACCTGGGAGTCTGACGGGAGTAGCGTAGTTAGAGCAACAGGTCAACATGACAATATGAGCGCACTGAACGAAGCAAAATCACTGGTACAGGAATTGTACGATGAAGAATTGGCGGCCACCCAAGGTGCGCCATCAGGCGATGAATTTTCCCAACCCGACGGCGGGATGGACGAACTCGGCGCGCCGGATGAACCCATGGAACCGGCAGTAAGCGACGCCGCCGTGGGTGCGGACACCGAGGGCGAAACCGCCCTGGGCCTGTTGCGCCAGATGCGCGACTTGCTCGCCGACCTCACCGCCAACGTCACGGGCCAGGAGATTCCTGGTGCCGAGGGCGGCATGGACGGCATGGACGGCGGCATGGGCGCTGAAGGCGGCATGGGCGCTGAAGGTGAGTTGGGGGCTGAAGGTGAGCTGGGCGCTGAAGGCGGGATGGAAATGCCCGGCGAGCCGCCCGGTGATCTGCCGCCCGAGGGCGAGGCCGGAGGCGAAGGTGAAGCCAACGAATTTGAACCGGAAGAGGAAGCGCCCGAGGAACCCAAAGGCGAGGAAGAGCCTGGTGAAAGCCGTCCGGAACCCAAGAAAAAGAAGGACAAGAAGGAAGAGGAGTAAGCTCCTGGTCCGCTCTGTTCACCCTTTTTGCAGTTTTAATCTATGAATCCAGGCGAATACTTAGCCCCAATGCCGCGTAAGACACTGGTGCAGTGTCCGGTTGTTTCAGGTTACGTCGCCGCCCGGTTGCAGGACCGGGACTGGTTCCCGGCTGCGACCTCCGGCATGCCGACCAGCATGCTGGTCACCTTCGAGAACGTGGGTAATACCAACTTCTCGGTCGTGCTCAACGAAGCGTCGGACCGGAGCACCGCAGGCACGCGGTACCCCCTGTACGGTTTTAGCGGCACGGCGGCTTACCTGGTTGCAGGCGGCCAGCAGACCTTGCTGTTGAACGGCCACCTGCCTTATCTTGAAGTGTACTGCACAGGCACAACCACCGGCCAGCTGCGCATGCAGATCGAGTCGCAGCGCCAGTGGAATCAACTGGGCTTTGACCGGCTGGATAACAGCAGCCTCACCGGCCAGTCGCCGACGCTGTGGGAAGCGGCAGAAATCCCCGGCCCGCTCACTTAATCTGTTGCCCCTGTTTGTGCGTCCGCCACGGCGAGCAGCGTTGTGGCGGACGTTGTGTTTCCAGACCCCTTGGTCAAGGCCGAGCTTTGCAGCGAGATGATGTTGGGCGTCACGCCCGGGGCGTTGTTTTGCGACACCAGCTGGTCCTGGCTGTTCTGCGTGGCCAGCCCGGTTTGCTTCAATTCCGTCTCACCCCGGTTCAGCGTATACACGGAAGTCACCAGCGACTTTTTAACCGTGTGGGCGGCGCTGGTCACGTAATAGTAGCCGGAATACTCGCTGGTGCGGTTGCCCTCCTGGGTCACCGCCAGGCCCAGCAGGTCGCCGTGCCGGATGTTGATCGTCTTTTGCAGGACCATCACGGAACGGAAAGTTTGCAGCCGGGCGTGCTGGTACCGGAACTGGGCCAGGGCGTTCAGCTCCGACACCGGGTTCTGCCCCAGATGGTACGCCTGGTTGCGCTGGCCGTTGTCTACATTGTCGAACTGGTAAATGCTGTGGGCCAGCTTGACGGCCTTGGCCGGGTCGGACAGGAACTCCTTGGAGTCGCCGGTGTAGGGGTCGGCGGCCACCACCCGCGCCCCGGCGATGCCCGCGTCCCAGAGGGCGCTGTCCTCGCTGTAATCGTTAGCTTCCAGGCTGGAGCCGTAGGAGCCGTAAAAATCCATCTTCTTCACGGACGCCTGGTAGTCCGGCGTGTGGAAATGGAGGACGTTGTCCAGGATGAAGCAGAAGTAGCCGCCACGTCCCTGCTGGTTGATCGCTCGGGGCAGCAGCCGCTTCAGCAGGAAGGTGGTGTCGTCGGTGAAAGCCTGCATCAGCAAGTATTTTCCGTCGGTCGGTTCCACCACGGCTTTCAGGCCGTTGGCCTGGGCGATGGCGCTGACCATGTCGCTGATCAGGCCCTTGCGCGACAGCACGCGCTGGGTCCGGCGGATGCGCACCAGGCTGTTGCTGCTGTGGACCACCAGGAGGTGGCCTGCGGTGTCGCCAATGCCCTGAAACTTGGCATAGTGGCGGGTGACGATGTGCTGCTGCCAGGGCAGCCAGTACATGCCGGTGGCCGGGCCGAAGCCGAGGCGGAACATGAGCAGCGGGTTGCCGTTGCTCATGGCGTTCTGGAGCATGGTCAGGTAGGCGACGTTGTTGCTCTGAAACACGTGGATGCAGCTGCCGTCGCCGAAGACGTCATCGCGCAGGTTGGCTTCGACCAGGGACACCTGCTCCGGGTCAAAGGTCTGGAACTGTTGCTGGGGCAGCGCCATCTGGTACTGGACCTGGGCGAAGCCTTCACCGGGTTGGAGGGGCGCGGCCATACGGGTTTAGATTTCGTCTACAGTGAATTGGTTGGCTTCCAGGTATCCGATCAGGCGCGGGCTGAGGACCAGGTCCAGCACGTGGATACTGGCGTTCTTCGGGTGGTTCAAGGCTTCGGCCAGCCGCTCGACGGTGTCCTCGTTGGCCAGGATCAGGGCGCACTCCTCGGAGTTAAGCTGAATCGCCTCGGTTTCATCAGACTCCTCGATGCCGTCCAGGTAGATGTTGGCCATCGTCACCGGGCTGACGTGCGGGTTGCGCCGGATCGTGCCGTCGTCGCGGAGTTCTTGGAGCAGATCGTCCAGTGCCGTTGGTTTCTTCATGTTCTAGTGATAGGTACGTCGCAAGAACGGAAAACCCGGGCGTATTTAGCTCATAATGAAATACACGGAGCGAAAAGAGTGGCTCTACGATGGCGAGATTTTCAGGCTCAGGCCGGACGTCACCACGGCGCTGAAAATCCACGCGGAGTACATCGCCAAGCACGCGCCCATCCCCGGGCCGCTGTTCCTGGAAGTGGATCGCCGGTCGACCAAGTATGACGACCTGTGGCACATGCCGCTGGACGAGCGCACCGTGTTCTCCCGGGAGCTGAAGGTGCCTGCGCTGGTGACCAAGGAGCGCCCCGACTGGCGGCTCACCAAGGTGGGCCTGACGCCCATGCAGAAGCACAAAATCTGGCTGGCCAATCTGCACCTACAGGAGTTTGACTGGTTTCCGGCCCAGGGCGACATGATGTTTTTCGACGGCTACCGGCACATGATCCAGAAGGTGGTACTGGAGCCGCAGGCATTCTGGCAGCAGACCAACGTCTGGCTGGGCCTGATCTGCGAAACGGTCATCCCGGCGGAAGGCGATGCCAAGCCGCTGCTCGATCCCTCGGTGCCCGTGCCACAGGAACGTATACAAACGAGGCCGCTGCCGGAACTATGAGCATCGGCAGCCTCATGGAACAGGCGCTCCAGCAGCACATGGCCGAGCGCACGCGGGACCCGGAAATCCGGCAGCGCATCGTGCTGGCCGTGATGACCGCGTTTGCCGGACTGCGCAAAAAGCCGGTGCCTGACCTGGCGCTGCGCGTCCAGAAGATGCAGGAACAGGTGCAACGCCTGGCGGAGGAGGTATCCGTCGAGTTTCAGCACGGGAACCTCGTAGTTAAGCCAGCAGGTTCCGCTGAGTCGCTGATCCGCCAGTTTCGACTTGGGTCGGACTGGTTTGACCCGGAGCCTGACATTGACCATATAATCGTGGCCGCCGCGCTGGCAGGCCCAAAGCGTAGTTAAAGTATGAACATCAAAAACGTAATCACCGAGGCTGTGAGTAGCGGCAGCCGGAACTATGTCCAGGAAGCCGTAAACCAACTCCTGGGCGAGGACGTGAAGTCTGGCCAGACCGTCGCGGTCGTGGACGATCCGATCTCAGGCATGACCGGCCTGAAGGGCAAGGTCCGCAAGATTTCTGACTCGAACCCGGGCTTTGCCGAGATTGAGTCGGAGAACGGGACGATCTACAACATGCAGACGTCCCTGTTGGTCCCCATCTGATCTAGTTCTAGTGAACTCTGCCGCGCTGTTCGCGGCAGTGCCCCTGGCGGGGGTCGCTGTTGCATTGTGCAGCGACCCCCGTTTTGTATTTAGGGCGTGAGCAATGTGCTAGATTTTGATTCCGGCGCGCTGGCCAGCACCGGCATGCGCTACCACGAGCTGGCGCTGCAAGCGTGGCTCAACCGGATTTTGACGCTGCGCTGGGGTGTGCCCATGCCGGTGGTCATGTCCAGCCCCATGGACGCCTTCTCGGAGTTCACCCGGTTGTGGGCCATGGACAAGAATCCGTACAAGTACCTGCTGGATGCCAAGGACGAAAACGGCAATCCCCTGTACCAGCCGTATCCCGCGCCCATCCGATACCCGGTGATCTCGGTCTTCCGCAAAAATTACAAGCTGCGCCAGAGCCACAATTTTTCCATCCACAACATGCGGCACATCGCCTGGCCGACCGTCTCGGATGACACGGTTCCGGTGCCGGGCAAGCCGCAGCAGGGCACCGGCCTGACCCGGGGCGATCTGGGCAATGTCATTGTGGCCCGGTACCCCATGGCCCTGGACTACCGGTTCCAGATTGACTTTTTCTGCAACCGGCCCGACACCCAGTCGTTTTTCCTGAACCAGCTGTTTCGGGAATTCTGGCGGACCGGCGGCACGCAGTTGCAGACCTGGACAATGGTCGCCTACCCGCTCATCGGCCCCAAGCTGGTGCGCGTCTACATTGACGGGGACGTGGAGAACATGACGCCCGAGACGCCCGAGGAGGGAAAAAACGTGGAGTTCCGCGTCAGCTTGACGGTGGTCATGGAGGGCTACGAAGTGGACCTGCGCTACAAGGTGCATCCCACGCTCTGGAGCCTGGTCTTCAACAGCGGGGCCGCCGTGCCCGCGACCGTGGTCCAGGCGTTCACGCTCACGTCCGACATGGATTTCGTTACGCCCGTGGATTTGCGCGGCGACTGCGACACCAACCCGACCGTGGCTTACCGGGCGGCCACCTCGGACATGCCGCCCTGCGGAACGTACCAGCCGGACACGAACAACACGCTGCCGACGGCCAGCCCGGCCCCGGCGATCATACCTGGTGAAAGCCAGGAGGTGTTTGATTAAACTAGGCGTCTACAGCTGACGGACAACGGCAGACGGGCGGCAATCGGTAGTTAAGGCAATGAACAACGGAACAGCCAAAGAAACCCAGGGAGGTGCCCAGAGGCACCCCCGTAGTTAAGACAGCGAAAGCTTATGACGACACCGTCTTTTACACCAAAAACCTTTCCCGGGGTTTACACGCAGATTGTTGACAAGTCCTTTTTTACGCCGACGAGCAGCCGGTTCAAACCGGGGTTCATCGGAGTGGCCACCAAGGGACCGTTCAACACGCCCGTTCAGATTCAGTCGCTGAATGACTTCGTGGCAAATTTCGGCAACCCGATTCCGACCGTTGAAACGCCGGACCCGGACACGGGCCTAATCGGGCCGTCCGACGGGACGGGCTATTTCATGGCCGATGCCGTGGACGCGTGTTCGGACTACACCAACCAGATGACGGTGATCCGCATCGGCAAGACCTTCACCGAACTGCCCGCCGCCGACGGCGTGGGCACGGTCAACAACCTGGTGCTCAACTGCCCGGACAGCTACGCGGCGGTGAACGACATTCTTAACGCTTCAACCACATCCGCCCTGTACATCAGCGTCACGGAACCTGGAAAGAAGTCCACGGTCAACGCCGTGGTGACCAGCGCCTCCAACGGCACCCTTTCCATCCTATCGGGCCTGCCGTTGCAGGACAGTTATGATGCGGGTCAGATTTCCTACAGCGTGAACAACCCCGCCGCGTTCACGGCGGAAAGCGTCGTGTCCTGCTACACCTACGGCAGCGGAACCAACACGGCGGATCACGCGCTTTCGCTGGGCACCATTTCCAACGCGGTCAAGAACACGTTTCAGTTCACGGTTTCCTCAAACATCACCAGCGTCACGCCGGGCATGGTCCTCAAAATCCAGCAGAGCAGCCCGCAACGCGTTCCCACCCTGGAAGTGCGTGTGGCCAGCCGCCTGGTCAATCCGGATGGCAGCGGCACGGTCTTCCTGGAAACAGCCAGCATTCAGCAGATCGGTTACCAGGCGCTGCCTTTGCAGGACAACTATTCGGCAGGCGCGCAGGTGTTTGCCGCCACCGGGTCCCAGCCGTTCATGTGGCTGTCCGCTGCCAGTCCCGGCAGCTGGGCCAACGGCACCAATTCGGCGACCGGCCTGTACGTCAAAGTCCGGCCCGGGTCCGGCCCGGGCACCAAGAAGCTGGAAGTTTACTGGAACTCGGCCCTGGAAGAGACGCACGACAACATCACCAACATTCCGGGCGACGCCAATTACTGGGATGTTCGGCTGGCACAAGGCATCAGCAAATACGTCTACGTCAGCAACATCATCGGCAGCAACAATTACGGCTGGACGCCCGCCAACACGGTGGCTCCGTGGGATGCTCGTTTTTACACCAGCACGCCCACGGTCGGCTTGCCGGTTCCGATGCCCGCCGGTGCCATTAACGCAGGCACCCTGGTCATCAACGGTGTCGTCACCGCCAAGGGCGGTCAGTTTGTCAACGGAGCCGACGGCGAAACTTTGGACCCGGTGGCAGACTCTGCGGTCTGGACCGGCACCCTGGACCCGGTGACGGACAAATACTCCGGCATCCGGGCTTTCGAGAACAAGCGCAAGGTGGACGTCAACGTCATCATCCTGCCGATGGACAATGTCTCGCTGGCGATCTTGAGCCAGCTGGCCAGCACGTGCTTTGCGATCAACGCCATCGCCGTCACGGACGTGCCCTCCCGGCTTAACGCCCGGCAGGCCATCGACTGGCACAACGGCCAGGGCCAGAACAACCAAACGGGCAAGCTGGACAGCCACAACGTGGCCGTGTTCTGGAACTGGGGTCAGCGCACCAACAGCTTTGGCGTCACCCAGCTCGTGCCGCCGTCGGTGTTCTGGGCGCGCGCCGCTGGTTTCACCTTCAACAGCTTTGCACCCTGGTACGCCATCGCGGGCGAGACCCGGGGCTACCTGCCGGACTGTGAAGCTGTGCAGTTCGACGACGTGTCGGAGGACACGCTTCAGGCCATGTACGGCAACGGCAACAGCGTCAATCCGATCCTCAACATGCAGGGGAACTTTTTCCTGTACGGCGAGCGCACGATGCAGCGGCTGGAAAGCAAGCTGACGGCCATCCACTCGGTCATCTGTGTGAACTGGACCGTCAACGGCCTGGCGCAGGTGTTCCGCCGGTTTGTCTTCGATCCGAACGACGCCGAGCTGCTCACCAACATGGACCTGGCGGGTAACGAGTTCCTGGCGCGGATCAAGAACGACCGGGGCCTGGAAGATTACAACCTGTCCATCACGGCGTCCGCCGACGACCGGAACAACCGGCAGGTGATCTGCAACCTGGCGCTCATTCCCGCCGACGTGGCGGAGAAAATCTACATCAACGCCACGGTCTACGAGAGCGGGGCGGTGATCAACAGCATTTCTTAATCGACTATGAAAATTGGATTCAACAACACCTTTGGCGCGCAGACCAGCGCGACCAGCTTGGACTTGCAGCGCTCCGATCTGTGGAAGGTAAACATCAGCCTTCCCCAGGTGCTGGGTTACCAGTGGGTGGATGACGTTCAATTCCTGCTGGAGAAGTTTCCGTTCCCGAACCGGGAGCGTGAGATGATCGAAGTGAAATACATGCAGCAGACCAACCTGCTGATCGGCAAGGACACGCCGACGCCTGCCATCGAAATTCCGGTGCGCTACGCCTTCTCCACCCGGGCGGCGGAAGCCCTGGAAAAGTGGTTCTGGCTGAGTTCCAATCCGCGCACCGGCGGGGTCGGCCTGACCTCCCAGGTGAAGGCCATGGGTCGCATGACTTGGTACACGCCCAACATGCAGAACATGGTCAACGACATCAACAACCAGGCCCAGCCGGGGGCGTCCACCATGGACCCGGGCTTGACCTACGTTCTGGAAGGCTGCCAGCCCAAGGGCCTGAAGTTCAGCGACGGCGACATGACCGCCAGCGGCTTCGTGAACATGATGTTTTCCCTCCAGATTGACCGGTACTATCCGGTGGACGTCAACAGCATGGTGACGACGCCGGTGCTCGCCACGTAATGTACGACCGCTACAAAGAAGCCATCTTGCGGGTCTGTACTCCGGTTGAGCGTCCACTGCTCGAAGTGGCCCCTCTGCCGGAGTTTGACTTGGGGACCGCCCACGTCTGCCCGAGCTGTGGCCAGCTGAACGCCTTGGTGTCCGAGTCCGAGGCGGGTGAGCAAGCGTCGTGTCCGGACTGCCAGGCGATCTTTACGCCCAAGCTGGAGTCCCTGGCCCGTCAGGTGATCCGCAAGCTGTCCGAGCGCCGGGCCAGCCGCCTGCGTGAGATTAAACGGTACGAGGCCCTGTCCCCGACGCCGCCCAAAGGGGTGGACCCGGACGATTACGCCGCTTTCCGGCTGGCTGTGGATACCGCAGGCGTGGCTGAGCCGGAAGAGGATTTGCCGCTATGATGTTACCGCGTCCAGTTGGGTTTGTGTCCATCTCCAAGATAACCTTGGCGGACGGCCAGGAGCTGTCCACGCAGCAGGCCGTCGACTACGGCTGGATCAAGGCACCCGCCGGGCGGCAGCCCGCTGGCTGGGGCCTGGAGCGCCACGAGGTGCCTGTGGGCAAGAATCTATTCCTCGACCAAGGCCGCCAGGCCATGGCTTTTGCTTTCGGGGGCCGCAGCCCGACGGTCAACTACGCCATCAGTTTGTTTGCCATCGGCACCGGCACGACGGCGGCCCAGGTGACGGACGTGGCGCTGGCCGCGCCCATCCTGTTCCCCAGCTCGCTGTACCACAAGGCCGTGGACTCGATTGACTACATGTCGCCTTTCGTGGTGCGCGTAGCTTTCACCATCGGCACCACCGAGGCCAACGGCACGCTGATTAGCGAGATGGGCTTGCTGACGGGCGGCCAGGCGCTGGTGACCCGCAAGGTCCGCGCCACCAGCATCAACAAGACTTCAGATTACGCGCCCACGCTGACCTGGAGAATTCGATTTTAGCTATGAACAAACTTATCCAGAAAATTATCGGCGAGGCCGACATCGAGGCCACCACGCAACACAGCGCAGTACCCGGAGAACTGGATGGCGCTATGACCCAAATTCGTGAGCGCTTTGTTGAGGAACGAGTTCATGGCTTCAAGGACCCGACAACAGGCCAAGCTGTTGGTCCCGTGAGCCGTGAACAGGCGGAAGCGGCCTGGCAACGCATTGAGCCTCAGCTCAGGCGGTTATTTAGGCAGGCGGAACCCGGCAGTGAAACGAGCCGGATGTTGGGCTTGCACCAGAGCCGGGACGTGTACAACTACCGGAATCCCAACGCACAGTAGTTAGCGTATGATTGCAACCGTCACAGACAGCCAATTCGTCGGCGAGACTTTGTCTACGCTGTTCAGCGTCATCCAGCAGGGTCCGGCCAGCTTGATGGTGACGATGAAGAATAGCGGCGTCAACACGCTGAATTATGATTTTCAGGAATTCAACGGCACCTCCTGGGCGGACCTGGGCGCGCCGGGCAGCCTGCTCAACAACACGCTGATGGCCAACCAGGTGATCCAGCTGATCGTGACCTCCACGTATCCGCAGGTTCAGCTGGTAGGCAACGCCTCCGGCGGCGCGCTGTTGGAGTTCACGGTGGTCCGGTACTACAACCGGGCCAGCGGCGGAGCGCTGCCGCTCATCGCCGTCTAGTCTGGTACTCCTCGTAGACGCGGCTGTACAACAGGCCGATGTTGGGGATACCGAGCGATTTGGCTTCCGCCACGGAAGCCAGCTGCAAACGTCCCGGATCAGGTACGTCCGGGACGTTGGTTTTTAAGCGGGTCAGCTCCAGGCACGCCAGGAACTGCTCCTGGCACTCCGGCGGCATTTGGCTCAGCAGCGCCGCCTTGGCCTCCTCGAACGTCATGTCTGGATTTACCTTACGGAACAGCTCGCGGCACTTTTTAGGACCCCAGCCATGAACGCCCTTGATGTTGTCCACCGGGTCGCCGGTGATGGCCTGAACCAGCGCCACCTGGCTGGCCCGGGGCACGCCCCATTTTCGCCGGATGTAGTCGGGCGAGAGGATGGTCTTGGTGTTCAGGCAATAGTAATGGATGTTCCCTCGCTGAAGCTGTTGCAGGTCCTTGTCACCCGAGACCACGTAAACTTCGTCCGTTTTGGCGGCGCGTACTGCGGCGGTTGCCACGACACTGTCTGCCTCGTACTGGTCGTGTTCAAAGTTGACAGTGCCAAAGAGGAACGCCAGAACATCTTTAACGGCTTCCTTGGTGTCATGATATACCTTTGGTTTGGTTTCTCGGCCCTTGTTGCTGGAAATGTTTTTGGGGTCCCAGCCGAACAGGGTCCGGTCTACGTACACCCCAAGTTTGTCGATGTCGGGATTCAGCAGGATCAGCAGTGAGCGCACCATCAGACTGACCGCGTCCAGCGGTTCCCCGCCGCTGCGCTCGGCGGCGTACCAGGACCGGGCAAAAATACTATTTGCGTCAAAGCAGGCTGTTATCATGTGTAGGTACTGGTATGAAAAAGCTAACGGTGCTTAAAAATAAATTTCCACCAGGCACTAGAACAGGAAAGCTAGTCGTCAAAGGCTACGAAAAATACGGCAAACCTCCGTATTTTTGGATGCTCGTTTGTCGCTGTGACTGCGGCAATATAATTAGGGAAAGGCCGCACAGACTCATGGCTCGAACAGTTAAAAGCTGCGGCTGTAGTTTTGCTGGGTGCGCAACTGACAGGTTCAAGTCTACGTATCCAACAGGCTTAAAGTTCGGACAGCTTACGGTGATTGGCTATGATATTAAACCTTTTGAAACTGCGCAGCGCAATGGAAGTACAGTTGAACGACGCGTCATCTGTGTCTGCGCGTGCGGCAAGAAAAAGTCAATAGCGGTAAAATCGTTAAAATGCGGAGGAACCATCAGCTGCGGCTGTGTGGGGATCAAGAACAGGGTAGCGGCGGCAAAACGAGCATGGTCGTTACCTCCTGGTACCGCCTCGTTTAACGCAGTCTACGGTCAAGTCAAAAGACAGGCGGTGAACCGGGGTATAGCGTGGGTTTTGACCCCGGATGAATTTAAGCGCGTCGTAGCTGAAAAATGTTTTTACTGCGGAGCGCCGCCGTCAAAGTCGTACCGTACTCGTACATCAATCGTAGATTTTGTATACAACGGTATTGATCGTCTGGATTCTGGCTCTGGCTACACTGTCAGCAACTGCGTGCCCGCGTGCAAAGTGTGCAATTATGCCAAAAACACAATGAGTGTAGACGAATTCAAAACATGGATTCGCAACATATCAGCTCATTTTCTCGGGCTGCGCTGATCATCGCAATTTCGAGTTTCTCTCGTTTTCCTGCTCTACTTTTTCGTTGCGCCAGTGGACCATCTGGCGCAGGATGTCGTCGGGCACGCGGCTTAGCTCCAGCGTCAGGCCCTTGCCATCCCAGGCCAGTTCAAACAGGGTTCTCCAGCGGTCTTGGCGGCTAATATAAGCCGCCTCAACGAAAAAACTCCTGACCCAGGTCCAGCACGTGGTCGAAGGTCTTCAGGCACTCGTCGCACTTGTGTGGCACGGCGGTGTTCAGATGCGGCGTGATGCGGCGGCCCTCCTTTTCGAGAAATTTGGAATCCGCTGGCGACAGCGCCCGAAACCATTGGATCAGCTCTTCCAGCGCGTCGGGTCGGGTGTCGTTGATGGTGACGACCCGCATCAGGGTGCGCAGCAGTGTGTCAGGCACCCGGGCGCGCTCCACGGTGGGTCGGCCCACGATGGCGCGCTCGTCCTTGACCAACAGCGGGCGCACCTTGACGACGTCCTGGACGTCCGGCAGGGTGATGACATCGAAACCGGGATAATCCGGCTCCTTGACCCCCACCGGCTCCAGCTCGTCAGGAATGGCGATGGTTTCGTCCTTCTTGGCCCCGCAGTGCGGACACACGGAGGTGTAGCGAATATGGTCGTTGGCCAGGCGCGCCCGGGACACCAGCAGGATCAGGTTGATCTCGTCGGCGACAAAATCGTCCAGCCTGCCGCCGTTGAGGTTGCAGCAGCGCTCGAACAGGCTAAAGATCAGCTCCTCCTTGGTCAGCTTGCGGGCGTTCTCCACGAACCAGTCGTCAACTTCATTGTCCCAGGGGTAGACGGTCAATTTGCCGCCGGGCCAGGCCGTGGGGCTGGTGTAGCCGCGCGAGAGCAGGGTGATTTCCCGCTTGTACGCGTCTCGGCGCGGGACCAGTGATTTCAGGTTGGTGCGAATAGCCATAGGCCACTAAGAACGCAAAACTCAGTCTGCCACGGTGACGGTCTGCGAAAGCAGCTGCGTGGCCTCCGGGGTGATCGAGGACGTGGGCTGCGTGGGCGGCGACGTCGGGTTCCCTGGATTGCTGCTGGTGTGCGTGTGAACGGCCAGCCAGACGAACAGGGAATTGATCCATTCCACCAGGTAATTGCCCAAAACGGCCTGCTGGGTAGCCCCAATGCCCAGCGTCAGGTTGGTGAAGCCCAGCACCATTTCCCCGACGGTGGTCAGGTTCAGGTCGCTCAGGCTGTCGATGGTGATGTCGCCGACGGTGGAAATGTCAATGTTGTCGAAAGCGGTCAGGGCGATGCCGCCGCCGCTGTCTACACTGAAGTCATCGGCCAGGGTCTGCCAGGAAAAGCTGTTGGAGATGCCGGTCACGCCTTCGTAGACATTGAAGTACAGGTCCTGGAGCACGTTGAACTTGACCGTGTCGTCCAGATCGTCGAACTGGCAGTAGTTGCCGTTGGGCGTCGTGACCATGATGTTGCCGTCCGAAGAGCCGACCTCGGTGTCGTCGGTCAGAACAATGCGGTACCCGGCGCTGGTGGTGGCGATCAGCGAACCCTCGTTCATCTCGATGGCGTGGCTGTAGCGGGTCCAGACGGTGCGGTTGGGCTTGCCCACGGGCGTGCCGATGTCATAGGTGTGCAGCTTCAGTTTCTGCGCCCCGTTCATGGTTTGCATGCCCCACTCCCAGATGGGCTTTTCCGGCTCCCCATCCAGGAAGCGAACCCAGACGGGATCGCCCGGCTCCGGTATCTGGGAGAAGCCCCCGCTCAGGGCACTGCCACCGGCAGGCATGCCTGCTGGCATGGCCCATGGCAGGTCGCCGGTGCCGATGTAGCCCGAGCCGGTGGCGCTGGTGCCATAGACGTGCGGGACGCGAACCTTCAACCGGCCAAGTTTCAGCGGGTCCTGGTTTAGCTCCACCGTTCCGGCATACGTAAAGTTAAGGTTCATGCTCAAGGTAGTTACTCAAATGTCGCGTGACGCTGATAATAAGAACCTGGTTAACCTTTGGGGACGGCAGACGGACGCCAACACGTCCAGCGTGCTGGAACCGCAGCGCTCGGACTTGTTCCTGGTGGACCTGACCCTGGCGGCGGGCGGCATCCAGAGCGCCGCCAACGTCAAGCTCAACGCGCAGCTGCGCCAGTTTGTGCGCAGCGTCAGCCTGCCTGAAGTCAGGCTCAAGGCGGAAGTGTTCCGCCGGGACTCGGTGCCGTACAACATGCCCAACTGGGACGACCCGGTGGAAGCCGCTAAAATCACCTTTGTGGTGGACACCTGGGAGGGCACCGACCGCAGTGACACGGCGGACCTGCTGGACGCCTGGGTGGCGCTGACGCGGGCGGGGCGCGGGGCACGCTACGGCGGGTTTGCGGGCCTCAGTCCCCAGGGATATTTCACCCTGGACAGCAATTTTAGCACGACTTGCCGGTTCGACATCAACGTCAGCTTGCTGCGCGGCAACATGCAGAATATCGTCCAGGGGCTGAGCGGCACGACGACCACCGGCCAGGTAAACGGTGCCCAGCTCGCTGCGGTGGCCAAGTACAACAGCCTGCTGAAGCAGCAGGCGGCCAGGCAGTCGAACCAGGGCGCGGCCACCAGCACGCCCGCTGGTCCGCAGGGCGCACCGTCCGCCACGGCGGCAGCCACCCTGCCTCAGATGGAGGAACACACCAAGTGGGTGCTGCGGCAGTGCTGGTGCGCCGGGTACAAGCTGTCGGACCTGAATTACACCGAATCCCAGCTGCTGACCCTGGAAGCCACGTTTTACCCGGAAGCGGTGGAACGGTACACGTCCACCCTCAACTTTAACGGCGCACCGACGATACCCTCATGAGCAACCTTTCGCAGTCGGTCATCAACCTGGTCACCCAGTTTCGACCGCCGTTTTCCCGGTCAGCCACCCTGCTGTACGCGTACACCGCCGAGGGCAGCGTCAACCTGGGCATCACCGTGCAGCTGGCGGCGGGAGAGAGCGCCATCGCTCCGGCCACGGGGACGGTCAGCCGGATATGGACGTCGCTCCCGGAGTTTTACACGGAAGACCCGGTGCTGCTGGCCACGTACGCCACCAACGTCACCATTGACTGCGGCCTGGGCGTGCTGGTGACGCTTAGTGGCCTGGCTTCCACCGGGCTGGTCACGGGGCAGCCCGTTACGCGCGGGGCGCTGGTTGGACCGCCGAAAACCAGCCAAATCTGGATGGGAGTGCTCGTCGGCACCGTCCCGTTGGACCCTCTGCGGCTAAATCCAACCTTTTTGGTGCAAGATGGGGCCGAGGTCCTGGGCCAGTACGACATGATCCGGTTCGCTCCTGACGTCCTGCCGCGCGATCTGAGTGGTGGCACGGCAGCCACCCTGGTCGGCGGGAAGCGCTATTTTACGCCGGACGCGACGCAGCTGCTGGTCAATGTCGATTTTAACGGCACGGGTCTCAAGCAGGGTCCGGCTCAGGTCGGCAAAACCGCCAGCGACTACTGGAATGTCTACACTCCCGCCAGTTATACGGCAACGGTGGACCATACCTGCGGCTACGGATACGGGTATGGTTGGGTGTTTTCCAGTGCTCCGCTGATTCCGCTGCTGAATTACGACCGCAGCCTGAGCGTCGTTTATTTGGAACGGGTTGCGCCGCTGACATCGGCGGCAGGCACCCAGAGCACTTTTGATCCCATGTTGAACACGTACGCAGGCGGTCCGTCCGTGCCCAACACGTTCAACCTGCGCAACATCCCGCCCGGCAGCTACACCCTGTACGTCTATTCGGCAGCCGCCTCGGGCACCAGCAGCGTCTACATTGGAGTTAATGGCGGTGCTCCTGTCTTGCACACGGTCAACAACACGGCAGCTACGTCTTTTGTAGCCGGTCAGAACTACGTGGCCGTTTCGGCGGCGGTCAACAGCACGGGAAAAATGAGCTTTGCGGTCTATGGGTACCTGTCGGGACTGCAACTACTCCGAACCGGCAGCTGATTCAGTTCTAAAGCTGCATGGCATGGCCTGAACATCGTTTTGTCTCGGCGGTAATGGTGGTGCGCCCCTGTGATTTACGGGACGCGGCGCTAAACTCGATTTACTGCTTTATTCGCCAGACCTGGCCGGTAAAAGAGTTGATCGTGGTTAACAGCACCGGTGTCGCCCTGGCTCCGCCGAACGCCGATATTCAGGAAGTGGTCGGTCTCCCTCTGCCCTACGGCGAATTGCGCAACCAGGCGCTGGCGCTGGCCACTGGCGAGTGGATTTTTAACTGGCTGCCGGACGCCTGGTATGCGCCTGAATACCTCGACACCCTGCTGGGCAAAGCCAACGGCGCAAACGTGCTGCTGTATGGCCAGGACCGGCGCTTCTGCGGCTACGCCAAGGCAGCTCTGGGCAAGATTCGTTATGACGACCACGGCTACGAGCACCTGTTTCTGGGTCAGTTGGGAACCCCGGTAGCGGTGCATTCCGACCGCGTCCTGGCCCACCACGTTAAGTCGGAGACCAAGGTCCGAGACGCGGAAGCGCCCAAGCTGACGGTCGCGTCGCCCAAGCCGGACGGCTCAGTAATCGTAAATTTGGGGCGCATCGGTGACATCATTAACGTGCTGCCGGTTTGCCGGGCGCTCTTTCTGCGCAGCGGCATCGCGCCCAAAATGATGGTCTGCCCGGAGTTTGCCGCCATACTGGAACGGGTAAGCTACGTGGAGCCAGTGTTGTTTCAAGGCAGCCTTCACGACGCCGAATCGGCGGTAAAGGAAGTCGAGGGCACCGGGCTTAAGGCGACCAACTGCATGTTTTTTGGAACGTCTAAAAATCGCAAGACCGGCGCTAACTTTCTGAAAGCCCAGTGGGAGAAGCTTGGCTACCTGGAGCAGTGGGGCAAGCTGCCGCTGGTGTTTGACCGTCGAAACGCGACCGCCGAGACGGCGGTGTTCGACCGGTTCAACCCCGACTCGCCGTACGTGGTCACCTGCTTAAAAAGCCATTCCTCGCCGCCGACCGATGCTGAGGCTGCCTGGGTGCAAAAGTTGCTGGCCGAACTCTGCCGGGAATGGGGCTGGTCGGTTGTAGACATTTCTGAGGTACGGTTGGACAACTTTGCGGATTTTCTGCTGCTGCTGGAAAATGCGAAACTGCTAGTCTGTGCCGACACGGCCATTTTGCACCTGAACCGGGCGACCAACACGCCGTCCATACACTTCGGAAGGCCCAAGTGGGAATGCTCGGGCCGGGTGGAGAACGTGGTCTTTCATTGTCCCTGGATCGAGCTTACGCTGTGGGAGAATAGCATCCGCGAAGCCTTCCTTTCCGTGGCCCGGCCCGATCTGCCCTCCGTTCCGCTCCTGATCCACGGTAAACCGCGCCTGGTCAGTATCTGCTATCTGCCGCCGCCGGAAGTCGGGCACAATGACGTGTTTTTCCGCAATTTAAGCGCCAATCCCCCGACGTTCCCGGTGCATTACGTCAGCGAGACCCCGGATTATCAGCCGCAGCACCTGCTGGCCGAGCCGATCAGGTGCGGAGCCAACACCCACGTTACCGGCATTGGTATTTTCAACGAGGTGATCAAAGTGGCGGAACAGTTGGACGCCGAGTTTTTCATGCCCATTGAACCCGACTGCCGGGTCAAAGGCGGGGCCTGGGACGAGCGCCTGCTGCGCGAGGCGCTGGCCCACAACCCGGACTTTTTGCTGGCAGGCACCCCGGTGCCCTTTCACACTCAATTTGCCGGTCCCGGGGTGCGCACGATATGCCGCTTGATTGTGCGCGAGTATAACCGGGTGACCGGTGCCCACATTTACTCCCTGCGCGACGAGTGGCTGCCGCGCGAGCAGTGGACGCTGTTTCCCAACGGATGCTTCGCCATTTACCGGACCAAGGAAGTGGTTGCCGCCTGGAAAAGCGGAATCTACACCGACAAGCCCTGGGACATGCGCGTCGGCCTGGAGCTGGCGCGGACCTACGGCCTGGAGTACCTGGAGCGCTTCTCGCCCGTCACCCAGGCGCTGTCCTTTAACGGCGAGTGCTTTATCCAGCGCGACTACCAAAAGCGAAGGCTCGTAGCCGGAGCGGTCGCCGGAATACACAACATTAAAGACACATGGACACCCTAAACGAAGAAGCCCTGCGGGTCAGAGTGAACAAGGTTAAGTGGTACCACACCATGGAAGTGCCGGGCACCAGCATCGTCACCCACGGCCACAGTCTCGGACTGGAGAAATCCTGGAACTGGATCAAGGAGCAGCTGAACGATTTGCACGCGCGCAAGCTGCTTAAAGGTCCGGCCCTCGACATAGGCTGTCGCGACGGCATGTTCAGTTTTTGGCTGGAGGACAACGGCATCGAGCCAGTCACCGGCATTGATAACAACATCAGCGAAGGCATTGGCCTGATGCGCGAACTACGCGGGTCCAAGCTGACGATCCGGGAAAAGTCCGTGTATAGCTTGGATCGGGACAACCAGTTCCGCACCGTGCTGTTCATGGGCGTCCTGTACCACCTGCGGTATCCAATCAATGGCATATCTGCCGTCGTGGGCGCGACCCAGACCGGCGGCATCATTGTCGTGGAATCTGGATTCTACGGGCCAAATGACGAGCCGCTGATCCACTGCCCGGTCACGACGTCGCCGTGGGACGCGACCAGTTGCACTTTCTTTAATCTGAGGGGGCTGGACGAAACTTTCGCGTCCTTTGGCTGTAAACGGGTTGGTGAAGCTGTTTTCATGGACCACGGCAAGGATGACCATACCCTGCGCGGCATGGCGGTCTACACCAAGTGCCGGGAGATGCGCTTTGATTACTGGGAAGGCATTCACCGCGACTACACCAACCTGGACGAAAGCGCCAGCAGCCGACTTATTCGGTCGGAAGTTGCCGAGCTATGAACGTGAAGCTGCTTACGCTATACGACGCGGGCTACGCTCAGGTGGGCGATCAGTGTGCCAAGTCGCTGCGGACGCACGCGGCGGCCATGGGTGTTGGCTTGGACGTATACACGGAGTTATTGGACCCAGGGGTGCATCCGTCCTGGAACAAAATAGCCGCCCTCCAAACGACGCTGTCGGATTTACAGGATGGGGACTGGGCGGTGTGGATTGACGCCGACTGCCTGCTGCTTCGTCCGTTTGCGCTGGTGGACGACTTGGGCGACAAACTTCAGTTTGACCTGCTGGGAGCCTCCGACTGGAACGGCCTGTGCGCCTGCGTGCTGGCGGTTAAGAAGTGTGCCTGGACCGACTGGTTTTTACCTACGCTTAGCCGGTGCGGAGACGTCAAGGACGACGACCGCTACGGGGCGGCTTTAGGGCCTAAGTGGGAGCAGAACACCATTAAGGGGCTGCTCAACGAGTTTCCTGCGGTGGCCCGCCGGATTTCCTTTTTGGACTCGAACTGGATAGCAGACATGCCGTGGTACGATCCAGAGCGGCTAAAGCCGCTGCACCACTTCGGAGCCTTAACCCAGAATCAGCGTTTAAGCATGATGCGAGAATACCCTTATGGCGTGGCCTGAACAACCCTCGGTAAACGGACTCATGGTCATCGGACCGGATGACCTGAAGGAAAACGCAATGAACGCGGCCTTCTGCTTTATCCGGCAAACCTGGCCGCTCAAAAGCTTGATCGTCATCAACGGCAGCGGACGCGCCATAAGCCTGCCGCCGGAGGTAAAGGTGGTGGAGTCCGGCGGCAGCATCCAGGAGCTTAAGAACGCCGCCCTGGAGCTGGCCCAGGCCGAGTGGTGCTTCCCCTGGCTGCCAAACTACTGGTACGACCCCGACTACATCGACTTTCACATGCGGGCAGTCACCAACAGTCTCCACCTGGTCAGCAGCGCTTCCGGCGTCGAGCAGCCGGACGACAATGCCGCCTGCTTCGCCTTTTTCCGCTCTGCGCTGGGTCTGATCCGCTACAACGCTGAGGGAAATGAGCGTACCTTCGCGGAACAGTTTGTGCCTTCGATTACGCTGATTCAGACGAAGCGTTTAAGCTACCGGATAGGACTTATTACTCACCCGTTCAAGGTCGGGCCTTTCCCGCCAGAGATAAAGTACAGCATCCGCTGCTACCTGGTTTTAGGCCGGTACGGTGACTTGCTGAACGTGCTGCCGATCTTCAAGCATTTGTTCGACGCTACCGGCGAAAAGCCCAACGTGGTGATCAGCCAGGACTTTGCGGATGCGGCGGCCTGGGTCAGCTACTGGAATCCGGTCATTTATCCCGGTAAGTTCGACTTGACGCAACCGGCGCTGGAATGGGCGTCGACACGGTATACCGAAGTGGTGGTCATGCAGCCCTGTACCCGTGATTTCACGATGGACTACAGGTGCCGGAGCTACTGTGAAGAACCCTGGGCCGCGCTGGGCCTGCTGCCTTTGCGCGGAAAGCTGCCGCTGGTGCTGGATGGCCGTGACCTGGCGGGCGAACTGGAGCTGGCCAAGCTTCACCTGCGCAACCGCACGCCCACGATCCTGGTGGCCCTGCAAGGCAAGTCCAGCCCGTTTCCGCACGCCGTCCGGCTGCGGGAATGGATCGCCACCAAGTACGGATCGGCGGTAGTCTGGCTGGATGACGTCAAAGCGTCCACGCTGACTGATTTCCTGACCCTGATGGACGCGGCTGACCTGTTGATAACCGTGGACACCGCCTTCCTCCACCTGGCGCAGGCAGTTAAGATTCCAGTGATTGCCTACTTGAACACCCTGGCAGGCTCCTGGAGCGCCACCGTGCCCTGCTGTAACCTGGCCAAGACTTTTCGCTACACGGACGCCTTGGACACGGACGCCTTGGACACTGCCGTTAATCGCGTGATGTTCCGCCTGTTCTGGCACGTGCATCCGGAAGTGGTAAACGAGCAGGCGTCCAATACCTGGCCGCCCTGGCAGCTGTCAGGCAGCAACACACTGGCGGACATCGCCAAACTGACGTCAGCAGAACCGATTGATGTTATTGTCTACACGCCCGGTGACACGTATTTCGTGCCGGATGTTGAGCGCATTCTGCGGGCCAAGCTGTGCGAAGCAGACTGTTTCTATGGCCTGCGCCGACAAGTGGCCATGCCGGGAACGCATACCTCGGCGGATTTGGAGCGCAATTCTGTGCCCAGCCCGGAGGTGGAGTTTTACGCTTTCACCTACGGCTGGTGGCAGCGGCACCGCAGCCTGCTGGAAACGGCGGACGTGGACATTCGCCAGCTCATGGAGGCGGAGGACTGCGCCAGCGCCGACCTGTTGGCGTACCGGCTGTTCCGCCAGGAAACCGTTGCAAGGTCCAGCTTGCGCCGGACCAGCCACAAGCGCAAATCCCGCGAAGTAGTGGACCACATCCGGAATTACTATCGCCGGATGAAAGCGGCACCGAAAGAGCCGCTCATTGACTTGACCAATTACGCGCTGTCCAATTACCAGAGCGGCATCGGCGACATGTTGGTCATGTCCTCCCTGCCCCGGGTCTCTACGGAGCAGGGCGGCTATACGCATATCTTTCACGCCGATGCCAAGTTTGAGACGTTGATCAAGCACAACCCCTGGTACAAGCCGTACGACGGCAGGCCGCCGGTGTCTTCCGACTTTTTGCAAAAGACCTTCGACCTGGGCAACGGCCATTTGATGCAGCGCCTGCAACGGGCATGGGGCTATCGGGCCGACTTGCTGCCCCGGGCCACGGTGGTCTGTCCCCAGGACAAGGTGCCGGGCCGCTGCGTGCTGCATTTTGAACCCGGGGCGCACGCCCAGTGGCAGCGGCGGCGCGTGCATGGCCGGGCGCGCGAAGTGTACCCGTCGACTTTCAAGGTGATCCAGGAGTTTGTGGACGCCCACCGCGCCGACATGTCCTTTGTGGAGATAGGCCAGACCTGCCACAACCTGAACGGGGTGGAGGACCGCACCGGTCGCAGCCTGGATGAATCCATTGCCTTGATGTCCGGCAGTGAATGGTTTTTAGGCATTGTCAGCGGGCCAATGCACCTGGCTTCCGCGCTGGGGCTTAAGTGCGTGGTGGTGCTTAACTTCCCCAGCGCCAGGGAAATCATGCTGCCCACGCTGGTGGATATAAACCAGGTGGAGAGTGAATGGCTGTACCCGCAGGCGTGCCACTTGCACCAGGACTCCGAAGGACCGCTGGTGAAACTTTTCAGCCTGCGCAACCTGGAACTGGCTTTTGCCGGTGGACTGTACCCGTACTGGTCCAACGAGTATCTGTCTTTGATCGACGAGCCGCTATGGTGATCAACGCATCCATCCTGCTTAATGAGCTGGAGCTGCTCAAGCTGCGGCTGCACGAGATGTACCGCGTGGTTGACCGCTTCTACGTGCTGGAGAGCCGGGTCACCTTCGCGGGCAGGCCCAAGCGGCTCAGCTACCAGGAGCACGCCGACGAGTTCGAGCAGTGGCGCGATAAAATTGTATACATAGAGGTGCCGCCCTGCCCCAACCTGCCGGAAGATGCCCAGGCCGCCTCCTGGGCGCGCCAAAACTACCAGCGCGATTACTTGAAGGAAGTGCTGCCAAGGCTAAAGGAATTCGACGTGTTTAGCATCTGTGACGCTGACGAAATCATCAGCGCGCAGACGATTCTAAACTACCGGCCTCGGGACGGCGCAGTCGGCCTGGAGCTGGCGTTCTTTCACTTCTACCTGAATTACGGGTGCGTCAACAAAGTCTGGAAGGCTCCTTATCTAGTACCCGGGTCGCTGTACAACCAGTATCCGGTGCATCGGCTGCGTCCGTTTGAACACTTCAGCTACAAGAGCGACCCCTATCCGCTGGCCAAGCGTTTGGAGCGCGCGGGCTGGCACTTTTCCTACTTGTTGGGTCCGGAAGGTCCTGGCCGGGTTCAGTACAAACTCAAAAATTACTCGCACTGCTTCGGGCGGCACACGCTGCCGATCCTGTACGCCCTCCAAGGCGACGTGCCGGTGGACATGCGGCGGCTGGGCAGGCAGGTGGACCCTAAAGGTGGCTTCATCTTCGACCGGATGCCGGACGCGCCGCTGCCGCGCTGGGTGACGGATAACCGGGCCGTGTACGAAAGCAAGGGGTACCTGCTGTGACCTTGATC
>Ga0316219_1000096_pt1 | contig 128062 bp, 80 predicted proteins | sample TBH18003PmetaG_FD_203635 | JGI IMG/M metagenome (GOLD analysis project Ga0316219, IMG submission 203635) | Freshwater microbial communities from Trout Bog Lake, Wisconsin, USA - TBH18003P | ecosystem: Environmental > Aquatic > Freshwater > Lake > Hypolimnion/Profundal zone | place: USA...
CTCAGACCACGCCTGCTCGCCGCGCCGGACTCTCCACCAATACTTCCCGGGCTCCAATGGCTTAACCGGCACGAACCGCGAAACGACTTCAAGCCTGTCGTCGCACGCGAGATTCTCAAAGCGTTCGTCGTGGGAAATCTGGATGCGGTGCACTTCATCGATTTTTACATCCCCCTCGCGGTGCCAGCGAAAATGCGGATGCGGGCTATAAACCAGCGCGCCTGAAGCTGGTATTTCAGGCCGGGGCATTGCGGTCGCATTGCCCGTCAGCTTTTGGATCAAGAATTTAATGTGTTCAGCATCGGGACTCTCCGGTGAAACCGGAAATGCAACATGGCACTCGACGCCCAATGCATCCAGGCGTTCCTTGAGATGGATGCCAAAGGCAGCGCCATGCACCGAGTCCAGTTGAGGGTGGTCCGGCAGTTCGGGTGCGTGCGTATAGATTAGCGTGATGGGCGGATCGTCGGCGCTGACATGTTCGATGGGCGAGTACTCTTTGATCCACTGGAGAATGTGTTCGCGTGCTGCAAAGCAAGCCTCCATGTCACTCACGAGGCGACCGTCCTCCCTTTTCTTTACGATGCCAAAAGCATGCGCGCCGTAGGTGGGATTCTTGAACCATTCGCGGAGTTGCTTGGGATCGAGCGACGTCTGGGCATCATAGACAGCGACACAACTCACCCGCGTGGATTCGCGGGCGATCGGATCGGTGCTCTTGGGGTCGGCCATGTCGTCATGCATCGCCATCCACAGTGAAGTGCACGCGCCTGCCGATCCCCCCATCAGGCCCATGCGCTTCTTGTCGAGATTCCATTCGGCTGCCTTGCTTCGGATGAACTGAATCGCGCGCGCCGCGTCACCCATTGGCCATCTCACCGGAGGTTGGATGCCGGCTTTGATTGCCGGCGTAATCAGGCGGTAGTCAATCGCCACCACCGAAATGCCCGCATCGAGCAAAGGTCGCAATCCCAGCCTTTGGATCGATCCGCGGCTACCGCCTTCCCAAGCCCCGCCGTGAATATAAACAGCGATGGGCGCCGGCGAATCGGACTTCGCCAGCCACACATCCATCACCTGCCAGGGGGTCTCGCCATAGCTCACGCGGGCATACGTGGGAGCAATGATCGCCGCGGTGGTGTTCGATGTCGCCGGCGACTTGGCGGCATGCAGCGGCACAAATGACGCGCAAAGTAGTACAGTAAATATCCGGATATTCATGTGTTAATCAATCCTTCCACTCAGCCGCGCGAGAGTTGGGCTCGTCGCGATCTCCTTGCCGTCAATCAGAACCCGAAACCCAGCGCCCTTTCCATAGTGCCTGCCCGATTTATCCCAGAGAACAGTTAGCATTCGCCCATGATAGAGAACGTGGTCCAGGCAGAAGTAATCCCACGTGCCATCGGGCACCAGCGGGTTGACGACAACCGTGTTGTCCGACTGCGGGCGCACGCCTACGAGGCCGTTGATGACCAAGTCGCAAAAGGCAGAGTGGTTGTAGTCTTTGCCGCGGTCGGAGGTGCCTCCTTTGATCTTCCACTTCGCGGGGTCTTTCTTTTCCCAGTTCAAAATGCACGTGCGGGCAATCCAGTCGCCGGTGAACGGATTCTGGTCTTCGTCGATCCATGGGACGACTTTTCCATCAGCGAGCTTTATGCGCTGGCTGCGTGCATAGGTGCAAAGCGCTTCGAAGTAGTCCATTCGTCCGATTGCGGGTTGCGATTCGCGGTTCAGATAGTTTGCTAGCGCCACGAGGGTTTGCGTCGAAGCGAATGGCCAGATGGGGCCGTTCCACATGCATTCGTGCCGGTCGTATTGCACCGCGAACCCGGGATGGCGCTGCTCGGCGGTGGTGAGGCCAAACGGCGCTGAAAAGCCTTTCGGATCGATGATCTGTTTCCACGCGACACCGAATCGGGAGTCGGGCAGATCGAAATACCACGGCACGTAACCGATTTGTTCACGGACCTCGGAGAGGGGTGCTGCCTCACGGTCGGCGCCTTGCATGGTGAACTCGATTTTTAGGGCATCCGCGATCACCGGCGTAAAGTCGATCACGTTCCATCGGCTAAGCTTTTTGACGTCACCCTTCGCGCCGGCAACTTCCTTCCATTCGCCGCCTTTCCGGAAAAATACACGGCAAGTCTCAGGCGGCACAAAAATGCTGGCGCTGGTGAGGTAGATTTGGCAACTGGAGAGTTCCGTCGGCATTGGTAGTTCGTAATGCACCCACTCCCGGGCGCCCATGTGGCGTGCAAAGTTAAAGCATCCCAAGGACGAGTCCGACGACCTGGCGGGAACCTTGGAATTCTTGAGGATTTCTGCCGAGCCGGGAGCGGAGGCCGTGACCTTCGCCGATTGCGTAAGCGCTGCATCGTTGTTAATCCATATGCGGGAGATAGCCATACCCCACGGGCTCCGGCGAATTTCAAAGAACTCTTGCTTCTCATTCCAGAGCCTCGATTGCACGAGTTGCTTGATTTTGTCCGCCTTTGCGCGGTAGGCCATTGCGATGGCTTTGTTGCCGCTTATCTCCGCTATTCGAGCGATGGCCACAGCGTCGCCATACATGTAACTGTTGATGGTCGGACGGAAGCCAGCTTGTCCGATGGAACCTTCCATCCCGTCGATGCCGTCCCATTGCCAGAACAGACCGGTGACCGGATCAAGCTTCTCGCGCTCCCAACTTTCGTAATTCTTAATGAGGTCGGGCAGCCAGGTCTTTGCATCGGCGTAGTTGCCGGTAACGTCGCACCACGCGAGCGCCGAATCCGCGAGCCAGAAGCTGTATGCCCGCGGACGCCCCCCCCGGTGCAACCACCACTCGATATAGTCGCGCATGAATTTTGAGTCCGCAAGCCAGCGTCCCTCGTGCAAGTGATGGCCGGCAGCGCAGTTGATGGTATTGTATTTGCCCGCCCACGGCGCCGTTGGCAGGAATTCGGTGACAACCCAGCCAACCGGCGTTTCTTTCAAGTGTTTTCGGTATGTCCACCAGCGGAAATAATAGGTGAGTTCCAATTCCTTGTCGGGACAATTCAGCAGGGGAATATTTGCCGCTAAGAATTCCCAGGCGCGCGCATTTGAAAACACTTCCGAGAACGACTCGCGATCATCGGCGTTGAATCGGTCGACGTACGATTTGAATTGCGCCGGGTCGAGAACGCTTCCGGGACTAAGGATTGGGAGCGTCAGAAGGAGGCTGACGAGCGGAGCTAGGATTTGTTTCATGGACGGGATGGGTTCAATGGACGGCAATGGACTGAAATAGTTTGCGACGGTAGGCCTTCGGAGGTCACGACGAGTTCGGAGTCCCCCGCGCGATTACCGGCCCGCAGGATGGCCAGGCAACGGCCCTGGAATGCCCTGCGGCGGTTGGCCTGATATGGTTCGTCACTGGTGAGGTCGCCGTTATCAACGCCGATGAGACGCGCGGGACCGTCGACATCGAAACCTATTTGATTGCACGCGGTGGGGACTACGATCCCATCTATATCGACCACGCGCACTTCGACATGGCAGAGATCCTGCCCGTCGGCGGAAAGTTCGGGATGGTCTGCGGCAACTTCGATTCGCGCCGGTGCGCCTGCGGTTTTCAGAACATGCTCAGCCACCTGCGTGCCGCCATTGAAGCCTCGGGTGACCAGTATGCCGGGGTGCCAGCGCAGATCCCAGACGGTGATACGGTTCGGCTCTTCGGCGGGTCGTTGGCGTCCGCAACTCTTGCCATCAAGGAGCAACTCCACCTCTTCGCAATTGGAATAGACGACCACCCGCACCTGGTTTCCGTGTGATTCTTGTAAGGTCCAGTGACCCGCAAGCCGCGGCCAGCTCCAGGGGAACGGCTCCAACTGGTCTGGCTCTTTATCGGAAAGGACCGCGGCGTGAACCATTGGTTTAGCACTCCAGACGCTTTGTTGAAAATAGGCGCGTGGTTTGACGCAGCCGCTGGTATCGATGAGCGCGCCCGTCCACCCCTTCACTGGCCAGATGTGGCCTGCCTCGCCGAGATAATCGATACCGGTCCACAGGAACTGGCTGATGGCTTGCGGGTGGCGTTCGACATCGAACCAAGGATTCCGGTCATCGAAGGAAGAGGGATGCAACCGTCGTTTGCGATAGCCAGCGTAGTTTTCGGTCCCAAGAATGACTAATTTCGGATTGGCCTTTAAGTAGTCGTCATACCACGGCTCGTGATAGTTTAGCCCCAGGAGATCCACATGCCTCGCGATGGACATCGTGCGACGAACCTTTTCCTCGACGGGCGCCTCCACCATTTCCGCAGGATTGCAATGTGGTTCCAGTGCGACCGTGACCGGTCGTGTGGGATCCAATCGTTTCACGCAGGCAACCAGCGGCGGGAGCATGCGATCCATTGCGGCGAGGTCACGTTGTTCGGTGACTTCATTGCCAACGCTCCACACCACCACGCACGGATGATTACGGTCGCGACGGACGAAGTCAGCAAGATCGCGCTGGGACCATTTGTCATAAAACGGAGTGTACCAGCCCTGATCCCACTTCCATTTATCGAAGGCCTCGTTTACGACGAGGAACCCGAGTCGGTCGCACAAATCGAGAAAGGCGGGAGCCTGCGGATTGTGGCTGGTGCGAATGGCGTTGCAGCCAAGTTGCTTGAGGGTTCGGAGGCGTCGTTCCCATGAACTCGTATAAAATGCCGAGCCGAGACAGCCGGCATCGTGGTGAACGCAGACGCCCTTCATTTTGGTGACTTCTCCGTTTAGCTCAAAACCACGCTCCGGCGTGAATTTCAAGGAACGGATTCCAAACGGAGTCGAAACCTCGTCCACAACCACGCCGGAGCGCTTGATCATGGTCCGGGCGGTGTAAAGCGAAGGACTCTCCGGCGACCACCGCCGCGGTTTCTCTACCGTGGCTGTGTCGCTGGTGGAGGTTAGAGTCGCAACGGCCTTTCCGTCCGGATCGAGGATTTCCGTAAGAATTTCGAGCGCGGCATCGCCAGTGTAATGGTTCTCAATGGCGACACAGACAGTCACCGTCGCGCGATCAGCCTCGGCACGAGGCGTAGTCACCGTCACGCCCCAGGGTGCGACTGCGACGGTACCGGTTGTGGTCAGCCAGACGCGGCGGTAAATGCCTGCTCCAGAATACCATCGGTCCGCCAGTTTACCGCTGTTATCGACGCGCACGGCGATTACATTGCCGTGCGGGCGAAGGTGCGGCGTGATGTCATAACAGAAGCTAATATAACCGTTGGGCCGTTTTCCGAGGCTGACCCCATTGATCCAGACTTCGCTTTCGCGATAGACACCGTCGAACTGAACGCGGGCGTGATCTTCCGGTGCGATATCCGGAAGGTGAAGTCGATACCAGCCGACCTGAGACCTGCGCAGGTAGCCCTGAGCGCCTCCGGCAGCTTTGTTGTAAGGCCCGGCGATGGCCCAGTCATGAGGAATGTGAACTTCCTGCCAGTCCCGGTCGTTGCAGGCCGGATTTTGCGCATTGGCAACATCCCCGGCGTTGAAGCGCCAACCGTCGTCTAGCGGCTTTGTTTCCCGAGCCGTTGCAAATGTAAGCGCAATTGCGATGCCAAACAGCGTGTAGATGAAGGATTTCATTTTAAATGTGTGACTAACAATTGGACCGGTCCGAGAAGTCCGGAGGGCAATAACGCTTTCTTTTCGAGATGCGGCCAGCGCCATCCGGTGAAGGTTTTGCACCCCTTGGAAGGGCGCGGCGTGCCGTTCTTCACCCACTCGGGAATGGCTGCAATCGCTTCGCCTTTCGGAAACGATCCGATATTCGGAAGCCATTGGCAATCGTCGGACAACTGCTGGTCCCCAATCAGGCGGTTGATCCATAAATTGGCGATGCGCATTTCGATGCGGTTCCTTCCGGGATGGAGTGCGTGGGTTACGTCGACGACGTAAGGAGGTTTCCAAAGCACGCCTTGATTCGATCCATTCACCGACACTTCGGCAACAACCTGGACATCGCCTAAATCCAGGCACTGGCGATAGCCGTCGCCCAGTTGGTTGGCCGAAAGGTCCAGTTCCATGCTATAGATTGCGGTTCCGGAGAAATACCGCACTTTGGGGTCTTCGTGCAAGGGCCAGGAGATAAGCCGTGGCAACGTGATATTTCCCGACGGAAAAGCTACCTGCCAGGGACCAACCAGTGCAATTGCGGTTGAAACGAGCGCGGTAGTGGGCTGCACGGCTTTTACACCGGAGTTCCGATCCCTGAAGACCACGAAAAACGAACCTGCCGGATCGAGGTTCAGAGTGACTGCGGTGCGGCCATCGGCAGTGCTTCGGAATTGGGTTGCGATCTCAGTTGTTCCGCTGTCGGGATGCCAGAGTTCCGGCACGCCATTGTTCACCCGGAACAACGCTTCGATGGTCTTGGGCTGGTGGTGCTGGTTGCTGATGAAGAAAATGTCGGCGTCGCCAATCCTCCGGTGAATAAACTCAACTCCAAGCCCCGGATATGCGCAGGGCTCAAGCTGGGCGAAACCCCTCGTTTCGAATGAAAAATCGGGTGGCACTTTTAGAACTTCAGCAAGGGTCTTGTTCGAATGAATTTTCCCTCCGGCCCAGAGGCGGTTGGAGATTGTTCGAAGCTCCGCATCACGGCCGTCCAAACCCGGAGTGCGCGTGGGCTTATCGCCGACGACGGTGGCTCCGGCGGATACGAGTTCCTCGATTTTTCTTAGCGTCTCCAGACGCATGTGCCGGGTGGGCGGCAGAACCAGCACTCGATAACTCATTCCGCTCGGCAACTGAAGGTGTTCGTGCTTTACCGTTAGGCGGTCGAGGATCTCGCGATTGCAGAAATCGTAATCGTATCCGATAGGTGGCGTCGGGATCAACTCCGTGCGGGCTTTACAGACTTTGGGGGCGTCCTCACCCGCGAAATAAAGCAGGTCCGCGATGAACTGGCCTTTTTGGAGAACGGACTGGCATCGGGCGAGGTAGGCAAACCACGCGTGGGCATAAGGCCACCAGGTGTTGCGCGGGTCGAAGCGCGAACCGTAGGCGCCAAGCCCGAATCCTGGCAAGCTTTGATAAGGATCGTGAACGAAAGTGTGAAGGTGGAAACGGTTGATGCCACGGCAAAAAAAGTAATCGCCCTGAGCTTTCAGATTGTAAGGATACTCTTCAAAGACACGATCCGGAAAACCGGTGAACGCTTCCGAATCAGCAATTTTCCGGCCATAGGTATGCGTCGCAGAAGACGCCAGTTTCGCAGTTCCGACATGCTCCGCCTTTGGTTCGAGCGCCCACCATTCGGCCAGCGGAACATCAGGCACACCCGCCACTGTAAAGTCGTCCGTGTTACCGTAGGTTCCGTAAGGTTCAGCCGAGAGAAGCAGCCGGCTCTTGTGGCTCAACTCGGCGAAACGCCCATAGTAATTGCGCGCGATGAGATCGCCGAGTGTTTTACGGAAATCCCAGAGGAACTTTTCGGTCGTGTCAACATCACCCACGACACGCCCAGTCAACGAGGGCAAGAATTTGCGCAGGTCGTAGCCGCGCAGGCGGGCAAAATCCTCGGCGAAACTCGCGTTCCAGTTCTGATGCCCGACTTCATAGCTATCAATGAGAACCCCATTGAAGGTCCGGCCTGTTCGGTCTCCAGCCGCTTCAATGAATTTGGCCACCGAGTTGCGCCAGTGGAACTCCGCCGCCGCGGACGAGAGTTTGTCGATTTCAAGACCGCGCCCACCCGGTGGCGCCGGATGGTTCTGCCGTCCTGTGGGCTGGTAGCCAAGCCGCAGGAGTGTCCACGCTCCTGGAGGAACCTTCCATTTCAACCGTCCATCGCTGTCGAGCCGGCCGGTCAGATCGATCATCCTTTGCAGATCGACAATCTCCGAAAGAGGAGCCTTTTCCAAGACGGGCGAGTAATCGGCGCACGGTTTGGTAAATCCAGCTTTGGCTCTCCAGTTCTCAAGACGCAACGGTTTTTCGCCCGCATCGCTCTTTAGTGTGGGGAATGCCAGAAGGGCGATATCGCGGTAATAACCCCGAACCTGCTCGCGTGGCACGTAGTACCGCTTGTTAAGCTCGGGATTGCGCGCCATGTCGCGTTCAATGCCCAAGGCCGGTTCCGGGATCGCGAGTATTGTCTCCAACTCAGAGGGTCCAGTCACCTGCTTTTCCGTCCAGACCACCTCTTGCATTGCGCGGTCGGGCGTGACCCAGGGCCCACCGCTCGATGTCCAGCCCGCGCAATTTCCGATGCTCATTTCCAGTTTGAGGCGCTCCGCCTCCGCCACGGTGTATCGAAACAGAGCCCACCACGCGTCGCTCATGTAGGCAACGGGCCCCGGCGGCGTGCCTTCACAAACATTGACCAGAGTAAACCCGCCCAGGCCGGCTTGCTTCATGGCCTCAAGATCGCGGGTGATTCCCTCCTCCGTCACATGGCCATTCATCCAGTGCCACCAAGTGAATGGCTTGGCTGAATCGGGCGGCGAACGGAATTCGCTCTCCAGCGAGTCCGGCTGCGCCGCGTCCGTTGAGGCCAATCCCGCAACCAGGGTAAAAATTGCGACCGCTAAGATGAATCGTACGGACGCTCTAAACTTCCAGCGGGATAAAGCCCTGGGGAATTGAGGATCTCGTGAGTGAAGGCTTGGTTTGATATCGGTGACTTAGAGATGGGTTTTAGAGGGGTGAAAGCTCTTGGCTCGGCTGGGAAAAAAGACTACGCCAGAAACGAAGCCTGGAACAGTCGTTAAAATTAACGATGCCTGCGGCTCTGATAGAGCTTTGCAACCCGGTGACACAGGGATACGCTCCATCCTCGTGACATCACGGGTGTTTGCATTTCTCGTTTTCGTCCCGCTCATCATCCACACTGCGCGGGCCGCTGTCTCGATCTCCGAAGTCGGAATCGATGGTCAGCGCAAGCGGGTGAATGCCTCGTCCACGCTGGGGGAGGCACCTCGGGAAATCCGCTTTAGCAGTTCATCCAAGGACGTGATCTTCCATTTCAGCGGCGATTCGCTTGGCGGGGTGGCGCCCGTGCGTTTGCGGTTTCGACTGGATGGATTCGACATGGGATGGCGTGATCTGCCCGAGCAGATGCATTTGTGGCTGCGGCTTTATGGCAAAGGAAACAAGCTTGTCGGTGGTACTGACGTTCCGCTGAAGGGCGAAACGCCTGGATGGAATGGCCAATCCGAATCGGCACCGCTGGTCAAAAGACAGGTTCGCATGACCGTGCCCGATCCGGCACGGGCGCTGGAAGTCTTTCTCATTTCCAATGGGTCTCCGAAGACAACCGGAGTGATGGTGGTGGACGGAGTGCAGGTGCGTATTGATTCACCGGGGCGATCGTCGCAGGTTCTCACGCTCGGTCTTCAAGCGGGAGATCGGATGGATTATCCCCTGGGTTTTCCCGCCGGATGGAGGCGCGAGGGCAGTAAGCCGGAGATTGCCCGAATCGGCTGGCGCACCCAACCGGACCGCCATCCGGTATTGCTGTTGGAAGACGGTGAGCGGGAGTTTTTCGGCGTTTGGGTCTCCCGTTTGACGAGCATGCCGATGGAGCGGGGTGACGAAATCACGCTGGAATGGCAGACGGCATTTAGTATCGGTTGCGGAGGCAACGGAATGGCTTCGTATTCCGGGCTGCTTCCCGGTCACTATCAGTTCCGGGTTCAAGCGGCGAACGTGAACGGCCTGCCTACTGGCGATGAGGTCTCGTTGTCCGTCATTGTCACGCCGCCGCTATACCGGCGCACGGAGTTTTGGCTGGGGTTGCTTCTGGCTGGAATCGGGGCTGGGGTGTTCGCCAGGCGGTATGTCATCCGACGCCGCATTCTGGCGCGCCTCGCCAAGATGGAACGAGAGCATCTACTGGAGATGGAACGAGCCCGCATTGCCCGCGACATCCATGACGATTTCGGCTCGAACCTGACAAAAATCGCCTATCTTGGGGACACTTTGCTGGGCCGCCCTGGCCTGTCTCCAGAGGCTGTCTCGGACGTTGACAAAATTCGCCTGACAGCGCGTGAGTTGACCCGGTCGCTGGATGAAACCGTTTGGGCAATCGATCCTGAAAAGGACACCATGGAATGCCTTGTCGGTTACCTTTCCGGTGTGGCGCAGGAGTTGCTCTCGGCTGCGGGGGTGAATTGTCTCCTCGATTTCCCAGATACGCTTCCGTCGAACTTGGTCTCCTGTGAATTGAGGCATCATATTTTCCTCGCGTTCAAAGAAGCCATTTGCAACATCCTGCGCCATGCGCGTGCGACAGACGTCAATATCAGCCTGGCCATTGAGTCGCCCAACTGCACGCTGACCGTCGCCGATAACGGATGCGGGTTCGATCTGGAAGGCAGGGAGAGACGTCGAAGCGGCGGTCACGGCCTCAACAACATTCGTGCGCGGTTTGCTGCGATTGGCGGACACTTTGAAGTGCGGAGCAGGCCCGGCGGGGGAACGGAGTTGCGATTGACTTGGAGAATCGAAGCATGAGCATTAGAGTTGCCATTGTCGAAGATAACGCCGAACTGCGCCAGATCGTCGCCGATTGGATCAAACAGGCTCCGGACATGACGCTGGCCGGCGCGTATGCCTCAGCCGAAAGCGCGATCGAGCAAATGCCCGCGCAAAAGCCCGATGTTGTGTTGGTGGACATCAACTTGCCAGGCGCCGATGGGATCGAGTGCGTTCACTGCCTCAAGCCACAACTGCCGGAATCCCAATTTGTGATGGTTACTGTCTATGAGGACTCGCAGCGTATCTTCCAGGCTTTGGCAGCGGGGGCCAGCGGTTACCTTCTCAAGCGAGCCACCCGTGAACAACTGCTCGATGCCATCGCCGCCGTCCATCGCGGCGGATCGCCGATATCGGCACAAATTGCGCGCAAGATCGTGCAATCGTTCCAATCGGCTCCGCCCAAAAGCGAGATAGCTTTGCCGTCTGACGAACAGGCACTGTCCCCACGCGAACGCGAGGTGCTGGAATTGCTTGCCAAGGGCCTGCTTTATAAGCAGATTGCCGACCGATTGGACACCAGCGTATACACGATCAACGCTCACGTTCGCCACATCTACGAGAAACTCCACGTCCACTCCCGGTCGCAGGCTGTGGCGAAGTTTCTCAATCATTAAGCATGCACATCATTAATTTTAACGACTGGGTGGCTGACGTCACATCAGGTATTTGATTGGAATGCCGAGCAACTTTCAATTTTCTTCCCTTGCCGCGTTGATCCTGACCTCGTTGAGCATGTCTCAAGGTGCGGAAGCGGTGCCAGCCATGCCCAACATCATCGTAATCCTCGCGGACGATCTCGGCTACGCCGACCTCGGATGCCAGGGGAGCAAGGACATTCCGACCCCCAATATCGACCGTCTTGCGGCTGGCGGAGTGCGATGCACAAACGCCTATGTTTGCTTTGCCGCATGCGCGCCTTCCCGCGCGGGTATTATTACCGGCCAGGATCCGCATCGGTTTGGATTCTACACCAATCCCACACCGGTCCTCGCTACGGACCAGGGCCTGCCCCCGGGTATCATGACGGTGCCGCGCGCGTTACAGCAGCACGGGTACGTAACCGGCGGCATCGGGAAATGGCATCTTGGCTCCACCGCGGAGCGGCATCCGAACCGAATGGGCTTTGGCGAATGGTTCGGATTTCTTGGCGGAGCACACGACTATTTTCCTTGGGAGCACTATGGAAGAAAGATTCCGCGGCGCCCGTGGCCGGAATGGTTTGTAAATCAGACCATGCCGATCCTGCGGAACGATGAACCGGTGAAACCAGGGCGCTACCTCACCGATCTTTTCAGCGACGAGGCTGTCGCGTTTGTTCGTCACCACCAGGAACAGCCATTCTTTCTCTACCTTGCCTATAATGCCCCGCATTCTCCATGGGAAGCACCCGAGGACGAGGAGGCAAAATACGCCCTGGATCAGATGACCAAGCTTGAAGCCATCCCGGCAAAGTTTCGCCGCACTTACGTTGCGATGGTCACTCGCGTAGATGCCGGCGTTGGAAGGCTGATAAACACGCTGCGCGACTTACACATGGAAGAGCGCACGCTTGTCTTTTTTCTGAGCGACAACGGCGGCGGCAAGAACGTGGGCGCTGGTGGAAAGCCAGGGTATCCAAGTTCCAACCACCCGCTACGCGGTTATAAGGGAACGCTCTGGGAGGGCGGCATTCGGGTTCCATTTGTCGCGAGTTGGAAAGGGGTGTTGCCTGCGGGCGTTGTCTATGATCAACCGATTTCCTCATTCGACATGGGAGCGACAGCCCTCGCACTCGCGGGAGGCGCGCCAAAAGAAATGCACCTCGATGGAGTAGACATTCTGCCCCATTTGACTGGGAGAAACAAGGATGCGCCACATGAGCGGTTATTCTGGAAGGACTACAGCCGTGGCGCAATTCGTGAAGGACGCTACAAGCTCATCACCGGTGAAGGAAACCCGCGCCATGAACTTTACGACCTGGATGTAGATATTATCGAAAGCGCGAACCTCGCCGCCGCCAAGCCGGAGGTGGTTCAGCAACTCGATGCCAAATGGAAGACATGGAATGCTGAAATGAAGCCGCCCATGTGGAATACGCCTCCGGGGGATAAATGGACAAAGCCGGAGTATCAGCCACCGCTTTGGCCGCAGGAAAAGCCTCACTCCTTGCAAAAACGATCGCTCGGCGAATTCAAGCAAATCGCTGATTGAGTTTCCCGTTGCAATTCGAGATCCGGACGTTCACGGCATAGTTAATTTTAACGACTGTTCGACGAGCGCGTTCGCCTGTATTCTTTCCAAATTCGACGATTCCCCAGCGCTCGAGCGCTGAAAGTCGAATACTCTTCCACCCAAACCCATGACCACCCGTATGAGATCCAAAACCCACCCCAAAACTCCTGAAACCCCAAAGAAATCTTCCTGCCTGAACCCCTCGATGGCGGCAAAATCCATCTTGTTCGGCGGAATCGCCGCCATCCTTGCGAGTCCGTCACTCGTTCCCGCCGCGAGTTTTTATTGGGACACAACCAACGCCACTGGCCTGACTTCCGGCACCGCCACCTGGGATGCCGGAACCTCCTCTGCTTGGGCCACCAGTTCCAGCCCAGGCACAGCCGCACCGGGACTTTGGACCAATGGCAACGATGCGTTTTTCCAAACCGGGGGAACGAACTCCGTCACCATTGCCGCAGGTGGGGTTTCGGTCAACTCGATCACGCAAACGACGAATTCTACCGTGACCACGATCGCTGGCGGAACCCTCACGATTACCGGCACGGCCGGAATCGTTAACAGCGGCAACTCCGCATTGACGATCAATTCGAACGTCACATTGAGTGCGGCCTCACCAATGACCTTCACCATAAATGCCGGCAACAGCATATCTATTGGCGGGGCCATCGGAGAGGGCGCCGGTGCGGCAACGATTTTCAAGACAGGCAACGGCGTCCTGACGCTTACTGGAACCAACAGCTACTCCGGCGGCACGACGTTGTCCGCCGGGACGCTCCAGGCACAGGACTCGGGCGCAAACAACTATGTGAAGGCGCTGGGCACGGGCCCCGTCACCCTCAATGCCGGCACATTGAACCTGCGCGCCAACGGCTTTGCCGGAAGCCAAACGATCATCACGGGTGACGGGACGACCGGCAACGATGTGACGGTGGGGGGGGACGCGACCATCAGCGTGGATCGCCTTACGGGCGGCACTTTCCAGTTCAACACTTTCCAGTTTAATAAACTAAGCATCGGAGCCAATACATTGACTGTTTCCAATCCAAGTGGCGGAGCCAGCAGTTACTCCCTGCAATTTGCCGGCGCTGCAACCTTGACCGGAAATGCAACATTTAACCTGGGCAATACCGCAGATAACCTAACCTTTTCCGGCGCCATCGGCGATGGCGGCCACGGCTATGGCATTACAAAACTGGGCGGTGCTGCTGCCACGCTTTACCTGACTGCCGCTAACACTTATACGGGGGCTACGGTGATTAACGGTGCCACGGTACAAGTGAGCGGTGCGAACGGTTCGATCTCGACTTCTTCGGGCATTTCGATTTCCGGCAGAGGGAGCAAGCTGTTGGTCGATTATACGGGCGTGGCTGCCGGTTCGGTTGATCGCCTGAGTGACACCAATACCAAAGGAGTGATGCTGGATCAGGGCGGCGAACTGAGTTTTACGGGCAATTCAACGGCCTCGACAAACACCACGGAGACGATGGGACAACTGGCGCTCAATAGCGCTTACGGAGTTGTCACGCTGACGAAAACCAACTCGGGCTTGGTGACGATCACCGCGGGCAGCTTCTCGCGCGGATCAAACGGGGCCACTGGCCTCATTCGCGGCACCGCGCTGGGCACCGTGGGCAGCGCCACCACCGCAACGAAGCTGGTTTTGACGGACGCCTCGGGCGTGACGCTGGTTGGCACCACTACCGCTACCAATCTGGGAACCGCCGACACGACCAAGAATCTGAAAATCGTGCCGTATCTCGTCGGCGATACAACGGGCAATGGCGCCACATTCCTCACTTACGATTCGACGCTCGGCTTCCGGGCGCTGAGCACGGCAAACGAGTTCAACCCTTACGCCATTGCTGCGGCGGGGGACAACGTGCTGGTCAGCGCGGCGGTCTCGAGCGCGGGGACCAAGACCATCAACTCGCTGCTGATCAATGCCACTGGCGCAAACTTGACCAGCAGCGCGGGCAACACGTTGACCATCAACAGCGGCGCGATTTTGTTCTCGCCGAGCGCCTCGGGCAACACGGCCACCATCTCGGGCTTTGACAGCATCACGCTGGGCAATGGCACTTGGAATGAGGGCGTTATCTCCGTGGGTGCCTCGGATGCCGGCAATACCGGCGCGACCAACTACGGCGCCCTGACGATCAGCAGTGCAATCCAGGGCGGCAGCGCCGGATTGACCAAGGCGGGGAAGGGGGCCTTGACTCTCTCAGCCGCCAACACATTCACTGGCGCGACGCTCGTCAACAGCGGCATGCTTTCGGTCGGCAATAATCTGGCGCTCCAGAATAGCGCGATCAACACCTCCGGCTTCGGCCAAATGGCTTTGACCGTCACCACCCCGACCTTCGGCGGTCTCATCGGCAGCACGGCCTTGGCGTCGGTCCTGACTTCGGGCTACACCGGCAGCATCACCTCACTGACGCTGAACCCCGGGGCGGGCGTCATGAATACCTATTCCGGTGCGATCGCCGATGGCGCCACCGGCATGACCCTCACCAAGAGCGGGGCGGGCACCCAGACCTTGTCCGGTTCGAGTTCTTATACGGGTGGAACCACATTGTCAGCGGGTTCGTTGCAGGTGGGGAACAGTGCGGCGCTGGGGACTGGCACCCTCACTTTCACCAGCGGAACCTTCTCCTCCAGCGATACGACGGGCTACACCCTGGCCAACGCGCTGGCCATCAACGGCGATGTGTCCCTGGGCGATGCGGTCAACACCGGAGCGCTCGCATTCAGCGGAAACGTCAATCTTAGCTCGGGAACGCGGACCCTTTCGGTCAACAGCGGCATCGCCCTCTCCGGCACGATCAACAATGGCGGCCTGGTAAAAGCCGGCCCCGGCACGATCACGCTTTCAGGCAGCAATACTTACGGTGGCGCAACGACCTTGTCGTCCGGGCATTTGCAGGTGGCAAATAATGCGGCATTGGGTGCGGGCACAGTCACGCTCACCAGCGGAACAGTCTCCTCCAGCGATACGACGGGCTACACCCTGGCCAACCAGTTGGCAGTCAACGGCGATGTGGCCATGGGCGATGCCACAAATACCGGCACGCTCACTTTCACCGGAAACGTCGATCTCACCTCGGGAACGCGGACCCTTTCCATTAACAGCGGCGTCACCTTTTCCGGCACGATCAACAATGGCGGGTTGGTTAAGACCGGTCCAGGCACGCTAACACTTTCTAGCAGTAATGCTTACGGTGGCGTGACCACGATTAATGCCGGCATCTTGAAATCCGCCAAGGACTCGACGCTCTCCACAACGGGAACTGTCACGGTGAACAATGCCGGTTCGATGTTGGTGGTAAACTACGGAGGCGCATCGGATTATTCCGCGGCACAGGTCGCTACGCTCCTCGGGAAAACGGGGTTTGGATCGTCCAGCACGGCTTTCGGGTTTGACACAACAAGCGCCAGCGGCACCTACGGCAACGTCATCTCGATGTCCGCGGGTCTGACAAAGGTCGGCGCCAACACACTCGTCCTGACGGCATCGAACAGCTTTACCGGAATCACCACGATCTCATCGGGCACGCTGCAACTGGGCGATGGCACATCCAACAACGGCAGCGTCTCGGGCAATATCGCGAATAGCGCGGCATTGGTGTTCGCCAACCCTCTCGCCCAGAGTTACTCCTGGGGCATCTCCGGGACGGGAACGGTGGCAAAAACCGGCACCGGTACGCTGACCTTAAGCAGCTCCAACAGCTACAGTGGCTCGACTACGGTGACGGCTGGGTGCCTCAAACTAACCAACGGCGGCGCACTGGGGTCTGGATCTGCCAGCCTGAACAGCACGACTGGCTATTTCGATCTATCAAATAACATCACCATCCCCAACAACATCTCAATTAACGCGGGAGGGGGCTCGCAACTGACATTGAATAGCACCAGCGGGTCGAACACCTGGGCTGGCAATGTAATGATAGCAGGCAACAGGCTTGGTGCCGCCGCGAACGCCGTTCTCAACCTCAGCGGAACGATCAGCGGCCCAGGGTTCACGAACCGATCGGACCCCGCTGGTACCGTGATCATTAGCGGGACGAATAACACTTATACCGGGTCGACATATATCGCCTCCGGGATATTGAGTGTGAGCTCAATCGGCAACTGGAATGCTGTCTCCACTCCCGGCACGCTCGGCGCACAGACAACCCAGGCCAACGGGCAGGTTCAGATCGGCATTGCCGGTCTCCAAGGTACTCTCGTCTACACTGGCACGGGCGAGACGACCAATCGCCAGATTAACCTGCTAGGCACCACCGGTGGTGCGGTCGTGGACCAATCCGGAACCGGCCTGCTAAAATTCACCGCAGATCTTGCGGCCACGGGTGTGGGTAACAAAACATTGACTCTGCAGGGTTCCACGGCCGCGGCTGGAGAATTCGCAGGGGCGATTATCGACAGTGGCACGGCAAATACAACCAGTCTGGCCAAAGCTGGGACAGGGACTTGGACGCTTTCCGGCAACAATACCTATAGCGGCAGCACAACTGTTTCAGGTGGCGTCTTGAACTTCAACAACACGACGTCTCTTGGCAGCGGTGCGGTGATCTTTTCGGCAAATGCAACGCTTCAGGCAGGTGCTTCGGGGACGATTGCTAATAGCGTAACTGTCAATCCTAGCGCGACGGGCGCGTTCGACACCCAGGCGAACGCGGTGACGCTGACCGGACCTGTCACTGGATCAGGCACTCTGAACAAGATCGGATCAGGGGCGCTCGTCCTGACTGGAAGCAATACCTACACCGGTATGATGATAGTCAACAGTGGCACGCTTCAAATCGGTGACGGCGCCAGCGGTTCTTATCCCGCGGGTGGATCTGTCACGGTGAACGCTGGCTGTTCGCTCGGGGTAAATCTTTCCAGCAATGGTGTAATTGGCAGCAATCTCTACAATTATGGTGGAATAATCAACGTGCTTTCCGGTGGCACCAGCACCATCTCGGGGCAGATATATGGCTATGCCACGGGAATTTTGAACCAAAGCGGCGCCGGCACGGCGATCCTGACTAATAACAACGACTTTTTCGGGACAACCGCCATCAACGCCGGCGTATTGCAGTTGAGCGGGACTTATTGTGCCTACCTGAGCACGATTAACGTCGGGGTGAATAACGGGCTGACATTCGGCGTCAACGGCACATTGCTTGGCGGACTCTCTGGCAGCGGTGCTATTGTATTGCTCAATGGAACTAACGGCGTTGCACTGACGGTGGGTGGCAATGGACGAGACACGACCTACAGCGGTTCGATCTCGGGCGCCAGTTCATCCTCATCCCTCACCAAGACGGGCACCGGGACACTAACGCTGACGGGAAGCAACAACTACGTTGGGCCGACAACGATTACGTCCGGCACGCTTCAATTTGGCGACGGCACTTCTGGCAAGGATGGTTCGGTATCCACGAGTGCCCTTGCCAACAACGCTGCGGTGGTATACAACATCTTTGGTAATCAAACCCTGAGCTACGCCATCAGCGGCACTGGTTCTCTCGTCAAGTCGGGCTTGGGGACGCTTTCCCTCGGGGCAACCACGTACACTGGTGCGACCAGCATTGTCGGAGGTACGTTAAACCTCGGCAACGCGAGTGCCCTAAGCGGCACCGGAACCGTTGCATTTTCGGGCGGCGTGCTGCAGTACAGCGCCACTAACCTGCTCGATTTGTCTGCGAGAATCACCGGCAGCATCAGCCCAATTTCGCTTGATACCAACGGCCAGAATGTCGTCTATGCATCTGCTATCGGCTCTTTGAATTCCGGCGGAATAACCAAGCTGGGAGCCGGCACATTGACATTCAGTGGCAGCAACGCCTATAGCGGTCCAACGATGCTCGGAGGAGGAACTTTGATGGCAAGCAAACCGTCCACGCTTCCCGGCTACAACAGCCCCGGCACGATCATTTTCCACGGGGGAACGCTTGGAGTGCAGATTGGAGGCAGCGGCTGGGCTACAAGCGATGTGGACGCCCTCCTGGCAAATGCGACGAAGACCAATGGTTCCCTTGGAATAGACACGACGAACGGCAATCTCAACCAATGGACGGCCTTCGCAACGTCGAACTTTGGCGCTCTTGGTTTGACAAAGTCAGGCTCCGGCATGCTTACTCTTAATGCCAACAACAGCTACACTGGAGCAACAACGGTTAGCGCTGGAACGTTACTGGCAATGAATGCCGCGGCGCTGCCCGGCTACAACAGCTTGGGACAGGTCAGCTTCAGCGGGGGAACGCTCAGCGTTCAGATTGGCGGCAGCGGCTGGGCCACGAGCGAGGTGGATACTCTTCTGGCAAACGCAACAAAGACCGCCGGCGCTCTTGGAATTGACACTACGATGGGCAGTTTAACCCAGTGGACCGCCCTCACGAATTCGAACTTGGGCGCACTCGGATTGACGGTGCTTGGCAGTGGCACGTTTACCCTCAACCAAACCAATTCCTACAGCGGTGCGACCGTGGTCGGTGCGGGCACGCTTAGACTGAGCAGCAGCGGGGCGCTCGGGACCAGCTCGTCTGTCAACGTAACCAGCGGCGCGGTGCTGGACATGGCTGGAGGCATCACCGTTGCAGGCAATTCTCTAACCCTTAACAGCGCCACGATTGCCGGATTGCAAAGCTTCAGTGGCGTCAACACCTGGGCTGGCAATGTTTTCATCGGCGCCGGAGCCCGGATTGCCGCTGATACGGGGGCTACTCTAATCGTCAGTGGAACGATAAGTGGATTGTCGGGGGGCGGGATTACGGTCCGTAACCCTGATATGAGCGGCCTGACGATACTCGCTGGCGCAAACACCTTCGATGGACCAACAACAATCACAGTCGGCGTATTGAGCGTCAGTACCCTTAATAGCGTGAACACAGCCTCTGGCTTGGGCACGATGCATTCTTCCACCAGCAATCTCGGTGCTTCTACGACCGTTGCACGTGGAGTCATTGGCCTCGGGTCTTTTGGCAACGCATCTTCCCTTGTCTATACCGGCGTGGGCGAAACCACCGACCGCCAGATCAATCTTCTCAGCTGGACTGGAGGAGTAACGATTGACCAGTCGGGCACCGGGCTGCTCAAGTTCCTTTCTGATTTCTCGAACCTTGGTGCAGCGGGTCAGGATGTTCGAAAAACACTAACTTTGCAGGGTTCAACCCTTGGCGCGGGGGAGATCGCGGGAAGTCTCGTGGACAGCGGAACGGGAACGGCGGGAAAATTAGCGCTCTCACTGATCAAAGCGGGCACAGGAACATGGATCCTTTCTGGCAACAATAGCTACACAGGGGCAACTACGGTTAACAACGGCACGCTTCAGATCGGCAATGCCAACGCGCTCGGCACTGGTAGCCTGACCGTCAACGGCGGTACGTTCGACCTCGCCGGATACAACGTGAGCGTTCCAGCCTTCAGCGGTACGGGCGGCAATGTCACGAACAGCGTGAGCGGAACAAGCACACTGACGGCGAACATTAGCGGCACCGCAACCTACAACGGCAACATCGCCGATGGCGCGGGCTCGGTAGTTCTCACCAATTCCGGAGCCGGCACGCTCATCCTGGGCGGCTCGCTGACCATGACGGGCCTCAACGCCAGCAATGGGGTTACGCAACTAAACCAGTCCGGATCCATCGGCGCGGTGAACGTCGCCGTCGGAGCGATCCTTTCAATGGTGGCGCACAGCGGCAGCAACCGCAACGTGCTGAACATCGCCTCGCTCACAATTTCCGGCTTCACCTCAACGCTCGCAAATGCGAATAACACGGCGGTCAATAGCGCCGCCTACGCGTCTGTGGCCTCGACCGCTCAAATGTCGAACTCCGGCGTGCTGACCGAAACTGGGATTGTGCTGAAGCAGGCGGCAGCTACCTGCGGAAGCGCCGCCTCGCCCGAAGCGGTGCCCGAACCGGGAACACTGGGCCTTTTGATGGCGGGTGCGATCAGCCTTCTCCGCCGTCGGACTGGAAAGAAGAGCTTTCAAGGCAAATAACCTTGAGACTCAACCCGCATTTGCCGGTTTAGGGGCCGGCTGGGGGTGCGGGTTATTCAGGTCGCCGCGGTGTTGGGGTCATCGCGGCGACCGCTTTTTCCAAGCCTTCATCTGCTTCTTTCAGGCGTAGGCACGGAAGCGGTGCCGGGATCGATAAGGCCAACGTCGATGTAGCGATTGGGGCGGCATTCACGCACTCCGCAGCAATCACGTTCCGGCTGGCGTTCAATGCGGCCCTTCGGAAGCGGAATGGTGATGCAATCGTTCGGCGGATAGTTGCCCGAATAGACAACCTTGCCATTGATCCAGATCCGGATGTTCAGGCCGCTGTAACGCAGGTAGAATGCGGGATTGGACACTGGCTTTTCACAGTCGAAGCTCTGATGCATCGTTGAAAGTTGAAATTGACGGCCTTCCAGCCTCCCTTCAGCTGCTTCTCTTCGACGTATTTCCAGACTGGCCAGGGATAGGATCGCTTGTCGCTCACCCGGCTTGCTTTGTCGATCTCGACCGCTAACGAGGCCGGGCTGGATGCTCAGGAGATAATTGAGGATGTCGCCGCTCGTAATTTCGCCTCAGTAAAATGCCTTAAATGATGGGGATTGGAGCGCAGGTTTAGTTCCCGGCGATTCGCAAGTGGTCTCCCGTTTTCGATGCCTGATTACCCAGGGGAAGAGGATTTGAAAACGGGAGACCGCCTGCGAATTGCCGGGAGTTACACTTGGAGGCGCATGCCGCCAAAAAACGGGGTTTTACTGAGGTCTGAATTTCGTCCACCTTCCGGTTGGGATGCGCGGCGGCGAAAAGCGCGTAGCAGCTTTTCAGGCTCTTGATGTGCCCGTAAGAATTGCCCTCCTGCGTGAGCAGATAAGCGTTGAGGCATTCGAGAAGCGTCTTGCTCTTGGGCGCAGCGATCTTTTTTGCGGCGTGGGCGACCTTGGCTACCGCTATTTTGTCCCGGCGAAGCGCCATGATGAAGGCGCGCTCCTCGGCGGTCAGGTCGGGAATCGCATGCTCGGAGCCGTGCTTCCGGTGTTCCATCTCAAATTGCCGGGCTGCGGCAAGGGCTTCGCGTTCCGTCGCGCGGTAGACCCGACCGCGCTTTCCGCTGATCGATGCGGGAAGGCTGACGCACCAGAGCTCTTTGCCCCGAAGCGTCGTCTTGGCTGCTGTGAATGAGTGCATTTCGACTTTGTTTCTGGAGTTGGGTTGTCCCGAGCGTTGGCTCGGTTTGGTTGGCGGTCGGACGTTCGCTCTGTCGCCCGTCGAAGCAAGGCGAATCGGAAAGGGGAACGGCCGATCAGAGCATGTTCGGTCGCCCGTTTTCATGACACCTTGGAACGTTTTGCGGCGACTCTGGAGATCACCCGCGCCGCCTCTCGAAGGAAGGAACCCGGAAACGGGAATTGGTGATTACTTTTTTGATCGCCTGTTTGTCGCCCGTTTTTTTGAGCCATCGTGGGACGATTTGCGACAACTTTGCCCATCACCCAGCGCCGAAAAGACGCTGTTATTTGTGGTTCCTCCAAGCGTACGTCCCTGCGGTGCCGGGACGTAGGGGTGGTTCGCTCGGAGGGACTTGAACTTTCAACCTTCAGCTTCGGAGGCCAACCATTTACCTACGTAAACGAAAACGCTCGCCTTTTTCTCGCCCTCTTTTTCCCCTGTCGGTTGTCGCCAACCTTTGGTTCTCGGGGCCAACGCTCTTGCAGGATCGCGGCCGGCTGGTTCTCGGGTTTCTCACGCACCAGGACTACCCGGCTTACTGGCTCCAGCCGCTCAGCTTCAAGGTCGGCTCGAACCCTTCCAAGCCGCTGCCTGCATCCTGCCACGCGACCCCTGCACGCTGGCTGGATTCGTTAAACCTAAAAGCGGCAATGGCTCGGGGCGATCTGGCGCAATCTGCTGGCCGCGAGTGACTTTCGTCAAGACTCACCTATCACTTGGATACCTTCGCCTTTCCTCAAGTCGTATCGCAAAGCGCCACGCCACCATCATCCTGCCATGCGTCCCACGCGTCGGATTGCGTAAACGAAAGGATCTTCCCCAGCTTTTCCCAGTGCAGCAAATCCCCGCTGCGGGCGAGGCAGGTCTGGTAGCCCGTCCTTTTTACCAGCCGTCAAGGCAGCATGCCTTGAAAGTGATGGTTGCCAGAACCGACTTCGCGCGGGGCCTCGCCCGGCACGTGGATGGTCGCGGTGGCATTGGCCGGGATGGTGACGTCCATGGTCAACCGGTTGCCTTCGCGTTGCCAGTCGCTCCTAATTTTACCGTAAGGGGATTCATACGAGCATTTGACCCACGTGAGATCACCGACGATCGCGGGCTTGATGATGACCTGCTTGAAGCCGGGTTGCCCGGGCTGGATGCCGGCGAGGTCGTGATAGAACCACTCGATTATTTGGCCGAGCATCAAATGGTTTTGCGACGAACCGCGGCCGGCGTTCCACGCTTCGGTCAGGCTGGTCGCGCCTTGCTTGAGCTGGTAGCCGTAACCGGGTTTTTCAGATTGGTTGTTCAATGCGAAGACCACCTCCGAACGGCCGCCATCCGCCAGGGCACGCAGCAGGTATCGGTAGCCGACATCCCCGGCGGTCAACCCTTTTTGGCGGACGTCCCCGACCAAAGCGTCGAGCACCGCGGGGCGCTGCGCCGGGTCAACCAGACCGAGCACCAATGGCATCGCGCGCCCGGTCTGCGAGTCTGGGAGTTGGGGGAATTTCGTCTGAAAGGCCGTCCGGATTTGTCCGGCCAGTGCGTCGTAGCGGTACGCATCCTCATCGCGACCGATTAGCTTTGCGGTCTTGGCCAGCACGGTCACGTCTTCGTAGTAAATCGCCGTTGCCGTCAATGCTTTCGGCGTGAGTTGCGACACACCAGGAGACTTCGGGCCGATGTCGTACCAGTCGCCCAGGCCATAATCGACGATGTGATCTTTTGCCTTGCTGCCGAGGTAGGCAACGTACCGTTGCATCGCGTCGTAGGTTTGGCGCAATAGCGGAAGATCGCCGGCAAACTGATATTGCTGCCATGGCACCAGCACGACGGAACTGCCCCATTCTGGCGAGTCACGAAATCCACCGCCGAATTTGACATATTCCGGAGCGATGTCTGGAACGAGGCCGTTCGGCAACTGCGAGTCCGCCATGTCGTTCATGCCTTTCGTGAACAGCGTTGCCAGATCGAACTCATAGCGCAACGAAGGTCCATTCAGATGGTACTGCTCCAGCCAGCCGAGCTTTTCCCGGTGCGGGCAATCGCTGATCACGCTCATCAGGTTGGAGCGCTGCGCCCAGCGAACCAGGGTGCGAGTGCGGTTGAACAAGTCGTTCGAGCAACGGAACTCGCCCACTGGCGCAGCCGACGAATGCACGACAATGCCTTCGAGCGCGGTGACTTCCGCGCCCCCGGAACACTCAACCCTCAGGTACCGCGCGCCGCGGTAATAGAATTTCGGGAAAACCGTTTCCACGCCTGAGCCAGACAGCGTGTAGGTCCAGTAACCTTGACCGCCGCATATCGGATCGTCGAGTTCCCCGGACGCTTTGAGCAATTCTGCGGGAACGATTTTTACCACGGAGCCGGCCGGGCCTTTGACGGTGAGACGTGGCATCATTGACGCGTTCTGGCCGAGATCGAACACATTGTTGGCGAGCTTCACCGGCTTCAGCACGTCAAAGGCCCGGATCGGCGGGGCGGCGCAGGAAAGCCCCTTCAGTGCGCCGCCGGGACCGGCGGTGATTTGCGCCGGCTGCCACTGCGGTTTCCAGCGTGCGTCGAAATCCTCACCGCCGTACACCGAGCAGAACGTGATGGGGCCGGGACTGACCTGCCATTGCTCGTCGGTGCCGATGAACTCGGTCGTGCCGTCGTCATAATCCAGTCGCATCAGGGCGATCGCCTTTGGCGGACCAAACGAGCCGGTGAACTTGGTGTAGCGCCCGAAGGTGACGTTGTACATGCCGTTGCCGAGCAGAAGCGTGACATCGTTGCTGCCGGAGTGCAGCGCTGCCGTGATCTCGTGCGTGTCGTACAGGCAGGTCTTGTCATACTTGGTCCAGCCGGATGGAAACAGGTCATTGCCAACCTTGCCGCCGTTAAGCGTCAGCTCGTATTCGCCAAGTCCACAGAGATGCACCAGCGCCCGGCGCAGCCCCGGTTTGACCGTGAATCCGCGCCTCAACATCACCGTGGAATACTTTGGGGCTGATTTCAGGGTGTCCGGACTCGTGGCCTCCGTCGCGTGATAGCTTCGGAATTTTCGGGTATTGACCACCCCCGCCGGCGCCCCGATCCACTTTGCTTTCCAGTCATCCGCGGCCAGGAGACCCATCGTCCAGGAGGACGGCTGGCTCCATTCGCCATCGGGCCAGACACGCACCTTCCAGGAAATGCGTTGGGAGGATTGCAGCGGCTTGCCGCCATATTCGATGGCGACGGATTGATCCGATTCCACCCGGCCGGAATCCCACAAACCGTCCACGACAATCTGATAAGCCGTCTGCTTGCCGGACTCCAGTTTCCAACTCAGGCGCGGCTTCGCCACGTCAATCCCAAGCGGTTCATCCCGGCCCTCGCAACGCAATTGGCTGACTGGAGCGGCATGCAGCGTTGCAGCCGCCATAAAAATAAACACTGCAAAAATTCTCAATTGGTGAATTCGGAAGATGGGAATCGGGACCCATATCAACCAAGAAGCCACTCCAAGACGTGAAGTAAACCGTTTCATCTGGTACATAAGAGGTTTTGATGATTCCCAACAGCTTCGATCCACTCAATTAAACCAGAGTTTTGACTTTCGTGGTGTGCTGCAATTTGAAGAGATAGGGCAACCCAGCGCACTTCGACTTCGCCCAACAAAATTCGAGCGATATGTCGGTCAAATGAATGCAACTTGGATTCGGGTCTGGCCTTGAAGAACCGTTTGAAGAAAAATCCGCTATTCGCTAGTACGCTGGAAACGACCATCGGTTTTGCCGGAAGGCTAATGTGCTCCATCCACGCCAACGCCAAACCAGGTTTTCTCGACTGTTGCTAGCGGATTGGCTCCGGTTTCAGAGCAGGCGCCGTTCAGGCGTTGCATGGCGTTTTCCACGGAAGCGTCGAGACCGGGCAGCGCGGGTTTTCCGGGCCAGTTCCAGAAATCCCCTCTAAACAGAGTGGCGCAACCGGGAGCGGTTTTCTCCAACGTGCGATAGGCGCTCCACGCTCTCACGTAGTCCGCGTGAAGTGAGCGAAGCCGATCACCGTCAATCGAAGAGGCCCACTTGCCGGTGAAATCGATGGCGAGAATTTCCCAGCCCAGAGCGATGATTTCAAAGAGGTTGATTGCGTAGCAGAATGAGGTGTGGATGGCGTCGCGCAGCGGCGCATCCGGGATGACAACGGTGTCGAATTTTCTCAGTGCCTGTTTCCAGAGCTTTACGGACTCCCATTTCTCGGCGATGGCGGAGTCCGTCAGCCCGCGCTCATGGAGGTGACGGAAGACGGAGCCCAGTTGGTCCATGCCACCGAGACGGTCGTCGCGCATCCACAACTCGGTGGGGATCGTGGCCTCCTGCCATTGTGCATCGTAGGCCGCGCAGTAGCGCCCCAGCAACAACGCCTGCGAACTCAGCAAACAGGCTTTTCGGAAAGCGGCGGTCGAAGCGGTATCCATCCCGAGCGAGTCGCGGCAGAAACCCGCGAAGATTTCAGGCTCTGGTTTTTTCGGATATTGTGCCAAGGCGCTGATTACATGGACGTTCAAGGCGCACCAGAATTCGTTCTTTAGGTAGGGTCCAAACCATCCGCCGCCGCGGGACCATGTAAAGACCCCTTGGATGTTGGGTATTTGCAGGAGGGTTCCGAATCCGACCGGGTTTCTGTTTTCCGGGAAGCCTTCACTGATCAAATGGCCGATGTAGGATGGAAAGGCGCCTTTGCCTTCATACTCGCGCTGGCATTGCACTTCGATAATTTGGGGGTGCCCGCCAAGACCGAGGCTGGGATTGACCTTGACGCGCCGGAAAAAATCCAGTGCGGTGTGTTTGATGGAAAAAAGCAGCTTTGGATGCGCGGGGACGTTCCGGGTGACTTCCAAGTAAAAGTTCGGGTCAGCGTGAAACCGGTCGTTAAAGATATCCCAGGTTCTCTGGATCAACATCCGTCCATGACGGACGCAGATTTCCTCGCGCAGAAAGTGGAGCAACTTAACGTATTGCCGCTGGCTCCATTCAGGATGGATTTCCTCGCCATGCAGGGGCACAGCCGTATTACCGCAATGGTACGGAGTGTCGAAGAGATACGTCTCCCCCACGCGCACGATCAGCCCGTCGATTTGGGGAAAATCCCGAAAAATCTCATTCAAAAGGGCTCGATGGATTTCGAGCGTGCGCGGGCTGTCGAGCGAGATTTTTCCGCTCACGTTACAGATTGCTTCGTGCTCATCGAGGACCAGATTCCGGGGAAGAGCAAAGAGATCGATGTGATAGAAAACTTGGAGTCCCGCCGCTTTGGCGGCGCGAATCTCCTCCGCGATGGATTGACGAATGGCGTCCATCCACTCTCCGGCGGGCGTGCCGCTTTCAAAATCCTTGCGCCCCAGCGTGTCGAAGCGGACGGCGCAATTGACGTGCTTGAAGACTTGCCCGGTGTAACCGAGTTGGGCAAGGCTACAAGGATTCAGGAATTGCGTCTCAAAAGGCGGTTCCCCCGGGTTGTGGTGAACCATATCGATCAGGATTTTCACAAGGGTATCCTACCATCCCGTCGATTCGGCGGGAGGTGTGTTTTTGTGCCAAAGGGGGTGGTTTTTGTGCCAATGTACCCCGAAAGCGAATCTCGGCTTGACGCGAAAGAGCCAATGCTTTCTTGTCACTAATCAGAGCGCGGCAGTGCCGACCGTTCTCTTTTGTGCCATATGCCATTCCGCTCTAAGAAACGTATTGCCCTCGTTGGCTTCCCGGTAATTCCCGAGCCCGGGGACCAGAGCCTTCTCAACGGTCTTCTCCGTTATGCCAATGAGCGGGGGGGGTGGCAGTATGTGTTTTCCGCCGAGGGCACCGCGGATGCGATGAGAGGCCTGCTCAAAATGCAGTTCGACGGGGCCGTGGTCCGGCTTATCACTCCTGAAATGACCCGGCTTGCGAAGCGCGCCTCAGTTCCGATCGTGAATGTCTCAACCTGGCTGCGAAATCCGGCCTTGCCTACGGTGTGTCGCGATGACGAAATGATCGGACGCTTTGCCGCGGAGCATCTGCTCCAGAGGGGATTCCGCCGATTTGCCTGTGTTCTCTGTCCCGGCGGGTGGTTCGTAAGAGCCCGCGCCGAGGGCTTTCGCAGAGTGATCGAGAAAGCGGGGTTTCCGTGCGAGTTTCACACGATGAAGCCGCACATCAACCAGATCTCGCAACCGCAGCAGACCACCGTGCACGATCTCCGGGAGTTGGAATCCTGGCTTGCGCAGATCGTAATGCCGACCGGTTTGTTTTGGACGGAGGATCACCTGGGTGAACATCTACTCCTTTCCTGCCAGCGCATCGGAATACGCGTTCCGCGGGATATGGCGGTTGTAAGCGCGCCAAACCGCATAGAACGTTGCGTAGCATGTGTCCCGCCGCTCAGCAGCGTGAACTCCCGTGAAGAAGAAACCGGTCACTTGGCCGCCCGGTGGCTCGACCGGTTGATGGCGGGCGAGGAAATGCCACAATCCCCCCAGACTGTGCCTCCCTCGCATGTTGAAATGAGAAAGTCTTCGGACACCTTCGCCGCGGAGCACCCCATTGTCGCGCAAGCCGTGCAATTTATTTACGAGCATATTACCGAGGGAATCAACAGTTCGGAGGTGATTGGCAGGCTCGACTTTCCGCGGCGTACGTTTTACCGGCTGTTTGAGGAGGCGACCGGTCGGACGCCACAGGATTTTATTCAGAAGCGTCGGGTCGATGTCACCCTCGATCTCCTGACCAGAGAGAAGGATCTCGGCCTGCATGATATTGCCCGCTTGTGTGGGTTTCGCGATCGAAACAGGATGAACGCCGTTATTGAAAAGGCCACTGGAAGGAAGCCACAAGAATGGCGAGAGGAGTCGCCCATCGCCGCCGCCGATGCCCCTTCGAAGGAAAAGCCGACTGCGAAAAGGAAGAGAGTTGGCACAAAAAACGACCCTCCTGACACAGAATAGCACCTTCCAAGCGTTGCGGATTGGGTTCAAAGTGTACCCGTGATCCGCATCCCCCCAAGTTCTGAAAATCAATCCACGGGCGTCTCGCCTGCCGCAGCCGACCCCTTGGCGGCGGCGCCCGATGAACGAGTCGAACAGCCCAGGACGTACCGGGCGGGAACGTTGAGCTACACGATGTCCGGGGTCATCACCCTGTTTTTCTGGCTGCTTTGGGGCGATTTCTGCTTGTATTTACTTCAGGCGGTCCTCCCGAACGTCCTGCCCCTGCAACTCAAATCGCTCGGAGCCAGCAACTCCTTCACGACCGGGTTGTTGACGGTGGTGCCGTCGGTGATGGGATTGATTTGGAATCCGGTCGTCGCGACATGGAGCGACCGTTACCGGAGCCGTTGGGGGAGGCGAATTCCATTTTTGCTGGCGGGAACGCCGCTGATTGTGCTGGTGTTCCTTGGGTTGGGGTGGTCGGACGCCATTGGGGACTTTCTGCACCGGATGGCCCCGCACTCGCTTTCTCCATCGGTCGTCCTGCTCGGTGTCATTGCGGTGCTCGTCGTCGGATTCAATGCGTGTAACGCGATTGTCTACAACCTCTATTTCGCTCTCTTCAACGACGTGGTTCCGCGTGAGATGATGGGGCGTTTTGCCGTGCTCTTTCGCGTAGTTGGGACTTCCGCGGGTGCCGCGTTCAACCTCCTGGTTTTTCGCCACGCCCAAACTCATCTACGTGAGATTTACGTGGGGGCGGCTCTCCTCTACGGAGTGGCGTACCTTGCGATGTGCCTGAAGGTGAAGGAAGGCGAGTATCCAAGTCTTCCGGAAAGGCAGTCGGGTTCCTCGGGCTTCATTGAATTGATTCGAGGATACTTTCGGGAGTGCTTCAGCCATTCCTTTTACGTTTACATCTTTCTGATGGCGGCATTCTGGATTGTGGCGGCGGCGATGATGCCATTCCTGCTTTTGATGAACTTCTCGCTGGGGCTGACCATCCAACAGGTGGGGTGGCTCAACGGTTCGGCCGCGCTCCTGAGCATCCCTGCGTTTTTCATCACCGGCTTTTTAATGGAGCGGGTCTCTCTGCTGAAGCTCTATTTGTGGATGAAGATCGGCCAGATCGTCGCTTTTGGCGGGTTGATGATCTTCCTATTTGTCGAATTGCCGCCGGCTTGGTGCTTTGGCGTGAATATAACTTTCAACGTGTTGCTACTTTCGGTGAACGCGGTCCTGCTCGTCGTCGGCGTTCCGATCCACATGGCGCTCTATCCCCGCGAACGATTTGGCCAGTTCTCTTCCGCGGGCCTGATGGTGTCGGGCGCATGCGGCATCGCGGGCGGTGTTTTGGGTGGGCTGTTCATGGACGGAATGAAAGGCATATGCAGGGGAAGCGACTATGCCTATCGCTACGCGCCGGTCTGGGCAACCGTTTCTTCCGTTCTCTCGGCGTATTGCTTTTACAAAGTTTACCGGTGGGTCGTCGATACCCACGGGCACGACCTTACCACGTACGTTCCGCCGGAAGTGGCGCCGCCCAGCGTGCCGATCGTCCTGGAGAAACAATGACAACGACTCATTTGGATGAATGCGACGGCTTGTACGACCCGGCAGCACGGCTGCTGAGCCAGGTCTTTCACAGTCCCGGCTATCACACCCGGATTCCCGATCAGGCGGTGGTGCATGGCACGGTCAACTCGTTGCGGTATGCTCTAGCGCTGTTACAGAGCGGCGACGGCGATCGATGCCAGCGGGCTGCGGAAATCATCGGCGCCGTGCTGGTAATGCAGGACACGAATCCCGTCAGTCCGACCTACGGCATCTGGCCTTGGTTCCTGGAGGAGACGCTGGCCACCATGGCGCCGCCGGATTGGAACTGGGCCGATTTCTGCGGCGAATGCCTGGCGTTCATGCTCGCCGATCACGCCGCGTCGCTGCCCCCCGCACTGGTGGGATCCATGCGGGACGCTCTGGGGCATGCCGCATGGTCGATCTTTCGTCGCAATATGGGGCCTGCCTACACCAACATTGGCCTTTTCGGCGGAGTCGTTGCCGGTGCGGCGGGGGAAATTCTGGGCGAGGCGCGCTTGCTGGATTACGCCCGTTTGCGACTGGATCGGTTCAACGATCACACTGCGGAGAACGGAGATGCCAATGAATACAACAGCCCCGCTTACGGGATGCTCATGGTTCGCGTGGTCGAATCTGGATTCCATCTCCTGCGCGACCCACAACTGCGCAATGCGCTGACTGTGACGCACCGACATCTCTGGAAAACGATTTCCGATCACTACCACCCGGCCACCGATCAATGGGCCGGGCCGCATAGCCGCACCTATCAGGACGCCTTTGTCGATGGCCTTCTCACCGTCTTGGGGGATCGACTCAGCGGTTCACGCACAGTGGCGCAGGACGGCAAGGACTTTGCGCCGACGCTGCCCTGCCCGGAGGAATTCCGGAATCGCTTCACTTCTCTGCCACAACCGGAATGCGAGGTACGGCGCCAGTTTACCGCCGAGACCCGGCGAACCTTTCTGGTGACCGGCACAACTTGGTTTTCCGAGACGGCCTGCCTGGGGTCTGTGAATTGCGACTCGTTCTGGACGCAGCGCCGTCCGCTGATCGGTTACTGGCGAATGCCGGGGGCTGCTCCAGCAGTGTTCCGCTGCCGAGTGCTCAAAGATGGACGCGACTTCGCCGCGATTGGACTGAAAGCCATTCAACACGGTCCGCGTTTGCTGGGCGGGTTGTGCGCCTTCTCGAACCTTGGTGATTACCACCTGCACCAGGATCATCCCGCCGAGGGCCGTTATGAATTCGAAAGCCTCCGCCTGCGGTTTCAACTGACAGGACCGCAGGCTGAGATTAGATCAACAGGCCAACAGTCATTTGAATTGATCGCGGGTGAGCATCGAGTCGTGGTTCACCCTGCCTCGACAATCAATGACGGCGGAATCGTTGCTTGGGAGAGCGGTCACAGCGACGGTTTTGCTTGGATGGATGTCACCCTCTATCAGGGTGTGCGACGCTATTTCACGGTGGCGGAGCTGCCGTTAACAGGAATCGCTTTTGGACTTGAAATGCTTCCTTCGGATGTCGCGCCATCCGCGCAACCGCCGCAACTGGAAGACTGCCAATGCGCCATCTGGCCCGGTCATCCTGGCTTGCGATTGATTCTGCCCGCCCCCCCTCAACCCTACCCTGTCTTCATCTGGCAACCCAACACCTGATCTTGGAGAGAATGAAATGCTTCACATTGACAATATAGCTAATCCGTTCGTCCTGCGGGACTTTGATATGCGTGACCCGGCGGTTCTACCGGCGCCCGGAGGGTATCGTCTTTTTTACACCCGTGTTACTCACGAGATTCAAAAGGGCGATACGTGGACTCGCGCCCGGAACTGGAAGGTCGCACAGGTTTTCACTCCCGATTTTGTGGAGTTCAGCGACGACCGGGAGATTTTCCCAAACGGCTTTGCTTCGCCGGGCGACCCGGTGCGCTGGCACGGGCGTCTGCTGCTTCCGTTCCAGTCCTACCCGGTTCAGCCTAATCGGCTTTGCTATGCAGTGGGTTCCGAGGATGGGAAAACGTGGGGCGATGCTGTCTATTTTCTGGATGATGCGCGCGCTTTGAAGTGGAATCTCGATGGACGCTTGATCGACCCGTCGTTTGTGGTTGTCGGGGATACGCTGCACTGCTTCTTTGTCGGTTCGCAGGGACTCGTCGCCGGACCGCGGGCCAACCTGCTCGGGCACGCCACCACGCGCGATCCGGAGCTTCTCTCGTGGACGATTCACAGCGTGGATGCGCCGCTCATGGGAATCTCGCCCGAAGCGCCGGATGGAGTGGAAAACGTCATGATATTCCCCCGTGGCGGCGAATGGATGATGATTTTCAGTGAAGGTTTGCAGTCCCAGCACCTGGCCTGGGCCAGTTCGCCAGATCTCCATCGATGGAAACGCGAGGGATTCCTTAGCATTCCCCGGCAGTCGTGGATGGCGCGGAAATACGGCGCGCCCTTCGTGTGGCGGGAGGAAGAGCGATGGTTCATGGTCCTGATGGGAGAGGAACAGGGTGATTCGCCTGCTATTCTCCGAAACGGCACTTATCGCACCCGCTTCGGACTGCTCCATTCGAACGACGGCTTGAATTGGAGCATCTGCCCGGAGCGCTGTTAAGACAACCAGCTGGCAATAGGAGATTTTACAATCAAAAAACCACTTCCTCCAATAACGAAGTATGAACAAAAGCCCCCCTAAACAATCGATCGAGAGAAATTCGCATGAGCTGAACAGTGACACTGTCTTTCAGCCTGTAAGTCAGCGAGCACTGCGGACCGGCGTGCGGCCTCTCAGCCTGTGCCACACTCTCCCCTTCCGCCTGCTGCTGGGGCTGTGCCTGTTCCTTTGCGGAATCGACCATGCGAGGGCGTCCGGTTCGTTGCGCGTTCTGGTGGTCGGTTGCAGCCAGTCGCTTTCTTCGTCCCTTGTTTCTCAAAATGGATTTCCATCCGCTACGGCGGAAGCGGCCTTTCCACCGGGTGTCGTGGCATTGAATCTTCAACAGATTCTTGCTAACGACCCTGCAATGGCGGGCACGACGATTACGGTGACAGGCACCGATATCTATCAGTCTCAAAGTTTCACTGCTTCGGGCGCGACACAAACATTGATGAGCCGCACGTTGATGAGTTGGTTCTATTGGCCGGCGAGCCATGCGAACACCCTCGCGTTGCTCGGTCAGGGATGGGATTACGTCGTGCTGATCGACGATCCCTATGTCGCCTCTCAATATCCCGAGTATTCCTTTGAAGGGGTGAACGCCATCGCGAATCAAGTTCGTCAGGCTGGCAGTCAGCCTTTGCTGGTCATGACGTGGTCGAGCAACTCCAGCACGACAATCGATGCATTCGAAGGCATGACCTACCGGGTGGGCAATGGAACCGGCGTGCCGGTGGTTCCGGCGGGGTACGCATGGACCAGTCTAAACAGCGCACTCACGGGAACGGGAACCCGTCCGAACTTGCAGGGCGCTTATCTGACAGCAGCTTCGGTTTACAGCGAGATCTTCAACCGGAGCGCATCCGGCAGTTCCTATGTGCCAGTCGGCCTGGCGCAAGCAGACCGGGACAGCATCGCGACCGCCGCGCTCACAAGCGTACAGACCGGATGGGCGATCAATCACTATACAGGGCGCTATGTTGGGGCGACGCATTTCATTTCGCCTGCGGTTTCGAGCCGGACCCTAAATTACACGGACTGGAATTCGAGCACGGAATGGGGTTACCGGGCGGGATTAAGCACGGTTTTTGGAAATTGCAGGGTGAATATGATTGGAACCTACGCGGGTTATCAGTCCTATATGACCAGCGGCTTTCCATACGATTTTTGCCAGTCGCGCTTCTACTGGGACGCCGATACGACCCAATGGACGAACTTTGGCACGTTCGATTACCAGGACGATAATGGCGCCACCTCCATGGTCGCGGGGGTGGACCGGGTTCTGTATTACGCCCCTCTGCCCGAACAGGAAACCACCGCAACTAACGTCACATGGTGGAACACCGACAGTTACTATATGGATCAAGGGGAGTTTTACGTTCCCATTCGCGTTTTGTGGTCTCGCCTTGCCACGGCGCATCCTGAAATCCCCTGTCAGCCCGACGGTCATCACTTGAGTGAACAGTATAATCAGGGAGTGGCCACGATGATGTATGCGCTCCTGAGCGGGCGCTGCGGGGTGGGCGACCAGCCACCGAATCTCACCGGGACGGATTCGAATTGGCAGAATTGGTATTGCCGAAAAACCGGCTACGAAATCGCCTGGCAATACGCCACATTGCAATACCGCGTGCCCGGGTTCGAAGTGCTTCCTGCAAGCATCAATGCAACCCAGGTGAGCCCCGGCAGCCCGACGACGTTGACGGCCCGGTTTCTGTATCCGCCCGCGTCCAATGTAATCGTCAACGTTTCGGTCGATAACTCAACGGCGGCCATAGTGACGCCGAGTATGCTGACCTTTAGCCCTCAAAATTACAATATTACCCAAACGGTGACAGTCACTGCGGCGCCGTTGGTTGCAATTCCCCAAACGTTTAATGTCAGCTTCAGCACTGCCTCGTCCGATGCCGTTTATGATGGTTTGAGCGATCAATGGGGATATAATCCCACGGCCGCCATTCCCCCGGCTGCCACATGGATTGTGGATGCCTCCGGATTTTGGAGTGCGCCGGGAAATTGGTGGGGCGGGACTCCGCCCGCCGGTTCCGGCGTCACCGCGTATCTTAACCTTGCGGACATTACGGCGGATCGGACGATTCACCTCGACGGCACGGTAACTCTGGGAAACCTGCTGTTTGGCGACACAGTGCTGAGTTCAGGTGCAGGCTGGACACTGGACAACAACGGCAACGCAGGCAATGTGCCGACGCTGGATGGGAGCACACCCACGATTTCTGTGTATGCTCTGGGCGCGGGCAAGGCGGCGACGGTAAGCGCGGTCCTCTCGGGCACGGAAGGACTCACGAAATCGGGTGTCGGCATACTGGCGCTGGGCGGCGCGAATATCTACACTGGCACGACAACGCTCGCAGCCGGAACCTTGCAGGCGAATAACGCTTCCGCTCTGGGTAACGGCAGTATCATTACCTTCGGGGGCGGCGCCCTCCAATTCACTTCGTTGAGCAGCGGACAGGACTGGAGCGCTCGCTTCAAGGGCAGCCCCAGCGCTATCGTGCTGGACACGAACGGTCAAAGCGTCATCCTCGCGGGCGCTATTGACAATAGCAACACCGGTGGCCTGACCAAGGTCGGCGCAGGCACGCTGACTCTCTCGGGCGCGAACGCTTACAACGGCCCGACGATTGCCACTGGAGGGATTTTGCTCACGTCGAATGCGGCGGCATTGCCGGGCTACAGCACGCCCGGCAACGTGAGCTTCAACGGCGGCACGGTGGCTGCACAAATTGGTGGTGGCGGCTGGAGCACAGCCCAAGTCGATACGCTTCTGAGCAACGCTACCAAGACCAGTGGCGCTCTGGGCATTGACACCAGCAACGGCAGTCTTACTCAGTGGACCGCTTTCACGACCTCGAACTTTGGCGGCGCCCTCGGCCTGACGAAGACCGGCGTCAACACCCTTACGCTTAACCAAGCCAACACCTACACCGGTGCGACGCTGGTCAGCGGCGGCACGCTGGTGCTGGCCAATAATCTGGCGCTGCAGAATAGCATTATCGACACCTCTGGAACGGGCGCTATTGTTTTGAGCGCCACTGCCCCGGTTTTCGGTGGGCTCAGCGGCAGCACGAACCTGGCCTCGGCTTTCGCCGCGGGCTACGGCAGCGTCACGGCGCTTGGACTCAACCCCGGAGTTGGCGCGACTGACGCTTATTCTGGTAATATCGCTAATGGCGCGGCGGGCATGACAATCACGAAAAGCGGTACGGGCACGCAGATTCTCTCGGGATCGAACACCTATAGCGGCGCGACCCGTGTTTCCGGAGGGATGTTACAGTTTGCCAAAGTGGCGGCGCTTTACGGCGGCACAACTGCAAGCTGGACGGCGGCGAATCTTGCGGTGGGCAGCGGAGCTATGCTGGCCTTTAATGTGGGCGGGACGAATGAATTCACTACGGCCAACGTTACCACGTTGCTAACGAACCTGGCTGCGAGCACCAGCGCAACCAGCAACGGAATGGCCGCAGGCTCGATCCTGGCTTTCGATACTACGAACGCCTCTGGCAACAGCTTCACCATTAGCAATGTCATCGCCGACACCACAGGAGCCGCTGGGGGCACTCGCGGTCTGACCAAACTCGGCGTGAACACCCTCGTACTCACCGGCGCGAACACTTACACCGGCCCTACAACAATCACCGCCGGAACGTTGACTCTTAGCGGCGCGAACGGGGTTCTCGCCCTCTCGGCCACGCCGATCTCGCTGGCTGGGGGACTGCTCAAGGTGGGCGACGGTTCCGGCTCGGCCGGCACCAACAACAATAACCGCATCGCCGACAGTCAGGCGATCAACCTGAGCGGCGGCAGTTTTGCGTTATTGGGCAGCGCCATCGCATCCACGCCTACGAGCGAAGCCGTGGGGGCGTTTTCCCAGGGGCCGGGGGCGGACTCCATCTCTGTGACCTACGCGGGTTCAACTGCCGCCACGACCCTGACCGCTGCTAGCTTTAACCACAGCACCGGAAATGCGGCAACATTGGTCAACGGCGCGAGCCTCGGCAAGGACTCCACGAGCACGGCCAGCGTGGCGCGCTTCATCCTCACCACGCCGCCGACGCTGGTGGGCACGACGGCGGCGCTCAGCACCGGCATCAACAGCGCCGCAAAGAATACGCAGATCGTTCCCTATCTGTTGGGTGAAGCGACCTCCACGACGGGCGGTTTGGGCACGGCGACAGGAATTGCCAGCACGTTTCTGACCTACAACGCCACCACCGGCCTGCGGCCTTTGAACCTCACGGACGAGTTCACCAAGAACGCCTACACCTCAGGGAACAACACCTGGTTTACCACCGGCACGACGTTGGCCGGTTCGATGGCGATCAACTCGCTCGTTATGGGCGCCGGAGGAAGCGCAAATATCGCCGACGGTCAGACTCTCACGGTCACCAGCGGCGCGGTTCTCTTCTCCGGCTCCGCAGCCATCCAGCCCGCCGGCTCCACCGGCGTTCTCGCTTTCGGTTCCGCCGAAGCGATGGTGACGGTGAACGGCGGCAACATCGGTTCGATCGGCACGCCGATTACCGGTTCCGGTGGCTTGGTTAAGTCCGGCATGGGAAGGCTTACCCTTTCCGGAAGCAACAGCTACAGCGGTATCACCGCGATCGACGCCGGGGTTCTGTCCATTTCCCGAACGGCATCTCTGCCCGGCTGGGGTACGGTCGGAATGTACACGGTTGCCTGCGGGGTGACGCTGGCGGTTGGCAACGCGGTGAGCGACGTCAACGTTGCCACCATGCTGGGCAGCGGCAACTTTGCCCCTGGTTCCAGCCTCGGCTTCGATACTGCTTCCGGGGATCGCGCTATCAATCCCGCCTTCATCGGCACGGCGGGGCTGCTGAAGCTCGGTGCGAACACCCTGACTCTCGGAGCGGCCGGCACATTAGGCAGCGCCGTGCTCGATGGCGCCGGCGGGCTGGCCCTTTCGGACAACGTCACCGCTTCCAGCTTGAACCTCCAGAATTTGACCGGCGCGAGCACTACCACCGGAACCGTCGGCATCGCCTTCGGGAAAACGCTCACCGTCAACGGCCCGGTTCGCGCCGGCAACAACGGCACCGGCTATGCGAACACCTTTTCTATCGGCGGCGCTTCAAACGGCCTCGGAACGCTCGCCGTCAACTCCGCGATCTCGGACTTTTCGGTCGGTGACACGGCGCAAACGGCGGCGGCGGTCGAAACCCTCGACATGTCGGCTCTGGGCATGTTCACCGCGACTCTAAGGAGGCTGAAGGTGGGTTACGGCGAGAACTCAGTGGATCGGGGCATTCTTCGGCTTGCCAATACGAATATGGTGACGGCCAGTTCCTTCGAGATCGGCAGTGCGATAACAGGGGGGGCGACCTATGGCCGTCTCGAACTCGGCGCGAGCAACACATTTAACGTTGATGCAATCAACGTTGGCAGCGGCTACCAGGGTAGTGGTGGAATCACGTTTGCGTCAGCCCTTTCTTCCGGCGCGGTCACGATCCGCAAAAGCGCGGGCGGCTCGTCGGCGGCTGTGCTAAATGAGTCGATGGGCGCGTCATCGAGCGGCAACTACTGCAACCAGGTCGATTTCACGGGCGGCGTGCTCGACGCGAAGTTCGGGACATCCACGGTCGGCCAGGACGCGGGCAACCAGAACGTGCATTCCAGCATCTTGACCATCGGTCAGACGAGCGGCGCGGGCGCCGATTTTTCCAGTGGCACGCTCACCATCGGAAGGTGGAACGGTTCGAGTACAACGGCTCACACCCAGATTCCGGGCATGGTGTATATCGGAACAACCACCGGAACAGCGATCATGACGGCGGGCGCGATCAAGCTGGCCGATAACAGCGCGGCTACCAATGTGAGCAATTTGGCTTCCGACACCTACGTCTCGGGCATCCTCACGATCGGGCAGTGTGCCTCGGCGACGGCAACGAGCATCATGCTGGGGCAGAGCGGCACCGGAATCGCAGTGACGAACGCAGCCGTGAACCTCAACAAGGGGGGCACGCTTACCATCGGGGCCGGCGGCCTCTATACGGCCCGATACACCGGGGCGAATCCCGCCGCGAGCACGCTCAGCTTCGATGGTGGCGTGCTGAAGGCGTCGAGTGCGGGCAGCCTCGTGGGCAGCGGCTCGGGCGCCCTGGCGAGCGTGACTCTCCTCGCCGGCGGCGCGACCATCGACAGCAACGGCAACGACGTCTCCATCGACCAGCCAATCACGGCGGGCGTGGGCAACGGCCTTTCCGGCATTGCGGTCACCGGCAACGGCACTGTTGCCTATGTAGTTGCTCCCTACGTGCAGATCACCGATTCGACCGGCAGCGGTGCGAGTGCGTTTGCCAAGATCAACAGCGCGGGATACGTCACGAGCATCGTCGTGACCAATGCCGGCCAGAACTATACCAACCCGACCATCACGCTGCTTGGAGGCGCTGGCGCCACTGCCTCGGGTTCGGCGACGCTGGGATCCGAGACCGGCGGCGGGCTGAACAAGGTGGGCGCGGGCACGCTCACACTCAACGCTGCCAACACCTACACCGGTCCGACGACGGTTTACGCAGGCACGCTCAGTATTGCCATTCCGTTTCTCTCCAGCACCGCCAATGTCAACCTCGCCGGCGGCATGCTTAACCTCGCCTTCTCAGGCGCCGACACCATCGCAGCCCTCTTCATCAACGGCGTTCGCCAGCCTTCGGGCGCATGGGGAGCCATCGGTTCGGGGGCAACCAATACTACCGCGCTCATCACTGGCAGCGGGCTGCTTAATGTCACCACCGGCCCATTTGAGCTTTGGATCGCGGGGTATCCCAGCCTCTCGGGTTCAAACCGCACCGTCACCGCCAACCCCGCCGGAGATGGCCTTACGAACCTGCAAAAATATATCCTCGGCCTCGATCCGACTGTATTCACCACAACCGGTTCGGGTGCGAATGGCCTTAATGTCACAAAGGACAGTTTGGGAAACATCGTTTTAAGTTTTAATGCTTATGCCGCAAGCGGCACGGGTTACACGGGCCTGACGCGCTATTACACTGTGCAAACCAACACGGACATCACCAGCTACAGTGGTTGGCAGCCTCTATGCGGCTACACCAACATTGTGGGCGCAAACCAGACGGTGACAATCACGCTGCCGGCAGGCGATCCTCGGCGATTCTACCGGCTTGGCATTAGTGTTCAGTAACCTTCGCTACGCTCGATCGCAAAATACCACCATGCATACCCAGCCTCTCGCCCTTTGGTACCGCCGTCCGGCGATCTGTTTCAACGAGGCGCTCCCTCTCGGTAATGGGCGGTTGGGCGCAATGATCTATGGCGGGATGGAAGAGGATCTTGTGACGCTTAATCACGATACCCTGTGGTCGGGAACCCCACGCGACTTTACTGTTCCCGGCGGACGCGAGGCGCTCGCTCATGCCCGCGGGGCGCTTTTTAATGGGGACTTTGACAAGGCCGAGGAGTTCTGTCGCAAGATGCAAGGTCCCTATGGCCAATCCTATCTTCCCATGGGTAGTCTCCGGCTTCGCTTTGCAACCGGAATGGAATGCATCGATAACTCAAACGGCCCCTCTAATTCCAATAATATTTCCTACGAGCGTCGGCTCGATCTATCTACTGCGACGGCTACGGTTTCGTGCTTTGTTAAGGGGATGCACCATACCCGCGAATACTTCGTCAGCGCACCCGACCAGATCCTTGCGGTGCGTCTTCGAGCGGATCATTCAGGGAGCATATCCTTTACCGCCACTCTCGACAGCCTCCTGCGCGGCGGGGCGTCGGTCGTAAATGAGCGAACCCTCCTCTTTCGCGGAGAAGCTCCGGTTCATATGGACCCGGCTGGATACCACAAGAACCTTCGGTACGCTGACGAACCGAAAACGCGAGTTTCTGGCGCCGCGTCGGAGGGCATCTCATTTGCCATCGAACTTCGGGCGACGGCGGTGGGAGGGCGATCGTGGTGCGACGAGGCTGGACTGCATGTGGAAAGGGCGGACGAGGCTGTCCTGATTCTCGCCGCAGCCACCAACTTCGCCGATCATCGCACTCCGCCCCGGAGAGCGCTGATCGACCCGGCGCGCCATACCGCCGCGACTCTCGACGCTGTGGATGGTGAGCCGTCCGCGGTCCTCTTGGAGCGGCACCACGCCGACTACGCGCCCCTCTTCAATCGCTGTAAACTGGACTTGTGCGACGAATCAGACCGGGACGGTAGCCATGACGATGGCTCCGATCAGCCGACCGACGAACGCCTTTCCCTCGTCGCCGCTGGGAAAAGCGATCCTTCGTTCGTCGCCCTTCTTTTTCAGTTCGGGCGGTATCTCCTCATCTCCTCCTCCCGTCCGGGAACCAAGGCCGCCAACCTGCAGGGCATCTGGAACGATATTCTCCATCCGCCGTGGTGCTCGGGTTGGACCCTCAACATTAACGCCGAGATGAATTACTGGCCAGCCGAAACGACAAACCTCGCCGAGTGCCACGAACCGCTCTTTGACTTAATCGACACCCTGGCAGAGACCGGCGCGGACGTGGCGCGCGAGGTTTACGGATGCCGTGGCTGGGTGGCCCATCATAACACCGATCTCTGGGGAATCGCAGGGGCGGTGGGCGGTTACGGTCACGGCAACCCAAAGTGGGCCAACTGGCCGATGGGAGGGGCGTGGCTCAGCCTGCACCTTTGGGAGCACTACTGCTTCAACGGGGACTTGGAGTTTCTTAGCGTCCGGGCTTACCCGCGTCTGCGCGAGGCAGCCCGGTTCATGCTCGACTGGCTGGTGCCCATGGAACGGCAAGGCCGTGTCTGGCTTGTGACCGCTCCGTCAACCTCTCCCGAGAACACCTGGCGCGCAGCCGACGGGCGTGTGTTTGGGGCGAGAATCGCCACCACGATGGATATGGCGATTATTCGCGAACTCTTTACTGCCTGCCGGGATGCAAGTTGCATTCTCCAGCGTGACGAGGAGTTGAGGCGGGAGCTGGATGAGGCGCTCGCGCGCCTCCCGCCAATGCAGGTGGGACGTCACGGGCAGCTTCAGGAGTGGCTTGAGGATCTCGACGACCCGACTGACCGGCACCGCCACGTCTCGCACCTTTTCGGGCTCCATCCCGGCGCGCAGATCACGCGCGAGATACCTGCGCTGATGACCGCAGCCCGGCGCACTCTCGAACTAAGAGGGGACGACGGAACGGGGTGGTCGCTTGCGTGGAAGATCAACTTCCACGCGCGCCTCGGCGACGGCAGTCGCGCTTATGCCCTTCTCCAGCAACTCCTTCGCCCTGTTCCCACCGTGCAAAACGATCCGGTCGCGGATGGCGGTGGCGGGCTCTATCCCAACCTCTTCGATGCGCATCCGCCGTTTCAAATCGATGGCAACTTCGGCGTATGCGCCGGCATCGCCGAGATGCTGCTGCAAAGCCACATTCGCACTCCCGATGGCACGTTTCTCATTGATCTGTTGCCCGCGCCCCCCAGGCAGTGGTCGTCCGGCTGCGTGAAAGGGCTGCGCGCCCGCGGCGGGTTGACTGTGGATATTGAATGGAAGGACTGTAAAGTCACAAGCTACCGCATTGCATCCGCTGAACCGCGCGAAGTCCGCGTCAGAATCAACGGGGAAATGAAAACCGTGCATTCGATGCCTGGTGCACCCGAGCATTGCAAAACCGCCGCAGGTACTGACTACTGTCTGTATCGCAATGTGCCTTATCCCGCAGCGGAGGGCGAGCAGCGCATGGACGTCTATCTACCGTCCGTTCGCAGTGACCAGCCGCGTCCGGCGGTGCTCATTATTCACGGCGGCGGCTGGACCGTGTTTGACAAGGCGCATCCGCGGGAAGTCGAATTCGCGACGTTCATGGTGGACGAAGGCTGCGCCGCCTTCAGCATCGACTACACGCTCACCGAATTTAAAGGCGAGCCTCTTGATAACGGAAGACGCAAGGGCGCGTGGCCCCACAACATCACTGATTGCAAGAGCGCGCTGCGTTGGATAAAAAAGCACGCAGCCACGCTCGGCATCAACCCGGAGCGCATCGCTGTCATGGGCAGTTCGGCCGGCGGGCATCTGGCCCTGCTCGTGGGCTTGTCCTCCGTTTGCACTGAACTTAACCAAGGCGGCGGCAACACCGATCAGAACACCGCCGTGCGTTGTATCGTTGATTTCTACGGCATTCCCGACGTGCGCCGATGGGGGGGCGAACTGTTTCTCGATGAATCCGAGGAGAGCAATCCCGGCCTCTGGGCTCTGGCCTCGCCGGTGGAGCACGTCACCAAGGACTCGCCGCCCGTTCTCATTGTTCACGGTTCGGCAGACCCGATGGTGTCGATCGCGTTGTCCGACGAATTCGTTCCGGTCTTGAAGGAGAATGGGGTTACACACAAATATGTGGTCGTGAAGGACGCTGGCCACTCCTTCGCCCTTTGCCCCCCACAACAGGATCTGCGCCCTGTGGTGCGCAGCTTTTTGAGGGAACACCTCGGACTGGCCGAAACCGCAAATGGTGAAACTCCTCCGAATCACCAAATCTAGTACGACCAGAACTAACCCAATAACAACCAAACGAACGACACCGATGAAAAATACCGTACTCACCCTCAGCGTCCTGCTGCTGGCACCGCTGGCGACACTCGACGCCGACGAACCATTCCCTGCCGAGCCAATCAGCTACCCGGCATTCTCGCTACATGCGGTTCCCGTCGGCAAGGATGGCAAGGTAAACGCTCTGATTCTCACGCCTGAAAAACCACTTCCGGGCAACCCCTGGGTTCTCGCGGGCGGTTTTCACGATGTCAGGAATGCAGCCGTGGCAAACATGACCCGCACCCAATTGGAACTCGTCAGGCGCGGCTTTTATGTTGTTGGGGCGGCACCGGGCGTCGTCCTTGGCGCACAGGATCCCAATTGTGTTTGGGACTCCACCTATGAAGTGATGACCACCAAACACGGCTTCGCCAAGCGCGTCGCCCTCATGGGTTTGAGCCGCGAGGGGTTGACTGTATGCCGCTGGGCCGCAGCCAATTCGGGCAAAGTCGCGGCGATCTACTTAGATCATGCCGTATGCGATTTCAAGAGCTGGCCTGGCGGAAAGCTCGGGATCGGGCCGGGTAGCAAGAGAGACTGGGCAACCCTCCAGGAGGTTTACCATTTCAAGGATGAAGCCGAGGCAATGGCCTTCAAAGAAAATCCCGTGGACCTGGCACCCAAGCTCGCCGCAGACAAGGTGGCCATCATCTACGTTGCGGGAGAAAAGGACAACTATGTTCCCTATTCGGAAAACGGCGCCCGAATGCAGCAGCAATACGACAAACTGGGAGGCGTCTTTAAGCTGATCATGAGTTCAGGAGTGGATCATCACCCCCATGGACTGTCCGATCCTACACCCGTCGTGGATTTCATCCAGCGGAACGCACGCTAACCACACGCCCACCCGTAAGATCGAATATGAATATTAACCTGCTAAGGTTTTTGCTGGCCGTGGTTTTGTGGATTTTAGCCTACAATTTATCGGCTGAAACCTGCGAGTACAGCCAGCAGTATTCGTCAACGCAGGGGAACAACGGTTGGTATTACTGTTATCGGGATTCCGGGAGCGGAACCTGCGCGCTAATGACCTGGGAAACCGACCATTGGCAGGGACGCAATCCGTCCTGCACGATCAAAGGGAAAGGTTTGAGTCCCGGCGACGACGACGCTTTACTCAAATGGGTCGCGCCCAGGGCTGGCGATGTCACCGTTGCCGGCCAGGTCTGGTGCCTGAACGCGGCCAGCCGCGGTGTCCGTTGCGCGATCAAAGTCAATGGCAACCGTATCTGGCCGGCAACCGGCCCGGAAAATCTCTCGCCAGACAGTTGGGCGACGCACCAAATTATCGCTCATGTCAATGCGGGCGATGCGGTCACGTTCGAAGTAGCCCAATGCATTCGCAATTCAGTCGGTCCGACCAGTTGGGAACCAACCATCGTTTATGACAACCCCGTTTCGTTCACTACCGGCGAAACCGTCAGGGTTATGAACAAGACCGACTGCCAGAAGATCGGCATCGACTACTTTGACATGCAGGTTCATCTCATTCCCGGAGCGGGAAGGCCCCCTTCGATCTTGCGTTGGCTTCACGGTTGCGGGAAGGGAGATGGAAAGTTTTCGACACAGTGTTTCGAGGGTTCGATGGATCATCCCTCCCAGAACCTCGTATTCAGCAAGCCACAGGCGGAATACTGGTCCAATCCGAACAAACAGGACGGCAACAAATGGCTCATGAACATTTACCGCCATTCCTCCGGCCTGCTCATCGGCGTGACGCATGTGGAGAACTGCAAGAGCGCTCTCACCAAAGGTTCGAGTCACTTTCGGCTGGGCATATCCAAATCAACCGATGGCGGCGAATCCTGGGTCTATCTTGGCCATGTTCTCGCGAACGACGGCGATGTGGACAATCAAAACATCGGCGGGGGACCGTTTGCGATCAAAGACGGCTTCTTCCACCTCTATTACGTCGTGTACAGAGACACTGGCAGCGCCGTTGCGCGGATCGGCCTAAAGGATTTGATCGACGCCGCCGAGAAGAACCAGGTTCCTGTGTTTTACAAATACCACGAGGGGACGTGGATCACGCCGGGAATGAGCGGAAGCGCCAGCACTTGTCTGAATATGCCCGAACTCGGCAACCACAACGACATGGCGCTATGCAGCGTTGACGGGAAATACTACTCGGTGGCCCACAAGCCGGGTCGATCCATCAATGGCGGGCATCTTCCGGAAATCCACCTGTACCGATCCTGCGACCTGCTCCAATGGACGGATTTAGGAGTAATCTCGACTCCCGCGGACCCCCTGGGAGTTCCGCACACGCCCTCTGTTTTCTATGAGAGAATAGTCGGCGTTAATGGCGAGGCTAACGCAGTAGTGGGTTCGTCGTTCTATGTGTACTTTACCAAAGTGGATTTTCATGGCCTGGACGGAGGAAATAACCCCTATGGCCGACCCGAGGGAAACCGGGTTAATTTGTATCGCACCGAGGTGAACTTAAATCCCCAGAAAGTAAAACGTTTTCCGTAATTATGAAGCAATGCGCTATTACCCTCGCTTCTCTACTGCTGATTCCTCTTGCCTCGACGCCCGCCGTTGAACAGAAACTGGCAAGGCCCAACATCATTTACATCATGTCCGACGACCATGCTGCCGAGGCCATTGGGGCTTATGGCGGACGGCTGGCGAAGCTCAACCCCACGCCCACCATCGACCGACTGGCGAAGGAGGGAATGGTGTTCTTGAACTGCTTTGCCGACAATTCCATTTGCACCCCAAGCCGCGCTTCCATCCTAACCGGACAATATAACCACCGAAACAAGGTCTATGACTTGGGCGGCCGTTTGGAGCCGGCACAGCAATATCTGCCCATCGAGATGAAGAAGGCCGGTTATCAGACGGCGATGATTGGTAAGTGGCATCTGGAAGCGGAGCCCGCCGCGTTCGACTACTACTGCGTGCTGCCCGGACAAGGAAAATATTTCAATCCCGAATTTCTTGTCCGGGGCGAAAAACCATGGCCTGAAAACGTCATCAAGCGCGACGGCCAGCACGTCACCGATGCAACGCTGGACCTCGTTCTGGACTGGATGAAGAACCGGCGAGATCCCGGCAAGCCTTTCTTTCTCATGTACCACAACAAGGCGCCGCACGACATGTTCGAGTATTCACCGCGTTACCAGGATTACCTGAAAGACGTCGAGATTCCCGAGCCGTTAAGCCTTTGGAGCCAGCCTCGGTTCGGCTCCATCGCCACGCGCGGTTCACACGATGAATTGCTGCCCTACATTGGCACCTCAGTCGGCACGCGCAACCCGCGGCGGAACTATGTCAAAGAGTTTGGACTCGGGAACTTGCCGACCGAGGAGCAGCGGAAGCATTCGGCTTACAGCGAATATCTCAGACGATACCTCCGGTGCGTGAAAGGCGTAGATGACAGCCTCGCCACTTTTCTGGACTACTTGCGTTCCGCTGGCCTGATGGAGAACACGATTATCATCTATACCAGCGATCAGGGCATGATGCTTGGCGAACACGACTACATCGACAAGCGCTGGATGTATGAGGAGTCGGAGCGGATGCCCTTCATTATTCGGTTTCCGACGGCGATCAGGCCCGGCTCCCGAAGCGATGCTATTGTGGAGAACGTGGACTTCGCGCCAACGCTGCTCGATTTCGCCGGCATCGAAACGCCCGACATCATGCAAGGTCGAAGCTTCAAGGCCATTTGCGAGAGTGGTGCCGAGCCGGCGGACTGGAAAAAGGCCGCCTACTATCGCTACTGGATGCACATGGCCCACCATGACAATCCCAGCCATCTCGGGCTTCGCACAAAGGAATACAAACTGATCTTTTATTATGGCATGGGCCGCGACGACAAGACGCTGCGCACGCCGCCTGGATGGGAGTTTTATGATTTGGCGAAGGATCCACAGGAAATGGTGAATCTATATGATGATCCGTCCTATGCGCCGGTTGTCGCCGGGCTTAAAAAACAGCTTGCTGAGCGCCGCCAGCAAATCGGGGACGATGGCGCCGACTATCCGCAAATCGAAGCCGTAGTTCGGGAGTTTTGGGATTACGGCAAAATAGCGCGAGCGAAGGCCGAGCAGATTTCCCACAATTTTTGCGCCATGAAGGCGGCGGAGGCGGCTGTCTCGACATCGGACAAAGAAAGAAATACGCCATGAAATTTCAAAACATACCAATACACTCATGAGACTCCATCTTGTTTCTATAATCGCACTGCTGCTGGCACCGTTTGGGACGTCCTATGCCGCCGAACCGACACTGCAAGGCATAACGATTCATGTCGCGCGAACGGGCGATGACGCCAATCCGGGCACGGCCGAGAATCCGTTGGCAACGCTTGCCGCCGCGCAACGCGCCGCCCGATTGTCGTCCGGGCACGATCCGATTACGATATTGCTGCACACAGGGGTTTACTACTTGCCGGAGACGCTTCGGCTTACCGCGGCGGATTCCGGTTCGAAGACTGCACCGGTGATTTATGAGTCCGCGCCAGGCGAGCATTCCGTCATAAGCGGCGGTGCGCGATTGAACCTGGACTGGAGACCTTTCGGCGGCGGGACCTTTCAGGCGAAGACACCGTCATGGCTGGTAATGGATCAACTTTTTGTCAATGGCGAACGCCAGCACATGGCACGGTATCCGAATTACGACCCCAAAGCAGCGCAATTCAACGGTTCGGCTGCGGACGCCATCGCACCGGAGCGCGTTGCACGCTGGACCGATCCGACCGGCGGTTACATCCATGCAATGCATACTGCGCTTTGGGGCGACATGCACTGGCGGATTCTCGGCAAAATAGCCGATGGATCGCTCGTTTACGAGGGCGGATGGCAAAACAACCGTCCGAGCCCAATGCACAAGCAGTTTCGTTTTGTAGAAAACATTCGCGAGGAACTTGACGCGCCGGGCGAGTGGTTCCACGACGCGAAAAGCGGGACCTTGTATTTCTATCCGCCCGGCGGAGTGGATCTGAAGACGGCAATCGTGGAAGTTGTACGGCTGCGTCACCTGGTTGAATTCAACGGCACGAAGGAGAAGCCGGTGAAATGCATAACACTGCGCGGCCTGACATTCCGGCACGCGGCGCGGACGTTCATGGAGAACCGCGAACCGCTCTTGCGCACGGATTGGACGATCTATCGCGGCGGCGCTGTGGTGTTCGATGGCGCGGAGGACGCGGCGATCGAGGATTGCGACTTTGACCAACTCGGAGGCAACACGGTATTTGTCAACAACTACAACCGCCGCATTGCCGTGCGCGGCTGCCTCATTCGCGAAAGTGGCGCCAATGGAATTGCGTTCGTTGGCGATCCCAAGGCCGTGCGCAGCCCGCTGTTCAATTACGCTGCAAAGCGCGACTATGCGAACCTCGACCGCATGCCCGGTCCGCTGACCGCCAACTTTCCCGCGGACTGTCTCGTGGAGAACTGCCTCATCACGCGCAGCGGTCGCTTCGAAAAGCAGACGGCACCGGTGGAGATTGACATGGCTCAGAATATCACCGTGCGTCACTGTTCGATCTACGACGTGCCGCGTGCCGGCATCAACATCGGCGATGGTTGCTGGGGCGGGCATGTGATCGAGCATTGCGACATCTTTGACACCGTGCTGGAGACCGGCGACCACGGCAGCTTCAACTCCTGGGGGCGCGACCGCTACTGGAACTCTGACGTGCGCGCGGTGGACAAGCAGGTCGCGGCGGACCCGAGCGTTCCCTTTCTGGACGTTGTCCGCCCGATCGTATTGCGAAATAACCGGTGGCGCTGCGATCACGGCTGGGACGTGGACCTCGACGACGGTTCATCGCATTACGAAATCGCCAACAACCTTTTCTTAAACGGTGGACTCAAGCTTCGGGAAGGCTACGGACGCATCGTGACGAACAACGTCATCGTCAACAACAGCCTCCATCCGCACGTCTGGTTTGAGAATTCCGGCGATGTTTTTGCCTGTAACATTGTGATGGGCGCGTATCGCCCGGCTGGAATGAATGTCGCCAAATGGGGCAAAGAGGTGGACCACAATCTGTTTGCGACCGGGGTGCTTCTCCCAGCGGGGCATTTCGGCGCGTGGCGGGAAAAGTTCAAGAGCAATGCCTGCGTGACCTCCGATGCCGACAAGACCAAGTTCGCCGATAAAGGTTGCGATGCGAATTCGGTCGCGGGCGATCCTCGATTCGTTGATGCCGCCAACGGCGATTTTCGAGTCAAGGACGGTTCGCCGGCGCTAAAGTTGGGATTTGTGAATTTTCCAATGGATCGGTTCGGCGTAAGTTCCCCGCGCCTGAAGGCCCTTGCCCGAACGCCCGCGATTACAGCAGTGGTTCACGGGGCAGGCCAAACGGTCTCGTCTGTAACGGAACACACCCCATGGCAAGGCGCGACGCTCCGTGAACTGGAAGGTCTTGAGTTTTCCGCATTGGGTGTGGCGGAGGATGCCGGTGGAATCATTGTGATCGATGCCCCCAGTCAGTCGCCGGTGTTCGCGGCGGGCCTGCGCAAGGGCGATTTCATTCAGGGAGTGAACGGCAGGGCGGTTCGGGGCGCGAAGGAATTTCTGGAGGCCATCAACGCAGTTCCCACAGGAGAAAAAGTGCGGCTTGATCTCGTCCGCAACCAGCAGCGGATGTCGCTTGAGGCAAGCCTTCCGTAAAATGGCACAGAAAACACCCCCCTGTGGCACAAATTGAGGTGCTCCGAAAGCGAAGCGGTGGGGTTATACTGCTCAACAATTCACCCATCCAACCATTGAGACTGAGCCGCTAAAAATCTCATGAAAGCAAGCATCCTCCTCATTGCCACTCTCCTGCTTGCCCCGCTGACCACGCAGGCCCAGGCTCCAGCGCCGGTATCCGCGCCCTCATCGACGGCGACGAATGCCGCAGTTGCGGGAGCAAGCGCCACAAGGAAACAACCATGAAAAGCACACTCATCACCTCTGCGTTCTTACTTCCATTAGACTTGCTCCAGGCCACCGAGTTCCATGTTTCCACCCTCGGCAACGACACGAACGCCGGCACGCAAGCTGCTCCGTTGCGCACGATCCAACATGCCGCCGATCTCGCTCAGCCGGGCGATGTCATCACGGTTCATGAAGGCGTGTATCGCGAGCGGATCAACCCGCCGCGTGGGGGGCTGTCCGACACCCGGCGCATTACATATCAGGCGGCAGCGGGGGAGATGGTGACGATCACCGGCTCGGAGCCAGTCCGGAACTGGGTCAAGGTCCAGGATGATATCTGGAAGGTGACGCTGATGAATTCGTTTTTCGGCACTTTTAATCCCTTTAATGACCTCATTCGCGGCGACTGGTTCATAGCCAAGGGGCGGCAACATCACACCGGCGCCGTCTATCTCAACGGCGATTGGCTCGACGAGGCGAATTCGCTGGATGATGTCCTGAAGCCGGGCAATACCAGCGCGCTCTGGTTTGGACGGGTGGATGCGGCCCATACGACGATCTGGGCTCGCTTCAAAGGCATCAACCCCAATGAGCAGGCGGTGGAGATCAATGTTCGCCGGACGGTCTTCTATCCGGACCAACCGGGCCGAAACTACATCACCGTGCGTGGATTCACCCTGTGCAATGCGGCGACGCCGTGGGCGCCACCGACGGCCGAGCAGGTCGGCCTTATCGGCACGCATTGGAGCAAGGGCTGGATTATCGAAAACAACACAATCCGGTGTTCGAAATGCTCAGGCGTTTCGCTTGGTAAGTACGGGGACGAGTATGACAACACCTCTGCCGATACGGCTGAGGGTTACGTCAAGACCATCGAACGGGCCCACGCCCATGTTATACCGTGGACTAGAGAGAACATAGGGCATCACATTGTCCGCAACAACGAAATCTTCCGCTGCGAACAGGCCGGTATTGTGGGCAGTCTCGGTTGCGCCTACAGCACGGTTGCAGAAAACGATATCCACGATATCCATGTCCGGCGGTTGTTCACGGGTCATGAGATGGCCGGCATCAAGTTCCATGGTGCCGTTGATGTGCTCATCAGCAACAACCGAGTTTGCCACACTATTCTAGGATTGTGGCTCGACTGGATGACGCAGGGGACAAGAGTTTCGCGGAATCTCTTATACGAAAATGAGCGCGATTTGTATTTTGAGGTAAATCATGGGCCGTTCCTGGCTGATAACAATCTGTTGCTCTCTACGGTCAGTTTGTTCGATAAATCCCAGGGTGGCGCCTATATGCACAATCTGTTCGCTGGTAAGATCGTTAGAATCGGCAATGATCCTCGCGATACACCGTATCTTACGTCGCATTCGACAGCCATAGCCGGCCTGAGCTCGGTTAAGGGAGGGGATAACCGGTTCCATAACAACATCTTCGTCGGAGGTATTCCCGAGGAGGTAAACAGAAAAGTTCCCGCCGCCACGCCGGAGGCGCTTGTCGGCTACGGGCTATGGCTGTACGACACTTGCGCGTTTCCGCTGCAAACCGGCGGCAATGTCTACTTCAATGGCGCGAGGCCTGGCTCCAGCGAGAAGAGCCCTCTCCTTCTGAGGGACGTCAATCCCGCGGTGAAGCTGGTGGAGGAAGGGCGGACGGTGCAGTTGCATCTTGATCTGGGCGCGGCTTGGCGGAATCCTGCCACCACCCTCGTGACCACGGAACTCCTTGGGAAGGCCGAACTGCCACAACTTCCGTTCGAGAATCCCAATGGATCGCCGCTGAAAGTGGACACCGATTATTTCGGCAAGAAACGCAGCGAAACAAATCCCACGCCCGGCCCGTTCGAGAACCTCGGCGCTGGTCCGCTCTCAATCACAGTTTGGTGGCAAGAAAGGAACGCTCATGAATGACCTCCTCCCCGTTGCCCGGAATATTTTCGGCTCAGCTTGGCGGGCTGTCTGGCTGGCTCTCACCGCCCTGCTGCAGGCACCGCTGGCCGTGCTGCATGCCACCGATGCTCCGCAACCACCGGCCAATTCCAAGATTGACCGTCACGCGCTGGTAACGCGGCATAATATTGAATGGAATGATCCGGCGGGACAAATCCCTCTGGGCAACGGCGAGCTTTGTTTTAACGCGGATGGCACCGGGTTGCAGACCCTGGGCGGTGTTACCGTGTCGCATTGGGGTTGGCATTCGGATCCGCTCCCGGCCGGCTGGACCGCCGATCGCGTGCCGCCGACCGGAACCTTTCGAAAAGGCCTAAATACACAAGAATTTCCACCAGGCACCGACGCGATCCGGAAATGGATGATCGAGAACCCTCATACTCTCAACTTGGGCCGACTGCGCGTCTGCAAGGCAGTCGGCGAAGCATTGAAGCCGACCGATATCTCGGGGTTGGTGCGAAAGATGGATCTGTGGTCGGGCGTGCAAACCTCGATCTATCAGGTCAACAGCGAGCCGGTGCGCGTCGAGACGTGTGTCCATCCCACGCTGGATGCGGTCGTGGTCCGAATTGAATCTCCGCTCATTGCCCGGGGCGAGCTGCAGGTGATCGTCGATTTTCCGGGACCGAGCGGGAGCCTGACCGAACCGAAGCGCACGGGGGACTCGCGCTTCGATGTGCTTCGCACCGTTGACGCGGCTACTTATCACGTCGGATTGTCATGGTCGGTCGGCGGCATGCTGACGGAGTCCGGCGATCACTATAGCCTATCGGCCAATGGTGTTAAGCAGCTTGAATTGGTATGTGCTTTTTGTACTGAAACAGCCACCGACCCGCTGCCCAGCGCTCACCAATCTTTCGCCGCCACGGCCCAGCACTGGAGCAACTTCTGGAGCACCGGCGGGGCGATTGATCTTTCCGGGAGTAAAGACCCCCGCTGGATGGAGTTGGAACGCCGGATCGTCCTCTCGCAATATCATATGGCGGCGCAATCGGCGGGAAGTTATCCTTCGTCGGAAAGCGGGCTGATGGGAAATGACGGTTGGCACGGGCAATTCCACATGGAAATGGTCTGGTGGCATTTGGCGCATTATGCTTTGTGGGATCGCTGGGCGATGTGTGAAAAGGCCCTCGGGTGTTATCAGCGCTTCACGCCTGCCGCCCGTGCGCTGGCGACGCAACTCGGCTATGCGGGTTTGAAATGGCCGAAGTCGGTCGGGCCGGAAGGGCGTAGCGCACCGTGGGGAGGCAATCAAATGTTGCTCTGGAAACAGCCGCACCCGATCTTCTTTGCGGAGCTCGATTATCGACTCCATCCGACTCGGGCCACCTTGGATAAATGGGCGGACGTGGTGCAAGGAACCGCCGAGCATATGGCCGACTATCCGACGTTGGATGCAAAGACCGGCGTGTATTCGCTGGCTCCCGTGATACCGCCCAGCGAGACAGGCATCACGCGGGACTCGGTGTTCGACCTCGCTTACTGGCGCTTCGGACTTGATAAGGCACAGGAATGGCGCGAGCGGCGTGGTCTGGCGCGCGAACCGCATTGGGATGACGTGCGCCAGCATCTAGCCCCGCTGCCGGTAGAGGACGGCGTCTATCTCCATTCACCAGAATGGCGGGATACTTACACCAAGCGTAACTGGGAGCATCCCAATCCCATCGGAGTTGTGGGCCAGTTGCCGCCAGTAAAAGACGTCGATGTCGAGACCGCGCATCGCACGGCGCTCAAGATATGGACGACTTGGCAATGGGATCGAACCTGGGGCTGGGACTTGCCATGGATGGCCATGGCCGCTGCGCGTAACGGCGAACCCCCAATCGCCATTGATGCTCTGCTCAAGGCGAGTCCTCGCAATCGCTATGACCAACGCGGGGTGAACATCGGCGGTGGCCCAGGTGGCTATCTGCCGGGCAATGGCGGCCTGCTTTATGCCGTGGCGATGATGGCCGCTGGATGGGATGGATGCCCGGATAAGCCCGCCCCCGGCTTCCCCGCCGACGGCTCGTGGACGGTGAAATATGAAGGTCTCAAGAAGGCGCCTTAAAGAATGGACATTATGAAACCTTCACTCCCACTCTATACCGCCGTCCTGCTGGCATGGTTCGCCATGACGGCTCAGGCCAAGGAAACAAACGACACGCGGCCAGTTGGAGATTTGGCGAAAGGCTTTGCCAATCCGCCCAGAGCGGCGAAGCCGCAAACTTGGTGGCATTGGGTCAGCGGCAACGTTTCCAAGGAGGGCATCACGGCGGATCTGGAGGCGATGAAGAAGATCGGTTTGGCGGGGATACAACTTTTTACGGTCGACCAAAGCAATGTGAAGGGCCCCATCAAGTTCATGAGCTCCGAGTGGAGGGCTCTCGTGCGCCATGCGATGGAGGAGGCGAAGCGGCTGGAACTCGAAGTATCCATTGAGGGGTGTGATGGCTGGAGCGAATCGGGCGGGCCTTGGGTGCCCCCGGCAGAATCGATGCAGAAAGTCGTCTGGAGTCAGAAGCAGATCACCGGCGGACAGAAGATCACGCTTGATCTCCCGCAGCCAGAGAAGGTCCGCGATTTTTACGAGGATATCGGCTGTTTTGCATTCCCTGTTCCGGCAAACAGCATCATTTCCGCCCCTGTAAAGATTTCCTCGAGCGAGCCAGGCTTTGATGGGAGCCGTCTGTTACATCCCGACGGGAAGCCGGTCGCGATGCCGCTGCGGGGAGATCCGCAGTGGATTGAATTCGAGTATGCGGTTCCCGTGTCACCGCAGTCCGCCTATCAGGCAGCCAATGTCACTCCGTTTTTTCACCCGATCCTTTTCCAGGAATTGCAGGCAGCCGATGAGAGTGGAACCTTCCGCAAAGTCTGTCAGCTCGGCAATGCCAGCTATTCCATTTTTGCTCCGGCCACCTCGAAGAGGTTCCGGTTCTGGCGCGGAGCTGTGGAGAAGAAATACATGGACAAGTACAAGGAGATTCCCCTCGTGGAGCTGAGCCTGGGCGGGATCCGGCTGGATCGTTTGGAGGCGAAAGCCGGAATGGATCCTAACGTGGCGGCCAATGTGTTCCAGGAGCTGCCGCTTGCCGCAGGCGAGGCCGTTGATCCAGCCTCAATTGTCAACCTGACGGGGCAGCGGGAATGGCAGGCACCTCCCGGCAACTGGACCCTTCTGCGCATCGGCCATACCAGCACCGGGGCCACGACGCATCCCTCCACAACCCCCGGCCAGGAATGCAATAAGCTTAGCCCCGTGGCGGTGCGGCATCACATCGAAAACATGTTCGGCTCCGTGATAGCCGATTCGCCTGTCAGCGTCGGTAAAACTCTCAAGTATATCCTGCTCGATAGCTGGGAATGCGGCTGTGAAAACTGGACGGCTGAACTGCCAACGGAATTCCGAAAACGCCGGGGCTATGACCTCATCCTTTGGCTTCCGGCCCTCACCGGTTCGATCATCGGTTCGGCCGAGCAGACCCAGCGCTTTCTCTGGGACTACCGCCGCACGTTGGCCGATTTGCTTGCCGAGAACCACTACGGTGAGATCCAGAAGTTCGCCCGCGAGCACGGCATGGGCCTCACTTCCGAGGCCACTGGGATCGGCATGCCGACGGTGGCCGATCAGCTCCTCTGCAAAAAGTTTACCGATATCCCGATGGGCGAGTTCTGGGTGAATAAGACCCGTGATGAAAACATCGACGATCCCAAGGAGACGGCCTGCGCCGCTCATCTTTACGGGCAGAAGATCGCGGCGACAGAGTCCTTCACCTCGGTTGCTGAGACGGCGGCTTGGAATAACGACCCTTATTCGTTGAAGGCGCTCGGAGACCAGGAGTTCTGCCTGGGTGTGAATCGATTTGTCTTCCACCGCTACGCCCATCAACCGTGGCTGGACCGCAAGCCCGGAATGAGCATGGGACCGTGGGGAATCAACTTCGAGCGGACCAACACTTGGTGGGATCAAGGCTCGGCTTGGATTGACTACATCACCCGTTGCCAATACCTGCTCCAGCAGGGAGTCTTCCGGGCTGACTTTTGCTATTTCTACGGCGAGGGGGTTCCCGCTACCGTCCGCCATAGTTCCCTCTCGCCGTCCGTGCCCAAAGGATTCGATTACGATGTCTGCAACGTCGATGTGCTCCTCAACTTCATGGAGGTGAAAGATAGACGCATCATAACGCCCAGTGGGATGAGCTACCGGGTGCTGGTCCTGCCAGCAATCGACCGGATGACCCTGCCGGTTCTGCAAAAGATCGCCAAACTGGTCAATGACGGGGCCGTGGTCTACGGTCCCAAGCCGCTCCATTCGCCCAGCCTCACCGGCTATCCGGCTTCGGAGGATGAACTTGTCAAACTCACCGACGAGGTTTGGGGGAACTGTGATGGGAAGACCATCACCGAACATCGCTACGGGGAAGGGAAGATTATCTGGGGTGAAAAGCTACAGAAGGTTCTCGGTGTGCCTCCCGATTTCACCGCCGCGAAGGGCGATCTGCTTTTCATCCACCGCAAGGATGCTGATGCGGAGATCTATTTCGTCTCCAGCCAGGAAAAAAAACCGATTACGACCGAATGCTCGTTCCGGGTGGCCGGGAAAATTCCCGAGATCTGGCATCCCGACACCGGGAAAAGGGAAACCGTCGCCCTCTATGCCTGCAAGGATGGAGTGACGACGCTTCCGATCCCCTTTGATCCGGTCGGGTCGGTCTTTGTGATCTTCAGCAAGGGGGATCCCGCGACCCCGCCCATCAGCGCGATCGCAGTGAATGGCAAGGATCCCTTCGCTGCTGGTTCCTCCACGAATGAGGAAGCGCAGGTTATCGGCATTCCGACACTCTCAGATGGCAAGGTTAGCTTCACAGCCATCGAGAGTGGCCCCTACTCGATTATTACCGGAACCGGAAAAACGATCACGGGAATTCTCCCGCAGATCCCGGCCCCGCTGGAGCTGGCTGGCCCGTGGGACCTCACCTTCCCGCCGAAGCTGGGAGCACCTGAGAAGGCGACCTTTGAGAACCTGATCTCCTGGAGCGACTCAGCGGTCGAGGGGATCAAATACTTCTCTGGCACGGCGACTTACACGAAGAGCTTCGATGTTCCAAAAAATCTCCTCGGTGCAGGGAGGCGCCTCTTCCTCGATCTGGGCGAGGTGAAGAACCTCGCCGAGGTGAGCATCAACGGGAAGCCGCTCGGGATCTTGTGGAAGGAGCCTTTCCGCGTGGAAATCACAGACGCGGCCAAGCCGGGCAATAACCAGTTGACAGTTAAGATCACCAATCTCTGGCCCAACCGCTTGATCGGTGATGAGAAATTGCCTGAATCTCAGCGCATCACCTGGGCCTCGGTGTCCCTCTACAAGGCGGATTCGTCGCTGTTGCCTTCGGGCCTGCTCGGGCCGGTCAAAGTCATCGCTGCACAAACCATTACCCTTGGAAAATAGAGAACCATGAAACCCAGACTCCTCGCCGCCTTGCTGCTGTCGTCGCCAACGCTACTTCACGCCGCTGGACTAAAACCCGCAAAACCCAACATCGTCATCATCCTTGTTGACGACATGGGCTATGGCGACATCGGGCCGTTTGGGGCGACCTTGCAAAAGACGCCGCATCTGGACCGCATGGCCCGCGAAGGCACCAAGTTCACCAGTTTCTACGCGGCACCGGTCTGTTCCGTATCCCGCGCGCAGCTAATGACCGGTTGTTATGGGCCGCGCGTCTCGGTTACGGGCGTCTATTGCCCGGCTGATCGCCATGGTCTGAATCCGGCCGAGCCTACGATCGCGAAGCGGTTGAAGGAACATGGATACGCCACGGCTTGCATCGGCAAGTGGCACCTTGGCGACCAGCCAGAGTTCCTGCCTAGGAAACAGGGGTTCGACTACTACTTTGGCCTTCCCTATTCCAACGACATGCAACTGGCCGCCAAGGGCGCCACCACGCGCGTCGTCCCGCTGATGCGCGATGACAAGGTGATCGAGTTGCTTCCAGAACTGGAGCAAGCCCGGCTCGTGGAACGCTACACTGACGAGGCCCTCAGCTTTATCCGCATGAACAAGGGCAATCCCTTTTTTCTCTACCTGCCGCACACCGCCGTGCATACACCACTCCATCCCGGCATGGCGTTCGCCGGGAAGTCGGCCAACGGAGCCTATGGGGATTGGATCGAAGAGGTGGACTGGAGCACTGGTCGCATCCTTGACACCCTCCGCGAGCTCAACCTGGACGACAACACACTCGTTATCTTCACCAGCGACAACGGTCCGGCTTTCAGGGCGGGAGACATTAAATACAGGGGCAAAGGAAGCGCGAGTCCGTTGCGCGGTTGGAAGGGAAGCTCTTGGGAGGGGGGGATGCGCGAGCCGATGCTCGCGAGATGGCCGGGCAAAATCCCTGCTGGCAGGAGTTGCGATGCCGTCGCGGGAACCATCGACATTTTGCCCACCTGCGTCGCGCTCGCCGGCGGCTCCGTGCCGTATGAGCCGGTGATTGACGGACGAGACATCTCGCCGCTTCTGTTTGGAAAAAGCGCGCAATCCCCGCGCGAGGCGCACTACTACAATGCGATGTATTCCTCCATTGGAGCATTCCAAGCCGTCCGCCAAGGACCGTGGAAGCTCGCCCTCGATCCGCAGAGAGAGGGGATGGGCATCCAAGAAATCTCCCCCGATGCCGCCGGAAACGCGCCGCGTCTTTACAACCTCGACGCCGACATCGGTGAGCGCACCGATGTGGCCGACAAACATCCCGAGATCGTTGCGAAACTCCTCGATCTCGCCACCAAGAAGAACGCCGAGATCAAGCGAGATTGCCGTCCGGCCGGTGTGAGCGCCAACCCGGTGACGCTCTATCCAACCGAGAACGGTGTGCCATCGCGCGCCAAGGACAACAAGACGAAGAAAGAGGATCAAGCGTCCTCCGAAGCCGTTCTTTTAAAAGCACAAGAAAAATAGAAAGGAACAATCATGAACTCCACGCTCCTCACCGACCTGCTCGCCCTGCTTAATAGCGATTTCCAGACAGGCCATTTCGGCTGGAACCACCGGCGCAGAGCCAATCAAACGCTGCTCGCTGCGCCACCTCGGAAATCCTCCTTTATAGCGATTATCCTGGCATCGTTCTTATGGGCCGCAGGCGCTGGGGCGGACGTAACGGTGTCCGGGTTGCGTTGCGAATACTTGGCCGATCCTTTGGGGATCGATGTTCAGACGCCCCGATTGACCTGGAAGATATCGGACACGAATCATACCCGGGGACAGAAGCAAACCGGCTACCAAGTGCTGGTTGCCAGCAGTCCCACTCTTCTCGAGCAAGGGCGGGCCGATGTTTGGGACAGTGGACAGGTTCTCTCCTCCCAGTCCGCACTGGTGGCGTTCGCGGGGAAGCAACTGGCTTCCGGGCAGGAATGCTTTTGGAAGGTCATGATTTATGACAAGGATAAAAAACCCTCCGCCTGGAGCCCCGTCGCCCGTTTTTCCATGGGCCTCCTCAATCCGGAGGACTGGAAGGGTCCCTGGATCAGGCATCCCTCGGCGCCGACTCAGAAACACGTTTGGTTCCGCAAGAGCTTCACTCTTCCTTTCCAGCCCGTATCCGCTTTTGTCCATGTGGCCTCCATGGGATACCACGAGCTCTATATCAATGGCGTCAAAGTCGATGACAAGGTTCTCTCTCCGGCACTCACCCAACTCCAGAAAAGGGTGCATTACATCACCTATGACATCGCCCGCAATCTCAGTTCCGGCGAGAATTGCATCGCCCTCTGGACTGGTGCGGGATGGGCCCCCTCCCATCGCATCGCGCTCAGGTTGCAACTCAATGCGAAGGGAGCGGATCAAGGGACGTTTTCCCTTTCTTCCGATCCCAGTTGGCGGTGTGAGTTGAGCAACAGCGAGGATATCAGCGGTGGAAAAAATATCGAATTCGGCGGGGAGCAGGTCGATGCCGGGAATGATCGCCCCGGTTGGAATGCGGTCGGGTTCGATACTCAGAACTGGGCTGCGGCTGTCGGGGCTGGCGTAAGAGCGGTGCTTTCTGCACAGATGAGCACCGAGCCGAAGCCCGCACTGCATGCGGCCGAACCAAGCGGATCCAGCGCTGTCGCACCCAAGAAGGATTTGCTTTTGCCTCGTGAAGTCTTTCGTGTCGCCGAGCATACTGCCTTTATCATTCACGCGAAAGCCGATCCCGCCGCCAAAACCAAATCTTGGGTCTGGTATGCGCCGACACTGTCGAATCTGCCAGACGACGCTGAACGTTGGATGTTCGAGCGGTTCCGCGAGGCTGGTATCTCGGTCGCCGGCATCAACGTCGGCGAATCATACGGCAGTCCGGCTGGCCGCAAGCTCTTCACTGCGTTTTATGCGGAAATGACCGGACCACGCGGCTTTTCACAAAAGCCGGTGCTGCTCGGTCGCAGTCGCGGCGGGCTGATGACCCTGTCGTGGGCGGTGGATCATGCGAATCAAGTTGCGGCCTTCGCTGGTATCTATCCGGTTAGCAACCTCGCGAGCTATCCGGGCGTCGACAAAGCTGCCAGTGCCTACGAAATGACGACCGAGGAGTTGACCGCACATCTGGCGGAGCACAATCCCATCGACCGGCTTGCGCCACTGGCCAAGGTTGGCGTGCCGCTCTTTGCCATCCATGGCGACGCCGACAAGCGCGTGCCGTTGGAGGCCAATTCCAGTCTCATGAAAGAGCGCTACACCGCACTGGGCGGCACCATGCAATTGATCGTGGCGCCAGGCCAGGGTCACAACATGTGGCCGGGCTTTTTCAAAAGTGAGGAGTTGGTGAACTTCGTTAAGACCCACGCAAAACCATGAAATTCCCAGGGAAAGCTGCCAGTGGAAAAATCTGAAAGTAAAAGCACCTGCACAAAATACGATGCCGTGGCACACTTTAGCCCCTTGTGAGGATTTCCCATTTCGGGCACCGTGAGTCGCACCAGAACCTGCCTCCGTGAGAAGTTCCTCCCGAAACCCGCTGTGCTCTCCCATCGCCCGATGGGTGCGACCTGCGGCCATCATCGTCCGGCATTATGGAACAGGCCGGCTCCCTGAGCCCTCCGGGAAAGCAACCGCTCCTGGCAAGAATTGAAAACTAAAGAGAACACCATGACCTCACGTGAACGAGTGCTTGCCGCTTTCAACCACACCCAACCCGAGATCGTGCCGCGGCGGCTACGTGGCTGGCGCGAGCCACGACTACATCCTGGAAGAAACGCCTGTAGAAAATGTCGTCGCCATGTTCGACGCCGTCTCGGAATACAAACTGCAGCCGGACCGGAAATCATTCATCAAGGAATACAACCATGAAAAACACACTTGCTGTTGCCCGATTTGTTTTCGACTCAGCTTGGCGGGTTGTCTCGCTTCGCTCGGCCCTCGCCGCCCTGCCGCTGATGCCGCTGGCCGCGCTGCATGCAGCCGATGCCGCCGCGCGCTTTTTCGATCTCCAGGGCAATGCCCTGGAGGCGGACGAAGCGGCCCAGACCTATCGCGAGCGGCCGAACATGGCCGTGTATCTTCCGGATCCTGCAAAGAGCACGGCGGCCGCGCTCGTCGTCTTTCCTGGTGGCGGCTACCACAGCCATGACATTCCCCACCACGTCGAGGCGAATGCCAGATACTTCGTGCCGAAGGGCATCGCGGTCATCGGCGTGAGATATCGGGTTGCTCAACCTAGCATCGAGGTGACCGCGACGACGGTCAGCAACGCCCTTGCCGATGCCCAACAGGCGGTGCGCCTCGTGCGCAGCCGCGCGGCCGAGTGGCATCTCGACCCGAAGTGCATCGGCGTGCTGGGCTACTCGGCCGGGGCCCATCTGGCCTTGACGCTCGCCTGTCACTTCGACGGCGGCGATGCAAATGCGGCAGACCCGAGCCTGCGGCAGAGCTGCCGTCCGGATTTCCTCGTCGCGCTCTGCCCGTGGCCACGCAAAGATCAGGTCGCCGATTTTCCCTTCGGGCCGCATGCCCCACCGACTTTCATTGCGACAGCGAAAGACGACAAAGTCGCTCCCAGCGAATTCGCGGTTGGTATCGCCGAGTCGTTGCGGAAAGCGTCGGTGCCGGTTGACCTGCACCTCTACCCTAGCGGCGGGCACATGACATTCCATTTCGACCAGACCACCGAAGCTTCCCACTGGCCGGAGGTCTTCCTTCCCTGGCTCGCCAGCCAGCAGGCTAACATTCCATCCAGCAAATAACCCTGAAATCGAACATGAAGTATCCCCTCACACTCATCGCAACCCTTCTGCTGTTACCGCTGGCCGCGCTCCACGCCGCCCAGATCCAACTAAAGCCAGGCGACCCCGCTCCGCGGCGGGTGGTAAACGAATGGACCGAGCCACGACTCAAACCGGGCGATCCCGCACCGAAACTGATCGCAAGCGAATGGATCCAGGGTGGGCCGGTTACGGAGTTCGCCAAAGACAAAGCTTACCTGATCGACTTCTGGGCGACTCCTTGCTGGCCATGCGTGGGGAATATCCCATATCTCAACGAACTGTATCTCAAGTTCAAGGATCAGGGATTGGTTGTAATCGGGCTCAATGTGGATGGCCAGTTTGAAGGGAGTGATCGGACTAAAGTCAAACCTCTTATCACGAAGTTGGCCGACAAGATGACCTATCCGGTCGCCGTGGATAACATGAATAAATCAGCAGGCACGATGATGGACTCATGGCTTAACGCCGCCGGCGAGACCTGTATCCCGTGTGCATTTCTCATTGGAAAGGATGGCAGAATAGCTTGGATTGGCAACCCCGGTGAAGTGACTGGAAACAAAATGACCTACCCGGTTGCCTTGGACAAAAAGGTCGAGGAGCTTCTTGCAGGCCGTTTCAACGTGTCGATGGCGGCTTCCGAATTTCTGGCAGAGCAGCGATTTGAAAGAAGGTTTCACCTGAAATGTGTCGTCGAAAGCTTGCTTGAAAACGGGAACTTGTCCGGCCATGCGCTCGAAACCGCCTATGAACTTGCCGTTAAGGCGAACGAAGGTGTGTTCAATAATGATGAACAACGGGCAAGTCATCTCGCGGTTCTCGCCCGCGCAACGTTCATGAAAGGCGAGAAGGTCAAAGCCGTCGAACTGCAAGAAAAAGTCATCGCCTTGATGGCAGATTCCAAGGCGGACAAAACGGACAAGGCTCTCTACCAATCGACTCTGGATAACTACAGGGCGGGACATCTCCCGGTGATGTCTTCACAAGGGACGGTAATCACGCTCCACACTGGAGACCTCGCCCCGAGGTTGAGCGTCGGCGAGTGGATACAGGGCGGACCAATCACGGGGTTCGCGAAAGACAAAGCCTACCTTGTGGAGTTCTGGGCCACCTGGTGCGGCCCTTGCGTGGACAGCATTCCGCATGTCAACGCGCTGCACCTCAAGTTCAAGGACAAGGGACTCGTGGTCATCGGACTGAATGTGGAAGGAAAGAATCAGTCGAATGTCAGACCCTTCGTGAAGAAGATGGCTGAGAAAATGACTTATCCGGTCGCCCTGGACAATATCAGCATTTCATCGAGAGGCACGATGCTGGAAACATGGATGAATGCCGCTGGCAAGAATGGAATCCCATGCGCGTTCCTCGTCGGAAAGAACAACAAAATAACCTGGATAGGCCATCCGGCGGAGCTATCAGAACAAATGATCGTGCAGATGCTCGCTGACGAATCCGATATTAAGAAAGCCGCCACGACAACCCCGAGAACAGTAGAGCAATCCAATGCAAATTGTTCGCTTCCATGAAAAACACGCTCGCACTGTTCTGCCGCAAGTCGGCATTCCGGAACCATCAACAATAACAACACCCCCCGTCAACATGGGCGCCCCCATCTACAAGAAATAACAAGTACTACTATGAAAACAAAAACCGTATTCAATATCCTCGTTACCACTGCGGCCACGCTCGTTGTGACCGTGCCAGTCAAAGCGGACAATGCCAGCCCGAAAATCCTGCGCGAAAATATCGAATGGTGCGACATGCACGTGGACGACACGGGTGGCACAAAGCTGCCGCGCGTATTGTTCATCGGCGATTCGATTTCCGCAGGCAACCGGGGACCGGCGATGGAGGCGCTTAAAGGCAAGGCGTATTTCGCCTTTCTATGCACCTCGAAAGCCCTCGGCCATCCGGTATACTTCGAGGAGATCAAATTGTTGCTGGGCCAATACAAGTTCGATGTCATCCATTTCAACGTCGGCATGCACGGCTGGGACTATACCGAGGAGGACTACCGGGCCGCCTTCCCAAAATTGATTGCGCTGCTCAAGGAAAAGGCGCCGGGCGCAAAACTCATTTGTGCGACCACCACTCCGTGTCGCCTGAACGGCCGCACGATGGAATCGTTCGATCCGCGCAACGAGCGGATCAAAGTGCGCAACCAAATTGCCGTTGAATGCTGTCGCAAGGAGGGAATTCCGATCGACGACCTTTATGCCTTGGAAGAAAACCATCCCGAGCATTCGTCCAGGGAAGGCGTGCATTTCAAGGCCGAAGGATACAGCTTGCAAGGCAAGCAAGTGGCAAAGTTCATTGCTGAAGCTCTGGCCAGCATTCGGCCTGGCAAGTGACCAGCAAAGAAAGAATGTCATGAAACATCTCCTGATGCTTTTTGCTGCCCTGCCGCTGGGTACGCTCCACGCCACCGAAGCATCCACAACGCAGAAAATGCTCGGGACAAGGGTGGAGATGGATCTCTCCGGTCCGGGGTGGTCTCTTTTGCGCGACGAAAGGGCCGAGTGGAAAAGCGACGAACTATTCGCGCCGTCGGTGGATCTGGCCAAACTTCCCGTCAATCCTCCGACGGGCGGATGGGAACAATTGGACAAAGCCAAAGCTCTCGATGTTTCCATTCCGGGCACGGTGGAAGGCTATTTATTCAGACACCCGGGTCTTGGGGAAACCAAGCCGGAGAAACTCTACTCTCCGTATTTCGGCGTAAGTTGGTGGTTCCGTACGGTGAAGGCGCCTGCGATACGGCCCGAGGGGCGCCTCCTTCTGCGTTTCGACTCGGTGAGGCTGAGAGCCGAAGTCTTCGTGAACCGAAAGCTGGTGGCGTATGACTTGGTCGGCAATTCTCCCTTTGAGGCGGATATCACCGACGCTGTTAAACCGGGGGATGACTGCCAGATCGCCGTTCGCGTTACCAATCCCGGTGGAAACTTTGACTGGGTGGATTGCGATCAGATTGACTGGGGTAAATACATTCTTCCCCAGAGCCATGGTTTCGGTGGGATTACCGGTGGCGTGAAGTTGATGGCAGTGGATGCCGTCTATATTGACGACCTTTCCGTGCAGAACACTCCGGCTCTGCACGACGTGAATGTTAGTCTTACAGTGAAGAACCGCGCTGCTGGTCCCGTCACACGCGATGTGTTGGTGAGCGTGATGGAGAAGAACAATCCGTCAGTCAAAGTCTTCAGCCAAACTCAAAAGGGCGTGGTATTTCAGGCTGGCGAGAATACGAAGACGGTTGCGGTTTCGTTGCCGGAGGCAAAATTATGGGACTTGGAGCATCCCAACCTCTATGTCTGCAAAGCCGAACTCAAATCCGCCGATACGATGGCGGACGCAACACAGCAAACCTTCGGCTTCCGATGGTTCGCCTTGGACGGCATTGGCCAGAACGCCATGCTGCGCCTCAATGGCAAGCGCATTGTCCTTCGCACCGCCATCAGTTGGAGCTTTTGGCCCGGCAACGGCATAACGCCGACACCGGAGTTGGCCGAAAAACAGATCCGCGTTGCCAGGGAGTTGGGCCTCAACATGCTTAATTTTCATCGCGCCATCGGCCAACCCGTCGTGATGGAGAAGGCGGACGAGTTGGGGCTCCTCTACTTCGAGGAACCGGGCGGTTACGTCGGCGCCGGTACGAGAAAATTCGGTCAGGCGCTGGCCCGCGAAAAACTTCTTCGCATGGTCAAGCGGGACCGCAGCCATCCCTGCGTGGTGATCTACAACATGATTAACGAGCAATGGCTCAAAGACCACCCCGAAAAGGACGTCGCCCTGCAGGCGGTTCGGGCGCGGGACATGAAGGACGCGCACGCTATCGATCCCAGCCGCCTGATTCTCTACGCCTCGGCCTGGGCGACCAAAAACTACGTGGACGAGCTTGTCAAATTGCATATGCGCCCTTTCGACGACACCCTGTATTACAAGGGATGGTGGGACGCCCACCGGGCCGACGGCCCCGAGCTTTGGCTGGAGGAGTTCTACAAAGGGCCCTCGGACCATTACGGCAAGACCGACGACGACAGGGAAATCGTCTATTGGGGCGAGGAAGGCGCCGTTTCCGCGCCACCTCGCCTTGAAAAGATCAAGGCCGACGTGGAGAGGATGCAATACCCCGGTTGGGATGGGGAGATTTACCTCGGCCAGCACAAGACCTTCGCAGATTTTCTGGTGCGCAAAAAACTCAACCCCTTCTTTCCGACCGTGGATGCCTTCACATCCGCCCTGGCCGTGCCGAGCCACGAACACCAGGGACGCAAGATTGAGGATACCCGCATCTGCGACCTCAACGACGGCTACGCCGTCAACGGATGGGAGGACGAGCCCTTCGAAAACCACTCCGGAATCGTGGACTGCTGGCGAAACTCCAAGGCCGATCCCGGCATCCTGTCCTATTACAACCAGCCGCTCTACGTCGCGGTGAAGGTGCGGAATCGGGCATTGCAGATTCCCGGCGAGGTAGTGACCGATTTCTTCGCGATCAATGAGAAGGATATCAAAGGGTCGCTCACGCTGAAGGTTCGCGCAGTGAATCCGGCAGGCAAAGAGATTTTCGCTCAGCTAGCCGATGTTACCTTGCAGGGCGGGGATGTCTATGGCCAGCTTTTGGTGGAAGGGGTCAGGATTCCGGTGGCGCAAGCGACCGGAATGATCCGCATCGAGGCGGAACTGGTGGATGCCTCGGGAGCGAAGAAAGCCTCTGGCCATGACGAGATTCTTTCCGTTGACTGGAAAAGCGCGAAAATCACAGGCAAGGGCGCGGTCTATGCCTCCGATGACAAAATCCGCGACTTCCTAAAAACGCAAAAGGGGGTCGATGTCCCCTCTTTCGACGACACACAGGGGCCGCTTGACTGGATCGTGATAACGCGTCCTCCCAATCCGGAACCGCATCTGGTCGAGGCGGAGCGCTTCACCGGCGCCGATGGCAAGCCTGGCGGGTTGGACCTCACCTTTTACCAGGGAAGGAAGTTCGAGAAGGAAATCCACCGCCGCCACGATGTGCAGATCAACGTTCAATGGCCCAAGGGTGCGACGCCCGACCCGGCAGTCGCCATGACCGGACGCTACAGCGCCCGCTGGGAAGGACGGATCACGCCGCCCGTCTCGGGACAATACTGGTTCGAGCTCAAGTGTGACGGCGGAGTCGCCCAGTTCTGGATCGACGGTCGGGAGCTCGCCTCGACCGGGATCGCGAAAACCCCTGGCGGAGCCATCGAGCTTGAGGCCGGCAAGCCGGTCTCGGTCAAGGTGGAATACGCTCGCTGGTGGGAGGACGGCGATGTCCGGCTCCTATGGTCCCCTCCCGGTGGGAACGGGATCGATCCCTCTCGCCTTTTCGCCCGTGCGCGCAAGGATGGAACCCGGCTTCTTGTCCTCGAAAACGCCGGCTCTTGGGCCGATGTCGGAAGGAAGGAACTCGGCATTCGCTACGACGGTGCCTTCCCAATCGGCAAGAGCTGGCAAGGCGGTCAGTTCTTTGTGCGCTCCCATCCGCTGTTCAAGGGTCTGCCGATCAATCAGGCGATGGACTGGCCCTACCAGCAGCTTGTGCGCGGCACCCACGGGCGATACGGCATGCTCATCGATGGCGAGGATCTGGTTGCGGGCTGCTACAACACCCCCGCTGGGAAATGCCTTTTGGGCACGGCGGTGGGCATTGTCCCGTGCGGGAAAGGGCAGGTGCTTCTCTCCACGCTGGAGATTGCTTCAAGGCTCTCCGAACCGCCGGGGCCGTCCGATGTCGCCAGAAAACTCTTCTGCAACATGATCGGCTATGCCGTGGATGGCATGCCGTTCGCAAAGAATCCACCAAGCACAACAACACCCACTACACAACTCAAGCAACCATGAAACATAGCTTCACACTCCTCGCGGCCCTGCTGCTCGCGCCTCTAACCCCGCTGTCGGCGGCCGAATATTATGTTGCCCCAAATGGCAGCGACGGCAATGCCGGAACGAAAAACCAGCCCTTTGCCACGCTGGAACGTGCCCGGGATGCCGTGAGGCAATTGAATGCCGCGGGCAGGTATCCCTCCGCAGGCATTACTGTCTGGTTGCGGGGCGGCCTCTATGAACGTCGGCACGCCTTTGAACTCGACGCGCGCGATAACGGGGTGCCGGGCGCCCCGGTGATCTACGCCAGCGCTCCGGGCGAGACGGCGCGCCTGGCGGGCGCAAAGACGATTCCGGCCTCCGCATTCCATCCGGTAACCGATCGCACGTTTCTCGACCGTGTGGTGAGTCACGCCGCGCGGCGGCACCTGCTTCAGGCAGACCTCAAGGCGCTGGGAATCGCCGATTACGGCGAGTTGCACCCGATGCATGCGGTGGATTTCGGCTCCAGCACTCATTACCTGCCGGCACCCATGGAACTATCCATCGACGGGAAAGCCATGACCCTGGCGCGCTGGCCTAACCGCAACGACAAGATCCCGTTTCTGGGCCTCGTCGATTGCGCCGTCCAGAACATGGAGAACGATGAGAAAGGCAAACCCAAGCAGTATTCAACCATCACCTTGAAGGATGTGCCTGCCAAGCCGTGGGGATATGGAGACCAGGGGGATTATCCCGCTTTGTTTCCGCAGCAGGCTATCTCGCATATGGTTCAGTGGGGAACTTTGGACGATGCCTATGTTGTCGGAGCATTGATTCGCGCCTATGCGCATACGAGCCGGAAAATCCAAACAATGGATGCGAAGAAGGGGACCATTACATTCACCACCCCCGTCAAGGTTTGGACCAGCTATAAGGACATGGCGAAGCTGTTCTACTTTTCCAACCTGCCGGAGGAACTCGATGTTCCAGGCGAATACTATCTCGACCGCAAGACCGGCGTGTTGACCATCTACCCGCCTGCGGGATTCACCGAAAAATCGGAAGTGCTCGTTTCCACTTTGAATGACGTGCTGGTGGCGATGGTGAACTGCTCCCACATCCGGTTGCGGGGACTGACGCTGGAAGACACTCGCACGAGCGGCGTCTATATTGAGAGGGGCGAGGATAATGTTCTTGAGAAGTGCGTCATTCGCAACACCGGCGTCGTGGGAGTGCAGGTTGGTTTCGGCTGGGACACTGGTTTGGCCGGGGAATGGGCCGCTCAATCCCCCCGTGGTGCAGCCGTTCCGCCAGAGGTGAAGGCGGCCGGGCCGGGCAAGCCGCTGCCACGCCTTCCCGGTTCTTTGCGTCATGTGCTCTGCACCGGCATGGAAAGCCTGCCGAACCATCTTCCGGGGGCGACGGCTCTGGATCGCCAGGGCGGACGCCACAACGGCCTGGATGGCTGCACGATTTACGACACCGGCATCGGCGGCGTGATCCTCGGCGGCGGAGACCGCAAGACGCTGACGCCGGCGGGGAACTTCGTGCGCAATTGCAACATCTACCGCACCGACCGCCGGGTCCACATGTATGCGGAATCGGTCTTTGTGGACGGTTGCGGCAATATCGTCGAAGGTAACTACTTGCACGACAACTTTGGCGGGCTGCTCTACTTCCTCGGAAACGATCATCTTATGCAGTACAACGAAATCTGCCGGGGGCTGACCGCATCGCAGGATGGAGGTGTCGTCGAGACCCGCCAGAATCCAAGCATGCTCGGCAACAAGCTGCGTTTTAATTACCTTCACGACAACGAACGGGGCAGTCCCGATCACAACGCACAGAACTGCACCGTCTATCTGGATAACAGCACGCACGGGGTAGAGGTATTCGGCAACGTCTTCTATCGCAATATCGGTCGAACAGTGAAACCCTGGAGCCTCTGCCAAATCGGAATTACCGAGGGTCACAATCATGTGATCGCCAACAATCTCTTCATCGATAACCCCGGGGTGAAGACCGCCGATGGCTGCGATTTCAAAAGGGCGCTGACGACCTATGTCTCCGGATCCACGATGCTGACCAAGGATGTGGACGTTACCAAGCCCCCGTATTCGACGCGTTATCCCGAATTTTACCAAACCTACCTCGGAGTCGCGGTCAGCAAGGACGTCAACACCCCGCTCTACAACCGAGTCTTCAACAACGCCCTGATCGGCGACAACGAGGGAGTAGGTAATAGCCGCTACCCGGACAAAGACTACAGGCATCATAACGTGGAGATCGATACCAACCCCGGCTTTGTTGACGAACCCAACGGTGACTTTACCCTTCGGCCCGACTCGATCGTCTTCAAAGCCATTCCGGGGTTCCAGCCGATCCCTTTCGAGAAGATGCAGAGAGCCAAATTCATTCAGGAAGCCAGCCGATGAAACACACCTTTGCACTGTTTCTTATTCTAGTGCTCGCACCGCTCTCCGCGCTGCATGCCGGCGAAGCGTCGGAAGCGTTGACCCCTCCGCAGGCGCTGCCGCCGCCGGTAAAAATCGAGATCGCCGATGGGACTTTCAAACCGAATTGGGAATCGTTGCGGCAATACCGATGCCCCGATTGGTTCCGCGACGCCAAGCTTGGGTTCTGGGGAATCCTTGCCCCGCAGTCGCAGGCCGAGGCCGACGGCTGGTATGCCAGGAACATGTATATTGAAGGTGAGCAAGCATATCTGTTCCACCGCGAGCATTTTGGCCCCCAGTCCCAGTTCGGCTACAAGGACCTTGCCGCGCAATGGAAAGCCGACCGATTCGATCCAGACCGGCTCATGGATCTCTACAAGAAGGCCGGTGCAAAGTATTTCGTGGCGTTGGGTGTTTTTCACGACAACTGGGACAACTGGAACTCAAAATACCATCGTTGGAACTCGGTAAACGTCGGCCCGCACAAAGACATCGTCGGCCTCTGGGCTGCGGCGGCAAAAAAGCAGGGCCTGCGCTTCGGCATCAGCGAGCATCTGGAGCGCAGCTACAGTTGGTTCAACACAAATAAAGGCAGTGACAAACAGGGTAAATACGCCGGCGTGCCCTATGACGGCAACGATCCCGCCTTCGCCGATCTCTACTTCCCGCCGCACGAGGGCAGCAATGCCGGTTACCCGAAAAATCCGCCGGAATGGTGGCCGCGTGAATGGTTCTGGCGGATCCGCGATCTGGTCGACAGCTTCCAACCGGACCTTCTATACACCGATGGCGCCGTGCCGTTCGAGGAAACCGGACGCAGCCTGATCGCGCATTTCTACAATGCCAACACCGTCTGGCACGGTGGCAAGCTGGATGCGGTGTACAACATCAAGGACATGAACCACCGTCCCGGTCACGATCACGGCGAGTATGTCGATGGCATTGCCGTGCAGGACGTCGAACGGGGCGGATTGCCCGGCATCAAGGCGCAACCCTGGCAAACCGACACCTGTATTGGCGACTGGTTTTACAGGACCGGGTTCAAATACAAGAGCGCCAGGCAAGTCATCGCTTTTCTTTGCGATGTAGTCAGCAAGAACGGAAACCTGCTGCTTAACATCCCGCTCAAGCACGATGGCACCATCGACAGCGATGAAGAAAAAGTGCTCACGGGGATGGCCGATTGGATCGCCGTCAATGGCGAGGCGATCTACGGCACGCGCCCGTGGCTGGTCTTCGGCGAAGGTCCAAACAATATCGATAATAAGGGCGGAGGCCATTACACAGAATCGATTTTCGCCCAGATGACAGCCCGCGACATTCGCTTTACGACCAAGGGTGACGCGCTCTACGCCATCGCTCTCGGCTGGCCGGAAGACGGAATGCTTCGAATTCGTTCATTAGGCAAATCGTCAGGGCAAATCGAGAGAGTCTCGTTGCTAGGGCATGACGGGCAACTCACTTGCACTCAAACCGAAGACGAACTCAGCGTCAATCTACCGCGATCGATCGTAATCAAAGACGCCATCGTCATCAGAATTGCCGGGCACAACCTCTCACCATCAAAAAGATAAATACAGGAATTATGAATAAGAGCAAACTGATCCTCGCCGCCCTGCTGCTGATTCCACTGGGCACCGCGACAACCCAAGCCGTACCTTCCACGGTGCAACCCAACACCTTCATCAAGGTTACGACCGACCATCTTGACGCCGTGTACAAAGTCGGTGAAAAAGCGGTTTTTACGGTAAGCCTTGCCGCCAAAGCTCCGGCCGCCGTCAGCGAGCTTCCGTGGGCGCTAACGCTAGACGGGGCCAGGGTGCTGCAAACAGGGACGCTTTCGCTCAAGTCCGGCACGAGCGCCGTGATGAGCACATTGGATGAGCCGGGCGTGTTGCAACTAAAGGTGACACCCAAAGAGGGGGGGGACAAGCTGGGCACGGGGATGGCTGGAGCCGCCTACGATCCCTACGAAATCAAGCCCACCGCAAAGCTGCCCGCGGATTTCCAGGAGTTTTGGAACGCCCAGAAGGCGCCACTACCCAAAATCCCCCTCGATCCCAAGGTAACACCGGTTCCCCAAGGCGACCCCGCTCTCGAACTCTACGAGGTGAGTTTCGCCAACATCGAAGGCACGCGTTCGCACGGGTACCTCGCCAAGCCGAAGGGGGCAACCTCGCTCCCGATCATGATTTCCCAACCCGGCATGGGGGTTCATCCCCACGGGATCAAGGAATCCCGCTGGGTTCTCGCCAACGCCAAGCTCGGCTTCCTGGCTCTAGACATGACCGCCCACGACATGCCGCTGGAGTGGACGCCCGAGGATGAAGCGAAGTGGAAAAAGAACGCGGGGTATCCCTACATTGGCAGCAATGATCGAATGAGCTACTACTACCGACGCGTTTTCCTCGGAATGATCCGGGGTGTCGATTTCATGACATCCCGTCCTGAATGGAACCACAAGGCGATCATTAGCTCCGGTGCCAGCCAGGGCGGGGGACTTGCCATCATCGCCGCTGCGCTCGATCCGCGGATTACCGCGGTCGTGGCCATCGCTCCGGCCCTCGGCGAGCACACGGGGCCGCTCTACGGACGACCCGACGCTGCCCCGAATAACCTCATCATGGGGCGCGACAAAAAAACTCCGGATCCGAAAATCATCGAGGCCACCGCCTATTACGACACCGTGAACTTCGCCCGCTTCGTGAAAGCGCCGGTTTTGATGAGCAGCGGTCTGATCGATACAGCCTGTCCTCCAATGACAGTCCTCTCCATTTACAATACACTCACATGCCCCAAGCAGATTGACCTTGTCCCGCTCCTCGGGCATAACCGCGGACCGCGATTTGAGGGGATGAGGAATCGCTTTTTGGTGGAACAGGCCGGTATCCCTGATCCCACCGGAAAGGTAACCGCTCCGGTGATCATGGGCGCGCCAATCGAAAAAAGATAACCATGAGAAACACAGCCTTCCTTCTCACCGCGCTGCTGCTGGCTTCGGCAGGTAGGCTGCCCGGAACGGAAGCGGGTTCAGCCGTCAATGGCGATTCAATTAGGGTGGCCAAGTTCAAGGGCGACCGCCCGGCGGCTTTGTCGTTCACCTTCGATGACAATCTCCGGGATCAGTATGACGTCGCCGTCCCGCTTCTCAACAAATATGGCATCCATGCCACCTTTTTTGTAATCTCCGGACGAACGCCCGACACCAACGAAGAGGCGGCCAAAAAGAAACCCGGGGAATGGGGCGGCATCAGTTGGTCGCAACTCCGGGAACTCGCAGCCCAGGGACATGAAATCGCCAATCATACATGGATGCACGATACGTTGATCGTCACGAAAGATGCTAAGCGTGAGGACATCCCCACTGACAAACTCGAAGAGGCGGTGGCCAGGGGCTATCTGTGCATCAAGGAGAAAATCGGCGTGGCGCCTTTGACATTTTGTGCTCCTGGCAATGGCGTGGACGCAGCCGTCCGGGCCATAGCCTTGAAATATCATATTGCCGTTCGGGAAAAGAACACGCAACGCTTTGGCGACTGGCCGCCGACCAACAAGACTTTTTCCGCCGAAAAGGCCAACGCTCTTGTGGATCGCTCTATCGCGAAAGGCGAACAGATGCTTTGGATGATTCACGCCATCACAGACGGATACAACGCGGTCTCCAGTCCCGATGTATTGGAGAATCATCTGAAATACGTCAAGAGCCGGGAAGATTCGATTTGGGTGGATACCTTCGCCAACGTGTCGCTCTACACCCTGGAACGGGACGCGGCGAAGCTGACCCAATCCATTTCCGGCAATAGGGTCACGTTCACCGTCGAATGTCCCTTGGATCCGGCGAGATTCAACTATCCGCTGACGGTAGTGATTCCCGTCAAGAATGCGGCGCAGGCTGAGGCAAAGCAGAGCGGCTCCGGCGTTTCGCTTCCGGTTGAGGTTCGAAAAGATCGCATTTTAATCCAGATTGTGCCGTCGTCTGAACATGTAGTCTTGACGTTGAGGGACCGCTAAAATAGCCGGCTTGAACAAAGATCACAGCGTTCTTGCACCATGAAATCTCACCTATTGGACATTCTTCCTAAGGACTCTGGCTACAATCCGTGGCAGTTGTTCGATCCCGGTGAGATCGACGCCTATTAGAAATACTTGAACGCGCGTTAGCGAGTGATCTTTTGAAATGATGCGCATGGCAAGCCCTTTCCGTAACCCCTAATAATAGTTCTTCCCACCAGCATCCTTATTCCACTCCCATCGCTCTCGCGCTAATGAAATTGAATCGAATTCTCGCAGCCTCCGCGTTTCTGCTTCTCGCCGTGCCCCTTCCCGCCCAAGTCGAAATCAACGCCGCCAGGAACTTCACTCCAGATCAAATAGAAGCCGTTTACAAGACTGGTTCGGGCATCTCCGGCCCCGGCAAGCCTGTTTATGGGGATGGAGTTCTCGGTGGAATCGCGTCCGATATTGGCGGCATCGTGGTGACACGGGAAAACCGGGCCAAACTCTGCTCGGGTTCCGTTGTCAGCAGCGGATTGCTGCCGCACATCAAGCCAATATGGGATGTCCATCTGCGGGACACCATCGTCATTCTCGGCGGCGACGGGAACTATTACATGACCGGTTCGTCGGGCGATAACATTTGGAAATTCAACGACGGAATCGAACTCTGGAAATCCCCCGATCTCATCGACTGGAAATATCTAGGTCTGGTCTGGAGCATCGAAAAGGACGGGGGATGGGAAAAGAAGTGGCGCGACCATCGAGGCCCAGTCCGTTCGGTCTGGGCTCCCGAAATCCGCTATATTCACAAGAATTACTACCTGATCTTTGGGATGCCTCCCGGCGGCATGTCGATCCTCAAGAGCACGACCGGCAAACCGGAGGGTCCTTACGTCCATGCGACAGCACCTGACAAGCCCATCCTCGGCGGCATCGGCCCTATCCCAGGCTCCTTCCTGATCGACCCCACGCTTTTTGAAGACGACGACGGCAAGATTTATTTCACCTATGGCGCCTCTGAGCGGATTGCTCGCATGAAGGACGATCTGAGCGATTTCGCCGAACCGCTGCGCCCCATTGTTCTCAGCGATGCGGATCACGATCCAACCACCCATTTCAGGGATTCGAACGCGCTTGGTTACGAAGGCGCGACCCTCTTCAAGCACAACGGCAAATATTACCTCGGTTCGACGGACCACTATCACGGGCGCTATTCCATGTGTCTGGCGGTAAGCGACAAAATCTACGGCCCTTACCGAATGAGGCATGAAAGCGTCCCGTGCAACGGCGGCGGCAACTTTTTCAAGGCCAAGGACGGATTCTGGTACAGCACATTCTTTGGCGGGGAAGATCAATCTCCGTGGCGGGAAAAACCGGGCATTGTCCGAATCGATTTCGACAGGGACGGAAAGGTGATTGTGGCTGGGGAACAACCCGGATTTATTTTGCGCGAGGAGAATTAGGGTGACGATTAAGAGCAAGATTCATAGTCGCACTCCTACTCCTGCTTTTACTCTTAATCTTCCTGTTAATCTTAATTCATCCCCACCTCTCCACACTCAGCGCCGGATTACTTCCGCGATGCTCCTACGGACGCGGAGCCACTGGTGAGAATGGTCTCCATCTCAGCCCTCCAGTTTGCTCTTTCGGAGTGATTCGGCCAGCCCTTAATAATGGCAAGCATCTCTGTCAAGCCGCGGTTGCGTTGTCCGATCTCAATCAGGTCTTCCGCGCGCGACCAGAGCAACCCCGGCTTTGCGATATTATCGAACTGATCGCTATCGAACGCCCGCCTCGTTTTGGAAGCAGTCGCAGCGGCGCTTTTTAGTTTGTTATCCCAATATAGAATAACTCGCGGATCCTTGTCTTTGCGCAACTGCGGAAGAATCGTTTTTTGCCAGATTCCGTCCACATTACCGGGGGACGACTCCCAATCGTCAAAGCCCTCCAGCAGCTTTTCGATGCCGTACCATTTCGTAAAAATACTCCTATGGATGTTAATTTTCTGGAGCATATCGTGCTGCTGCACGCCCTGCTTGGAGGATGCGACCTGATCGCAGTAGGCGATGAGCGTGGGAAGGCTTCGCGAAACTGTCATGCCGCAGGCGTGCTGGAGGCTGAGAACGAGGTAGCGCAAGTGCAGGCATATCGCGCTTCTCATTTCGGGGTTTTTCAAATGCTCCTCCTCGGCCTTCTTCCACTCCATGAACAATATTTGCGCACGGGGTTGGCCCGCAAAGGAGATCGCCTTCATGGCGTTCGTGAAAAAGGCGATTGCACTGGCGGGACTCGCCGCGGCGGCGCTCAGATCCTGAATCGCTTTTGAAGCCTGTGTCCTGGTCGCCTCAGTCTCAGCGGGTTTGGTTTTTTGGAGAAAATCCAGGATCGATTTCTCATCGACCGCTGGGCCGTCCTGGGCGGCGGCGACAAAAACGATTGAAATATAAATGAGAAGAGCGAGGTTTTTCATTGAATGGAGTCGGGATACGAGAGGTGAAAGCGACCGGGAATGTAGCGCGGAAGTCGAGTTGATGGCAGGTGTGTTTTTGTGCCAAATGGGGTGTTTTTTGTGCCGACTACTGGCTGTGCGAGGGAATGCGGTTTTCGGCTGGGAAGGATTATGATTATGAAACCGGAGGGCGCTGAGCGTGTGCGGCATCTCATTGGGAAACCGCGGCTCGGAAACCATTTCAAGGAATGGACCGATGCGTGCCATGGAATCGGCTCGACCGTTCCGATTTCGTCAGATCGAGCAGGCTTGGGTGGCGACATGCGAAATTGCCAACCCTCAGCGGGAGCCGTTGCGCATCGAGGAGCAATCGGCCCAGGATTCCCGCATCAAACAGTTGTGCTCCATCTTGCTGCGCCTTTCAGAGCCTTCCTATTCGGCTTGGACTGAAGACGACCGCAGGCGCTCTCCCTCCTCAAGAAGCGGAATTCCGAATGTTTGAGAAAACTGGTGGCGAAGTCCAGCTGTTCTCATGGGCAGCGACGCTCGCCAGTGGGGCAGGTTATTTTTTCTTTTCGACGGGATTGATCCATCGAAGCCGGGAAAATCTTCCAAAGCCTTCGTCGGCGCTGATCAATGTGGCCCCATGTTCAATGGCAAGGGCCGCCAGCCAGGCATCGTTGATGTCGTTTCCTGTAAGGCCGAGTTCAATTACCAGTTCTCTAAAAATAGATTCGTGACGAGTGCCGGCGGCGATTCGCAAGGTTTCGGAATAGCTTTTGAGATCTTGCCAGAATTCCAGCGCGACTTCGATCGGTGCGATGCGAAGGCTCGGGAGAGTGACGATCCTCAGAAACGCCACTTCCACCAACTCGCAAAGCGCCAACGGTTCTCCTTGTTGCGACACGCCGTCCAGCCAGCGGCGGCAGGCCCGATGCGCGGGCGATTCCGCGCGGAGGCAATGAATGAGAACATTGGCATCGGGCATGTGCAGCGGCATGGTCTTAGCTTGCGCTGGACATTAGCTTCTCAACATCAGCCTTTTCCTGCTCCCGGTTCGCGATTTCCTTGATGCGCCGGTCGTCAAAAGGAAAAGGCTTCCTGCTCCGGAAAACACGAAACCGCGCGGGCGGACGCTCGCCTCCCGCTTTCGCTTTCTGGATTCGAAAAAGAAGCGCCTGCTCAAGAAAACGAGACAAAGTCATCCCCTGGCGGACTGCCTCCGCCTTGGCTTCGCGATAGAGAGCGTCATCGATCCGAAGAGTTGTCTGCATGATTGAAATATGGCAGATGACAGATTTCTGTCAAACTCGAAACCCTGAAATTTGGCACAAAAAACGACTCCTTCGGCACAGAATCACCCCTTTTCCCAGCCCTGTTTTCCGGTATTGTTCATTCCAGTTTCACAACCCGCAACATCCCATCCACCCATGAAAACTCGCCTTTCATCTCCTATTCTTAATCCTAATCTTAATCCTTATCCTACTCCCCCAGTCATGAAACCACGCCGCTTCCGCACTCCGCTCGCCGCCGCCATCGTCGCGTCGCTCCCTGCCCTCACCCACGTTTCCGCCGCCACCTACACATGGGGCGTCAGCGGGACCGGCGGGACCGGCTCCTGGGACGCCGCCACCGCCGACTGGTACACCGGCAGTTTTAATGTCGCCTGGGCCGACAACAACACCGCCTCCTTTGGCGGAACCGCCGGCACCGTCACCCTCAGCGGCACGCAAACCGTCGCCGGCCTCACCGACAGCGTCGCCGGGTACACCATCACCGGCGGCGTCCTGAGCACCGGCACCAACAATGCCACGTTCACCCTTCCGAACGACCTTGCCATCGCCAGTATTCTGGTCGGCAGCGGGACCTTCACCAAAGCGGGCGCCGGCGCGCTCACCCTCTCCGGCAACAACGCTTTCACCGGCCCGACCACCGTCAGCGCCGGCTCTCTCATCCTTTCAGGGTCCAACACCGCGTTCACCGGGGCGATTGCCGTCACGAGCACCCTTCAGTTGGTCGGCAACTCCGGCAACGGCGGCTCAACTGTGGGCGGCACGAATGCCTCCATCGGCGGCTCCTCCGCCCTGACGCTCAATAACCTTTCGACGCTGCAACTGCGCGCCGATAACAACACGACGTTCGCGCCCGCAAGCGCCACGCTGGGCACGAGTGCGGTAACCGTGAACGTCAACGTTGGCCCTGTCGGCTCGGCCACGGGCAACACGTTGACCCTGGCGAACGTCGCTTCCTCCAGCGCCACGACCTTCAATCTCACCGGCACGAACGGATACAATTTGCAGATGGGTTCAGGCGCTTCGGGCACCGGCGCGGTGACTCTTACCGCCGGCGCCACGTTCAACTCCAATACCGCCGGCGTCACGTTGCAAATCCCGGGCGGCTTTGCCACTGTCGGCACTTCGAACTACAGCTTTACCTTTGGCGGGGCGGGGAACATCTCTGTCGGTTCATTTTCCCAGGGCGGGACCGGCACCATCAGTCCTACCTTTAATTCGACCGGTACGGTGACCCTGACCGGCGCGAATAACTTCTACGCGGCGACGGTGCAGAACTCGGGCACTCTCGTTTTGAACCCCACCTCCAGCCTGTATCCGCAAAACACGCTGACTCTCGGGACCGGCAACCCGACCATCGATAACGAGACCGGCGGGCCGATCACCTTTGGCGCGAATCGCGTCACCCTTTCCGGGAGCGGCTTTATCTATACCGGCGGCAATCCGGGGACTCTGAATATTGGCGCTTCAACACCCAGTGGAGGCCTTTCCGCCAACACGACCATCACCGTCAACGGCGCCAGCGCCCTGACCATTCAAAACGGCGGGTTGCCCCTCAGCGGCACCTTTGGCCTGACCAAGGCCGGCACAGGCACGCTTGCCCTCACCGGCTCGCAGACCTACACCGGGGCAACTTCGGTCAGCGCGGGGACGCTTACGCTTACCGGCACCCTCTTCAGCAACGACGTAACTGTTTCCTCCACGGCCTACCTCGCAGGCAAGGGCGGTATCGCCGCCTCCGGCACCGGCAGCCTCACTTTCAATAGTGGCGCCACCCTGCGCGTGGACGCCACCAACCCCGCCACAGCCCTCACCGTGGGCAGCGGCGCGACGGGCAATCTCACCCTGAACGCCACCACCAACGTGATCCTCGACGGCGTGCCCGCCACGCCGGGCACGGGCACGGTGATTCACCTGATCAAGTACTATGGCACCGAAACCGGGGCCGCAGGCAATCTCGCGTTGCAGAATGCCGCCACCTTCCGCAACCCGACCTTCTCCATCGACACGACCAACAAGTACGTCAACCTTACGATCGATACCAAGGCTTCCACCTGGTCGGGGGCAAGCGGCGCATGGGACATCGCCACCTCCTCTAATTGGAACTCAGGGGCCGATAAGTTTTACCAGGGTGACGCGGTCACTTTCGACAACACCGGAACCACCAAGACAGTGACGATCACAGGCACCGTCATTGCCCCAACGGTCACGTTCACCAACACCTCGGGCAACAATTACTCCATTGGCGGAGCCGGCGGCATCGGTGGCATGACGAGCCTGCTTAAACAAGGCACGGGTTTGGTCACCATTACCGCTCCGATGACCTACTCCGGCACCACCAGCGTCACCTCCGGCACGCTGGCCATCAGCGGCTCTGGGACCCTGGGCGGCGGCGCGGCGCCTCTGGCCATGGGCGGCGGCACCGTCGATCTCGGGGGCGGCACGGCGAAAGTCGGCGCGGTCACCATCACTGCGTCCGGCAGCAATATCATCCAGAACGGCAACCTGACGGCCACTTCCTACGCGGGCACCAATACCACGGGAACCGCCCTTGTCACCGCAAACCTGCTTGGAGTCGCCGCCACTTTGAGCAAGTCCGGCGCGGGCACGCTCACCCTCTCCGGCAGCAACAGCTATACCGGGGTGACGACGGTCAGCGCCGGCACACTTCAGTTTGCCAAGACGACCACACTCTATGGAGGCGTCACGTCGAGCTGGATCGCATCGAATCTCGTCGTCAACAACGGCTATACCGCAGCCTTCAACGTGGGTGGGACCGGCGAATTCGCCGCCTCGGACATCGCAGCCCTTGCGGCGTTGGGCAACGCCGGCAACGGCTTCAGGTCCGGGGCAATCATCGGTTTGGACACCACCAATGCCGCAGGCGGCGTCTTCACTTACGGAAGCGTTCTCGCTAATCCCAACGGCGGCGCCAACACGCTCGGGCTGACAAAGCTGGGCTCCAACACCCTGACGCTCACCGCTTCCAACAGCTACACCGGTGGGACCACGGTCACCGGCGGCACGCTGAACCTGGCCAACCCGAATGCCACGGGGACCGGCGGCACCGTGACCCTGAGCGGCGGCGCCATCTCCTTCGATAGTTCGGTGGCCGGCAACGCCTTTACCTTCGGTAGCCTGGCGGCGGCTGCCAGCACCAGTACCCTCGCTTTGCAAAACAGCGCCGGTGTGCCCGTCGCGCTCACCGTGGGTGGGAACAACGCCGCCTTCATCACCTACGCAGGCGTGTTAAGCGGCTCGGGTTCCGTAACCAAGACCGGGACCACCGCATGGACCCTCAGTTCCAACGCGAGCACTTTCAGCGGCGGGCTGACGGTTCTGACCGGTCAGTTGACCATCGGCGTCGGAGTCGGCGGCAGCACTCTCGGCAGCGGCACCCTGATCCTGGGCGACAGCACGGGCGTCTCCACTACGCCCGTGACTCTCAGCAGCGGGGAGAATTACACCTATTCCAATCCGATCGCCGTCGTCGGCGTCAATCAGGTCAACACGATTGTGGACACGGGCCGCACCGGTAGCTTTAGCGGTCTGATCACCTTCAGCAATGCCAGCCTGATCTTGAACGACGCGTGCGGGGCGGCCCAGACCTTTAGCGGCGGCATCAGCGGCACAGGCAATTTGATTGTCATCAGCAGCGGTTCCGGCGGTTCCGTCACCCTTTCGGGAACGGTGAACAACACCGGCACGATTACCAACAGCGGCACCGGCTACACCCCGACTGCCATCAGCGCCGTCATCGGCTCCAATGTGACGGGCGTGGCGCAAAGCAGCACCAACTGCAAGCTGACGCTCTCCGGCTCCAACAGCTACGGCGGCGGCACGACGCTCAGCTCCGGGACGTTGAACTACAGCAACGGGTATGCGCTCGGTACCGGCACGGCGACGTTTACGGGCAACGCAACGCTCCAGGCGGGCGTGACGGGAACGGTAGCCAACAATATCGCGATCGCTTCGGGCATGACGGGCACGTTCGACAACCAGACCTACGCGGCGACACTTAGCGGCATCGTCAGCGGTTCGGGCGCTCTCACCAAGATCGGCACGGGCGCGCTTGTCCTCATTGCTGCCAACAGCTACACCGGCGCGACGACCGTCTCCACTGGCACGCTGCAACTGGGCGACGGCACCGGCGGCCATGACGGTTCGCTTGCCACCAGCGCCATCACCAATAGCGGCGCGCTGATCTACAATCTTTCCGGTAGCCAGACTGCGGGTTACCTCATCAGCGGCACCGGCAGCCTTACCAAGTCTGGAATGGGCTCTCTGTTTCTGACCGCTTCCAACAGCTATACAGGTGCGACCACGGTCAGCGCCGGCATGTTGAGCGTGAGCGCCACAAACAACCTCGGCGCGGCGGCTGCCAATCTCGTTCTGAGCGGCGGCACGCTTCAGATTACCGGAACAACGCTGACCAATTTCTCCGGCATCGGCCACACGGTTTCCTTCACCGCCGCCCAGCCGGTGGCGTTGGACATCGCCAACGCCGCCAACACCTTCACCGCGGACCAGTCCCTCAACCAAACCACCGGCGGCTTGACCAAGAGCGGAAGCGGCACGCTCATCCTTTCAGCCAGCAACAGCTACACCGGCGCGACGACCGTCACGGGCGGCACGCTGCAAATTGGCAACGGCACAACCGGTTCGCTGGCAACTTCCAGTACCGTGACCGTAAATGCCGGCGCGACGCTGGCTGTGAACCTCGCCAACAGCGGCACCTTCAGCAGTCCAATCTATACCGGCCTTGGCGGGTCCGCGGTAAACTCCATGTCGAGCGGCACGACAACCTTCTCCAATAACATCTACAGCGGCGGCTCCTTCAACCAAACCGGGGCAGGAACGACGATTTTGCTCGGCAACAATGTCTCTTTTTACGGCCCGACAAATATTACCGCCGGAGTGCTGCAATTAAGTGGATCTTACGCAGCGTCGATCACCACAGTGAACGTCGGCGTCGATAACGGGCTGTCCTTCGGGGTCAACGCCATTACTATCGGCGGACTTTCCGGCACCGGCGCTGTCGCGCTTCTCAACGGAACCAACGGCGTCGCGCTAACCGTCGGAAACAACAACCAGGATTCGACCTATTCCGGCGCGATCTCCGGAACGAATTCGGGAGCGTCCTTCATCAAGTCCGGCTCCGGCACGCTCACGCTCACCGGCAGCAGCACCTACACGGTGCCGACAACGATTAGCTCAGGTACCCTCCAACTGGGCGACGGCACGAGCGGTCACGACGGTGCGCTTTCAACCAGCGCCGTCACCGACAATGGCACGCTGGGCTACAACCTCTCCGGCAGCCAGACCCCGTCCTACCTTATTAGCGGCAGTGGCGGCCTAACCAAGTCAGGATCGGGCACGCTGATTCTCACCGGCAGCAACACCTTCACTGGGGTGACGCTGGTGAATGCTGGCACGCTCCTCCTCTCGGCCACCGCCGGAACCACGAGTTACGGGATCGGCAAGAGCACCTTCGACACTTCCGGCGCCGGAACGCTTTCCTTCGGCGGGATGACCGCCGCGACCTTCGGCGGGCTCCAGGGCGCGGGTAACCTCGTTCTTTCCAACACCGCGGGCGCGGCCGTGGCTCTTACGGTCGGTGCCAACAATCAAAACACCCTCTATTCGGGCACTCTGAGCGGCCCCGGTTCGCTGACCAAGAGCGGCTCCGGCTCGCTGACCATGGCGGCGCCCTACACGCTGAGCATCTTGGCTCTCGACGGCGCGGGTAGCCTGGCGTTCCAGAATAACGTAACCGTTTCAAACCTGACCCTCCAGAATACCAGCGGCGTGAACACCACCACCGGGGCCATCACCGTCGCCGCCGGGAAAACGCTGACAATAGGCGGCCCTTCGGTGTCCGCTCCCTTGACCGTGGCGTCAGGCTCCATCGCCGGGGTCACCAATACTGTTTCCATCTCGGGGGCCACTGTCGGAACCGGGGCGCTCGCCGTCACGGGAACATCCATGACCCTCGGGAATTCCTACGCCATCACTAGCGATGAATATGACACGCTGAACCTCTCGGGACTGGGTTCGTTCACCGCGAATGTCACCAACCTTCAAGTCGGCTACCTGTCGAATTCTTCGGCCAGCCGGTCCTCCCGGGGCTCACTCATTTTGGCCGCCACCAATACCATCACCGCGACCACGCTTTCCGTGGGATGCGCCACCGGCTCTTATAACCCGTCCGCCGTTGGGTTGCTGGAGCTTGGCTCCGTCAATACATTCAATGTCGGAACCCTCAACATTGGCACCGGTTCCAAGCCGGCTTCGCTCCTTATGTTCAATCCCGCTCTCGGTTCGCCCGGCACGCTGGTCCTTCGCGGGACCGCCGGCGGTTCCACCACGACCACCATGGCCATCGACGCAGCGAATTGGACGAGCAGCGCGAGTTACCATCAGCAGGCGGATTTCACCGGCGGCATCCTGGATGCCAAGTTTGGGAATGTCACCGTGGGATCGGACCTGGGCAATCAAAATACCCATTCCTCGTGCTTGGCGATCGGCCAGACGACGGGAGCGGGCGCCGATTTCAGTGGCGGCCTGCTCACGATCGGTCAGTGGGCTGGTTCATCCTACGGCAGCAACGTCTATGACACCATGATCCCGGCGAGTTTCTATATTGGCACGAGCAGCGGGTCGGCGACAATGACGTCCGGCACGATCAAGCTCGCCAATAACACCTCCGCCTCCAACGTGACGGTGGGGCCGACCGTATCGGGCACTGTAAATCCGCTCCCCGGCACCTTCGTCTCGGGCATCCTCACTGTCGGGCAGAACGCCTCGGTCACTGCGTCGAGCATCATGCTGGGACTCAGCGGCACCGGCATCGCCTCGACGAACGCAACCGTGAATCTCAACAACGGTGGCGCGCTCACGATCCAGGCCGGCGGGATCTATACGGCGCAATACGCCGGAGCCAGTCCCGCCACGAGCACGCTCAGCTTCGACGGCGGCACGCTGCGGGCGTCGAGTTCGGGCAGCCTCGTGGGTTCGGGGTCGGGCGCGCTGACCAGCGTAACCGTCCTTTCCGGCGGCGCGACCATCGACAGCAACGGCAACAACGTTTCCATCGACCAGCCCCTCTCCGCGGGCGTGGGCAACGGCCTTTCCAGCATCGCCGTCACCGGCAGCGGTTCCTCGTGGGCAACGGCGCCTTATGTGCAGATTACCGACGCCACCGGCACGGGCGCGAGCGCCTTCGCGAAAATCGACGGCGCCGGCCATGTTACCTCCATCTTCGTGACCAACCGTGGGCAGAACTACACCAGCCCCACCATCACGTTGTTGTCCGGCGGCGGAAACGGCGTCACATTGTCTTCCACAATGGCCCCGGTCACCGGCGGCGGCCTCACCAAGACCGGCGCGGGTACCCTGACGCTCTCCGCCAGCAACGGTTACACCGGCGCCACCGCCATCAACGCAGGAACGCTCAACCTCGCCAACGCCAACGCTCTGGCTGGCGGCGGCAACCTCACCTTCGGCGGCGGCACCCTGCAATACAGCGCGACCAACCAGGCGGATTACTCCGCCCGGATCGCCAACAGCGGAAGCGCGATTTCCATCGACACCAACGGCCAGACCGTTTCCTTCGCCTCCAGCCTCGCTTCCTCCAACACCGGCGGCTTGACCAAGCTCGGGGCCGGCACGCTGGCGCTCTCGGCCGCCAACAATTACAGAGGCGGCACGACCGTCACCAGCGGATCGCTTCAAATTGGCAATGCCAACGCGCTCGGCACTGGTGGCCTGACCGTCAACGGCGGCACGTTCGACCTCGCCGGAAACAGCGTGAGCGTTCCAGCCTTCAGTGGCGCGGGCGGCAATGTCACCAACAGCGTGAGCGGAACAAGCACGCTAACGGCGAACACCAGCGGCACCGCAACCTACAACGGCAACATCGCCGATGGCGCGGGGTCTGTGGTTCTCACCAATTCCGGAGCCGGCACGCTCATTCTGGGCGGCTCGCTGACCATGACTGGCCTCAACGCCAGCAATGGGGTTACGCAACTGACCCAGTCCGGCTCCATTGGCGCGGTGAACGTCGCCGCCGGAGCGACCCTTTCCATGGCGGCGAACAGCTCTGGCATCCGCAATGTGTTGAGCATCTCGTCGCTGACGATTTCCGGGTTCACCTCGACGCTCGCCAGTGCGAACAACGCGGCGGTCAATAGCGCCGCCTACACGTCCGTGGCCTCATCCGCTCAGAGCCCGAACGCCGGCGTGTTGACCGATACGGGAGTTTCGCTGACGCAAGCCGCGGCTGCCACCGCCACTGCGCCGGCCTCGCCCGAAGCGGTGCCGGAACCGGGAACGCTGGGCCTTTTGATGGCGGGCGCGATCAGCCTTCTCCGCCGTCGCGCCGGAAAAAAAACTCTTTAGGCGAGGGAGCGCCTTGAGACTTAACCCGCATTTGCCGGATTAGGGGCCGGCTGGGGGTGCGGGTTATTCAGGTCGCCGCGGTGATAGGGGTTACCGCGGCGACCGCTCTTTCCAAGCCTTCATCTGCTTCCAGGCGTCGGCGCGGAAGCGGTGCCTGGATCGATAAGGCCAACGTCAGTGTAGCGATTGGGGGCGGCATTCATGCACTCCGCGGCAACGACGTTCCGGCCTGCGTTCAGAGCGCCCTTCGGAGGCGGAATGGTAATGCAATCGTTCGGCGGATAGTTGCCCGAATAGACAACCTTGCCATTGTTCAGACCCGGATGTTGAGGCCGCTGTAAAGCAGGTAGAATGCGGGATTGGACACTGGTTTTTCACGGTCGAAGCTCTGCTGCATCGTTGAAAGTTGAAATTGACGGCCTTCCAGTCTCCCTTCAGCTGCTTCTCTTCGACGTATTTCCAGACTTACCAAGGGTAGGATTGCTTGTCGCTCACCCGGCTTGCTTTGTCGATCTCGATCGATACGAGGCCGGGCTGGATGCGGCTGGATGCAGAAGACGCCAAATCGTCCGACCCGAAGTAGGTTGTGGCAAAGGAAATGAAACCAGAGGCCAAGGAATACTCAAGGCCGTGAAGGCGAGCCTCGAATCTCGCCACAGCTTCAGAGCTTCCCCAAAAACCTCGACACAGCGACGACGCCTGCCAGGATCCCCGGCAGGGCCGTTCCCACTGCGATGAGCCGGATGGCTTTCTTTTCAAACTGATCGAAGCGGTCGCAGAGCAGCTTCAACTGCGATTTCATTCCGTTATGTCCATCCTCGCCCCGGACGGTTATTTCGAGCGCGAGTAGGCGGCGGTCCGCCTCGGCGAGGCGGTCGCGAACGTCTTCTCTACAGAAGCGACATTGCTGAGAAAGTTCGTGAATGCTGTCGCTCATGGAGAGTGGTCTTATTGCGCAGGTGCGGGTGCGGGAGCTACGGGCGCAGCCGGAGCAGTGCCGCTGAACGCGGCCAGAGCGGTTACGATGGCCTGGCGGCTCTCGGTTCCGATTACGCGGTCCAGCGAATCGGAAACGGCCTGGACTGAAACGGCATTGAGGGCGGGCCGGACGATGATGCCCTGAGGGTTCACGACCTAGGCTTGGGCTGGGAGTCCGTTCGCAATTGCCGTGGCGAGATTGCCGGCGATGGCGTTGAACTGCCGGATGAGTTGCGCGATGCGCTGATCGGTGGCGGGGGCCTCTGCGGCCGGATTGATGGTGAGCATGATGCCTGAGAGCCGATGTCAACTATCCAGCTGCTTCCACCCGTCATCGGTCATTCCGTAGAAGTGCCCTCCGGCGTGGCGGCTGTAGCAGATGGTTCCAACAGATGCAGGAGATGGAAGTGACGCCCCGGCAGAAATCGATACATTCCCATCGACCTCAAGCTGGCCGAAACAGGCGTTCAACGCAAAGATGTTCGGAAGGTTGAAGTCGCTTGTCCCGATGTTGCCGGTATAGCCGGAAAGGTCTGGAACCGGAAGACTCGTCAAATTGCCGCCATCACCCACGAACGACGTGGCGTAGATCGTGCCTGCCGGATACAGCGGATAGCCAATGTTGCCTGTATAAGCGGGGAGGTCCAAGTCCGATATACCCACGCTGGAGCCGGTAATGTTATACAAGTTGCCGCCGTCACCACAGAAATAGCTGGCGTAAACATTACCGAGAGGAGTTGCAGGCCCTCCCAAATCCATTGCATACGATAAATAATAGATGAAGAAAAGATTAATATCGTTACTGGCCCATTGGGCGCCATTTGCATTGCAAGCGTAGCCGTTAGAGTCGAAATATGATCCAGATGTATTCCCAAACACTGGACCATAGATGCTTCCCTGAAGCTGACTCTCAAAGACCTCGGACTGCCCGATGGCAGTTACCGATTCCGCAGGATTTGGACCGGCGATTCGCTCAGCCTTGAAGACGAAGTGAAGCTCGGTGCAGACGATGTTCTCTTTCTTGAATATTCCAGTAACAACAAATAAGCTTCCGGAATAGAAACGATTAGCCTGTATATGACCATTCGCCTCATCGCAGCATTGATGCTCGCTTTATCGCTGTATATTCTGGCAACGCACGGCGCATCGCGTGCGGTGAATTCGACCAAATTGCCAACGGGCCTTCAGGACTGGCTGCATCAAGAGGCGTTCGTCGTCCAACCCGTTCCCGACGAATCAATGCTGATCAACCCCGGCAAGGGCTGGGTTCAATACTACGGAGCCGACGACAAATATACCAGGGACTATATCGCCATTGGATACAGTCGGGCGGCATGGAGCGCGATGGAGCCGAGGGAGGGCGAGTTCGACTGGCGTCCCATCGATCAATTCATCGCAGGGTTCGCCAAGTACGGGAAGAAAGTTGGTTTCGGCGTGATGAGCGTCAGCACCGGGCTTGGGCAATATGTCACGCCAAAGTGGGTCTTCGACGCCGGCGCCAAGCCGATGGAAGTGCCCGATACCTCGTCTCCCACGGGAAAACCTTTGGATTAACCGGCTCATTGGCGACGAACGCTTCCCGTCTTTTGCTCTAGCCGAGGGGGATACAGACTCAGGTTTTTAGGGAGGCTCTGATCGGGCATTCTCCACGTTGCAGGGCTGACGTTCTGGCCGAGATTGTGTTCAGGAAGGCGCCGCTGGTTCCAAAAGAGGAAACTCTCAGGAACTGGTTCCCGGAAGGGAAGAAACAACGACGCCTTCCGCCTTTTCGTACGCGTGTGCGCCACCCCAAGCGTACGTCGCTCCCGTCAGCCTTCGCCCGGTCCTCCAATCATTCCGAGATGAGCGAGATCCCAAAAGAACGCGTCCTCGATCACCTGATAAACCCATCGCCCGATTCCGGGTTCCTCGCTTTCCCGCGAACCCGCCACGTTGAGAATCTTGATCCCGTGTTCCTGAACGAACCGGCGCAAGCCTGCTGCCGGCTCGAAGTTCACGCCTGGAAAAATGTGGACCCATGGCTTCCTGGCCCTGCGTGCGATTTCGATGGTCAGCAGCGACCCACCGGTGACCTCCTCGGCGAGCGTGAATACAACCGTCCCATCGGAATCCCGGACGTTCCATTCGGTGCGCTGCGCGTAATCGTCCGAGGGAGTTTCCGTCAGTTCGTATTGGCCTCCGATTACGCCGTTCTCCGCCTTCCGCCCCCGCGGGCACCAGCCGCCATGGGGGAATCCGTGCCGGAGCGCCACGTCCAGGGCTGCGCGATCGGCACCCGTTTGACCGCCGGAAACGAGTTTTGTGATCAGGCGAGCAGGGTTCATGAGAATCGATTCGCGCGCAAATTTTCCCCCGAGATTTTTCCGATTTCCTTTCGCAGCGGTTCAAGATCGGAATCCTCCAGCGCTAGCGCCCGAAACCGCTTGTCGATTTGAATCGCCCGCTTCACTCGTTGGCGTGCTTCGCTCAGATCGCCGGTCTGACAAGCGTAACAGCCGAGATTGAATTGGATCGTTCCGGCGTTCGGATGCTGCTTTTCCGCCCGAAGCAAAATTTCACGTGCGGCGGCAATCGACGAAAATGCTCTGCGGGTGGCGAACGCCCAATTGCCCCATGTGCCGGGATCGTCGGGACGGAATGCGACCGTCTTTCTTGCGACGTCCTCCATCAACTCCCATTCCTCTGCCTGCGCATACAGAGCCACCTGAAGCTCGTACACCTCTGGGCGCAACGCGTCCTTCGGATCGATTTGATCAAGCTCTATCGAGCACTCCTCAATCATGTTCAGGTCGAGGTATCCACTTGCCGCACGGAGATGCCGTTCAAAGGAGTCCATGATTTAGTTCCACAGAGTATTGTTCCCCGGAGTTTGCACCGCCATTCCCATGGTCTTCAGGAGCGTCCGCGCCATTTGCGCTTCATTTTCGGTTGGCTTCTTGCCCGGCATCATCCGGGCGAAGCGCCCCTCCATCTGGTCGAACTGCGGCAGAAGGCTGGTGCCGAACCCCGTGAACTTGCCCTGTCCGTCCCGCTGGATGAAGAGGAACTGTTGGGCTCTTGCGCAGTGCGCCTCGGCCATGACGACAACAACCTCTTCACGGTCCGGCGATTGCGACGGCGGTACGTTTGCAACAGGTTGCCCGGGTCGATTGGCAAAGGTGGCCCACGATTCGAGAACCATCGCCACCGCCGTCGCCTTGTGGCCGACGGCGAGGAGCCGCCCCGCATTGGCGAACTTGTCCTTCGCGTCGTCGTCCGCCATCGATTTCGGAACAAACAGGATCACGCCCTCCGGGGTGTCGGCCATAAGCGTGGGCGGCACGCTGCCGGTAGTCTCCATCATGTGACGGGCGTAACCCGTGGCATGATGGAGCAGCGTCTTCAGGTCGTCAGCTTGAGATTCTGGATTTTTTCGAGGAATCATGCGTTGTCACAGTACACGGAATGGCGAAGCCGAGCGAGATTATACCTGGGAGGAGAGGGATTGGTCAGGAAGTGCAACTTGTTTCGGCGCTGTTCCATTCGCGTAAATAACCGGCCCGGTCACATCGGATTGTACGTATCGTCCCCGCCCACGCGGCATAGCAGCAGCCACTCCAGGCCGGGCCACGCAGGGGTGACCTCCAACTCCAGCGAGCATTCATCCGCGATTCGCTCGATTACGTCCACATGATCCCGCGGAATGTCCATGATCATCACCCGGGGGCCGGGATTGGGGATCAGCCGCCTTGACCTCAGCAGCCCGCGTCCGAACCACCTCGCGAAGAAATCGGGCGTCAAGTCACCGATCACGGTGTGACGCTGATACCCGCATTTTGCGAACGTTTGCCAAAATTCAGTGGGGGCAATCCAGCGCTTCACCCAGCGCATCCGCTCACGCAGAACCCGGTATTCTATCGCGGCCTGTAAAAACTCCGCGATAACGCGTTGCCCCTCCGGGTGGTCTCCCGGGTGCGACTTTAAGAGCGCTTCCAGCGCAAGCGATTCAGCGAGCATTCCGTCCGCGTATTCGTAGCGAATCGCCTCCCCAGTCGCTCCGTCAAAAAACCAATACTCGGCCGCCATGTTCGCAAGGGTCTCCGCCCTCCCCGAAATATCCTCACCGCATCCGGCGTGCTGGAGATTGCGCGCGGTGCGGCCAAGCTCGCGGACAGCATCGCGGAACTCGATCAGTTCACGTTCCCGTTGAGCGCGCCGAATCGGCACCCATATTTGTTCCATCGATTCAAACAGCGCGAGATCGTCGATCTCGATGGCACGAAGGTTCTCCTCCTTCGGCAACATCCTCGAAACGGCATGCCCCCACGAGACGTACCCTATTTCGTAAAAGTCTCCCATCGGTCAGAGCGGCGTCCAAGGTTCGTTGTCCAGTGTGCCGAGATGGAATGCGACAAGGCTCTGGTATTCGGCAAGGATTGTCAGCGGGACCGACGATTCGTTCGCGATCGCTAATAGCTCGCATTCCTCGTCTGTGCGTATCTCCATTAGCATAATCGGTCGGCCAAAAGGCGGTTCAGGGGCGGGCGAGGTTTCGACTTTGGCGCGTCCGAAATATCGACAGAAGAATGCTTCGCTTAAATCCCCGATCACGACGCGCTTCTGATATCCTGATTCAGCGAGCATGCCGAATACCTCTGAAAGCGCGGCCCCGGTGCTTGACCACGATGCCGCGGTTTTGGCTTCGCAATAGTTTCGGGGGGCGGCGGATTGATCCGAGTAAGCGTTTTCCTGCCGCGCAGACGTGAGCGGGATCGATTGAATAGTTACCTCAAGCCTATCGCACTCGTCCCCAATGCGGTTGGCAGTCTGCGCGCGTTGTTTGTCCGCCACTTCATTTTCGATCCATCGCAGTGTTCGGAATTTGCGGATGAAATCTATAATCCGCTCGCACTGGGGCACGATCCGCGGATCGTCGATCCTGCAGTGCATCAGGTTTCGGGTTGTTCTCGCCAGCAGCGAAATCGCATCCTCGAATTCCCTCCATTCGCGCTGCCTCCTTGGCCAGGAGACGGCATGCCAGAGGGCATACATTCCCTCCAGTGCTGCGAGATCCTGAACGGTCGTTGCAGCAAGACAGTCCTCCTCAGGCGCGAGGCGTCGCGCGGCTTGAGCGAACTCTGAATGGATGAGGTCTACAAACACAGACCAAGATACCGCACTATATTCCATTGCGTTAGGGGTGAGCCTGACGCATATGGCGCCAAAAGGCGGTCACGGCGGGGTCGTGAATCAGGTCTCGGTCAAAAATCGGTCGCACAAGTTCGATTTGTTCCAGGTCTCGCGCACGGCTCAGAGCAACGTAAACCTGTCCCGGCGCGAAGGCACCCGTGTCCATGTCGATTTTGACCCGTTCAAGCGTTGCGCCCTGGCTCCGGTGGATGGTGAGCGCCCACGCCGAAAGTAGAGGGTACTGCACATACCTGCCTACTCGCACGGGGACGATCCTCGCCTCGGCGGTATTGTATTCATACCGATACTCATCCCAACATGCCCGCTCCACTTCGTGCGTTGCGCCGGTGCGCCCACTTTCGAGTTTCACGACAACACGCTCCTCCTCGATTTCCTGTACCACACCCACCGAACCGTTGTGCCAGCGACCACCGGGATCGTTGCGGATCAGCATCACGCGCGCGCCAGGCTTGAGATTTAGAATGCGTGGGACCGGAAGGCGGCGGTTGTCGATCCCGAAGCTGCCGCTTACCTCCCCTACGAGTGAAACGGGACAGCCAGGCAATCGATCCATGTGCCACGCATTGATCTCGTCAGCCCGCGAATTACGGGTGACAAGAGTCGTGAGCGCTGGGCCGGAGGTCGGGTGCTTGCCGGTGCGCCGATTGACTTCCCGAAGGGCGTCGGCAGGGTTCCTTTGTGTCCGGATGGAATCAAGGAGATCAACCCAATGCGGGTCCGGGTGGCGATACGCGGTGCTCAGTTCGACGAAACCGAGATCAACGTCCGCCACCGAATTCGCCTGGAAAAATTGCGGACCCCGATAGCCTGCGGCAGCAAGCACAGTTTCCTCGTGCTGGCGAAGCACCGGCGGAAGCTGAAACGGATCGCCGACTAGCAACACCTTGACCCCGCCGAACGGCAACGAATTTCCGGTATGGTGACGCAGTGAGAGTTCAATTGCGTCCATCAGATCCCCGCGAATCATGGAGCATTCGTCAACAATCAGCAGATCGATGCAACCGATCAGCGCACTGCGCCTTTGCTGAAGGATGTCACGTTGAGTAACAATGCGGGGCGGAAAGCGAAACAGGGAATGAACAGTCGTGCCTCCCACTTGGATTGCGGCGGTTCCCGTTGGAGCCACGATAGCCATATTTCGATCGCCGCGAAGTTGCTGCGCGAGCCATCGGATAAGATTGCTCTTACCGGTGCCCGCCTTTCCCATGATATGGTCGACAGGCGCGCTTCCCCGCAGCGCCGCCATAATTCGCTGCCCATCCTCTCCCGGGTCGTGGGGGCGCTCCTGAAGTGTTGCCATCGCTACATTCTGGTCGGGCAGTGATTGTTGAATGCCGTGAATACGAAGAACCGCATCACGACACGTTTCGAGACTTAGTTCAGACGGTTTAATCATATGCTGTAAGATCCTGGCGTCTGTCACAGCGCTGCGGCTAGTGCCCGTTCACACCATAGCCATTCTGGGAGTATTGCAACACGAATGCCCCAACAAGTTCGGACTCAGCTTGATTCCATTCCTCAACCGGCGACGCATTGTGACGGGTGATGAGATTTTGGAAGGAAATCTCCCGGGCGCGGACGTAGATGTCGAGGGCCGTGGGCAAACGGAAGAGCGCCGGCTGAGTTTTGCGCGGGCGCCCGGGACGACGGCGCGCCACCGTTGCCCCGTTCACGTTACGTGTGGCAACAGTGAAGCTACCGTTTGACTCATTGGCCGTAAGAGACAGGCCCATTTTACCCATTTTATGCGTTACCGCGGCCAGAGTTCGAGCGAGCCGTCCAGCGATGCCGCGGAGCGGACACCGCTCCGACACAAGCTGGCGGAGTTCTTGGACATCTTTTGGTGTCCACATTTTGCGTTTCGATACAGCGGGAATGTTTCCCGAGCCGTTGTTGCTTTCGATCTTAATCATATTTTAAAGATACTGGCTGGTTGTTAAGTTGTTATGGTTGGCGTTGTATTGCGAAAGAGAGAATCGGCCATGCTGGGTATTAGCTATTCAGCCAGAGGTGGCGCCGTTCTGTCGAACGCGCTCTGATCGGATTCCTTGCGGTTTTCACCGGAATTAGGATATGCATTGAGAAACAAGTTTCGAAACTCGACAAATGTTGGAGCGAACTTCGCGCCGGGCGGGAACTCAACCCGAGTTGTTCCAGCAAGGTGCCCCAACGTGGTCGCTCGCAGGTGGATTCCAAGATTGTACAGAAAATGCCAGCCCCAGAATTCAAAGAAGACTCCGAACAAACGATGCAGGAGACGGTTGTGCTCCGGCATTTGGTGAAATGGGGATTTTGGGTCCAAAAATTGTTCCATCGACCGGACTTGTGCATGCGCGACCTGTTGCAAATAGCTGTTTACGCCCAGCATTCGACACCCAATCGCCGCCAGTTCTTCGTCACTCTCCCCGTCGAAAATCCATGCGGTCGCCTCCAAAATTGAAGGGACAAGAGCCGGGGTGATTTTATACGACAGCAGACAGGCCATAGGGTAATGGATAACTACCGGGAGCGCATGGTGGAGATAGCTAACGGTGGGCGATGCGCTGTGGGGAGCGGGGCAATGCTCAATCTCGGCACCGGGAAGGTAATGAACCAACACCGTGATCCAACGTGCAATCTGCTCGCGCAGCCACGCGGTCTTGTAAGAGCCATGCGAAATGCGGTAGGCCATCTCTTGAAGAAACCCGCGATTCGCGCGCTCGACCATGGCGAGATAGCGTTTTGCCTGCGCGTGACGCTGGTCGGCGGCGCCGGTCCGAAGCTGAAGCACAAAGAGCGCCTCCTCCCGCTGGCACTGCTCCTGCCAACCGGGTGAGTTCTTTGGGCGATGAAGTTTCTCCGGTGATGCCAATGCGGCGTAACGGATATCGTGAATGACGCAGCGCTTTTCGTCGGCATACGGGCGCGCGGCTGGCCGGTGAAGACGGCAGCGCTCCTCTGCCGCTTTGATCTGATCAATGAGGCTCTGGGGAGGCGAGCCATCCCAAGAGGCAAGCGGCGCGTCCAGATGCAGAAATTGGCAGTCCGGAAAGTGCAGGCGAATGGCGACCATGTCCGATCCGTTGGATCCCGAACACTCCGGCGACGCCGCATCCGGCAGCAATACGAGATCGGGTTCATGCTCCGCAATGATGGTGAGCAAATCCTTCAACGTGTCTGCTTCCGAGAGGACGACGTGTCCGCGTTCGGTTTCAAGCAGGTGCCTAAGTTTGCCCCGGAGGATCGGATTTGGCTGAACAATGATAATTTTCACAGGGATGGTTAGTTTTCGAATTCAACTGCGACCGTGTATCGCGCCGCTACTGGTATATTGTGGGGATTCAGACAATGTCCCAAAGTATCGCACCATTACGACTCGCAATTCTCCATCGACTAAAACTGCATCTGCATTTGGTAAACCCCGTAGTCGTTGGGTGTTGTCCCAATGCAGAGAAGCGGAACAAGGCAGTTGAGCGATAACGCCTCGATGTGCTTGAATTCCTTTCCTGGAACCAAAATTAGCGGGTCCATTTCCCAGCAGTCGATGTTGCCTTCGCCTACCCAGAAGGAGTTTCCAAGGGTTTCTTGATCGAACTGAATGATCGCCTCGCGCTCTGCATATCCCGCAACGCTCAATAGTTCGAAGAATTCCGTGCGTACACGGTTTAGAAGGCAGGCGTCATGCACGGCCCATCGCGCCTCCTCGTATGCTTTGGTAGCTTTGTTGAACTGTCGCCAAAGGCAGGGAATTTGCGACCTGGCGCCCATTGCCCATATTATATCAACCGCTGTAGATGCCGCCGCGTTGCTGGCTTCGGCGCGTTCGGCCGAGTCGCCCGATTCGGCCATGACTCGGAGGTGACGACGGACATGAGGACAGAGTCGTTGCGCGGCGGGTGCGGCATGCCCATCGTGTTCAATTTGGAAGGATAAACGCCACAGTTCGGCGACAGCGTCATTGTGTTCCATCCAGGCGAATTCACAATTCTCATCGGTAGCGCGTCGGGTAATTGCCACGTGTGAAAGCGCCCCGATGCGGAAGCGGCGGCATAGCTCGGGCCGGCGAAACCATGATGCTGCAAGTTGAAGTTGTGCCGGGAGTAAAGGCTGGAATGTTTTCAAGGGAATTTACGCGTGTGGGGTTGTAAATGCCTATTGGCTTTCAGAGAGCGCGTGTCCCACGAAAGCTCCTTTCCTTCGATGGTTTATTCGAGGGAAACTCCGGCGCATTACCTTGAGCCGATCTCACGACAATTCTCATTTTCTACGCGAGGATTGCCGATTCCACGCGCGCCGAGTCGGCTTGCAGGTAGGATATCACGGAACCCACCGTACTGCGCATGGCCGCTGCAGTCGCAATCAAATCGTGGCCGGTGAGGTCGTGGACGCGCCGGCAAAACGTCTTTCGTCCGGTGTGGGTGGCAAGAGTCCCGCCGCGGATTCCTGCTTTGGAGAAAATCCGCTTGAAGCGCCGCCATCCTGCCGACGGGTCCATCGGGGCCATCGATCGTGATTTGCGGGAGAGAAAAAGCGGTTCGTCGGCGCGGGCGCCGGGGCGCTCGGTATTGAGATAGGCGGCGATCGCTTCGGCGGCCTCGCGGTGAAGCGGCAGCGACCCGCCCTTCCACTTGCCTTTGCAGATGCACCGGGGAAGATGAATGCGCGGCAGCGGATCGCCATCCCACGCATCGCGAATTCGCAATCCGAGAGCCTCCTCGATCCGCAACCCGGCGCGTACGCACACCAGAAACAGAGCCTTGTCCCGGCGGGCGTGCGGTCCGTCGATTGCGGAAAGGGCGGCGGCAACTTCGCTATCAGTCAGGGAACGGCATCCTCTCATGGTCGCAAGATACGAAGGGGGTTTCGGGGCTTTTTCCGAACGCAAGACATTACCTAAAACATTGCGTTCGCGGGTTTGGCCCGGCTATTGAATGCACAAACGCAATGAACTGGTGGCAAGGCGTATGAGTGCCAGATGGAACGGGGCGGGGGGTAACGGGCGTTCCAAACGGGGCGGTTACGTAACGGGCATTTCGTAATTTACGTAAGGCGCGTGGGACAGGGCACCGCGTGAGCACAATCTAGGAGTATGCGACCGAGACTAACCAGTGACGCCGAAATCCGAGCCACCTATGCTTCCATGGAGCAATCCGGGGAGAAGATCACGATTGAAACCCTCCGCGCAAAGATTGGGAGCGGGGTGGCGACCGCGCGCCTCACCGAATTCCTGCGAAAAGAACGCGCCGAAGCCAGCAAACAAAAAGAGGCAATTCCGTCCGCGGTGGCCAAGCTGTTTTCCGATGCCGCCGTAAAACTGCTCGCCGCAGCACGCGATCAAGTCGCCGCGGAATTCGAGGCGGAACGGAGCGAATTGATCGAGGGCCAGAAGCTGCTTGAGAGCGAAAGCCTGGCCCTGCGGCAGCGGCTCGATGAGGGCGCCGCGCAAATGGAGGTTTTCAGGGATGAGCTTCAAAAGGCGAAAGCCGATTTGCTTGCGGCAAACGTGGAGATGGCTAAAACCGTTTTGGTTCTCCAGGAGCGTGTCGCCCTGGTCGCGCAGCATGCCGAAGAACGAGACAAGTGGAGCCAACGAACGAGGCAACTCGAAATCCACCTGGCCGTGGCGCGGGAAAAACTCTACGCAGCAGATACGCGAGGACGGGGCGCATAAAGGGATCGTTCATAAATGAACGGCTGCAATGCGCCGGTATTCTGGGACGCCGCCCATCTGGCCCGAGCGGGAGAATCCCCACCCGACGCCCTGATTAACGCTGACATCAATGCTGTCGAAAAGTGCGGCAGCAGTTAGAAAAGAACCAGTTCGTCCAGTTCTTCTTTCGGCTGAGCCGGAACACGAGCGGGAACGCGTTGAGGAACGACCCGCAACGCTGGAACCGGCAAGGGAGCGACGGCAGGAAGCGCGCTGCTGGGAATCGTGCCGCGGCGAATCAAGATATCGCGAATCGCCGAAAACATCCGCGCAACGTCGGGTTTGCCCGCCGCGGGATCGCCCAGAGTGCTGGTAAAATGGTGTTGGAAAGCCGTCGCGAGCGCTTCTGCCTCCCGTTGGAACGAGGACTTGCCGCGCCTGTAAATGGATTCTGCTTCCCGGACGGTCGTTCCGTCCAAAATAAAAAGTCGATAGGCGCGATCCAGTTCGGGCGACACGCGAATCGCGTCCAGGGCGCCGTCCAGCACGGCGGCGCAATCCCGCGCCAGCAGATCGTTCGTGGAATCGGCTTCCTCGCTGGGCACCCAGTCCCAAGAGGCGAATTCGACGGTTGTTTTTAGCTCATCGATCCGCGCGCGGATTTCCTGGACGGCGGACCGAAGGCAAAGCCGGAGGTAATGGTGAAAAAAGTGCGGCCTCAGCCCTTCGGCGCAGTGACCGACAGGTGCGTAAGTTCGGGCTGCACGACAGGACTCGGCCCAGATCACTTCTTCGGCGTCATGCGCCAGGAAGGGATAATGGCGTACGAAGGGCGCAATGTGCTTCTGGGATAGGGGCCGAACCATGCCGGTCCAGAACGGGGCTGCTTCCAATGGCCGGCGGAGCACAGCAAGCAATTCCAAAGGGTCGGAATCAACCGCGTGGGCAATATCGGCAATGCTCGCGACCGTTTTCGCGGTGGCTCCATTGATGGCGCGATCAGTGATCCACGGGCACCACATGAGCGCGGCTCCGGATTCCCAGAGAACCCTCCACACTTCGGTGCGTACGGAAGCTTGCTCTGGCGTGAGAATGATTTCGGTTGATTTTGTAAGCATGGCGCAAGATACGGACGCTCCGGAAAGCCCTTTGACTGTGGCCATGGACGCCCGAAACGCTCAATGTTCCGTTCATTTCGGGAGGGGTTTTGCTGCGAGAAAGAGCGCAGGTGCGAATGGTTGGACTGTAAATGCCCCGCCTTTTTGAGACATTGGACGGCCAAGCGTGATGAATGAGGGGTTTGACTCCGCCCCTCATTCTATTCCCAATCCATGACTTTTCTCACTCCATGTTTCCTTCTGGGCGAACGGGTTCAAAACCATTTGGCAGGATATTCCATGATCGTTTGCGCCCTCACGCCTTCCATTAGCGCCTTGATATACGGACCCCTTACGCTCAGAGTTTGCCGACGGCCCATTTTGAACGCAACAAATGTCCAGCCATTTATGGGACACACCACTAGGTTATTGCCCCCCTAGTTCCAGCGGCGGTCGTGGTCAGGGAGCAGGTGTCCAGCGACAATTAGAGTCAAGGCGGAGGTCAGTTTTGATTGTCGTTGTACAAGCAGGGTTCGAACGATGCTCAGACTCTTGCCGATGAAAAGCCACTTTTCGATAACCTGCGAAGCTTTCTTACTGAACGTGGTCGTTCTTGCTGACCAGCCAAAAATCGATCTTTTTTTGGGACAAACGCAAAAGCCGGTTACTTGCTGAGGGTGACGACTGACCTACCGAGCCCTGACTCAAACCTGATCGACCGCAGAATCCTGTGGGCCGTCGATCAACTCTGCGGATTCCCGCCGATCCTGGCGGGTTTTCTCACACGAGTGCCTCGTTTCGCCGTAAGGGGCTATCACGATGAAAACACGCCAGGCCGAGATGGCCAGCCGACCGGGCGCCATCGGGTTGGCAACGATCCCCAAAAGGGCTTTCCGGAGAAGAGCGGCAGTGAGCGGCAAACCTCTCGATCCCGAATCAAACCAACGCAAATAAAATCAACCAACTACATCAACATGACACCTAATAACTCCAAATTCACAAAACAGGAACTCGATAACGTCCGATCTCTCGCAGTTTTGGAAATCGTAACCGTGATGGGCAAGGCAGAACCCAAAGACTGCTGGGTAAGGCCCGCCCTGGAAGCGACACTCGCCACAGCCATTGAGGATGCACAATGCATCGATGATGTCGCAGCTTACATCTATCCTTGGGCAGCCGGATTTGCGGACGCTTACGCCAAGCACCTCTCATTGTCAGGCCCAAGCAAAAACTAATTTTCTCGATTCCCGAACAGCGTCGCTCGCTGCTGAGGCCCCTCAGCATCTGGTTCCAACCCGAACGAACATCGGGTCGCAGAAGTTAGCTGGCGAAAGTAATGCACCAGCAAGCTCCTCGTCGGAAAATCGTGACAACTTTCTCTAAATCTTCCAGTCGTCGCCAGGCATGATTCGGCGCATGAACTCATCGAAGAGCGGCACAGTGAAGGCGGTATCCCCGTGGCTGGGACTCCAGATCATTCCTTTTGAGATCAACTGATTTCGCGTTGGGCCGAGGGCCGTCACGTCGCGATTTAACCTCTCGGCGATGTCGCCGGAGCGATGCGGGCCGGCACCGAGTTCGGCCATGGCCCGCAAATATCTCTTTTCCAATGGCGTGAGCCGGTCGAATCGAACGCGGAAGAAGCTTTCGTCGAGGTCCGCGATGGCAGACGTTGACGCCAACTCGACGTCTTCCAGAGTAATGGGTGACTTCGTGGCGGTATCCCATGCGTGCTTTCCCCATTCCTGCAGGAAGTAAGGATACCCGTGCGTCTTCTCGACGATGCGTTCCAATGCGTCAGGCTCCACCTCTACGCCTTCCGCTGCCGCGGGCTTTGCAATCGCCAGTCGCGCCATCGGCGGTGGGAGCGGACCGATCACAGGAAAATCGAAGAGGCGCTCGGCGTAAGATTTCGCCCGGCCCATCTGTCCCCTTAATTGCGGCAGGCCGGCTCCGACCAGGACGACGGGCAGGCGACGCTGGGCGGCGCGATGTAACGCGGTGATGAGCGCCGCCAACTCCTCTTCGGCGACGTACTGCAACTCGTCGACGAACATCACCAAAGCCGTGCCTGCTTTCTGCGCTGCCGCGCCTGAGGCTTCCACCAGGGCCTGCAAATCGTGCTCCAAATCGCCGTTGTCGGCCAGACCCGGCTCTGGATCGAAATCGAATCCCACTTCAATGTCGGAATATTTCACCTTCAATGCCTTGGCGAAGCCGGCCAGCCCGCGCAGGGCACGCTGCGCCAAATCCTTCGCGCTGGCATTCCGCGAGAGTCGCAACAAGGCAAGTCGCAATTGCGGCGCCAGGATCGCAGGCAGCGACCGGCTCTCGGGTGCCTCGACGCGCAACGTGTGGAGACCCGTCGCTTCGGCGTCCTCCCTCATCCGGTCGAGCAAGACGGTCTTGCCAACGCCGCGCAAACCGACCATCAGAATGCTCTTGGTCGGCCGGCCAATGCGCGTTCGTTCCAGCGCAATGCGAACGGTTTCGCGCAGTTCATCGCGACCGGCCAACTCCGGCGGTGGGGTACCAGCCCCGGGGGCGAATGGGTTTCTTACAGGATCCATGCCGCACATTAGGTGGAGTTTATGGAACTTACAAGGATTTTATAAACTCGCCAATTTACATCAAGTCCAGGGTCGATGCCACCATCGCTCGCCATGGCGAACTAAAACCAAGCGTAGGAAATCGCCCCCGAGGATCACTCCCTCAAAACCTCCTGTGCGATGCGTGCCTTACCCGACTGCCGTCCGGGCTCTCGGTGCATTGTCCCCCGTTTGTGGAAATAGCCGCCCAGTTGCCCGTGGAAATGGTTTTTCGAGGGGTCTCGCCCGCACCCATTCGCGGACGCTGGCGGCGACAGTCCGGTTGTCGTCCCGGCGCCAAATCCCGGCTAGCGGCAAGCGATTCCTTCCGGGGGCTTGGGAGCGGAGAAGGATTCGCCGACGGCCATGGAGGTGCAGAGGGCGAGCAAGGCGGTGCGGCGGTGGACGCCGGTCCCGGCGTCGAAGTCGGCGTCTCCTCTTGCCTTCGTCATGGCGACAATTCGGAAATCGACGGCGGGATCGTCGTAAGGGGGAACCCAGTCCTTCAGCAAACGCCGGTTAGGGCCGCGCGCCCGGTTCCGTGGCTGCGCTCACAAATCTGGAGTCGCTAGAACCGATTCCGTCTTTCAAATCGCTTCCACGCCCACTACTATCGCCGCGCGATGCAACCTCAAGTTACTCTCTTAAAACTGACGCTCTGCGGTCCGTCCGATGTGAAAAAGGAATTCACCATTGCAAGGGAGGTTATCGACGAGTGGAACATCCGGAATGGCGAGGTCAAAGGGTTCTGGATCAAGTATCAGCACTGGTCCACCGATGCGTATCCGGATCTCAATGACCGCCCCCAAGGCGTAATCAATCGGCAGCTTATTGATGGTTCGGACCTGCTCTTGGCCATCTTTTGGTCACGCTTCGGAACTCCAACTGGAGCAGCCAACTCTGGCACGGAAGAAGAAATTCGCCGTGGCATTCAAAACGGGAAGAAGGTGATGGTGTATTTTTCCAATTTGGAACCGCTTCCGCCGGAAGCTGATGCCGGGCAAATCCACCGGCTCTGCCAGTTTCGGCAGGAACTCTTCCGGCAGGGGTTATGTTGGACATTCAATTCGCGCGACCTGTCGATTCTTTGCTCGCACGGATTCGGGAGGGTCGGCGGACGCTCAAGACAGTAACTGGCGCAACTCCGTTTAATGGGATCAAGGCAGGGTTTAACGAAGCCTTCCTGATCGATGACCAGTGCAAGCAGAAGCTGATCGCCGCCCATGAGGGGTGCAGGGAAGTCATTAAGCCGTACCTGCGAGGAAGCGACATCGACCGATGGACATCCGACTGGGCAAATCTCTGGATGATCGTCCTGCCGTCCAGCAACGACTATCCTTGGCCATGGGCAGACTGGGGTGCCGCCGCCGAAGCAAAGTTCAAGACAGAGTATCCCAGCCTCTATGAGCACCTGAAGCCATTGGAAGCATCTTTGCTGAAGCGTCAGGACAAGGGGCGCCACTGGTGGGAACTGCGTTCTTGCGCCTACTAGGCCGCCTTTGAAAAGCCAAAGATCATCTACCAGGAGATCCAGTTTCATCCATGCTACTGTCTCGATGTCGCCGGGCGCTTTGGAAACAACAAGACGTTCTTTTTGAGCACCGACGACCTGTTTCTGCTGGCTGTTCTGAATTCTCCGCTGATGTGGTGGCACAACTGGCGATTTCTGCCGCACATGAAAGACGAGGCTCTTTCGCCCATGGCGTTCAAAATGGGGGAACTTCCCATCGCCGAACCCTCCGCTTCCATCCGAGCGTCCGCGGAATCCGCCGTCCGCCGCTTGATTGAAATTACCGCGCTCCAGCAACAGACCCACCGCACGATTCTCGACTGGCTGCGCATGGAATACAGCATTGAAAAGCCGACCAACAAGCTCCAGAATCTCACCGCGCTCGACTCGGATGGTTTCGTTGCCGAAGTGAAAAACAACCGGGGCAAGAAACTCCCGCTTACCGCCGCCGGGTTGCACGCGCTGCGCGAAGAATACCAACGCACCATCGAACCCTCCCACGGCCTCGCCGCCGAAGCGCTGAAACTCGAATGCGAACTCAGTGACCTCGTGAACCAAGCCTACGGCCTGACGCCCGAAGAAACTGCGCTTATGTGGGAGACCGCACCACCCCGCATGCCCATCCCGAAGCCACCAAAACCCAGTTCCGCAAACTGCGGCTAGAGGGCTCTTTGCGCCAACACTTGCGCCATGCTGCCATGCACAAACTGTGTTTATCCGGTTTTTTGGGGGTGTCCAATCATGGTAAACGCAATGCGAACACCCGTCACCCGGCACAGGGGACCGGGGGGCGTGTGGCCACCCGGCCCCGTTGCAAACGAACCCTAGAGTTCCTCCGGGTTGTCCAGCCCCGCGGCCTGCAGCGCTTCCTCAAACTCGGGGTATTCCCCCGCGTAGCGGATGATGTCATCGTCGGTAAGGACGGTGTACAGGGTGCCCACGATGCAGTGGGTGCGCGGGTGTTGCCAGGTGGAATAGGTCTTGGCCACGCAGCGCTTGGTGCGAGTGCTCACGAAGAGCGCGCGCAGTTCGACCCCCAGCCAGACCTCATCATTCCCCTCCCAGCAAGGAGCAGGCAGGGTGATGCGGACGTGTTCGTTCTCGGTTCCGCCGACATCGGCGGTGACCGTCTTACGGGAAAAACCCGTCGTATTTGTTGACTTAGTCATATTGCATTTATGTTTAGTTTCGTGAGGATGCGTCCGCTGCCGGGCGCAACTACCGCGCGTTGGCGGCAACTGCGTTTGCCTTCAGCAGACCTACATCCTTACGCACGGAAGCAATCCAAGCGCGTTTCCGCATTTGTCCCTGGGGGCCGTGAAAACCAGGTTCGTTAATCCTCGCGTGCGCGCGCACGCGCGTAACGGGGCAAGACGGGGGCGCGCATTCGGAACGCCAGTCGGCCCGCGGATTGCGAAAGCGTTCGCGATGCTCCGTCTCTTGCGTCCTGCTCTCCGATGACGGCGGCGGGCACAAGCCCGAGGTTCCCGGCTTCTTACTGTTCTTCTCCTCCGTCTTGGGTCGCCTCCGCCATCGCGACCACCCCTGCAAATGAAGAGCCCTTCTGCGGATACCCCATCGAGTTCACCTCCAACGTCGCTATCCATGTCATTAAGCGCTCATCAAATCGATGTTCGGCAAGGAACGAATCTGCCCCCGGATGGAAGATTTCAGGCGCGAATCGTCCCAGGGAATCGCCCGAGAGCAGTTTGCTGCCAAGACCTGTGACGATTTCGCGAACCATGTTCATTGTTATTCTGGGGGCGGCAAGGGACGCACGCCCGAAATCCGGAGCGACGCGAACCGCGATTCCGCACAACCCGCGCTCAAGCGCAAGATCGCAGTTCATCAGAATCTTTTCGAATACCTCCCCGCCGAAGTGAAACCAGAAGCGACCGTTGCTCGTTTGGATCACCGGAGCGAGTCCCTCATCGATCCCACATCCACGGCGTACGTGCTCGGCGAACGACTGCGAAACCGGCCGGCGGCGGCCACCATAGTCAGGGCCATAATCGGTGTCGTCCACCGGGTCAGGCACCGAAACAACGTCAATTTGCCCGCCGTCGCGCCTGACAATTCGGTGCGTGGAACCGGCCATAGTCACCAATTGCCCACCTTCTCCGAGTTTCTTGATACGACCGATCATTTCGCCGGTCCTGTCGTTCTGAATGGCCAGGGCAAGATCGCTGGAATTGATGTTTGAGTGAACAGTCATCTCGTCTTGAGCATGCTCCGCGAACCGGCTCCAGCCACCGGAAAGGTGCAGGCGCCCACGTTGCTCTTCAAGTTTTCCCTCTTCCCGCCACACGCGGATTACCATTTCACAAAGCGATGCAGTATCCGATTCCGGCCATACGCTTCTTGCTAGTTTAATCAGGGAGTCCTGAGAGCGGCCGACTTCGCGGTTTTGGCGAATGTAGCTGATGACCTGTTGGGGCAGAACGTCCCATCGACGCACTCGGTGCTTGTAATCCAGGACTCCATCCACGGCGGTGACGAGTTCGCTTGCCATTGCCGCCGCATCGATTGCGTCCCGCATGATAGGAACAATTCGCGTCAGTCCGGTGCGGCGACCGCCGCGCCCAATGCGTTGGAGCAGACCGGATGTGTCCGGGGGAGCGCCGTGTAAGGCAACCACATCGACGTCTCCGATATCGACACCGACTTCCAGCGTGTTTGTTGCAACCAGAACGGCGTCATGGAGTCGACTGAATGTATCCTCTGCTCTTTGCCGGTGCTCACGGCTCAAGCTGCCATGATGCGCCCCCACCCAAATCTCGCGATGCTTCTTCAGACGCCTCCGCAACAGGACCGTAAGGGCGTCACACGCCTTCCTTGAAACGACAAATACCAATGCCTTTCTGGTGCCTTCCGTAAGCAGCGCGGTCTCGATAGGCTTTGTTGCGTCACTGTTCTCATCCCCCAGGAAGAGTTGCGACACCAGATCGGCGGGACGCACTTGCGCGCCAAGCCTCAGCCATCCGGTTTCTTTCGTCAGGATGTCAATTGGGCGGCATCCCGGGCAGATAATTGCGCGGGCTCCCGCCCCAAGAAGTCTCTTGGCGAGAATCTCCGGTGCCGGCACCGTCGCACTGGCGGCACACACTTGCAGTCCTGCAGTAGCCGTCCAGCCATTGGCGAGAGCGGTCTCACGCAGCTTCCTTATCCGCGCCAAGAGAAATCGCAACTGATCACCACGGGACGTGGTGTCGAAGCAATGCGCCTCATCGACAAACACGCCAGCGACGTTCGCCAGCAAATGCGCCACGATCTCACCGGTGGCACGCCGAACGGAACGCCGCACCAACATGGAATCCAGCGACTCTGGCGTCGTGATAAGAACCTCGGGGAAGGAGTCCGCGCCTCGAAAATCGCTGGTCTGAGCCGCGCATGCCCAACCCAACTGCGCAAACGGGGTTTCCAGTCGCGCCGTAAGATCCGCTACCAGGGCGCGCGTCGGCGCTACGACGAGCAACCGCGGGCCGCGACTCAGATTGCCGATGGGGCGGCGAATCGCCCAGGTGAGCGGCGCAATGACGGCCTCTGTTTTCCCCGCCGCCGTCGAGGCGCACACCAATACATTTTTTCCTTCAGCAATGGGTTCGATGGATGCCCGTTGCACATCAGTAAGAGATGGAAAACCAAAAAACGCACGTCCAACATCTCCCAATCCATCACGCAATTGCCGATCCGCCCGCGTCTCGTTCGTATCAGGCATACGTCGTATCGAGTTTCTCCAATAGGTGTCGGATAAAGCGCCTGGGATTCCGTTCATTCGAACTCCGGGCCAAATCAGCGATGCATTGTTCCACCAAGGCGCTGCTTGCAGAAAGCCGGTCCTCTCCCAAGCCATATGCCTCACCGTAAAGCTTGCAAAGCCGTTTTCCCAAGTCGCGAAGTTCGGAGATTGTCGGCTCCCGCAGCCGGATTGTATTCAAGCAAGGCCCCAGTTCGGTTCGCAACCCGTCGATCGGATCTGAATCGGTGGTGCCGGGAGTAATCGCTATCGCAACAACCAAGCCGCCACAGCCCAACGCACGCTGCTCCATGGCAATTTCCCGCCAAGCCCTGAACAATTCGTAACGCTGCTCCCGCTCGTTTTTGCTGCGCCCGCTTTGAGCATAATCCACATCGGCCTCGTCGCACATGATGACCAGCCCATTTCGCGCGTTGGTAACGCAGCATGCCCGAGCCCACTCCCATATCAATTCGGCGCAACGCCGAGGCCGGTCATGACGGACCACTTTCAACGCCGGCACGACAAGCCCCGCCCTGCTTCGAACCTCGCCGGCCCCAACCTCCAGACTCAGGAAATCTTCGATCACCTCCCACATGTTCGGGTCTTCAACCTGAGCAGCGTCTACCCGCCGCAATACGTCGTAAAGCAACGGGCATCCTGATAGCTTGAGTCTTTCAGTGTCTTTGGTGCGAACCAATGCGGCCAATCGTTGCGAAAGACCATCAGGGTTATCATCTGGGAACTCAATATTGCGGGCTAAGGCTGCGAGCACAGTCATGGGCGCGCAGAGCGAAACACCCACCCCGTCAAGCACCACAGACCCGGTCGCCATATGGACGGCATGGGCCAGTTGTCGAAGGTGCGCCAAAGCATGACTCTTGCCCATTCCATAAGGACTTGCGATTAGCAAGAAAGACATCTCTCCCGCGGCTGCGCGATCCAGTGCATGTTGACACTCCACATTGACATCCTCCATTCCAACGCTTAGATCCCGCACGCTGTCTGGAGTCGACTGCCCGAGGCGTAGCGCGAGCAACGTCTGCCGGGCGCTTCGCCACGGAAGCGTGACATCGCGCCGAGAAACGCCCTCCACGTTCGATGGCCTATCGAAATTCAGTGACAGAGGTTTCCCTGTACCTCTCTCCACGAGTTCATCCAGGAATTCCGGTAGTCGCAAAATACCGAGGAGTGGGTAGTCCACCAGTCCTCTTAACCGTCCGGTTCCCGGCAGGATCTCGCGGATAACACAGTCTCCCTTGCGCGGATGTTGTGCGCAGATCTCCATTTATCCAATATCACATTTGTTGGGTATTTGATCGGCAGAGCGAATACCATCAAAAGCGCCCTGCACCAACTTAGCCAGTTCCTCGGCGGAATACTTCATTTCCCCCACCGCACCTTGCCGTTCAAGCAAACCACACCACGTTTTAACAAACAGTCGCCGTGCGTTAACCTCCAAAATTCGACTGGCTGTGATGTTGGCCAGGAGTACCGCGTTCTCGATTTGAAGCTGTCGGTCGAAATGCCAATTATGAACGTGCATGCCGAGCGAAAGCAGTTTCACGCCGATTGCCCTTAGCACCTCTTTCTGGTCGCCAAGTTCGCTCAAATCGATCTGCGAAGCATTATTGTTTCCTTTGTGGAAAGGGTCGCCGACAACGCTCACGCGCGATGCAAGCGCCTGATATCGTTGGAGCTTTTCAGCGATATCGGGCACTGTGGCCAATACGCCGAATAGCGGAACGCGACCCATACGCGCATCAGGCGCATCCATCATGACGCGCATTGAAACAAGGGCGCGTTCGAGCGCTCCACCCCGTGCGCTCAGGATAATGGTATCGATCTCGTCGAGCAGCAGGGCGAGTCCATAAACACCAGCATGGCGCAGGAACTTCGACAGAGAGAACAACAACGTCCGTCCGTGCTCAACCCGGTCGTTCGTCTTCACCACCTGCAAATGCAAAGACTGGCGTTCCTTTGTCGTAAGTGTGTCTGGTTGTCCCTGTAGCCAACGGAGTGCAGCATCGCCCTGCAGTTTATCCGTCAGGGGATCGCGCAGATGCTGGAGCAGCGCGATCATCACCCGGGCAAACGCGGGATGCGCCCAATCCTCATCTTCAAGCGCTTCAATCAAAAAGGTGAGCGTGTACTCGGGGTCGGGCGCTGTTGCCGCCTTCGCTCGCATGCTCTCCAAGGCGGCATGCGCCACTGCCCGAATGCCTTTCCGATCGCTATTCGGTAACTGCAGCGCCCTGACGATTCGCTCGTAGAGGCCGAACCAGTCGCCAAGTGAAATGTCCCTGCATTGCAAGTACGCTGTCGCCCAGTTTTCCTCCGTTGAACGTGCTTCGAGCGCCAGGAGGAAATGGGTTTTCCCAGCACCATACGGTCCAACAGCCAGCTTGAAATGTGTGTTCCTGCGGCAGTAGTCACGTAAATAGACGCTTGCAAGGCGATCCAACCAGTCATCGAGACCCACGGACCATGCTGGCAGAACACGACCGGCGATCTCGGTGGCCGGTGGGGTGCCTGTTGCAGCGAGGTTGATCCATGCATCGCTTAGATCATCAGGCGATAGGGAAGCGAATGGAAAGACAGAATCGGACATAAGTTAGCTGGGTGAAAAAAGTTCTGCCGCCATTCGTTTAATAAACTCCCGAACGCAGCCGTGGGCGAGATTTTTGCTGGCGCTCTGTGCCGCGGCGGGAAGTCCGGCCCGCGCCGCGGAGACGCGATCTTTTGAAAATCCGCCGCTTTCGGCGATTTCAAGGAGCTTGCCGCCAAGCTGCAGGAAAAACGCGGGATGATCGGGGGCCGGATCCGTAAGTTCGTCGAGCCGACACCAGATAGCGCGTGGATTTCGCGGAGGCAGCGAAAACGGCGTTGTTTCTTCCATGCGCTCCACTCGATCGGACAGCGCGCGATAGTTTTGCCGGGCCAGTTGAATGAAATCGTTGGTGGTGGCATAGATCACCGCGCATCCTGGTGTCTTTCCGGTGGCAAGCGAATCCACCATGTTGCGTAGATTTGCCATATGCTGCTGTTGTGACCGCAATGGTTCGGGGCGCAAATGTAAATCTGCCCCAGCCTCGTCGATCAAAACGATCAGCCCCCGATATCCCAGTTGCCGGGGTAGCGTCAGAAGTGATTTTAGCCACGCCGCAGCGTTACGTTTTCCAAGCTGACCCAGAGGTCGGGGAAGGTGGCTGTCGTTTCGATATAGATCGGCAAATAAGACCCGCAGGGTGTCATCAGCGTGAAGAAGCGCGCGAAGGGCATCCGTGATAAAACTGCGGTCATGCTTTCGGCGGACATAGCAGCCCACGAGATTCCGGAATTCGACGTTTCCTCGCGAGGCCGAATTGAACGCCTGAAGCTGCTGATCAGAGATTTGAGCAAGCAACTGGGACAGACCGAGCCGTGATTTACCCGTCCCGGCGCTGTACGGCGCCGAGATTGAATTTGCGATTGCGCGATATGTTATGGCTAACGAACCAAACGGCTGATGCTGCGTCCCGCACTGGAGCCTGGCGGTGACAAACCCCTCGCGGGTGGCCGTTACTTCCAGCGCCTGCAAGAAATGGGTCTTACCTCGTCCGTATGGACCTTCGACAAAACGTAGCTCGGCCCCACCGGCGGCAATAAACGGAAGGCTTTCCTTGCGCCACCGCTCCAAAAAACCGTCCAAACCGGTTGAAAGTCGCATCGAAATTTCCCGGTCATCAAGCGTGCCAAAACTCGCCAGTTGTCGAATTGAGTCGTGCGGATTTCGAGTGTCCATCCGTGAAGGCTACAGGGGTCTGACTGCAAGCCGGGCCGCGGCGGTCTCACCGCCCGGCGAGTGTTCGAGAGAGGGAATGAAGATCGTGTCTTTGCTTTCCCTCATCGACGGCGCCTGAGTCGCAAGCCTCTGATTTCCGCAACTCCAGCCGTGCAGTCCGAAACGAGCGAGATCGTACACAAGCTGGTAGAGCGGATATGGCTCCATGTTTTTGGCCTCCGGTGCGCGACGAAACCGCTCCGAGCGCCGGGCACGATCCAGCACCATTTCGCGGTGCAAATCCCGCACTGGAACAAATCCATCAGCCATTGCCCCAAAGGATCGACAATAATCCATCGCGGTCGTCAGTTCCTGGAAGAACTCTTCGCGATGGAAGGGGACCGCATCCAATGCCGCCCGATCTTTCTGGACCGCCTCGAAGAGCTTCCTGCCGTCGGTTTCTTTGTGTATCCCGATCCGCACCCCTCCGAGACTCACGGTTGCCATTATCCCATCGTAAGCAACAGTGAAAATTCCGATTCGGTCCAGATTTGTAAGCATCTCAGTTGAGAGGCCAGCGTCCTTCGCAAGATGGTGTAACATCTCACGCCGAGAAGCCATTTCCTCCTGGAAACGTCTCCGCGCCGCAGCCGTTCCCTCCCGCAGACTGTCCACGACTTTCGCCCAATCGAAGCGTTCGGCCAAGGTCAGAGCCCGCTCCAATGCGTCCGCAGCGCCTGGTTGGGCACTCTCGACGGCTTTGCATGCGAGGGCGATCTGCTTGGAAACCTCTTGGAGCTGCTTCAGTTCCCCCAGCAGGGCGGGGCCTGTGGGCTCAATTCCCGCGATTGAACGATCATCCGGGTTGGTCGGATTACTTCTGGGGTCGATGCGAGATGTGATCTCCATCGGGCCAGAATGCCCTATTTTCCCAGGGCAGGAAAGTCCAAATTCTTCTCCCTCGAAGTGCCTCCGTGAACACAGAGGCTTTGGATGTTTTATTTCCGCGGGTGCCAGACAGGAAAAAGGAGATCTTCAGTGGTTCCGCTCCATAACGGTACCGATGCATTGGCACAAAATGCGCGTTCTTTGTGATGGGACGCGGGCGCCCTGCCTAAGATCAGCGCCCTCGTTATTCGGCTACTTGCTGGGTGCGCCGTCCACGTCCCTGCTGCAGGGAAGGAGCTTCGCAGTTCGCAAAATCGCAATGATTCCGGTGCCGATGTAACCGCCCAGAAACTCCGGCAACGAATGGCCCATGTTAGCCGCGATGGTGCCAAGCAGGGTGAAAAAATTCAAGGTTCCTGCATTGACCAGGGCGGCTTCGAGAAGGAGCGTGGCGCAAAGGTGACGCAATGTGTAACAGGTGATTCCCTCGTCGTCTCCCAGAACGCGCCTCGCGGCCGCCCGCAGCGCATCCTGAAGCGCTTCCCGGAATTGGCGGCACGAAGCGGAGTCGAAGTCTGAAATCCGAGAAGAAAGGGTGATTTCCTTGTCGGCCTTGAGAGTAATCAGGTGTTTGCGGAGTTCGCCGGTCGCCCACTCCAGTATATCATTTCCCCGAATCAGATTGGCAATCGCGTCACGCCGCGCACGGTTGGTCTTTTTAACCCCTTTGATGCATGCGCAGAGCAAATTGCCGCGCACGCGCAGGTGCCGCAGGCGCAAAGCGAGATTTTCTTTAGGGCGCGCTCCGAAGACAATCGCAATCAATCCACCAGCGATCAAACGCTTTCCTCTCTTCCCCAGCCCCTCCCCCTTCGGGTCCTTATGCTCACTCGCCAATTCTTCGAGGAACACGGACAGGAACTTTTTTATCGTCGACCTCGGCACCAGACGAACAGCGGGATCAAGCGGCCATTTCCCGAGATTCTGAAGATTCCGCACAGTTCCTTGAAGGAGTTTCTTGACAACTTTGGCGTCGCAATTTCCGTGGTGCGAAGCGGAAATCTCGATCCAATGTTGGAGAATCGACTGATTCGGAACCGGGTGAAACTGTTGTGCAAATTCAGTCCATTCGGCGATTTTCCAACCACTGGGACATGTATGCAGCGACTCGGGCAGAAGCCGCCCCATTCCTCGCTCACCCAGCGGCAGGCGATTGGACCCGCCCAAAAGGGGACGAATTGTGTCGTTGCAAGGAGCGGTGTAATCCGGCGTGCGACTGGTGGCCTTATGGGGTGAAGTCCAGGGCGCGCCATCAAGTCCGACGGGCGTTCCCAGTTCCAGGGAGGCGAAGATATCGGATTCGGCGATATAGTTGCAGGGTATAATCAGCCTCCCCAAGAGTCCCGCAGCGACAAAACCAGAAAAACGGCAATGGCACCGGTAGTATGCAACACGGCTGACCGCTCTGATGAATGATGCCTCGTCGATATTTAACGGGCGAAGAAGGTCTTGGAGAGAGTCGCGACCGTCCTTGAAGAATCTGCGCCGCCGTGTGCGGTGGTTCCCAAACGCCCTTTGAACGAGTTGACCGGCAACGGAATCCGCTTTCCCGATGGGCAGAGGGATGGCTCCCAGTCCTCCCCCCTTCTGGGGCAGCAGCGCGACGAAGAACAGTTGCCCACCGAGTGTCACGAAGTCAGACAAGCTGTAATACGCGGCGTAGCGGCGGAGGTTCTCCCATGGAATCCCGACAAGGCCCGAGAGGACAATGATCAACGACGCAAACCACCGGGGTCTGCCGAGGTGCCGCAGATTCTCAGAAATGTATGCGGTTGCCTTCCCGACGATCTCGAAGTCCTCGTTGTCGGGCAAATACACGCCTGACGTGTGCCTGTGCCGGACCTTCGAACCGACAGCCGCGGTCAAAACCGATTCAGTCGGCTCTTGGGCACCGGCAGCAAAAAGTAGTTCATGGAGGTTTTCTCCACTGCACGCGTCTTGGTACACCTTTCCGAGCCATTCCGTCGCGTGATTGACGATAAGGGAGGTTGGCAGTGGACATAAGGGACCACCCGGCAGGAGCGAGTTGTCGATGTGTTCGCTCACGAGACCGGAGACAATCTGGGACGCGTTAGCTTCGGTCAATGCGCTGAGAACCGACTTTCTCGGTGCGTTCTCCGGGGTAAACCCAAGACTGGAGTCGTATCGCTCCGGATCCCTTTGCTGCCCACCCACTCCGGCTGGTATGTCAAACGGGATCGGCACGATGCGAGTTCGCATCCCTACGCCAAGGTTCTTGTCCGCAAGAGCGAGGAAGCTACGTTGCCCGTCGAAAACCCGCTGGCATATGCCTCCGGGACGTGCTCCGAGCAAAGCGGGCAAAGCTTCGAGACCGGCTGAACCCACGGAAGGGATTGCCTGATTGTCGGCTCCGTGAATTCGTTTCACCACCTCCGCAAGAGGGGGCGCGTCAACCCCAACCCAATCGGGCTGGAGAACGACGGGGACGTCGTGCGAACCAAGCCCGGCCAAGTGGTTCTGCGCTTCGTTAATGTCAACCAAGGTGTTTTGAAGGGTGGCGCGGCTGATCCTTATGTAGTTACAATCCGCGCGAAACGGCGAAATGGTACGGGAGCAGATTAGGGACATCACAGCCGGCGAAGATCCCGCGAGAACAAGGCCCGAATACAACCAACAGGCATGCAATCGACACAACTGGGCCTCGATATTGCGCTTCCAGGCTGGGACGAACGGGGCAAAGGAGCTTCCAACGTTATGATGGGGGCTGAGTGCGGCTTTGATTGAATTGGTGTAAACGTCCCTTGATGAATCGCCCAAGATCGCCTGCAGCGTCGGCATGCCACCGGCATTTTTTTCGAGAAGTTCGCAGAGCAGGGCAAGAGTGCCGGTCAACTGAACTTCGATTCGTTGGCCGAAGGGAATTCGTCCAAAAAGGCCCTCGTTGAATCCGTTACCGGGAAACAAGGACAGCCGTGCCCGCGATAGGTCCAGAGCACCCGGGGCGCTGCTTACCGGAGTCGCTGTAAGGGGCAGGCAAAACAGATCCGTAACAGGTATTCCAAAACGCAGTGATATTAACGCAATCAACCACGCCGTCCATTCCTTTGGACCAAAAACTTTCCAGGCCCGGTTGGCGTAGGCGGCACTCCTCTGCAGCACGGCGCCGCCGATTTCCAGTTGACGCGTATTACATGCCAGAAGATCGCCAGCGAGGGATAGGTCCGCGAAGCGACGAATTGTCCGAGGACTGTCAATAGCAAGCGCTTCTTCGTCGGCAACGGGACTGCAATGCAGGATCCTCGCGCTGGTGAGCTTGAAGTAATTGGATGTGGGTGTTTCCTCCTCGTCAGCAGTCGCCCTTCGGGCTTGCGGCGAGAGAGGCGTTGGTCCCCAAAATGTTTCCACATCCTGAACGAAACGCAGGCGCGCTGCATTTCCGGTTTGTACCAGAGCTTTGTTTTCGTTCGGGGGCAGACAGCATACGGACGGCAAACGACCACCCTCACGAGATAGAAACATCGCTGCCGATTCAAAATCTCCTGGGTCCAGCCCATAAGCTGCCAGAGCAATTTGGCGCCGTGCGTGGAGCGAGGCTGCAACGAGGCGCGGGTCGCCGGGGTGCTGAATCTCGATTTGAGCGAGCCTAATAAGAATTCGTGCCACCGATGCGGCACAGGCCGGGTCATCGATCAGCGGGCGGAGCCACTTCCTAGAAGACAGCGTGTCAATAACCCCCAAGGTCGGCGATTCTCGGTAAGTAATTCGCGGTCCTTTCGTCGACGGAACTGCGTCGACGAGCAGAGTGCCGCTCGCTTTCTGCAGGACCCCCAGGATAGCCATGAACGTGCCTGGATGGCGCGGCCCGGACATTATCGGCCAGTGCAGCAATGTTGTGGTTATGCTATCCCTCCATTTCTTTTTTGGCGGTCCGAACCACCAAATCGAGAGTGTTCTTTCTCCACTCCTGCTCGAAACTACGAAGAACCTCATAATCGCCGAGCCTGCTTCCCTCCTCCGGCATGCAATCCGGAAGCTCTTTCGTGTTAAGGGCTTTTTGCAGTTCCTTTCGCAAGTCCTTCAAGGCTTGCTGGATCTGGTTTCGGGTGGTCACCGTGAACGTATGTTCTTTGCTTTGGGGCTCCGATGGCTCGCGCCTGGGTTCGGGCGAGGACTTAATACTCGGAATGCCACCATTGCGCAACAGTTCTTCGGGGAGATCCTCGATCAGGGCTTCCACCGCCGCCGCCATTTTTTCGGCTGACCGTTTAACGCGATTTGCAAAGTCGCTCATCTCGGGCGGCCAGTCGACGAAGTAGCTGTCATAGGTCTCATGGACCGGTTCGGCAACGGCGAAATTAGCGACCTTCGCCAGGCGAATGCCCCATCCTGCCAAGATGCGAAGCGGTCCGATCAGCGGGTTGGGGGGCAGATCCTCGGTGAGTCGACGAAGCAAATCTATGCAGACAATAATAAGTGCCACAATTTTAACCAGTGCGCTTCTCTTCCGAGCGAGAGCACGTAACTTCCGCGCCTCCTCTTCCTGAATCAGGCGTTCCTGCCGTTCCTTTTCGCGAGCCTGTTCGTCGTCCAACAATTGCTCGACGTAGGCGTCGTCGGCGTCGGGATTGTGGGGAATAGCGAACGTTAAATCGTAAGAAGTGATGCGCTTCATTGGCCCCTCCCATCATGCTTGTCAGACGCTGAAGGCTTGATTCCAGCACGCTTTTCAACGTCGAGCACGCTCGACAGAGTGAAGCGCAGCGAAGAAGTGCGAGCAGTCCCGAATTTGCAGCCAGCGTGGCCGTAGCGGTGCATGATTCGCACGGCGGTGGTGCGGTGACAATCCCAGCGGGTAGCCAGGTCGTTTGGTGAGATGTATGTTTTCATCGCAAAGTAGCGGACCGCGCGTGTTTCCGCATTTGTGCCCAATTCCATAGGCGTGAACCTGAAGCTTTCGCGTGCGCGCGCGAGAATCATCAGTTCTTTCTGTTTCCAATTGGTGATGGATTTCATTCGCCAAGTAGCAAATGCCGCGCGTTTCCCCATTTGTGCCTAACTGGCTCGAACATAGAGCCAATGCTTTTTCTCGTGCGCGCGCGCGTGAAGGGGCCGTTCCATCGCCCTGGCGGCGATCGGTGCGAATGCCCATGCGAGGACAACTCGCCCTCGATCACTGTTGCGATCTCAGGTGCTCCTGCCTGCCGCGCGAGACCAGGAAATGTCCACTTTTATACCGACCAAATCAGACCACTTTCAGATCGGCCCCCGCACCGAATGCGTGTTGGACAAGGATGCCGGACGCTTGACGCTCAAGCTCGACTTCGTGGCGGGCAGCAAGTTTGCCGCCCCGGGTGCCGGTCACCAGCTTCTGTTCCATTACACCGTGGAGAGGAAATGGCGCCATCTCGACTTCTTCCAGTACGAAGTGCTGGCGCGTGCGCTCCGAGTCAAGCCCCCCGAAGGCGACGTGATTCAGGTGGAGGTGCCGGGGCGAGACCGGGCAGCGGGTTCACGCTTTTGATGGGGGCAATGATCATGCTGCTGGCCGGGAAGATGCCGGTGCTCGACGTGGCGGAGTTGCTGCGGAAGCACGACACGCGGCTTTGGAGGGGGGGCATCCACCACGTCAACCAGGCGAACGAAAAGCGGGACTGGTCAAACGTAAAGCGGATACTCATCGACGAGACGAGTGCGCGGCGCGGGCACCGCTATGTGACAAACGTTGTGGACGCGGCCACTGGGGAACTGCTCCTGATGGTCGCATACAAAGGAGTGGAAGCGGTGAAGCAATTCGAGGAGGAGATGCCCAGGCATGGGGGCCTGCCCGGAGCAGATCGAGTGGGTGATTGACTCCGGTGCCCCCATGGTGGTGCTTGAAGAGGGTCTCTGGACGCTCAAAACCGAAATCCGCTGGGTGGCACTTTGAGTCAATAAGCCACCCAGAAAATTGAATGAGCGCCGATGCGCTACCGGACTTTACATCCAGTCCAACCAAAAGTATAGTAGCCAAGCATGATTTCCCGACCCATCTGGCAGCATCGAATCGAGGCGGCGTGGCACCAAGCGCCGATCGCGTGGCTCTGCGGAGTCCGTCGCAGCGGCAAGACCACCCTGGCTCAATCGCTCGGCCCGGAGGAAGCACTCTACCTCAATTGCGATCTGCCGACCGTGGAGGACATGGTGCGCGATCCGCAGTTGTTCTTCCGCGGTTGTTCCAAGCCGATCGTGATCTTCGACGAAATTCACCAGCTTCGGGACCCCGCCCGCGTCCTCAAGATCGGCGCCGACGAGTTTCCCCACTTGAAGATTCTCGCAACAGGTTCTTCAACGCTTGCAGCCAGCAAGAAATTTCGCGACACCTTGACCGGGCGCAAGCGCGTGGTGCATTTGACGCCGGTGTTATGGGAGGAGTTGCCGGCGTTTGGCGTTTCGCTGCCGCAGCGCCTCTATCACGGCGGTTTGCCGCCCGCGCTGCTTGCAGACAACAAGACCCCGGCGTTTTACCGCGAGTGGATGGACTCGTTTTTTGCACGGGATATTCAGAGGCTGTTTGGCTTCAGGGACATGAACCGGTTCAACGCGCTTCTGGAATACCTGTTGCGCCAGAGCGGCGGACAGTTCGAGGTAACGAAGACGGCCACTGCGCTCGGCATCACGCGGCCGACCGTGGAAAGTCATGTCAGCGCGCTGGAGATCACCAACGCAGTGACGCTCGTGCGCCCATTCCACGGCGGCGGCAACCATGAACTCGTGAAGCAACCCAAGGTTTACGCCTTTGACACCGGATTCGTGAGCTTCGCCCGCGGATGGGATCCCCTGCGTCAGGACGATCTCGGGATACTGTGGGAGCACCTCGTCCTGGAGCATTTGCAGGCGCGCTTTCCCGACACCCCCGTGCGCTACTGGCGCGACAAGCACGGCCATGAAGTCGATTTTGTCCTCGTGCTGCGCCGTGACGAAGTGGATGCAATCGAGTGTAAATGGAACATCGACGCCTTCGACGGCGCGGCCCTCGACGTCTTCCGCAGCCACCATCCCAGAGGCAATAATTATCTGGTCAGCCCCTCTGGAGCGCCAGGCTACGCAAGGCGATTTGGCTCGCACGAAGTCCGAGTTTGCACGCCATCCGAGCTACTGGCGCCAGCAGCGCCTTGAGGCCCGGTGCCCGGCAAAGCGCGCACTTTTATAGGCCGTTCCGCAGGGGGGATATGAGGCGGACCAGAGTGTGGCCGACAACTCGCCACCAAATGGTTCGGGGCGCAGATCGGCTTCAGCACTGTGCTGCACACATGGAGTCAGACGCTGCTGGATCATTATCGCCTTCACCGCATCGCCACCGGCGGCGGTCTATTGCGGGATGGCAAGCGACGGGTATTCGCCAATCGACGCTATTTCCTGCCGGCTCGAGTTTTGAGCCAGGTGTTCTCGGGGAAGTTCCGCCACGGCTTGCGGGCGCTCTTTGAAGCGGGGCGACTCCAGATTCATGGGAAATTGGAATCGCTCGCCGCCCCGCTCGCCTTTTACCGTAAGATTCGCACCGTGAGCGCGATAAGCTCGGTGGTTTTTTGCAAACCTCCCTTTGCCGGGCCGGAACAGGTTCTTGGCTACCCCGGGGCGTTACATCCATCGCGTAGCCATCGCCCAACGAGCGGATTTGCGCCATTGAAAAACACGACGGCACGGTTGAGGTCTACTACCAAGACTATGCCGATGGCGGCTGCCGCAAGCGCCTCACGTTAAGCGCCGACGGGTTCATCCGCCGCTTCCTCCATCACGTTCTGCCACGGGGCTTTGTCGAGACCAGGCACTCCGGGTTGCTGGCACAATAGTCGGAAAGCCAAGATCGCTGCTACAAGGCGCCTGCTTGGCTCCATCCCAGCCCTCGCTGGAATCCTCCGTCACTTTGCCACCCCACGTCTGTCCGCATTGCCAACAGGCCATCTTGGTTTGCAGTTCCAGCTTGGAACCGGGTTTGAGGATGTTGGGCTGCGGTCATCGCCGGGTGGAGATGTGCTCAGGGCGGCTCCTGGGGTCGAGCAACCGGTCGATCCCGCGCTTGCGGCGCAAGCTGTGAGGACAGCGGCGACATGGCTGTTAGGCAGGAGTGGGCGGATCGAACGCTTTTCGGAGAAAAGCCCGCCGATGGGGTGTCCCTCATTGAGTCGCTCCCCAGGTTGGCATGACGTGAATGGGTCATGAGGTGAAATTGGCGATGGTGCGGTTCAACCGCGAAGCAGTCCGGATCTCGCGTACGCGCGCGCGAAGTTCGAGGGGCACACTGGTGTCCCGCCGGCGATCTCGCAATTTGGGGAACGAAGCAATCGCCGCGCGTTTCCGCTTTTGTTCCTGATATAGCTCTCGCAGGTGACCTCGTTCGCGTACGCGCGCGCGAAGGCAACTTCCGCTCCGCCAATCACGATGTCGCTTCCACCGGAGCGAGACCTGGCGGCTTCTCCCGTTCCGGAACCGATGCGATGCGCTCTGGCGGGTTAGAGAAAGGCCCCTCAAACGGCTCTGGCAAATAGTGTCCCTCATAAACCTTGACAGATAATTTATGCCGTATAAATTGTCCGCATGGGCAAACCAGCCAACCCTTTGCCGATGACGACCGACCAGTCTGCGCAACTGGAGGCTTGGGTGTGTACGCCGGGGACTCCGCATAGCGTGGTTGTTCGGGCGCAGGTCTGCCTGCTTGCTCATTCCGGCAAGTCCAATTCTGAAATCGCAAGGGATCTTGGAATTTCGCGCCCAACCGTGATCCAGTGGCGAACACGCTTTGCAGCGGAAGGCTCCCCGGCTTTGGAGCACGGTCGCGAACGGCGGTCGGCTGGCCGTGGATTGCCCGCAGAAAAGATCAACGCTGTCGTGGACACCACGCTTCGTGCAAAACCGCAGGAGGCAGCCCATTGGAGCACCCGCAATCTCGCCCGCCATCTTGGAGTTAGCCGTATGACGGTTTCCCGTGTATGGGATCGACACGGACTGCAACCCGGTCGGGACGAGAGCGTGGCGGTGTCGGATCAACCGCCAGAAGCGCAACTACAGGACGTGGTCGGGGTCTACGTTAACCCACCTGACAGGGCTTTTGTTCTCCAGATCAAACCGCTGCCGCAGACGGAAACTTCGAACTGCCGCCAGGCCGAATTGCCCACTGTTCCTGAGCGTCGCGGGCGGCAGTCTCTCACGGCAGCACTGCAGGCCCTCAATGCGAATGTTGTTGGGGGCTGCTTTCGCGACCAGCGCCACGCCACGCTCCTCCAGTTTCTGCGAAGGGTGGATCGCCAGACGCCCATGGGTCTTAATATTCTCGTGATCACGAACGATTGCGCCACCTTCAAACACGGGGCGGTGACGCACTGGATCCAAAGGCGCCCCCGTCTTGAGTTTCGTTCTACCTCGGAGGAGGCGTGGCTTGACCAAATCGCCGACCTGATTTCCGAGAATCGCCGCCGTACCCGTCCGGAGGCTTTCACCGGGTTCGACGACCTCAAGCAAGCCGTCGATCATTACAACGCGGCCAAGTGCTTTGCCACCCAGCACTTCGCCTGGACCAAGCGCGCCGATGAACTTCTCAAGGCGCTTGGATATCGCCAAACTCATACGTCTTCCGCATTCCATCATGAAGAAATCTAACCCTGCCAGCGAAATAACGCCTTTAGTGGAAAAGCTGAAGGCTCAAACCAATCTATCCGACGAGCAAGAGCGAATCAGAAAGTTCATGATCGGGACGCTGTTGGGGGAGACCAGGCGCGCAATGGGCGCAACAAAGAACGCCTTCCGGAAAGCCAAGAAGCTTATCGACGAAGCCGATCCGGTGGCGGCGCTTCGCTCGCTTCGGGACAACCGTCGGCGAACGTTAAACGCCGAGGAGTTTGTCACGTGCGTCAAAAACTTAGCCGCAAAAGGTCTTTCTCACCGGCAAATCCAAAAGAAACTTGGTTGCCGACTGAAGGCCATCGGTAACGCGCTCGCTTCAGCCGGTGAGGAGACAATTCATACAACGGATCGTGACGATTCCTTGACGGAATCAAAGCCCATGCTCGACATTCACGCGCTGTACGTCGCCCGAGACCTTCAACTCGTCGTTCTTCTCGGTCAGAGCCTTTCAGATTTCAAAATTAGCTTCGACGCACTGCTCGACCATCCAAATATCGATTATCCTTCGGAGTTCAACAATGGCGCCATGGCCCTCACGAGGTTTGAACTCGCGCTTCAAAACCTATGCCGCGATCACATGCTGTATGGCGCGCATCTCCTCCCAGCGGATGCTATGCCATGGCTTCGTGATGTCGCCCGAAATGTGAAGGGAAAGAAGACCTTGGTGCTTTTTCACTCGGTCCGCATGCGGACGGATGCCGATGCCAAGTGGATATCCGAGTTGTTTCCCGACGCTCACGTCTGCCGAGTCGAGTCGCTTCCTGAAGGTTTGATCACGGTGCTGCATGATACCCGGCTAAACGCCCTCGGTGCGGGTTATCTGCCTTCTTTGGAACCCCTTCTAGGGATCATCTCGGAGGGGCCTCGCGATGTGACAACCGCCTTCTCTTTTGAACAGACATGGCAAGGCCGGCGCGCGGCGTTTCTTTCCAGGATCAATGACCAAATGAAGCTGCGCAAGGATGGGATCTCGTTAGGATTGGCCGCGCACGCTTGGATTATGTTGGGGCAAAAGAATCTTGTCGCGGTGAATTCTGCTGGGAATGGGTACACCTACCGTTATGACGACGGATCGACGAACACTGGGGAATTCAAGAAGACCGTCACTGCCCCGTGGTACATTGCTCAAGGTTGCATGCTTCTCGAACCTGGGTCTTGCGACGAATCCGCATCAGCGAAGTCGAGCGGATCCATGTCAACCGTTCGGATTTGGTTTGAGCCCTCATGCGAGGAACCGGTGGCCATGGGAATATGGGCGCCGAACCTACAATTATTGCTGTTCCGTACCATCTCCAGCCGTGAATTCGCGCGTCGCGTCAAGAATATGGCTGCAAAGCTTCCGACGCCTTCCGAGGTGGTTGGCGTGGATGACCTCGCGATTTTCTGGCGGCGTCATCCCAACAAAGTTTGCGACGCATTGCGGAAGCTCACTGCCAAGCCCAAGCATCGGGAATGGTCTGTCGGAATTGCCCTCGCAATTTTCGGAGTAGACTTCCTTTTCGTTGCGCTGCGGGAGCAATATCCGAAGCAGCACTTTGCGCTCGTAAAAGAAATTGCGGACACCGCAGCGACCTTCATAGAGAAACATCGAGAGAAGTTTGTGGCTTATGCGAGAAAGGTGGCCAAGATGAATGTGGATCCTTCGGAGTGCTTCTTGGAGGCCATGGTAGGGTTTCTGCGCCACCTCCAGGAACTGCCCAGGGAAGTGCTGATCCTTGCCCGGTTCGGTTTTGTCGAGCAAATCAAGGGGGCTGCAAAGAAGGGGATCGCCCTGAAATCGATTGAAGAAGCCAAACAAACGATCGGCAGCGGAAAATATGTCTTTGGCAATTTCTGGCCTGTCGCGAAGTTGACTCTTGAAGTTTCGGTTAAGACTTTTGGAGCCTACTTGGGATATGTCTCCCGACGTTTGGTCAACCTCGAGTTTGCGTATGACCCCGCGAAATTGGACCAGGTAGCCACCGAAACGGAAATCGATGCCCTCGGAAATGATGCAGACGCAAGTGCCGCCGAACCGGACAAATTCTAGCTTGAGGATTAGCGTATCCCGACCAATTACGAAGAGTATGACGAGTAATCAGGCAATCGAGGGATCGATGAAGGCCGCGTAGTATTTTTCGCACACGGCGATCGAGTTCCCCATCGCCTTCGCAATCCGGAAGAGGCTCCATCCCTCGCGCGCCCGGTCCGTGGCAAAGGTGTGCCGGTAGATGAGGCAGGTGTGCTGCAGCTTGTTCGCGCGCAACAAGGTGCGATGTTTGTCGCCGAAGTTCTCGCCGATCCACAGAAGGCCCGTCGGGGAAGGAACCAGCCACTCCGTGTCCAGCGTTTCGAGATAAGGTTCCAGGATCCGCTTCAGGTCGGGAACGATCGGAACCGCGCGCTCTCCCGTTTTCAGGGTACTCTCGATGTCCTTCTCCTCGTCCGTTTTATTGACGACGGAAAAGAAGCGAAGATCGGGGGAAATGTCCTGCTTGCGCAGCCAGAGCGCTTCCGCCCGGCGCAGCCCACCGTGGATCATCAAGCCGGCGGCCGCACGGACGGACGGAGCGGGCTTGAGCATCTCGAACAGGTGGTCCTTCTCGGCCTGGCTCAGATACACGATCGGCTTGTTCTTTTCGTGGTAGCCGGGGAGCGCGCTCATTGGGTTCGGATACCGGAAATTAACGGGAATGAAGAAGCCGTACTTCATCGCGAACTCGAACAAAGCATGGAAGGCTTCTCGGTGGTGCTTCTTCGTCTTGGTCGCCACGGGCAGGCCGTCGATCATCTTGCGCACGTCGCCCGCCTTGACGTCCTCCAAAGTTTTTCCGGTGAACACCCCCTTTTCGTCGCCGGGCAGGCCCATCCTGGCGGCTCCGAAGAATTTCTTGAGGTAACCGGTCTTGTTTTGCGCGTGGTGCGGAGCGTTCTCGACCGCGATGTAAGCGAGGAACTCGGCCAGGACCTCCTCGATCAGGGGCGATGCCGGCATTACGCCCCCCGGAAAGGCCCCGCCGAAGAAGGGAGGAAGCAGAATGGCCGGCGTGGCGGGCGGCTGGGGCGGAGCCGCGAGATCGAGAATTTCAATCAGCCGCGAGGGCAGTTCGAGCCCGCGCAGTTCGGGCCGGCGCAGTTCGATTTCGAGATCCACGCGGCGCCGGATCAGGTCGGCGCGGCAGGAGTCGGTGGTTTCGAGGCTCAGCCGCTCCGCCTTGGCGCCCTTTTGCGGATAAAATTTTATCCACAGGGAACCCGTGCGGTCGTCGCCTCTCCAATAGGTGGTAGCCATTTTATCCGGAAGCAAGCGCCGCGCGTTTCCCGAATTATCCCGCGGCCAGTTGTGTTTTGGGCACAAAAACCGCGCAGTTTTGGGCACAGTAAGCCGAAAGCGCCGGATCGGACGGCGAACGGAAAAACGGCCTCGATGCGCAAGTGGCTGAGAGAGAGGCACTTCCGGGAATCCGGAAGTGGTTGCGGGGGCGGGATTTGAACCCACGACCTTCAGGTTATGAGCCTGACGAGCTACCAGGCTGCTCCACCCCGCGTTTTGCCTGAGAACTGGACTTTAGAGCGAATGAGGCCGGACGCAAGCGATTTTTTTCAAAATATTCTATTTCGGAAGGGCGGTTGGCTGGGCGGCTGAGAAAGCCGACAAGCATGATTGAAAGGAAATTTGTACCCACTTGAGAGTCTGTTGTTCTTACTCATGCAGCGAGGCGCAAGCCCTCGGCTCTGTCAAGATCGAGGCGCTCATTGATGAATATTGCGAGGGCGGAGGATTTTTCGCCACCCACGAGAAATTGCGGGAGGGCATGACACAGGGCAAGGGCGACCACTTGTTCGGATGGCGGGATTCCGGGGCGGATGGTGCGTATCCAGGAGCCGAAGAGACCCCAAACGGTCTCGGGATGAAGGACCGACAGCATTTGAAGCAGGCCCTGAGCGATGATGCCGGCTTGAAGGTGGCAATGATAGGCTGCGATATTGCGTCGAACCTGCTTGCGGTAGTATTCGCTTTTACGGTGAAGATATGGGTTTCCGGAACGCCGGGATCGCGGAGTCATGGCCGCCATCCAGAAGTGGTAGCTGTAAACTCCCACGGTATGGACAGCTTGTTTGAATGTCAGCGGGTCGAGGGTCAGGTCGGTGGAAAGAAAAATCTTCTGGCCCCGGTGCGGATGGATTACGGCAACAAAGCGCACGAGGCAACCAACCGGATGCCAGCAGAGATCCACGCTGCGATAGCGCAATGTGACGCCCTTTTCGCCATAGACGGGGCTTGCCGCCTCGGTGAATGCGGCGGCATCCTCAAACAAGTTCTTGAGGTGGCGCTTGAGTCCATAGCGGCGAGGGTGCTTGAGAACCCCGAGAACAAGGCCCGTCCAAATGAGAGTGAGTTTGGGCACATCCACCGCCGGGCTGTGGAAGAAATCCAGAAGCCTGTCATAGAAGCGCTGCCGGAGACCGAGCGCCCGGACAAAGCTTGTGACGCCGCGCAAGTCGTCGCGCACACAAAATGCAGCCAACGCGGCAGAAAACCAAAGAAAGGCGCGATAGCGGCTAAAGGCCGGGCGCAGACAGAGGACGAAATTCCACCAGGGGAGCCACAGGGTCATGGGTGTTTTTGAGGTTTGGATTAAAATTCGTTGACGGGTAGCATCCATCTGCTTCCCTCTGCCGTGAAGCTTCACAACCCAAAAATTCTCATGTCAAAATTGCTAAGCCGATTGGAAGAACGGATGGAACGGATCAAGCGCGACCTGATGAACCTCGGTCCCATGCGACCGGGGAGCATCAGCCGGCAATACCGCGTTCCCGAAACGAAAAAGCGCCCATTCCATCAGATCAGCTACACCCACAAGGGACGAGGCCGCTCGGAATATGTCCGTTCGGAAAACCTCACCCAACTCCGCCGCGAAACGGCGAATTTCAGACGTTTCCGCAAGCTGACGGAGCAGTGGGTGGAACTCTCCCTAAAAACGTCGCAACTGCACCTCAGACAGTGCGAAGGCACGGCGAATCAGGATTGACGCCGGTGCGAGAAAACAGGACTCTCAAGTGAAACAGTCTAAAGCAGTAAAACACCCCGCATCACATGAAATCCATAGGAAGCAAGCTTGGAAGAATATTGTCCATAAGTATCGCCATTTCAACTCTGCTTACTTTGCCTTTGGCATCGGCTGAGGCAGGCAAACCGGTCGAACTGCGTTGCGAGTCCAAACTGAACCCGGAAGGGATTGATGAGACGGCGCCCCGCCTGAGTTGGCGCATGGAATCCGCCACGATGGGCGCAGCGCAAACTGCGTATCAAATCCAGATCGCCTCGGACAAGGAACGTCTGGCACAAGGCCAGGCGGATGTATGGGACAGCGGGAAAATCAATTCCGATGCAATGGGGGTGGATGTTCCCGGGAAAGTATCCTTGGTTTCCGAAAATCGCTATTGGTGGCGGGTGCGGTTGTGGGATGAGAAGGGGCATGAACTGCCCGCGTCGGATGCTGCAACCTTTTTGACCGGGAAAATGAAACCGGAAGATTGGAAGGGAGACTGGATTGGGCCGGATCTATTTGTGGAGCCGCAGCCAGGAACCGGCAAGGCAGAGGGATTTTTATGCAAGTCAAAAAATCAGAATGAGCCATGCTCTGTAATGCTTGATTTAGGCCAACCGCGTTCAATTGATGCTGTGGTTGTGCATCCGAAACGGTTTAAGGAGTGGAGCATGTATGATTGGAAAAGCGGCTGGATGTTTCCTCTGCGATACAAGATTGAGATTTCCGAAAACGAGCGTTTCGAATCTGCGGAAACGGTGTATGCGACCGGGGACAAGGATGCCCCGAATCCAGGGTGGAAGCGGTGCGTCTTTCCAGTGGAACACAAGAGCGCCCGTTTTGTGCGGGTTGTTTTT
>Ga0316219_1000109_pt1 | contig 122657 bp, 115 predicted proteins | sample TBH18003PmetaG_FD_203635 | JGI IMG/M metagenome (GOLD analysis project Ga0316219, IMG submission 203635) | Freshwater microbial communities from Trout Bog Lake, Wisconsin, USA - TBH18003P | ecosystem: Environmental > Aquatic > Freshwater > Lake > Hypolimnion/Profundal zone | place: USA...
CGTCCAACCCTGCTCCAACACACGTCTTACCAATAACCCTCGACTCGCAGGGCAAGACTTTGCTGAACTGTGGAGGTTCATCCGAGCTCCTCTGAAAGCTGTTTGGTCGCACTTTCAGCTTCCCAGAACAGCTCGGATGAACAACCTGATTGGCGCTTACAACTAGGGCTCGTGAAGGGCCTGTTCCTGCTGCCGGGGCGGATCCTCAGGGGATGAGGTGGCGGGGGATTCCAGGTGGACCGATATTGGCTGCGGAGGCATCCCCACTGAGGTGGATGGGCGGGGATGCCCAGGGGGTCACCATGGATCTCTACCTGGATGCCAAGGAAACGGAACTGCTGACGGGAATCCTGGAGCGCTACCTCGAGGACATCCGGCGGGAGATCCATCACACGGACCGCGCCCAGTTCAAGGCGGCACTCAAGTCGGACGAGGCGCTGATGCGCACCCTCCTCGGACGGCTGAGGGCCCCGGTGGCCATGGGCATCTAGTCCGGCTCAGGCCAGAGCCGCCTCCAAGGCCCCGCTGTGCAATCCCTTCAGCTCGGCGGCCTCCGCCTCCAGGAGGGGCTGGCCGTCCACGGCGAGAGAGACGCGCGATCCGCCGGTGGTGCCGATCTTCGAGAAGGGCACCCGGTGGGTCGTGCAGAGGGTGGCCAGGCTGCTCTCGCCTTCGGAGCTCACCGACACCACGATGCGTCCCGCCGTCTCGCCGAAGAGCAGGCTGTCCAGGCGGAGGGCGCCGCGCTGCAGCATCAACTGGCAACCCAGGTCCCCACCGAACGCGCTCTCCAGCACCGCCACCAGGAGCCCCCCCTCGCTGGTGTCGTGGGCGCTGCGGATGAGGCCCAGGCGGACGCCTTCGCGCACACAGGCCTGGAGCCGCAATTCCTCGTCCAGGCGCAGTTCAGGACAGGCGCCCTGCACCCTGCCCGTGCGGAGCTTCAGGTACTCGCTGCCGCCCAGTTCATCCCGGGTCTCGCCCAGCAGGAAGATGGCGTCATGGGCCGCGCGGAAGCCTGAACCGCAGAGGTGGTTGCCCGCCTTCGACAGCGCCGTGGCAGCGGGCGCATCCAGGACCACCTGCCCCGCGCAGTCCTCCACCAGGCCCACGGCGGCGATCATGGGCGTGGGGAAGATGCTCTGGCCTTCGGTGTCGTTGTAGAGGCTCACGTTGCCGCTGACGATGGGCACGTCCAGGGCCAGGCAGGCCTGGCGGATGCCCAGGCAGCCCTGTTCGAAGGTCCACATGTTCTCGGGCTTCTCCGGGTTGCCGTAGTTGAGGCAGTCCGTGAGGCCGATGGGCTCGGCGCCCACGCAGGCCAGGTTGCGGCAGGCTTCGGCCACGGCGTGTGCCGCACCCCAGAAGGGATCGAGAAAGCAGAACCGGCTGTTGCAGTCGCTGCTCATGGCCACGGCTTTGCCCGTGTCCTGGCCCGCCTCGTCCTTCACCCGGATGATGCCGGCGTCGCCGCGGCCCATGCCCAGCAAGGTGTTGCTGCGCACGGTGCCGTCGTACTGCTCGAATATCCAGCGCTTGCTGGCCACCGTAGGGGCCTGGAGGAGCCGGCGCAGGGTGCGCTCCACCCCGGCTGGCTTCAGATCCTCCGGCAGGGGCGCGGCGTTCACCGCATCCAGGTAGGCCGGTCGCTGGCGGGGCCGGTCGTACTTGGGCGCCGCATCCACCAGGGGCTGGATGGGCAGGTTGATGACGGGCTGGCCGTGCCAGCTGCCGATGAAGCGGCCGCTGTCAGTCACCTCGCCCACCACGCAGGCGTCCAGCCCCCACTTGTGCAGCACCGCGATGATCTTCTCCTCGCAGCCGGGCCTGGCGACGAGCAGCATGCGCTCCTGGCTCTCGCTGAGCAGGAGTTCGAAGGGCGTCATGCCCTCTTCCCGCATGGGCACCTGGTCCAGGCGGATCTCCAGGCCCGTGCCCGCCCGGCTGGCCATCTCGAAGCTGCTGGAAGTGAGGCCCGCGGCGCCCATGTCCTGGATGCCGATGACCCAGTCGGTCTGGAAGATCTCCAGGCAGGCCTCCAGCAGGAGCTTCTCGGTAAAGGGATCCCCCACCTGCACCGTGGGGCGCTTCTCCTCGCTGCCCTCGCCGAATTCCGCCGAAGCCATGCTGGCCCCGTGGATGCCGTCCCGGCCCGTCTTCGAGCCGATGTACATCATCTTGTTCCCGATGCCTGATGCGAAGCCCTTGAAGATCTTGTCGCTCCGCAGGACACCCAGGGTGAAGGCGTTCACGAGGATGTTGCCGTTGTAGCTGGCGTCGAAGGCCGTATCGCCACCCAGCATGGGGATGCCCATGCAGTTGCCGTAGCCCGCGATGCCCGCGGCCACGCCCTTCACGAGCCCCTTCATGCGCGGCGCGTCGAGCTCGCCGAAGCGGAGGCTGTTCAGGTTGGCCAGCGGCCTTGCGCCCATGGTGAAGACGTCGCGGAGGATGCCTCCCACCCCGGTGGCGGCGCCCTGGTAGGGCTCGATGAAGCTCGGGTGGTTGTGGCTCTCCATCTTGAAGGCCACGGCCCAGCCATCGCCGATGTCCACCACCCCCGCGTTCTCACCGGGGCCCTGGATGACCCGGGGGCCCTCCGTGGGCAGGTTCTTCAGGTGGATGCGGCTCGATTTGTAGGAGCAATGCTCGCTCCACATGGCGCTGAACACGCCCAGCTCGGGATAGGTGGGCAGGCGGCCGTCCAGGAGACGCCCGATGACCCGCCATTCGTCCTTCGAGAGCCCCAGTTCCAGGGCCAGGGATTCGGTGACAGCCGGTTCTTGGGCAGCAGACATGGGGGCTCCGGAATCGTTGATTCTAGCGGGTTCCGAAGGCCCGAACGAGCCTTGACCTCAGGTGGCTTCTGATTCCGCGGGCGCCATGGGCGCCTCGCCCCCCTCGTAGATGCGCCGCAAAACGCCCTGCACGAGGCGCTGGAAGAAGATGCCCCGTTCGGGGTGGAATACAATGGCCACCACGGCCTTGAGCTCGCTGCCCAGTTCGAGCAGGGCCCCCCCTTCCACCGCCGTGCCCAGCAGCAGGAAGGGCACCCGACCCTGGAGGGCCTCCACCAGGGGCTTCAGCCGCCGGCGCTCATCCAGGCTGAGGCTGGGCAGGTGGTAGAGCACCAGGGCAGGTCTCTGGCTGAAGGCTTCCTTCAGGGCCGACATGGTCGGGGGCACCCGCCGCAGCGGCTGGAGGCCCCCGAGCAGGTCCAGGAGGGCTGCCTCCAGGGCCGTATCCCCGGACACCAGTACCAGTCCCCTGGGCTGGCTCGCCTGGGACAACGCGACATCCGGAGCCGCCGCGGTCTCCACACCCCGCCGCGTGATGCGCTCCAGGTCCTCCTCCCGCTTCTCGAATACCCAGCGGGCAAGCGGATGGAGCAGGTGCTCGTCCAGTTGGGGGCGATACTCCACGCCGCAGGTCCGGCCATGGACATGTCGGAGTTTCACCTTGGTGTTGATCCGGATGAGGTCCGTCAGCTGGATGGTGACGGCCATGTCCTCGCCCGGAAGCAGCTCCCCCTCTCCGAAGTCGCGGCTGCTGTAGATCCTCGCCCCGGTGGTGCTGATGTCCACGAGCGTCCCGGTGACCAGGTCGTACTTGGGGGTGCTGAAAGTCACCGGGACCCGACCCACCCGATCCACGCGATAGGCCCCGCGATGATCCTCCTCCAGCAGGACTTCGGGGATCGACAGGCGCAGGGTCCGGCGCCCATCGGCCATGCCGAAGCCCTTCAGCTCCGTGGATGCCTCGAGGAAGCTGATGCCATTGGGGAACCGCATCCTCAGGCCTGCGCTCCGCAGTCCATAGGTGGCATCCTCCCGGCTCATGGTGGCGGCCACCTGGACCTCTGTCTTGTCGTTCCTGAGGAAGGAGGTCTCGAACCGGAGGTAGGGGGTCACCAGGATCATCATCTCGTGCCGTTCGCAGGCTCGGCCGATGATCTCCGAGATGGCCTCCGAGTTGCGGATCAGATTGCCGGTCAAAGCCCCTCCAAAGCTTGCTTCCGTCTCCATCATGCAAGGGGTCCCTGGGGGCGTCTAACAAAACTCCACGGGACCTCGCCGGCGCCCCTAGACTGGGGAACCCTGGACTCCCGCCCATGACCCCACCCCGGACCCTTCTCGCCTACAGCGCCCCCCGGAGCGGCTTCGGGGACGAGTGGATGACCTTCCTCCCCATGGGGCTCGGCTACCTGCAAGCCATGCTCAAGTCCCGGGCCCATCCCTGCCGGGTGGCCAACCTGAGCGGCCGGGGACGGAAGGAGGTCCTGGCCTACTTCCGGACCCAGAACCCCGCGGTGCTGGGCATCTCCATGTTCACCTTCAACCGCAAGCGCTCCGCGGAGCTGCTGGCCTGGGCCCGGGAAGCCTGCCCGACCGCGATCCTCCTGGCCGGTGGCCCCCACCCCACTCACCTGGCGGAGGAGGTCTTCGAGGACTGCCCCGCCCTGGACGCCATCGTGCGGGGCGAGGGCGAGACGGCACTCCTGGGGATCGTCGAATGCCTTAAAGCCGCCCCGGGAACGGATTCGTGGAAGCTTACGCCTGGCCTGATCCTCCGGGAAGGGTCCACTCCGTCCCAGGCACCCCTGGAGGACCTGGATGCGGTGGGACTTCCCGCGGAACATCTGGAGGCCGACTTCCTCGACGACGTGGGCCAGCTGGCCTACCTGAGCACCAGTCGTGGCTGTCCCGCCACCTGCAACTTCTGCAACACGCCCGAGTTCTGGGGCACCTCGATCCGCTTCCGCAGTGCCGGTTCCGTGCTGCGCGAGTTGCGGCTGCTGCGGGAGCGGCATGGCCTCACCTACTTCAGCTTCCGGGACGACACCTTCACCGCCAACCGCGGTCGGGTCCTGGAACTGATGACCGGGATCCAGGAGAGCGGCCTGCACCCCCTGTGGAACTGCCAGAGCCGGGTGAACCTGGTGGACGAGGATCGCCTGGTGGCCATGAAGCGGGCGGGCTGCGAGTTCATGCAGTTCGGCGTGGAACACGGCAGCGAGCGGGTCCTGGCCCTACTGGACAAGGGCACGAACCTCCGCCATGCCCGGCGGGCCCTGGGCCTGGTCCGCAAGGTCGGCATGAACCTGGGCATCTACCTCATCACCGGCATCCCCGGCGAGACCTGGGCCGATGTGGAGGAATCGGCCGCCTTCATCCGGGACACGCGCCCCAGCGACTGCCAGATCAGTCCCCTGGCCCTCTACCCCGGCACCCGGATGTTCGACCAGTACCGCGCCGAGGGAAGGATCCAGCGGGACTTCTACCGGGCCAGCGGCGACGCCGAGATCTTCGCCCGGGTGGACAGCCACACGGAGAAGGCCCTCCGCCACCTGGACCAGGAGGCGCAGGGGGCAAGGGCGAAGTCCCGCTTTTCCCCGGCCGAGTTCGCCGAGCAGAAGCGCTGGCTGGGCTTCTGCGCCGTCACCAACCTGCTCTGCGGCGAGGCCGCCGAGGAGGAGGGCCGCTGGACCGAGGCCGAAGCGGAATATGCCGAAATCATCGCCCGCGAGCCCGGGAACCCCTGGGGCTTCATGAAGCGGGCCCTGCTCAGGGAGAAGCAGGGGCGGCGCGATCCAGCCCGCGCGGACCTGGCCGAGGTGCTAGCCCTGGCCCCCCGCAATCCCGAAGCCTCTGCCCTGACCGGTCCCTGGGGCCTCCACCGGGGCCGCCCCGGTCCGAAGAACAAGGCCCACGGGCCCACGGCCGAAATGAAGGGCGCCGAGGCTTACCTCAGCCGGCCGAAGGCCTGACCCGTTGCGCTCACTCGTCCTGCTTCAGGTTGGGGCTGCGCTCGAGGATGGTGAGGATCAGGCGCTCCAGCTCATCCACCAGCAGGATGCGGAGGTTCGGATCCTTGCGGATGGCTCCGGGCTCGCCGCCCCCCCTCAGCAGGAAGAAGGGGCCTGACCGCTCGAGGCGCGAGATCTGCTTCCAGAGCAGCCTCCCCGCCCCGAATTTCCGCGCCAGGGGGGCCGGCAGGGCATTGTGCTCCACGGCCAGTCCCAGTTCATCCACCAGCACCTGGGACCCTTCGACCATCAACACCCCGAGCAGGGTCCCCAGCAGAAGCAGGCTGCCGGCCACCACGGCGCCCACGGCGGCCGTCACGGCGATCCAGAAGGACCAGGTGGGCTCCCCAGCGGATTCGGCCACCTTGAGGGAAGTCCGCAGGATCGGGAGCCGTTCCAGGATCTGGGCCAGGGCGCGGACTCCCACCATCCAGGAGCCAGCGAACAGAAGCATGGCCATGGCCCGCTGGGCGAAGGACGGCCGGAAGATGAGGGGGCTGCCGACTGACATCAGACGAGCTGCATCTCGGCCACGATGGCTTCGGCCGCGGCGGCGGGGTCGGCGGCATGGGTGATGGGGCGCCCCACCACCAGCCAGGTCGATCCTTGTTTCAGGGCCTGGGCCGGAGTCATGACGCGGGCCTGGTCCTGGGTGGCAGCACCGGCCGGGCGGATGCCCGGGGTCAGGCGATGGAACCCCTCCCCGCAGGCCTCCCGGATGGCCGAGGCCTCCCAGGCGGAACAGACCACGCCTCCGCAGCCGGCACGGTGGGCCAGCTTCGCGTAGGCGAGGGCCAGTTCCTCCGGCGGGCCCGCATGCCCGAGGGCGGCCAGGGCCTCCCGGTCCAGGCTGGTGAGGACCGTCACCGCCAGAAGCTCGGTCTGGCCACCGGCCCTCCGGTGGGCTTGGACGGCCTCCACCGCTGCCTCCAGCATCGCCGGACCGCCCTGGGCGTGGACATTGATCAGGCGCGGATCCAGGGTCAACAGGGCCTCCAGGGCCCGCCGGACCGTGGTGGGGATGTCGTGCAGCTTCAGGTCCAGGAAGACGGGCACCCGGGCCTGGAGGGCCTTCACGAAGGCGGGCCCCTCGGCGCAGAAAAGTTCCAGGCCCACCTTGAGCATTCCCACCCGGCCGGCCAGCCGATCGGCCAGGGCCAGGGCCTCCTTGGCCGTGGGCACGTCCAGCGCCACGACCAGGCGTTGGCGGGTGGTGAGGTTCAATCCGAGTGCAGGCAAGGAGACTCCCGTATGATGCGGAGGATCATTCTGCCATTAAGGGACCCCAGATGCCCCTCCCAGCCATGCAAACGCCGCCTGCCATCCAGAGCCCCGCACCCCCTGAACCGGATGCGGAGGGGGCCCTGCTGGAAGCCTTCGACTGGGGACGGCCCCTTCCGGCGGAAACGAACCTGAAGGGCGCCAGGGCCCTGGAATACCGGTGGCTGCGGGCCGCCGCCACCTATGAACCGCTCCAAGGCCTGCCGGCCGATCCCTTTGCCGCCGGGCCGCGGCGCCAGGAGGCCGAGGCCCTGCGGCACCTGCTCAAGGCCCCGGCCGACCGGATCGGCCCTGCCCTGAAGTCCCTGCCCCTGCGGCAGCAGGGGACGGCCCTGGCCCTCTGGCGGTGGGGTCGGTTCCAGGTGAGGTCCGGTCGATTCGATCCGGTCCTGCGCCGGGCCTGGGAGGACCGCCTCCTGGTGAACGGTCCGGCCCTCACCCGGGGCTACGCCCTCCGGCACGCCCTCTGCTGGGCCCTGGCGGAGGGGGACGAGGCCAGGCTCTCCGCCCTCCGCACCGCCGCGGATTCCAAGGCGGAGGAGACCTTGAAGGGCATCCAGCGGCTCTTCGGGCTCCTGGGCGGCCCCTCGCCGGTGCTGCGGCTGTGGGGCCTGCCCGGCCTGGACTACCGCGACCTCCGGCTGGACCAGTTGGGCGGCCTCCGCATCTGGATCTGTCCCCTGGAAGAAGGCCCCCTCCCGGATCTCCCGAAGGGCACGGGCTGGATCATCCCCAGTATCTCCGGGGACCTCGGCGAGCGGGATGCCAACCTGCTGCCGTCCCTGCTGGAGGAAGGTCAGAAACTGGCGGACCGACTCCACCCGGCCGGGCGCTCCGCCTTCTTTGCTCCCAGCCGGTCCGCCTTCGAGAACCTGGGCCTGGACTGGTTCCCCATCCTCATCGAACTGGATCAGAAAGGGGACGTCCGGACCATCCGCATGGGGGACGCGGCACCGGAAAAGCCCTAGAACCTCAGCCGATTCCGCAGCCCTGCATCCAGCCCGCCACGGCGCCCCAGACCATCTGGGCCCAGTAGTGGAAGCCGCGTCGCACGGGTTTCGGCGTGTAGCTCGCGTGCAGGTGGTCCTTCAGCATGGGATAGTTGCCGTCCGGATCGAGCACCGCCGCCGCCACGGGGGAATCGAACTCGTAGGTCATCCATCGGTCTTGGCCATCCCAGACGAGGCGTTGCTCCTCCCGGTTCTCCAGCCTCACCCAGAGGGTGATGGGCGCCCGGATGCCACCCCTGCGCTCCAGGGTGATGGAGCCCACGCGGCCAGGCGCGGCGGGCTGGGGCGCCGCGAAAACCGGCGCCTTCTCGGAGAAAAGCCACCCGCCTTCGGTGGTGTCCTGGGTCCTCACCTCGCGGATGGCGTAGTCCAGGACCTCGGTGCCCTCCACGAAGTCCCGCCAGAAGGAGCTCAGATCCCGGCCGGACACGCGCTCGGCGATGCGCTTGAAATCCTGCCGATCCGGATGACGGAAGGCCAGTTCCTGCGCGTAGGCGCGCATGACCTGCTCCATCACGGGACGGCCCAGCATGGCCTCCAGCTCATTGAGCACAAACGTGGGCTTGGCATAGGCACCCACGTTGTAGCTCAGGAGGTTGAGGGTCTTGAAGCCGAAGCGGGTGAGGGGGTCTGCGCTCGGCAGCCCCCAGTAGGTGACCCATTCCTCGAAATCCGTTCCCACCTGGAACCGCCTCCCGCCCAGGAGCGAGTGGTAGCTGCGCTCCATGGCCTTGTAGGTGAACCAGCTGGTGAACCCCTCGTCGAGCCAGGGTTCCTCGAACTCGTTGCTGGCGAGCATGCCGTAGAAGAACTGGTGCCCCACCTCGTGAATGGCCACCTGTTCCGGCTCGAACCGGAGCTGCAGGGGATCGAAGGCCACGGAACTGGCCGTGACGAGCGTCGGATACTCCATGCCATCGGCCGGGCGGGCCTCCTTCGGCGTATCGATGACGGTGAGGGTCGGATAGGGATACTTGAAATACCACTCCTCGCTCCAGCGCAGCGCATTCTCCACAGCCCGGCGCTGCCGCTGGAAATTGCCCCGGTTCGGTCCGTTGATGTAGTAGAAGACCTGGACGCCGCGGTACTCGAACATGGCGGGCCTCCGCCAGCTTTCCCGCGGCATCACCGCCCAGGCAAAGTCGTGGACATCCTCCGCGTGCAGGCGCCAGATGAAGTTCAGGGGGCGCTTCGGATCCGGGGCGGCATCCCGCTCGATCCCATCCGGGTCCACCTGGGCCATGCAGGTCCCCGTGTGGGCCAGGCCCAGCGCGTTCGGCAGCGATAGGGTCACCTCATAGACGCCGAAATCCGCGAAGAATTCCGTGCTCGCGTGGTAGGCGTGGCAGTTCCACCTGTCCCCCTGGTAGACGCCCACCTTGGGGAACCACTGGCTGGACATGAGGAAATTCCCTGCCCAACCGCTGCGGGCGATGACCTTCGGGTACCGGTTCTCCCAGGTAATGTCGACATGGATGGTCTCACCGGGCTGCACGGGCCGGGGCAGCTTGAGCCAGCGCACCGTCTCATCCTCGCCATCATGGCCCTCCAGCTCGCGCCCCTCCATCCGCACGCTGAGCAGGCGGCAGTAGCCCCAGGAGGTCCCTTCCTCCGGATGGTCCATGCGGCCTGCCTGGATCCGGCCTCCGCTCTCCTTCATGAACAGGCTTTGGGGTCCCTTGAACGCATTGAGGTAGAGATGCAGCGGCATTTCCACGGCCGGCGCCGTGCCCGAATTCCGCCAGGTGAGCGTCTCCCGCCCCTCCAGCGTCTTGTGCTCGAAATCCAGGGTGGCCTCGATGTTGTAGTTCGCGATCCGGGGCGACCTGGGCTTGTCGAACCACTTTTCCGTCGTCCAGGTCCGGGGACCGGCGGCCAGCCCGATGGCAGCCACCATCCCCAGCAGAGCCACCAAACGGCGTGCCATCGAACCTCCCGAGCGTCCGTCGAGCATATCAAACCCCGTTCGAGCTACGACCTTGCCGATTCCACATTCCCTGCTACACTCGAGTCCCTACCGCGGGGTGGAGCAGTCCGGTAGCTCGTTGGGCTCATAACCCAAAGGTCGTAGGTTCAAATCCTACCCCCGCTACCAAAAAGAAGGCCCATGGATCCAGTCGATTCATGGGCCTTTTCGATCTTTGTACTTTTTTAATATTCAAATTTTGCGAAAATTCCATAAATTTGCAGCGAATCGTTTAATTACAATAATTAAACTTATCATTTAAAAAAAATAAATAGTAACAGTACGGGGTGACCAAGGTGATCATTTCGACCTAGATCAGCCTCCTGAGTATTGTGGCCCTGAAATAGACATTGAGTGTCTAGATCAATTGCGGATGTTCCACATTGACGTAGATATAACCTGAATCTCCGCTAATGACATGGATCCTTTACGGGCATCAATCCCTCTAAGTTCAGAGAGGCTGAATCGGCCTGAAGCGATCAACCATAGACCATTGGCGTAATCGCCCAACGGTCTGAGATGAACCCCGATCTTTGTACCTGCTTCGTCCTCTTCATCTCCTGAATGGCCTGCGTCATTCCGGCCCCGCCCCTCCGCTTCTGAAGCAGGCATGGATGAGTCAGGCTGCCTTGACAAGGCACCCGAACGATTAAAGACCGGAAAGGCTGGATCTTGAGCATCACGCCTAGGTTGGCCAAGTTGAAAACAGTCCTTCGGTGTAATTCACCTCTGGGCAGAGTGTGACCTTCTAGAAGTACCGCCGATTTAGGTAATCCGACCTATTTCGACATCAAGATTGCTGGTCGATAATTGTCTGAGCGGCCTTCCCGGTTGACCCGCCACATCCCTTGGTTTTAAGGAGATTTTGTGAATAAGTCCGGAACAACACGCGCAATGGTGCTTCCACGCGCGATAGTAAACGCTCACCAGATCCGACACAGCGAACGATTATCCGATACGTCATCTATGCTCATTTTTTTTCAGTCATGACCATAGCCATCTGGAGTAGCCAGTTTGAGACAGGAATCGATCTTATCGATTCCCAACACAAGGCTCTTTTCGAGGCTGTGAACAGCTTGGAGGCCTCCTTTAGTATAGGTAATATAAACAACGCGGCGAAGAAGAGCCTGGATTTTCTTGAAAAATACACTATTGAACATTTCCAAACCGAAGAGCGGTTCATGCGTGACGCGGCCTACCCCGGTCTGGATGAACACACAGCTGAACATAGTTTACTGATGAGCAAGGTACATGATCTGCAGGCTCGGCTTGCCGAAGGCACACCAATAACCATGGATGTCATGACTTTCTTCGCTGGTTGGCTGGGGCGCCACATTTATGGAACTGATTTAGTTATGGTTCGGTTCCTTAATGAAATACCCCATTAAAAGAGATAATCATTGACGCGGTCAATGTGACCCTCTCCCGGTAAGTTAGTCCGATCATTTGACCCAAAACCTAAAAATGAGACCAGGGACCCTGTGGATTCCGGGCCATGCCAGGCAGGCTCTGCGCTGCCTTCCCTACCTCTACCCATGGCTGAGGGTGGGGCCCCGCCTTGGTCCGGGACCTCACACCCCCTGGCTGGTTCGCACCTTGTCAAAAGATTGAATCCACTGGCTGGCTTCAACCCCAGGGAGGAGGGCGGCCTCTTGGTACCATGGTGGACGCAACCCGTCCGGAAACCCCATGCGGCATCGATTCCTGAGTGCATTGATCATCCTGCTGGCCGCTGGCCTGGATGCAAAGCCGCAGGAGGGCCCCATGGCCATGAATCCCGTGGGGGTTCAGTCCTCCGGGCAGGCAGCCCGGCCAGACCCCCCGGTCAGGACCGGGGCCCCAGAATCGATGACACCGGGGCCTGGACTCCAGGTGAGACCCGCCCTGCCTGACCCCGGACCGCCCCCGCTGCCGAAGGCGGTGAAGAACCCCCAGGGATTCTGGGAGGTCGACCAGGACCTCGGCCCCTGCCGGATGCGCATGGTGGCCATCCCCGCGGGCACCTTCCTCATGGGGGAGGCCCCCGATCCGTGCGTGGTGGTCACCCTCACCCATGGGTTCTGGATGGGGAAGTACCCGGTCACCCAGGCCCAATGGCAGGCGGTCATGGAATCCGATCCTTCGCGGTTCAAGGGCCCGGACCTCCCGGTGGAAAAGGTGAGTTGGGAGGACTGCCAGCGCTTCATCAAGCGGCTGCAGTCCCCGGAGTCCGGCACCTTCCGGCTGCCGACCGAAGCGGAATGGGAGTTTGCGTGCCGAGCCGGGAGTACGGGGGAACGTTACGGGGACCTGGATGAGATTGCCTGGTACGAGGAGACCAGCCAGGACACCACCCACCCGGTGGGCCGACTGAGGCCGAACGCCTTCGGACTCTATGACATGCTCGGCAACGTGCGCCAGTGGTGCCAGGACTGGGGTGAGATCTACGCGGCTGGGGAGGCAACCGACCCCCAGGGGCCTGCGACTGGCACCGAACGGGTCTACCGCGGGGGCAGCTGGGCCACCATCGGGAAGAAGGTGCGCTCGGCATTCAGGGAGGGGGCCCCCCCCGACCGACGCAGCCAGTTCGTGGGTTTCCGCCTGCTGAGGACCATGCCCTGAACCTGGGCGAGGCCCCCCCGAGGCGGATTCCCCCTCTCACGGCAGGCTGCTTCTCCAGGGGACCTACGGTGACCGTGGACCTGACCAGGAGGTGGGCCGATTGCCCGCCACCGACGGGGAGCCCCCCGCAAGGCCAACCCACCATCCTCCTCAAGCCAGAGATCCAGTCATCGGGATAGAATCTGGGCACACCCGCATCATGCCCACTGGAGAAGGACCATGCCGATTTTGGATTGGGACGAGTGGTATGAGACGGGGATTCTCAGCATCGATCATCAGCATCACTGCATGTTCGATGCCCTGAACAGGATGTACGATGCCGTCGCCTCGGGCGAGCGGGAGGCGAAGGTGCGATGGGCCCTCGACTTCCTGGTGGACTACACCGCCACGCATTTCAGGGACGAGGAGGCCCGGCTGGCGGCCATCGACTACCCGGCCCTGTCGGAGCACCAGTCTGAACATGCCAAGCTCCTGGAACAGGTCCAGGAGTTCCGGGCGGCCTACCATGCGGAGCCCACGGCGGCCCACGCGAACCAGCTGGCCAACTTCCTGGTCGAATGGATCGTGCGCCACATCAATGAGACGGACCGGCAGTACGTCGCGGCGATGAAGGCAGGGCGCGCCACATAGGCGCCCGCGGAAGCCCGACCGCCAAGGCAAGGGAAACCGACCGCAATCCACCTGGGCACGGGAGGCCCTTCGGGCCCATGATGGGTGGGCCCTCCGCCCATCCGCCCACCCATGTTCATTGCCCTCGGCCGCCTGCCGGACCACCCCACTGCCATCCCCCGCGTCGCCCAGCTCGTGGGCCTGGCGCCGTCCGATGCCGCGCGTCTGCTTGCGGGGACCTTCCCCCGCGTCCTCCTGCGCACGGCGGCCGACCCGGACGCGCTGCTCGTCACCCTCGCGGCTGAAGGCTTCCTGGCCTGGGCTTCGGATCCGGCGCAGGTGCCCTCCGATGACCGAAGGGTCATCGTCCGGGGCCTCACCTGGACAACGGACGGGTTCCAGGCAGAGGATGCCCAGGGCAAGCGCCACGCCTGCCCGTTCGCGGCGGTGCGCCTGCTCCAGCGTGGAGCCAGGATCAACTCGTCCACGGAAGTGCAGAAGACGACGACTCGAAAGCTGGACCTGGGCATGGCCGTCCTCAGCGGCGGCCTGATCGTGTCGAAGAAAGTGACCCAGACCACGGAGCGCACCACCCAGGCCAAGGAGCCCTTCCTGCTGGTGCAGCGCGGGGATGGCGCCGAGGACCTGATGATCTACGAGCACCGCATGAGCTACCAGTGCCTGGGCGCCGAGATGGCCCCGGCCACCCTGGCGAACCTGGGCCTGTTGACCGCGAAATTCAGGTCGCTGTGTCCGCAGGCTGCCCTGGACGACCGGGTGGGGCGCCCTGGCTTCGTGGCGGGCCTGCCGTTGATGCCCCTGGACCCCGTGGACCTGGGCATCCACCTGGTATCCGAGGCGCAGCGCCGGGGCTGCTGATGAAAGCTCGATTTGAGCTCAGCCAGCTAGCGGAAAAGGGCCTTGGCCTTGAAGGCCGTCTGGGAAACCCCCCAGGCGAGGGGGATTCCCGCCCAGAGCCAAGCGAGGATCATTCCTGAAAAGTTTTTTGTCCGCTGGGTCATGGGATCCTCCGGGTTCAGGCGGTGGCCAGATCATGGAAGCGATGCTCCACTTCTGTTACGAGGTGATTGCTGAGGAAACCGAGTACCAGCAGCCCGGCCATCAAATACATCGTGGACGAATAGGACTGCGCCGGCGCCACACCATGGGTGACCTGGTACTCGCGGATGTAGTTCACCAGCACCGGACCGGCCACGCCCGCCGCGGACCAGGCCAGGAGCAGCCGCCCATGGATGGCGCTGACCTGGGCCGTGCCGAAGATGTCCCGCAGGCAGGCGGGTATCGTGGCGAATCCGCCCCCGTACATCGACATGATCACGGCATAGGTGGCCACGAAGAGTCCCACGCTGCCCAGGTGCCCGGTGGTGGGGGTGAAGGCGTAGAGCACCGCCCCCAGCGCAAAATAGATGGAATAGGTGAGCTTCCGGCCCAGGTAATCGGAGGCGGAAGACCACAGGAACCGGCCCCCCATGTTGAAGAGGCTCAGCAGGCCCACGAACCCCGCCGCCGCGGCCGGCGTGATGCGCCCCTTGAACATCTCCTGGATCATTGCCGAGGCCTGGCCCAGCACGCCGATGCCGGCGGTGACATTCAGGAAGAGGACCATCCAGAGGCAGTAGAACTGGCGGGTTCGGATGGCGTTGTCGGCGCTCACCTGTCCGGAGGTGACCAGTTTCTGCGGCTTGGCGGACGGCACGAAACCCCCGGGGACCCACCCGGCCTGGGGGACGCGGACCGTGACCACGCCCCACAGCATGAAGGCGAAATAGATCAGCCCCATGGCGAGGAAGGTCTCCCAGACCCCCATGGAGGTTGCTGATTTGTAATGGTCCATGAGGGCCACGGACATCGGCGACCCGATCATGGCGCCGCCACCAAAGCCCATGATGGCCATGCCGGTGGCCATGCCTGGACGGTCTGGAAACCAGGTGATGAGGGTCTTCACCGGGGAGACATAGCCCAGCCCCAGGCCGACTCCGCCCAGCACGCCATAGCCGAGATAGACCAGGAGAATGCTGTGCAGTTTCACACCCAGGGCGGCCACCAGGAACCCGCCGGAGAAACAGCAGGCGGAGGCCAGCATGGCCTTGCGCGGACCCGCCTTCTCGACCCACTTCCCCCCGAAGGCCGCGGATAGGCCCAGGGTGACGATGGCGAGGCTGAAAATCCACCCCAGGGTGGTGAGTTTCCAGTCGTCCGGGGCCGCGTGGCTGATGCCGATCAGCTTGGTCATCGGCAGGTTGAAGACGCTGAACGCGTACACCTGGCCGATGGCGAGGTGGATGGAGAGGGCGGCGGGCGGAACCAGCCACCGGTTGTATCCGGGCTTCGCCACGGTCTGTTCGCGGTCCAGGAACTTGAACATCCGCACTCTCCTGTTAGAAAAATACGATCAAACAAAGAATTGACCACGGAATGGTCTAAGAAAAACAATCTGTCTTGACAAATATATGCACTCTGAGTCCTGCGCAACGCATAATGTGGCCTGTTCAGAGGTAGTGCATGGACGAAGGCCGGGAATGAACCCACCCATCGCACCCGTCCCCATCCAGCGTTTCCGGGGGAATGGCCGCATCGAATCCACGGATGATCTGGCCATCGAAGAACCGCTGGAAATTCGCTTGGACTATTTCGGCCGCGAGGGGCCCGAGCACCTGAGCCTCTCCATCACCATGCGCACCCCCGGCCAGGATGATGAACTGGCCGTGGGGTTCCTGGTGACGGAGGGGATCCTGCGGGAGCCTGGGGACCTTCGCGAGGCGCGCCCGTACCTTCCCGGCACGTCCCGCCCCGGCCGCGCCAACGTGGTGCGGGTGTCCCTCCAGGAGCATGTGGCGGTGGACCTGCAGCGCCTGGAGCGGAATTTCTACACCTCTTCCAGTTGCGGCGTCTGCGGCAAGGCGTCCATCGAGGCGCTCAGGAACCAGAACCCCCTCCCGCCTTTTCCCGAAGGCAGTCCCCCCTTCTTCCCGGCAAGCCTGATGCACCACCTGCCGGAGAGACTGCGGGTGGCCCAGGAGGTTTTCGACGCCACCGGGGGGCTGCACGCTTCTGCGCTCTTCGATGGCTCTGGACAGCTCGTTCTGCTGCGGGAGGACGTGGGCCGCCACAACGCCCTGGACAAGGTCATCGGCAGGGCCTTTCTGGATGGCCTGCTCCCGCTGAGGAACCACCTGCTCCTCGTCAGCGGCAGGGTCAGCTTCGAGCTCGTGCAGAAGGCCTCGATGGCCGGCCTGCCCTTCCTGGCGGCCATCGGGGCACCTTCCAGCCTCGCCGTGGAGCTGGCCCGGGAGGCGGGGCTCACCCTCGTTGGCTTCCTTCGCGAAGGGCGCTTCAACGTGTATTCCGGTGCCTGGCGCATCACTTGACCCTTCGGAGCTCCCATGCCGAGCCGACCCGAACTTCCTCCGATCGAAGCCGAGATTCCGGTAGTCTCGGCCCCCCCCTCCCTGTCCGGCGGCCTGCCAGCCATCTTCTCGGCAACCAGGCATGCCCTGATCGAGATGGGCCCTGTCCGCGCCACGCGGGAACTGCTGAAGGCGAACCAGCGCGGTGGCTTCGACTGCCCGGGCTGCGCCTGGCCGGACCCCGACGACCGGCGCGAGCTGGTGGAATTCTGCGAGAACGGCGCCAAGGCCATCGCCGAGGAGGCGACCACCAGGCGCGTGACCCCAGACTTCTTCGCCCGCCACTCCATCGCCGAGTTGGCCCGCTGGTCGGACCACGAGATCGGGAAGGCCGGCCGCCTGACCCATCCCATGTTCTTGAGAGAAGGCGCCACCCACTACGAACCCGTGAGCTGGGAGGAGGCCTTCGGCATCCTGGCCGAGGAACTCCATGCGCTGCCCACGCCGGGCGGGGCCATTTTTTACACCTCGGGCCGCGCCAGCAACGAGGCCGCCTTCGCCTACCAGCTCTTTGTCCGGATGTTCGGCACCAACAACTTGCCCGACTGTTCGAACATGTGCCACGAATCCAGCGGCCTGGCGCTGAGGGAGGTCCTCGGAGCCGGCAAGGGCTCGGTGACCCTGGAGGACTTCAGGCACGCGGACTGCATCCTCCTCATCGGCCAGAATCCGGGAACCAACCATCCGCGCATGCTCACCACGCTCCAGGCCGCGGCTCGGCGCGGGGCCCAGATCATCAGCCTCAACCCCCTCCTCGAGACCGGCATCAAGGCCTTCATCCATCCCCAGAAATTCTGGACCTGGATGGGTCATGGCACCCCCATCGCCACCCTCCACCTGCCGGTGAGGGTGAACGGCGACATCGCCGCCCTGAAGGGGCTCATGAAGGCCATGCTCGAGGCCGAGGACCTCGCCCCGGGGTCCGTCTTCGACCACGCGTTCATCGAGGCACACACCCGGGGCTTCGAGTCCTTCATCGAGGACCTCCGGCGCACGCCCTGGGAGGAGGTCCTGGCGGCCTCCGGACTGGAGCGGGAACGGCTCGAGGCCGCCGCCGCACTCCTGGCAGGCTCGAAGGCCACCATCGCCTGCTGGGCCATGGGGATCACTCAACAGACCTCCGCGGTGGGCTGCATCCAGGAGGTGGTGGACCTGCTGCTGCTGCGCGGGAACCTGGGCCGCCCCGGCGCCGGGGTCTGCCCGGTCCGCGGTCACAGCAACGTGCAGGGAGACCGGACCATGGGCATCTTCGAACGGCCCGCCAAGGCCTTCCTGGACGCCCTCCAGCAGAGGTTCGGGTTTGACCCCCCGCGGCTGCCCGGCTACGACACCGTGCAGGCGATCCACGCCATGCACGAGGGCCGGGTGGGCGTGTTCTTCGCCCTAGGGGGCAACTTCCTGTCCGCCACGCCGGACACGGCCTATACGGCCGAAGCCCTGCGGCGCACCCGGCTGACGGCCCATGTCTCCACCAAGCTCAACCGCTCCCACCTCGTCACGGGGCGGCGGGCCCTCATCCTCCCCTGCCTGGGCCGGACGGAAAGGGACCGCCAGGAGAGCGGGGACCAGATCGTCAGCGTGGAGAACTCCATGGGGGTCGTTCATGCCTCCAGGGGCAACCTGGACCCGGGCTCCGAGCACCTCCGGAGCGAGGTGGCCATCGTGGCGGGGCTGGCCGAGGCCACGTTCTCGGGAAAGCCCGAGCTCAGATCCAAGGTGGACTGGAAGGCCTGGGTCGCCAACTACGACCGCATCCGCGACCAGGTGGAGGCGGTGGTTCCCGGTTTCGAAGGCTACAACCGCCGCCTGCGCGAGGGCGGGTTCTATCTGCCCCATGCGGTGCGGGACCAGCTCCGCTTCGACACCCCCAGCGGCCGGGCCGAATTCACCGTCCATCCGATCCCGCAGGTGGCCCTGCCCGAGGGGGGCCTGATCCTCATGACCCTGCGCAGCCACGACCAGTTCAACACCACGATCTACGGCCTGGACGACCGGTACCGGGGGGTCACCAAGGGCCGGCGGGTCATCTTCCTGAACGAGGCCGACCTGGAGCGCCGGGGCCTCCTGCCGGGCCAGCGGGTGGACATCACCAGCCATTTCGGGGCTGAGACCCGGAGGGCCGAAGGCTTCCTCACCGTGCCCTACGACATCCCGGAGGGGTGCGCCGCGGCCTACTTCCCCGAGGCCAACGTGCTCGTGCCCATCGGCAGCGTGGCCGCCAAGAGCAACACCCCCGCCTACAAGAGCATCCTCGTCACCCTCGCGGCAAGCTAGGGCCCTCGGTCCTGCTGGGCCTCTTTGCTGCGCTTCGGCGCCCTTGCCCGTCGAAACGCACCTTGGCAGGCGGACCGGGGGGCCTTACAGTTCGGCCCATGTCCCAATCCCGCGTGGTACTCATCAAGATCGCAGGCATGTTCCTCCTCATCCTGGCCGGCTGGCTGGCGCGCCGCCGCGGCTTCCTCAAGGACGAGGCCAGCGGCATCCTGAGCCGGATCGTCGTGGACGCAGCCTTTCCCGCCCTGGTGTTCACCCAGATGCTGAGGACCGTGGATGCCCATTCGCTGAGGCAGGACTGGCTCCTGCCCCTGCTGCCCGTCCCGCTCGTGGCCATCGCCTACCTCGTCGCACGGGGAATCGCGCCCCTGTTCGGCGGGAAGGCAGAGCGCAACACAGTCCTCTTCCTCATTACCAGTCCAAACTGGGTCTTCCTGCCGCTCCCCATCGCCGAGGCCCTGTACGGGAACGCCGGGGTGCGGGTGATCCTTCTCTGCAACGTGGGTGCCCAGGTGGCGCTCTGGTCCATCGGAGTCTGGATCCTGCACGGCAGGATCTCCCAGGCCCTGCGCAACCTCGCCACGAACATCGGCCTGTGGGCCACCGGCGGGGGCATCGCCCTAGCCTTGGTCTTCCCGTCCCTCTGCCAGCTGGGAGACCTCCACGCGACATCCTCCTCCCTGAGCGGCATCACCGGCGCCGCCATGATCGACGCCCTCACCATGCTGGGCAGCATCACGATTCCCCTCTCCCTCCTGGCGATCGGGGCCCAGCTTGGCGCCATTCCCATCTCGGTCCACAGGCTCCCGGCCTCGCTGTGGGGAGTGGTGATCGTCCGCCTCATCGCCGCTCCCCTGGTGACGGTCGCCCTCGCCGCGGCGCTCTCCGGGGCAGGTTTCCGCCTGCCGGAGGTTCCCCGCAGGGTGATGCTTCTCGTCGCGGCCATGCCGGTGGCCATTGTCTGCAGCGTGATGGCCGAGCGCTACGGAGGTGACACCTCGCTGGCGGCGCAGGCGATCTTTCTGACGACCCTGTTCAGCCTGGTGACCGTGCCGGCCCTGTTCTACCTGGTTTCCTGAACCGCCGAGGCCAGCCTCAGCGGACCCCTGCAGGACCGTTCCGTCCAGCCTAGGAGCGGCCCTGGGTCATGGCATCGTTGAAACCCTGGAACAGCGCCTCGTACTTCCCGGTTTCGGCGGCGAAGCGCAGGCGCTTCACGTTCTCCACGCAGATCTCTGTGGCCTCGGGATGAATTTCGATGAGATTCATCACCTCAGCGATGAAGGCCCCGAGGGGCATGGCCCGGGGATCCTCGGCGCCGTGCATGAGGTCCGTGGCTACGTAGGGCGGGATCAACTCGATGACCTGCGTGGTGCTGCCCTGGAGCTGGTACCGGAGGGACTGGGTGTAGGAATGCAGGGCCGCCTTGGTGGCGCAGTAGGTCGGCGTCATCGCCAGGGGGACGAAGGCCAGGCCGGAGGAGACGTTCATGACCACGGACTTCGGCTGGCGCCGCAGCAGGGGCAGCAGGGCGGCGGTCAGGCGGATTGGGCCCAGCAGGTTCGTGGCGACGATGGCCTCCATGTCGGCCAGATCGTCCTGCTGGCCCAGGAGGTTCTCGGCCCTCATGATCCCCGCGTTGTTGATGAGGACGTCCAGGGTCGGGAAGGCCTGGGAGATCCGGGCCGCGAAATCGAGGGTCTCCTTCGGATTCTGGAGGTCCACCACGCAGGAGGCCATACCAGGGTTGGCCTGGACGATTTGATCCAGGACCTGCTTGCGCCGGCCGGCGATGATGACCTGGTTGCCCAGGGCATGGAAGGCCTCGGCGAGACCACGCCCGATGCCCGATCCGCCGCCGGTGACGAGGATGTGGTTGTCGCGAACCTTCATGATGACCTCGCAGGCATGCCCGACGGACCGTACCTATGACGCGCCGAACCCGCGAGGGCCCGTCGGGGCCTGCGGGGCGTGTGATGGTACCCCGATTCTGCAACAGGGGGCGGCAATCGGGAACCGCGACTGGCCCCAGGGGGGTGGAAGGCAGGAATTCCCCCGGACCCGGCCCGCCGGGGGACAATGGCCCCGTGCGCTACGACGAACCCCTGTTCCGCCCCCCAAGCGAGGCCGACTCCTTCATCCTCCAGGCCACCCTCGGCTGTTCCTGGAACGCCTGTACCTATTGCGCGATGTACCGTGGCAAACGGTACCAGGTACGGCCGCTCGAGGCCGTGCTGGCCGAAATTTCAGAAGCTGGTGCGAGGGCTGCGGAGGAGGTCCGCCATGTCTTCGTGGCCGATGGCGACCCGCTGGGCATGGACCTCGATCACTGGGAGCCCATCCTGAAGGCCCTGGCCGCCGCCTTCCCGCGCCTCCGGCGGGTCGGCACCTACGCCACGGCGCGGAACCTGCTGGAGAAGACGCCGGAGGCGTTGAAGCGGCTCCGGGATCTGGGACTCTCCCTGCTCTACATCGGGCCCGAATCCGGAGATGACCTGGCCCTGCACCGCCTCGCCAAGGGCGCTGGCGCCGCCGCCCATGTGGAGGCCGCCCGCAGGGCCCGGGAGGCCGGAATGGACCTGTCCCTGATCTTCCTGCTCGGGGCCGGCGGCCGGGAGCGCAGCGAAGCCCACGCGCGGGCCTCCGGCCGCCTGGCCACGGCCATGGATCCGAAATTCCTCTCCACGCTCACCCTCACGGTGATCCCGGACACCCCCCTCTCCAGGCTCGAGGACCAGGGGCGCTTCCAGCTGCCGGATGTGCGGGGTCTGCTGACCGAACTGCGCTGGTTCCTGGAGGAGACCCACCTCAGCGCGGGCATCTTCCGCTCCAACCACGCCTCCAACTACCTGCCCATCGGCGGCCGCCTGCCCCGGGACCGCGAGGCCATCCTGGCCGCCATCGACGAGGCCCTGGCCGGTCGAGTCCGACTGCGACCGGAATGGGCCCGTGGGTTGTGAGACAGCCCTGCGCCCGGAGCCGGTCGGGGGAGACACACTCCGTTCTGGGATCCCGGCCCGTCAGCGCTGGATGAACCAGACGCAGACGATCTTCCCGTGCCAGGTTTCATAGATCGCGGTGACCGTGAAAGGTTCGGGCCCCATGCCTTCGGCCTCTTCCTGATCGATGACGAAGAGCCCCTGGCAGATTCGTTTCAGGACACTCACCCTCACCTTGGGATAGCGCTTGAAGATGCCTTCGTAGGCCTTTCGCAGGGGCGCCAGTCCCTGTTCGGGGCCCACCTTCCCATCCATGGTCCGGAACTGGATGACGTCCCCGTAGCAGGCCACAAAGGCATCGAGGTCGTGGGCGTTGTAGGCATCGACCTGCTTCTGGACCACCGCCTCCGGGCTGGGCTCAGGCGGGGGCACCGCACAGACGGCGAGGAGCGAGGTCAGGGCAAGGGACACAAGCATGGGGAACCCTTTCAACCCGGCCTGACCAGGACATCACCTTCCCACATCCTGGCGCCTGGGGGTGCTCCGATTGTCACAGGGTCACCGTCGAGGCTTCGCCATCTTCATGAAGGAGCCGGTCGAGGTCCTTCCAGGAAAATGCGAAGCGTCCCTGGAGCCCCCAGTCGGTCCCCCAGGAGTTGATGGCCCACACCAGCTTCTTCTCCGCATCCAGACCAAGCAGTTCGAAGGCATGGCCTCCCCGCACGGTTCCGGCGATCTTCACCAGCCCCCCCTTGTCCGGCTTGTCGAAGCCTTCGTACCAACTCACCCCCACCTCCACCGGCCCCAGGGTGGCGAGGGTCTTCAGCACGTCATCCAGGCCAAAGCACCAGTGGTAGCCCTTGGCCAGCTTGAGGTCCCTGAGGGCCTTCATGGCCCCCAGCACCGTGGAGCCCGTGTCTTTGGGCGGCCAGACGCCCACGATGCTGTCGTCCTTGGTGTCCTGGCTGTAGACCCGGCGCGCCAGGGCCTCGGAGTACCGGACACCGGGCTGCCGGTAGGGCTCCGTGCAGACCACACCGACGGCGCCGTTGCCGGTGCAGGAGCCGAGGTCCCCCTGGTCGAAGGCTTTCACCGTTCGGACCCAGGTCCGGGTCTGGATGGCGGCGCCCCTGGGCAGGGGCACTCGGAAGTTCCGGCTGCGCTCGTCGAAATGCAGGTGGCGCCCGAGGCGGCCACCGTGACGGGACGGCTGCTCCGGAATCAGGCCAATGAGGTGGGTGGGCTGCGCCACGGTGGACCTCCTTCGAGCGGGATGGAAGCCAGGTTTGGACAACCGGTACGCTAACCGGATTATAAAAAAATAGTCATACAAACCGGCCCGAAAAGGCGGAAACCAACGGACCTCGAGATCATAAAAAATCTACATTAAATGTTTTAAATCAATCAATGCTACCGTACCGGGATCACGGTGCGCACCAAGTCAGAGGGACCCATGAAAATCGCCGTTCCCAGGGAGATCAGGGTGGGGGAGACCCGCGTCGCACTGGACCCCGAATCCTGCAAGAAGCTGGCCCTGCTCGGGATCGATGTGGCTGTGGAAGCCGGAGCGGGGGCACGGGCAACCTTCACCGATGAAGCCTATGGGCGGGTTGGCGCCACGGTGACCGAGGACACGGCCGCACTGCTGGGCGCGGCGGACTTCGTGCTGAAGGTGAACGCCCCCGAAGCCCGGCCGGACGGGGTGCACGAGGTCGACCTGCTGCGACCCGGGTCGCTGCTGCTCGCCTCGCTCTTCCCCACCCGCAACCTGGATGCGGTGCAGCGGCTGGCGGAGCGGTCCATCACGGCCTTCTCCACGGATTGCATTCCCCGCACCACCCGCGCCCAGGCCATGGACACCCTGTCGAGCCAGGCCAACCTCGTGGGCTACAAGGGCGTACTCATCGGCGCCATGGAGCTGCCGAAGTACTACCCCATGTTCATGACCGCCGCCGGCACCACCCTGCCTGCCAAGGTCTTCGTCATCGGCGCGGGCGTGGCGGGCCTTCAGGCCATCGCCACGGCCAAGCGGCTGGGCGCCAGCGTCACCGCCACGGATGTGCGCCCGGAGGTGAAGGAGCAGATCGAGTCCGTGGGCGGCAAGTACGTGGGCATCGAGCTCAGCCAGGGCGCCTCGGCGGGCGGCGGCTACGCCACGGAGCTCTCCGCCGAGGACAAGGCCCGCCAGGCGAAGCTGCTGGCGGACCACTGCGCCACCGTGGACGTGGTCATCACCACGGCCCTCATCGGCGGCGTCTTCGCGCCGAAACTGCTGGACGAGGACATCGTGCGGAGCATGAAGCCGGGTTCGGTGATCGTGGACCTCGGCGCCGATGGCGGCGGCAACTGCACCCTATCCAAGCCGGGGGAGACCGTGGAGGCCCACGGCGTGAAGATCGTGGCACCCCTCAACCTGCCCGCCACGATGCCCACGCACGCCAGCATGCTCTTCTCGCGCAACCTGCTGAACTTCATGACGGCCTTCTGGGACAGGGAAGCCAAGCGGTTTGACCTGGACTGGGACGACGACATCCTCAGGGGCTGCGCCGTGACCCACGAGGGAAAGGTGGTCCACGGACCCACCCAGCAGGCGCTGAACCAGATCCAGGGGGGAAAGACATGATCATGCTGGCGGCACCCACCGAGGCCACGGTCCACGGGGCCGGGGGGCACGGGCAGCTCGACTTCATGGGCGCCCTCTTCGTCTTCATGCTGGCCACCTTCATCGGCTTCATGGTCATCCAGCGCGTGTCGCGGCTGCTGCATACGCCCCTCATGAGCCTGACCAACGCCATCTCGGCCATCGCCGTGGTGGGCGCCCTCATCGTCTCCGCGGGGAAGGACTCCCCGGGCTACATCACCGCCCTGGGGCTGATCGCCATCTTCTGCTCCACCACGAACATCGTGAGCGGCTTCCTCATCACGGATCGCATGCTGAAGATGTTCAAGAAGCAGGAAAAGGTGGCGAAATGAGCGCGCAGCAGGAGCGGAGCGCCACTTTGCCGGAGGCGAAGCCCGTAGGGTGCGGCACAGGAGGTGCCGGCATGAGCGCGCAGCAGGAGCGGAGCGCCACTTTGCCGAAGGCGAAGCCCGTAGGGTGCGGCACAGGAGGGGCCGCATGATGAGCCCAGAGACCCTCGTCCAGCTGCTCTATCTCGTCTCCACGGCGCTGTTCATCCTCTCCCTGCGCTGGATGAGCGATCCGGAGACCGCCCGCAAGGGTGTCTTCTCAGGCGTGGCGGCCATGCTCCTGGCGGTGGCCGGTACCCTGGCGGGCGTCACTGCCACCGGGGGCACCCACTACTGGTGGATCCTGGGCGCCTTCGCCCTGGGCGCGGCGGTCGGGTACCCCCTGGCCCAGGTGCCCCTCACGGCGGTGCCCCAGCGGACCGCCCTGTCCCACGCCTTCGGCGGCCTGGCGGCGGGCCTGGTGGGCACGGCCAAGTTCTTCCTGTACTTCGGCCAGCACAACGAGGCGGCCCTGGCCCCCTTCATCGTGGTGGCCCTGGTGGCGGAGATCATGCTTGGCTTCCTCACCTTCACGGGCTCTCTGCTGGCGGCAGGCAAGCTGCAGGAGGTGACCTGGATCCCCCAGCGGCCCGTCACCTATCCCCTGCAGAACGCCAGCAACCTCGGGCTCTTCGCGCTGGCGCTCGCCCTGGGCGCGGCCCTGGTGCTGCACCCCCTGGCGCCCTGGGCCCCTTGGGCCTTCGGCGCCATCATCCTGCTCTCGCTCGTCTTCGGCGTGCTGCTGATCATCCCCATCGGCGGCGCCGACATGCCCACGGTGATCTCCATCCTCAATTCCTACGCGGGCCTCTCCGCCGTGGCCATGGGCTTCGTGCTCAACAACAAGCTGCTCATCACCGCCGGCGCCCTGGATGGCAGCTCGGGCCTGATCCTCTCCATCATCATGTGCAAGGCCATGAACCGCTCCTTCTTCAACGTGCTGTTCGGCGCCTTTGGCCAGACCGTGACGGCCACGGCGGGGGGAGAAGCGAAGGCCTACAAGTCGGACACCGTCGAGAGCGCCGCCCAGGTCATGGCGCAGGCGGATCTGGTGGTCATCGTCCCCGGCTACGGCATGGCCGTGGCCCAGGCCCAGCACAAGGTGCGCGAAGTCTATGACCTGCTGAAGAAGCGCGGCGTCACGGTAAAGTTCGCCATCCATCCGGTGGCGGGCCGCATGCCGGGCCACATGAACGTGCTGCTGGCCGAGGCCGAGATCCCCTACGACGACCTGGTGGAGATGGACGAGATCAACGGCGACCTGCCCCACGCGGACGTGGTGCTGGTGATCGGGGCCAATGACGTGGTGAACCCCGCGGCGCGCTCGGACAAGACCAGCCCCATCTACGGCATGCCCATCATCGATGCCGACCGGGCCAGGACCGTCTACGCCATCAAGCGCTCCAAGGCGCCGGGATTCGCCGGCATCGACAACGAGCTCTACTTCCTGGACAAGACCTTCATGCTCTTCGGCGACGCCAAGAGCGTGGTGGGGGAGCTGGCGCGGAAACTGGCAGGAGAAGGCGGGCACTGAGCCCCCGACGCGGTTGCACCCGGACACCCAACCTGCGCATATGGGGCCTGCACCCCAGCCCAGGAAGCCTCCTTGAAGCCCATGCTCGTCGGCGCGCTGGCCGCGCTGTTCTTCAGCAGCACCTTCGTCCTCAACCGCGCCATGAGCCTGGGGGGCGGCCCCTGGTTCTGGACGGCGGCCCTGCGCTACGGCTGGATGATCGTCCTGCTTTGCGGCGGCTACCTTCTGCTCGGGCGCGGGCGCGCGCTGGCGGACATCTTCCGCCTGTTCGCCCGCCACTGGCGCTTCTGGAGCCTCACGGGCAGCATCGGCTTCGGCGTGTTCTACGCGCTGCTGAGCTTCGCCAGCGCCTTCGCGCCCGGCTGGATGGTCGCCACGACCTGGCAGACCACCATCCTGTGCACGCCCCTGGTGCTGCGCCTGTTCGGCCACCGGGTGCCCACGCGCGCCCTGGTCCTCACGGCGGTGATCTTCGGCGGCGTGGTGATGGTCAACCTGGAGCAGGTCCGCCTAGGGTCGCCGGCCGCGGTCCTGCTGGCGGCCCTGCCGGTCCTCGTCGCCGCCTTCGCCTACCCCCTCGGCAACCAGCTGCTGTGGGAGGCCCGGGCGGGAACCCATCGCCGCGTGCCCCGCATCACCGATCCGGCCCTGGGGGATCCCTTCGCGCGGGTGCTGCTGCTGTCGCTGGGCTCCCTGCCCCTGTGGCTGGTCCTGGCAGCCCTCGTCCACCCGCCGCCGCCCACCGGGGGCCAGGTCCTGAACACTGCCCTGGTCGCCCTGCTCTCCGGTGTCATCGCCACCAGCCTGTTCCTCTACGCGCGCCACCTTGCCGTCTCGCCCGCGCAGCTGGCGGCGGCGGACTGTACGCAGGCCCTGGAGGTGGTGTTCACCCTGGCCGGAGAGGTCTGGCTGCTGGGCGGGGCCCTGCCCTCGCCCCTGGGCTGGGCCGGTCTCGCCCTCACCCTCGCGGGCCTGCTGCTGTACCTGAGGGCGCAGCGAATTGTCTAGGGTCTGACCCGTCCCACCGGAAGCAGGGTCAGGACCTGGGTCCCCTTGGGCAACCCCAGGGTGCGGGCCACGGCTTCCAGGTCCACCCCGGCGGCGGTCCCGGCCCCGAGGCCCAGGGCCGCGGCCTGCAGAAGCAGGCCCTGGGCCGCGGCGCCGCCTTCGTAGTAGGTCAGGTTGAGGGCAGCGCTCCCCTCTCCGATGCGGCTGGGGTCACCGGCCATCACGAACACCGAGGGCGCCTCCTGGATCCAGGCCTGCATGCCCTTGACGGCGCCCAGGAGCGTCCGGGGCGTGCCGTCCGCCACCCGGGTCAGCCGGTGGCCCGAGGGAAGGTAGTGGTAGAGGCCGGCGGCGAGATCAGGGGAGCCGGAGGTCACCAGGTAGAGTTCCAGCGGATGCTTGGCATGGGCCGAAGGGGCGACCCGCCTGCCGGGGCGGTTCTCGCCCTGGGCTGCCCACAGGAGCTGGCTGGCCTCGGCGAGGCTGGGTGCAGGCCCGGCCAGGGCCCGGACCGTGGCCCGGGCCCGGAGGGCGGTGTGCAGGGTGGCGCTCCCCGCCGGAGGCGCGGGCAGGTTCAGGGGGACAACCTCCTGGGCCCCCAGTAGGAGGGCCACACAAAGGAAGCAGGCGGAACGGAACGGGATCATGGGAAGCCTCGACTTTCTTAACGGAAAGGGGAACCTGCCTCCTCATTCTGGCCCGGGCCGCCTCGGAGCACAAAATCACCGCTCCAGGCCCCCCGGCGGCGGATCCGCAGATCGGTCCCCTGAGGCTTCCCCGCAGGAGAAGTTCGCCGGCCTATCTTTGGAATGGGGTGGTTCTGCGCCCCGGAGGCCCCATGTTCAAGCTGACGCCCCGATCCTGGCTCAATACCCTCTTCCTGGTGGGGACGCTGGGCCTGGCACTGGTGCTGGTGCCCTGGAAGCTGGCGACCCAGGGACTGCGCCTGGGCGAGGTGGTGGTCTTCCTGGTGATGTACTCGCTGATCGGCCTCGCCATCACCGTGGGCTACCACCGCCTTTTCAGCCACCGGGCCTTCCGGGCCGCCTGGCCCGTGAGGTTCCTGGCCCTGCTCTTCGGCGCCGCGGCCTTCGAGAATTCCGCGCTGGCCTGGTCCAGTGACCACCGGCACCACCACCGCTTCGTGGATGACCCCGAACGCGACCCCTACCCGGTCCGCCGGGGCTTCTGGTACGCACACTGGATCTGGGTGATGGAAGCCACGGACCGCCCCATGGACTCCGTGGGCGACCTGGAGCAGGATCCCCTCATCCGCTGGCAGCACCGCCACCACTTCTGGATCGGGGCCTCGGTCGCCGCCCTGCCCGTGCTCGCCGTGGGCCTGCTGACCCACAACCTCCTCGGCCAACTCATCATGGGGCTCCTGCTGCGGATCGTGGCGACCCACCACAGCACCTTCCTCATCAATTCCGCCGCCCACTGGTTCGGCAGCCAGCCCTACACGGACAGCAACAGCGCCCGGGACAACGCCCTCCTGGCGCCCTTCACCTTCGGAGAGGGCTACCACAACTACCACCACATGTGGCAGTGGGACTACCGCAATGGCCCGCGCTGGTACCAGTGGGATCCCGCCAAGTGGCTCATCGCCGCCGGCGCCTGGGTGGGCCTCACACGGGGCCTGCGCCGGGTCCCGGATACAGAGATCCAGCGGGCCCGAGTCGGCATGGAAGCCCGGCGCCTCGCCGCCGCCCTCGCCACGGACGCCCTCCAGGCCAAGACCCTCCTGGAGGCGGCCCGGGTCCGCGTGGATGGGGCCCTCAGCGCCTTCCAGATCCGACGCGAGGCCTGGCAGGTGAAGAAGGCCCAATGGAGGGCCCAGGGCCCCACCCACGCCGAAAGCTGGTCCGCCCTCCGTGGGGATTGGAAGACACAGCGCGTCCAATTGCGGCGGGATCTGCAGGCGGCCTGGGCAGACTGGCACCGGGCACGGCAACTGGCGAAGCGTCTGGCCGTGGCCTGACAGCGCAATTTACTCGAACCGGTATTCCTTGGGCACCACGATGATGCCCTTCTCCGAACAGGTGAAGCGTCGGCTGTCCTTGACCGGGTCGAAGCCGATGGACTCTCCGGGGGGTATGCGCACGTCCTTGTCAACGATGCAGCGGCGCAGCTTCGCGCCCCGGCCCACCACGACCTGGTCGAATAGGATGGCGTCCTCCACCACCGCCTCCTCGTGGATGTAGACCCGGGAGGCCAGGATGGAGTGGCGCACGACGCCGCCGACGATCACCGTGCCGGCTCCCATGATGGAGTTGGCCATCAGTCCGTCCTTGCCGCCCTCGCCGGGCACCATCCGCGCCGGCGGGTTCTGGCCATGGTAGGTGCGGATGGCCCAGTCCCGCTGGTACAGATCAAGGGGCGGGATGGGCTTGAGCAGGTCCATGTTCGCTTCGTAGTAGGCGTCAATGCTTCCCACATCCCGCCAGTAGCGGTCCTGGGTGACCCGGCCCCGGGGGCCGCCGAACTCGTAGGCGTAGACCTTGTGCGTCCCGATGAGGCGCGGGATCAGGTCCTTCCCGAAGTCATGGCTGGACCCTTCGCGAGTCGCGTCGCCCCGCAGCTCCTCCATCAGGAGCTCCTTCGGGAACACATAGATGCCCATGGACACCAGGGCGGTGCCGGGTTCGCCGGGGATGGGCTGGGGCCGCTCGGGCTTCTCCTGGAAGCTGACGATGCGACTCTCTTCGTCGATGGCCATGACGCCGAAGGCACTGGCCTCCTCAAGGGGCACTTTCATGCAGGCGACGGTCAGGTCCGCGGCCTTCTCGTCGTGGGTCTTGATGAGGGCGGCGTAGTCCATCCGGTAGATGTGATCGGCGGCGAGAATGAGCACCTTCTCGGCGCTGCTCCGTTCCAGGAGGAACAGGTTCTGGCAGATGGCGTCGGCCGTGCCCGCGTACCAGGAGGCGCCGGTCCGCATCTGCGGTGGGACGACCGTGATGTACTCGCCGCACTCGGGACTGAAGATGGACCAGCCGTCCCGCAGGTGCTTGTGCAGTGAGTGCGATTTGTACTGGGTCAGCACCAGGACCCGGCGGAGGCCGGAGTGCAGGCAGTTGGAGAGGGTGAAGTCGATGACCCGGTACTTGCCGCCGAAGGGCACGGCCGGCTTGGCGCGGTCGGCGGTCAAGGGCTGCAGGCGGGACCCGCTGCCGCCCGCCAGGAGGATGGTCAACGTGTCATCGGCCATGGGGGCACCTTCAAGGCGGGGATTGGGGACAATCCAGGCAGGGGCCCAGGGTGGACGCGGGCCGGGCTTGGAGCGGAGGCAAGCTGTCCGCCCAAACATGAATCAGGTTGGGCGATAAATCAATCAGAACAGAATCTAGTCCTCCAGGAACCGGACGAACTCGCTCAGGTCGGCACGCTCGGTGACCAGGCCGTTCTCCACGGCGGTCGGGTCGGCGTAGCCCAGCGCCATGCCGCAGACCAGCATCTGCTCAGGCTTGAAGGACAACTCTTCGGCGATGACCCGGTGGAACTGGGTGAAGGCCGCCTGGGGGCAGGTGTGCAGGCCCCGGGCCCGGGCGGCCACCATGAGGTTCTGGAGGAACATGCCGTAGTCCAGCCAGCTCCCCTGCCCCATCGCGCGGTCGATGCTGAAAATCAGGCCCACGGGCGCGTCGAAGAACCGGTAGTTGCGTCCATGCTGGCGGTGCATGGCCTCCCTGTCCGTCTTGGCGATGCCGACGAGCGCATAGAGATCCCAGCCAACCTTGCGGCGGCGGTCGAGGTAGGGCGAGGTCCATTCCTTGGGGTAGTAGTCGTATTCTCGCTCGTGCCGCGCCAGCTCGGCGGGGTCCTCGTGGATCTCGCAGATGCGGTCCGAGAGCCGCTGCCGGGCAGCGCCCATGAGTACATGCACCTGCCAAGGCTGGGTGTTGGTGCCAGAGGGCGCCCGCGCGGCGAGGCGCAGGATGTCCTCCACCGTCTCGCGGGGCACCGGGGTCGGCAGGAAGGCCCGCATGGAATGGCGGCTGGTGATGGCGTCGTCGACCGCGGCCCTCTGCGCCTCCGTGGGCTTGTCATACAGGTTCACGGGATCAGTCCTTTCAAGACAGCCCAGCTGGCTCCGGGCTCGGATCAGCTTGCCAGGGCGGGAGGCTCCACAGGCTTCCTGCGGAACAGGTCGAGGGACCCGACCACGGCCCCCAGCACGATCAGCCCCATGGCACCGATGGAGGTGGCCGAGAGGCGCTTCCCGCCCCAGAGGACGAGGTTGAGGGTCGACAGAAGGGGCGTGAGGTAGGCGAGGGCCCCGATGATCCGGGAATCCCCCCGCTTCAGGGCCGCGTCCCAGGTATAGAAGGCCGCGCCCATGGGGCCGAGGCCAAGCAGCAAGAGGAAGCCCCCGTCCTTGGCGGAGATGGATGGAACAGGGGCGCCGAAGGCCGAGACCTCCAGGGCATAGAGCAGGAGGGAGAGCAGGCCCGAGGCCAGGCAGAAGCCCCCGACGGCGCCCGTGGGAAAGGGGCGGACCCGCTTGGTGAGCAGCGAGTAGCTGGACCAGGTGAGGGCCGCCGCCAGGGCCAGCAGGTAGCCGGGCAGGTTCGCGGCGTCTGGGCTGAGCTTACCGCCCGTGATCACGAGCGCGGCCCCGGCCAGGCCCAGGAGGGCGCCCCCCACGTGATGGAAAGTCAGTCGGCAGCCGCGCAGGTAGAGGGGCGAGAGGACCACGATCAGCAGCGGCCAGAGGTACTGCAGGAGGTTCACTTCCACGGCGGGCGCGAACCGGAAGGCCGTGAAGAGGAGGGCGTGATAGCCGAAGATCCCACCGATGCCGATGGCGAGCGTGCCCAGCGGCACCCTCCAATCCCGCAAGCGCCGAAGGCCCACCAGGCCACCCACGACCAGGGCGATGCCCACGGAAAGAAAGGGGGGCAGGTGGCCCAGGCTCGACCCAAGCACCGCCAGGGTGCTCCAGATCAGGATGGTGACCAGCGAAAGGAGGACGGCAGGCATCCCGGAACTATAGCGGATCACCCCGCGCCGCAGTTCAGCGCAGGCCGTGCCCGGCCTTGAAGCCGGCCCAGTCCTGCTTGGCCTTCAGGAAGGTCTCGACATCCGGACAGAGCAGGAAGGGGTTGCCCTGCCGCTCCCAGGCCATGGTGGAACTGGGCCTCGCGCCATAGTCGTGGCCCGGCCAGATCGTCGTGTGGGGCGGCCACTCCCGCAGCAGTCGCTGGAGGCTCTGCCATTCGGTGCGGCCGTCGGCTTCGGTCTGGGTGCCGCCCACCTTGCCCACGAAGAGCAGGTCCCCCGTGAAGGCGGCGTCCTGACCCTCCACCAGGAAGGCCAGGTGGTCCTGGTAGTGGCCGGGGACGTGCCAGACGCGGATCGCGAAGGCCCCGAAGCGAACCCGGTCGCCGTCCCGGAGCGTGACATCCACGGGACCCGGGTGGCCCGGCCCGCCCGCAACCAGGGCACCAGTCAGCCTCCTGGCGGCCTTGTTGCCGTTGGTGTGGTCCTCGTGACCATGGGTATTGAGCACGTGGGTGATCCTCAGCCCCTGGGCCCGGGCCCGCTCCACCAGGGCCTCGGGCGTGTAGGAGGGATCGATCAGCACGCCCACTGCCGCCTCCCGGTCGCCGAGGAGGTAGCCGAAGTTGCGATCCCCGCCCACCCGGATCTGCTCGAAGATGAATCGCATCGGTCCCCCGCTGGCCGCTTCAGGATGACACCCCTGCGTGGGCCGGGTCAGCCCTTGCGCGCGGCAGGGCAGCCGGAACTGCACTTGCCACAGGTACCCCCCGACGACTGGGGTCTTCCCACACCCAGATCCTGGATGGCCCCCAGGAGGAAGTAGAGGGCTGACAGGCCGGCAGCGGAGGCGGCGAGAAGGGTCTGGAAGGTCATGGCAACCTCATACAAAGCCGATGGCCCGGCCCACGGCCACGGTCGCCCAGGCGAGCCCCCAGCCCAGCACCAGGCCGTAGCCCACCGTGAAAGCCGCCCAGCCCCAGCTACCGGCCTCGCGGCGGATCATGGCGATGGTGCCCAGGCAGGGGGTGTAGATGAGCGTGAAGACCATGAAGGCCAGGGCTGTGAGGGGTGTCAGGCCCGACCCGTCCCGGAGGGCCACCTGGAGCGGGCTGAGGAGCTCGCCCGCCTTCGGCTCCTCGCTGGCCTGGTGGATGACGGCCATGGTGGAGACCACGATTTCCTTGGCCACGAAGCCGGCGGTGAGGGCGATGACGTCCTTCCAGGCCTCGGCCCGCTTGTGGTCCGGATCGAGGATGGGCCTCAAGATGGGCTCCACCTTCTGGCCCAGCCGCGCCGCCAGGCTCGTGTTCACGATCCGGCTCTCGTGGGCGAGCTGGAGCAGCTTCAGACGCTCCTCGGACTCGGCCGCCGGCAGGTTCAGGGTCGCTACCCCCTGACGCTGCTGCTGGTACTCCAGGGTCCACTCCCGGTTGGCGATGCCCGGGTAGCGCGACAGGAACCAGACCAGCGTGGCACCGGCGAAGATGGTGGTGCCGGCCCGGGTGAGGAAGATGGAGCCCTTCTCCCACATGTGGATGAGCGTCGCCTTCAGCATCGGCAGGCGGTAGGGCGGCAGCTCCATCACGAAGGGCGAACTGGGGCCGCTGAACAAGGCGCTCCGCAGCAGCCGGCCCATGAGGACCGCGAGGCCCAACCCCAGGAAATGCATGCCGATGATGGCGAGGGCCGCCTTGAAGGGAGTGAAGAAGGTGCCGGCGATGACGATGAAGACCTGCAACCGGGCCGAGCAGCTCACCAGGGGCGTCACCAGCATGGTGATGAGGCGGTCCTGGGGGCTCTCGATGGTGCGCGCCGCCTGGATAGCCGGCACGTTGCAGCCGCTGCCCATGATGAGAGGGATGAAGCTCTTCCCGTGCAGCCCCATGACGTGCATGAGCCGGTCCATGATGAAGGCCGCCCGGGCCATGTAGCCCGTGTCCTCCAGGAAGGCGATGCAGCCCATGAGGATCATGATCACGGGCACGAAGACGATCACGGCACTCACCCCGGGGATGACGCCGTCCACCAGAAGGCTGGTCAGCTCCCCTGCGGGCAGCCGGGAGCCGGCGAAGGTCGACAGGGCCTTGAACCCGTCCGCGATCCAGTCCTGGGGGATCTTGCCCAGGACGAAGGAGAGCGAGTACATGAGGGCCAGCACCCCGATGAAGATCGGGACCCCAAGGAGCCGGTGCGTGAGCACCGCATCCAGCCGCGCTGTGGGTGATTTTTTATCGTCGGCGGCCGTGGCCACTTCCTTCACCAGGCCGTGGGCGAACCCGTAGCGGCGCTCGGCCACCAGGGTGGCCCCGTCGGCGCCGAGATGGGGTTCGAGGAAGGCGAAGCTCCGGGACAGCTGCTGGCGGATGGCTTCGCTGGCGTGACTTTCGGCCACCACCCGCTTGGCCTCGGCATTGTTCTCCAGCAGCTGGAGGGCCAGCCACCGGGGCGGCATGGCGGCCTCGAGCAGCTCGTCGCGGCAGATCTCAGTCTGCAGCTTGGCGAGCTCGCCCTCGATGTCGTGGCCGTAGTCCACGGTGATCCGGCGGCAGCGGTTGGATTCGCCCCGGGCCATGCTGCCCAGGAGATCCTTGAGTTCTGTGATGCCCTGCTCCCGGTTTCCCACGGTGGGGATCACCGGGCCGCCGAGGAGCAATTCCAGGGCCGGCACGTCGATGCGGACGCCACGGTTTTCGGCATCGTCCACCATGTTCAGCACGAAGGCCACGGGCTTGCCCAGCTCCAGGAGCTGGGTGCTGAGGTAGAGGTTGCGCTCCAGGTTCGAGGCGTCGAGCACGTTCAGGACCAGGTCCACCTCGGGCGAGGCCAGGAACTGGGAGGCCACCCGCTCGTCTTCGCTGCGGGCGGACAGCGAGTAGGTGCCGGGAAGGTCGACCACCTCCAGGGTGGTCCCGCCATGTTCGAAGGTGCCGCTGCGGCGCTCCACAGTGACGCCCGGCCAGTTGCCCACATGGTGCCGGGCCCCGGTGAGGGCGTTGAACAAGGTGGTCTTCCCGCAGTTGGGATTGCCCGCGAGGGCGATGGTGAGGGTCATCCGGCCACCGGCAGCACGAGGATGCAGGCGCTTTCCTCCCGCCTCAGGGAGAGGTGGTAGCCCTTGATCACGAGTTCCATGGGATCGCCCAGGGGCGCCAGCTTCTCGACCCGGAGCCGGGCCCCGCGGATGAACCCCATCTCCAGCAGTCGCTGGCGGACCTGGCCATGAGCCTGCACCTGGACCACCTCCCCCTGGTCCCCCGGCTGGAGTTGACTCAGGGGGATCGGTAGATTTTGAGTCATATTCTCAACTCCATCAACCAGTGTATCTCACCCCCATGGTCGGACAAGGCGCGAACGCGAGGATGTGATCTCCGTCTAGACTGGATCGTGATGAATCCTACCAGCCCTCTGACCCTGCCCAATGCGCTGACCCTGCTCCGGATCCTGGCGATTCCCTTTTTTGCCATCGCGGTCTGGTACGGCCACCACTGGCAGGCCTTCATCCTTTTTGCCGCCGCGGGTTTCACGGACCTGCTGGACGGGTTCATCGCCAGAACCTTCGACCAGAGTTCAGACCTGGGGGCGGTGCTGGATCCCGCCGCCGACAAGCTGCTCATGACGACCGCCTTCGTCCTCATGGCCTGGCGCACCCAGGGCATGACCGCGCCCATCCCCGTATGGGTGGCAATCCTGGCCATCTCCCGGGATGGGCTGATCTCCTTCTACGCCTTTGCCTCCGTGGACCGGCTCAGCGACAGCAAGTTCCATCCCAGTCTCCTGGGGAAGGTCAGCACGGCCATGCAGCTGATCGCGGTCACCCTGGGCCTGCTGTTCAACGCCCTTGGCTACCGGCCCTGGATGCATGCGTTCCTGCCGCAGATGTACTGGGTCGTGGCAGGCCTGGCCCTGGTCTCGGGCATCCACTACTTCCTGCGGGCCACCCGGACACCGGCCCCGAAGGCCTGATAGACTGAACCTTCCGCGTCGGGAGACGCCGAAGGAGCTGCCATGAGGAAGTTCACCCCGAAGGGGTCTGGAACCGCACCCGCCACAAGGAAATCCGCCTCTCGCCCGACCCCTCGAATGGTTGTGCCCGAGGGCGGGCCTGGACGCCGCCCCGCTGCCTCTTCGGAAGTCCGGCCCACCCGCCGCCCGGCTGCCAATTCCGAGGACAGGCCCATCCGTCGCGCGGCTGCGGTTCTTGGCGAACGGCCCACCCGACGCAGCGGCACCGATTCGGAAGCGCGGCCCACCCGCCGACCTGCGGATTCCGGGGACCGGCCGGGCCGCCGCCCCACCGAGCGCCCCACCCACAGGAGCACCCTCCGTCCCCCGGCCACGGGGACTCCGAGATCCAAGCCCACCACGCCAGCCACTCCCAAAAAGACCGGGCCGCGGCCCGGGGGACCGGGGCAGGATCGCCTCCAGAAGATCCTCGCCGCCGCGGGCATCGACAGCCGCCGGGCCTGCGAGCAGATCATCCTGGACGGCCGCGTCCAGGTGAACGGGAGGACGGTCACGGAATTGGGCACCTGCGCGGATCCCCGCCGGGACGTCATCACCGTGGACCTGATCGAGGTCCAGCGCGAGGCGCCGGTCTACATCCTCATGAACAAGCCCAAGGGCTACGTCACGACGGTGAAGGACGACCAGGGCCGCCCCACGGTCATGGCCCTGCTGAAGGGGGTCCCGGGCCGCCTCTATCCCGTGGGCCGCCTAGATTTCAATTCCGAAGGCCTGCTGCTCATGACCAATGACGGGGCCCTGGCCCAGGTGCTCATGGGCCCCGAGCACGAGATCCCCAAGGTCTACCTGGTAAAGGTGCACCGCAGTCCCCGACCGGAGCTCCTGAAAGAGTTCCAGGAGGGGTTCCTGCTCAGCGGCCGTCGTCTGAAGCCCTGCCACATCGAGATCGCCGAGAAGGGCGACAACCCCTGGCTGAAGGTGACCCTCACCGAGGGCAAGAACCAGCAGATCCGCCGCATGTTCGCGGCCGTGGGCCACCCCGTCAGCAAGCTGCGCCGGGTCCAGTTCGGCCCGCTGGCGGATCCCCTCCTGAAGCCCGGCGCCTGGCGCTACCTGAGTCCCCAGGAGACCGCCGCGATCAAGAGCCTCTGATCAGGCCAGGTGGAGGCTCCGCACCGCGAGGAGCACTTCCCGGAGGAAGCACACCAGGGCCGCCACGAAGGCGGCCATGGCGAGGATGAACAGCGAGGCCACGGCCACCGCCACATTGGCCCGCATCACCGCGCCCAGGAACACGGTGGCGATGCTGACGCAGACCAGCAGCGCCGCAGTGGTGCCGAAGGTGATCGCGAGATTGACCATCCGACGCCGCTGGGCCAGGGTGCCCATTTCCGCACGGATGGCCGGCAGCCGGTTCCCCGGCGAATCCTCCAGGCGCTCGTTCAGGGCCCGGGCCCGGTCCACGATGCGGGCCAGCCGATTGGACAGCACGCCAAGGATCGTCCCGATGGCCGTGAGCAGGAAGACCGGGGCCACCGAGAGCTGGATGACATGGGAGATGTCGTAGATCGTCTGATCGGAAACCGGCGCGGCCATACCCTATTGCTATCAGCAGTCGCCCGTCAGCGGCGAGGAAAAACGCCATCGAGCCCCGGTTACAGGGCCTCCTCCTCGAAGTCCAGCAGGTGGCCGCTCTTGCGGGCCTTGGTCTTCAGGTAGCGGAGGTTGTGTGGATTGGAGGCCAGCTGGTGGCGCTCCCGCTCCACCTCGATGCCGGCGGATTCCAGGGCGCCGATCTTGCGCGGATTGTTGGTGAGCAGCTTCACCTGGGTGATGCCGAAGAACTTCAGCATCTCGACGGCGCAATCGTAGGTCCGAAGGTCGTCCGGGAACCCCAGCGAATGGTTCGCCTCCACGGTGTCGAGCCCCTGTTCCTGCAGGGCATAAGCCTTGAGCTTGTTCAGGAGGCCGATGCCCCGGCCCTCCTGGCGGAGGTAGAGGACCATGCCGCCATGCTCGCCCACATAGCGCAGGCCCTCTTCCAGCTGCTGGCGGCAGTCGCATTTGAGGCTGCCCAGCACGTCGCCGGTCAAGCATTCCGAGTGGATGCGCACAGGGATGCGCCGGCGGGCATCGATCTCCCCCGACACGATGGCCAGGTGCTCCTTGCCCGTGGCATGTTCCAGGAACCCGTAGACGACAAACTTCCCGAAAATGGAAGGGACGCTGGCCTTGGCGATGAACGGAACCTTCTCGGCCTGCAGCTTGCAGAACAGTTCGAGCTTGGGGGCGCTGCTGGATTCTTTGGGTGCCATGGGAGCCCGGGGGAAGGTGCGGTCGTCTCATTGGATGCCGCACGGGGGAATATGAAGTCTGCTCGCAGGATCCCGTCTCGGCAACCCATAGTGTCCATTTTAAAATCTAGACAATATCCAAATGGATCTGGGCCAGAACAGCGGCTTCCACCTGATTCATGAAGGTTTCCAAGGGCGCGGAAGCCTTGGCTCCGGAGGCCAGCCGGTGCCCGCCACCCCCGAACTGGCGGCAGACGGCGTTCACGTCCACCCGCTCCCGGGAGCGCAGGCTGACCTTGGCCCGGCCATCCGTGGTCTCGGAAAAGAGGGCCGCGACCTCGACGCCCTTCAGCCGGCGGGGTTCCTCGACGAGCTCGTCCAGATCCTCGGGGGAAGCCCCGCAGGCCTCCAGGTCCGCCCGGGTCACGGAGACGTAGGCGAAGCGCCCGCCATCCCGCAACTGGAGCCCTCCCATGGCCCGGCCGAAGAGCCTGAGCTTGGCCGGGGTGGCGGTCTGGTAGAGGGCGTTGAAGGTCCGGGCCGGGTGGACGCCCTGGGCGATGAGGTCCGCCGCGGCCAGGTGGACCTTGGGTGTGCTGTTGGAGTGCCGGAAGTTGCCCGTGTCGCTCACCAGCCCCGCGTAGAGCGCCTGGGCCATCAGGGGCGGCAGGTCTCCGCCAATCCGGGGTCTGAGCAGGTCATAGACCAGTTCGGTGCTGGCGCTGGCCGTGGGATCCGTGAACTCCTCGTCGAAGCCCTTGGGGGCGTCCTTGAGGTGGTGATCGAGGCAGGCCCGGTCCGCCTTCGTCGTCTCGTAGGCGGCGAATAGGGGCCCCATTCGATGGGGTTCCGAGGCATCGATGAGCAGCCAGGCATCCGGCCAGCCGGCCAGATCCCGATGGAGCCCGCCCGGTTCAAAGGACTCGATCCAGCCCAGGGGGTCCAGAAACCGCAGGTTCTCGGCCAGGACCGGCGTCACCACGATCCGGGCCTTCCGGCCTCCGGCCTTCAGGTGCGCGGCCAGGGCGATGGAGGCGCCCACGCCGTCCCCGTCGGGGTTTTCATGGGTGGTTAGAAGAATCCGGGTGTGGCGGTCGAGAAAGGCGGCGAAGCGGTCCAGCATGCGTATCCTGACCTCCACGGTCAGGATATCAGCACTCAGAGCTGTTCCTTCCGGCTCTCCAGGCTCCCGGGCTTGAAGGCCTTCAGCTCGTGCACCACCTCCGCCAGCAACGCACGCTTGAGGGCGTAGGGGAGGAAGGCGCTCTTGAAGCCCATGATGATGAGTTCCTCGATCTCCTCCAGGCCAAAGCCCAGTTCTTCGTGGATGACCTGGTACTCGCGGCTCACCGTGGTGCCCGTCACCATGCGGTTGTCGGTGTTCACCGTGACCCGGAGGCCCAGGTCGTAGAACAGGCGGATGGGATGGTCGGCCATTTTCTTCACGGCCTTGGTCTGCACATTGCTCGACGGGCAGCACTCCAGGGGGATGCGGTGGTCGTTCACATAGTTGAGCAGGTCGCCATCCTCGATGAGACGGACACCGTGTCCGATGCGGTGGGCTCCGCAGAGGTGGATGGCCTGGTGGATGCTCTCGGGCCCGTAGGCCTCGCCCGCATGAAGGGTGCAGTTGATGTTGTTCTGGAGCACGCGGCCGAAGGCATCCTTGTGGCGCTTGGCGGGGAAGTTTTCCTCGGCCCCGGCCAGGTCGAAGCCCACCACGCCCTTGTTCTTGAATGCAACCGTGAGGTCCGCCAGGCGGAGCGAGATGTCCGGTGAAATGTGGCGCATGCCGCAAAGGATCACGCCGGTCTTGATGTTGTATTTGCGCTCGGCCTGGGCCAGCCCCTCCAGGACGGCCTGCACGATGGCATGCAGCGTGAGCCCCTTCTGCTGATGGAGGATGGGGCTGTAGCGCACCTCCATGTAGCGGACATTCTCCTTGGCCGCATCTTCGGCCAGCTCAAAGGAGGTCCTGACCAGGCTCTCGTAGGTCTGCATCACGGACAGAGTCACGTCGAAGGCCCGCAGGTAGTCCACCAGTGACTTGCAGTCGTCGCCTACCTCGACGAAGGAGCGCAGCCCGTCGACCGAATCTGCCGGCAGCTTCACCTTCTGGTGTTCGGCCAGCTCGAGGATGGTCGGGATGCGGAGACTGCCATCCAGATGGACGTGCAGGTCCGTCTTGGGAAGGCGCTGAAGGTCCTGGATCGTCAGTTTGGCCATGGGGCAGGTTAGCGCCTTGCACCATTGACAGCCAAGACCTCCGGCGCCCTCCTGACATAACCTTCTCGCCGGGTCCTCATTCCGTGGCCTGCAACGCAGGCCACTCCATGATCCGGCGGTCCCATGGCATAGCCTCCTCGCCGGATCCTCATTTCGTGGCCTGCAACGCAGGCCACTCCATGATCCGGCGGTCCCATGGCATAGCCTCCTCGCCGGATCCTCATTTCGTGGCCTGCAGCGCAGGCCACTCCATGATCCGGCGGTCGGCTAGGTGCTCAGCTGGCTCAGGCGGTGGGCCAGGACGGAATCATCGGTGGCCAGGGCCTGGCAGGCCTTGCATAGGCCGAAGATCTGATGGCTGTGGTGCATGGGTTTGAAATCGAATTCCCGGCAGATCTGCTCCTGGATCGCCTCGAGTTTCGGGCGGAAGAACTCGATGATGGCGTCGCAGTTCAGGCAGATCAGGTGGTCGTGATGCTCGTTGCTCCGGACCGCCTCGTAGTGCGCGTGCTGATCGCCGAAGCTGCTCTTCCGGACCAGCCCGCACTGGACGAGCAGGTCCAGGGTCCGGTAGACAGTGGCCCGGCTGATGGCCTTGCCCTTCTGCTTCAGGGCCATGTGCAGCTGGTCCGCATCGAAGTGATGGGGCTGGCCGAAGACCTCCTCGACCAGTTCCAGGCGCTCGCCGGTCAGTTTCAGCTGGCGGGACCGCAGAAAAGTCTCGAAGCGCTGTTGTTCCTCTGGCCGGTCGATCTTGGGCTTGCGCATGGGATCCTCGGCGGAAGTCTACACGAATTGTTTCAGGATTCGCATTTTACAAAGCTAAATCCCAGGGCTATTATAGTTGTTCTATAAACATAGTGGAGCAGCCATGGCAATCGTCATTATCGAATCCGCAGATCTCTCTCCAGACCAGAAAACCCGGATCGGGGGGCGGGTCATCACGGCCCTTCAGCAGGAGGGCATTGCCCCTGGGTCCGTGGTCGTGCTCTTCCAGCCCGAGCGGAGTGACATCTACCTGGATGGTCTGCTGGTGCGGGTCCGGGCGGAGGCCCCTACCCCCCTTCCTGAGCCCCCGGTACCCAAGGCCGCGGCGCCCGCCCAGGAAGCGGCCCCAGCCTTCAAGACCAAGGCCCGCCGCTCCAAGCCCGAGCTCGAGGACATGAAGAACCTGCTCATGAGCGCGCTTCAGGACAAGGGCTCCCTCAGCAGTTTCGAGGCCCAGGTGGCCCTGGATCTTAAGGATTGTGAGTGGGCCCCGGCCACCCTGCGCCGACTCTTCACTGAACTGGAAGAAACCAAGCTCATCGTCAAAAACGGACAGAAGCGGGGTACGCGGTACGTCTGGAAGGGCACTGCCAGCACGCCGCAGTCCGCCCCGGCGGTGAAACTCGTCAAGGCGGAGAACGAGGAAGGTTAGGGCCCTTTGGGCAGCTGACTCTCTGCCACACTCGGCCCATGGACTGGTTCATCCGGGATTTCGACCACCCCGCCTATTTCACGATCTATGCGGACAAGGCCGCGGATGCGGCCCTGGAGGGCCCCGCCCTGGCGGCCCTGCTGGACCTGCCCCGGGGGAGCCGGGTCCTGGATCTCCCCTGTGGATGGGGCCGCCTGAACCCCCATTTGCGCGCCCGGGGTCTGGAGGTCATCGGCGGGGATCTGAGCCCCCTCAACCTGAAGAAGCACCGGGCCTGCCACCCGGTACCGCTCGTGCGCCTGGATTTCCGTGCCCTGCCCTTCCGGTCAGGCTGGGCGGATGGGGTGTTCTGCGCCTTCACGAGCTGGGGCTACTTCGCCAGCGAAGCGGAAAACCTGCGCCAGCTGACGGAATTCGCCCGGGTGCTGCGCCCCGGGGGCGTCCTGCTGCTGGACCTCGCCGGCCGGACCTCCCTCCAGTCGGCCCTGGTCGGGGTGGAGGGAGACTGGCTGGAGTTCCCAGAGGAGGGCTACCAGGAGCGGGCGCGATGGAGCCCAGACCGTCGCCGCATCCTCACCGAGCGCCTCTGCCAGGGGGCGTCCTTCTGCCACGACATCTGGATCCCCACGGATGCCGAAGTTCGCGCCTGTCTGGACCAGGCTGGCTTTGCGGAGCCCCAGACCCACGGGGGCCTGGATGGCCGTCCCTGGGCCGAAGAGGCTGAGCGCTGGATCTACCGGGCCATCAGACACTCTTAGAGGTCGCAACAACACCCGACGATACCGCGATGAATCGTAGGGTATTGTTACAACCTCTTAGCTGAGCCGCTTCGTGGCAAAGATGTAGGTGCCGAACCCGAGGCCACAGAGGCCCAGGGCCACCGGAAGCCCGAGTCCCTGCACCAGGGCCCCGCCCACCAGTGGGCCGATCATCATCCCCACCGAGTAGGCGAGGTTGAGGATGGAAAAGGCCGTGGCGAAACTCTGACTGCCCAGCCGCTCCACCTGGTCTGCCACGGCGGGACTGCAGGGACTCATGATGAGGCTGGCGGTGCTCCCCAGCCCCATCATGGCCAGTACCACCATCCAGGTCCTGGGAAGCAGGGCCGGCAGGGGCACCAGGACCAGGGCGCACACCAGGCCCATCCGGAGCACCTTCACCCGCCCGATGCGATCCGACAACCGACCCATCAGTGGCGAGGTGAGGCTCTGAGTGAGGGCCGCGGCGGCGAAGCAGAGCCCGATCCGGTAGGGGCCGAGGGTCAGCCGATGGTCCAGGTCAAGCGGGAGGGTGGATTCGAGCAGGGCCCAAAGGCCTGAGGCCAGCGCCATGGCTCCGGCAAAGAGCCGCACCACGGGGTTGGACAGCAATTGCCGGAAGGGCAGGCGCGGTCCCCGCTCCCGTTCCACTTCGGGAAGCAGGAAGGCCCGTCCGGCGGCGTCCAGCGCCACGAGTCCGGCCCCCAGCAGGAACGGAGCCGAGGGCCCGGCGTGCTGGTCGAGAAACCCGGACAACGGCGGGCCGATGAGCACACCGAGATTCGCGGCGGCAAAGGCGGTGCCCATGGCCCGGCCCCGGGATTCGGATGGGAAGTGGTCAGCCAGGAGGGACATGCCCGGCAGCCAGGTGGTGGCGCCCGCAATGCCCTGGAGGAACCGGGCCAGCACCAGCATCCAGTACTGATCCGACACGGCGAACACCAGCGTGGTCACGGCGAGGCCGGCCAGGCCCCAGAGCATGGGGGCCCGCCGGCCGTACCGGTCCGTGAGGATCGCCACCGGGAAGGTCGCCAGCAGGAGGGCCACCGCGTAGCTGCCGAACAGGATCCCAACCTTCATGGGGTTCAGGCCCAGGTCCCGGGCGTACCTCGGCAGCAGCGGCACCAGCAGGTAGTAGAGGAGCATGTCCACGTGGAAGGCCAGGGCCGTCACGAGGAGCGCGGCGGTGGGGGCGGCAGGGCGGCGCATCCTCCGACTATCGCAGATGGATGTTCGTGTTGCCCCAGAACGCGTGCGAGCAGCGCACCGCGTTGCGTTCCTTGGTGGCGCGCCGCGCGCCCTTGGCTCCTCGCAACGCATGCGTTGCGGGGGGATCCCCGGACAGCATAAGCACGGCCCTCTTGCGAGGGCCGCGGTGGGTCGGTAAGCCGGGTTCTGTCGTGGAGCGCCATTCCTCTGGGATGGATGTCGCCATCCACCTCAAGCGACCTACCCGCCGGCTCGGTCGGGTCAACCCTCGCCGCTTGCGCGGTGCGCCGGCCTATTTGGTCTTGCTCCCTGGGGGGTTTGCCTTGCCCGTTCTGTTGCCAGACCGGCGGTGGGCTCTTACCCCACCGTTTCACCCTTGCCTGATCCGCTTGCGCGGCCATCGGCGGTCTCTTCTCTGTTGCACTTTCCGTCGGGTCGCCCCGCCCTGGTGTTACCAGGCCCAGCACCCTGCGGAGCCCGGACTTTCCTCTGCCCTCGCGGACAGCGACGCCCTGACCCACGGACCCACGGTATCACCTCCAGGCGCCTTGAGCCTGGACTTGCTCGCCGAGCGGCCCCGGGCCTTCATTCCGATGGCAGGGGCATCAGCCAGCCTTCTCGCTGGAGGTCCTCCAGGATGGACCAGGCGGCCCTGTAAGGATCCCCCGCGGAGCCCCCCAGGACCTCCTCCCGCAGCCGGACCTGGTAGGAATCGAGATCCGGGTGGAAAGCGCCGGCCAGATCTCCATCCGGCTGGAACAGGGGCAGCAGCAACGCCTCCGGGTGGGGGTGGCCAATATTGATGGCACAGAGCACCAGGCCTCCGGGGCCCTCCGTGGCGCCGGCCCGGACGAGGCGGTCCTGGATCGGAAGCAGCGCGGCCAGGTCGGTTCCGAACCCGAGACACCGGACCGCCAGGGGGGCGGACAGGATTTCTTGGACATCGTCATCTTCGGACCAGGGACAGGGCGGGCGAGCCCCCCGGTAGGGCAGCCGGGGCAGAACACATTCGTGGTGGTGGTGATCACTGACCCAGGTGTGGACCAGCCGCATATGGGGGTTGCGCAATCCGCCGCCCTGGCCCGGGCCCAACCAGGCCAGCCTCTGGACCTCTGGTGTCCGGGGTGGCACCTCCCGGAAGGGATGGTCCCGGAGGTTGGGCTCCACGGTGAGTTCCAGGCTGAGACCCGCCAGAAATTCCGGCAGCCCGGGGTAGGGGTGCGGCAGCTGGATGCACACACCCTCGGGCGTGATGCGCATGTTGAGCGCCGGGAAACTGGCGGCAAGGGGGCACTCTTTCAGGAGCGCCATCAGGGCGAGGCGATGGCTCTCGGTCCTCAAGGAGGACAGGAGCCCGAGCTCCCAGACCTGGCCCGTGGGGTCAGAAGTCCATGATTCCAGGGCGGAAGCCTCGGGACGGGCCAGCGAGTCCAGTCCTAAGAGCCGCATGCGCAGGCCCCCATCGGGATCCATGCGGCCGACGGGTGGGCGCCCGCCCCCGCCCTCCTCCAGCCTGGCGCGACGCTTGGCCCGGGCCCAGTTGATGCCGTTCCAGGCGGCCTCCGCACCTTCCGGCGCGTCCATGAGTTGAGAAAGCCCGTCGGAAGTCACCTGCCGGTAGGCCTCCGTCCGCCGGATCTCCTGGTGCCGGGCGAGAATATCCCAGATCTCGTCGATGTTCTGCTGGCTGACGCGGGCCAACCCGTCTCCGACCTCCGCCAGGCGCTTACCCATCCGGGATAGGCGCTCCAGTTCCGGTGTGACCTTGGCCTCCACGCTCCATTGTCGGCCATGGGCGGATTCCATGGCCATCGCACGCTCGCTGACCTCATGGAGGGAAAGCTCCGCCCGCTCCGAGGTCTGCCGCACCTGGTCCACCAGACCAAGATGCGCTTCCAGGGCCCGCTCCAGGGCCTGGCCGTGTTGGTCCAGATGTCCCGCAGTTCTGAGCAGATCGTGCATCTCCGAGAACAGCCTCTGCGTGGCCTCCTGGAGCTCCCACAGACCGGCCGTCTCGCGCTCGAGGCCCCGCTGATAGTCACCCAGCGCCCGCTCTATCCGGGCAGTACATTCGGTCGTTTGGTCAGCCAGGATGCGCAAGGGCCCCCCCAGTGCGGCCAGCCCGGTGCTTCCTGTTTCCTGCTGGGCGAGGATCGCCGCATTCACGGCCAGCAGACCCATGTGCTGACCTACCTGATCGAGTTCCTTCAAGGGCCCGAGCGACCCGCCGAAGGAGCGTATCCGTGATTGCGCCTCTTCACGGAAGCCTTCCATCCGCCGGGCCAGGGCTTCGATATGGTCCCGCGCGCCATCGGAGGTCAGCCGCAGCTTGTGCAGCCACTCCGCACGGGTGGAGGCATCTTCCACGAGCCGGGAGGTGTGAGCCACGAGACCCTTCACCGAGAGGTTCATCCGGGCGCCCTGGCGCAGGCCCGCATCGGCCAGCCGCCTGAGCACATCCTCCTCGCGGCGCAGCCTTGGGAAAGTGTCCCGGAGTTCCTCTAGATGGGTTTCGAACTGTTCCTGGCTGGCCCGCAGCTGCTCGAGGGTGCCCCGGAAGGCCTGCCCCTGCAGCCTCGACTGGTCAGCCCGCAACCGGTAACTCAGCTCGATCTGGTCGAGCCGGAGGGTCCTGTCCAGGACGGCCTTGAGGTCCCTTCCCAGGGCCTCCAGCCGGGTGCCCCCCTGAAGTCGGGCCTCCACCTCGGCCTCCCGCTGGTGCTGGATCGCCTCCAGCAGGACATCCAGTTCCCGCCAGTCCCGGGTGATGGCCTGCCGCAGTTCAGCCAGTTCCGAGCGGTGCCCCTGCAGGTCCTCGATCACCCCGTTCAAGGCTCCGGCCACCCAATGGTCCCTTTCAGTGAGACCCTCCGGAAGCGTTCGGGGTTCCCGCTCGCCCCGCTGGGTCCGCTGGACCCAGTCCACGAGGGAACCATCCCTGGTCATCCGCCGCTGCCACTCCCAGCCGTGGCGTCCCAGGCGCAGCAGGCCCGCGGCCACCATGATGAGGAGTGCCCCCTCCGCCGGGCCGAGCGTCCCTGCTTGGTGGAAGAGGAGGTAGGCGACCGCCCCCAGGAGCAGGATCTGAGCCAAGTCCACCAGTATCCGGGACTCCGATACCTGCTTCCAAACTACCCCGAGCTGTCCCATGCCCCTTATTTCCTTCATGGGACTCCCATCGGCGCATCGGAATCAAAAGAAAAGAATCAGACGGAACGCCAGAGCACCTCGTAGCTTCTCAGCCCTCCCCCGAGTTCCTGGAGCAGCCTGGCCCTGAGGAGGGCCGTGACCGCCCGCTGGGCCTCATCCGCCGGGTCCGCCCTGGGGGCGGCCTCCGCCCCCAGGGTCCGGAGGTTCCGAAGATGTTCGCGGGCCCCCACGGGCAGGGCCTCCCCGGGATCCACCGGTGTGCAGGACGCGCAGCACCAGCCCTCCTCCGGGCTGAGGGTGACCAGGGGCGCCGTCTCGTGGCCGCACCGGCCACAGACCCGTGGATGGGGCAGCAACCCCATGCAGTGGAGCAGCCAATGTTCCGCATAGGCGAGAATGCCGATGGCGTTGCGGGGGTCGGCCTTCAGGGCGCGTCCGCAGGCGCTGAGCAGTCGGTAGAGCCGATCGTCCTCCACGCCCTCCCGGGCCACCCGGTCAAAGAGATCCGCCAGGCAAGCCATGACCAAGCTGGACTCAAGGTGCCCCAGGCAGAGCGGGCTGAAGCTCAGCTCGCAGCGGGTGATGCGTTTCAACTCGGTCTGTTCCTTCCCGAAGAAGCTGACCCGCACCATGCCGAGGGGCTCGAAGGCCGCCACCCACTTGGCCGTGGGCTTCTTGACTCCCCGGGCCACGCCAGACAGGCGCTCACCATGCTCTGAAAGAAAGGACACCACGGCCCCGCCCTCCGCGAAGGGGACGGCTTTCAGGACGATGGCCTCGCAGGTCCGAATCACCCCTCCAGTCTGCCCGCATTCAACCCCCAGGCCTGGATCGTGTCTCATGGGTTGCGGCGGTTCAACCGCCCCTCGCCAGGAGATCCCGATGAATACCCTGTTCCGATCGACCTTGATGCTGGCTCTCATGGCCCTTCCCCTCTCAGCCCAGCCGGGACCGGACCCGGGCCACCGAGCCCAGCGGATCGGCCGGAACCTGCAGTTGACCGAGGCCCAGAAGATCAGCATCCAGTCCATCCGTGCCAAGCACCGGACGGAACTGGTCCAGCGGCGGGATGCAGTGCAGCATGCCCGCATCGACCTCCGCAGCGCCCTCCAGGACCCGGGCACCCCCGAGCCTCGGCTCCGGGCCCTCTACGACAGGGCCGCCGCCGCCCGGTTCGACCTGATCCTGGCACGGCGCTCGGTCCGGCTGGACGTGGAGTCGGTCCTCACGCCCGAACAGAGGGCAAAGGCCGCCGAGATGCGCGACCATGAACGACGGCGGGGCGCCGGAACCTGGCGCGGATAGCCCGCTGATTCAGGCGGGGCACCGATAGACTGGGGGGATGCGCGCATCCCCCTTTTCGATGCTGGCCCTCACGGCCCTGACCCTCCTCGGTCAGGCGAATCCCCCCCAGTCCTTCCGCCAGTGGATGGGCGGGCAGGAGGTCGGCGGCTCCACCCAGGAAACCCGACTGGACGGGGAGGAGCGCGAGGTCCGCACGCGGGAATGGATGGTGCTCTCCCGGATGGGGCAGGACATCCGGGAGGAGGTGAGCGAGACAGCCCGAAAGGCGGCCGGGGGCAGGCTGACCTTCACCTGGCGCCTGCAGCTTTCGTCGGAACCCTTCGAAGGCCGGGCCGAGTGGTCCCCCCGGGAGCCCGGCATCCTGTCCATCCAGCCCGCCCAGGGCGCCGCTGTCCGCAAGGAGGTGCCGACCGGAGCGCTGCTCTGGCCCGAGGACCTGGAGACCCTGCTCAAGGAGGCCGCCAGGAAGGGTGCCCCCGTCCAGGCGACCACCTTTTCCTTTCCGGTCCAGCAGTGGAGCACCCTGCACCTGGAACCCCAGGGGGGGGCCCCGCTCCCGGGGTTTCCGGATGCCGTGCGGTTCACCGGTGAGGAGCGGGAGGGGTCGGCCACGGCCCCCGTGGAAATCTGGATCTCCCCCACGGCGGGGCAGGTCCGCCAGCGGACCGAACTGGGGGGCCTGGAACTGCTCACCCAGCGGGCCGAGCTGCCCGCGCCCGTTCAGGGCAAGGGGCCGGGCGAGGGGTTCTTCGAACGGACCCTCCAGACCCTGCCGCCCCATCCCTTCCAGCCCTGGGTCGCGGAGTGGGTCCTGCGGGCAGAGGGGCCCCTGCCCGGCCTTCCCGAGGACCCCCAGCAGACGCGACTGCCGGGAGGCCGGTGGCGACTGCGGCGAGCGGTCCCGCCGGGTCCCGCCGAGGCGGCCCAGCTCCCCACCGCCGGTGCGCCGTCCCCAGAAGAGGCACGCTTCCTGTCCCCCAGTCCCCTGGTCCAGTTCCAGGATCCGGCCTTTGCCGGGCTGATCCGCCGCCTGGCCCTTCCCCCGGGGCTCTCCCGCTGGGAGATCGCCCGCCGGGTGAACAGCTTCGTTTTCGATTGGATCACCGAAAAGGACTTCACCGTGGGATTCGCCTCGGCCCTGGAAGTCTGCCACCACCCCCGGGGGGACTGCACAGAACACGGCGTGCTGGCGGTGGCCCTGCTGCGGCGCCTGGGAGTCCCGGCCCGGGGCGTCACCGGCTGGGTGGGTCTCGGGGAGGTGCTCGGGCTGCATTTCTGGGTGGAGGTCCACCTGAGGGACCGGTGGGTCCCCATCGACCCCACCTTCGACCAGGCCCCGGCCTCGGCCCTCCGCATCAAGCTCGGAGAGACGGATCTGTCGGACCTGGGCAGTGTCGGCTGGGAAGGGGCGGCCCTGGCCTTCACTGGAGTGAAGTGGAGGCCGGAGCAGGAGGGACCCATTGCCTGCCAGGGCGACCGGGTCTCGGGTCCCGGTGGCATTCAGCTGCGCCTGCCCGGAGGCCACTGGGACCTCCAGCACGGCCTGCTGCAGCTCCGAACCTCCAAGGGCGGTCCATGGCCGACCCAGGCCGTGAATCGGCCCAGCGAGTCCCAGCTGCGGGGGGCTTCCCATCTGGCCGGGACACGGACCCTCCGGCTCGGCTGGTGGGGCCCCGCTTCCCGGGTGCTCTGGATGGACCTGGGCGATGGCCGTTGGCTCCAGGTCGAGGGCGTCTCAGAGGTCGAGGCCTATGAGCTCCTGGATCAACTAGTGGCGGCCACCAGCTCCTGATGGAGCCCGCTCTGCTGGACGCAGTGGTCGCGGAGCTGCTCCAGGCGGCTGGCCATGGCGAGGCATTCCTCTTCGTCACAACAGCTGGTGAGGCGGGCCGCCATGCTGTGGACCGGCTCGTCGAGCCGATCCATGAGGCGGCGTCCCTTCGGCGTGATGACCACGCGGCTGACGCGACGGTCCTTGGGATCCGCCACGCGCTTCAGGAGGCCCTGCAGCTCCAGCCGGTCCACGAGGCGCGTGACATTGGCGAAGCGGTAGATCATGCGGCGTTCGATCTCATAGATGGGATGCCCCTTGGTGGGCCCCCCACGCACGATGCGGAGCACGTTGTACTGCTGGATCGTGAGGCCATGGGCTTCGAAGAGCTGCTCCTGGACGCGGACGACGGCCTCGCGGGTCAGCATCAGCTGGAGCATCAGCTGGACCCCCGGGGCCGGCAGCTTGGACATCTGGAGTTCTTCCTGAAGGGTCATGGGTACCTCTGAAGACTTTGGGGGCAAGGATCAGCCCATCCATGGGATTCTGGAAGGTCCGAGGAGCCATTGTTGCCATCCATTGCCCTGAGTTTGATCAATGTCACGAAACGATATGGCGCGACAGCCATTTTGGACGGACTGAGTCTGGGTCTCTTTCAAGGCGAGAAGGTCGGCCTCATCGGCCGCAATGGCGCCGGGAAGAGCACGCTCTTCCGCCTGCTGTCCGGTGACGAGACCCCCGATGCGGGCACTGTGGTGGTCACCCAGGGCCTCCGCATCGCCCGCCTCAGCCAGGAGCCCCACTTTGCCCCGGGCGCCACCGTCCGCGAGGCCCTTGAAGCGGCCCTGGCGGACCACGCGGCCTTCCTGGCCCGCCACCGGGAGATCCATGACCGCCTGCATGGGGCCGGAGCCGAAGCGGAAACCCGGCTCATCGAGGAACTGCAAACCATCGAACACTGCCTGGACCACTGGGGCTGGGATCTTACCCCCCGACTGAAGACCGCGGCCTCCACCTGGGGCCTGGTGGACCTGGATGCAGAAGTGGAATCCCTGTCGGGAGGCTGGCGGAAACGGGTGGCTCTGGCCCAGGCCTGGCTCAAGGCGCCGGACGTGCTGGTCCTGGACGAACCCACCAACCATCTCGACCCCGAACAGGTGGAGCGGCTCGAGGCGTGGCTCCAGGCCTTCGAGGGCGCCCTCCTGCTGATCACCCACGACCGCCACCTGCTCGATGCGGTGGCGACGCGGATGCTGGAACTGGAGGAAGGGTCCCTTCGCAGCTACGAAGGGGGGTACAGCGACTACCTCCTTGAGAAGTCCGACCGCGAATTCCGCGAAGCCCGGCTCACGGAGCACATGCAGAACCGCCTGCGCCGGGAAATGGCCTGGCTGAGGCGGGGGGCCAAGGCCCGCACCCGCAAGTCCAAGCTGCGCATCGAGGAGGTGCTGGACCTCAAGGGCAATGTGGAGGACCGCACCCGCCAGGAGGTTCGCCAGGGCCTGGCCTTCGCCAAGGGCGGCAACCGCAGCGACGCGCTGATCCGGGCCGAGGGCATCCAGTTTGCATATGGGGGCGGAAGCGAATTGCTGGGGAACCTGGATCTCAGCCTGCAGCGCGGCATGCGCATCGCCCTCCTGGGGCCCAACGGGTGTGGCAAGTCGACACTCCTGAAGGTGCTGTTGGGGGAATTGGAGCCGGGCGCAGGCGAGGTCAGCCGCCACCCGAAGCTCGCGGTGACGGCCATCTCCCAGGGACGCGGCGAACTCGACGGCGCCCGCAGCATCCTCGACAACCTCGCGGATCGGGCCTCGGTGGTGGATACCGGAAGTGGCTCTGTGCTGGCCCACGTCTATCTCACCCGCTTCGGATTTCCGGTGGACCAGCAGGCGCGGCCGGCCTCGACCCTGAGCGGTGGAGAACGCAACCGCCTGCTGCTGGCCAAGGCCATGCTCAGTCCCGCCGACCTGCTGGTGCTGGACGAGCCCACCAATGACCTGGACATCCCCACCCTCCAGAACCTCGAGGAGGCCCTGATCGGGTTTGGAGGCACCCTCGTCCTGGTGAGCCATGATCGCTTCTTCCTGGACCAGGTGGCCACCCACACGCTGGCCTGGAACGAAGAGGGGATCCCACGCTGGGAACTCTACGAGGGACCGCCCACCACCGTGCGCAGCCTTCGGAAGGCCCGGGCCTCGGCCCTGGCTTCCATCAGGGTCGAATCGGCTCCCCTGGCGACCCGCCCAGAGGCGGCCAAGGCGCGGAAGGCCGGTCTTTCCCAGAAAGAGCAGCGCCGCCTCGCGGAGGTCGAACAGGAGCTGGCCACCTTCCAGGATCGACTGGCCACCCTTGATGCCATCCTTTCGGATCCCTCGGCCTTCCTCCGCCCTGACAGCCCAGGTCACCGGGCCCTGAAGGACAGGGACGGCACCCAGTCCGAACTGGAAATCCTGGAAATGGAGTGGCTCGAACTGGAAGAGAAGCGGACAGGAGCTTGATCCCGTCACATCTTGGCGATCGGGAACACCCCGTTGCGGCCTTTTCGCTACCCTGGAACCTGGACTTTCGATGGAGTTCCCATGCGCCCGATGCCCGTTCTGCTCTTTCCTGCGGTGGCCCTGGTCGCCCAGGCCCCTGCCTCGGTCGATCTGGTCCAGCGATTCAATACAGAGCTCCCTGGAATCAATCAGTTGCTAAAGGATTTGAAACCCGAGGAGGCCCTGGCCAGGATCCAGCCCCTGGTCCCCACCCAGCGGCCCGCCTTCGACGCCTCCAATGCGAAGACCATCGCCCAGAGCCTGGACAATGCCCAGGGGCTCATGTCCCTCTACCGCCTCTATGCCAGCGTCTGCTCCGAGGCGGGCCTCTGGGAGAAGGCCGCCGAGATCCAGGAGAACCGGGTGCAGGCCGCCCGGGCCACCCTGGCCGACTTGGACAAGGCCCAAGCCCCCATCTCTGCCCAATGGAAGAAGGTGTCCCAGGAATCAAGTGACTATGTGGCCAAGAACAAGCCTCGCCAGCAGGAACTCCAGGCCAGCCTGAAAGCGCTGAAGGATGAAGTGGATGCGGTGAATGCGAAAAAAATAAAACCGGATGCCAAGGGTCTCGAAGAACTCAAGGCCAGGATCGCCAAGGCCCCCCAGGAGCAGCAGGAACTGGAACAGATCCGGGCCGCCCTGCCTGTCCATGAACAGAACCTGGTGAACGCGCCGAAGGTCGCCAGGATCCTTGGCGAGAACCGCAAGGAGGTGGAGGGGATGATCAAGGCCGCCGAGGAGGCGGCTGCGAAGGCGAACAAGGTAGTCGCCGATCAGAAGGATGAGATCACCCAGTTCAACACCCAGCAGGCCATCCGGAAGGTGAAGATCGCGGGGAACAAGAACTGGGTGGATGCGGTGATGAGGGTTCCCGACAACGTCACCAAGCTGGGCTCGCCCCAGGTCCAGGCGGCCTTCCTGAACCGCCTCCTGGTGCTGAATCCTGGCAATGCCGCTGCCCAAAGGGCCCTCGACAACCTGAAGGCCGGCAAGGATGCTTTCGCGAAGGAACCCAAATCCTCCAAGAAACACGCGAAGAACTAGGGTCAGCCTGCATGTCCAAACGTTTCAAAGGGGAGCGACCATGACCCGCCTGGGATTCCTATTTGCCTGCGCCCTGGCCACGAGCCTTGGCGCCCAGAGCCTCACGGACCGGTTCAAGGAAGTCCGGGGGCCCTGGGAGGTCCAGCTGGAGCGGGGGGAGGCCACCACGGTCCGCAAGGGCGTAGAGGCCCTGCTCGGACGGGAAGGGCTCACGGTCAACCCCTCGGACTACAACGACATGTACGCCCTGGTCGCCCTCCGGGGCCTGGCCGCGCGGGCCTGCGTCGCCGAAGGCAGCTGGGAGGATGCGGTGGCCCATTTCCAGAAGGCCCAGCTGGCTGCCGAAGAGAACCTCACGACGGCGGGACCCTTCCTCGCGAAGACACGCCTGGAACATGAGCAGAAGCTAAAGGAGTGCCGGGAGGCCATCGCCAAGCAGGCCCCCCGCCTCAAGGACCTCGACGAGGCGCCAGGGCTCACCAAGGACCAGATCAAGCTTCGGCAGCAGCTGAAGATCTTCATGGACGAGCAGCAGGCGGCCATCGCCCACAGCGAGCGGGCCCTGAAGGACATGGAGGGCATCCTCGACCGGCTGCGGCAGGCCAAGGAGACCACGGCCAAGACCACGGCTGATTGGCAGGCCTTCCTTGCAGCGGAGAAGGCCGAGATAACCGAGGCGGGTGGGATGCCCCAGTACGTCGCCGGAAAGCTCGAGCAGGTGAAGGCCGACGACGCCCGTCCCAAGCAGGAGCGTCTCACCTATGCGCGACGACTCCAGAAGCTGGATCCGGCCAACAATGATGCAGCACGCCTGGTCAATGGGCTGCTGGGCAAGGAGGAAGAGCCCGCAGCCGCCAAGCCGAAAAAGAAGAAGAAGCCCGCTCCGAAGCCGGCCCCGCCCCAGTGACCTGGACAGACGAACGGCCCCTCGCGGGGCCGTTCCCTTGGGCTGGTCCCGTTCAGAAGATGAACCCGAATCCGAGCTTCACGAAATCAGTGCTGGGGGGATCCCCTGCGCCCGTGTCGTTTCCGGTGAGGGTCTTGTGGAAGGTGGCTTCCAGGTTGAAACGCATGCCCGCGTTGTAGCCGAAGGTGTGCCCGAGGCCGATGTTCCCGCCCAGACGGCTCTTGCTGGTGGTGTCGGTGTAGTCGTACTGGGGATCGCCAAAGCTCCTGTCGAACCGCTCGAAGTCGGCGGAAAGCCCGACCACGAAATAGAGGCCGCTGTGCCGGTAGGCCGTGCCCTGGGGGAAGATCTGCAGGTCGCCGCCGAGACTGAAGATCGAGTGCTGCAGGTTGATGTCGGAATACCCCTGGGCGCGGTTGACGCCGTTCTCTGACGAGCCGCTGATATTCAGGCGAACCGCCAGGTTCCGGTCCGTGGGGAAGCTGGCCGTGAAGCTGCCGCCCAGACCCACGTCATAGGTTTCCCGCTGCGGAGGGACGAAGTTGTTGAAGGCGTCCGTGTAGGCGGGGTAGGTGGTGCTGTTGAACGCCCCGGTGGGAACCGTCAGGTTCAGGCTGAACCCCAGGTGTGGGCTCTGGGCCTTGAGGGCGGAGCCAGAGGCAAGCAGGAAGGGAATGATGAGCAGGGGCGCTGTGCGGCGCATGGAACCTCCAGAGTGTCTGATTAAGGATACGAGCATTGGGTGGGCCGGGTTACGCCAAGGGGCGTCACTCCTTGGATGTACCCAGGCCCGTTCGGGTTGAACGCCCATCGCGGCGGCGTTTTGCCTCCTGCCAGAGGGGGGGCTGCAACGGCGGGCTTTGGGCGAAGCACGGGATGACCTACTCTGGACAGGAAGAGGATGGTTCATGGCTTGGAAGCAGGATCTGGCAAAGCTCAAACAACAACTTGACCCGGAGCCTCCCTCCGCGGCCCGCAAGCCCCTGCCCAAGCCCGTCCCCAAACCAGGGGGTCCCGCTGCCCTGGACGACGAGGATGCGGTGTTCCTGTCGGCCATGGGGATGAGACCGGCCCCGCCCCGCGTGGCCAAGTCCCCGGCCAGCGCGGGTGCCACCCCCGTCCCAGCGGCGTCCGACCCGGCGGCTCCGGGTACGTTTCAGGAGGCCCTCCACGGCCTGAAGGGCCTGAAGCCCCTCGAAAAAAGCCCCCTGGAGCAGGCGACCCCGCCCATGGAGCCTCCCAAACCCGCGCCGGTGGCCGTCCCCGTGCAGCTTCCAGCACCCGCCCCACCCGAGGCTGCGATTCCCGATCCCGTTGCCCCCGAAGTGGTCCCCCCAGACCAGCCCCAGGGAGCCCTGCGCTTTCAATTGGCCGCGGGCATGGCCATCGAGGTGGACGCCATCCTGGACCTCCGGGGGCATTCCCTTCCGGACGCCCTGGATCGCCTCAGGGACCGCCTGGAAGATGGTGTGGTCCTGGGCTGGCGCAGCCTCCAGGTGACCCTCGGACCGGATCAGATTTTGCACGATGGACTGCTCGCTCTATTGACCTCGGGCCAGTTGCCGAGGGTGTCCCGCTACGCCCAGGCTCCCGTTCCCATGGGGGGCACCCAGGCTTGGCTGTTGTACTTCGGGCTCCTGCCGGCCCAGTCCTGATATTCAAGCGTGGAGCCGATCATGAGTCTGCTGGCCGTGGGTAGCATCGCCTTCGACGACCTGGAAACCCCCTTCGGCCGGAGAGAACATGCCCTGGGGGGCTCTGCCACCTACTTCGCCCTGAGCGCCAGCCGCTTCCACCCCGTCCGGATCGTGGCCGTCGTGGGCGAGGATTTCGGGCCGGACCAGATGGGCGTCTTCGACCGTAGGCCCATCGACCTCGCCGGGCTCTCCCGGGTCAAGGGCCTGAGCTTCCACTGGAAGGGGACCTACGGCTATGACCTCAACGAGGCCACCACGCTCGCCACCGACCTGAATGTCTTCGCGGATTTCCGGCCGGATCTCCCCGTGAATTACCGGGAGTCCCAGTACCTCTTCCTGGGGAACATCGATCCCGTCCTGCAGCTCGACGTGGTCCGGCAGATGACCACGCGCCCCAAGTGGATCGCGCTGGACACCATGAACTACTGGATCCGGGGCTCCAGGTCGGCCCTGGAAGCCGTCCTGAAGGAGGTGGACATCCTCCTGGTGAACGACGCCGAGGTCCGAGAACTGACCCAGGAGCATGGGCTCATCAAGGCCTACCGGAAGATCCAGGCTTTGGGCCCCAAGAATCTGGTCGTCAAGCGAGGCGAGTACGGGGTGGCCCTCTTCACTCCCGAGGGCTACTTCGCCGCACCCGCCTACCCCCTGGAGAACGTCTTCGATCCCACCGGCGCCGGAGATACCTTCGCGGGCGGGTTCCTGGGTTACCTGGCCTGGATCGAGCGGATGGATGTGACCGCCCTGAAGCATGCGGCCCTGGTGGGTTCGGTCATGGCCAGCTTCACGGTGGAGCAGTTCTCCACCGAGCGGCTGGAGCAAATCAGCCAGGACGAAGTCCGCAACAGACTGTCACTATTTTCAGATATGATTCGAGTCGAAGACCTATAATCAGCGCTGTTCAATCCTGACAGGGGGTTCCTGATGCACCAGCCCACTCGCCTGCACGCTGGCCGGATGCGTACTTTTTCGGCGGCGCCCCTCCTCCTGGTCCTGGCACTTGCGGTTCCGGGTCTCCAGGCTCAGGGAACCGTTCCGGCCGAGGCCGTCAAGGTCGAAGCCCATGCCTCCAAATGGGATTACCCCAAGGAAATCAAGGCCCCGGAAGGGTCCAAGACCCACCTGGTGGAAAAGGGCGACACCCTCTGGGATCTTGCAGGGAAGGAACTGGGAAATCCCTACGCCTGGCCCCAGATCTGGGAGCTGAATCAGTGGATCAAGGACCCCCACTGGATCTACCCCGGCGACCCCCTGGTGATCGATCTGGCCAGGGGCGTAGCCACTGCGGGCTCGGTGCCCGAGGCCGTGGCCGATCTGCTGCCCGACCGCCGGCGTGTGGATCAGAACACTCCCCTGCGCCCGGAACTCGGCTTTACCTTCCAGGATTTCATCCAGCTCCCCTTCATCGTGCCCGAAGGTGCCGAGGCCTACCTCAACCGCCAGGGCGCCTTCACCATCACCGGCAACAAGCGCGCAGATCGGCAGTACCTGGCTGAGGGCGAAACCGTCTACCTGAACGGGGGCTCCAACGAGGGCGTGAAGGCCGGGGACCGCTTCCTCATCCTCAAGACCGTGGTCCGGAAGCTGATGCACCCCACCATTCCCAAGAAGAACCTGGGTGATGTGATCCAGCAGATCGGTGTCGTGCGAGTACTCGGCACCCAAAAGAACGGCTCAGAAGCCGTCATCGAACGCTGCCTCGATTCCGTGGAAGTCGGGGATCACCTGGAGAAGTTCGTCGAACCCGCGAACCTCCCCTCCCAGCTGCGAACCGACGTCACGGGGCCGATCAAGATCACCGCCAATGCGGGTGTCGTGGTCTTTTCCAGGGATAACAAACTGGCCTCCGCCGGCGGGGACATGATCATCATCGACAAGGGCGCCAAGGATGGCCTCAAAGTGGGCGAAGTCCTCCTCGCCGCCCGGGTACAATCCTTCTCCGTTGGCTTCGACAAGCAGAAGAAGCCCCCCACGGAATCCATCGCCTACTACCTCGGGCAGGCCCTGGTGGTCCGGACAGATGCCCAGACGGCCACCTGCCGCGTGCTCCGATCCGTGGAAGAATTGCATGCCGGAGACACGCTTACACATTGAGAGCCTACTGGCGCCAAGGAAGCCCCCCGAGGGGGGCTTCTTTTATTTCGGGTCCCGGGCTGGACTCTGGCGGAGTTCGATGACCATGCGGTCCCCGCGGGTCGGCAGCCTATAAGGATGTGCCTGGGCCGTCCAGCCCTGGGGTACCCGCTCCTCCACCCAGTCCGCCCCCTTCAGGGCGAAGAAGGGGCTTCCCTCGCGCCCATGCCTCGCCCACCAGCCCACCAGGGAGGCCAGGGGCCCCAGGGCCTTGGCTGTGCCCCAGTCGGCTTCGAGAGGAGGCAGTGTCTCCAGGCGTCCGTGCAGGGCTTTCAGGTTCGGGATCGGCAGTTCCATGGCCACCTGCCTCAGGAAGGCGAGCTTCTTCATGGAGGCATCCACGCCAATCACCTCCAGGTCAGGTCGGGCCAGGGCCAATACCACCGCCGGCGACCCCATGCCCGTGCCGAGGTCGACCACCCGGGCTCCCGCAGGCAGCCCGGCGAGAAAGGGAAGAAGGGCGGCGGCATCCACCAGCAATTCCTCCCGGCGCTGCCCTGGGGGCAGGGCCGTCAAAGCGTGGGTGCGGTTCCACCGGTCCAGCAGAACCAGATAGCGGCCCGCGGGCCCGGCCAGTTCGGAAGGAAGGTGCGGCTCCATGGCCTTAGCATGCCAGGGGTTGTCCTTGAAAATATTAATTTCGCGAATGTCACAAATTTGTCTTTTATAATCAATACTTGTCAACACTCAAAATTAATCCACATCGAAAGGCTGTCTAGAAATTATCAGATCAACATTGATACAATTCTTGTATCTAGAAATGAGCCATTGACGGATGTCGCATAATGGATCATGATTAGTGCCCTTTCTTTGATCCTGGATAAGGAATCACCCATGACCCAGACTCGCGCTCCTTTCGTAATTGATTGGTCCAGTCGAAGCAAAATGCGGGGGCCAGGCGAGCAGTCCATTGGGAAACTGCTTCATGACCTTCGAGATCGCCTTGCCCCCGATGCACAAGGCATCTCATTGACCTATGTCGATGATCGCGGCATGAGAAAACTCAACCGTGAACATTGCGGGAAAAACATGACGACCGATGTGCTCAGCTTCCCGTCCAGCGTGGAGAGGGGAGCCTTTCCTCACCTCGGAGACATTGTCATCAGCCTCCCCACGGCCGAGAAAATGGCCAAGAAATTCGGTGTCAGCCGGAGGCGCGAGGTCGAGACGCTGGTCATCCACGGTTTCCTGCACCTGTGCGGTCACGACCATGAAATGGACCGCAGCGACATGATGACCATGCAGGCCCAATTGGAACGTGAGCTCCTGGATGAGGAGCCCCTGGCCATGAGCCTCAAACGGGGGCGCAAACCCGGCAGCAAGGTGAAAAAGCTGAAGGACGGCACCCGGGTGGTGGTCACCGGGCGGGCCGCAGCCGCCCTGGTCCGTCGCGAGCGGGTGAAGAAGGACCGGAAGGTCAAGGTCAGGAAGGTCGCGAAACCCAAGGAGCCGACCCTCAAGCGAGGTCCCGGTCGCCCCAGGAAGGACGCGACCGCGCCCACCCCGGCCAAGCGCCTGGTCCGCCGACGCCGGCCAGCGCCTTCCCGCAGCGGCGTGATTGCCTAGGGCCAGACAGGGCCGTCGGGTTTCGGCCGGAGCTTGAACCTACGCATGGCAAATGTCCCCGAAGGCCGATAAAATGGACCTTTGGTCCGGCTTCGGGCCGAGCCATCCGGAGTCTCCGTGATCAACCTCCTGCTGGGCCTGGGCGCTGCCCTTGCCGTGATCCTGCTCTCGAGCCTGTTGAGCATCAAGCTATGGATCAGCCTGCCCATCGGCATCCTCGCAGGGGCCGGGTTGTTCATCTGGCAGGGCCGCAAGATCCAGCAGGAGTTGGAGAAGATCTTCACACGTGCAGGGGAACTGCTGAAGAAGCAGCAGTTCGACAAGGCCATCGAGGTGATGCAGGGGGGGTATCGGTACTCCTCCAGGCAATTCCTCGTGAAAGGCAGCATCGACGGCCAGATCGGCGTGGTGCAGTACCTGCGCAAGAAGAACGAGGAGGCCGAGCCCCTGCTCGCCGCAGCGTCCATGCAGCACTACATCGCCAAGGCCATGCTGGGCATCCTCCAGTGGAAGCGGGGCGAGAAGAAGAAAGCCAAACAGACCTTCGACCTGGCCCTGAAGGCCGGCAAGAAGGAGAGCCTCCTCTACGCCGTCTATGCCTACGTCCTGCTGGAAATGGGCGAGCGGGAGAAGGCCATCGAGACGCTCAACCAGGGCCTGGGCATCTGCAAGGGCGATGAACGGCTCATCACCAACCGCAACCTCCTGCAGAACGGCAAGGCCCTGAAGATGAAGGTCTACGGTGAGCAGTGGTACCAGTTCCTCCTGGAGCGCCCCATGCTCCGCCAGGAGGCTCCCCCCTTCGCCCGCGTGTCCCGCCGGTCCATGCGCGGGTGACCTGACCCGGGGAACTCCCGGGCCTCCCCCCTGCGGGGCCCAGGCAAAGGCAGATCCCCACCTCTGATCCGTTCCATTCCGCACTTTCCTGGAGTAAACCATGTCCGGCCACAGCAAATGGTCCACCATCAAGCACAAGAAGGGCGCCGCCGATGCCAAGCGGGGCAAGGTGTTCACCAAAATCCTCAAGGAGATCACCGTCGCGGCCCGGCTCGGTGGCGGCGACGTGAACGCGAATCCGCGCCTGCGCCTGGCCGTGGATCAGGCCAAGGGCAGCAACATGCCCAAGGACAACTGGGAGCGGGCCATCAAGAAGGGGACCGGCGAACTCGAGGGCGTGACCTATGAGGAAGTGGTCTACGAGGCCTACGGCCCGGGGGGCGTGGCCATCATGGTCGAGGCCATGACCGACAACAAGAATCGCACCACCCCCGAGGTTCGGAGCTACTTCACCAAGTTCGGCGGGGAACTGGGTGCCCAGGGCTCGGTGGCCTACCTGTTCAGCAAGCAGGGCCAGCTCGTCGTGGAACCCGAGGTGTCCGAGGATAAGGTCATGGAAGTGGCCCTGGAGGCCGGCGCCGACGACGTGATCAACGAGGGCGAGGCCTGGGTCATCAAGACCAGCCCCGAGGCTTATCAGGCCGTGAAGGATGCGGTGGATGCCGCCAAGCTGCCCATCATCGAAGCGAAGATCATCATGGCGCCCAGCACCAGCACGGCCCTCGATGGCAACAAGCTCACGAGCTTCCTGAAGCTGGTGGACCTGCTCGAGGACAACGACGATGTCCAGAACGTGTGGCACAACGCCGATTATGAGGAACCCGAGGACTGAGGTCCCGTGCCCCACGCCTGACCGGCGAACGCTGAGCGAGCGACACTGCCGCTCGCACGCGTTTCTGGCTGCCCGCGATCGTGCGCCGCACTGCGGCGCACTCCCACTCCCCCGCTTCGCGGGCTCGCGGAGCGGGTCCCCCGGCACCACGCCGATTATGAGGAACCCGAGGACTGAGGTCCCGTGCCCCACGCCTGACCGGCGAACGCTGAGCGAGCGACCTGGCTAGTGCCAATCGAGGAACTGCTTCACCCCGCCGGGGCGACCGTTGCTGCCGCCACCGGCTCGGGGGCAACAAGGGGCGATTCCTTGCGGAACAGCCCCTTGTTGAAGACCGTGAATCCGATGGCCATGAAGAGCACCACCACCAGCAGGGCGGAGCCGCGCCTGCCCGCCGCCAGTGCCTTGGGCGTCATCTCGGAAAGTCCGAGGAGAATGAACACCAGGAGAAGCTTCAGGTGGAAGTAGTGGCCGAACTTGAAGGGGTTCTGACCAGCCTGGATCACCAGCACCAGAAGCGCGATCCCCGCGAGGAGGGCCAGGCGGAAGGCCCAGGTCACCACCTTGGCCCAGACCGTCGCCGCCAGGCCACGGAGGTCCTCCCTGCCTTCTTCAAAACCCGAGAGCAGCAGGGCCACCACGGCAGCGCCGCTTCCGAAGGACATCGCCAGGAAATGAAACCATCGGATGAGATTCACCGTTTCAAGTTTCGGATTCATGCGCGCCTCCCCGGGAACGCTTCAGGGTAGCAGCCCTGATAGGCTGGGTCCGTCGATGGGAAGCTGAACTAACCCCGGGGAGAAGCCATGAACAAATTGAGAGTCGCCGTGGTCGGGGTTGGGCACCTCGGGCAGCATCACGCCCGGATCGCGGCTTCCGCGCCGGATGCTATCCTGGCGGCAGTGGTGGATCCTGACCCCGTCCGGGGCCCCGAGATCGCCGCGAAATTCAATGCCCCCTGGGCGGCCTCGCTGGATCAGGTGCTGTCTGCAGTGGATGCCGTTCAGATCGCCGCGCCCACGGGCTTCCACCATGCCCTGGGCATCCAGGCCCTGCAGGCGGGCAAGCACGTGCTCATGGAGAAGCCCCTGGCGGCCACCCTGGTCGAAGGCGCCGCCCTGCTGAAGACCCTGTCGGACGCCCGGGCCAAGTGGCCCGCGCTCGTGGCCCAGGTCGGCCATCTGGAGCGCTTCAACCCGGCCGTCACCGCCCTTCGCGCCCGGGGCTTCAAGCCGCGGTTCCTCGAGGCCGTGCGGGTCTCGCCCTTCCCGGCCCGCAGCCTGGAGGTGGACGTGGTGATGGATGTGATGATCCACGACCTCGACTTGCTGCGCGCCCTGGTGGGCCGCCCCGTCATCGCTGTCGAGGCCGTGGGCGTGCCGGTGCTGACCCCCTACGCAGACCTGGTGAACGCGCGCCTGAAATTCGAGGGAGGCGCCTTCGCCACGGTCACGGCCAGCCGGGTGGCACGCAAAAAGGAGCGCACCCTCCGGGCCTTCGGGGACAAGGAGTACGCCAGCCTGGATTTCGCCGCCCAGAAGCTGGAGCTGCTGCGCCTCGTCATGGGTCCCGATGGGCCCCAGGTGCAGCCCGAGACCGCCGACATCGAGGAGGGTGAACCCCTGCGCCTGGAGATCGAAGCCTTCCATGCCGCCTGCCTGGGCCGCAGCCAGGAGGGGGTCACCTGGGACGAGGGCCAGGAGGCCATGGGCGTGGCCGACCAGGTGCAGAAGGCGGTCGCCAAGAGCCTGGCGGAGCTGAGTCAGGCGTGAGCCGCTTTTACGACCTCGCCTCCCTCACCAAGCCCCTGGTGACGGCCCCGCTGGCGCTGGCCTTCCTGGACCTCGATGCGGACCGCCGCTGGGCCATCGGCTTCCATGACCGCGAAGTGCCCCTCACGGTCCGCCAGCTCCTCTCCCACGGTTCCGGGCTGCCACCCTGGAGGCCCTTCACGGGTGAAGCCCTGGCCGCGCAGTTGCGCCGGCCCGTGCCCGAGCACCCGCTGCTCCGGCCGGCCAGACCGGGGCTCGCCACCTACTCGGACCTGAACTACCGGCTCCTGGCCGAGTTGCTGGAAAGCGAAACGGGCCTCCCGTTCGAGAAACTGGGAGCGGCCCTGGGTCTGAGCCCCGCCCCCTGGCTGGGCGCACCCGCCGAGGTCCCCGATGGCCCTGATGCCCTGGCCTGGACCCTTGCCGCGGAATCCCCCGTCCCGGCCCGCGCTGGGTCCTTGCCCCACGACTGCAACGCCAGGGCCGGCATGCGCGGGCATGCGGGATTTGGCGCCTCGGCCCCCCAGCTGCGTGCGGTGCTGGCCCGGTGGGTGGGATCCGGCTGGCCCGATCGCATGGCCACGGCCACGGTCGAGGGCGAGAACGGGACCCGCTGGGGCCTCGGCCTCCAGGTGGCCTTTGCGGGTGGAGGTCGCTTCGGACAACTACTGTCTGAAATTCCGCCGGGTTTCGGCCTCCATGTCCTCGAGGATCCAGGCATGGAGGCTCCGGTCGGCGCCCCGGTCCTGGATGAAGATCCTGGCCCCCCCTCGGGCTGGTGGTTCCACCTGGGCTACACGGGCCCCGCCTTGTTCTACCGCCCCTCGGACCGCTCCTGCATCGCCATGCTCATGCATCGCAAGGGCCCGGATGGCGCCCTCCTGGACGCCGAGGCCCTGCGGGCCCGCCGCTGGGCCCTCCTCGCGCCATCCGTGGGACAATCCCTCGAATGAAGCCTTTCCACGTCCCCGCCCTGATCCTGTCGGCCCTCTCCGTCCTCGCCGCCGCCCAGCCCCCCCTGAAGATCGGCCTCGACACCCAGGCCACGGAATGGATCGTCTCGCTGGAAGGCGGCGGCCAGGTGTGCGACCGCGAGGGGAAACCGCTCCTGAAGCTGGCCGCGGATGAAAAACTCAGGATCTGGTGGGACAGCCGCGGCGTGTCGGACCCCACGACGGAATACCGCGTCCAGGTGGGAGGTCCGCAAAGCGCCACTGAGGCAGCCGCCTTGATGCAGCGGCTGAGGGAACTGGGGGAGGCCCCGGATCGGGTCAGAGTCCCGGATGCCGACTCCTGGCGCGTCCTCGCGGGCCACTTCCCGGAAGCCGGCAAGGCCGAGCCCCTGCTGCAGAAACTCCAGGCTTTCGGCCTCGACGAACTCTGGGTGGCCACCGAGTCCCGCTCCAGCCAGCCGCGCAAGGGGCGGGCTCTCTACGCCGTCAGCGAACGCTACGAGCGGCTGCCCCTTCCGCTCCGCGGCGTGTGGCTGAGACCCTCGGGGGAACTCACCACCCTCCAGGGCAAGGGCCGCTACCGCGGGAAAGTCGAGATCTTTCCCAACGCCCAGGGACGCCTCACCGTGGTCAACACCCTGGAGTTGGAAACCTACCTGCGCGGTGTGGTGCCCAAGGAGATGGGGGCCTGGGAATTCCCGAACCTCGAGGCCCTCAAGGCCCAGGCCGTGGCCGCCCGCACCTACGCGGTGGCCAATCGCGGCAAGCGCGCCGCGGACGGCTTCGACATGGGTGATACGGTGGCGGACCAGGTGTACGGGGGCCGCGATGGGGAGCAGTCCCTCACGGACCGCGCCGTGCAGGAAACACAAGGGCTCTTCGCCACCTACGAGGGCAAGCCCATCCTGGCCCTGTTCATGGCTGACTGCGGGGGCCACACCACCAATGTGGCCGACGTCTTCGGTGGCGACGCCCCCTACCTGCGGGCGGTCCCCTGCTACCCGGCGAAGCCGCTGACCCTCCCCTTCGCATCGGGCGCGACGCATCCCACCGAAGGCGCGCAGCCCTGGCTCACCTGGGAACTCCTGCGCCTGGCCTCGGTTGCGATCCCCGCCGACTGGCTCTCGGGAGCGCGACTGGCCAGGCCCGCCACCCTGGACGACCTCGCGGGGCCCGTGAGGACGCTCCAGCAGCACCTGGCCCTGGAAACCCAACCCCTCTCCCGGGAGGGGGATCTCGTCCTCACCCTGGCCCGGGCCTTTGGGTTCCATCGGCTGGTGGTGGGTCAGGAGCGCGCCCAGGACGCGGCCTATTTCCTGCCGGATTCCCTGCTGGAGGATCGTCTGCTGGCGGCCTTCCTCACCCAGCGCGGGGTGGTCCCCGCGGCCTATTGGGGGGCCGGGGAGCCCCTCAGCCTTCGCCAGGCGCTGCAGGCCCTGGGGCGCCTGTGGCAGGAACTGGAACCCTTCTCACCGGGCGAGGGGACCCTCCTGCTGGACCGGCAGGTGCGTCGCAAACGGGGTGGGCCCGAGCCCCTTCCCCTGGCCACCTCCCTGCTGCTGGCGGAGGAGGCCCCCGACGGCAGTCTCCGGCTGGTCCAGAGGGCCGACATTCAGGTGGGGGACCGGCTGAAGTGGATCCCGGGCGAGGAGGGACCGGCCCGGGTGCTGGTGCGCCGACTCGATCCGGATGGCGCGGCCTGGGACCGCTACAACCCCCTGGCCCACTGGCGTGTCGAATACACGGAAGCGGAGCTGCTGGCCCTGGTCCGGAAGCGCCTGAACGTGCCAGGAATCCAGAGCATGAAGGCCCAGTACAACGATCAAGGCCGTGTCCTGGAACTCGCCCTCATCGATTCCCAGGGCCACCCGCACCGGGTCCGGGGCATGCACATCCGAGGCCTGCTGGGCCTCAAGGACAATGTCTTCAGCTGGCTTTCGATCGGAAGAGGGGCCGCGCGCCGCTGGATCTTCTACGGCCGGGGCTGGGGTCACGGTCTCGGCATGTGCCAGACCGGAGCCTACGGCATGGCCCTGGAGGGCGCCACCTTCCAGCAGATCCTCGAGCACTACTACCCCGGCATGAGCCTCCAACAGGTCGATTGATAAATCGCCTGGTCTTCACTTCCAGGCATTGACGGCTGCTACTAGGCGACCCAGGTTTCCCCTAAGGGAGGCTGTACATGGCCGTGGACGCATGGATCCTCGGGGCGCCGCTGAAGGTGCTGCGGCAGGAGGACCATCCGTACCAGGAAGCCACCCTGGCCACCCTGGGACGTCATGAACTCGGCCTCTGCCGCAGGGAGGTGGCCGCCGGTCCCAGTTGTGAGCTCTTTCTCGACGGCCGCTCCATGTTCAAGCCCGGATCGGCCGCCCCCGGGCGCCCCTGGTTCGAACTCTGCCGGGAACTCGGCTATGATCCGGCGCGACACTGGGACTGGGATCCTGCGCTCATCCTGTTCCAGCAGGTACTCCCGGCCCTGGCCGCTGACTGGCATGAGCCGCCCATGACCCTCAATTCCCTGGGCCTGCCTGAGGGGGTTCTCAGCCTGGCCGGGCTCCGCCAGACCTTCGCGGATGCCGTGGCCAGCATCCGCCGGGACCACACTGGCCCCGTGGGGGCCAAGGTGGCCGAGACCTTCGAGTGGCTGCCCCTGAGGGCCGTGGTCTTCCACGATGACGCCCAACTGCCCCTGGACTTCGAGGGTACCGGTCCCTGCGGGGGTGTCTCCCTCTGGCTGGGCATCCACCCGGACCGTCCGGTCATCCTCGCGGGGCAATCTCCCTCCCGGACGGCCCACCGATGGGTCGTGAAGGACCTCGGCGACCGGGAAGCCTCCGAGGCGTTTCTCCGGGCGGCAGGCCTCGATCCCGTGGCTCCCAAGGGCTTCCAGTTCGCCCTGCAGGCGGCCCTGGAGCGCCTCTGCCACGGGATGGACGAACCCCTGGACGCCTACCGCCGGACCTACCCCGTGGGCATCTCCTGGCACCACGACCGCCGCGAGCGGCTGCTGGGCCGAACCATCGTGGATCTGCGCCCGGGTGATCCGCCCATGCTCATCCTGGATGATGGCACCGAACTCGCCATCGATCCGGACCCCGTGCCGTCCTGGGAACACGGTGGCATCTAGGCCGGGGTCGAGGCCTTGCGCAGGGACACTGCGGTGACCTTGTACTCGGGCGTCCCCGTGCTGCCATCGCGCCCGGGTCCGGTGGCCCGATTCACGTAGGCCTCCACCGCCTGGAAGGTGGCAAAGGGTTCCCCTGGGCGCACCTGCTCCGTGAGGTGGGCGCGCAGGGTGAAGGTGCCGTGGTGGCTCCGCACCTGGACAGCATCCGCCTCTTCCACCTCCAGGGCGGCCGCATCCAGCGGGTGCAGGTCCAGCCGGTCGTCCGGGTGCAGTTCCCGGTTGCGGCTCCGGCCCGTCATGGTCGCCGCATTGAAGTGGAAGAGCCCCCGCCCCGTGTTCAACAGGAAGGGGAATTCCTCGCTCACGGCCTCTCGGCTCGGGATCCAGGTCAGGGGCCTGAAGGCGGCCCTTCGACCGCCGGGAAAGCCGTCCTGGTGCAGCACGGAGGTCCCCGGATGCTCCTCCGAAGGACAGGGCCACTGGATTCCGCCCTCCCGGTCCAGCCGCCCATGGCTGATGCCCGCGATGGCGGGCCAGGTGCGCCGGGCCTCGTCCCACACCGACGCCGCATCCGCAAAGCGGAAGTGCGCCCCTTCCCCAAGACGCTCCGCGAGGCCGCAGAGGATCTCCAGGTCGGTGCGGCTCGACCCCTTCGGCCCCAGGACCCGGCGCACCCGCTGGACCCGGCGCTCGCCGTTCATGAAGGTGCCCTCCTTCTCGAAGGGGCTCGCGGCCGGCAGGAAGACGGTCCCGAAGGCCCTGGCGGTTTCGGTCATGAAGAGGTCCACCACGATGAGGTCGTCCAGCCCATTGAGATCCTCCGCCGTGGTCTCCGCGTCCGGGTGGCTCATCAGGGGATCGTAGCCGATGACCACCAGGGCCTTCAGGCGTCCCTCGCCGGCCGCATCCACCATCTCAAGGGCCGTGAGGCCCGGTTCTGTGGGCAGGCCCGCAGCCCAGACCGACTCGTGGGTGGCCCTCGCGTCGGCCAGCTTCTGGTAGCCGGTGAGGCGGGATGGCTCACAGCCCATCTGGGCGCTTCCCTGCACATTGTTCTGGCCCCGCAGGGGGTTGACGCCGGACCCTGGCTGGCCCACGTTGCCCGTGAGCAGGGCGAGGGAGGCCAAGGCCGCTACGCCGTCCGTGCCCTGGATGTGCTCGGTGACGCCCAGGCCGTGCAGGCACATGGCGGGCTTGACGGTGGCGTAGCGGACAGCGGCGGCGCGGAGGTCCTCCTCCCTCACCCCGCAGATCCGGGCGGCGCGTTCGAGGGGCCAATCCCGGACCGAGACCGCGAAGGCGTCCAGGCCCTCCGTGCGCGCCTCCAGGAAGGCGGTGTCCACGAGGCGCTCGTCGAGAATGACGCCGGCCATGGCCAGGAGCAGCGGCAGATTGGTGCCGGGGTGAGGCGCGAGATGAATCTCCGCCAGGGCGGCGAGCTCCGTTCGCCGGGGGTCGATGACGATGAGCGGGGTTCCGGCCCGGGCCCGCTGCCGGATCCTGGCGCCGACGATGGGATGGTTCTCGGTGGGATTGGCCCCCACCACCATGATCAGGCCGGCGAGCTCCACATCGCCGAAGCTGTTCGTGGCGGCGCCGGTGCCGAAGATCTGCCCGAGGCCCGCAGCGCTGGGCGCGTGGCAGACCCGGGCACAGCAGTCCACGTTGTGGGTGTGCAGGGCGAGGCGGGCAAACTTCTGGGCGAGGTAGTTCTCCTCGTTGGTCACGCGACTGGAGGCCAGCACTCCGGCCTTGCCCTCGGCCCGGCGGAGGGCCGAGGCGGCGGCATCCAGCGCCGCGTCCCAGGACACCTCCACCCAGCGGCCTTCCTGCCGGATCATGGGGGCCGTGATCCGGTCCGGGGCGTCGGTGAAGCCGAATCCGTAGCGGCCCTTCACACAGAGGTGGCCATGGCTCACGGGCGCGTCCAGGGCGGGCCGGACCTCGGTGATGCGCCCCCCCTTCACACCCACTTCCAGTTCGCAGCCGGTCCCGCAGTAGGGGCAGGTGGTCCGCACCCAGCGCTCCGGCAGGCCGTGGATCCGCCGGGCCACATCCTCGATGGCCCCCGTGGGGCAGGCGTCGGCGCAGGCGCCGCAGCTCACGCAGCCGCTCTCCAGCAACCCGGCGGCCATCTGCGGTACGGGCCTCACGTCCGTGCCCCGGCCCGCGAAGGTCCAGATGTCCTGCCCCTGCACCTCCTGGCAGATGCGGACGCAGCGCCCGCAGGCCACGCACCAGGAGAGGTCCACGTCCAGGTAGGGATGGTGCGGGAGCCTCAGGTCCGGCCGCCGTTCCCCGGCCGGCTCCACCCCGTAGGCGTCCAGCAGGGCGCGGAAGGGCTTGCCCTCCAACCGGGCCGGATCCCCCGCGGGGACGTGGGAGGCGTAGCGTTCCAGCATGGTCCGCCGGAAAGCCTCCAGGTCCGGTGTGTGTGTCAGCACCTCCATGCCCTCCCGCACCTCGGTGGCACAGGCGCAGAGGGGCCGGGGCTCGCCCAGCACCTCCACCTCGCAGAGCCGGCAGGTGGAGGCGGCCTTCAGCCGGGGGTCCGAGCAGAGGGTGGGAACGGGGATGGCCTCCCGCTGGCAGAGGGCCAGCAGGGTGGTGCCCTCCGGCGCCTGGACCTCGCGGCCGTTCATCCGCACACGGACTAGGGTTTCAGCCACCGGCCCATCTCCTGAAGGAAGGGGAGGGGTGAAGTATGCACCACTCCCGCCGCCGTTCAAGCCCGGTCCAGCTGTTCCCACTTCACGCCGAAGTGGTCGAGGATGCCCTGGCGCTCGGCCCGCTCCTGGTCGGCGATGCTGGTGTAGGGATGGCGGAACACCACCCGCCGCACGCCGCGGCGCACCAGGGCCCGGCAGCAGACGAGGCAGGGCTCGTGGGTGACATAGGCCGTGGCGACCGCCCCATCGCAGAAGCCCAGGGCGTTCTCCTCGGCGTGGCTGGTGTGCAGGCAGCGCTGGCCCGGCCTGCAGGTCTCCGGCGTGCAATGGGCCATGCCGGGCAGGGCCCCGTTGAACCCCGCCGCCGCGACGCCGCCGTCCCCCCGCAGCAGCACCGCGCCCACCTGGAGCCGGCAGCAGGTGCCAAGCCGGCTCAGCTCCAGCGCCATGTTCATGAAGACTTCGTCCTTCAGCTGCGCACGGGACATGCAGACCTCGAGGTGGGGCTCCATCATCTCAAGAACCCTGGCTGGGGGTGCTAATATCGATTCTATGCAACTGGGCGCGAGGCGACGTGTTGCTGGGAAGGCGAGGGACCACCTTATGAACGCCACTGTGCCGGATCGCATCGCGTTCCTGGGCGGGTTCCTGCCCCGGCTCTGCGGCATCGCCACCTTCACCCATGACCTCTGCGAGGCGGTGGCCGGGGCGGCGCCCGGATCCCACTGCTATGCCGGGGCGGTGAACGACCGGCTCGACGCCTACGAATACCCGCCGAGGGTGCGTCTCGAACTGGACGAGAAGGACCTGGACTCCTACCGCCGCGCGGCGGATTTCCTCAATTTCGACAATGCGGGCGTGCTCTGCGTCCAGCACGAATTCGGCATCTACGGGGGACCGGCCGGCAGCCACCTGCTCGCCCTGCTCAAGGAAGTCCGGATGCCCGTGGTGACCACGCTGCACACGGTGCTGCGGGAGCCGAACGCCGCGCAGCGCAAGGTGATGGAGGGGCTGGTGCGGCACAGCGACCGACTGGTGGTCATGGCCCAGAAGGGAGCCGAGATCCTGCGCGAGACCTACGGAGTGCCCGACGCCAAGGTGGACCTCATCCCCCACGGCATCCCGGACCTCCCCTTCATCGATTCCAGCTTCTACAAGGCCCAGCTCGGGGTGGAGGGCCGCATGGTGCTGCTCACCTTCGGGCTGCTGGGACCCGGCAAGGGCATCGAGCACGCCATCCAGGCCCTGCCTGCCATCGTGAAGCGCCATCCGAACGTGGTCTACCTGGTGCTCGGCGCCACCCACCCCCACCTGGTGGCTCGGGACGGTGAGAGCTACCGCCTAGGCCTGGAGCGGCTGGCCGAGGCCTGCGGGGTCAAGGACCACGTCATCTTCTACAACCGCTTCGTCTCGCTGGAGGACCTCAAGGAGTTCATCGGCGCGACGGACATCTACCTCACGCCCTACCTGAACGAGGCCCAGATCACCTCGGGCACCCTGGCCTATGTCTTCGGCGCGGGCAAGGCCGTGGTCTCCACACCCTACTGGCACGCCCAGGAACTCCTCGCCGACGGGCAGGGCATCCTGGTCCCCTTCCGGGACCCCCAGGCCATTGCCGAGGGTGTCTGCACCTACCTCGATGAGCCGGTCCGGCTGCAGCAGACGCGTGAGAAGGCCTACCGGATCGGCCGAGGCATGATCTGGCCCGCGGTGGCGGAGCGCTACCTCGAGTCCTTCCAGCGGGCAGGCTCCGATCGAAAGGCCGCCCCCCGCAAGGCCTTTGCCGGCTGGACCCTGGCCAGCCGCCCCTACGACTTGCCGCCCCTCCGCCTCAACCACATCGTGCGCATGAGCGACGGGACGGGCATCTTCCAGCATGCGACCTTCAACGTGCCCAACTTCCACGAGGGCTACTGCACCGACGACAATGCCCGCGCCTTGATCCTCTGCATCCTGCTGGACGAGCTCGGCGGCCGCCCCCCGGAGGAGCTTCTCGACCGCCAGGCCACGAGCTACCTGGCCTTCCTCTCAGCGGCGCTGAACCAGGAGACCCACCGCTTCCGGAACTTCATGAGCCATGGCCGGCAATGGCTGGAAGAGGCCGGAAGCGAAGACAGCCATGCCCGCGCACTCTGGGCCCTGGGCACCTGCGCGGGGCGCTCCCGCAACGAGGGACACCAGCGGCTGTCAGCCCAGCTCTTCGAGCGTGCCTTGCCGTCGGTGGAGGCCTTCAGCTCCCCCAGGGCCTGGGCCTTCTCCCTGCTGGGCATCCACGAGTACCTGCGCCGATTCACCGGGCATCCCCAGGTGCTCGCCGCCTGCGCGCTCCACACGGAGAGGCTCGTGGAACTCTGGAATTCCTGCGCCACCGAGGAGTGGCCCTGGTTCGAGCCCATTGCCTCCTATGACAATGCCCGCCTGTGCCAGGCCCTCCTGCTCAGCGGCCAGTGGCTGCCCCACCCCGAGGCGCTGGAAATCGGGCTCAGGTCCCTGGCCTGGCTGGCCTCCCTGCAGAAGACCCAGGGCGGGCATTTCCGCCCCATCGGGAGCAACGGGTTCTGCGAACGGGGCGGGGCGAGGGCGGACTTCGACCAGCAGCCGGTGGAGGCGCAGGCCATGGTCGCCGCCTGCCTCGAGGCCTTCCGGGCCACCCAGGACGCGGCCTGGTCCAAGGAGGCCAAGCGGGCCTTCGAGTGGTTCCTGGGCCGCAACGACCTCGGCCTGCCCCTGTACGACTCCAGCAGCGGAGGCTGCAGCGATGGACTGCACGAGGACCGGGTCAGCGAGAACCAGGGGGCGGAATCGACCCTGGCCTTCCATCTCTCCCTCGCGGAGATGAACTTCGCCGAACATCTGATCGCCCACCCCGCGAGCAAAGCCCAATGAGCCCCATCCATCTCCGGTCCCACGACATCACGCTTGTCCCCGAGAGCGCCCGGGTCATCCTCCGTCCCTTCATCCCAGCCGGCGCCCAGCGCATCACGACCATCATCGGTCGGGCCCTGGCCCTGAGCGAGGAGGAGAACGAACGAGACCTGAATGCGGTGCTGAAGGACTTCGACCAGCGGCACGTGGACATCGAGTCGCCCCTGCTGGCGAACTTCGAGAAGGTGGCCCCGCACCTGTTCACGGAACGGCCCCTCTCGAAGGCCCGGAAGCTCCTCATCGGCGCCCTCTTCTCCGGCGAGTACGCCCTGGAATCCGCGGCTCTCTTCAACCCTTCCATCGTTCCACATCCGGATCAAGGCGGGGTGCCCGAGGGTGCCCTGCGGTTCATCATGAGCCTCCGGGCCACGGGCGAAGGGCACATCTCCTCCATCGAGTTCCGTACGGGCCTCATCGATTCCGCGGGCGACATCCGCCTGGATCCCGTCTCGCGGTTCGTCACCGTGCCAGAGCTGGACCCCAACCCCAGCTACAAGAAGACGCCCTTCATCGTGAAGCTGCACGAGATGGGCTTCGACAACGGCGCCTCCGCGGACGTGATGGAGCCCCTCGGGGAGAGTTTCACGCGAAGCGAGCTGAACCAGAGTGTCCTCCGCATCCGGCGGGAGACCCTGCCGGTCACCCAGGGCCTCACCAGCACCCTCACTTGCATCCAGTGGCTCGCCGACTCCAACTACGAACTGCACTTCTCGCACAGGCTCCCCATGAGCGAGCGCATCATCTTCCCCGTCTCGGCAAACGAGAGCAACGGCATCGAGGACGCACGTTTCGTCCGCTTCATCGACGACGACGGTGCCGTGACCTACTTCGCCACCTACACCGCCTACAATGGGCACGCCATCCTGCCCCAGCTCATCGAGACCCGTGACTTCCTGACCTTCCGCGTGCTCACCCTCAACGGGGCGGACGTCCAGAACAAGGGCATGGCGCTGTTCCCGCGAAGGGTCAATGGCTGCTACGCCATGCTCTCCCGGCAGGACGACGAGAACCTGTTCATCATGTACTCCGACAACTCGCACTACTGGAGCGACCCCAAGCTGATCATGCATCCCGCGGAGCTCTGGGAGTCCGTGAAGATCGGGAACTGCGGCTCCCCACTCGAGACGGAGGCGGGCTGGCTGGTGCTCACCCATGGCGTCGGCCCCATGCGCAAGTATTGCATCGGCGCGGCCCTGCTCGACCTGGAGAACCCGACGAAGGTCCTCGGGCGCCTGCGGGAGCCCCTGCTGATGCCGGAGGGCAACGGGAGAGAGGGCTATGTTCCCAACGTGGTCTACAGCTGCGGCTCCCTCATCCACGGCCGGGAGCTGATCCTGCCTTACGCCATGAGCGACCGGGCCACCTCCATCGCCAGCGTGTCCCTGGACGAGCTGCTGGCGGAGCTCCAGGCCTGACCCGCCCGCCATCCGGAACCCCAGGGGCCGGAACGCACAGAGGGTCGTCCACCCTGAACCCAAGAACACGCTAGAATGGGACCTGTTGCCGCATGGTCCCGTAGCTCAGCGGATAGAGCGACCGCCTCCTAAGCGGTAGGTCGTGGGTTCAATTCCCGCCGGGACCACCAGCCAAAAACCCCCGTCGCCACTGGCTTTCGGGGGTTTTTCATTGTCGGGCGTCAAAGAGGAAATCGGGACTGGGTAGTCCTTACCAGTCACCCTAAGCCCTTTGTTTTCGAAGGCAGTTTCGAGGTAGTCACCAGGAATTCACCAACTTTCTTAGGAGTGATCCAAACCTCAAAATTAATGAGTATTCCCATAAAGTAAGGAATGCATTCTGACGATACTGAGCGGGTAGACCACTCTGACTGCTCCCCCCGGACACCCGGACCAGAGGAGTCAGACCACTCAGGGAGGGCAGAGATGAATATCGTTGTATGGGCCGACAAAGGCGGTGTCGGGAAGACCACCCTGGCCACCAGCTTGGCCGCCGAACTGGTCGCTGCCCTGGTGGACGTGGACCCCCAGGGTGATGCCGCCCGCTGGGGCGCCGTCCGAGGCTTTCCGGTCACAGTCACTCAGGATAGGAAGGCCCTGGAAGCCCTGTTTAAGAAGCCTGGTCTCCGTGTGGTGGACTGCCCTCCAGGTCAGGGCCAGGAGGCCATCACCGCTGTAGGGTGGGCAGACCTCCTAGTCATCCCTGCTCGTACTGGAGAGGCTGACATGGTGGCTCTGGGGCGATCTCTGGACGTGGCACAGCGAGTCCGAGAGGTACGGCCTAATGTCCAAATTGGACTGGTCCTGAACCTCGTTCGCGAAACGGGCCGAGCCAAAGGTGTAGAGACGGCACTTAGAGCCCAGGCAGGTCGGGACTATCAATGGCTCGGAAGGCTTTGCGCCAGGGTCGGCGCGGAAGAAGCATACGCCAGTGGGAGGACCCTACTCCAGGCAGGTGGCGCTGTCGCCTTCGAGTTCCGCCAAGTGCTAAATGCCGTTTCACGGATTGTATCCGACTACTACGACGGGTCAGACCTCTCTGACCACTCCGAGCAGTCTGCCCACTAGGAGCCCCCATGTCCAAAGCCACCAATGCCACAACCGCTGCACTCGCTGCCCTCAACCACGGTGCCCGCGAGCAGGAAGCTCGTATGGGGCCTCATCCATCCACTTCCAAGCCTGCCGCTCCCGAGGTGGAGCGCCTCCATCTCCACCTCCCCCCTGCCGCCATCAGGGCCATCAAGGTCCGGGCTGCCGAGCGCGAAACCTCTCCCAGTCAGGTGGTGCTGGAGGCGCTCACCCAGGTAGGCGTGCTGTGACCAGGGCGACCGCTCAGTCTCCTCAGATGGGTCGTCACGCTCGGACGACTCAGACCAGTCAGAGGACTCGGACTGCCGCCGAAATCCGCCGGTTCCACGCCTGGCTGGAGGAGCGCCAGGTCTCCACCGCCCCAGTCATTTCCTGGCCGCCTGACGACCTCGATTTCTTTGGAGGGCGGTCACCGCGTCCAGCGACACGGAAGGTCCGCAAGGGATAGGGGCTCTGCCCCGGCCCCTCCTGGGCCTCCCCGGGACGCCGCCTGTGGCGGCTATTTATCCGCCTTGGGCCAAAGCTGAGAGGTGAAAATGAAAAACATCGGGAAAATATTCAGCCAGGGCGGATCCCAGGCGGTGCGGATTCCCCACGGTTTCCGATTCCCGGATTCCGTCCATGAAGTGGAGTTCTTGATGGACCCCCACGCCCCAGGGTCCATTACGCTCTGTCCTGTGGTTCCCCTGACAGCCGACGAGGCCATATCTGAAGCTGAACGCCGCCTGTTGGGTGCCCTCGGAAGCATCGAGAAATGGTCAGGTCTTGAAGATTCGGAACGACGCCGACGTGCCCAGACCGTCCTGAAGCGGATCCGCGAAGTGGTGGGGGAATAGGGTAGGGCTCTGCCTCGGGCCAAGCCTGGGAACAAGAATAGGGCCTCCTGGTTGGAAGCCATTCATTCCTCAGGCCAGTGGACTGATCCAAATCCCTTGTATTGCAGGGCTCCCCTTGCGGATAACGGCGTAGTGGATGGTGCCGCCAACAGTCGGATCCCGATTCGCCTTGGCTTGAATCTGGCCAGCCATCTCATTGACTGCAAGTCGGACAAACGGATTCCAGGGCGTTTCTTGGGACTCCAAATTGCTCGCGATTTTTCGAGCCATGACATTCACGAGAGCCTGCAATTCCTCAGGCTCAGCCCCGATTCCCCGGATTTCACGAGTATTCAAAACCAAATGGTTCTGCAACGCCTCTCCCTCGTTCTGTTGAAAAGCCAGGAGGAATCGACTTCCAGAAGGGTCAAGCCCTCCCACAAGTAGGGCCGCTTTGTACCTAGATGAGCCTTCCAATCCCTTGCCAATGTAGGTCCTAGAGGCAAACTGCCAGGCCCCGGCCAAGACCTCCACGCACATTGCAGAGAGGTCTTCGACTTCAAGGTCTTGTTGAAGGCGAACCTGAAGGGTCGTGATAACTGAATCTGTGACAAGGGTAAGTCCAGCCGGAACGGCGAACACAGTTGGTAATAATTGAACCACCTTGTTTTGAGTGTCACTCACGATCTGGTTGTCGGGGAACGTACTGAGGCGACCATCAGCAGCGAATACAACCCCATCCCGAACGGTCATGGCAATGCCCAATGTCATTCTGGCTCCCATAACGAAGAAGGGCCGCCCATGGCGGCCCTTGAAGCATATATGAGGTTGAGTCTACTTGAAGAGTTCCGAGGCGATGCCACTAATGGCCTTGTCCACTCCGACGGTCAGGGTGTAGTTCATCCCAGCGAAGGCGGATTCCTCCTTTGTAATGAAAGCCGCAACCACCTTACCGTCGACATCCTTCACCTGCCCTTCAAGTATGAAGAACCCAGTGGTGTTGTGGACGTAACCAAGGGTCCCAGCCTTCGCTTCCGTGATGGCCAAGTCCAGCGTGTAGAGGCCCGTCGGAGAAGCGATGTCCACGATCTGCGCCTTCAAAGTAGTTGAGACCTCGGCCACCCGGTCTTCGGCCTTCCACTCGATCTTGCCGACCTTGAACCCACGGCTGGGGGTGAACCCATCGGCCTTCCAGAGCAGGCTGAGTTTCTTGCCCTTCTGGAGCAGTGGGTAAGTCTCGGCAGGGAGGGTCTTCACCGTCAGGTTATCGACCTTGACCTTCTCAGCGGCCCGACCGGGCACCACGGGGAGCAGGAATAGGGCAGCTAACATCACGAGTGTGAGTCTTCGAGTGATCATTAATCTCCTTTGGAGCCGTGGTTCGGCGATGAAGCGGTTTCTTTTACATCGACAGATGTTGGTGTGGACCTAATTACAGTTCGGTTTTGCTTGCGGTGGACAACCAAAAGGGCCACCAGTGGTGGCCCTCATTCAGCTTCGGCGTCCGTTCAGCGCTCGGGTCGCTTCCCAGCGTTGCCCTATCCTCCGCCGGATACGGTTCTATTCGGCCTTCGGTTTCCGGGCCTTGAGTGGCTTCGCCGGAGGTCGCCCCTTCTTTGGCTTCGCTTTCTTGACTGAATCCGAGGCGGCTTTCGGGGGGCGTCCCCTCTTCGGCTTCGCCATTTTGGCCGAATCCGAGGCCACTTTCGGGGGACGACCTCGCTTTGGCTTCTCCGCGAACTCAGCGTTCGGGCAGGCCATGTAGTGCTCAAGGGCGGCTCGAAACAGGCCCGCCACCGAGGCTTCCGCTCGGGAGCCTGTCTCCATCAGGTTCCTTCGCATCTCAGCGTGAAGATGATCCTCAATTTCGAGGGCCAGGCTGATGGGCAGGCGGATCGTGAAATTCACGGCCCGTTCACCACCAAGAGTCAGTGGTTTTGCGTCCGGATTGCGCGGCTTTGGCATGATTATCCCCAAGGAATACTGGGGATTGTAGCGCAGCATGGACCAGTGACTAGAACCTCCCCTTGATCCTTATTGCCAAAGGAAATTTCTTCCCACCTCGAACTGGGCATCTCCGGGGCTGTGCCCTCCCACCCCATCGGGATGGCAATATAGAGCGCCCACCTTCAGAGCCAGGTTCAAGGCCCGTTGGAACGTGCGGGAAGCCCCATCGAAGTGACGAACCGACCATCTCACATACCTGTGCCGCACGAAATCCCCTTCCATCAATCTGGAGCCTCCACGCTGCCTCTCAATGGCGCGGCGAAGATTCACGAGAAGCATCAGATTCTTTGGGGTCATTTCGGGTTGCGACACGAAGGCTTCCATCCAATTCCGGTAGCGAAAAACATCGTAGGGGGCTAACCCCAAAAGAAATTCCTCCAACAATGCGTGACGAACGCCAAGAGGCTCCTGCCTCAAGGTCTTGGTGAGGACCTCTCGGGCACCCTCTGGGTTCGCGGCCACGAGCATCCGAAGGGCCGGGACCGAAAGTTTGACCTCGCTCATCGCTTCTCCTCCGCATCCGAGGAGATCCCCACAATGTTGGACTTGCATTTGAAAACCGGCAACTTCAGCCCGTGAACACCCACCATGACCTGAACAAGAGCGATGCCATTCCGCGAGGGGCGTCGCTCGCAATAGGCCCATTGCCGTAGGGTCTGAGGGGCGACCTGAAACTCCTCCGAAAGTTCCGCCACTCCACCCGTTGATCGGGCCATCTGTCCCCACACTCCGGGGAGGGTCGTTGGGCGGCCCCGACGATGCCCCTGAGATTTGTAAGGGTGGTCCTCCAGGATTCGGGCCAATTCACAATATTGGACGTGGCCTTCCTCTCTGGTTGACTCACAGGAGGGACAGCGCCCTGCCCCCCACTGAACCTTCGTGAGAAGACCCTTCAGGAACTGATTCTGCGACGCGAGGGTTTCGAGCAGCGACATGGGAACCTATGCGGCAAATGGACTTTCAAAAAGAGAAGGAGTCTTGGCCCTCTGAAAATCACGAGCAATGAAGGGATCGACCTCAATCGGGTCAAGCATGAGGGAAGTCAGCGGTATCTCAACAGGACCCGCAGCCACTTCCTGGGACGGCGCTTCGACAGCCAGGGGTTCGGAATACCCCCAGTGGTGAATGAAAATGTAGGCGAACCCATTCTTCCAGAGGGACCGTACAGACTGCACCAGGAGCCCAGCCTGTCGCTGCCGCGCAACAATTGCATCCATGACGGCCTGGATCTGGTCCTGGGCGCAAAGGATTTTGTGATCCTCGAAATCCGGCCTGGGTGTTTGCATGGCAGCCTCCTCAGGCGACCTGTCGTAGCGGATTCGGTTGGTCCTCGACCATCTGGTCAAGGGTTCGACGGCAAAGGACGGGATCCTCTTAGCGGAGGATGTCCAGCAGATCATCACAAGTCCAGTCGTTGTCAGCCCCAGCGGCCTTGAGATCGAGGACGATCCGGGCTATGCGCTGGAGGCCGCTCATCACCACTCCCTCACGAGCATGTCGGCCCTGCGAGGCACATCGCCCTCGACCCCATCCAGGGTGTGGCGCTCAATCTCCGAAAAGTCATATCGCCCGGCCTCGGCCTTTTGCTTGGTGTAGCCGCCGCCGTCGGGCCTCCACCATGCCTTCTCCTTCTGGCTCCAGATCAAGAATTTCATCGCACGATACCAGTAGGGCCTACGTGTCGCGCCCCTGGGGCCCCAGTAGGCGACCTGGCCGTCAGAAGGTCGATACCACCGAATGCAGCACTTGGTACCGGCTGCCGCAAGAGCACGCGCACGCAACTCGATGGGGCCAAAATCACCGTCTTCATTGATCTCGATGTCGAAATCCTCGGGATAGGAACCGATGGGTTCGAGATTCTCGCCACAGATTGAAACTGTCATGGCCATTTTGTTTCTCCTCGAAGCGCTGTAAGGGCGCGGGTAGTAGGTTTCAGTGGACCTTTACCTACGGGAAAAAAGGCTTCTGAAGCCAGCCAATGATCGCCTCGACCTCGCGACCAGCACCCCCAAACACGCCGACCGCATGTGCCAGGTTGAAATTCCTGAATCCGCGTTCAGACCAGTCGAACCCGGGGTCCCATACGGAGAGAAGAAATTCAATCGCGCACTTCTCGCCTGAACAGGCGCCCCAGTATGCGTTCTTCACGATGCCATTCTCACTGACACCGCACGGCCAATAGGTCAGCTTGTGCTGGAGCACCGGAAATCGCTTAAGCAGTGCGGTCATTTCGGGGTGGGCTTGATCGTTGCTCATCTCGCACCCCCCAAGGCCTGCTCAAAGCAGTCATGCGCTGCCCGCACCTCGATGCCGATCTCGCTGGCTCGGTCCTGAATCCCGGCGCGGCCCCCATCCTCGGTGTACCACTTCTTTCCGAGGGAGCGTTTGGTGTAGATAGGAGTCTCGCCGCCGATTCGCTCGTCCCAGAGCATGTCGATGGCCTCGAAGGGGTTCTCCGCCTCCACCATGCGGAATTCAGGTTCAACGTGGGTCTTGGCGTGATACCCACCCTTGCAGCGCTTCCAGTCGAGGGCCTTGTAGATGACGGCGACGTAATTCATCAGAATCCCCCCTCTTCCTCTTTCCATGCCACGACCCGCCCTCGTTCGACCCAGCACTCGGCGCCATTCGCGTCGGTGAGGCTGCATTGGTAGGCGTTTCCCCAATCCTCCTGATCGCAGAGGTAGCTATTCCGCCGAAAGAACCCAAGGACCTCAGTCTGGGTGCCCATCGGCCACCCAGACTGGTAGTCGGTGTTGTCCCAGAATTCGTAAGGCCCAGTCAGCCTTGGCGCCTTGGTCTTTGTGTGGCTCGTCTCTTTGCTCATCTTTTTCTCCATCTTCTAGGTCCTAACCTCTACACACAATATATTCTCATTGAGAAGATACATCAATCTAGAAATTCAAAAAATATCATATTTTTCAATGTTTTTTTTGCGGTCGTGACCGGCCACAACTACACAAATTCAGCTCTATTTTAATCGAGCCAATCGCAAATAGCGCCTTTTATGAAGCCCTTATCACGGCATTGACCACTGACTAGAAATTGCCAAATTGGGTCCGCGTAAAGGCGCTTCGTTCGTACAAGCCGAGGCGTGCCCCGAAGGTGGTTGATCCGACGCCCCCGCGCAAGGGCCAACCCCAAAATATTCCGAACGCTACATCTTCCCGGCCCAGAGCCTCCTGGAACTCAATCCGAGCGCCACTTCCGCACTGCCACCAGGCCGAGAACCAGGACAGGCGAGGGCTATGGATGCCCGAGATGAAGCTTCTGGACATGGCTCCAGGCACGATGGGCCAGGGTCTAAACTCGCGAAGCGCCCTCACCCCACACCCTTCCGATGGGAGGCTCTTCAGGCGCCGAATGGCGCTGTCCCTGAGGCCAGCCGCCCCAAGCGAGACGGGGCGGCGAGTGTGGGTCGGCCCCTTTCTCCCGAGTGGACAGTCAAGGGGGAGGCTCACAGGAATCTCGGAGGCTCCGCGCCGTATGCTCTTCCCGGCGTGTGAGACCGAGATTCCTGGGAGGTCTCTGGACGGCCCGCTCGGAATCCCCACCCATGGGTTGGGAGGAATGAGAGGGGCAGTCCACACTCTCATTCCTCACGACAGGATCATGGGTACACGATGACGGCGCCGCATGAAGCCGCGCCCTGGGGATCACCCGGCGGCTCCGCTGGCCAACATCCCTCCGGCTCGATGAGCACGGCTCTACAGTCATTACAGACGAGACGCCGGACCGTCTCCCGTCCTCGGCGGTGGTGTTGTGGTGGGGGCAGGGGTTCACGGTTGGCGAGGTGGTAATGGCAAAGGGGGTCGCGTACCTTCAGGACGTGGTCGTGATCCTGCTGTGGCAATAGGTAGCTGAGGAAACCCGTCGTTGAGCAAGTTAAACAGTTTGGTTCCATCATGTTGTGATTAGCACCCGAAGCCTGACCTCTACCTGGGTGTGCCTGACGTTGATCACATCCGGCCCCAGGAACCTAGGCCATCGAAAAAAATCCATTGATCCCGGAGGAAGGTCGGTTAACTTTTAAGTTCACAGGATGAGGCGTGACGAATCGATACGAAACCGAGCTTCTTCACCTTGGGACCCAGCACGACTTCGCGTGGCTGGTCTGCAAGGGGATGCAGGACGATCCGATGGATCTCTATCGGCGACTCCCTAGGATGCAACCGGCCGCACCGAAACGGTTCTTGCGGAAGGTCGAGCTAAAGTCCAACGGAGGGGACTTCCCCAGGAATCAGATGAAAGTATTCGACTTTGAGGGGATCCGCTTCCTCGCCTTCAAGGACCTCTCAACCCAGACACGATTCCTGGCCGTCAAGACCGCGTGCAAGAACAAGCCAACTCGAACCCAAACCTTCTACCTGATTGTCAGCGGGATTGAAGGGAAGAAAGAGGATGAGATCCCTAAAGGACACCTCACTCGTGCAAAGAACAGATGGATCGAAGTCGAAAAGCTGATTCGCAAGGGCGAACTCAAAATCGGAGGCTGGTAATGGCCCACAAGCAAATGACCCCCCTTCAGCAGGGCATCCAGAACTACGAAGACCAGGTCACCCTCACCCAGGAGCAACTAGCCAAGGTCTTCATGGAGGAGATCCAGGAGGAGATGGAACGCATCGACCTTTCGAGAGCGGACCTGGCTCTCACCCTGGACCTCAACCGGTCGCAGGTATCCCGGCTCTTGAACAAGCCTGGGAACCCCACCCTCCGGACCTTGATCAGCTTGGCCTCGGCTGTCGATCACGAACTCCAAATTCAGCTCAAACCCCTCAAGCCCATTGCGATGCCTCTGCATCCGAACGTCGTTCCACACGAGGATTGGCGAGGTCTTCTCAAGGCATGTGACGTGCTGGAAGGCCATGTAGACCAAGTCGATACAGGATGGGCTATCGCCGGAAACGGCAAATAGGTAGGCACGATATGGATAAACACTTCCCAGTTCAGACCCTCAAGGCCGCCGGTGTTCTCGCACAAAGGGTGAGCCTCGACCAAGTCCGGATCAAAGATGCCTCATTCCAGTCTTCTGGTGACTGGATGGGAGTTCCTACAGTAAACACAGAGAACATCTCTCACTCAATCACGCCCGGAACGTATCGGTTCGACGAGAAGTCGAACACCCTGGATGTTGAAATCGCTTTCGTGGCTACCCTCGACGCAAGTAAGGCGAAAGCTCCTTGCTTCAACATCCAGGCGGCATTCATTGCTAGATACCATCTCACGACGACCCCTCCGCCCGCGGACATGCGAGAGCTGTTCTTCGGGAGCTTCTCCAAGGTCAATGCCCTTCTCAACGTCTGGCCCTACTGGCGAGAGTTCGCCTCCTCTTGCAACGACCGAATGGGCCTTCCCCATTGGAATCTTCCCGTCCTCCGCCTCTTGCCTGAAGCGGGGGAACCTAAGTCTGCCGCTAAGAAACCTGCTTCAGCAGCGAAGAAGCCATCGACTCCTAAGCCGAGCTCCAAGGCAAAGAAGAAGGGGTAACGCACGAAAGGGACTCACCCATCAAGGGATGCTCAAGTAGGAGGCCCAGATCGTGTTGCATGAACTCACCCGGCGGGATGTCATTGATGTCCTGACCCTCAGCGGGATCAGCTACAACGGACGCCTTGAAGAGGTGGACTTCCTCGGACGGCTCTACGAAATGAAAAACCTTCCGTCCTACGATGGTCGGTTCCGGGATGCCAGCGGCGACATCTTCCAGCACAGGGTCAACAACCACGACTGGGAAGACGATTGGGTTTTCACTGACTCCCGGTTCAACCTCCTCCACGGCCCCGAAGGTGAGTTCTTGGCCTTCTTGGCGATGATGCTGCACCCGACAGTTCGGTCAAACCCAGGAGAAGTGGCCCTTGTCCTGGACTTGATCAACCCCATCCTCCGCAGGGAGGGGTGGGAGCTCGCCGCCACGAGCACGCTGGCAGGGTTGCCGGTCTACGGTCCGCGCAATGCAGGTATCCCGGCCCTTCCGGCTCTCAACGCAGCCAAAGGCATGGCGGAGCGGGCGGATGCGGCCTACGTGCACCGGCAGATCCAGCGGATCGAGGGTGCCATCGAGAGGGACCCCGAGCAGGCCATCGGCACCGCCAAGGAGCTGGTCGAGACCGTGGCGAAGACCATCCTTCTGGACCACGGCGTGGTAGTCCCAGAGGACACGGACTTCCCCAAGCTCGTGCGGGCAGCCCTGAAACAACTACGTCTTGTCCCTGAGGACATCCCCGAGAAGGTGCACGCGGCGGACATCATCAAGAAGCTACTCATGAACCTCGCTACGATTTCCAACGGCTTGGCCGAGCTGCGAAATGGCTACGGCACCGGACACGGCAAGTCTGCCCAAACTCAAGGGCTGAGTGCCCGTCACGCGCGATTGGCGGTTGGGGCGGCAACCACCTTGGCGGTCTTCATGCAGGAGACCTCGGAGGAGATGCTAGCCATAAAGGAGTAGCACATCGATGAGTAAGAGACCTTAAACTTGTAGATAGATGATTCATCCCGAGGACAGAGGAATGCCGAGCCGCCGCCAATTGCTCATTCCTGGTGCCAGGCAGCAACTCCCGAAACCTGCCGGAATCAACGACCCAGCGGGAGGCTTGGGCCGGATCAGCTCGCAGCAGGTGGAAGCCGCCTCGGCCTCGCTTCGTTCACAGGTCCCCGTCAAGTTGGTTCTAATCCGAGGCCTGCCAGGCAGCGGGAAGTCCACCCTGGCCCAGGGTATGGAAGGGTTCAATCACTTCGAAGCCGACCAGTACTACGTTCAGGACGGCGAGTATCGCTACGACCGCACAAAAATCAGAGAGGCACATGCATGGTGCGTTGCCCGTACCCGGGAAGCATTAGAACGTGGTGAGTCGGTGGTGGTCTCAAACACCTTCACCCGTCAGAAGGATATGAAACCCTATCTCGAGATGGCGACCGAACTAGGAATTCCGATCCGAATCCGCGAAGCCACTGGCACCTGGGGCAATATCCATGGAGTCTCTGAGGAGGTCCAGAAACGTATGCGGAAAGGGTGGGAGCCCACGCCCCAGGGCCTGCTGGAAGACTGAACCAGGTTTATCCTTGGGATCCAAGCAGAGACTCGCCTTTACTCGTCCCCAGGGAGGTCATTGCGGGTTTTATGTTGGCTCATCCTGGCATGAATCCAGTCTACGGCAGGGTAATTGGCCTTTTGGTTTGAGGCGCCAACTCGAAAGAAATACCTTATCGATGTAGATCTGTTCCGGGCCGGGGCCTGAACAATTGCGAGACCTTAAATGGTGCCTTGTTGCCGTGATCCGAGGCACATATATAACCGTCGGGCGAGGGGTACCATGAATGGCCTAATTCGGCGTGGCCATTCACCGGCTTACCAGAGGAAGCGAGGGGCAATAACCATGGGCGCAATGAAGATCGACATGAAGGCAGCCTTGGCAAAGGTTGCGCCCCATGGACTGGTGGCGGCCCTGGGGAGCCCTATGAGCCACAACCTGCGTATAGGCCTTGTATGGAGGGCGGCCCTCACGGACACCTTTGACGGCTCCATCACGGATGTCGTAGAGGCCTTCTTGCATGGTGTTTTCCAACGAGACATTTCCCGCCAATGGGATGATGCGGATCCACGCCCGGTGGAGGACCGATACGCCTGGGCTCGGGCCATTCAAGAGACCGGTGCAACCCTGGAGTCTTTGCGCCAAGGGGGCACTTTCCAGGGCCGTGGAGGCGCCATCCGAGTTGAGTCTCGGTGGCTGCGGAATGGGGATGGGTTCGGGTTTCAACTTGAGGTTGAACACCCCGATGGGTGTCAAGTCTCCATCGATAAGCATGGGAAGCTAGTCGAACTCAGGGGCCATGAGGTTGTACTCCTCCAGTGGTTGATGCTCAATCACGCCACGCAGAAGTGGTACCCAACCCATTTACTAGCGCTGATTCAGTGCAAGCAGGTAAAAGGGGCAGCTCCGAGCTTTGGTTACGACCTTCTGGACCTTCCGCAATGCCGGGACATCTTCAAGGAAGGGATGGTAAACAACCCGACTAAGCGGGGAGATGTGTGGGCCTGCGCGCTGCAAGGAAAGGTGCTCGCGGGCAAGCCACTCATCTTCATTCCCGAGAAGGTGTTGAAGACTTGGGACCCATCCGACTTCCAGGAGGAGATGGCCTGGCTATTGGCCCCCTACGCGGGAGTCTTCGTCATCACCTCCAAGGAGCAGATGAGAGCAAATACCCTCATGCGCAACTACGGAAAGATGAGCCTCTCCTCGGTCACCAAGAAGAACTCTTTGCCCCCAAATCCATTGGCTATGGAGGATACGGCGTTTATCACAGTGTGCTGTGAGCCATTCGTGCCTGGATCGGGGCTCTCAACATTGACCTTAGGCCCTGATGGCGATCAGACCACTCGGGCCAGAAGGGCAGCCATCTCGATTCGCTCCATTTGTGCACAGGCTGAACTCAAAGCCTTGGTTGCGTACGCCTTCACAAACACGCCGTCCAGGATGGTAACCATTCCGTCTTCGGAGCTACCTGCGTTCCCTCCGCTCGGAAAGGCCGAGTGCTTGGTTTTTCAGCCCGAGCATAGTGCTGAGGATAAAACGCCCAAGGAATTCACCTCGATTGAACCCGCCACCACGACCGAGGTTCAACCGTCCCCCAAGGCACAGGCCACAGCGCACCGGAAGCAGAACGGAAAACAGCTGGAGGAGCCCACTCCAGTGAGGCCTTCTGTGCCACCGATGGAAGAAACACATCTTCCTGTCTGGGATCCAGAACGGGGCCTGAAAGTCGCTGAAGCCGCCTTGGGGTTTGGCGCCAAGACCGTAGAGGCCCTGTCCGAATTGAGCCGCCACCTCGAGGTGGCCAACGCGGCGGTGGCCGCCAAGGAGCAAGAACTTCGGGAAGCCCTGGCCTCCATGAAAGCGAGCCAAGCGAAACAGGCAGAAGTCCTCGGGGCAGAGCAGGATGCTCTTCGCCTCAAGGAGGCCGAGACGGAACAATTGAAGGGGCGGATTCAACAGCTCGAAGTTGAGTTGGACTCCAAACGGACCCGGGTGAGGGAACTAGAGACCAATGCCAATCGGGTCCCAGTTCAGGACACTGCCCAGATCCGAGTGGTCGACGAGGATACTTCAACCGTGACGCTCGGTGGCTACACCAGACTAGACACGGCCTTCGAAGAACAGGACACTCTGGCTGCGGAACTGGTTCCCGTCTACTTCACACGCATGACGGTCGACATCTCAATGGTCGATGTTGTGAAGGGGTATGAGCAGTGGCTGCTCGGCATCGGGGCCTTCAAGAAGGTTCGGCCACACCGGCTGGGTAATGGTCTGGACCGAGAATGGAAAGCCGGGGACCTAACTGGCGAGAAGGTAGACTTGCAGAGTCCCGGCGGAGCCGGAATCGCCATTCGGAGGACGGCTGGCCTGGTAGTCATCCGGTTTACCCATGGGGACAATAGGTACTCAGGAACTACCTGGACCAATCTCGCCAGACTGGTGGATCTTGGCGAGGGCAGAGTGACCTTTGAACACGCGGTATTCCGCGCGACCAGGGAAGGAATGGTCCGCCCAGGATATACACCGGTCCCAGGGATCGTGCGGACACTGGCCGATCAGGCGGTCGCGGATAAGCGCTGGGAAGTGTTTAAACCCCAGAGCATAGCCTTCGACGAGTCCGGTCTACCCGGCCTGATTGCCGATCTCCTGGACCCGGATCGGGATGTACCCCTCGTGGTTGTATCCCGTAGGCGAGGCGAGCTTCTAGTGAATCCAGACAAGCTTGCCTACGGGTGGCTTGGCATTGCACATGTTTGCCATGAATCTGAGGGCAATCAGAAGCGCATGACGGACATCCTCCAGGAGGTTGGGGCTTCTGATCGTCTGGGTTGTTGGGATGGTGCGGTCCGGGTCTATTTCCCGGGCTTCAATCCGAATAGTAATTTCTATGAGCACCCTCTCTTTACTAAGACACAGCTACATGACTGGACGCCTGACCAATCGATACAGCGGATCTCCAGGAGCATCGTGCTCCGCTCGGTTCAAGCAAGGGCTCCCAAGGGATTCTTCCGACTAGTCGAGCAGATCGATTTGGAAACCGCACAGACCAGGGCTGAGGCTCTCGTTGGGACCACTGGAACCGAACGCCTCGCGGCCCTCGAGGACCAGGTGGCCACCCTCCAAGGCGCCTTGGTACAGGCTCAGATCGAACTCGATGGCAAAAACACCTTGGCATTGGAGAACAACCGTCTAAACCTGTATTTGGTGGAATTCGGCCAGGAGAACGAGAGTCTGGAGGCAGCCAACCGCACCCTGCGCAGAGACCTGCTCTCCTCCAGGGAACAGTTGACTACCTTCAAGAAGGCCCTGGACACGGCTGGTGAAGAGGCAGTCTCAGGGATGGTGCCGGAGACCATTCTGAGGAGCATGCTACTAGGCGAACTTGGTAACGTGGAGGCCATTGTCAAGGTGATCTCAGCCAAGTACGCCGACCGCATCGAGTTCCTCCCTTCCGCGATCAAGGGGGCGCAGAAGTCGGAGTACAAGCACCCGCCAGAGGTCTTGGACCTCCTCACACGCATAGTCACGGACTACTGGGAGGGACTCATGAATGGTGGGGATGATCCCGCGATTAGGGTCTTCGGTGACCAGTACGCTGGGCATGAGTCCAAGACCTTGAGCAAAATTGGTAGAGACGCGCGGACCTTTACTTACAAAGAAAAGGACTACCTCATGGAGCGGCACCTGAAGCTCACGCGCGGTTTCAGTCGGACGAGCGACCGGGAAGTCTTCAGGTGCTACTTCGAGTGGTTCCCCGAGGAAGAAAAGTTCGTTATTGGGCACCTCGGGGCCCACCTTCCTCTGTGAACTTGGTCAAACCCGGGGATCAAGGTAGCGTCTCTACCCTACCCTTACTGGTTGTCGGGCTTTGGTACCATAGAAGGAGTTTCGGTCCTTGATCGTCTAAGGATGAAATCAGCGGCCTTTTGTGCCCGCGCTGCTGCCGTTACGAAAGCAAGGGGATCGGCCGTTAGCTTCTCCAGCCAACCCTGGATGTAGGCCGCCTGGTTCGACAGCACCGCCTGGTCCACCCCGGCCTCAGCGCAGAGGAAAGCCGCGCAAAGCTCGGCCACAAGCTCCTCCAGGGAGTAGTCCCGCGCTCCGAAGTAGGACCCGGAAACGATCTCCTTCCGGTTCAACCGGGAAGCGTGACCCGTGGCGTGACCTGCTTCGTGGAACAGGGTCTCGTAGAACCCTTCGGCGGTCGGAAAGGCAGACCGGATCGGCATCCGGATCTGATCAAAGCCCGGAATGAAGCAGGCCCGGTCCCCGCCGTAGCGAAGCTCAGGACGGGAAGGCATCCCCTCCCAGATGGCCTCGGCGTCGGCCACAGGATCGAATTCAACGAGCGCCGTGGGTGCCTCAGGCTGAACCAGGTTCAACCCGTCGCAGTGCTCGACGTTAAACACGGTGTAGTAGCGGGCGAAGGGGATCTTCTTCCCCACGTCCTCAGGGGAGGCGGCGTTCTCTTCGGAGACCTGAAGCATCTTCCAGAAGAGAATAGGAAATCCCTTCGCGCCCCTGCGGACACAGCCCCCGAGGGCCACGGCCTGCTTAAAGGTCAGATAGACCGGGTTCGCGTAGGGCAGCATCCCCAGCAGGAACCAGTTGGCGCCTCGATAGAGGTTCCCGGCCACGTTCCGGGGGCGGGTGCTTCCTGCGGCCCTTAGGGCGCTCCAGGGTCGCCGCCAAGGGATCTTCCCAGAGGAAAGAAGCTCGGCGATGCGGTCGGTGATGACTTCGTAAGCCTTGCTCATGACGATCTCCAAAGGAGTCGAGGTGAAAGGGAAGGGACCGCCGGTTCTGCCGGCGGTCCCTGGTTGGACTAGGCCTGAGCCTTCACAGGCTTGGCCAGAAGGAAGAAATTCTGGGCCGCGAACTCTGTTGAAGTGCGGCTGTTGCCGTTCTTGTCGGTGTAGGGGTGCTGGGACTCTTCGCCGTGGACGAGGACCTTGGCACCCTTGTAGAGGAGGCTGGCGGCCCGCTCGGCTCGCTTGCCCCAAAGGCTGACGCGGTGCCAGACAGTGGTCTTGTTGCCCTGGGCGTCGCGCACTTCGGTGGCGATGCTGAAAGTGGCTTTGACCTTGCCGGAATCGAAGGTGTGGGTCTCGACGGCGGCGCCGAGGTTGCCAGTGAGGATGGTGGTGTTGGACATGGAAGCTCCTTTTTGGTCTGCCGCCCGTGCGGCTCGCCCAAAGCCAGCGATGAAGCTCCCTAGACCAAAGGACGCTTTCTGCGGGAGACCTGTGCAGGCACAAACAGGAGGGACCCACTGACCCAACGGGCTGCCACGCAGAAGCAGAGGCCTTGCAGGTGACGGGCGCGAAGGAAGCGCAGCCAGGGCCGCCACGGGGCAAGCAGACCTGGAGCCCCTGCCCCTACCCTCCCCCAGGCAAACCAGTAAGACCCCTAACCTCACCACCTATTTCCGGGGGCTTGCTTTTCGTCTTTTATTCGCCATCATGGATAGCCCAGGAGGCTGCCATGGAATTCCTACAGGGCACCACCCTTGTCGAGCGGGATGAGCTTCGGGTCTACCTCTTCCGGTACCGCCATGCCGTCAACCGCGAAAGGTCCATCGCGTACGGCCTGCTGAACGACTTCGACCAAGCCGCCAAGCTCCTGAGGCGCCTCGTGGGCGAAGAACCGCCGTCACCAGAGGATGGCGATTACATCAAAGACGTGAAAGCCTTCCTCCAAGGTCACATCACCCCCAAGGACTAAGCCATGTGCGGTGGGCTTGAATTCCGACAACGAAACAATGAAACCACCCGGGTTCTCTTCCCGAACCCAAAGGCGGCGCTGCTGGTGGATCCAGCCATGAATACCTGGCTCCCCTGGGGACGCCGTAAGGAACAGCCCGGCGATTGGCCAGATGGTGGTTGGGCACGTTTCGAGAGCCTGCACAAAGGGTATTGGAAGCGGTGGGGCTCCGAGCGGACCCTCCTCTGGCCCGTTCGCTGGATGGAGAAGGACCGCCAGCGGAAAAGCCAATGGTTCGACCTGCCCCCCGGCCATGCCCTGGTCTGCCTGACGCTCACCAAGGCTCCAGGAACCCCGATCTATGTCGTCACGAGCCCAGCAGAAGGCGACTACCTCAGTGACATCCACGACCGCATTCCCAAGCTCGTTCCCGTGGCCGCCGCGCTGGAAGCCCATCGGCTTGCCGGGGTCGGTGGCGAGTTCGACGGCCTCGCCCCCATGGAAGCACTTCCAGACGGCGACCCCACGTTCGGCATTGAACTAGGGAAAGCCCTGCTCGCCCTCGACATCGAGGAGACCTTCGACTGGGCAGAGGCGGACGTGCGGAAGTGGTTCCGGGAGGAATTCGCCCCTCGGTTCCCGGAACTGATCCAGCCCTGGTCCGAGGATGCTGCTGCCAGCTTAGCCTTCAGCGAGATGCTCGTTGGGAAACAGCGGGTGTACGGCAACGCTCCGTCAGGCCCGCGTCAGGAACCTAGGACACTCCCCGAGAAGAAGTCCCCCGTGCCCAGGAAAGAAAAGCCCAAAGGCACACCTTTGCCGCTGGGCGACTGACGCGAGGCTCTGCCTCGCACAACGGGCCGCCCTCTTCCCCAAGCGAAGAAGAGAAAGGCCTCCGCCACAAAGTAGAATCAGTACATTCAATTCTTCATTAGTTGAATCAATTCCTGCTGATTTTGAGAATCCGTAATTGGCGAACACCTCGGGCCTTACCCAAGTGCATTACGCAAACTTCACCCACTGGATTACCAAGAATCGCGACGGCTAGAGGTACGGCCTCTCCGACAGTGTCAGGCCCGGCAGTTTGGCCCGGAATGATTCGCACTTCCTGGCGCACCTCTGGCGCATCCAGGAATTCATAGGTGACCGTGTCACCTACTTCGGCATAGAACTCGTCATCTTGATCAATCGTCGAATCTAGCTCAACCTTATCCAGTGGGTCAGATATTTCAGCATCATCTCGTTCGGCCTCACCAGTGAGTTCTTCGATTTGGGTCTCAAGCCAAAGATCGTCATAGGGCTCGGAGAGACTTACCTGCTTCCGCTCCTCAAGAAAAGCCAGCAGCCTTGAAATTTCTCGCCGAGGTGAGGTGAACCAATCGGTAGACCAGATTCTCCAAATCCGCCCCTTCCAGCCCAAGCCCTCAAGGATTTCCTGACGAATCCGATCTCGATCCCGAGCGCTGGCAGATTGGTGATAGGTCGCTCCATCACATTCAATCCCAGCAAGAAATTCCCCGCGCCGATTCGGATTCCGAACGGCGATATCAAGGAAGAAATTTGCCACTCCAAGTTGGGGCACCACTTCGTAGCCATGCTCACGGAGCACAGTTGCTACTGAGACCTCGAAATCGCTATCAGGTTCCCGATCAGTCAGCGTCACGTGAGCCAAGACTCCGCGGCGAGCGAAATCGAGGTAGTCGCGGAGTGCCCTTGTGCCAATTGGAGTGGTCTCATCAACTACTATGTCTTCGGCCTGCATTGAAGTGTGGAGGACCGTCCGGCGTTTGGAACGAGTAAAGAGCACATTTAGGCGCCGCCAACCTTCGGGTCGACTGATCGGACCGAACCGCTGGTAAAGCCGGGTTGTCCCCTCGGCTTTGCCGAAAGTGGTGGAGATGAAAATGACATCCCGCTCATCGCCTTGGACGTTTTCTAGGTTCTTTACGAAGAACGGGCTACCGGCTTCTTCCCAGGTACGCAGATAGTTCTCCACCTCTGGACAGGTCTTGAGCTTCTTCTCAAACAGCTCCTGGATCAGATCTCGCTGAGTCAGGTTCAGCGACACAACTCCGAGGGATTCATGTGGTGCGGTTTTCATGTGCTCAAATACCGCCTCCACGACTTGTAATGCCTCGGGGATGTTGCGCCGGTCTTTATACGCGCCATTCCGCACATATCGCATGCTGACGCCGAGGTTTCTGTTCCGTTCGTAGGGCGACGGGAATACCACCAGGCTATTCTGGTAAAAATGGAAATTACTGAAATCGATCAGTGACTGGTGTTGGGATCTGTAGTGCCAGCGTAAGGTACGGGCAGGAGTGAATAGACCCTGGCAAATATCAAGGATGCTTTCTGAACCTTCGATGTTTGCAAGTGCCTCGTCCTCTTCCTCGATCTCATCTGCCATGCGATCGAAGAAAGAGGTCGGTGGAAGCTGTTTGGGATCGCCGACCACGATCAGTTGCTTGCCACGAATCACTGCCCCAAGGGCGTCCTCAGGGCGCAATTGCGAGGCCTCGTCCATGATTACGATGTCGAATTCCAGGGTTCCATGGGAGAGATACTGAGCTACCGAAAGCGGACCCATCATGAAGCACGGCTTTAGGGCCTGCAAGGTCCGGCCGGCACGCAACAACAACTGGCGGATGGGGATGTGGCGTCGGCTCTTAGCTATTTCCCGATTAATCAATAAAGCTTCCGTATAATCAGCGGCTTTTGGCCCGTAGTAGCTCATCGGGATTTGTTTGTTGGCGTCCACTTGGTGGGCGATCCGCTGACCATTGAGCTTAATGATTTCGGTATCTAAGGCTTGGAACTCAGCCCGGAGCTTTTCGTGGGTCTTTCCGGCGAAACCAGCCAATTCCGGATGCTGACGGAAGACCTCCTTGCTAATCGATACATATAGAGCCCGCTCGAAAGACAGTGCCAGAGTCTCTGGCTTCAGATCGCCAGCCCGAAGACCCGCAGCAAGGCTACCAAGGATTGGTGTATTGCAGGCCTCCGCTGCCACCAAATAGCGAGACAGGGGCTGGACTTCTTCAATGGCCGCCAAGACGCATCGGAATCGGTCCACAAGCTGCCCTGGCAAGACCGGCGCGGTGCAAGTCGGATGGCTGATCCACGCCTCCCACTGGAAGGTGCCGAGCCGCTTTAGGCGAGCAAGCTGAGCCTGCAAGCCCACAAAGACAGCATCGACCAAACTAAGGTATTCGCCGAGACGAGCCCTCGCAACCCGGGCTTGGCCTCCCACCAGTGTGCGCACAATGCAATATGGCAATTCCGAATTCGCGACCCGCTCAGCCCATTGCAGTGTGCAGGCCAGGGATTCCAAGGGGGCGTCCTCCCGCCCCACGTAATCACCGAAGAGACGGACCGCATCCACATCCGCTTTCAGAGTCGCCTCCAGTTCATCGCCTTGGACCAAACCCTCTAGGGAATCCAACAGAGTCGCCACCGGCAGGTCGGGCCGTCCAAACGGTTCCAACAGATCGACCAAGGATCGGGCGTGATGTTGGACCTGGTCAACCCAGCCCAAGTAAGCGTCCATTTCGCGTGAGCGAGCCTCCAGCATCGCTCCTTGCAGAACCTTAGCCAAAGAGAGCCGCGCCGCCAAGTAGCGCCAGGCCTCGCGCGGAGTCGTACTTGGGGTGACCAAAGGTTGTAGGAGATCAGCTAGGTCCCGGAACCCCTGGACCCATCGATCCAGTTCGTCCAGATGCTCGATCAGCGGGCGAGGCCTCGCATCTCCAAAGAGGTCGCCTAGATCCTGGCCGACAATTGCCCGAATCCGGTCCGCGCAAGTTTGCAGTATGTCGAAATCGGTTTGATGCAGCCTGAGCTCCGCCCATGCCTCCAGCAGCTCCAGAATCCGTTTGGGGGTCAACACGGCCTCGCCCCAGCCCCGGAACCAACGAACGGAATCCCGTCCTTGCTCGATGCAACTTCTCAGTTCCGCCAAGAACCCGGGCCAACCCAAACGAGCGATACGGCTCTGAGCGCCCCAGCCGCGGGGCAGATTGGTTTCCATCAATCCAGGCAATCCATCCAGGGAAGCGAAGGCCTCGAGCAGGCCGCCCGCACTGGAGCCAACGAGACGCAGAGCCTTGGCACTGAGGGTCGTGAAATCCAGGTCCGCAAAGGGATGCCCGAAGGGAAGCAAGCCCTCCTGGCCCTGCCGGTACCATGCACGCAGTGTTGCCAGGGCCGAGAAATCAGTGTCCAACCCCGTGAACAAATCACCAAAATAGCGCCGGTAATGGGTCGAGGCGAGAAACTCGGTGCGGTGATCCATCCAATCCGCCAAGCGCTGGCAGACCTCTGCCGCTTGAACCGCGTTGCGTTTTGCCTTGGTCCTAGAGATCCCTGTTAGTTGGCTCTTGGCCCAGCGCCACTCACTATTTAGGAAATTGAAAATGCCGTCGCCTCGGCGGAAGATCCGCTGGGCCCGCCGGAGATCTGCCGAAGGGGGCAGTGCATCCAGGTAGAAGGTCTCGTCCAATGCCCTTCGTTCCGTAGCTTCGTGCTCGTGGTCACGCTTTGCTCGTTCCAGAACAGCGTCAAACCGTTCCTCGGCGAAGGTGTCCTGGCGGTGTCCCAGCAGTTCCTGAGGGGCGGAAGTAGCCACACCCAACAGAGCCTGGACTGCCTCCAGAGATTCGAGCGATCCACTAAATGGAAGGCCTAGCTCTCCAGTGACTTGGGAGGCCCGTTCCAGAATCCTCTCAGCCTCTGCAACGCATTCCACCAAGCGATCCAGATTCCGTTCGGCTGCTTCAAGGGGTTCATCAGCCCAGGGTGAAGTAGCAAACGATTGGGCCGAGGTCAGGACCTGGTTATCCACCTGTTCGGTGGTCAAGAGACCCGGTAGACCAGCTCGCGTTTGCAAACGTGCCAAGCCCTCGCGAGTCCCATCAAAAGGTAGACTCCGGCGCAGGGTCAGATCCACCAGCCGTGCCAATGCTTGACGCAGCGATGCCTGAAGCGGCGACAGCACCTCCAGGTGCCCTTGTAAGCGGGCTAAGGGCAGGTCCAGAACCGGATGATCCTTGTGAGCAGCTAAAGCCCGCTCCAGCCCTTCCTTGCGCCTCGCGTCCAGGGTTGCGGCAGGTGGATGCAAGGTTTCCACCTGCACCTTCAAGGCTGCCAGCTTGGTCAGCAGCTCGGCGGCGAACTGATTCAATCCCTTAAGATCTAATCCAAGCAGGTGTGAGCCCAGGATGGGGCCTCCCGTTGCTTGGGGGGCCACCCAGGCCTGTGCGGCGCGCCAAGCCCCGACTCCATCCGCAGGGGACAAGTGGAGTCCGGACCGTTGGCGATGCCGGGCCTCCTGCAATTCATGCGTGAGGGTTTTCACTCGATCCAGCGCGGTCTGCGCCGTGCGAACGCTCTGCAAGGGCTTGGTCGACTTGCCCAGAGCAGACAACACCGATTCCAGACAACGCTCGGGCACTTCGCCAATTTTGCTCAGGGCGACATGGGCATGAAGGAGTGCCTCTACACCAAGTGGTTCCTCCTCACCAAGGAAGGCCTGGAGGCTGGAAGCCGCCTCCTGAAGTTGGACGGCCTCCCCCTCCGCCGAAGTCAGGATGGAACGCAGCGTTTCTTCATCCCCGGGCGCCAGCGCGGCGGGCGTGAAGCCCCACCAGGCGTGGTTCGGCCCGTAGTCTCCGACCTGCTGATAGCGCTCAGCCAGGTCAAGCAGCAGGGATCGGTGGTGTTCCAGATCAAGGAATCCTATCTCGTGAGCACCAGGGATCGTAATTTGCAGGACGGCCTTGTCCTGGTCACCGATCTGTTGGCGGCGCCGCTCGGCAAGCCAGAGGATATCGCCCACGGTTCGATCCAGGCGATTGCCGATCTTGGAGCCTAAAAGCTCCAAGTGACTGTGGAGCCGATTCCGCTGCCCGGCTAGCACGGCCAGCTTGCCTTCCACGTGCTGAGCAGCTGGAAATGTCTTGGTTACCCGAGCCTGGATTTCCTCGACGAATTTCTTTTTCTGGGTCTTGTGGCTATGCAGCTCTAGACAGAAATGCCCCAGCCCGGCCCGATCCAATCTGTTCCGGACGACCTCTAGGGCCGCCAACTTTTCCGAGACGAACAGCACCTTTTTCCCGGTAGCGAGCGCGGCGGCGATCAGGTTGGTGATGGTCTGAGACTTGCCGGTGCCCGGGGGCCCGTTAATGACCATGTCCCGACCATCAAGGGCATCAATCAGGGCGCTGTGCTGGGATGAGTCGGCGTCGAAAATCAGCGGTAGGTCGACCTTGGGATGCTGATCAATGGAATAGTCGGGAGCAATCTCCAGGCTTCCAGACTGCTGGCCGCTACCCCCCGCGAAGAAGGCGCAAAGCAGTCGGTTCGAAGTTAAATCCGGCCATTGGGCCGGGTCCAGATCCGCCCAGATGGCTAGCTTTCCGAAGGAGAGCATAGCCATGGTAAGTTGCCGGCGCACCCGCCAGCGAGGTTTGGTGCGTACCACCCCGGCGACGACCTGGAAATAGGATTCAGGGCTTTCCTCTTCACCCAGAGGGGGCAGGATGAGCCGGTAGTCTTGTTTGAGCTTTTCCCGAAGCGTGTGGTTCTCGGCCACATCCTCGCCAGTGTGGGCAAGGGTGTATTGGTAGACATTGGTCTGGGGATCGACCTTACCGCGATTGATCCCAACCGGTAGCGCCAGCAGAGGCGCGAGCATGGCCCGCTCGGATTCATCTGTCTCGTACCACTCAAGGAACCCGAACACCAAGAACAGCATGTTACTGCCGGTCTCTTCGATGACAGTGCGCGCATTGGAACCGGCCTTGCGGGCGAATCTTTCCAGATCTTCGGGATATAGCAAGGTCTGAAGTTGATGGCCTCTCCGGCCGGGAGAGAGGTCCTGGGTCGCATCTGGAAGATCCACCAAGGTGGGTATACCCAAAACACGGGCTTGCTCCAGAACCTCGATTTTGGCCACACCGGGAAAGGCTTTCGGTCGCGGAACCGGAGCCAGGGTCACCGCCTTGCTATCTAGGAGCCGCTCGAACTGGCCATCCAAATTTTGGACGCCTACGAACTGAAGCGACTTGAATTTAGAGTGTTTGAAATTGAGCAGGCGATTCCGAGCAGAGAGATCCAACAGTCGGCTCCGCAGCCGATTGAGCGATTCCTTGACTCCAAGGGTTCCACTGAAAATCTCGGAATTGAGCGGTGCCGATGAAGCGTCGACTTCACCTGGTTCCGTTGAATCATGGGGGGGCACTTGATCTGCACTCATGGACGCTGTCTCTCACAAATCCGCTGGATCGATGGGTGTTGGCATGGCTTCCTGTTCTCCTCATCTACGGGCTCGAATTCAATCAAACTCTGCTATCAGGTTTGTAAGGGGATTGTCTAAGCCACCGCGTGGTTCTCCACCTCTTCCAGGATCCGCACTAGTTCCTGCACCTCTGCCTTCTTGAAGACCCCTTCAATGCCGAGACTGTTCAGGTCGGTGAAGGGGCTCTCGTAGAGCAGGCCAGGATCCATGACCCCATGCTGGGTCAGGTGGTCGATCATCATGTCGATGAACTCGAGCTGGCTAGCATTCAAGGTCCGGCCGTTGACGAAGCCGTTGAAGGCCGCCTTCGCCGATTCCCGATCAAGGCCCACCAGGGACCGGATGAAAAGGCCGAGGCCATGGCACTCCTCCTTGGCCTTGGTCAGTTGGTCTGGGCCTCCCAGCCCTGCCTCTGCGAGCATCCTCTCAAGCTCGGCGAGGTCCATGGCCGTTAGGGACTGGTTGGTGCGCAAGCGCCGGATGGCAAAGTGGGTTTCATGCTCCAGGAGGAACTGCCTAACCTTGGCCTTGAACTTCTCGGGGTCAGTCCCGGCCGTGAAGCCGCCGATGTCGATCACCCGGGGCACCCCCATCTCGTCCTCGAAGTCGGAGTAGAGGATCTTCTTCTGCACCCGCTCGATGAGCTTCACGAGGCCCCGGAGCTTCAGCCGCACCTGCTCCAGCATGGGCAGGGTGGCACCCTCCCACCAGAGATCGGAGGCCAGGTCCAGGATCAGGGGCATCACGGCCGACACCATGGGAATGTTCCCCATTTCGCTGAGCGCCCCTGCCAGGGTCTTCATCTGGTCCGCCAGGGCCGCGAAGGTGTCCTCCTGGCGCAGAACTGCCAGTTGCAGCCGCAGGACCAGCAGATCGAACCGCTTGGCCTCCTCGTCCTGCTCGGCGACCGAGGTGGGCAGGTCGCCCAGGGCATCCACCATCCCCGGCGCGTCGATGGAGGTGATGGTCTGCCAGGCCTGGGCCTGGGAGTAGTCCTCCACCAGCTTCCGGTGGGGGCGGACCAGGAAGTTGTCGGGGCTCATGCCCGCTACCTGGTCGCGCAGGAGGCCCGCGGTCCCATCCCTCAAGGCCCACTCCAGGGCGCCGCCCTGGCCGACTCGACTGCCCAGGGCCTTGTCCAGGGCCAGCACCAGCTCCGTCCGGGCGCGGAAGAGCCGCTTGCCCAAGGAGGGGGCCGCCTTGCCCTCCGGGGTCTTGATGTCCTGACTGAAGAACTCCAGGTTCTGGCACAGGTCGAAGATGTAGAAGCATTGCTTGGGCTGGCCGGGGCCGAACAGGTCGGGGCATAGTCGCGTACCTCGGCCCACCATCTGCCAGAACTTGGTACGGGAGCGTACCGGCTTGAAGAAGACCAGGTTCACCACCTCCGGCACATCAATGCCGGTGTCCAGCATGTCGACAGAGATGGCGATGTGCGGAGCCTTGTCCTTCTTGCTGAAGTCGTCGATCAGACTCTGGGCGTAGGTCACCTTGAAGTCGATGACCCGAGCGAAGTGCCCCTTAAAATGGGGGTAGGCCTTGTCGAACCGCGCCGCGATGAACTCGGCGTGATCGTGGTTCTTGGCGAAGATGATGGTCTTCCCCAGGCGGTCTCCGCCCTCCACTTTGAGCCCCTGGGTCATCAGCAGTTCCAGGGCCTTGTCAACCGTGTCGGCATTGAAGAGCCAGCGATTCACCGACGCCGGATCCACTCGATCTGGGGCCTCACCCTCTTCCCAGTCCAGGGCGTCCCACTCCTCCTTTTCCTCCTCGGAGAGTTCGTCGTAGGTGATACCGTCCCTCAGGAAAATGAGGGGCACGGAAATACCCTTCGGGGGAACCAGGTAGCCATCCCGGACCGCTTCATCCAGCCCGTAGATGTCCGTGGGCACCCCGGTCTCCAGGTCGAAGAGGCTGTATGTGTTCTTGTCGATCTCGTCCTTTGGCGTGGCCGTGAGGCCCACCAGCAGGCTGTCGAAGTAGCTGAAGATGGCCCGGTATTTCTGGTAGATGCTCCGGTGGGCCTCGTCGATCACGATGAGGTCGAAGTGCCCCGGCCCGAAGCGGCGCTGGCCATCCTTTAGGTCGTCAATCAGGCCCATCATCGTGGGGTAGGTCGACACGAAGATGCGCCCGTCCTGATTCTTTTCGGTCACCAGGTTCACCGGGTTCGCGGCCGGGAGGTGCTTCTTGAATGCTCCCACCGCCTGGTTCACAAGGGCGACGCGGTCTGCCAGGAACAGCACCCGCTTGATCCAGTTGCACCGCATGAGCAGGTCGCTCAGAGCGATCACGGTGCGGGTCTTCCCGGCTCCCGTCGCCATGACCACCAAGGCCTTGCGCTGGTTCTCCTTCTCGAAGGTCTCCCCGATGCGACGGATGGCCCGGTGCTGGTAGGCCCGCTCCACAATGCTGGGGTCGATGGTGGCCGTCGCCAGGGACTGGCGGGTGGTTCGTCGCTGGATCAGGAGCTCGAGCTCCGCCTTGTTGAAGAAACCCTGCACCGGGCGCGAGGGGTAGCTCGCATCGTCCCAGATCCAGTGCTCGTAGCCGTTGGACAGGAAGATCACCGGCCGCTGGCCGAACCGGCCTTCAAGACAGTCGGCATAGAGCTTCGCCTGCTGCTTCCCCTCGTGAGGGCTCTTGGTGGTGCGCTTGGCCTCGACCAGCCCCAGAGGCTTGCCGTCGTCGCCCCAGAGCACGTAGTCGACGTAGCCCTTGCCCTCGGCGTTGGGCATCCCCAGGACCTCGAACTCGCGGTCCCGCGTCTGATCCAGGGGCCACCCCACCTCCTTGAGAAGCAGATCGATGAAGTAGGTCCGGGTCGCGGCCTCCGCGTAGTCGTGGCGATCAGGAACGGCCTGGTTTTCGGCCTTGGCCTGGGTCACCAGTCCACGAAGGAGCTCCAACTCGGCCTCCAGGTCAGACCGCCCCTTCTCGGCTAGGGCCAGGGCCTCGTCCTTCTTGGCCAGCTCATCTTCCAATGCTTGTAACTGAGGTAAAGGCTGGGGGGCCTGGGCCGACGTCCTCGGGAGAAGGGCGGCGTCAAAAGTCAGGTCATCGCTGGGTCGAGTCTTGCGGGCATAGGTGCGGACCAGCCAGAAGCCGATATGAAACAGCTCCCGCACGGCCACGACCGCATCCTCGGGGCGCACCGGGCGCCCGGTGTGCACGGCCTGGTTGCCCAGGTCTTTGATGATCTTCGCCTTTGCCAGGAGCTTCGGCCCCACCAGGTCCTTGAAGGTGCCCTCGAACAGCAAGGCGTTCAGGTGGGTCTGGTAGGGGCTGCGCAGGCTGGTGTCGTGGCGGTAGAGCCACTTCACCATCAGCTCCAGGGCACGGCGGGCCTGGAAGCAGGCCGTCCGCGGATCCGATAGCACCACCCCCTCCGCCTGGTGGGCGGCCTCGTAACTGAGAGGCCATTCGGCCTGGAGGAAGGCGAACTGGGACATGAGATCCAATGATTGATGTTGCGGTGGTTCGACGTTAACACCGGGAGGGGGTCAGAGGTTCCCAAGAGCCGGGAGGTACCCAGCCGTGGAGCGATAAAGAGCAGCCAAGTCAACAGCAACTTGATCGGCCAACTCTGCCGTCAAGGCCCCTGCCGGGCGCTCGAAGTACATCCTGGCCCAACCGACTGACCCCCATTTCGGAAGGTAGGTCAAATCGAGGTTTCCAGGTAGACCGGCCTTCCACTCGGATTCTCTTGTTTTCAAGTATTCCATTCTGGCCAGATTGACTGAGGGGTCACGGGCTTCAAAGTGAAGTTCGATGCCAATGTTTTCACCGGGCTTTCCGTGGATCCACAACTCGTAATGAAGGCCTGAAGTCCCCGTAGGAATCTGGTGGTATCGCTTACCTGATACTGTTCCGGCCTTGGCCGTGGGGCAAAGTTCAAGAAACTGAGCTTGAACCATACCGAAAAACACTTCGTAATCAGTTGGAGGCGGGGTACCGAGGACCCGGCCGATCTTCAGGGTCTGATTAGGGTCCGCATCCTCGTCCATCTCCTTAAACGCATCAAGCTGGCGCTCGAAGGCCTGCCTGATCAACCCCATGGCGTATGGAATTTCATCGATACTCGATACCCCGAGCTCCACATCCCCATTGCCCCACCGGCCGACATTCGTAATGTCTTTTGCCAGGCCCTTTGTGTCCTCCAACTCAGCGAAGGGCATATTCAGTGACAAGCGGAGGCGTTTGGCCTGAGGGACAATGTCGACGAAGTTGGTCTCCGACTTGTAGGCGATGTAGAGCTTCAGGAACTCCTCGGTCACACAAGGATCAAGGTCAAGAATCTCCTTCCGAATGGCGTCGAAGACATCCTTCATTGCACCAGTGGCCACGTAAGGATGTTGGTCGAGGGTGTAGGCCGAGGGTGAGGGGATGGATTTTGTGAGGAGGAATCCGGCCAGGATCGCTTCGTCAAGCTTGGGGGAGGGCCAGACACCCGTGCATCGCTCCGCGAGCACGGCGGCTCGCTGGAGAATGGTTTCTTCATTCCAGGTCTCGAGCTGCCCTAGGCCCTTGTTGACGTGCAGCGGGCTCTCCTTGAACCCCCCCGGCATGTCCCGCTTCTGAAGGAAGGGATGGTTGCTGTATTCGGAGTTATAGCCAGTGAGAGTGAGGTTCCCAAGGGTGTGTAGGTATTGGCCTTGAATCCGTTTCCACTCATCGCCGAGACCCTGCTTCCAGGCCTCGGGTAGGTTTTCGCTCTGGGGCAGAATGTGTTCGATTGAGTAGTCCTCGACATGAACAGGTTCTTTCCGTCCGTGGTTTTCAAACCGTCGTAGCCAGTAACTTTTACTTCGGAAGTTGTAGAGGTCGCGTTCCTGGAATCGCTTCTTGAACTCTTCGTCCTTCGGGAAGCGGCGGTAGGAGGGGAGGGTCATGAACTGAGCCTTGATGCTGTCCAGATAGCTTTCCTTCTTAATGGCCTTGGCGAAGGTGGCAAACGTTTTGTTCATGGAGTTCGTCGGGATCTCGCAGATTGCCCGGCGGAAGACATAGCTCTCCACGAGCCTGAGGGCCTCGAGGAACTGAGCCTTGGGTAGGGTCCCCTGGTCGTAATCGGCATAGAGCTCCAACAACAGAGGGAATGCCACCTCCACCTTGAGCTCGCGGAGGTCCTTGAAGGCGGTCTTCAGATCGGAGTCGGGCTCCTTCAACAGGGCCATGGCGCAGAAATACCGGGCATGGGTGCGGATGTCCTTGACCATGGCTTCAACGCCCACTGACTCGATCTCAGGCGACTGGGAGTGGCGCTTGAACAGGCGATAGACGTGCTCGACCTTGGGGATGAGGCCCGTCTTTACCGTCAGGTAGTGCCGCATGAAGCCGTCGAACTCCTCTGAGTAGGCCTGCTGGCCGAACTCAAGCTCCATGGGCCGCCAATAGTGCTCGTAGAGGTGCTCCTGTGGCTCCCGGTCAAGGCCCATCAGGATGTAGTTGCGGATGAGATCGGCCTGGCTCAGTTCAAGCCCCGTCGAGTTCATGCTCTCGAAGATGAGCTGTGGGTTGTCCTGATCACGGTCCAGGGAGATGTCCACGACCATGAGTTTTGCCAGACCCTTGCAGACACTCGCCAGATTGTCTGATTCTTCAGCGAGGTATTTCTTGAAGAGCTCTAGGTTCTCCTTGATACGAATGGACACATCCGCGGGGAGGTCGACACCTTTAATCAATGCCGTAAGGGTGGCCTTATCCGTTTGAGACAGGATCAGCTTGAAGTACTTCTCACCCTCTTCATTTTGGTTGACCAAAAAATAGTTCCTGAGCTTCTTGGCCGAAAATCCCTCCAGCGGCTCTTCCCCGCCCACAGCCTCCGCCAAGGCGAGAATCAAGAGCGAAACCGTGGTCAGGCGTTGCTGACCGTCGATCACGAGTAGAGGTGATTGGATACTGACGTTGTAGAGTCCCTTCTCGACATAGACGATAGACCCTACAAAGTGCGCCGAGACCTTTTCGGTCATGCCCGCCTTCAAGATGTCGTTCCAGAGCTGTCGACACTCTCTTTCACCCCAGCTATAAGTGCGCTGGTAGATGGGGATCACGAACTGAGGTGATTTTTGCAGGAATGCCAGGAGTTTCGCTTCGACAGCTTTCATGGTGAAACCTCGGGGGTATTCCTGGGGGAAGGCCACCAGTAGTGTGTCTTCCCTGCAAACGGAACTGGATCACCAGTTTTGGGGTCCTTCGGGAGGGTGTGCAGGTCCAGGGTCCAGTCACCATTGAGGCCGCGGAGGGCGGCGATGAGGGACAGGGCGGCGTCGAAAGGGTGGTCGTCGGGGCCGAAGACGGTGGGGGGCAAGTCGAGGCCTAGCTCCTGGAGGAGCCAGGTGGCCATGAACTCGTGATCTGTGGCCCAGGCGTGCTTACGGCCGGTCATAGCGTGGTAGAGAACCTTGGGGTGGGCCTCGGTGACCTGGGTGCCGTCCTGCTGAAAGCGTGGGGCCATCAGGTGGAGGAAGGAGGCGCCGTTGACGGCCATGGAGCCGAACAGGGCATTCGGCGGAGTAACGCTGAGGCGCACGGTGGGGTAGGTCTTCCGCAGCCAGAAGTCCGAGGGGCGCCAGCCACCAGAGCCACTGTTCCATTCGGTGAGGGTGTCCAGGCCCACGGCCAAGAGGCGTGCACCTGCGGCTTGGGCCACCACCCAAGCCACCACCTCGCGCACACTGCTAACAGTGACGACTTGAAGGGACTGGGGGCACCAGCGGCCCTTAACTTGCCTCACCTCGTATAGGGCCAATCCGTGGGCATGCTCACCGCCGGGGTCGTAACCCAGGAGACAGGTACGAGTCACAACTCGCCTCGAAAGGCTCGGTGCTGGAGAGCACTGAAAAGAGCATCGAGGTGACTCGACGAAAAACCTAGCCGTAGGCGAAGTTTAGCAATCGCTTCAAGGCGACTCGAGAACTCGACCTGCATCGGGTGTGGCGGATTGGGCAGCAGCACCTTCTCGAGCATTCCCTGGTTCACTTTGTAAGTTCCGTTCGTTGTTCGCACCAACCTGTCGATTTGCTGGCGAATCGAGGGACTGTTCCAGACAAACTCGACGAATCGCTTGGGCCAACGATTTGTATCCACACGGGCCGCGATCATCGTGTCTGGAAACAACACTCCTGGCATGGCTTCGGTCGGGAAATGACCACGCCCTACCAGGTCTGCGTTACCGTTTCCCCGGCAAATAAGCAGGTCCTCTACCTCTACAACTTGATCCGAGGGTGGTGAAGTGTGGAATCTCGCCTCCTTCCACGCGGAACAATCGAATGCGCCCCTGGTGATTGCAGAAAGCGTCAATACGCGTCCGGCCACTGCCCCGGCCTCGGAAGGTGACAGTCCATTGCGTAGTGGTATGCGAAGCAGGTCAATAAGGGGTGCTGTCGGCCACCTACGGGAGTTTGATTGGGGGTCCCCAAACATCTCGAAAAAGATGCTCTGGGCGAGGGGGTCGAGCTTGGCAAGGGCGGCGCGGCGCTTGGCGCGAAGTGCCTCGGCCTGATCCAGGATCGCCGCGATGCGGCTCTGCTCGAGAAGGGTTGGGAGGGGGATTTGAAGGCCTTCAACATCGCCTTTCCCGATACCAGGAACCGTTGCTCCTTGAGCAAGGTTGCCGATGGCGTTCTCCCTCAGTCGAATGAAATGGAACAAAAATGCTTGCAGGAGGAACTCAGGCTTTGGTCTCAGGGCCATTAACTGACGCCCAATGGCGGCGTCGCAGCCAAGATTTGATTTCCCTACTCCGGCGCCTTTAACGGTAAGGAAGACGTCGGTGGCTCGTCCAAAGACCTTTGGTGATTCAGTCCACTTGGAGACGACTGGGATACGGTCACCAAAATCAGCGGGGCCGGTCAAATATGGTGATCCGACTGGTTGATTGCTATACAGGCAAGCCTCGATGTGCTGCCCTGCTACAACCGTGCAGACATCACCGAGAGGAACACTGCGGAGATTATTCATCCCAGCATGCTCTCCAGCTCAGTCAACCCACGCTGGATGTCTGCCTCCAGCATCTTGAGGTCGGCCAGGATCTTGGTCGGGGAGTCGTGGTCGACAGCCTCGTGGACCACTTCCTTGTAACGGTTGAGGCTAAGGTCATATCCCTTGGAAGCGAGCTCAGCCTTGGACACGCAAAAACTCTGGGCCGTTCGGGGACGCTCCCGCTCGGCGGTGGTGTGGGTCTCCCAGCGGGCGAGCACGTCTGGCAGGTTGTTCTTGGCGTGTTCGACTTCGGTGAGCCCCGTGGCCAGGACGCCCAGCTTCTCCTCGGGGAGCAGGGGGTTCCGCTTGTCGTCCAGGCTCCAGCCATCGGCCTCCATGTCGTAGAACCACACATGGTCGGTGCCACCGCTGTTGGTCTTGGTGAAGATCAGGATGCCGGTGCTGACGCCCGCGTAGGGCCGGAACACGCCCCCTGGCAGGCTGATGACGGCCTCCAGCTTCTGGTCCTCCACCAGCGTGCGGCGCAACTCCTTGTGGGCCTTGCTGCTGCCAAAGAGCACGCCATCGGGCACGATGACCGCCGCCCGGCCGCCGGGTTTGAGCAGGCGCAGGAAGAGAGCCAGGAAAAGGAGCTCGGTCTTCTTGGTCTTCACGACCTCCAGCAGATCCTTGGAGGTGCCCTCATAGTCCAGGCTCCCGGCAAAGGGGGGATTGGCCAGCACCAGGGTGTATTTCTCGATCTCCCCGGCGTGGTCCTGGCTAAGGCTGTCCCGGTAGACCACCTCGGGATTCTCGACGCCGTGAAGCAGCATGTTCATGCTGCCGATGCGGAGCATGGTGTTGTCGAAGTCGAAGCCGTGGAAGAGGCGCTGATGGAAGTGCTCCTTGAGCTTGGCATCGCGCAGGATCTCGGGGTGTTTCTGCCGCAGATACTCGCCCACAGCCACCAGGAAGCCGCAGGTGCCCGCGGCGGGATCACACACCACGTCATTGGGCTTGGGGGCCATCAGCTCGACCATGAGCTGGATGAGGTGGCGGGGCGTGCGGAATTGGCCGTTCTGCCCCGCGCTGGCGATCTTGCCGAGCATGTATTCGTAAAGGTCGCCCTTGGTGTCCCGGTCCTCCATGGGTACCTGGTCGATGAGATCCACCACCTTGGCTAGGAGCTCGGCCTTGGGGATGGTGAACCGGGCGTCCTTCATATGGTGGGCGTAGGTGCTGTCATCGCCCCCCAGGGTGCGCAGGAAGGGAAACACGTGCTCCCCGACCACCGTGAACATTTCTCTGGCCTCAAAGTTCTTGAACCGGGACCAGCGCAGGTCAGCGTAGGGGCGCCCCTTGGGATCCTTCCCCTCGGGGAAGACGTGGCGCTCCATGGGCCGCTTCAGGGTGGCGCTCTTCCGCTCCTCCAGCGTGTGCAGGTCGTCCAGGCGACGCAAAAACAGCAGGTAGGTAATCTGCTCGATCACCTCCAGCGGGTTGCTGATCCCCCCCGTCCAGAAGGCATTCCAGATCGAGTCGACTTGGTTCCGTAGTTCACCGGTCAGCATGCAGGGGACTCCAGGTTGGGCGAAAGTGACCCTCATATCCTAAGACATCAGATTGGACGCTTTTTGACCAATCCGGCACCCCAAACTGGCTCGAAGGACAATCGTCACCTCGAGGGCCCACATGTCACCTAAGCCAAAGGTTTTCCCGATGGAAATCTACGCGAACTCGCGAACCCAGGATGGTCGCACCACCAACGAGGATGCCTTCCTGATCGGAAGAGGTTCAGTCCCGTATGTGGCCCTCTGCGATGGTTCAGGGAACGCAGGCCAAGTGGCGAAGCGTGGGCTGAAAATCCTCGATGGTCTCGCCTCGCCGGCATCTGCTGAGGAGTTCCAGCTATTCCCGACCTGGGCGAACTGGATTCGCTTGATGGACTCGGCACTGCTTGGAGGAGCGCAGAGTACATTTCTTGCAGTGGCAATCATGCAAGACCGTGTTGTTGGTGCGTGCGCCGGGGATTCTCGCTTGTATTACCTCCCATTCGATGGCGAGATCCAGATCCTTACTGAGGAGGCTGGGAAGTCTCGATTGGGCAGCGGAGAGGTCTCCCCTTTCCCGATCCATCATCGGATTCGCCAGGGGGACATCCTGCTCTTGATGTCCGATGGGGCCTGGACTCCACTCAACCTCACAAAGCTGAGGAACATAAAGATCAAGGCCTCAGCCAGCCACTTCTCTGACTTCCCAGCTTTAATCCTGGACGAGGCAGGCAGATCTGGACGAGCTGACGATATGACGGTAGTGGCGATAAGGGCTTAGGACCGGCTTTGGTGCAGTCAGTGGATCATGCCCTTGCCTGCCACGGTGCTCAGATTCTCAGCCTCAGGGTTAATCCCGACCCTGCCCAGGTCGAGACGGTCGGCATCCCAGCAGCAGCCAATTGTCGGGTTCGTACTGGTTTCGCCGTCTGTGTGGTGGACGCAAGCGTAGCGGAGCAGCTCGAACTGGACATCGTTCAGGTGCATGAGGTGTGTGTCCCTCATGCTGCGAGCCAGTTCTGCACCACGGAGCCCGTGGTCGGGATCCTTTTTCTCATTCACCCTCCTGCTGTCGTGGAACAGTGCAAACATATGCACCACCTCCTGGTCGGCCCCAGCGGTGGCTCTGGCTAGCTTCAGTCCCGTCCTGCTTACTCTGATCCAGTGGCGAGGCCCATGAAGCCCTTCCTTGGGCAGCTCGTATCCTTCCAGGATCACTCTGAGCAGGTCTTCCATGCCTTCAGGGTACTCCTAGTGATGCGCCCGGGAGCTAGGGTCGCTGATCCCACCCCTCCGCCGCCCTGAAGCTGTGCCAACGGTTCTCCCCCACCACAATATGGTCAGCCAGAGGCACTCCCAGACTCTCGCCTGCGGCCCGGAGCTTCGTGGTGAGGGCCATATCCTCGCGAGAAGGTGTCGGATCGCCGCTCGGGTGGTTATGCCAGGCCAGTGCGGAAGTGGCGCCGTACCTGAGTGCCTCCCGGAAGAATTCCCGTGGGCTGATGAGGCAGGCCGTGGCCGTGCCCTTGGAGAGGATGCGATCCGCCAGGACTTCACCCTTGGCGTTCAGGCAGACCAGGCCAAACACTTCCTCGGTTAGGCCGCGGGCCTTGGGAATCAGGTAGGCCCCGGCGGCTCGGGGGGAGCAAATCTTTTCTCCAGGCTTACGAGTGCTGCGTCGCTGCACTTCGACGAGGACGGCGATCCTTGCGGCCTCGGACTCACTGAGCCCTATCTTCATGATCTCGGCTGGCCCGAAACTGAGCAGGGCTTGGAACCCGCCACAGATGGCCATTGCCTCAGTGGCGCGGGACAGGCTGGGTGCGTCCAGCATGGCCTCAATGATCTGTGCGTCGGTCAGAACCTCGGGTCCGTAGACGGCCACCGTCTCGGCTGCACTGAGAATGTCTGAGAACAGGTTGCGCTTCATGTGGACCTCCATGCCGCTCTGGGCACGAAGAGGCCGGACGCCAAGCTCCCAAGGACCGGACCGGAAACGCACCGGGCAGCGCAGAGAACCGGGCAGAGAGCGGGTAGGGACGCCGTGGCGCACAAGCGTCTCAGGCCAGTGCCAGAGGGGCATGGAGGCCTAGTCCGCAATCCCTGTGGATATCCGCAAGACGTAGACCTAAATGTCCTCAAGACAAAAGGACATTGCCGCCTGCTCAAAATTCGGGGCAGGAAGATCCTCGCGGTTTCGAAAAATTTATGAGTATTCCTATCAAGTACTACCTTTTCGAGACCGATGAATTCGCATGGAGTGAACATGCTTCCGACTAACCTCAATCCCGTGGCCACGTTCGGCTTCCAAGTCGCCACGCACGTCTCCAGCCCGCTGGTATCAACCTTCCGACTTGGGGGCACCGTAGGGACCACACTGGTTCTTGGTCTGGTGATCGGGGCCACCGTGGCGTACCGCGCCTTCCGTGGCTCCGAGTTGGTCAGCACAAGTCCACGGACCTATCGCGCTCTCTATGAGCCGTGGGTCGGACCGGTCGGCCTCATTACGATGGGTTACGGGCTGTGCCTCTCGCTGCCGTACTACATGCCCTTGGCCGCCTCTATTCGCCCCCAGACCTGGTGGGACTGGGGAACACTCCAGCCTTCCGTGGCCCTCACGGCGACAGGGATCGCCTTCGGCGCTGTGGTAGCAGGGGTGACCTCCGTCGTCCGTCGGTATACGCGGGCCGAGAAATCCATGGGTCCTGATTTTGAGGACAGCCGGTGGGCACGCTGGCGAGACGTGGCGATTTCACCGAACTGGTCCTGGTGCGTCCCCATGCAGATCCATTACCGGGGAACGACCAGGTACTGGCGATCCCAAGACGCCGGGAATACAGTCATCGCTCCCGAAGCAACGGATACCCACCGCCACATCCTGCTGGTGGGCCAGACCGGATCCGGCAAGGGTCATTGCGTGTTCAATCCAATCATTGAAAGCACACAGCATCCTATCTGTTACCAAGACGTGAAGGGACAATGCCCCGGAAAGGACCACCTTGAAAAGCGGTTCGGAGTCGAGATGATCCGCTTCGGATGCGCCGCCGCAGATGGATGGTCCTCCATGTGTTGGAACGCCCTGGAGGAGTGCCGAAAAGATCCCAAACCTGCCGACGCCTACGCTGCCTTGGCAGAGGCCCTGATCCCCAGCAACGGGGACCACGATTGGGTGGCCCAGTTAACCCGGCCTATCCTGGCGTGGGTCCTTCAGCACGGTGGATACAAGACCCTCTCGGAACTCCAGGATGCCAACGTCCGTGAGGGCGTGGAAAACGTCGTCTCGAAGGCCGGTGTCCCCAAGGGACTGTTGCAGGCCTTGGAGGGTAAGAACGTCAAGGAATACATGGGCACCACGATCTTTTCGGCACTGGCCTGCTTCCGAGATGGATGGGGGCGCGACGTGACCGGAGCACACGACTTCTCCCTGGACGATGTGTGCAAGCGAGGGTGCTACGTGCTTTCAGCCGAGCCCACTGTTTCGCAACGTACGCCCCTTGTCGTCTTCTGGAGAATGCTGTTCAGGAAGCTCCTTCAGTCCTCCAAGCCTGTCCCCCTCACAATGCTCTTCGATGAGGCACTCGCGGCTGGCAAGATCCCTTCCGTGCGCGACGCTTTGGTCACGCTCCGGGATCGGGAAGTGTCCATCGTCTTCGGCACCCAGCACCTCAGCGGTCTCAGGGAGGTCTATGGCAATGCCGAGAGCGAGAGTCTCATCGCTTCGTTCAGTGCCCGAATTTGGCTGCTGTCAGGCCTCGACGAAAGAGACCGTGAACATATCTCCAAAGTGCTCGGGAAGCGCACCATGCCGAGAAAACAGGGCAAGGACATTGTTCCCGTTGTTGTGCCCCTGCTGACGCTGGCGGAACTCAATCGCCGAGCGAATGAAACGAGGTATATGCGGGTGAACGGCAAACTTCGGAAGGTTCCGGTTTTCTGGGCAATTATCGACGGCCCTGGGTTCACCAAGCGTGGAGAGCCTGTCATTGGGAAGTTTCTCGGAGGGAGGAACAATTTTATTCGCCGTCCCACCGTGGAAGAACTGAACGAGGAATTGCAGACTCCGATTGCGATTCCTCTCCCGCCGAAGAACCTCACGCCCGCCGCTCCTGTGGTCTCCGAAGACGATACGTCTGAGGGCCTGTGTGACGACTACCCTTCTCCCGAAGGACCCCTCGCTCCTGAACAAATCCTCACCGCCAAGGCCATCTTCAACATGACCGCAGACGAGGCGCGTCGCGCCGCCTCGAAGATCCTTCCCGGCACTTACTTGCCACAGATTCCCACGGGTCACGAAGACATCTGAGGCTCCCCATGATTGGCTACGTCGCCCTTAATACCCTGTTCCCCGGCCTCGACACCTCTCGGTTCCAGGCTAGGTGGACCTTCTATTGGAGGGGCGGCATCCTGCGGAGCTTTTCCAGCGCCTCAAGGACGCGCTTGGCGATGTCAGCGGGCCTCATCGTTCAATCTCCCCGCCACCCTTAGCGACGCCATGACCAAGCTCGGCGGCATGATGCAGTGCCTTCGCAGCCAGTCCCACGACTGGGATCTTGGAAGCCAAATCCAGGACCTTCGCCGCAGGAGCAGGTAGTTTCGCCGCTACCATGCCGGTGACTGCCTTGCTCATGGCCAAACCTCCTGTTGCCACTTCCGAGGCCGTTCCCCCAATGGCCTGAAGTGGGTTCAATGTGATTGCCCCTTGAACAAACTGCCGGGTCGCTCTGATGCTCGCCAGAAGAGCTTCCTTGCCGGTTTTGGCGAGAACCTGGACCTCTTTTGGGGCGGTATTCATGCCTGCACTCGTCAGGGCGCCTAGGCCCTGTTGTGCTATGTCCTTTGTGGCGGTGGCGGCGTCTTTCACGGTGCTTCTGAACCCGCCCTTGAGGTCGCGGGCGCCGGTCTGCACGGCCTCGGCACCTACTTTCGCGTACCCCGCGCCCGCTTCTTTGGCTCCAGCGAGCGGGTTGATGATGCCCGTGGCAATGGCTTTGGCCGTCACCTGCACCGCCTGGGCCGCGTGTTTCGCCTGGTGAAGCGCGGCCTTCGCTGTCTCCACGGCGACAGTCGTGGCAACCTTCACGGCCCCCTGGACGGTGGCGCTGGCGGTCTGAGTGACGGCGCCTTCCACGGCCTCAGCGTGCTTCATGGAGGGATGTTGGCGGGTCTTGGAACCCTTCCGCTGGACTTCCTGGAGCTTCTGTAATGCCTTTCCTGGGAGCTTCGCCATGCCACGAGCCACGGCTTTGGCTTTCGTTTGGATCTTCCCGCCAACCCTCTGGACTCCCATTCGAAGGGGCTCCTTTGCCAGGTCTCTGCGCTCCTTGGCATGACGTTCGGCCAGCTTTTGCAGCGCATCGGGCTTCGGCTCCCGGCTTGATCCTGCCGCCTGGGCGTGATGCGCACGGCGCTCCAGGTCGTGGCGCTGGGCCATCAGGTCTTTGCGTGGCTGGTACGTTGCCATCCAGTTCGCGACGCTCTTGGGGCGGGACTTCCGCTCCAGGCCGACGGTATCCCGCATTCGATCTGACCAATCTAGGTGCATGCCAGAAGTCTTCGACAGATCAGTCTCCTGGTCCTTCAGTTTGGAAGCCTCGTGACGGAGAAGGATGGACTCGATCTCCTTCGATTGGCGCTCGATCTTGGCGTCATGTTCGGGCGATCCTGGCTTAAATTCCCCCAGTTGATACTCGTGCTTCAGCCGCACGACCTCCAATTCTCTTGCAAGGCCAGCCTCCCGGACCTCGGCACGCTCGGCGGCGTTCAAATGCTTAAAATTCTCGCGCTCGTAGCGATTCTGATTCTGCACCTGAGCGTGCCGAATTCCGTGTTTGACGTTCTCCGCAAGACGAGCATCGCCCCGATGCCGCATTTCCTCGCGTTCTCGCTCAACGAGGTGCTCCAGGCCGTTTTCCATGCCTCGCGCCGCGAAAAAATGGTCGATCTTGGCGACCTGAACCTCGTGTCGATTATCCTCAAGCGCAGAGGCCCTGTTGCTGTAGTCCCTGCGAGACTCGAACCGCTTAACAGCATCATCGCTGCGCTCTCCCTGACGTAACTCACGACTGAGTTCAGCTTGCTCCTGGCGCAATTTCTCCAACTTCTCTGCGTAATCGCTCTGCCGCACTTTGGCCTCTTGACGTTCTGCCGGGTTCCGAATGTAGTCCAATTTCCGGTCGTCTCGCCATGCCTTGTCCCAGGCTTCCTGGGCTGCACCATTGCGGCCCTCCAGCTTCCGGTTCTTCCCTTCCTGTTGAGCGTAGAGGTTTGCTTCGCTGTCGGGCAGCAGGTGGTGGCAGTGGTAACTGCCATCATTTTCCCGATGAATTGCAGAGGTTATTACGTATTCACCCTTGAAGTATTTCTCCTCCATATGCCGTGCCTGCGCGGCAAAATGCCGTCGCATTACCTCGTCGGGGTCCAGTTCTGTGTGGCGCTCCTGAAGGCATTGGCTCTCCAGAATGCTGGCATCCGACAATAGCTCTGTGTACGGATGATCCGCCCCGCCCATGCGCTCCAAGGCCTGGTCAATCGACAGATCCTTGCCTTCCGAATCGATCATTTGCACCGATTCTCGATCCTCGGTTGACGCCTGGTAGTGGAGCCGTCTGTCCAGGTTAGGCATGGTCGTCCGACCACGGGAAATAGACCGAGGAGAAGGTTTGCCGATGACTTTCTGGATGCTCATGGTCAACTCCGTTTCAGTGCGTCCATCTGGAAATCGACCAACTTCTTCCCATCAGTCATGCCGCGTTCGATCTCGCGGTAGCTCTCGCGGACACCACGTTCATCCGTACCGCGGACCAACGAAACACAGAGCTTCAAGAGGATTTGGAGCCTATTCTGGGCCACCTCAAGCTCGGCCTCTACATTGGTCTTGAGGGCATCCTGTCGGGCCGCAAGCTCCTGGAGGGCGAGAGAATTGGCGGCGATGACTTCGCCGACCTGTGCCATGTTCTGCGCCGAAACTTCCTGATAGTTCTTGCGCTCAAGCCTTCGACGTTCGATCTCGTCGTCTTCGATCGACTTGACCACCGCTGTTAATCCGTCGATGCGCTTGAGCACCTTGTCGAGCCGTGCCTCGAAGGGCTGCTCTTGACCCTGCTCTAGCGCCACCGAGAGCGCCCTTCTCGCGAATTCCGACACAGTTTTGCCATCCTTCTGGACGGCCTTCTTCAGGTTTTTATGCAGGTCCGGATCGAGATAAACCTGAAGCGAAACGGGCTTCTGCACGGTCTTCTGCTGTTTCATTCCCAGTCCCTCAATGGGCAGTTTGTGCCTCTGTATTTCTTATCGACAGTATTCCTTGTCTACTTTATTGATGCATGAACTTTTTCATGCGCTGTTAGTATTGCTAATATTTGATCTACCATGATCATTAAAATGCATGTTGTGACCGATACTATGGAAATGCTGATCTTTCTGGGCGTTAGCCCATTGGCCCGAAGGGCGATCTTGCCACCCTTTTTGGGTTCCATCCTCCACGCCGTTCCCACTCCCTAGCCGCTTTCCCAGGATTCCCAGGCTCATTCACTCGATTGAGGAATTCCCGTAGGAATCCTCTGAGATTTCCTTCTGATTTCCTCGATATTCCCATCTCAATTTTCGGTGAATATCATTGAGCCTCCTCCCCAGTGTTCTCCCGACTTTTGCTCATAGAATCTCTGTGGGCTCCTAGAGTTATGCTAGTAATGCCGCTACTCGTTCTCCGATGGACCTGTCCCAGATTTTTCTAGATTCTCTCCAAATTAGGTAATGTAATGAGTATTCCTTTCCGAATAATTGAGTGTGACCTTTTCAAAGGAGTCCCATGAAATTCGAATTCCACCCCCCCTCCTCCCTCTCCGCCGGAAAGGTGAAGCTCGCCATTCCTGCGGAGATCCTCACCTGGGCTGACGAACTCGCGGTCTCGAAGGAATCCACCCGCGAGGCGGTCCTTGGGCAGGCTATCCAGTTCGCATTCCATTCCGCGATGGAACCCGAGCCCAAACCCGCGCGGAAACGGAAGGCCTGATCGTGGGCAATTCCTTCGAAATTCGCTGAGGTGGGGACCATGTTTCGACCTGATGTCGATGCCGAATTCTCTGGCGGTCAGACAGTCCTGACCGCCAGAGGTCGCGCCCACTTCGGCGTGGCCCGGGTCACCCGCATGGTCGTTCTTGGGACCACCTTCTCGGCCCTCGTATTCACCATGGTCGCGGCAATCCGGCTGGAAAACTGGGCAGACTCCACGGCAAGATCCATGGCTGAAACCCGACTGAAAGCCGATGGCGATGGGCATGGAACTGGGGATCACCGCCCAGCAGTCCGACGCAGGCTTCCGTGCCGCTACCTACCAGATTCTTGCCAATTTCGAAAAGGATTTCTTACGATGAAAACGCGCAGACAAGAGAACAATGAGGCCCTTACGCGGCATATGAAAGTGATGGGAATGTATGAAGGGATGACCCTGTCTCAGCGCATCACCACAAAGATCGCCAAACCCCGGACCCCCTTCTCGATGAATGAAGACTCCTCGGCAGTCCTCCCCTCAGAGGAGAAACCGTGAAGACAAGTGTTTTCAGAAACGGCAGTAGCCAGTGCATCCGGATTCCAAGCGATCTGCGGCTCCCTGCCTTCATCACCGAAGCCGACTTGGAACCGACAGAGGAGGGCTTCCTGATAATCAAGCCAATCGCTCCCGATCCAGACGAGGGCCGGGAAGCCCGGGAACGGGTCAGCAACAACCTCACCCAGGCGACCGAGCTTCTGTCTCGCTGGGCAGCCCTGCCTGAGGCGGAACGCCTAGCTGCGGCAAGGAAAGTGCAGCAGGCAGTTTACAGGATCGCCAACGAGGAGCGGGTCCGGTCGAAGCCTTCAAGGCGGACCGACCCAGCCAAGTTCCCCTTTCACGGGTTCCCATCTGGAAGAGCAAAATAGTTCGACAGCGCTATCTCCGCCCGGTGTCGCCGCCCCCGCGAATGCGGTGGCCTTTTTTTGTGCCCCGGCGACCCAGAGCAGCGCCATGCGGCGCCCTAAATGCTTTCCCGTCGGAGGGGTAATGGGGGTCAAGGGCTGAGACCGTCCTGGCCCAGGCTCATCGCGCTGAGTGCCAGTTACGAAGGCCTTAGCTCGGGCATCCCAGCCCTCGCCTTGGAGTGCCTAGTTAGGCGGCAGAGTCTCCCAGAAGCCCAAGAAGGCCTTGCAGGCTGCGGATCTCCCGTAAGGCGTGGTCGGCAACAATTCGGGCCTCTAGGCCAAATTTGGCCTTCGCCCGATTGTTCCTTATCCGCCCACGGAGGATACGGATTTTCACGGGATCCGTCTCAGCTTTGAGGAGACTCCGGTATCTCTCCACCTTCTCGGCCATCCCGATTGGAATGGTGGAAATGGCACTCACGAGGTCTTGGATTTCCGAGAGAATCCCCTGAATAAGTTTGGGCCTCGTCGCGGCGAACAAAAATTCACCTTGGTCAAGATTCCGAAGAGCTTCGGGTATGTCGTGATGCAGGGTGGTCCAGGTTGAAAAGTCCTCAGAATTTACGACCTTATTGCCAACAAGAAATGGCCCAATCCCCGTGAGGAGCACCTGGAGATGTTGGGTCATGAATTCTGTCCTGGTAGCAAGCTCCTCGTCGGTATCACCGAAGACCGCAACGGCCTCGGCGAGCGGAGCGTACTCGCCACAGAGGGTAACCAGCATCCGCAGCGCTGCGGCCCCTCCTGGGCGACACAAGACCTCTGCGAGACAAGCTGTTTTTTGGCTAGGGAACACGGGCACCTCCTCCCATTACATCGGCAATTTCCGGGATTCTCGCGATAAGGAGTTCCTGTCGTTTGAAATTCAAGATCCGCTTTCCCACAAGCGAGTCCGTCGAATAGCCATTTACTCTCACCTCAGCCAGGGCCTCCTCCTCGATTCGGGCAACGATCTCCGTATATTGCGTCCGCGCTGCGCCGTGGATGGCCCGCCAAGCCTCGCGGCACTGGTCGCCAACCCAGTCACGGCCAGCGCTATTCTTCGCTGGAATTTGGTCCATTTCCGACACCCTACGCTCCAGGAGGGTAAGGGCCTCCTTCAAGGTAAGGGTCGATGCAGATGTGGTTTTGACGAACTCGATGAAGTAGTTCATTTCGAATCTCCCTCAGCGAAGTCCAGGTGGTGGGCGGCGGCGATGAATCTGGCCCAGTGATGGTTCCAGGCCCGCTTCCACACGAGGCTGCCTTCCTCCATGTCAGCGGCCTCCAGGCGTTGGCGCAATTTCTGTCGCAACGTCTCGGCGTCCGGCCCCAGAGCCGCCTCAGCCAAGGCCAACAGGGCGGCCCGTGCCTCCCGTTCCTGATCGTGATGGGCGAGGTAGCCCGCTGCTTCCTGCGACGGCGCCGAGGCCTTTAGGCGTTGCCAGTGCTCGAAGGCCGCCCAGGCTCCAGGCCATGATTGCAGCGCGGGCGACGATGCTTCCCACTTCTCAAGGGTTCCTACTGAGACTGCCCCCGATTGCACGTCCTTCTCGCGTTTCGCAAGCCACTGGTGCGCTCTCCGAAGGAGGTCTTTGCATTTCTCCTTGCTCTGGAAGCGCGAGTAGATGGCGGCCTTAGGATTAACCGCGCTGGCCACATCATCTTCCAGCCAGGCCCAGAAATCAGGCCCAACACCGAGAAGAACCTTCACATCATCTAGGGAGAGGACCGCGACGCTATTCCGGGCACCCCCAGGATTGAGCGGATGCCGAGGAAGCGTGACAAGCCTGGAAAGCAAAGCCTCATGATCCGGTGTCAGCCGGAGCACCTTCTTGCTCCTCTGGCCCTTCTCCCTTCCGGCAGGGCCCTCCTTCTCAACCACACCCACACCCACCTCCGTTGTGGTGGTGGTCTTTACACTCTTCTCTTGAGAAGAGTGGAAAGACGGTGGTTGTGGTGGGAGACAAAATGGCAAGGTTACCCCCTCAACCTCGCCAATTTGGCAAGGTCCCGCGGCACTGAGACCAGGTTCGACCTTGCCAATTTGGCAAGGTTCCTCGGCAGTTGAGGGGGTGAAAAGGAAGAACTGCTCCCACTCAGGGGCAAGGGCCTGAGGGGGGGCGAAGCACCATTCGCTCGTGATTCCGTTTTTCCATCCGTCAGGGTCGCGGGAAAAGAGGCGAATCGGGTGAGTTGGGTTGTCGCGATAGAAGGGCATCAGGCCTTCACAGAATTCATGCAGTTCGCGGTTGATGGTTCGCGGATCACATCCCGCGAGTTCTGCAAGTTGTTGTACTTGGGCCAGATAGCTGCCGTCCTTCCGGCGGAGTCCAAGTGGACACCCCCTCTCGTCAAGAGGAATTCGCCCATGGCAGGTCGTCAGCCGCCAACAAGCAAGCGCCAAATTACTGAGGGTCTTCGGTGTAAGACGAGGCCGATCCTTACCGTAGCAGGGGGGAGTCCACGAAAAATGGTCCTGCCAGGCCTGAAATTGAGCATCCCTCCACAGGGATTCCTCGAAGATCGCCTGCTGGGCTTCAGTCTCGAAGCAATGTTGATCAATCTTGTCAGGTTTGCGAGAGGTTCCTTCAGGCTGTATTCTGCCTTTGCGGACTTGTTCCGTGGCCACTGCGTTCATTTTTTCCGCCGAAATGGGAAAGGGGTTCAGTGGTCGGGGCGGCGAAGTTCGAGCTTCTCGCCCCACTGGTTCATGAAAATTGAAGCCCCCACACTGAAAAGGGTGGGGGCTTTGCATTACGAGACTTTACGCGGGCGTCCCGGCCCGCGTAAAGGTGCTACTTGAGAAAGGTAGGCCTCAAACCAGGCCTCCAGGGCGGAGGCCTGAAACGCCCATTTCCCGGGCGAAAAAGGGTTGTTCACCTTGGGGAGGCCTTCTTCTTGAACAAGACGTACTAGCGCAGGGTAGGAAATTCGGTTGCATCCCTTAAAGCGGCCTAAGAGTGCCCGCGCCTGATTGAGGGAGAGGAGTGGCTCAGGCATCTAGCACCCACCTATGCCGTACGCCGAGGCGACAGACTAGACGTTGAGGCTGGCCACGGTTCAGGGACGGTCCCGAATCGCTCCCTCAAGGCTCTGTAAACGTCGGACAACCGGAAATATCGCCGCTTGCCTCCCGGCAGGGTGATGCTCGGCAGATACGGGACGAGCGCCGCAAACGCCTCTCGCGATTTGCAACCCGGGATGAGGGGGCCAAGAACTTCGTGCAGTTGCTTCATGTTCATGTAGCCCTCAAACACCTCAACAACACCGCCGATTTCGGTCTTCTGTTTCTTCGCCATGGGATCTCCTAACGAGATCAATATGCCGTCATCTGATGAAGTTTTCAAGTCCAAAAACTGCATTTTTATTGTTTTCATGCTGACATTTCAAATCTAGTCAGTGGTCAATGTCGCTGATACTTAGTAAACTCGGGCCATGCGCCGCCCAGCCACTCGACCAGAAGGCTTTCCAACCCGCCTACAAGCCGTGGTGGATAGATTCGGGTCCATCCGGGCGCTGGCAAAAGCCACCGGTCAAGCCCCCAAAACAATCTCCGATTGGCTAACCGGGGCTCGATTACCTCACGCCTCCACCCTGAAGAAGTTCTGCGAGAAGGCAGACGTGATTCCGAATTGGCTCCTGCATGGATCTTCCATAGAGGAGGGGATCAGCAAATCAAGCCCTTCCGAAGGTGCAACTCGATCTACCGTGGAGCCAGAAGACCCAGTTTGGGGCTATGTTCGAGGGAAAATGGCCCACGACTACGGGGATGCACTGGACCTGGTGAGCAGCGAGGATTTGCTTGCTCTTGATGAGCAGGTCAACACCTTGCTGAAAAAATACCTCCCACCCCCTTGGGGGTCCCGTGGCTGACCCCTACCACCTTCATAGGGTTGGTCGATTCTGGTACTGCGACTACGTTCTACACGGGGTCAGGGTCCATCGGTCAACCAAGTGTGTCGCCAAACCCGATGCAACCAAGCGTTGCGATGGCTGGTCACAGGCGATACGCGACAAAGCGGATGGCAAGCTACCGGAGAAATCTGTCCCGACCCTGAGGCAAGCGTACGACCATTGGGCTAGGGTTAAGAAGAACCAGGTTTCCCCTAGTCATTTCCGAGATATGCGTGTTGCTGTCGAAGTCCACGCGAAGGAATACCTCGAACTGCCCATTTCCGAATTAGACCTCGCAGCCATGGAGGAAATCCGGGCGAGCTACCTCGCTGGCGAAGGTCAGGGGCATCGCCCAGGTGGTGGGACAGTGGCGCGGAAGCACACTGCTGGAGGTGCTAACCAGGTCGTGAAGAACCTTCGCGCCCTGATCAATTGGGTGGTGGAGGTCGATGACCTCACCTTAAAACCCATCAAAATCAAGAAATTACGCCCACAAGAGAAGGCCCGTCCTGTCCTATGGCCTGAACAGATAAGGGAATTCCTGTCCGCTGCCGATGGCGGAGGTCGAGACAGTCAGTCCAAAAAGCCGACACGAAAGCCGCCTCAGAGCGCTACTGGGATCCGATTGGCCGTAGGCCTTGGCCTGCGGGAAGGTGAAATTCTTCAGGCCGACTGGGGTTGGATCGACTGGCGTGGAAAATCCTTCGTCGTTGGGGGCGTATCTGCGGCAGGGTTCGCCATCATCAAGGATCGAAGCATTCGAACAATCCCTATTCCACGATGGCTCACAGACCACCTGCACTCACTTTGGATGGTTGCAGGAAAACCTTCCTCCGGGCTCATCCTGAGCCAGGAGGAAAGGACGAAGCACACGGCCCAATCCTCCAAAAAGCCAGTGGTCCGCTCTTATCGGACTGTGGGAGTGGTGGGGGCAAAGCACCAGGCCCAGTTCCTCAAGAAGCCGGTGGCTCGCTGTGGCCTCCTGGTCGGGGTGGCAGGCTTGACGCCTCACTGTTTGAGGGCGACCTGGGCCACGGGACATTTCGAGGCCGGAACACCGCTTTCACAAATCCAACAGATGATGGGTCACTCCTCTCCATCCACCACGCTCAAATACATCGTTTCCCGACCGAAAGACCAGGCTGAATCACAGGAACGCCTCGCCCGAGCGATGGGCCTTTCCGAGCCCCCAATTGTCACCAAAAAATTCAAGCGATTATTGCAAAATAACAAAATAAAGATACTTATAAAACTACCTGGCGCCTCCTAAGCGGTAGGTCGTGGGTTCAATTCCCGCCGGGACCACCAGCCTCGCGCCGACCCAGCGGTTGACCACCCCGGATCGCACAGCGCCCCACGCTGTGCTCCTGTTCGGACTGCGCCCTCC